>Ga0209719_1000005_pt1 | contig 452229 bp, 374 predicted proteins | sample AD_JPNAS2_MetaG_FD_184421 | JGI IMG/M metagenome (GOLD analysis project Ga0209719, IMG submission 184421) | Active sludge microbial communities of municipal wastewater-treating anaerobic digesters from Japan - AD_JPNAS2_MetaG (SPAdes) (version 2) | ecosystem: Engineered > Bioreactor >...
AATGCCTGTCTTACGCGGTGCTGCAGCGTAATTACCAGCTCCATCAAATGTGCTGTTCTTAATGGTCAAACCATTGGCGTTCCGCAGCCTTAAAATGGAACTATAGGTGGTGCCAACTACAAAATTAATATTTTCAATTCTCCACGCAAACGGTGCACTTGGCAAATCGAAGTTTAGCCGACCACCGATCTCCACTAGGGGCTCACCTGCTTCATTGACTTCACCAACGATGTTTAGTTGCTTGTTAGTAGAGATGTCCTCATTATAGATACCAGCCTTAATATAAATCATATCACCAGCGCTCGCTGCACTTACCGCGCCAGCGATAGTTGCGTAACAACCCTCGGTCGTTGGCCCAACACATAGGGTTGCAGCCGCTTTTACTGGGCTTACTGGCAACGCTGCCGCTAAGAGCGCCACGACTGCCAGCAATCCTACAACTTGCATCAATTTTTTATTATTCATTCTTTAATCCTCCAAAAATTAACATTGAATTTTTATGCTTGCGCTTGCGGTCTTTTGAATTTTTGGGTTCAAACAGCCGCAAAATTCCAATAGTTTTCACCCACTGAGATTTGTTCAACGCATTATCCCCTCCTTTTTGTTCATTCTGAAGAGCATCTTCTTTTCTTCAATTTTGAGCATAGAGCTTGCCTCCATAATAATGAACGTGCTTTGTATTAATGATCTTGAAAAGTTACCGAACTTAATTTGAACAAATTTTACACTGCCACAGTGTAATTGTCAACCTGATTTAGAATATTTAATGAAATTCTCAAGTGAGTTATCCAATCTCCATCTGTCACTGTAATCGTAATAATATGCATACAAATGGTCAGGATTCTTTCACACTAATTATACCCATAGAATTAGAAAAATCAAGTTTTATTTGCGTCATTAATAATGGTTATCCGCCGACTATGCTTGGTAATTTACGTATGCGGTTAATTTGTAAGATGTAAATATTCTATCACATTTATCAAAAAGCAAGTGTTGCGCGGTGTTTTTTTAATCAAGATCGGAGTGCCAGCTTACCTTACCCTATGCCACCATTGGCGTGAGTAATCTGCCAGGCGGGTTTTTGCCAGCGTTTCGTTTTTGGGTTGTTTGATCTGGTATTTTTCGCTGCAATTGAAAACTATCAGCTATAATTGCCCCCGAGAGATACCCTGCGAGCCAAGGTAACCCCGCAGGAGCAGGCAATCAGAATCGGCTCGTGCAAATCAGATACGTAAAGTGAGCGAGAAGAGGACGATGGACACCGAACAAGGGCAGCCGCCAGCGCAACCGCAGCAAGCAGTACGGCTATGCTGATGAGGGCGAAGCGGAAAATGGTTTTTCTCATGGGACTTCGAGTATGCCTTCCTTGAAAAGCGTGATTGATTATATTACCCCTTCCCACCAAAATTGTGGGGGTTTTGCGCAAAAATTGCCTGATTTAACCCGTGTTAAAATGCCTATGCATGTTATAATAGCCGCTAATGAAAGAAAAAGGAGACTTTTCTTTTCTTAAGATTAGCACCTGCCACTGGACCACTAGTGGCAATTATGTCCCTAGTTAATCCTCCTAAGGCGGGGAATATCATTCTTTCGGCGGAAAGCTTATGACCCTTCATTGGTATACCGTGCATTCTAAACCTAATCAGGAACTGCTCCTCTGGAATCAGCTGCAGCAAAGGGAGGTGGAGAGCTACTATCCCCGCCTTCGGCGCAAGCCGGTGAACCCCAGGGCGCGGCGTGAGGTGCCCTACTTCCCCGGCTATATGTTTATCCGTGTGGATTTAGAGAGCTTTCCGCTGGCGAAGATTGCCTGGCTGCCCGGGATGCAGCGCTTGGTGGCTTTTGGCGGTCAGCCCGCTTGGCTCCAGGATGAAGTGCTCGAGGCTGTTCGCCGGCAGGTGGAAACCGCCAATACCTGCGCGCAGGATCCGCTGGCTGGCTTGCAGCCCGGGGACCTGGTGCGCATTACGAGCGGGCTGTTTGCCGGCTACGAAGCGCTCTTCGATACGCGCATTAACGGCGCGGAGCGTGTGCGCGTCCTATTGAAACTCTTGCAAAGCCAGCAGGTGAGCCTGGAAGTGCCTGCCACGGAGCTTGTGAGAGTGCGCGCCCGGTGCTGAGCTTTTAGGCACGCGAGCGTGTAATCTTTCTCCCAGCCGGCATTTTGAGACATGTCGGAAGGGCGGATGCTTTAAAGATGCCGAATGCTAATCCCATAAACAAGGCCTCAGGAAGCGCGCCTTATGCCCGATAAGCGCAATAGGCGCATAACCATAGGCTTATTGCTGCTGCTCGCAGCGGCGGCGGCTGGAGTTTACTGGATCTGGAACAATCCGCCCTTTGGCCGGCCCCTGCCCATCCAGAGCCTGATCTCGGAGCAAGCCACCCCAGCAAGCGCGTTGACGGAAGCCGAATCCACGCCGGAATTCACGGCGACCCCGGAGGTTAAGGCGGCTATTCCAGCCGAGAGCGCCGCCGAGGATGCAGAGGTATTGCCAGCCCTGCCGTTGCAGGAAAGCGCGCAAGCGAAGGGCAGCCAAACTCTCCACCAAACCGAGCCGGCTGTGGAGCAAGCTCCCTGCAGCGCTACGGACGCAATTACCGTAGCCGTCCTGGGCTTGGATGAAAATGAGCAAACGGATGCCATTCGGCTGATGCGCTTGGACTTTACGCAAGAACGCGTCTCGGTGGTCTCCATCCCCCGCGATTTTTGGGTGCCGGTGGCGGACATGCAGGCGCATGGGATTAAATTCGGGCGCATCAACGCCACTTACGGCTACGGCGAATTCTATAACGGCAAAGGCGGCGGCATAAAGTCGCTCACCGCGAACATCCAATCCAATTTTGGCGTGAGCGTGGACCGCTATTTTGTCCTGCATTTCGCGGATATCAAGAAGTATATTGACAAGATTGGCGGCGTGGATGTGACCCTGGAGGAGCCGGTCTGGGACACGGAGCGTTCCTTCAGGGCTGGCGCGCATCACTTTGACGGCGAAACCGCGGTGCTTTTCATGCGCATGCGTGAAGGCGACAGCGATTTCTTTCGCGTGCGCCGGCAGTCCCTGGTCCTCAGCGCCTTTTACAAGAAGGTTATGCACGAGCTGAGCGTCTGGCAGCTGGTGAAGCTGGGCGTGAGTGTGATTGGCGACCACGCGATTCTGACGAATTTCAACGCCAAGGACGTGTACACGCTGGCTTGTCTGGCAGGGCGCATCAGCGGGGAAGACGTCGCGTTCATCGAAATCCCCAAGGATTTGTTCCACCCGATGACCACCAACCTGGGCGCGTCAGTGATTATCCCGCATGATGGGGTGGCCGCGTTCCTGCAGTCGGTGATGGACGGGAGCTATAAGCCTGAAGAAAAGTAGGGAAATGAGGATGAGGGACTCTGGCAGACCCCCCGATCTGCCATTGTATTGAAAATCTCTTGGGAAGTGTTTCTCCGAACAGGGAGATGCCGCTTCTCCACATCACTTAGTAAATTGATGACAAATCAACCACTCACTTCAGTAGCTATTCATATTACGCAGGAAAAATGAGAGAATACCTGATTTACACCTCCGCTGGAGAAGATGCAAATGTAAAAGTATGGGCATCTTCAAAATCCAGGAATTATGACATCTGGGTCACTAATTACACAGATCAGCCCGGTCTGAACAGCGAATACGCTGATTTCTACAACGAACATGGCGGATCCAAGATTCCCAACCTATACGAAGTGTTTCTCACCCACAAGGATCACCTCCAGCAGTATAAAGCCATCATGGTCGCGGATGACGATGTTCTGATTTCCCCGCGCTGGCTATCGCACCTTTTCAAACTCTCAACTGAGCGCGATCTATGGATGCTTCAGCCGGCTTTTTCGCGTTTCGGAAAAATCAGCCACCCGCTCACAGCCAGAAAACTCAATAGCGAACTTCGGTTTGTCAATTTCGTAGAGATTACCTGTCCGATTTTTCGGACGGAAAAACTACTAGAGTTTCTGTCAATCTATTCTACGGACATGCCTACCATCGCTGGGATCGATTTTTGGCTGCCTTACTTCTTTGGAATTGAGAACGAGGATAAGTACGCGATTTCCGACCGCTTCTATTGCATCAATCCCAGAGAGCAATTTAAACGACACCACAAGCGTATGATTGATAAGCTTAGCAGCCCAGACACTCGGACGACAATGATCGCCACCATGTTGAAGAGTCTTGGGATCAGGCAGTTTCAATATCAGGAATATGCAAATTTACCTCGTCCTTTTATCAAACGCTTGACAGCTCTCCCTGTTTTTCTTGTTGAACTATGCTTTGCTTGGGTGTGGTCGAATGGGGCGAAAATCGCCCGGTTGCTTCATCTTGTCAATAACCAGGACGTGGGAGACACTCGCGTTTCTCTCTGATTCCCTCGATTATTCATGCCGCGAATAAACTGTACCATTTTTTGCCACAGCAATTCTGAACACTTGCAGATCATATACACCGGTTTCAGATTGCTGGAATCCCAGAGCAAAATCAATTTGCGCTATCAAGTAATTAGAAAAGCTTCTGCTCTACCCATACCCGCGCTTTCTCCCGCAGAGCTGTTTGTGGAAATCGAAGGAAAGAAACAAGTGGTCTTCGACCTGGCCGATTTTGGGGAGGTAAAAAATGAACTTCTCGGACGAACGGACGCATATTTTAAACGCAGCTTTCCAATTGAGTATTCCGAACGTCCGCCATCCGGGCTGTACCCACTTGGTCTTGCTTACCATGTGAATGAGTCATTCCCATCCATTTTTGAGCTTCGCAGGTCTGCACTGGAGAGAACCCCAAGGCAGCAATGGCAGAGCTTCACAAAGTCCCTGGCGAGTGGTTTATTAGGTACTAGTCGTCGTTTCTTTCGATTTAATATTAATAATTGCTACTCCGCTCCGGACTTTTCTCTCCCGCCCAAGGTTATCTTCATGTGCAGGCTTTGGGATCCAGATGAAACCAAACCCAAGTATCGTGAGCAGAGAGAACAGATTAATCAAATGCGGGCCGAGTGTGTCCGCTCGCTTCGGGCTGAATTTGGGAAGCGTTTCCTGGGCGGGCTCTCCCATAACGACTACACCAGAAAGCACTTTCCGGATTGTCTGATCAGTGACCCGCGCTTGACTGAATTCAAGAATTACATTGAATTAATGAAGCAATTCCCAATTGGAATCGCGACCACGGGACTACACAATTCAATCGGCTGGAAATTTGCCGAATACGTTGCATTCTCCAAGGCGATTGTCTCAGAAAAATTAAAATATTTCGTCCCGGAACTGAAAGAGGGCTGTAACTATCTCGCCTTTGATTGCGCGGATCAATGCGTCGAACAAACCGTGAGCCTGATGGAAAGTAAAAATTTACGCGAAGAAATGATGCGAAATAATCATGCCCATTACCTCAATTACGGACGCCCAGACGTGATGGTCTGGCGGGCACTCAACCTCAGCCTGGGAAGAGAACCATCTCCAATTTCTGCATCAATATCACCTTTTGCTTTAGAGTAATTATTTAATCGCAAGTTCCGCAGAATAAAAATTCACCATATGAACCTGGATAAAACAGCTCAGCGCCGGCTTCTCCTTCTCATCTTTGGCTTATCCCTGCTTGGGATTGCCGCCCGGCTCGCGCCCGGGTTCCACAACCGCTTCATCAACGACGATTTCTGCACCGCCGCGTCGGCGCGCGCGCAGCCCTTTGTTCAGTTTTTCGCGCGGGAATATATCGTCTGGACCGGGCGCTTCAGTTACGTTTTTGTCACCGGGCTCGCGGCGCTGGCTGGTCCACGGTTTGCCGGCTTTCTGCCTTTTTTGCTGACAGCCGCCTGGTACTGTGCCCTGGTCTGGTGCGTTTTGCCCCTGCTCAGGCAGCTGCGCGCGGAGCCAGCCTGGCTGTATGCGGCCGCGCTCAGCGGGTTTTTTCTGGCGGTACTGTTCCATTCGATACCGGACTTCTTCGAATCGGTTATTTGGGAGACGGGCGCCTTGAATTACACGCTTCCGCTGATAATTTTCACGGTCATCGCGGGGCTGTTCCTGCGGGCTTGGTTGAACAAGCGAAAACCGCCGCTCCTGCCAATCCTTTTGCTCGTTTTTATTTGCGGGGGTTTTTCAGAAGTCTTTGGGTTCATTCAAGTTATCTTGTTCGCGGGTTTGTGCGCTTTTCTGCTGCTTACCAAGACCCAAACTGCCAACCGCCAATTTAGAAATGGCGTTTTTGCCGCGCTTATTACTGCGGCGCTCGCCTATTTGGTGGTTTACGCCGCGCCCGGGAACGCAATCCGCCAGGCAGGTTCCAGCCACCCCGAGCCAGCCCCATTCGCCCGGCTGCCCTGGCTGGTTTTGCGCGCCACTTTGGTGGAATTCTACAGCTATCTGATTCACGCGCGGTTCTGGATTCTCCCGCACTTTTTCCTGCCGTTTGCCTTTGGTTTTTCGTGGAATGCCCCAACCCAAATGCCTGAAAAGACCCACCAGGAAAATCCAAAGAAACTTATCCGCGCTGTCCTTTGGATTGGTTTATCCACCTTCGCTCTGGCAGTCGTGGCGGCATTCCCTTCTGCCTATATCCAATGGGACGCGCCTGTAGCCAGGTCGATGATCCTGTTCTTCGCTTTCTTTATTCCCGCGGCGGGCATCTGCAGTTTTCTTCTCGGGCGCATCATTGCTGCCGCGCGAATTAAAAAACTTAGCCCGGGGCAAATTGGGATTCAGGCAAAAGCGCTGCGCATTTTCGCCGTCCTGCTGTTTGCCGCGGGGATAACAGCCAGCGTGATAACAAGCAACCAAACCCTGCCTGTCCAACACGCATATGCCCAAGCCTGGGACGCGCGCGACCAGGAGCTGCGTGCGCTCCGGGCGCAAGGCGTTGTGCGCGCGCAGGCTCCTGCCCTCACCAACGCGTATGGATCCGTTGACCTGACCGACAACCCGAAACACTGGGTGAACCGCTGCGCAGCCCAATATTATGGGTTGGAGAGCCTTGAAAAAAATAACTGACCTTGACGTAAAATCAATGGATATGATGGAAGAAAAAGCCGCCGAAAACTGGGACCTTGTCATCACCCCGCGCAAAAAATGGTACGACCTCCAACTGCGTGAGGTCTGGCGTTATCGCGACCTGATTTCGCTGTTTGTGCGCCGGGATTTCGTCTCACGCTACAAACAAACCATCCTCGGTCCGCTCTGGCTCATCATCCAGCCCATCCTGAACTCGCTCGTCTTCACCGTCGTCTTCGGCAACATCGCGCGCCTTTCCACCGACGGACTGCCACCCATGCTGTTCTATATGTCCGCGACGGTGCTCTGGAGCTATTTCTCCAACTGCCTGACCGGCACCTCGCAAACATTCATCCAAAACGCGCAACTCTTCGGCAAGGTCTACTTTCCCCGCCTGGTCATGCCGGTTTCCATCGTCATTTCCAACCTCATCACCCTGGCCATTCAGTTCGCGCTGTTTATGGGCTTCAGGTTCTATTTCAGCGCGGTCAACGCGGGCATCCACTTCACCACCTGGGCGTGGGCGTTTCCGCTGCTCATCCTGCTGATGGCGGGGCTGGGGTTGGGCTTTGGCATCATCGTTTCTTCGCTCACCACTAAATACCGCGACCTGAACTACCTGGTCAGCTTTGGGGTCTCCTTGTGGATGTACGCCACGCCGGTGCTCTACCCGGTTTCTTCCATCCCAGAGAGCTGGCGCTGGATCGCGGTCGTGAATCCTATCACCCCGATTGTGGAGACCTTTCGGGCGGGCTTCCTCGGGCAGGGCACGGTCTCATGGGCGCGTTTGGGCTACAGCGGCGCGTTTATGCTGGTGGTACTCATTATCGGCGTGGTGATTTTTAATCGGGTGGAAAAGACGTTCATTGATACCGTGTGATATCTTCTGCAATTCCTATCGGGAAGGGAAACCAAACGCCGGATAATCCGCAAAAGAAAAACATGAGCAACACCGTCATCTCCGTCGAACATCTTAGCAAGCAATACGACCTGGGCGTCATCGGCACGGGCACGCTCACGCGCGACTTTGAACGCTGGTGGGCGCGCGCCCGAGGCAAGCCGGACCCCTACAGCCCGGAAGATGATAATCCCGCTCACACAGTATGAGTAAGCTGTTTTGAGAAGCGGTCACGTCGCGGAAGATTGAGTATTCATAAGCTTATTACGACTCGACGACTAAGTCCCTTCTGCTTTGATTGAAAATGTTGAACTAATCCATTAAGCGCTTCTTTGATCTTTTGGTCCACGGCTAATATTCTACCGATAACAAGTATCTGGATATTTGGAAGGTGAATCCAGAATTTTCTCAATTGGTAATGTTTGATAACTAACAATAATGCTAACTATCTTCTCAGTACCCAAACCATTTTCCGGTCAGACAGCAATACAACAGAACAACGCGATCCAAAGCTGGTTAAAATTAATTCCCGCATGTGAAGTAATCTTGTGCGGGAATGCTCCCAGCGTCATCGATACAGCTGCCAAGTTCGGTGTACGGTCTTTGTCAGCAATCAATTGCACCGAATATGGCACCCCGTTATTGAACTCTGTTTTCAATCAAGTTCACTCTATCGCAAATTTCTCGCTTCTTTGTTATCTGAACGCCGATATCATACTGACGGATGAATTTCTCGAAGCAGTGAGAAGAATCAATCTGAAGAAGTTTCTGGCAGTTGGGCAGCGGACAAACCTCGAACTTACTTATCCAATAGACTTTGTTAACCCAAAGTGGAACGAAATATTGCAAGATATGGTAGTAACCAAAGGCCAATTGTTTAGCATATGGGGTATGGATTATTTAATATTTCCTAGAGATGTGGGTCTGCACGATTTGCCGCCCTTCATTGTAGGTCGTCCACGCTGGGATAATTGGTTTATCCTAAACGCAAGAAAATCGGGGATTCCCATCATTGACCTAACTCGGGTATGTACTGTGGTTCATCAAAATCATGACTACTCGCATATTCCCCAGGGCACTGGAAGAAGTTGGTATGGACCTGAAACAAAGTACAACCTCGATCTTTACGCTCATTTGGTAGGAAGTCCCAGGATTCATGGTTCGATTCAGGATTCAACCTACATCCTCACAAAGAGAGGACTGTTACCTGCATTAGGACATAATTACCTCTACCATCGGTTGCAGACCACCGCAATATTCAAACCGATATTTCGACCGCTGGCCAGATTTATGAGGTGGGTTTTCCTTCAAGTAGAGAAACTGGAAAAGGATAACGAATAACTAACCTATGTGAAATTATTCTTTATTAATCATGCCACCTTATATTAAGATATTTGAACAAAATGTATACTGTTACCAAATCCAAGTTTTGTAGAATTCAGGTCAGCCCCTTTATGAAAGGCCGTTACTCTTAATATCGTGGATAATGCATAAAAATTAAAAAAAATAGCACTCGATTCTTTGGTCCACATGTTCAGCATGAGTTAATCGGTATACATACTCTACATCGGACCAGCAAAATCGAAACCCCTCTACCGGGTTAGCTATTCTCAAAACAGACCATGAGTCACACTGTCATCTCCGTCGAACATCTTAGCAAGCAATACGACCTGGGCGTCATCGGTACGGGCACGCTCACGCGCGACTTTGAACGCTGGTGGGCGCGCGCCCGCGGCAAGCCGGACCCCTACAGCCCGGTTGTGCAGGATTATTCCCGCCGCCATGCCGACGATAGCATTCTGGCGCTGGATGACGTCTCATTCACCGTGCAGCGGGGCGAAGCGCTGGGCATCATCGGGCGCAACGGCGCGGGCAAGAGCACCCTGCTCAAAATCCTCTCGCGCGTGACCGCCCCAACCAGCGGCGTGGTGAAAGTGAAAGGACGTATCGGCAGCCTGCTGGAGGTCGGCACAGGTTTTCATCCTGAGCTGACCGGGCGCGAGAACGTCTATTTGAACGGCGCCATCCTGGGCATGAAGAAAGCCGAAGTGGCGCGCAAATTTGATGAAATTGTCGCCTTCTCGGGCGTCGAAAAATTCATCGATACGCCGGTCAAACGCTACTCCAGCGGGATGTATGTGCGCCTGGCGTTCGCCGTCGCCGCGCACCTGGACCCCGAGATTCTGATTGTGGATGAAGTTTTGGCGGTGGGCGACGCCGAATTCCAGAAGAAGTGCCTTGGGAAGATGGGGGACGTGGCCGGCGAAGGGCGCACGGTGCTGTTTGTGAGCCACAATATGGGCAGTATTCAGAACCTCTGCCCGCGCAGCATGCTCTTGCGCCTTGGGAAAATTGCTTCCATGGACCAAACCAGCCGGGTCATTTCGGAATATCTGAGCGCCTCCCGTGAGCCGAATGTTTTTTATCCAAACGAAGGCGAACGCCTGGGCACCCAGCGCGTTCGCGTTGAAGATTTCCGTATTGAACCGCCAAACCCGGCTACCGGACTGCCAGCGCGCTTCATTCTTCAGCTTTCGGTTCCAGAAAGCGAAAACCAAAACCTGCAGGCGGACTTTTCAATATCCTTTATGACCGAACAAGGCAGTAAGATTTTTCAGCTTCATTCAGGGCATATCCGCCATGAACTGAGCCTGAAAAAAGGGCTGAATACCATCACCGCCGAGCCGGAATACCTGCCGCTGACACCAGGCAAATACCTGGTCAACCTGTGGGTGGGTTCAGGGCGGATTGTGTATGATTGGATTCCGGAGGCATTGAGCTTTGAGGTGCTGCCCGGCTCGTTTGACGAGGGCGTTTTGATTGACAATCGCGGTTACCCGGTCGTGGTGAACGCGAGATGGAAAAAAGCTTAGTGAACTGATTTTCCACTTTTGTCCGTCAAAACAGGAGAACAACCGCTTTATTTGTTTTTTCGACTTTTATGGGGAGAAGCTTGAAAACCATAAAGTCGCAACAATTATCCTAATGGTTTCTGCCCCTGACCCCCACCCACACAAACACTTGAATCTACTCTGCATCACCCATCACGACAGATTCCAGGGTTCCACGCGCTCGCTTTTCAGCCTTTTGGAGGGTCTGCGAGCCTACCCGGTCACTCCCCACGTCATCGTCCCGACGGAGAGTGAATTCACAATCCAACTCGCCCGCCAGGGCATCCCTTTCAAAATCCTGCCCGTGCCGTGGTGGATGAGCGCGAAACATCTGAGCCCGCGCGCCAGGCTGAAAGCCGTGCGGGAAATCCAAACCGCCGCGAGAGCAGTTGAAGCGCAAATCCGCGCCTGGAAAATTGACCTGGTCTACACCAATTCCTCCGTTACCCCGATCGGACGCCTGGCAGCCAGGCGCGCCGGCGTGCCGCACATCTGGCAAATCCGGGAATTCGGTGATTTGGATTTTTCTCTCTACCCAATGCTTCCCAGACCCCTATTTAGACAATTTATTTACTCATCACAAGCAATAATTCTTAATTCTCAAGCGATAAAAGAGCATTATTTTCAGAAAAGAACAAGCCCCAAACTTCACGTGATTTATAATGGAGTGGCTTTCTCAGACCAATTAAAGTATCCTTTCCCCTTCAATGTCTTGGCATTTCAGCGAGAGGTATTTACATTCTTATTTATCGGCTCAATTACAGCTGCTAAAGGTTTTGAGGACGCTATAATGGCCATCGCTGAAGTCCGCAAAAAAGGAATTAACTCTAGACTGATTGTTGCTGGAACTGGCAAGCAAGATTACATAAAGAAATGCAAAGACTTGGCGCATCGTCAACAGGTCAATGAGTTTATAGATTTTATGGGTTATCTCGAAGATCCATCCACAGCCTATTCTGCAGCAGATTGTCTATTGATGTGTTCAAAAACTGAAGCGTTTGGAAGAGTCACGGCCGAAGCCATGGCTGCTGGTCTACCGGTGATCGGCAGAAATACCGGTGGTACCCCTGAGCTAATTGTAGATGGGGAAACAGGAATCCTTTTTAGCTCATTTGACGAGCTCGTAAAAGCTATGCTAGAGCTGGCTCAAGACCGCCCCCTCAGCCAAAAGCTTGGCCTGGCAGGCTGGCAGCGCGCCCGCGAATTATTCAGCATCGAAAAATGCGCCGCCAGCGTCTATCAAATCATCCAATCCGTGGTAAGCAAAGCATGACCAAACCGCGCCTGATTGCCTACTATCTGCCCCAATATCACCCTATCCCCGAAAACGATTCCTGGTGGGGCGAGGGCTTCACCGAGTGGACCAACGTCCGCAAAGCCAAACCGCTTTTCAAAGGGCACTACCAGCCGCATATTCCCACAGAACTTGGATATTACGACCTGCGCGACCCCTCCGCGCGCGAGCGCCAGGCAGAGCTTGCCCGGCAGGCCGGAATCGAAGGCTTTTGCTATTGGCATTACTGGTTCGCCGGCAAGCGGCTGTTGGAAAAACCTTTTGACGAGGTGCTGGCAAGCGGCAAGCCTGCCTTCCCATTTTGTCTGGCCTGGGCGAACGCCAGCTGGACGGGCATCTGGTACGGCGCGGCTGAGCGTGTTTTACAGGAACAGACCTACCCCGGGGCCGAAGACCACCGCGCGCACTTTGAGAACCTGCTGCCCGCTTTCCGGGACGGGCGCTATATTCGCGTGGACGACAAGCCGCTCTTCGTTGTTTACCAACCAGGCGACCTGAGCGCCGAGGACGTCGCCCTCTGGCAGAACCTGGCCCGCGGGGCAGGTTTGCCCGGCTTACACCTGACCGGCATCGTCAACAACCTCGCCGAAGCGCGGGCAGCCCGCGAAGTTGGTTTTGACGCTTGCACTATTTCGCGCACTTCCGGCAGAGGCGGGCGGTTGACCTGGGATCGGGAGCTCTTCAGGCGCCTGGCAGGTCCGAATCGCGCAGCAAAGCGCTATCAGCAGTTGTTCCGCAAGCCGTACCTCGTCTACGACAGCCGCGAAGCAGCCGCCTATATAGACCTGAACCCGCCGGCAGGCATGGACTTTTACCCCTGCGTTTTCCCCGGCTGGGATAATACTCCGCGCTCAGGCTTGAATGGGCTGGTATTCACGCATTCCTCTCCCGGCCTCTTCCAGGAGCACCTGCGGCAGGCAGCCGCCCGCGTTGCGAACTATCCCGCCGAACATCAAATAATTATCCTCAAATCCTGGAATGAATGGGCGGAGGGTAACTACCTTGAACCCGAGCAGCGTTTTGGGACAGGTTTTTTGGACGCGCTCAAAGCCTTTTTTGAAGAGCAGCGCGAGGCGCGAAATGGATTTTAGAGTCAGCGTCATCATCCCGGTTTATAACGCCGGACCCTTCATCAGGCAGGCAGTGGAATCCGCGCTTGCTCAGCCCGAAACCGCCGAAGTCGTGCTCGTGGAAGACAATTCCCCGGATGACAGCCTTGCGGCCTGCCAGAAACTCGCGCGAGAATACCCGCAGGTGCGCCTGTTCCAACACCCGGGAGGGATTAACCGCGGCGCGGGGCCTTCGCGCAATCTGGGCATCATCAACAGCACGCGGGATTTCATCGCGTTCCTGGACGCGGACGATTTTTACCTGCCCGGGCGCTTCACGGTCGTCCGGCAGGTTTTTGCGGAGCGCCCGGACTGCGACGGCGTTTACGAAGCGGTCGGAATGCATTTTGAGGATGAGGAGGGCAAGACGCGCTGGCTGGAATCCGATATGGCTGGCATCCGCATGACCACGATGGAACCGGGCATCCCCCCCGGCGAGCTTTACGCCGCACTGACGCGGGGCGGGCAGGGTCACATCCATCTGAACGGCCTGGTCATCCGGCGGGAAGTGCTGGGGCGCTCAGGGGTGTTTAATGAGAGCATTCCAAATACGCGGGGCGAGGATACCGATTTTATTCTGCGCCTGAGCGCGGTAGGTCAGCTCTTGCCCGGCAGCGTGGAGAAGCCGACGTCCCTGCGGCGGGTGCATGCCCAAAACCGCGTCTCCGCGCCGCGCTCCGCTGAAAGCATCCAACGCGACCGTATGCGCCTGCGCGCTGCCACTTACGCCTGGGTGCGTGAACATGGCACGCCCATCCAACGCGACCTGGCATTCCGGCGGCTGCTGCGCCAGCACCTGAGCTGGCCGGAAATTCATTCCGCCCGCCAGCGCTTCTTCCGGTTGGCTGGGTTTCTGTTTCGCTTTCCTCACGCTCTGACTGAAAAGTCATACTGGCGTGAGTGTAAAGACTCGTTGAGCGCGCTTATCCGCGGGGCGAACGGAGGCGGCCGTGGATAAGTTTGAGGTTTCGGTGGTCATTCCAGTCTACAATGCCGCCCCATACGTCCGGCAGGCCGTTGAATCCGCGCTGGCGCAGCCCCAGGTCCGGGAGGTGCTGCTGGTGGAAGACGGTTCCCCCGATAACGCGCTGGAGGTATGCCGGGAATTAGCCATGGAATATCCCCGGGTCGCGCTCCTGCGCCATCCGAACGGCGAAAACCGCGGCGCGGGCGCCAGCCGCAACCTTGGGATGCTCGCCGCCGGCAGCGCGTTTTTGGCTTTCCTGGACGCGGACGATTACTACCTGCCCGGGCGTTTCACAATCGACGAGCGCATTTTCGCGCAAGACCCGCGGTGCGAAGGGGTTTACCACGCGGTGGAAATGCACGTGGAAGACTCGCAGGGCATAAATCGCTGGAACGATGCCGGCAAGTCCCGCGAGAGAATCCAGAGCATGAGCGCGGAAATTCCGCCCGAAGCGCTGGCGAATGCCCTTTTGCGGGGAGGATCGGGCTACTTCATTCTCGACGCGCTGACGATACGAAGGTCAGTGGTGGGGAAGGCGGGCCTGATGCGTGAGGACCTGAGCTTGCATCAGGATACAGAGTGGATTTTACGGACGGCGATGAGCGCGCGCCTCTTGCCAGGCAGCCTGAATGAGCCAGTGGCTTGTTGGCGTGTGCATGGTCAAAACCGGATATCCGCCCCCCGCAGCGCGAAGCAAAAGCTGGACGACCATCTGCGCATGCTTCGCTGCCTCTACGCGTGGTGCCGGCAAAACGCCAGGCAATACCAGGGCAGCCTGATGGAATTAATGCTCGGGAACGCCCTCAGCAGCGGGCGCTTTGCGCGTCAGGAACCCGCGCCGGCGCGCCGCAAATTCATGCGCGCCCGAAACCTGATGAGTTTTCTGGCCCAGGAGCCGGCAATTCTTATGGATAAGCACTTTTGGCGGGCGCTCCCTGGGCAGCTGAACTTATCGCCAAAAGGAAAGAACCGCCGCTGAGCGCGAGCGGATGGAGAAAACGGTTTGAAAGTACTTATCGGCACGCTCTACAGCGGAGAGAACGAGTTTGAAGAATGCCAGGCGGCAATCCGCTCCCAGGTCGGCGTGAATTTTGAGCAGCTTATCATCCGGAACAAGCCGGAACTCGAAGCGCACCGCCTGCTGTTTACCATGTTTTTGGAGCGCGCGAATGAATTTGAGCTGCTGGTGAAGGTGGACGCGGATACCGTCCTGGGCTCGCCCCAGCTTATCTCCCGGATCGCGCAGCGCTTCAGGGACGAACCCAACCTGGAGGTTTTAAGTATCGCCCTGAAGGATTTTTTCACGGGGGCGCTCATCAACGGGCTGGTAACCTTCCGGAACTCCGTTCGCTGGAATTTTGAGAAAGACACCGTCTTCCCGGATATCCCGCTCCTGGACCCAGACCGCTATCATTATGACCAGAGCGACCTGGCACCGGCTGGGATGCACAGCCCAAACCCCTCCGCGCTGCAGGCTTTTCACTACGGCGTACACCGCGGATTGAAGTCCATCCAGAAGATACACAGCACCACGCACTGGGGATTGCTCAATCTGGTATGGAAAAATTTTCTGAAAACGCAAGACCGCCGCATCGGATTCGCAGCGCTTGGCGCGGAACTGGTCTATGCGGGTGTATTCAACCGGGAAGACCAAAATTATACCGCTCCCCGGATGGAGGAAGTGTTTCAGAAGTACGCGGATATGAATGCCGGTCAGGTTAAGAAAGAAATTCGAATGCTGCGCTTGCGCCATTGGGGATTCCTGCCCACGGACCTGCGGCGGAGAGTGCTGCGGGAGAATCGCGGAAGACTTTCGGGGAACTGGGATGCTTGAAACCCAAACGCCCACCCCGGTGCATGTGAGCCTATGCGCATCCTGACTATTTCCGCGTTTTATCCGCCCTACACCTACGGCGGCTACGAAATTCGCGTTGGCGATATCATGAACGGCCTCTCCGCGCGAGGGCACGAAATCTGCGTCCTCACCACCAAGCCCGACCAAGCCCTGAAAGCTGCTTCGCAAAGCTTTGCCCACCCGGTCATTCGCCGCCTGCACGGACCATCCAGAAAGCTGCGCTTCGCCGATCGCCTGACCACGCGCCGGCTCACCCGCTGGCTCGGAATTGCGCTGGTTTTCCTGCGGGAGGTCCGGCAGGATATTCAGGACACAGCCCTGATTGAGGCTCAAATTCGCGATTTCCAACCCGATTTGCTGTATCTGGGGCACATCATGCCGCTGACCCGCGCGCTGATGCCCTTACTCGCCAGGCAGCCGCTGCCCATCGTGGCCGATGAAGGCGGTAAGGGGCTCATTTACTCCTGGCAGGACCGCGGGCTCTGGCAGCGTTTTCAGACAGAATTCCCACAAAAGAACGGCTTTTTGCGTTGCGTAAAACGGGCTTTTAATTGGCTGGTATTCCGTCTTTCGCGCGGGCGTATCAAGCAGGAGTGGACCTTCCCCACGAACATCCAAGCTTTCTTTAACAGCAATCTGAATCTGAACAATGCTCTTTCTGAAGGCGCCCCCCTTGCGCGTACACAGGTTATCCACTCTGGAATTGATATTGCGCAATTCCCTTTCAGGCGTGAGAAAGAATTCGGAAATCCGCTTACCATCCTCGTTCCGGGCAGAATTGAGGAAAATAAAGGGCAGTTGGACGCAGTCCGCGTGGGAGCTTTATTGAAAGCAATGGGCATCCCCTTTGAACTCACCCTGGTTGGCGAGCGTTGGAACCAGAGGTACGCGGAGAAAGTGGACGCGGAAATCCTGGCGTTGGGGCTGAAAAGTCAGGCGCGTATTCTCCCGATGCTTTCCCGGGAAGAGCTTGTGCGGCTTTATCATCAGGCAGATATTACCTTTTTCCCCAGCAAGTACCGCAGCGGATTCTCACGCATTCCCCTGGAAGCTATGGCTTGCGGAAGCATCCTGATCTCTTACGGTAATGAAGGCTCGGATGAAATCATCCGCGATGGTGAAAACGGATTTCTTGCGCGCGAAGGAGATGCGGAAGCCTCCGCGGAAATTCTGCTTCGTCTACTCCGGGAGCCAAACCTCTCCGCCCAAATCTCAAGTAATGCGCGTGAACAGATTGAAAAACAATTTTCTATGCAGACCTATCTTTCCAATATTGAAGTTTTCCTGCGTTCTACCGTAGAAAACCCCCGCCCGGGATTAACCGCTCATTCTGTACCAAGGGAGACCAAGTGATAATCACCGTCCGAAGGGCAGTGCCAGCTGACAAAGCCGAGATTTTCAAATTTCTTCTGGAAGCCTACGGCGAGAACGGTCATCACAAATTCCCCGAACGCTGGAAGTGGCAGTTTGAACGCAACCCGTACAAACCCGATGACCAAATCCCTGTATTCGTTGCAATAGACGAGAATGGAAAAATTGTCGGGCAATCTGCGGCTATGTACGAACCGCTCAAAGTTGGCGCAGAGTACCTTACGCTGGTATGGGCTTTGGACGCTATTGTTTTGCCAGATTACCGCGGACAAAACCTGGGCTTCGAGACCCTCCGGATAAACTGCGAAAGCAGCCCTCTGTGGATGGGGATGATAATGGCCCCATCATCAAGGCACATTCTCGAAAAACTTGGCTGCCAGGCGGTGGACAATGTAAGCTCCTATCGGCGGGTTGCTAGGTTCGATACAGCTTCAGTAAACCTGGGCGTTCGCAACCGCGGCCTTCTGGGAGGGTTTCGAAATAAATTCAGCCAATTTCTCCAACGCCTCGGGATAGACAAGTTTGGCTCCCTGCTTATCAATGCCGCGGTTTCAGTTCAGGATGCCTTCCTGGGATTGACCCAAGATAAGCGCATCACCATTCAAGAACAGCATTCGTTTGATGACCGCTTTGACCGTTTCTGGGAAAAAGTACAGCTCCAATATCCCATCATTATCCGCAGAGACAGTCAGTTCCTGAAATGGAAATACCTGGAACAACCTGACATGCGCTACCGTATATTTACCGCAGCCAGAGATGGAGAGTTTCGCGGGTATATCATCCTCCGCTGCGCATTCCCCCCGGAATCCAATGCGGGAATCATCGCTGACATCCTGACAGATCCAAGGGACAAAGCTGGCTTACGTATGTTGCTGTTCCATGCGGTCAGGTTCTTTAAATCTCAAAACATGAAATACATCTATTGCGCCAGTTCGATCCCGGCGTATCAAAGAGCGTTTCAGTCCGTCGGATTCAGAAAAAAGAAAACGATCGTTCCCCTGCTGCACAGCCAGCTAAATGATAATCAAAACACTCTTCTTTTCTCAAAAAATTGCTGGTTTCTTGGTCGCAGCGATCACGATTGGGACCAATACCCCTATGCGTAAGGCGATGCTCTCGTGAAGCTTAAACACAGACTACGGAATGCGGCGCTTTTGCTCCCAACAGGCATTTATCAGCGCGTCATCAGGCGCGATTTTATCGGGCTGTATTACCACGTCGTCTCTGACGCGCCGCTTCCGCACCTCAAACACCTGTATGCCTTCAAATCGCCAGCCGCTTTCGAAGACGACCTGCGATACCTAAAAGCCCACTTTAATTGCATCACCTATGCGCAACTTGAGAGTTATCAAACCCACGGCACCAAGCTGCCGCCCAAAGCCCTCCTCCTGACCTTTGACGACGGCCTCTCCCAATGCTTCTCGACTGTGAGACCCCTGCTCCTCAGGCACCAAATCCCCTGTGTCTTCTTTGTGACCACTGATTTTCTGGACAATCGCGGGCTTGCCGTGGACATGAAGGCTTCTTTGTGCATCGAGAAGTATTTCTCGGCGGAGGACGAGTTCAGACAGAGTTTTTCTCAGGCGTACGCATTGGAATTTGGTAAAGATTACCCGGCGCCAGACGCCGTGAAAGATTGGATCAAGAACTTGGTTGGAAACAATCCAGTGGAACTGGACGCTTTGTGCGAGTGGATGGGAATTGACGTGCAAGCTTACCTCGCACGTGAGAAGCCGTACCTAAGCTCGGAACAAGTCATGCAGCTGCACGCAGATGGGTTCGCCATCGGGGCTCATTCCCTGCGGCATGAGCGGCTGAGCGAGCTGACCCCACAGGAACTGGAGAACAACATCGTCCAATCCTGCCAGGTGGTCCAGGACCTCACAGGAGCAGCCAACATTCCCTTCGCGTTTCCTTTCTCCGCGGAGGGCATTTCCAGAACGCTGCTGCAGGAAATTCGCGCCAATCATCCTTTTGTGGGGCTGTACTTTGGCGGGAATGGGATTGTCACTGATTCCGAGACCATCATCCCGCGTTTCTGCGGTGATTCACCCAATGGTTCCAGCCCGGGCCGCTCCAACTTGGAAGTTCGCATTGCGAACGTGTATTTAGAAGCGCTTTCTCTGAAATTATTCAAACTTGCCGCCCAGCAGCGTAGATAGCCGGAAAAGAAAAATGCCAGACGCACCCTTGGTGTCAATCCTCCTGCCCACCTACAACCGCGCGCACCTGCTGCCGCGGGCGGTGGATTCCGTGTTGGGGCAAACGTACCCAAACTGGGAACTGCTGATCTGGAACGACGGCTCAACGGATGAAACCGAAGCGGTTTTGCATGGCTTGAACGATGTGCGTATTCGCTGTTTTTCTGACCGAAACCGCGGTAAAGCTGCCGCCGTAAACTGCGCGTTCGCCCGCTCACGCGGAGACCTGATTGCGTTTCTCGATGATGATGACACATGGCTTCCTGATAAGTTGAAAAGCCAGATTGCATTCCTGCAAAATGACCGGGATGTGGATCTAATTTTTAGCAATTTCCTGAATATTAATAAAGATACTGATATTGGGGCAAACGGCTTCGCCCAATCAGCAGCCGGGCTGGGCAGACTCCAAACTTCATCCGATTCGCCAGATTACAAACGCATTAGAAAGGGCTGGCTGGAAGGCATCGCCGTGGATAATTTCATTGCCATGGATACGATTATCATGCGTAGATCTCTGATAGAGGTTGTTGGCGGGTTCAACGAAAAGCTCGCCTGCAGTGAAGACTTCGAATTGTGGTGGCGTCTCGGCCTCGCGGGCGTTCGCGCGGCTTATACGGATGAGGTCCTGCTCATCCGCAACAAGTACCCCGGCAGCCTCAGCGGCAGCGGCATACGCACCCTCACTGGCACCCTGCAAATGTTGGATGCCTGCGCGGAAGCCTCCAAACAAGCAAACCGGGAGGAAACCATCCGGTATTTGCGCCCCGCCTACCGCAACGTATGGCAGAACCTGACCGCCGAGTACGGGCGTGAAGGGGAACTATCCCGCGCCTTTCAAGCTTTTTCCAATTCCCTCCGGTATGGCCTTCGCCCTGGCAGTTTCAAAGCCTTGTTCGGGGCGCTTATCACCCGACCCGTAAGGAGGAAATCATGAGTTTGCGGGTTTTGCACATCTTCGCGCCGAATTACCGGCTGCGCTTTTCCGGGCCGGTTATCCAATGGCGTTACTATTTCAACCAGTGGAGCGACCCGGGGATAAGTCATTTCGTGCTTGATGCAGCCGCCAGAAATATCCTCCCGGCTAAGGACGCCCTGGATTTTGAGCTGACCAGCGGGAATCCGCTCTTGAATCGAACGGAGCGGGCTCACTGGATAAAAAATCTCTTTATCAGCCTTTGGCGCTTGCGCGACAGTTATGATTTGCTGCATGTGCACGTCCTCTGGTGGGGCAGCTTATTGTTGGGTCCCTGGGCAAAGCTTCACCGGCTGCCCGTGCTTTACGAATCCGTGCTCCTGGGCAGCGATACGCCTGCGGATATCCGGACGGAAAAGTTCGGCGCGCTGAAAGTGAAGCTGCTCAGGCAATACACTGGCATCCTGGCGATTTCCGATTTTCTCGCGGAAGACTTCCTCGCCAACGGCTTTCGGGCGGAACAGGTACATCTGCTCCCAAACAGCGTGGATACTGATCTCTTTCATCCGGTCCAAACCAACGCGGAGAAATTGAAAATACGCGAAAAGTATCAACTCCCGCCCGGGAGCACTATTCTGCTCTTCGTCGGCAGCCTGATCCACCGCAAGGGTTTTGACACGCTCGTTCAGGCCTTCATCGACGCCTGCCAGGAAAACCCCGACCTCTTCCTGTTGGCAGTCGGCCCATCCAGAACCAGCGAGAACCCCTCTATTGATGAAGGCTTCGTCCAGAGGTTCGCGCAGGAAATTGCCGCCAACCAATTGAGCCGCAAGGTTCGGATTACGGGTCTCATACAAGACCGTCAGACCCTGGCTGAGCTTTACCGCTCCGCGGACCTGTTCGTTTTCCCATCCAGAAACGAAGGATTGCCCGGCGTGTTGCTGGAGGCAATGGCTTCCGGTTTGGTTCCGGTGGTTACGGATTTGCCTGTTCTGCGCAGCGTGATAAGCTCTGGGGTTAATGGGATGAAAGTGCCGGTTGGCGACGGGCCAGCTCTTTCCAGACTAATCCTACTGCTTGGCAAAGACCCTATCAAACAAGCTATGCTGGCTCAAAACTCAGGTAAAACCGTTCGCGAAAAGCACAGTTTTGCGGCGTGGCAAAAAAGTATTTCAGAGTATTATTATGCTTTGCGTCAAAGAAGTGGGCGCTAGCTGCTTTAGGCTGAAAAAAAAAGAGAAAACAAACCGCGCGATGACAAACGAAATTCTTGTGGACATCTTGATTGCCATAATCGGTATCTGCCTTTCAGGGTTGATAATCTCCAATCCCTTCCTCGGCGTTGTTTTCATCGCGGCAAGCCTGCCTGTTGCGGAACTGCTGCCGAGCGTGCGGCACCTGTCTTCCATCCTGCCTGTAATTGGGGCAGTCGCGATTTTGGGCTATCTGCTGCAAAACCGCAAAGCGCGAAGGAAGGTGATAAAGGGCGCGCGCCCGGTGCTGATTCTTGGGGCGCTCTTCATATTTTGGATTTTCATCACCAATCCAACGGCTGCCTGGTTTGGAGAGGGACGGAATTGGATGCTGACTTATCTGCAGCTGATTATCCTTTCGTTCCTGGCTGAAGAACTGGTTGATGACCCGCAAAAGCAGCGTATTTTTCTCTGGGTGTTCTCGATTGCGGCCCTCGTCTCTGCGGCTGTCGCCATTCAGCAGGGCTCCATCGGCGAAGACATCGACACCTCCATCCGGACCGGCGGATTAAGCGAGGGAGCCAACTCGGCAGGCAGATACTTTGTCGTCGGGATGATTTTCTTTGTCTATCTGCGCATCCAGGAACAAAACGCGTTTCTGAAGGTCGTCGCAAGCCTTGGGGTCATCCTTACTTTCCTGGGCGTGTTTTATACAGTGTCCCGATCGGCGATGATATTACTCTTTACAGCCATCGGCCTCATCATCTTATTAGACCCGAAGAAAAAACTTAACCTTACTCTGGTTATCTTATTTCTGATCGCCACCTTTTCGCTGACCTTACTCTCTGAGACCGTTTTTAGGATTCTGGGCTCTATCCTTCCATCCATCTCCAAAGGGACGGATACCATCGGTTTGCGCTATAAGCTTTGGAGGGCCGGGCTGCGCATGTGGCTGGATCATCCCATCACAGGCGTGGGGATAGGCAGGTTTCCTTATGAGCTCCCATTTTATGGAACCGGCATTTCCCAGCATCACCTTCACCTGGTTGCCCACAGCACTTATGTTCAACTGTTATCCGAAACAGGTATCGTCGGCTTGTTAATTTGGCTTTCCATGGGGGTTATTACCCTGAAGAACATCTGGAAAGCGCGGCATGTCGATGATCTGGGGCAAAAAACGCTCGCGATGGCATGGTTCACCGTGTTCTTGGTGCTGCTCATCGGCGCGCTGACCATGACGCAGAGCTCTGAAAAACTAATCTGGATTTGCATGGGTATCGGTGAATATTTCCATCTCCATACCATCAATCAGCCGGCAGTTGAACAACCTGCTCAGCCCAGCTCCAAATCCCTCGCGAAATCCGGAAGCAAACTTTCATTGAACTCAAAGCAGTAAAGAACAATCACGCAATGTCACAACCGCACAATATCGTGATTATCACCGGTCAACTCGTGGTTGGCGGCGCTGAGCGGCAGCTTTACCTCTGGCTGAAACACCTGGACCGGCAGCCCTTCAATCCAAGTGTGATAACCCTGCACCCGGATTGCGGTGATTATTGGGAAAAACCGATTGGAGCCCTGGGCATACCGCTGTATCGTATCGCGCGGAGGCGGAACCGCCTGTGTCGTTTTCGTCAAATCTTAAACATCCTGCATGACGTCAAACCTGACCTCATCCATGGTTGGAATCTTTTTTCAGGGGTCTACGCCGCGGCATCAGCCAAATTAACGGGCGCCAAAAGTCTGTGCGGAATACACAACAGCTACCAGACTTTTTCCCGCGACAAATTACTTTCCGCGCTGGCTTTACGCCTCGCGGACGGCTTCGTGGTCAATTCCAACAGCGCGGCCGACGCGCTTAAGCTCAGGTTGGGCAAAATGAACCGCGGGATATACGTGGTTCCTAACGCGATTGAACCCGGCCAAGCCCAACACGAGCAGCTGAGAGACCAGCTTTCGGAGCGCTTTAGCCTGCCGGCGGAACTACCCTGGGCCGTTTCGATTGGCCGAATGGAAGCCAGCAAACAATTCGGGAAGCTGTTGGAGCTCATCGCTGACCTGCAAATCAAGGGTTCCAAAGTCCATTTGGTGTTGATTGGCGATGGACCCGAACGCCCCGCCTTGGAAAAGCTCGCGGCGGAACTGGGCATCCTCGCTTCGGTTACCTTCACAGGCGAGGTCCCCCTGGCAAAGCAATGGCTGCCAGCCTTTGACTTATTCGTCTTCACCTCAGTGGATGAGGGTATGCCCAACGTAGTCCTCGAAGCTGGCGCGGCAGGTTTGCCCATTGTCACCTGGGAGCTTCCTTTTTACCGGGAAATCCTCGAAAACGAAAAAAGCGGGCTGCTGGTGGAAACTGGAAATATGCAGAAATTGGAAGAAGCCGTAACGCGTCTGATTGACTCTCCGCCGCTGCGCACCCGGTTGGGCGCGGAAGCGCAAGCCCATGTCTTACGGGAATTCAGCCTTGAGCGCTTCATCACGGGTATGAGCAGCGCTTACCAAGCCGTGCTTCGCGGCGACAAACCGTCCGGGGAGTTCGCGCCGTGATCCTGCTTTACCATCTGATTTTCCCGGATGACACGCCCGCGGGCAGTTGGAATGCTGGCAATATTATCCGGGTTTCAGCTTTTCGCAGGCAGCTGCGGTGGCTGCGCCGCCATTTTTCCTTCGTCAGCCTTGAAGAATATGTCGCGCTGCTCCAAACGGACCCCAAGTTAACGAGGGCTAATCTGGCTCTGACGTTCGACGACGGTTATGCCCGCACCTACGCGTTGGCGGCTCCTGTTCTGCGGGAGGAAGGCATACCAACTACTTTCTTCGCGAATACCGTCAATCGGGATAAGGGTCTGCTGTGGTTTGTATACTTCAACGCGCTTTGTTCCGAGAAAGCATATCCCGCTGTGGAAATCAATGGTGTTTCTCACCCCCTGGACACGAAACGTAATTCTTTGCGCGCCTGGAAGGCACTCATCCAGCTGGCCCGCTCCAGCCCGGACGCGCGGGCTTTTGCGGATGAATTTGCCAGCAAATACCCGCTCCCTGCGCAAATCCAGGACAAATACGCGGGGCTGCGTTCCGAACAGCTCGCGGAAATTGGCGCGAGTACCATCTTTTCCCTCGGCGGGCACACCCACAGCCACCCCTATCTGGACCAACTGGGGCAGACAGAGCAGCGCGATGAAATGCTGTTGAACAGGCAAATCCTCGAGCAAATTTCAGGAAAACCGGTTTCTTTCTTCGCTTATCCGGGCGGAGTCTACAACCAAAGCTCCATTACTGCCGCCCAACAGGCTGGTTTCAGGGCCGCCTTTGCCGTCACGCCCGCCCGAATTTCAGCTGACCCGATGTTTGAAATCCCCAGAAGCGGCGTTTTCTCCCCCGCGTTGTGGAAACTGCAGGTCAAGGTACTGGGTCTGGTAGATTTTTTGAGAGCAGGTCGGAGCGCGTAAATGGCGAAGCCAACAATCCTGATGATTGGGAACTACCTCTCCCAGCCCAGACACAACCGCAATGTCTGGAATGACCTTGCGGAGCGCCTGGCGGAAGACGGATGGGGTGTTCTTGTCACCTCGCGGCAAGAAAACCAGGCTCTGCGGCTTTTAGATATGCTTTTCACGATTCTGTTCAAGCGGAAGCAATACGCGCTCGCTCAGATTGATGTTTTCAGTGGGAAGGCTTTCATCTACGCCGAGCTCGGCTCTTGTTTGCTGCGCCTGCTGAAGAAGCCGGTCCTGCTTACCCTGCATGGGGGTGGGCTGCCAGAATTTGCCAGAAGGCACCCGCGCCGCGCGGCGGCGCTGCTCCACTGCGCAAACGCGGTAATCACCCCTTCGCCATTTATTAAAGAACGCTTGCAGACTTTCAGACAGGATATTCAGGTTATCCCAAACCCGATTGATATTTCCAAAGCGATTTTTCGTCCGCGGACGCAGCTTGCTCCCCGGCTGATTTGGGTGCGCGCGTTTCACGATGTCTACAACCCCATGCTCGCGGTGCGCGTGCTTCGATTGCTGAAAGATGACTTCCCGGACGTACACCTGAGCATGATTGGCCCGGACAAAGGGGACGGCAGCCTGCAAGATTGCCAACTCCTGGCTCGCAGTCTGGGCGTGGACACTAATTTGCAGATAACAGCTGGCATCCCACACGCGCAAATCGCCGGGAAAATGGATAGCGCGGATATTTTTCTGAACACGACCAATTACGATGCCGCTCCGCGCAGCGTTTTGGAAGCGATGGCGTGCGGTTTATGCGTCGTATCCACCAATGTGGGCGGAATGGGCTGGATGGTCGAAAACGGTCATGACGGTTTGCTTGTTTCTCCAGGGAACCCGAAGGCTATGGCAAATGCGGTCAGCCGCCTATTAAACGATTCCGCGTTAGCATCCCATTTGAGCAGCAATGCCCGCCAAAAGGCGGAAAACCTGGATTGGAGCAGAATCCTCCCGCAATGGGAGGCGGTCATCACAACTGCGCTAAAGGAAAACCTGAATGGGTAAGCTGGATACGCTTTACGCGCGCGCGCCTGTGCCACTTCAGAACCTGATGGTTTCTGGCTACGGCGTCTATTGGCATTGGGCGAGGTTCGGCAGGGGGTTCGCGCGTCTTGCCAACGAGTTCGGGGAGCGGGAAGGTTTCAGCCAATCAGAGTGGGCGCGGTATCAGGAAGAGCAGTTTCGTCGTCTTGTGCGCGTATGCGCGGCTGAGGTGCCTTACTACGCCAGTCTCTGGACTGATGCCCAGAAAAAGAGCGCCGCGCTTTCGGACCTGCAAAACTTACCCTTGCTCGAAAAGAAGCCCCTGCGGGAGAATCCATTCCAGTTTCTCCGCCAGGATTTGCGCCCGATTCCGCGCTTCAGATTCTTCACCAGCGGGACGACCGGCACCCCGGTTTCCTCCTTTTTTACGCTTGAGGAAAATCGCAAATGCATGGCACTGCGTGAGGCTCGTTCCGCGAATTGGGCAGGAGTTTCTTTTTTTGAGCCGCGCGCCACATTTTCAGGGCGCCTCGTGCAGCCGGATGCCGCGAACGAAACCGACATTTATCGCTATAACGCGGTTGAAAAGCAGGTCTATTTCTCCGCTTTTCACCTGAAACCGAAAACCGCGCCCCGCTATCTGGAAGCCCTGTCCAGGCACCATATCCGCTGGATGACCGGATACGCGGTGTCGTTCTACTTATTAGCCCAATATGTGCTGGACCAGGGATTAAGCGCGCCGCCAATCAAAGCCGTGGTAACCACCAGCGAGAAACTTACTCCGGGCATGCGCGAGCTGATTTCCGAGGCATTTAACTGCCCGGTTTTCGAAGAATACAGCACGGTGGAAACCGCTCTCTTTGCCAGCGAATGTGAGTATGGACGGCTTCACCTCAGCCCCGACGCGGGTATCACCGAAATTCTACGCCCGGATGGCTCGCCCTGCCAGGCGGGAGAAGTTGGCGAGGTAGTCTCCACCGCGCTTCTGAACACATACCAGCCCTTGGTCCGCTATCGCCTGGGGGATTTGGCAGCCTGGGCGCCGGAGCCCTGCCCCTGCGGTCGGCAGATGCCCGTCCTCCAGGAGGTGGTCGGACGGTTGGAAGAGGTGGTTACTGGACCGGACGGCAGGCAATTGGTGCGCTTTCACGGCATATTCACCGATCAACCGAATATCATCGAAGGACAGATTATCCAGGAAAGCTTGCGGGATTTCAGAGTAAAGGTAGTTACGACCGATGGTTTTTCTGAGGAGGATACATTAGAAATACGCCGCCGGATGGCTGCACGACTAGGTGGCGATATCAATGTTCTCATTGAAAAAGTTGACGCAATTCCCAGGTCTTCCAGCGGTAAGTTCATTGCTGTTATTTCGAAAGTAAAAACGTCCTAGATCTCCAACCTGATCCGAACCCGAGCCCAACCCAACTTTTACCCAAATGTACCCAGAAGTGATTTTTTTACGATCAAAAGTCTTTTACGGATAACTTGAGTTTTAGGAAAGAACCAATCAGTACATCAGCTCCCTCCTAACCGAGGTCAGCAGTCCCATTAAATCCTTAGCATGCGCTGGAAAACCAAGTATTTACTGCAAAGAATCCTTTCTCACCTGCCATTGACGCGCAGCCAGTATTATTCGCTGCAAAAGCTATTCGGAGGGTTCAGGCATTTTTCCATCAATAGCAAGGTGGATCAGGGCATCAGCCTCCTTGACGCATTGCACGAGAACAATCTGGAGCTTCGCGAAAAAAATACAGCGGAAATTGGCACGGGTTGGGTTCCAATCATTCCGATGCTCTTTTCGATATTAGGGCAGCAGGGTTGTAGCACCTGCGATGTGAGCCAACTGCTTAGAGATGACCTGTGCATACAGGCAGCCAAACAATTTTCCACCGCTGCTAATTCCCTGGCAAAGCGAATTCCCTGGGCCTGGGGAGATGAAGCGATGTCAGCCCTAAACCGGATGAGAGCAAGCCAAAACGCTGCTGAGATCCTGGCCAACCTGCAGATTTCATACTTCACTGACCCGACACAACCATTGCGTTTCCTCGGCGATGCCAGTGTTGATATCTTTTTCACCAATGACACGCTTGAGCATATCCCTTCCGAGCAGCTTCCCCCTTTGTTTTCACAAATCCACCGCGTCCTGAAACCAGACAGCGTCATGATCCACTTGGTGGATTGCTCCGATCATTATAGTTTTGGCGATTTAGGCATCAACCGGATTAACTTTCTGCGATTTTCTCCCAGCGAATGGAACCGATACAACACAAATTTCCTCTATCAGAACCGGTTAAGACCCTCTGAATTCAGAGCAATGATGATAGACTCGGGTTTTGCTGTCGAGTATTGGCAGCAAAAACAAGACCAGAGGTCTCTCGAGGAATTGGAGAAATTCCCGCTTAATTCCGAATTTTTGAACTTTTCTGCCGAAGACCTGTGTGCATCAAGTTTTATTGTCATTGCCAGGCCGGAATAAAAAAGAATGACCGAATCCTTCCCCTTTGTCTCCATCGTGATGCCAATCCGAAACGAATCAGTCTGCATCCTGGCAGCGCTCGAATCGCTTGCGGCTCAGGATTATCCGGTCGACCAATTTGAAATCGTCATTGCGGATGGCATTTCGACCGACGGCACCCGAGAGCTCGTTTCCGGTTTTCAGGCCGCGCACCCCACATTGCAGTTCCAGTTGATTGACAACCCTCAAAAGATTGTCCCCACCGGCATCAATCTTGCCATCCGGGCTTCCAAAGGCGAGCTCATCCTGCGGGCAGACGGCCATACAACGTTCCCGGAAGATTACGTTCGCCAATGCGTAATGACATTAAAAAGCATGAACTGTGAGAACGTAGGCGGCAGGATGTTAGCCGTGGGCGATACTGACTTTGGAGAAGCAGCGTCCACCGCCACCAGTTCGCCGTTTGGCGTTGGCGGAGCTCTTTTTCACTATGGAACGTATGGGGCCTGGGTAGACAGTGTATATCTTGGTTGTTGGCCCAGAGAGGTTTTTCGTAGTGTCGGTTTGTTTGATGAGGAGCTTGTCCGCGATCAGGATGATGAGTTTAACTACCGTCTTCGCTCTCATGGAGGTCGAATTTGGTACAACCCGGAAATAACCTCCACATACTCACCTCGCAACTCACCTGGAAGTCTTTTTAAGCAGTATTTCCAGTACGGCTTTTGGAAAGTTCGTGTTTTCCAGAAGCACCCCAGGCAGATGAGCCCGCGCCAATTCGTGCCGCCGCTGTTTGTCCTCGCGCTCCTTAGCGCCGCTGTGCTCGCGTTCGCAGTTCCATGGGGTTGGTATGCTCTGGTTGGCTTGCTTGGCGTATATCTGTTTGCCTGCCTGGCGGCAGCGTTTGTCCACGGCAAAGGTCAAAAAACGGTCGTCGTTCTTCTGCTGCCCCTGGCTTACACCATCATCCATACCAGTTACGGCTTGGGCTTTCTCATCGGACTGCTGCGTTTCGCGAATCGCTGGAGTGACAAACTGGGAAAGGTGCCGGAATGGCCCGTCTGAACCCGCCCGGGCAGGATATCCAGCGGCTGCGCGAGGAATACGCACGCCGCGCGTCTGTTTCGGAACACGATGACCGGTATCGGGCAGACAATCCGGCTTACCAATGGATGATATCCCGCCGCCGGGATGAACTCAGCGCCCTCCTCAACCGCCGCGGTATCACGGACCTCTCCCGGCTCAAAATTCTGGAAGTGGGCTGCGGCTCCGGCGGGGTGATGCGTGAGTTCCTTGCTCTGGGCGCTGAGCGCTCCCGGATATTTGGCATCGACCTTCTGCCTGACCGGCTGCGCGCCGCTCGCGCGGGCAACCTGGCGCTTAATGTCTCCTGCGCGGATGGGCAATCGCTTCCATTCGCTGCTGGCAGCTTCGACCTGGCGCTGCAATTCACCGCGTTTTCTTCCATTCTCGATTCCGCCATCAAAAAGGAAATGGCAGCCGAAATCCTGCGCGTGCTCAAACCGGAAGGCGCGCTGCTTTGGTACGATTTTTGGTGGAACCCATTGAATCCGCAAACCAAGGGCATTCATCTGCGCGAAATCCGCCGGCTCTTCCCCAACTGCGCCCTGGACAGCCTCAAGCTCACCCTTGCCCCGCCAATCTCACGCCGACTGCTGCCCCAATTCAGCCGCGCGGCCGCCCGCCTGGAACAAATGCGCTTCCTGAACACGCACTACCTCGTGCTTGCCTGGAGGACGCCTTGAAAAGCCGCGGCTGGCTGCGCTGGCTTCCGGTGATTCTGAGCGGACTCCTTATTTTTTTGCTCTCATCAAGCTCCGACCCTTATGGACTGCTGCCGAAACCGGTCTACCAATGGATTTATCTCACGCATATTTTCAACATCCGGCTCACAAAAATTGTTGGACCTCTCGCGCATATGTGCGCCTTTGGGCTGTTCGCGTTCTTTCTCGCCAGAGCGCTGCCGCGCCAGCCTTTAAGCGCGCCCAAAACCACAGCGCTCGCCTTCATCCTCACTTGCATTTACGCGCTGAGCGATGAATTTCATCAGCTTTTCGTCCCCGGCAGAGCCTTCGAACTGCTGGATATCGCCCTCGACAGTCTCGGGGGTCTTGCGGGCGCGCTGCTCTGGCATTTTACGCACGCACCTCGCCAAGCTCACCCCCCGGCCCCCCCTAAGCCCTGACCCGATTTCTGTATCTTAGCGCCGCGCGAACCCGCAACCCGCCCTGGCGTTCACCAGCAAGGCGCTGCTCCGGGCTGGGCGCGTTGCGCCAGGGTTCGTTTCCGAAGCTGCCCGGCGTATTGACTGGTTTACCAGAGCGCTTCTTGTTTCCGGCCAAATCACCCGGACTTGTTCACGAAAGCAAAAATGGGTACAATGTTAATAAGTTATTGTCTATATACCGCCACTGAGGGAGTTTATTAAAAATTGTGGACGAGGAATTATTAAACAGCATTGCCGGCGCGCCAACCGAGAAGTGGCGCCATAAAGTAACATTTGCAGGCATCAGTAAGCGCGCCTTTGATCTATGCGCGTCTTTGGCCGCGTTGATCGTACTTTCCCCGGTTTTCGGCATCATCGCCCTGCGCATTAAGCGCGACTCGCCTGGCCCGGTCTATTTCCGCGGCCAGCGGGTGGGGCGCTATGGAAAACCTTTTCAAATCCTGAAATTTCGCACCATGTACGAGACACCCGAAAGTTACGACGGTTCGGCAATCACCCGGAACGACGACCCGCGCGTGACGCCCTTCGGCAAATGGCTGCGCAAAACCAAGCTGAACGAGCTCCCGCAGCTCTGGAACGTCCTCAAAGGAGAAATGAGCCTCGTCGGTCCGCGCCCGGAAGACCCGATTTTCGTGCAGAACTGGCCGCCAGACATCAGGGATGAAATCCTCTCCGTCCGCCCCGGACTCACCAGCCCGGCTTCTGTCACCTATCGGGATGAGGAAGACCTGCTGAAGGGTGCCGGTTTTATGGACGCTTACCTGCTCAAGATTCTGCCCGACAAACTGCGCCTGGATCAGCTTTACGTACAAAACCGCAGCTTCCTGACGGACCTCGATCTCATCGCCCTGACCGCGATTGTCTTTTTACCCCGTCTGCGGGATAAACCGGTCGCGGAAGCAAGCCTCTATAACGGCGTCTTTTACCGTTTCGCGCATTCACATCTGACCTGGTTTTTTACCGATGTGTTGGTTTGCTTTTTCGCGGTTGGCTTTTCAGGGGTTGTGTGGCGCGTCAGCACGGTAATCAACCTCGGTATCCCCACGTACGCGCTGGTTGCTCTGGTCATTGCGCTGGTAAACAGCCTGATAAACAGCCTCTTTGGTTTGCCGCGCGTCGCCTGGAAATCTGCCAGCCCGACTTACATTATTGACCTCGGTCTTTCAGTTGGCGTGACGATGTTCCTCCTGTGGGTTGTGACCAGGCTGTGGTTAACCGAACCCTGGATCCCTTTCAGCATGATTTGGCTGATTGGCTGCATGCTATTTATCGGTCTGGTGGCTGTGCGCTATCGTGAACGCCTGTTTACCGGGATTGCCAACCGCTGGTTGATTATGCGCGGAGGCAACGCCTCTTTCGCCGAGCGCATCCTGATAGTTGGCGCGGGCGACCTCGGACAGCTGGCTCTCTGGCTTCTCTTGCGCAGCAAGCTGGCCGGTCTGTTTGGCGTGGTGGGTCTGGTGGATGACGACCCCCGCAAACACGGTGAGCGTATTCAGGAATGCAAGGTTTTGGGCTCCACGCGCGACATTCCAGCCCTGGTTGAGAAATTCAAAGTTCACATTCTGATTTACGCGATAAGCAATATCAGCCCGGAAGAAAACAGCCGGATTCTGCAGACCTGCCGGGAAACCAAAGCGCGCCTGATCATCATCCCGGATTTGGTCAACGTTCTGGAAATGTCCATCCGCAAGATAGAAATGCAGGATTAAATGGAAACGAATACTCTCAAAGACCTGCCAGTGCTGGTTACCGGTGCCGGCGGCTTCATTGGCAGCCGGCTGACAGAAGCCCTGTACGCCCGCGGCGCCCGCGTGCGCGCTTTCGTCCGGTATAACTCCCGGGCAGACATTGGTTTGCTTAAGCTGCTGCCTGCTGAGGTTCTGCGAAGCGTCGAAGTCATCATGGGCGATCTGCAGGATGAAGACGCTCTTGAAAAGGCTGCCTCCGGAACAGCGCTCGTTTTCCATCTCGGCGCGTTGATATCTATTCCGTATTCCTATCAACACCCGGTCGAAGTGGTGCGTGCCAACATTCTTGGCACGCTGGCAGTTTTACAAGCCTGCCGGAAAGCCGGCTGCCGATTGATCCACACATCTACCAGTGAAGTCTACGGCAGCGCCCTGCGCGTGCCGATTGATGAGCAGCACCCTCTGCAAGGGCAATCGCCCTACTCCGCCAGCAAAATCGGCGCGGATAAACTGGTGGAAAGTTACTACCGCGCGTTCGGCGTCCCTGCCGTCACCATCCGGCCGTTCAACACCTATGGGCCGGGTCAGTCCGCGCGGGCAGTCATCCCGACCATCATCACCCAGGCGCTCCAGGCGGAAGAAATTCATCTTGGCAACCTGGATGCCCTCCGGGATTTCACCTATTTGGATGATACCGTGGCAGCGTTCATCAAAGCCGCCGAAACCCCCGGAATTGATGGCGAGACCTTTAATCTCGGCTCCGGTCACGAAGTCAGCATCCGGGAACTGAGCGATGAAATCGTGGAACTCACGGGCAGCCGGGCGCGCGTCGTGGTGGATGAAGAACGCCTGCGCCCCGAAAAGAGCGAGGTTGTCCGCTTGCTGGCGGACAACTCCAAAGCCCGCCGGGTTCTGGGCTGGGCGCCCCAGGTGGAATTGCGCGAAGGGCTGACCCGCACCATCGCCTGGGTGCGCGCGCATATGGATTTTTACCGCCCGGGCAGGTACGAGCGTTAATCCAAACCGCGCGGTCTGGGCTGCTGAGCGCAAAATTTCTGGGTTGACCGCCCGCATTAAATAAAATGGCCTCTGCTGGCAGATTACAATCTTGTCAAGCGCGCGGCTGTGGGGTAAAGTTATCGTATGGAATTTTGGATGGCAGTTGCTTCTGACCAAAATTCTCGTTCACATAATCTGAATTGGAGGGCTAATGAGAGCAGTAATTCTGGCAGGGGGCAGAGGTACGCGTTTGGCTCCATATACTTATGTGTTGCCCAAACCCATGATGCCCATCGGCGATAAAGCCATTCTGGAAATCCTTTTGCGCCAGATGAAGCGCGCGGGTATCAATCATGTCGTCCTCACCGTCGGTCACTTAGCCGGCCTGATGCGCGCCTTTTTTCAGGACGGGCAGCAGTACGACCTGGACATCACGTATTCCTACGAAGCCACGCCGCTCGGCACGGCTGGCCCGCTCGCCCTGGTGCCAAACCTGGATAAAACCTTTATGGTCAGCAATGGCGACGTGCTCACCCTGTTGGATTTCAATGATTTCATAAATTTCCACCACGAACAGGGCGGTATCTGCTCAATCGCCATGCACAAACACAAGGTGCATATTGACCTGGGCGTTGTGGAGCAGAACAACGGGGATTATGTAATCACCGGCTACGTAGAAAAACCCACCCTGGACTATCGCGTGAGCATGGGCGTTTACATCTTTGAACCGCGCGTTTTGGATTACATCCCCAAAAATGAATACCTGGACTTCCCGGACCTGGTAAAAACCCTGCTTGCCAACGGCGAACGCGTAATAGGTTACCCGTTCAACGGCTATTGGCGCGACCTGGGCAACCCAGGGGATTACACCCAAGCCTGCCTGGATTTCGATCAAATGCGTTCCCTATTTCTGCCGGAGTAATCATGGACTGGCGCGTACCGCTCGCGGATGTAAACCTGGGACCTGAAGAACTGGAAGCTGTCAGCGCGGTCATCCGCTCTGGCTGGCTGACGATGGGTTCGGTCACGCGGGCTTTTGAAGAGGAATACGCCCGCTCCACCGGCAGCGCTCAGGCCCTGGCCATCACCAACGCCACCGCCGCCCTGCACCTTGCCTGCCTCGCGCTCGGGCTTGGCCCCGGCGATGAAGTGATTCTGCCTTCCCTCACCTTTGTCGCCAGCGCCAACGCGATTGGTTATACCGGCGCGCTGCCCGTTTTCGCGGATATCGAAAGCCTGGACTGGCTGTGCCTCTCCCCAAAAGCCATAGAAGCCGCCCTCAGCCCGCGCACCAAGGCCGTTATGGTGATGCATTACGCCGGCTTTGCCTGCGACATGCCTGCCATCATGGAAATCGCCCGGGCGTGCAAACTTAGCGTGATTGAGGACGCCGCCCACGCGGTAGGGGCGTCCCTCGCGGGCAAAGCATTGGGCGCCTGGGGAGACGCGGGCTGTTTCAGCTTCTTTGGCAACAAGAACCTGACCACCGCCGAAGGCGGCATGCTCGTGACAGATAATCCTGAAATTGCCGAAAAAGCGCGCGTTTTACGTTCGCACGGCATGACCACCCTCACCTGGGACCGGTATAAAGGGCACGCCAGCACTTACGACGTGGTGGCGCAAGGTTATAACTATCGCATGGACGAACTGCGCTCCGCCCTGGGGCGTGAGCAGCTCAAGCGCATCCCCTCCGGCAACGCCCGCCGGGCCGAACTGAGCGCGCTCTACCGTGAACTGCTCGGGCGTGAAGTTCCAGCCCTCAGCCTGCCCTTCCAGGAACAGCGCGGAAGGTCCAGTTATCATATCCTGCCGGCTTTACTGCCGCCCGGCACTGATAAACGCGCCTTTATGGAGCGCCTGAAGCAGCAAGGTATCCAGACCAGCTGGCATTACCCACCCGTGCACCGGTTCAGCATCTACCAGGCGGCGTACGCCAGCCGCCCGAACCCACTGCCGATTACCGAGGCAGTTGCCGCCCGGGAAGTGACCCTGCCGCTCTACCCCACCATGTCAGATGAACAGGTCGGGTGGGTGGTACAAGCTGTCAAGGAAGCCCTCGCCGGGCTCTAAGCCGGAAGCGAAGCCGCGCGCCAGGCTCAAAAAAAGACCAAACGGAAAGACACTATGAGAACCAGAATACTATTTACCTCACTGATATTGATACTAAGCCTGACTGCCTGCGCCGGGAACGCCGCCAACGCGCCGCTCAGCCCCGAGCAGCAGGCTTACGCCCAGACCCAATTTGTACAGCAGGCAGGCACCTCCGCGGCTGCCTTTGCCCACACGGCGCAGCCCAACGCGGAAGCCAGCCAGGAAGCGCCAACCGAAACCGCCCCCACAGCGGCAAACCAAACCCCGGGCGCCCAGCTAACCCAGCCAAACCAACCAACCCAGCCAACCCACGCCGCGGCCACCCGGACGGTTTCTGCCAGCTTGCCCACCGCCCAACCCACTCCGGGGAGCCCCCAACCCATCAACCCCACCAACACGCGCGCGTCCGCACCAACCCCTACCCCCACGCAACCCGCGGCGCCCAGCCCCACCAACACTCCCAGCCCAACCGCCACCCAGCCTTCCGGCTGGCAAGGCGATTGGAATATCTCTTTTCAAAAGGAGGATGGGACGTATCTGAGCGGGCAAATCAGCGTGACCATGAACGGCAGCGACCTGACTGCCGAAGGGTTGATTGACGGCATCCGCTATCAATTCACCGGGCGTTTGGTTTACAACAACCTCCTCATGATAGGCACCTGGAGCAGCCCCCAAACTTCCGGCAGTTTCGATTGGTTCCTATTAAGCCCCAATCAATTTATTGGGAACCGCGATCTATGGTATGGTTTGTGCGGGGCGCGCCAGGGGTCCAACCCACCCAACCCCTGTTATCTACCGCCGTCCAGTTAGGGCCGCGCTTATAGATGAATTAGATTGTCGATATTGACTCTCAGCATAGAAATGTCTATAATGTTAGTTAGCTACAAAAGTTTTTGTGGTTATTATGTCAGGAAAGACGAGATATTTGCGTTTAATCAAGCAGCTTTTTCTGATTTTCTGCGATCTTTCAGGAGGGATCAGTCATGAAAAAGAAATTCGGTATTTCACTGGGCAGCGCAGTATTACTGGCTGCCATTTGCGTAGGAATGGTCTTTGCCTTTTCCTACACCACCACCGACGGAACCTGGGGTCGGATTGACTCAACCGGCGGGTCAGCTATCGACGCCACCTGTAATGGGTGGGGGAGAGTCACCAACTCCCCGTATACCATTGGCGACGTTATCGGCGTGATTTATAACACTAATTACGGCCCTGGCGGCGAGGATGAAACCTATGTGCGGAAGCCTTCAGTTTGCGCCGGGGATGTGGATGGCGATGGGACCTTCGCTGAATGGACGCGTACCGCCTCAGCGGTATGGACCGGCCTGGGCTCACACACCAGCACCTGCCCAACCAACGCGCCGAGCCTCTATATTTCCGAATACGTTTATGATCATCGAATTTTGTTTGATGACTACCTCGGAATTGAAATCTTCAACAAAACCGGCGCTCCAGTCTCCACAACCGGTTGGTCGCTGCTGTTGTTCACCGCGGATAACGAGTTCACGCAAATCGCTCTGACCCCCGGTCATACCATTGCCAATAACGATGTGTGGGTGATGGTTAACACTGCCGCCGCTGGCCAAACTACTCAGGAAGACCAAACCTTTGCCAATAACAATAATTACCGCACGGTCGTGCTGATTAAGGACTATGCTGATCCAGTGGTTGGTGGGATGGCTTTCGTTTGGCCTGAAAATGTCCAGGCTTACAGTACGACTGATGAAAACCAGGTGCGCTACGGGCGGCCAACGGGTTACAGTAACTGTCCTTCTGGTGCGGCTGGGTTCCTGGAGCAAAGCGGCTTCGGGTTTCAGGGCATTGAAGACCGCGGGTTTAATCCGGGAGAAAATGTTGAATTCCCGATCGGGCGTTTCTGCCACTACAATAATCCAATTAGTACACCCACGAACGCGCTCGAGACGGTACCGCTCATAATGAACATCAACGGCGTTACCTGCCCAACGGGTTGGTCCCTTGTCGGAAGCCCGGACCTGACTTTTACCTACAACGTGAACCTGGATGAGACCACCAACTCCACGACCCCATGCAAGTATGGGACCAGCTCCCCGCAGTGGCCCGGCGGCAGCAGCAATCCCAACGTATCCGGGGATACGGGCCCCAATCGCAACGGCTGTGCCGACCTGGTGACCTTCACTAACGTTGCTGGCCCTCAAACCTTCACATGCAGCTACGACGGCGGCGGCCATACCCAGGATTACACGGTTTCAATCCTCGGCTTCACGCCTACGCAAGCCGGCGGGGTGTGCCCGGATGAACCAGTTGTCCCCGTCAGCTTCAACCGGATTTACACAGCCGAAACATCCAAAAACTGCTTCTGCGTGTATGCCGCCTTCACCAAGGGGCAAATCACCCCGATTGTGCTCCTATACTTCTCCGCTGAGTCGGCTGAAAACGGCATTCAGGTCTCATGGGAGACGGCGACAGAAGTTAACAACTTCGGCTTCAATATCTACCGCGCGGAACAGGTGGAGGGTGAACGGATTAAGCTCAACCCCGAATTGATTATGAGCGCCCTTGGCCCCGGCGGGCTCGAAGGCGCCAAATATCAGTTCCTGGATGAAACCGCGCAGGTCGGTGTAACCTATTACTATTGGCTTGAAGACGTCCCCCTGGAAAGCGGCGTGACGCCGGGCCTGTACGGACCAATCAGCGCGGTGAGGTAATCCTCAACGCGGCACTCGCCAGGGTTCGGGTAAGCCCGAACCCTGGATTTTTTCTTTGGTCAGTTGGGGCAGCCAATATCTATGAATAACATTTTTAATATTGACTTTCAGCTTGTTATCGTCTAAAATGTTTATTGTTAGTATTAGGTTTGTGTCTAAGTATCAGAAGGAACAGGTTTCAGCGGTTAATCAAGCAGCTTTTTCAGGTTTTTCAGGATCTTCTGGGAGGGATCAATCATGAAAAAGAAATTCGGAATTTCACTGGGCAGCGCAATACTACTGGCTGCCATTTGTGTAGGAATAGTCTTCGCGTTTTCCTACACCAACACCGACGGAACCTGGGGTCGGATTGACTCAACCGGCGGGACAACAATCGACGCCACCTGCGACGGGTGGGGAAGGGTTAACCACGCCAGTTACCCTGTCGGCGACGTTATCGGCGTTTGGAATAATGTCAATATCGGCCCGGGCGGAGTAACAGAAACCTATGTGCGAAAGCCTGCGGTTTGCGCCGGGGATGTGGACGGCGATGGAACCTTTTCTGAATGGACCCACAGCGCTACTGCGAATTGGAGCAGCCTGGGTTCTTACACCAGCACCTGCCCAACCAACGCGCAGTACCTCTATATTTCCAAATACATCTATTACGATGATCCATGGACGTGGGACGGACTGGGTATTGAAATTTTCAACAATACCGGCGGTCCAGTCTCCACGACCGGTTGGTCGCTGCTGCTGTATAGAGAGGACAACGTCTTTGACATCGTGCCGCTTACCGCAGGTCATACCATTGCCAACAAAGATGTGTGGGTGATTGTTAACGATGTTTCCGCCGGTAATACAACGCAGGAAGATCAAACCTTCCTTGCCAGTAGCAATTATTACCGCACCGTGGCGCTGGTATACAATTATTCCGCACCCGTGCTTGGCGACACAGCATTCACGTGGCCCGAAACTGTCCAGGCTTACAGCACAAAGGATGAAAACCAGGTGCGTTACGGAATACCGACAGTATATGGACCAGTTTGGGAATGCCCGGGCGAGGCTGGACACCCAGCATCAGATTTCTTGCTTCAAAGCGGTTTCGGGTTTCAGGGCATCCCACATCTACAACTTTGGCCAAACAATGTAGTAGAAAATCAACCTTTTCCAATCGGCCGCTTTTGTCACTATAACCGCTATATTAATTTCTCCAACGGAATGGATACGGTTCCGCTCACTATGTCGATTAACCAGGTTGGCTGCCCAACGGGTTGGACGCTGATCGGAAGCCCGGACATGACTTTTAACTACAACATTAACCTGGCTGAGACAGATAACTCCCAAACCCCATGCCAATTTGGACCAGGCTCACCGCAGTGGCCCGGCGGCAGCGCCACGCCTTATGTTGGCGGAGATATTGGCCCCAATCGCTCCGGTTGTGGTGACATGGTATATTTTACCAACGTTGCTGGTTCGCAAGAATTCAAATGCACCGATGGAAAGGTAGAAGTGCCGTACACGCTCTCTATTCTTGGCTTCACCCCTTCAACAATCGGGGGAAGTTGCCCACGGGATCCGTCTGGTCCCGTGAGCTTCAACCGGGTTTACACAGCCGAAAATACCGATAACTGCTTCTGCGTGTATGCCGCCTTCACCAGGGGGCAGATCACCCCGGTTGTGCTCTTGTCCTTCTCCGCTGTGTCGGCTGAAAACGGCATTCAGGTCTCTTGGGAGACGGCAACAGAAGTGAACAACTTCGGCTTCAACATCTACCGCGCGGAACAGGTGGACGGCGAACGGATTAAGCTCAACCCCGAATTGATTATGAGCGCCCTTGGCCCCGGCGGGCTAGAAGGAGCTAAATATCAGTTCCTGGATGAAACCGCGCAGGTCGGTATAACCTATTACTATTGGCTTGAAGACGTCCCCCTGGAAAGCGGCGTGACGCCGGGCCTGTACGGACCAATCAGCGCGCTGAGGTAATCCTCAACGCGGCGCGCAATCAGCCGTGCCACCCCAGGCTCTGTTCATTTCTGAGCTCAGGAGGCGGCGCGGCTGGCTGCAAGCACTACGAGCTCACCAATGGATGAAAGCAGGGGATGGATGATGAACAGCGCTTTCCTGCGGGGATATCAATGCCCTCCGGATGTTTTCGCGGAGTTGTGCGCGAGCCTGCTGCAATCCGGCAAATCCATCCGCGTCTTTGCCCGTGGGGACAGCATGCTGCCGAACCTGCACGGCGGAGACACGCTGCTTTGCAGCCCGCTGGATGGACGCCTAGTGAGGGTTGGGGATATCGTCCTTTATCTCACCCCGAACCGCCAGGCGCTTTTTCACCGGGTCATCCGGGCGCGCGAACAGGATGGAGAGCGCTTCTACCAAATTCAGGGGGATAACTCCCTGAACCCGGAAGGCTGGAAAAGCTCCGCGGAAATCTTGGGTCGGGTCGCGCGCGTTATCCGGTCAAACGGCACGGAACAGGGGATGGACACCTTGGTAATGCGGCTGTTCAACAGCTGGGCGGCTTTCCGCTCCCGGAGAAAACTCAACCGCCTCCAGCGCCTGCGCGCCCTGGAGCAAGGTTTCTTTTCCCTGTTTGGCGGCTGAAAAACTGGAGAAATTTTGACGGAACAAGACGAACTTTTTACACGCAACCCGGATTTTATTTTCCGGCGCATTATAGATGAGACGATTTTGGTGCCGGTACACCGCGACCTGGCAGAAATGGACTGCATATATACCCTGAATGAGCTTGGCGCACTGCTCTGGGAGAAACTTGAAACACCCGCCTCAAAAATTGAACTGCGCAAAGCGATTCTGGACACTTATGACGCTGCGGAAGAAACCGCCGCGGCGGATTTGGACCGCTTTTTGGAAGAGATGCAAAGCATCGGCGCGCTGCTGAAAGCCTGAAAATGGACTGCGTAAACTTTTCTGAATTGGACATGGACGACTGGGGAGAAATCCTCCTCCAGCCTCTGCACGGCAGCCGCTTCCCGCTCGCCGCGGAATTTGAGCTTACCGAGCGCTGCAATCTTAACTGCGTCCACTGCTTCATCAATCAGCCGGCAGCCTGTGCCGCTGCCCAGCAAAACGAGCTGAGCACCGCCCAGGTCAAAGACATTCTCGACCAAATCGCGGCGGCCGGCTGCCTGCACTTACTGCTCACAGGCGGAGACCCGCTGCTGCGCCCGGATTTCAAGGAAATCTATCTGTACGCCCGCCAAAAAGGCATGCTGGTGATGCTCTTTACCAACGCCACCATGCTCACCCCAAGCCTGATTGAAGCGCTCAAACAAGCCCCGCCAATTTTGGTTGAGGTCAGTGTCTACGGCGCCACCCGGGAAAGTTACGAAGCGGTCACCCGTTTGCCCGGCTCGTGGCAGCGCTTCATGAACGGAATCCGTATGTTAAAAGAGAACGGGCTGCCCCTGGCGCTCAAGTCGGTGGTGCTCTCCAAGAACAAAGCGGAACTGGGCAAGATTAAGAAACTGGCGGAAGACCTGGGGGTCAGCTTCCGTTACGACGGCTCGATTTTTCCGCGCCTCGACGGCTCCGAAGCTCCCTACTGGGACCGCCTGAGCATCGAAGAAATGCTTGAACTGGACCGTTCAGACCCGGAACGTATGCACGCCTGGACGCTGCAATACGAGCTCAGCCAGAACCTGGCGCTGCGCAGCGACAAGTACATTTACAGCTGCGGCGCCGGCAAGCGTTCCTTTCATATAGACAGCCAGGGGCGCCTGGCGATGTGCATGATGGCTCGCAAGCCTTCTTATAGTATTCTGGAAATGGGTTTCGAGAAAGCCTGGGAAGAACTCGGCAAAGAAACCCAACTGGAACGCACGCTGCAGCTGCCTTGCGCGGATTGCAGCGCGTCTGGTATTTGTATCCAATGCCCCGGCTGGTCTCAGCTCGTACACGGGGACAATGAAAGCCTGGTCGATTTTGTCTGTCAACTTGTCAAAGCCCGCGAACAGGCAATATGGTATAATAAAAGTGTTATTAAGGAGACTAAATTATGATGAAAAAACCGTATGAACCACCTGCCGTGAATAAGGTTATCCTGAAGCCCAAAAACGCGATTTTAGGCTTTTGTCACGCCAGCCCGAACTTGTTCCCAAAGAGTAATTTCGGCTGCACTGCCCAGGTCGGCGGCTGCTCTACCAAAGGCTAAACTCGCTAACTTCAAGCATGTTTTTCGCCACAAATGAGTACCCGCGCCTGATTTTTTCGCGCGCAGGTACTCATTTGATTCACGCCGCAACGCGCCTCATACCCAAGAAACCAGCCCTATGCGCATAAACATCGCCGGTCTTTGTATCCAGATTGAGGAAGGCGTCTTCCCCCTCTCCCTGGAAGACTTGCCCTGCCATTTTAAATTTCGCGATGGGCCGGGCCTGGAGCCGCTTGCCGCGCAGTTGAACCTTAGTTTCACAACGGAAGCCGCCCCCCGAAACCTTGCCGGCCCGCTTTGCCGCAATGAGATTTGGGAGCTTTGGCAAGACGAATGCGGAAACTTTATTTTCACCCAACCCGCTCAAGTCCCACAGCGCTGGGTGTTGGTTAATCCTGATTTCACTGCCGGCAGAATTTTTGGCGATTTTGGCGCGCTGAAAGGCGAGCCTTTCTTCCCGCTGAAATATCTGGATATCGTCCTCTATTCCAACTGGCTGGCGCTGCGCGGCGACCTTATCCTGCACGCTTCCGGGGTCATCTGGGAAGACGCGGCCTGCGTTTTTATGGGTAATTCGGGGGCGGGCAAGTCTACCCTGGCCGCGGACCTGCAAGCGGCGCATGGGCTCACCGTTTTGGGCGAAGACCAAATCATCATCCGCCGGGTGGATGACAAATTCATCGCTTTCGGAACGCCCTGGCATGAGAACCCCACCCGCTGCGATCCGCGCGGCGTGCCGCTGGGCAAGCTCTTCTTCCTGGACCGCGCGGCAGACCGAACCCTCACCCCGCTCAGCGGCTTTGATGCCGCCGTGCGAATCATGACCACCGCTTTCGTGCCCTACTACCTCCCTGCGCGGGTGCAAGCCATCCTTGAAAACGTCGCCCGACTGACGGCTGAGCATATAGCCTTTGTGTTGGCATACCAGCGCGGAACAGATATAATTGAAGTAATCCGAGGCGCGTAAGCTGCCCCTGCTCCAATCCAACCATTCAGGCAGCACGGCAAATCTTGATACTCAGGAGATGTACTATGTCCAGGTTATTCAGGCTTATACTGGCAGTCGGGCTCTTATCCCTCTTGCTTTCCCAATCCTTCCCGGCAATTGCCGCCCCGCGAACAGATGCCACCCCAAGAACAAATTTGCTGGCTTCTTCCGGAAGCGCGCTCAGCTTTGAAGTCTCGTTTCCCGCCCAGTCACTCAGGCTTGAACCCGTCCTCGTGGATGGGACAGCCTATACCCGGGTCGCTTTCCCAGACGCGGCATATCAAGCTGCGCCTGGCGAGCCAGCGCTGCCCTTCCTGACCAAAATGCTCGGCGCGCCATTTGGCGCCCGGGTGTCGGTGAGCGTTCGCGCCAGCCAGCCTGTGCGCGTCCCTTTGGACGCGCCAGTACTGCCCGCGCCAAACCAGGAGCAGGTCTGGGATTTGGACGCGCACCTCAAAGACCCCGCCGCGATACCCCCGGTGATTGAAACCATCCGGCCAGACCCGGCATTATACGCTTCTGCTTCCCCCTACCCGGGCGAGCTGGCGAAAACGCTGAATGACGGCATCATCCGGCAGCAGCGCGTGGTCAGCGTGGGCGTCTTCCCGGTGCAGTATCTGCCCGCTGAAAACGCGCTGCTGGTATATGAAAGCCTGCGCGTGGAGCTTCGCTTTGCCGGGGCGGCAGTGGATTCCCTGCCAGCCGCGCGGGCGGAATCCGCTGTGTATGAGCAGTTTTTTTCCGACAACCTTTTGAACTACACGCAAGCCGCGGCAATGCGGCGAACCGCCCCGACGGAAAGCCCGGTTTACAGCGCCGCCGTTCTGAACAGCGCCAGCGCGAAAAGCTGGACGCCGCCAAACCCGGGCTGGCGCGTTACCACCAGGGCAGAAGGCTTTTACCGGATTAGCGCGAGCCAACTGAGCGCGGCCGGCGTGCCGGTGGAGAGTGTCGACCCTGACAATTATCACATGTACCACCTCGGCGAGGAAATCGCCATCCAGGTCAGCCCGGAGGGTGAAATTCTTTTCTTCGCGGAAGCCTTGAAAAGCAAATACACGGCGGACAACGTGTATTGGTTGACTTACAACGACACACCCGGGCAGCGCATGCAAACGCGCAGCGCCGCCCCGGGAAGCGAGCCGCTTGTCAGCTCATTTCAACGCGAGGAACACCACGAGACAGATATCTTTTACCGTTCAAAGGCGCCAGCCGAGGATGATTACGAGCATTACTTCTGGGATTATGTTTACCGCAAGGGTGCAACTTTTCATGACTGGACATACTCGCTGGACCTGAGCCGTTATGTGGGCGGAGACATCAGGCTAATCCTTCCGCTGATTGGATACAGCCAGTCATCGGACCAAAACCCCGACCACCTGGTAAATGTTTTTCTGAATGGTACCCAGATCTATAGTGCCAGCTGGGATGGGTTTACCAGCCACCTGGTAGACCTGACGCTGCCAGCCGGGCTGCTGCTGCCAGGCGCAAATACCCTGAAGGTATCCTCGCCGAACACTGCCGAAGTAGAGGGTGATTTGTTTTGGATTGATTGGCTGGACCTCGCCTACCAGCGAGATTTTTCGGTGAGCGGCGACAAGCTGAAATTCTCGCGCTCAGAACCGGGCGACTGGAAGTTTGAACTGACCAATTTCTCGTCTGCTGACGCGTTAGTTTTCGATATCAGCGATCCCAGCACGCCATCCGAACTGACAGGCGGCACGTATTCTGGCACGGGGCCGTATGCGCTGCAATTCAGCGACCATATATCGACAGCGAGTGAGTATCTGGCGTTCACGCCGGACAAAATATTGGGTATCAACAGCATCACCCAGGACGCGCCCTCCAACCTGCAGTCCACAACCCAACAGGCGGATTACCTGATTATCTCGCACGCCAACTTCCTTACGGCGGTGCAGCCGCTGGTGGGCATGCGTACCGCCGAGGGCTTGGAGGCAAGCCTGATTGACCTGCAGGATGTTTACGACGAGTTCTCGTACGGGATTGTTGACCCGGCGGCCGTGCGCGCTTTTATTGCTTTCGCCTACACGCATTGGCAGGCGCCAGCCCCAAGCTATGTTCTGCTGGTGGGCGATGGAAACTACGACCCAAAAAACTATCAAAACTATGGGCGGACCAGTTTCTTCCCGCCCTACCTGGCTTTTGTGGATCCAGAAATTGGAGAAACTGCCGCCGACAGCCGCTATGTTTCCATTGTGGGCGCGGACCCCATGCCGGATTTGATGCTCGGGCGCTTATCGGTGAACCAGCCGTCTGAGGTAACGGCGTATCTGGCCAAGCTTACAAGCTACGAAACGAACCCGCCCTCGGGCAACATGCTGCGCAGTATTCTGGCGGTAACCAGTAAAGCTGATAACCTTGGTCAGTTCCCCCTTATTTCCGAAGCCCTCCTGCGCGATGAATACCCCGGCGAACCTTTCAGCGCCCAAGAGGTGTATTGGGAGTGGACGCATACTGACCTTCCTCAGGCCCGCGCGGACATAAAAAACGGTTTCAACGAAGGCCGCCTGCTGGTAAACTATATCGGTCACGGCGGTTATAATGTTTGGGGTACTACCGGCGCCTTGCTTTTCCGGACCTCAGACATCAATTCCCTGCAAAACCAGGATAAATACCCCTTCGTACTGGCTATGACTTGCATGGAAGGTTTTTACACGTATCCGAACCCAATCAACTCCGGCTATGAGGCAATGGCGGAAATGATTACCCGCGCGGCTCAAAAAGGCGCCATCGCCAGCTGGTCTCCAACCGGTTGGGGCTCAGCTATCGGGCACGACCTGTTGAACCGCGGTGCCTTCCACGCGATTTATTCTTCCGGCGTCGTGGAACTGGGCGCGATAACCCAGGCGGGTTTGGCGCGCGTTTGGGCCAGCGGTTGGAACCTGGACCTGCTGGAAACCTACCTCTTATTTGGCGACCCAGCCGTCAGGCTGCCGCGCGCGCTAACCGCGGTAGTCGATTACTACTCAGGCGTAGAAGATACGCCGCTTAGCGTGGATGCGGCTAACGGGGTTCTGAGCAACGACATCAAGCCTTCGGGCGGCACTTACTCAGCCGTATTGGCGGGAAATGCCTCTTTCGGATCGGTGGTTTTAAACCCGGATGGTTCTTTCATCTACACACCGAACCTTGATTTTTGCGGGGAAGACAGCTTCAGCTATAAAATCTTTGACGGAACAGCCTACTCCAACACAGTGCGGGTCAAATTGAACATTGAGGGCGTAAACGACCACCCGCCGGTCGCGTATGACCAGGAAGTTACGACATACATTAATACCCCTGTAACCATTACATTGGAATACTCCGATTCCGATGAATGCGGCGGCAGTTCAAGCTGCGCGGCAGGCACCGCCCCCGAAGCAAGCCTGAATTTCTCGTATACCTTCGAGATTGTGACCCCGCCCGCTCACGGGACATTAAGCGGCGCTGGACCGGAGGTTATTTATTCCCCCGATCCGGGTTATTTCGGACCAGATAGTTTTACCTTCAAGGTCAACGACGGAATGTTTGACAGCAATACTGCCCAGGTCGCGATTAACGTGAAGATACCTTGGATTTACCTCCCAATCCTAACCAGGTAACTTTTTCTGCATTGAAACACAACGCTGCCCCCCGGAATAACCGCGGGGGCAGCGCTGTTTAAGCAAAAACTCATCACATATGGGATTTTTCAGAAAAACAAATTACAAATATAACCAATTTTGTCATATTACCTTGATTTATCGGAATTATCCTTTATAATCCGCCGCATTTACGGTGAATATTTCACTGTTTCCTCTTGTGTAAGCGCAAAATGTGCCATTTTATTCAAACGAAAGATTTTAGTGGAAAGGAATAATCATGAAATACAAGCATTTTATCATATTTATATTAGTATTCTGTCTGGCGCTCCCCCCGGCTTTTCTGGGGAGCCTGGCCACCATCGTCAATGCCGCCAACCTAAACGCGGCGCCAATCGCCTATGACCAGACCATCCAAGGAGTTATTGGTTATTACACGGCGATTGAGCTTACCGGTTATGATCCTGACGGCGATCCGCTCACCTATCAGATTATCACCTATCCGGAGCACGGCAACCTGTTTGATGACCCTCCCAATTATGTCTACCGCCCCCATGACGGTTATATTGGCCCGGATTACATCGTGTTTACCGCCTCTGATGGGGTCAATGTTTCTGAACCGGCAACAATAACCATCAACGTTCGCTCCAACGTGGACCCGATCGGCTATCCTCAGACTGTTCAGGCCGTCAGCGGTTATTACACCTCAATCACCCTCACCGGTTATGACGCCGACGACGACCCGCTCATTTTCATCGTTGTCACTCCTCCCCAGCACGGCACCCTATCCGGCACAGCGCCCAACCTCACTTACTTCCCCGACCCCGGCTACATCGGCCCGGATTTCCTCGAGTTCGTTGTCTCGGATGATATCGGTGAGTCACCTGCAATTCGTGTGGATATCAACGTCCGCACTAATACGGATCCAATCGGCTATCCCCAGACCATCCAGGCAGTCAGCGGTTACTACACCTCGATCGTCCTCACCGGCTACGATGCCGACGGCGACCCGCTCACCTTCCTGATTGTCACCAACCCCCAACACGGCGTGCTCCTTTATGATTTCCCGAATTACCTCTATCGACCTGACTCCAACTATGTCGGCTCAGATTTCTTTGAATTCGTGGTCTCAGACGGCATCGGTGAATCGCCGGCTGTGCGCGTGGATATCAACGTTCGCTCCAACGTGGACCCGATCGGCTATCCTCAGACTGTTCAGGCCGTCAGCGGTTATTACACCTCAATCACCCTCACCGGTTATGACGCCGACGACGACCCGCTCATTTTCATCGTTGTCACCCCTCCCCAGCACGGCACCCTCTCCGGCACAGCGCCCAACCTCACTTACTTCCCCGACCCCGGCTACATCGGCCCGGATTTCCTCGAGTTCGTCGTCTCGGATGATATCGGCGAGTCGCCTGCCATTCGTGTGGATATCAACGTCCGCACTAATACGGATCCAATCGGCTATCCCCAGACCATCCAGGCAGTCAGCGGTTATTACACCTCGATCGTCCTCACCGGCTACGATGCCGACGGCGACCCGCTCACCTTCCTGATTGTCACCAATCCCCAACACGGCGTGCTCCTTTATGATTTCCCGAATTACCTCTATCGACCTGACTCCAATTATGTCGGCTCAGATTTCTTTGAATTCGTGGTCTCAGACGGCATCGGTGAATCGCCGGCTGTGCGCGTGGATATCAACGTTCGCTCCAACACAGACCCGATCGGCTATCCTCAGACTGTTCAGGCCGTCAACGGTGTGAACACCCCAATCACCCTCACCGGTTATGACGCCGACGACGACCCGCTCATTTTCATCGTCGTCACTCCTCCCCAGCACGGCACCCTCTCAGGCACAGCACCCAACCTCACTTACTTCCCCGACCCCGGCTACATCGGCCCGGATTTCCTCGAGTTTGTTGTCTCGGATGATATCGGCGAGTCGCCTGCCATTCGTGTGGATATCAACGTAGTCCGCGCAAACAGTGCCCCAGTCGCAAACCCACAGTCTCTGATTGCCAACTCCGGCGTTCCGCTCTCGCTCATCCTGACCGGTTCAGACCCCGACGGTGATACTCTGAGCTTTCAGGTGACCGCCCAACCAACTCACGGCGTTCTCTCTGGTACTGCGCCCAACCTGACCTACACATCCGCCCTCGGTTATCTCGGTCCGGACAGTTTCCAATTTGTGGTTTCAGATGGAACGCTCAGCTCAAGCCCGGCCACAGTCAGCATTACGGTGTCTTCTTCAGGTCCCGTCACAATTTTCTATGACGACTTTGAAACCGACAAGGGTTGGGTTCGCAACCCATTTGGGACCGATACCGCTACCAAAGGCTTATGGGAACGCGCGATTCCGGAATATACCTGGTGGTGGGGTCCAAAACAAATGGGGAGCACTACCAGTGGATGGTACAACCTTGTCACGGGTGCAAAAGCCGGCCTGACACCGTCCAGTAACGATGTGGATGGCGGCTTAACCTCCATTAAATCTCCCGCGATTGCACTGCCCTCCAACGGCAGCCTGACCTTGAGCTTCAACTACTACTTTGCCTATTACAGCAACGCCTCCAACGCCGACTTCTTCCGCGTGAAGGTCGTTGGTGCCAGCACGGTAACTGTTCTTGAAGAATTGGGAAGCAAGGCAAACGTAAGCGCGTACTGGTATCACGCGACAATCGACCTGAGCGCCTTTGCGGGTCAAACGATTTACATTCTGATTGAAACAGCAGACAACGCCAACGACAGCCTGATAGAAGCGGCGGTGGACGATGTCCGGATTGTGGTCAATCCACATATAAACTTTGGTGAAAATACCATAAACGACAAGTAAATTTGTTCGTGAAACCGGTTGTGATGCGAAAACATCACAACCGGTTTTTTAGTTCAAAGATTTCGTCTGTTCGGCACAGAATGTGCACCCAGCTGTTTTGTTATCACTCACCTTGTTCATATTTAAATATTATGGAGCCCGACATGAAGAAGCAACATTTGTGGTTCACTTTGTTCGTGATAGTCAGTCTCATCCTGTCCAGCTTTGGTAATTTGCTGAACAGGTCTGTGAGCGCGCAAGCGGAAACTCCCAACGCGTACGCGCCGCAGGTTTATATTGTCCGGGTTTACTATGGTAACCAGTCAGACATTGAAAAACTGGTACCTTTCGATCTGCTTGAATTCAACGACAAGGTGGAGAAGTACGTACTTGTCGCCGCGACGCAAAGTGAGATTGAACGAATCCAATCATTGGGTTTTAAGGTGTCCATTGATAAGGAGCGGACAGCCGATTTTAATGTTGGGTTTGGAAGGCAGATGCAAACCATTCCGGGTTACTCCTGCTACCGTACCGTGGAAGAAACCTTTGCGGCAGCGGCCAACCTGGCAGCCGTGTATCCAACGCTCGCCCAGTGGATTGACATCGGTAATTCCTGGGAAAAGAGCGTTGGTCAACCCGACGGTTATGATTTGATGCTGCTGAAACTGACCAACACGCTGGTTGGCGGGGACAAACCGAAATTGTTCATTATCGCGGCAATTCACGCCCGGGAATACACAACTGCCGAGACGGCCACGCGTTTTGCGGAATACCTGCTGGCCAACTACGGCACCGATCCGGATGTGACCTGGATGCTGGATTACCACGAAATCCATATCCTGCTCCAGACCAACCCGGATGGACGCAAGGAAGCGGAGGCAGGCATATCCTGGCGCAAGAACACCAATGAAAACTACTGCGGTGTTACCAGCTCCAACCGCGGCGCCGACCTCAACCGCAACTTTAGTTACCAATGGGGCGGGGCGGGTTCCAGTTCCAACCCCTGCGACGGCACCTACCGTGGAACCTCCGCGTATTCCGAGCCTGAAGCAAAAGCTGTCAGCGATTATATGCTTTCCATCTTCCCTGATCAGCGCGGAACAGGCGCCGCGCCAGCGGACGCCACCGGTATCTTTATCGATTTGCACAGTTACGGCGGCTATGTGCTGTGGCCCTGGAGCTATACCACTACTCTCCCGCCAAATTCCTCTCAACTGGCAACGCTGGGACGTAAATTAGCTTACTTTACCAATTATTTACCTGGTCAGACCGGTCGGGATCTCTATGTTTGCTCTGGCGTGACCACAGACTACGCCTACGGTGAACTGGGCATCGCGGCTTATACCATCGAAATGGGCACAGCCTTCTTCCAATCCTGTTCAACCTACGAAAGCACGATACATCCCGCTAACCTGCAGTCACTGCTTTATGCAGCAAAAGTGGTAAGAACCCCCTACATGACCCCGCTGGGTCCAGACTCGCTGAGTGTGGCGGTGAGCGCCAGCAGCGTGCCGGCAGGGACCCCGGTAACCCTGACGGCGCAAGCCAACGATACCCGCTACCGCCAATCCAACGGTACCGAACCAACCCAAAACATCGCCGCGGCAGAATACACCATCGATACCCCGCCCTGGGAGACCGGCGCGGCGCCTATTGCCATGAGCACCTCGGACGGTGCTTTCAACGCGACCATCGAAAACATCACCGCTGCCGTGAACACCAGCTCCCTGACGCCCGGGCGCCATATTATCTATGTGCGCTCAAAAGATGCCAGCAGCAACTGGGGCGCGGTGAGCGCGGTTTTCCTGACCATCGAAGGCGCTGCCAACCAGGCTCCGGTAGTGTCTGGTATTCCTGACCAGACCATCCTTGAAGGAGAAAGTTTCGCGTCCATTCCATTGGATGATTACGTCGCAGACCCCGATAACACGGATGAGCAGCTGACCTGGACTTACAGCGGAAATTCCGCGCTGAGCGTGACTGTCACCAACCGCGTCGCGGTTATCACCGCGCCAAATCCTGACTGGAACGGCTCGGAGACTATCACCTTCCGCGCCACCGACCCCGGCGGTCTTTATGCTGAAGATGCTGCGGTGTTCACAATCATACCGGTAAATGACCCACCGGTCGTCGCGGACATCCCCGACCAAACCATCCCCGAAGGCGGAACGTTTACGAACATCGCCTTGGACGACTATGTTAGCGACGTTGATAATGCCGATGCCGAAATTACCTGGAGCTTCAGCGGAAACGCCAGCCTGCAGGTCAGCATTACCGACCGCGTCGCTGCGATTGGACTGCCCTCTCCGGATTGGACGGGCTCCGAAACCATTACTTTCATCGCGTCAGACCCCGCAGGGCTTAGCGATTCGGATCAGGCGACCTTCACGGTTACCGTTGGCAATAAACCGCCGGTTGTCTCAGATATTCCCGATCAGACCATCGAAGAGGGTGGCAGCTTCGCCAGTATTCACCTGGACAACTACGTCTCCGACCCGGATGGCACCCCCGCTGAAATAACCTGGACCGTAAGCGGAGCTGACGCGCTGACAGTGGTCATCAGCAACCGCGTCGCGCAAGTCAGTGTGCCAGACGCTGATTGGAATGGTAGCGAAACGTTGGTCTTCCGCGCCACCGATTCCGGCGGTCTGTACGCCGAAGACGCAGCTGTCTTCACTGTCACGCCTGTGAATGACGCCCCAGTCGTGACCGATATACCCGACCAAAGCATACCGGCTGGCGGCGCGTTCGCCCCCATCCACCTTGATGATTATGTCAGCGATATTGATAACGCTGACGCTGAACTGAGCTGGTCTGTATTCGGCGCCACCAACCTGGCTGTCACCATCACCGAGCGCGTTGCGTCAATCAGCGCTCCAACGGCTTGGGCTGGTACGGAAACCCTGACCTTCCGTGCCACGGATCCGGGCGGCTTGTACGCTGAGGACGCGGCTTCCTTTACTGTCCGCGCCGCGAATCAACCGCCAGTCGTCGCCGATATTCCTGACCAGACCATTGCCGAAGGCGGAACTTTTGCCGCCATCAACCTGGATGATTACGTCTCCGACCCTGACCATGAAGACGCGTTGTTGAGCTGGTCGTACAGCGGCAACTCGGCGCTTGAGGTCAGCATTACCAACCACGTGGCAAGCATCAGCGTGCCAGACTCCAATTGGAACGGTAGCGAAACCATCACTTTCCGCGCCACGGATCCAGAGGGTCTCTTCAGCGAAGACGCGGCTGTTTTTACCGTCACCGCGGTTAACTACCTGCCAATCGTTTTCGCGCAGGAGCTGACTACGCAGGCAGATACTCCGCTTCCGATCACGCTCGCGGGATCCGACGCGGATAATGATCCGCTAACTTACTCCCTCACCGTTCAACCCATGAATGGAACCCTCACAGCCGGCGCCGCTTCCGCCAATTGGACCTACACCCCGGCCAGCGGCTTTAGCGGAACCGACAGTTTCTCTTTTGTTGCAAATGACGGCTACGGGAATTCTGAACCGGCAGTTATTACGATTACCGTCACACCGGCTGGTCCGATAGAAGTGTTCCGCGACGATTTTGAGACCGATCTTGGATGGGTCCGCAACGCAAACGGCACCGACACAGCCACCCTGGGGTATTTTGAAAGGGCGGATCCCGAGACGGTAACCTATTACGGCCCGAAACAGTTGGGAACAACGGTCAGCGGCAAGTATGATTTGGTTACCGGCCCCTTGCAAGGCAGTTCCGCTGGCGCTTACGACCTGGACGGTGGTACCACAAGCATGCGCTCTCCCGCGATTGCCTTGCCTCCCAATCGGGACTTGAACCTTTCCTTCAGCTATTACTTCGCCCACTATACCAACGCTTCTTCTGCAGACTACTTACGCGTTTACGTCATCAGCAGCAGCAGCGTAAAGGTATTTGAAGAGCTCGGCGCGGCGGATAACGATGACGCTGTTTGGGAGAATTTCAGCACGGATATCAGCAGTTTTGCCGGTCAGACCGTCAGGATTCTAATTGAAGCCGCGGATGCCGGTACCGCGAGCTTGGTCGAAGCCGCCGTGGACGACGTTCTGATTGTGTCCACCCCGCCGAATAACCCGCCTGCCGCCAATCCGCAAAGCCTGACAACCGCGGAAGACACAGCGCTGCCGATGCTGCTCACGGGTACAGACCCGGATGGGAACGCTTTAAGCTACACCATTACGGTTAATCCTGCGCACGGCAGCCTAAGCGGCGCCGCGCCCAACCTGACTTACACCCCCGCTGCCAACTATTTCGGCGCGGACAGCTTCAAGTTCACGGTTAACGACGGCAAACTGACTTCTGAAGCCGCGCTTGTCCAAATTCAGGTCACGCCAGTTAACGACCCACCGCTTGCAGTGCCGCAAACGATTACCACCCAAGTGGGCACCCCGGTTGCCATCCAGCTTGCTGGCACAGACGTGGATGGCGACCCGCTCACCTTCGTTATCGTTAGCAGCCCCACCCACGGCACGCTCAGCGGAACAGCCCCAACCCTCACGTACACACCAGCCTCAGCTTACACTGGCTCCGATTCGTTCAGCTTTAAAGTAAACGACGGCAGCGCGGATTCAGCTCCGGCAAGCGTCAAGATCACCGTCAATCCCGCGGGGCCAGTCACAATCTTCTCAGATGACTTCGAGAGCAACCTTGGTTGGACCTTTAACCCCAACGGCACGGATACTGCCACGCGCGGCGCTTTCGTCCGGGCTAACCCCGAAACGACAACCTACTCCGGTTATAAGCAGCTCGGCACGACAGCCAGCGGCTCTTACGACCTGGTAACCGGCCCATTGGCGGGCAGCTCCGCGGGCGCCTATGACCTGGATGGCGGCACGACCAGCGTCCGGTCTCCATTAATTAACCTTCCCGCCGGAAAGACAATCACGCTGACGCTGAAGTACTACTTCGCGCACTATTCCAATTCTTCCAACCTGGATTATTTCCGCGTACAAATTGTGGGCGCTACCACCACTACCACTATCTTCACGGAGCTTGGCGCAAAAGATAATGATAATGCCGTCTGGGCTACCCTGACCTATAATTTAAGCTCCTTTGCCGGACAGTCGGTGTACATCTTGATTACTGCAGCGGACGCCTCCAACGACAGCCTGGTGGAAGCGGCTGTGGATGATGTTGTGATTATCGCGCAGTAAGTAATCTCAGCCGTTGTATTAACGGCGCGTCACCAGCACATTTCAGCAATCGCAATGGTCAGAACTGCGTTTTACAGTTCTGACCTTGCCTTTGTTGACAATCAGGATGGTTTCCCCCGCGAAACTGAACCGGGTGGTATGCCGGCAGAGGGTGATAGAATTATTCTCAGTTTGGAACATACCCCGGGAAGGATGCGTATGCGCGAATCCAATCATTTTTCAAAATTACTGCTCCGAAGAGCTTGCCTGTTCATATTCCTGGTTCTCGCGGTCTTCCCTGGCATGACTGCCACCGCCAAACCTGCCGACCCGCCTGAAGAAGAACCCCAGCTGGATAACACAATCCAGACCAGGTCTGCGGGGCTTGCCTGGGGCAGCCCGGACGGGGCGCATTCGGTCTACGCCTGGCCCTTCCAGGTGGTGCAAATGGGGCATGTAATCCAGTCTTATCAGGATTATGGCGGCGCACCCTACTTTCATCACGGCATCGATATGGTCGCCCCGAATGGCACGGAAGTTTTCACGCGCTCCGGGGGGCAAGTTGTAAACATTCAAAACTACGGCTCTGGCGGGCTTTATTGGGAAGTGGCAATCCTGGACGCAGAAGGTTATGTTTGGCAGTACCACCATATCGACAAGCTCAGTATCCCATCAGCCGTCCATCAAGCCTATCAATCCTGGCAGGCTGACCATCAACACGGAGGCTTTATCCTGCCAGATACAAAGCTGGGCGAAATCGTTTATTGGCCGGTGAAATCTTTTAATGACCTCTTCCACCATATCCACCTCAACATTCTGGCCGCCGGTGATATCTACCTGAACCCGCTGGAGTTCCATACGCTCCTGCCCGACAACCAGCCGCCTTTCATCCAAAAAACCGGTCTGCTGGTGAATAACGCGATAATCCCCGGCGGCACAATCACCGAATCCCAGATTCCGACTTACGGCCTATATATCCATTCTGGCGATCTTTTCCTCAGCCCGGTTTACACTCTGCCGCCCTATAAAATCGCGTTCTCGCTGGACGGCGCCCCGTGGACGATAGTTTGGGAGTTCCACACTTTCCCGGGTGGCAGCGGAATCTCCCAGTTTGTGAATGATTTTTACGTGGTTCCGCCCACCTGCGGGGATTATGGCTGCCGCGAGTTCTATATCGATCTCGGCTTCACGCTGCAGGGGCAGCGCCCCTTTCCCAGCCAAAACGGCAGCCATACCATTCTTGTCCAGGTTTGGGACTATAACCAGAACAGCGCGCAGGACAGTTACAGTTGGACGGTGGTGCATCCCTCCTCGGTGGTGTATGCCGGGTTAAGCGGCGCATATACGCCGGCCGGCAACCTGATTCAGTGGAGCACAACCAGCCAGGGCGACGCGCTTGGTTTTAACCTCTATCGTTCCGAAAGCCTGGAAGGACAAAAAACAAAAATCAATTCAAGCCTGATCCCGCGCCTCAACCTCAACACCGCTGAATATTCCTATACTGATGACAGCGCGGTATTAGGGCGTGTCTATTGGTATTGGCTGGAGGACGAAGATGGGTACGGACCAACCGGTGTGTATTACGGACCGCAAATAGTCCGGACTGGATTGGCCCTGAGCCTTCCTCTGGTTATTAAAGGAGAAGCGAATTAAGCAGCCGTATTTGCTGATGAATCGGCACTGGTGCCAACAATCTCTCTCAAGCCAACAGCCGTGCCAATTAAAAGACAAGGAGAAACCATTAGCGACCCTTTGATAATCCTCTGCGATTTGCTGAACCCGTTGAACGACAGCCTGAAAATCCGCGCGGCGGTTTCCGGCTTGGAGGCTTCTGAATGGGGCGCCCTGCAGCGGCACATTGAGACCCGCTCGTTGGCAAACTCGCTTTACGCGCGGTTGAATCAAGAGGAGCTGCTTCCCTGCCTCCCTGTCGAACTGCGGGAGTTCCTGCGCGAGAATTACCGGGTTAACGCAGCCCGCAACCTGATATTGCTCAACCGCGCCGCCCAAGTTTTGGCAGCATTAAAAAATCAGAGAATCCAGGTCATCGGCTTAAAGGGTTTATACCTGCTTGAAAACGTCTACCAGGATATCGGCGCGCGAGCAATGAACGACCTGGATATCCTTGTCCATCGCGAAGATATCCCCCGTGCGCTCGAAACGCTCCAAAACCTGTCTTATCAAGTCAGCACCTTTTTTGACAGCAGCGCCCCCAACCGGGATGTGAAGCACGTTCCCCCGCTGAATCTGGCGGACGGGACGATAATCGAAGTGCACTGGACTCTGTTGGAAGAAGAAGAACCTTTCAACATTGCAGTGGAGGGTATGTGGCAGCGGGCGCGGACGGCATATTTCGCGGAATCCGAAGCGTACGCGCTTTCAGATGAGGATTTGTTATTGCACCTGTGCATCCACGCCGCGTACCAACACTATCTCAAACTCGGGCTGCGCGGCATGCTAGACATCGCCCTGGTCCTGAAGCAAGCTTCAGACCAAATTGACTGGCAGCAGCTAATCCAAACCGCGCGGGAATGGGGCGCGCGAAAGTGTGTTGGCCTGTGTTTCGGCTTACTTCAGGAGATGGGTTGGGCGCGGCTGCCAGAGGGCTTAATGGCTGATCTACTCCCGGAGGGACTGGATGCGGATATCATTAATCAGGCAAAAGTGGTCCTCCTCCGCGATGAATCCGAAGCCGACGCGATAACTCCTGACCTCAGCGCGCTGACCTCCACCAGAAACCTCGTCCGAAAAACGCGGGTCGTTCTTGACAGAATCTTCATTCCAAAAACAGCCATCGCCAGACTGTACGGGATTAATCCAGGCTCGCCAGGCATTGTTTTTGGGTATCTGCGCAGGGCAGTTGATTTATATCAGCAGTATGGCGGCACCATCCGCAAGGCGTCCAATCTGGACAAAGCAGTCTTACAGGAATTGGAGCTGAATAAAATCCGTACCCACCTCCATCACTGGTTAACAAACGCATAAAGAGGTAATATGAGCAGAAATATTTGGGTTTCGATATTGTTAGTGCTGATTCTTTTGGCTTCTATCGCGGGCGAGCGCGGCGTCAAGGCAGCCGAATCACCAGGCACGCTTAATCCAGCCTGCTCCAACGATGAGACCGGGGACGACCAGGTCCACCGCGTATATTACAACTCCCTGGAAGAAATCAAAGAGTTGAATTCTTACGATTTGTTTGAGTTCAACAACCTCGCCGAAAAGTATGTGTTGGTGGCGGCAACGGACTCCGAAATCCGCGCGATCCAAAGTATGGGTTTCCTGACCGCGTTGGACGAAGAACAAACTGCCAACCTTCACAAGCTCGACCAGTTGGCAGGTCATCAGGGTTTGCAGACCCTGCCGTCTCCATATAATTGCTACCGTACTGTGGAGGAGCTCTACGACTATGGGGCGGCGCTGGCTTCTGCGTACCCCAACCTGGCGGAGTGGATCGATGTCGGAGATTCCTGGGAGAAAAGCGTCGGGCAGTCGGATGGTTATGATATGTTCGTCTTGCGCCTTACCAACGAGACCATCACTGGGGATAAGCCCAAACTGTTCATTACCGCTTCCATTCATGCCCGGGAATATACCCCTGCCGAGCTGGCTGCCCGCTTTGCCGGCTATCTGATAGAAAATTACGAAACCGACGCGGACGTGCACTGGCTGTTGGATTACCACGAAATCCACATCATGTTCACGGCCAACCCGGATGGACGCAAAGAGGCAGAGGGCGGCGCGGAGTGGCGCAAGAACACCAATGAAAACTACTGCGGCGCGACCAGCCCTAACCGTGGGGCTGACCTGAACCGTAATTTTGAGTTTAAATGGAACTGCTGCGGCGGCTCCAGCGGCAGCCAATGCGCCGAAACCTACCGCGGACCAAGCGCAGCCTCCGAGCCTGAGACTCAAGCCATTCAAAACTACATGACCGCGATTTTTCCGGACCAACGCGGCGACCCGCTCAACATGCCCGCGGCAAAAGACGCCACCGGTATCTACATTGACCTGCACAGCTATTCCCGCCTGGTGCTCTGGTCCTGGGGTTTCAGTTCAACGCTGGCTCCAAATGGGATTGACCTGCGAACTCTCGGACGCAAGTTCGCGTTTTTCAACAACTATTCCCCGTCTCCGTCCTGGAGCCTGTATATCACTGACGGCAGCACGGAAGATTTTGCCTATGGACGCCTGGGGGTAGCCGGCTACTGCTTTGAATTGGGGGATCAATTCTTTGAAAGCTGTACGACCTTCGAGAACAATATTCTGCCTGGCAACCTGCCCGCGCTCATCTACGCCGCCAAAGCTGCCCGCACCCCCTATATGACCCCAGCCGGGCCAGATTCCATCAATCTGGCGCTCAGTCAAAACACGGTAATACCCGGCGCCATAGTCACGCTCACGGGTCAGATTAACGACACCCGCTACAAAAGCGGCAGCGGCGAAGCCGCGCAGCCCATCGCGCAAGCGCAGTATTCTGTTGACGTCCCATATTGGGATCCGGCTTATGCCCCTGTCGAGCTTTTACCCGCGGACGGGGTCTTCAACGCCGTTTCTGAGGACGTAACCGTCACCATAGACACCACCGGCTGGCTGCCTGGTCGGCACATACTTTTCGTGCGCGGAAAAGACAATGCCAATAACTGGGGCGCCGTCAGCGCTGTCTTCCTCACCGTTGAATTTCCGCTGTTCCTGCCGTTGCTTGTAAAATAACGCGAGCAGCTTTTTCGCCCGCCCTGGAGCTGAACCGGGGCGGGTTTTTTGTTCAGGTTTACACGCCGGCATAAAGCGAATATAATTCACCGTGCGATAATAAATTGCTTGACAAGTTAATTACGACAGATTGGTTGGGTTTGGTGCTTTCATTCGCGAGCTAAGCTGACGAATGGAACGGGTTCGCTGCCCTCATTCCCAGGCAGAGAACATGGCGTGCTTCGCATCGGGCGGAAAGTCAGTCATAGGCTGAGCAGGTATGGACAGCGATAAAATGGAGAAAAGTTATGGCGATTAAGCAGTTTCTACTTGCGGCGAAACGCTGGGTTTGGCTCCTCTTATTGGGGACGATTCTCGGTGCGGTTGGCGGATATTTATTTAGCAGCCGACAAACACCAATTTACCAGGCTTCCACCCGTTTTGTCGTTTTGCGGGCTGCGCAAACCACGTATGACTACTTTTCCTATCTTGACAGCCAGCAATTGATTTCCACCTATGCTCAACTGCTTTCCACAGAAAGTCTGCTGGCGCAAGCCTCACAGGAGCTTGGTTTCCCGGTGCGCAAAGGTCAGGCCACCGCGGCCCAAATTGATGACACGCAGTTCGTGCAGCTTACCGTAAAAGACACAGATCCAGAAAGAGCTGCCTTAATCGCTAATGGCCTGGTTAAGGTACTCATTGATCAAAATGAACAGCTCCAATCCGTCCGCTACATCAGCGCGGAGCAAAACCTTCAGAACCGGATTGATGAAGCCCAGCAACAAATCAGCGTACTGCAAACGCAGATCAGCGAGATTTCCAGCGCAACGGTTGAGACGCAGCTGCAAAGCGTGCAAACGCAAATTGAGGATTTGCAGGATCAAATTACAACCCTGAATACTGAAATCGCGAAAATTGATTCCGAGCATGCGAGTGATGAAGAAATTGCCCGCCTTTCCGATTACCAGGCTCAGCTGGATCAGCTAACCCCAGTCCTTTCCTTGTACCAACAGATATACACGAATTTGGTCGTGCTAAAGACCCCCGCCCAAAGCGAGACCTCTACCTCGACGCAGCTCTCGCAACTTCGGACAACACTGGAGCTCTACCAACAGATCTATATCAGCAGCATCGGCAGCCTGGAGACCCTGCGCCTCACCCGCGCGCAGAATACCCCGAACGTGGTACAGGTCGAAACCGCCGTAACTCCAGCCAACCCGATTTCTCCCAAACCCATGCAAACCGCCCTGCTGGCAGGCGGTATCGGCCTGCTGGTGACGGCTGGGTTTGGTTTCCTGGTTGAATTCTTGGATGATACGATTAAAACGCCGGACGAAGTCAAGGAAATATTGGAACTGCCAGTCATTGGTCTGATAGGCGAATTGCGCAAAAAATCCAAGGACGAGAAGCTGGGCAATTATGTGGCTTTTCATCCGCGCTCGCCAGTCTCAGAGGCATTCCGCGCGCTGCGAACAAACCTGGAATACTCCAGCGTTGATGAACCGCTGCGCAGCATCCTGGTGACCAGTGCCGGAGAATCCGAAGGGAAGACAACTGTTGCCACCAATCTTGCGATTGTGCTGGCTCAAAGCGGGAAAAGAGTTCTTCTAATGGATTCGGACATGCGCCGACCCAATGTGCACGCCCAGTTCAGTATTCATAATCGCGTTGGGTTAAGTGACCTTGTCCGCGGAAAGCTCACCCTGGAAGATGTGGTCCGCGTTTTGCCCGAAGTCAACAATCTGGATATCATCACCAGCGGAGGACTGCCGCCCAACCCGGCAGAATTACTGGGCAGCGAACGCATGCGCAATATCATCGAAGAGATGAAATCCATCTATGACGTTATAATACTCGACAGCCCCCCAATGCTCGTTTCTGACGCGCAAATTCTATCCACCCGCACTGACGGTGTCATTTTTGTCATCGTCCCAGGCAACACCCACAGTGTTGCCGCTAAACGACCGCTGGAAGAACTTCAACGGATTAACGCTAATCTGCTGGGCGTTGTGATGAATCGGATTCCCCGCAATCGGGATTATTACTACGGCGGATACAATTATTATTCACCTTACAGCAGTCATGACGGTTACCATCAGGACTCTTCTCTCGAAGAGGGTATTGAAATAAGTTTGATTGGGAAAAAAGGCGCCGGGGTTAACCTTAAAGGCAGATAAGAACGCGGCCTTCCAAACCGCGTTGGAAGGTCGGTAGATTGATGGTCTTGGTATGGAAGCGCCAAAAAAATTGAAAAGCCCGGAGATTGAAAAGAGGCCGCATGGACAAACAGAGGTCTGCCCTTATCTTGGGCTGTCCACGGACGCCGACAGCGTTCTGAATTACCCGTCGCCGCATAATGTCTGTTATCACCTCATCCCGGGCGTCGTGCCGGTCTTGTCCCACCAGGAAAACTGCTGCCTGACTGCGCAGTATAACCAGTGCCCGCTATTCAACCCCGATAACCCGGGTAAATTACCAGAGGAACTCATCATCGTGCCAGCCCGCCCCCGCAGGTTTCGCTGGTCTTGGGTCTGGCTTGCTTTGGCAGTCACAGCCCTGGTTTTTGGCATCCTTCTGGTTCATTTCCAAAAAAACAGCCCAGGCGCAGGCCGTGTTCCAACACCCACCCATACGGCGATACCGTTCTTACTAATTCGGGACGCTACCTCAACAAAAACGTCTTACCCAACTCAGTCGGCTCCCAGCAAGACCGCCGCGCCTACCAGCACTCCCACCCCTGAGGTCACCCGGCTGCCGCATACACTGGGCGTCGTGATTGGGGTCCAGGATAAATTCATCATACACAAGGTTGCCTCCGGGGAGAGTATCCAGTTTCTTGCCAGCAGAAACAACACCACAGCAAACGTGATTAAGTCGGTCAACCACAACCTGGTGGTGCCAATCTGGATTGATTCCATTATCATAATCCCGCTTGACAGAGATGACCCGGGCGATCTCCCTGCGTTCGAACCATACGAGGTTGCCGACGAAAATACGAGCTTACGCGCCATCGCGAAAAGCTTAAATGTCGATTTGGCAATGCTCTCACAGTATAATGATCTGAGCCCGGATGAAATTCTGAAACCAGGTGAATGGGTTCTCATTCCAAGAGAAAGAACTTATTGGTATCGCTAACCCTCCAGAAAGAACTTTGATGCCCGCGCTGCTTTTTGTTTGCACTGCCAACCGTTTCCGCTCCCCCCTCGCGCAGGTTATGTTTAAGGATTTTCTGCGGAAGAATCCGAATCCCGGGAACTGGCGCGTGGAAAGTGCCGCGGCGTGGGGAGCAGCCAACCTGCCTGCCACCCCGGAAGCCATCCTGGAAGCCAAAAAGCGCAGGCTGAATCTGGAAAGGCACCGCTCACAATCAATCTCTGACCAGTTAATCAGGCAATTTGATCTCATTCTGGTAATGGAAAGCGGACAAAAAGAAGCCCTGCAAACGGAATTTCCATCTGCGCGAAGCCGGGTTTTTCTCCTCTCGGAGGTGTGCGGCGGGGTGCCTTTTAGCATTCCGGACCCTTACCTTACAGGAGAACAGCCGGAGCTTGTCGCCCGGGAAATTGAAAACCTGATTGCCGGGAAATTTCAACCATTGTATCAATGGCTGATGGCGAACCAGACGCATCACGGTATGTGACCCTTCGTTTTTGTTGAGTTCTGATTAATTTCACTATTATCGTATAAAATTAGGTAGAAATTAATCAGGAAATGATTTTGAGGTATGACACCGGTTCAAGCTGATCAAAGCAACGCTGTTTTACGGGATAATCTACGCTGTCCATATATCGGGTTAGCGTATGATGTAAATACCCTGTCTGAATACCCATCCAACCTTAATTACTGCCACCGCAGCCAACCAATTGCTTTGCCTGTGTTGATACATCAACGCGAATACTGCCTGACCTCACGCTATTCAGAATGCCCGATGTTGTCAACCACAAAATTCAGCAAACTCCCTCCCGAAATTCGGATGGCAAACAACCCATCCACCAGGATTAAACTGCCGCGTTGGATTTTTCCTCTGATTGTGTTAATAATCTTATTGTTAGGTTCGCTGACAATGTTGATTATCCCTGAAATCAGCTCCGCTTTTGCCAGCGTTTTGGGTGGGAACCCGACCGCCGTACATCTTTCCAGCCAGACGCCTGCCCTGACCCGTCTTGGGTTTATCACGCCATCGCCATTCAGTCTCTTTTCAATTGTAAAAAGTTTTACACCCAGCGCACAATCCCTTGTGCATATTTCCGACACACCCACTCCCCCCGCCGCAGACACGTCCACCTTAACGCCAACCGCGTACGCGTTCTGCAGCGCTGAGGATATCCATTATTTTAGTATGTCTTTCTTCACCAATGACGTCGTTCAGATTGTTTTCGAAACAAAAATGGACCTCAGTAGCTTTCAGGTTTTGGATGCCCAAGGCAAACCGACCATGCGGTTAAACCTGCCGGATTTTAAACTCTGGAAAAATAACTTACGGGTTTATTCCTATGGCACCTTTCTGCGCAACGCGGCAGAACCCGGACGAATCTATCTGGAGCTTTTCGCGGAAAAAAACGACAAAATCATGATCGCGTTTACCGATGAATTTGGGACCCACTGTTCTAAGATTATCATCATCCCTGAGAAAACCGCTTTTTCAACCCCCACCAGCCGAGCGCCCGAGCCAACACAATTCATTCCCACACCAACCCTTGAACCGACGACTCCCCCGCCGCCCACAATCGAACCTCCGACGGCAACCCCACTCCCACCCACGCCCACGCGCACGCCGCGCCCTTCCGAAACATTGCCGCGCGAAACGCTGACACCGACGCCGGGTAATTAACGCTTGGTTGGAAGGGACCCCGACCCTTCACTTCCTCGAACTTAGCCCGTTTTCTTGAAGCGTAGCGTTCAAATCGTGCAGGGCATCAAGGGAAATCCGCGATCCACAAATGCAATATATCTCCAGGCCGAAAAATTGATCAATCGCGGCATTTCCTGCGCGTCAGCGACAAGTACAGGAAATTCAGCTTTAATCTATCGCGCCTTCCATCCGGAGACGCGCCGCGGTATAGAAACGCCACTTCAGCCGGGCAAACAGAGAAACCAGCCGAAATTTAACTTGCATTATTCCAGCATATCAGGTATATTAGACAAGTTAATGAAATAAGCAGGAGTTTGAGATGACCCCATTACCTAAGAGAAAAACCTCACCCGGACGCCGCGACCGCCGACGCTCACATGATGCCCTTAAGGCGCGCAACAGCGTCGCCTGCCCCAACTGTGGAGAGCCTCGTTTGCCGCATCGAGTATGCCCCAAATGCGGCCACTACCAGGGCAGAGAAGTTCTTACCATCGAAAAAGAATAGTTACCGCTGTGTTCATCCAACTCCACGCCGAGCGTGGAGTTTTTTTTAATTCCTCTTATTCGCGCGGTGCAAATACGGGGTGAATTGCGCCTGAATTTCCTTGGGGATATACCCACTGATCAGAATGCCTTTGCCGGTATGTTCCAGGCTCTGCACATGACCCTTCTCGTGGAAAACAGACACCAGCTGCCCCTGGTCGTATGGGAGCAGCACATCCAGCGCGGTATACGCCGTCAAAAGCTCCCGCCCGACAGCATCCAGCAGCGCCTCAAGACCTGTGCCATTCCTCGCGCTGATAAACAGCGCCTGGTTTTCGTGGTTGGCCCGCGCAGCTTCCAATTCCTCGCCAGACAGCAAATCAACTTTGTTATAGACCGTAAGAACGGGGATATCTCCCGCGCCGATGTCGATCAGCGTCTCCAGGACGGTCTTCTTTTGCTGAGCCGCGTTGGGATGAGAGACGTCCACCACATGGATGAGCAGATCCGCTTCCGCGATTTCTTCCAGGGTTGCCCGGAAGGCGGCAGCAAGTTGGGTCGGCAGCTTTTGGATGAAACCCACGGTATCGGTCAGCACGATGGTCTGCCCGGAGGTCAGCTCTACCTGTCGGGCAGTCGGGTCTAAAGTGGCAAAGAGTTTATCCGCAACGTAGATATCCGCGTTGGTCAGCGTATTCAGCAAGGTTGATTTTCCGGCGTTGGTATATCCTACCAAAGCCACCACAGGCACATTCGTTTTCCGCCGGTGTTCGCGGTGGCGCAGGCGGTGTTCGCGGACCTTCTCCAATTCATCCTTCAACCTGACGATGCGGGTCTTGATTTCCCGGCGGTCGACTTCCAGCTGGGTTTCGCCTGGTCCGCGTAAGCCAACTCCCCCCGTGCTTCCGGTGCGTCCGGCGGCGCCGCCAGCCTGGCGTGCCAGGTGAGTCCAGGCCCGGGTCAGCCGCGGCAGCCGGTATTCCAGTTGAGCAAGTTCCACTTGCAGCATGCCTTCCCGCGTGCGGGCGTGCTGAGAGAAGATGTCCAGAATCAAGGCGCTGCGGTCAATAATTTTTACCGACTTCCCCAGCACTTCTTCCAACTCCCGCTGATGGCGGGGAGTCAGCTCTTCGTCAAAAAGAATGACCCCGACGTCCAATTCTTCTGCCAGCAGCTTAAGTTCTTCTACCTTACCGCTTCCGATAAAGGTGCGCGAATTGATAGCTTCCAGGTTTTGGGTCAGGGTCGCGAGTACCTCAATGCCAGCGGTTTCGGCAAGCAGTTCCAATTCAGCCAGCGAATCCTCGAGGTTAAGCACCTGTGAGGAGGCTGGGCCGACCTGGACGCCAACCAATATCGCTTTTTCTGGTTCAATTAGATAAGTATTTATGTTTTTTTTCAGAGTCGCAAACCCTTAATTACTTTTCATCCACTGCACCAGCCGGCGCATTGCCTCTTCAATCTGGGCGGTGGGCGTAATGATTGAAATGCGGATGTAATCCTTCCCGCTGGGACCGTAAATGACACCAGGGGTCAGGCTCACGCCAGTTGCGTTCAGGACCTCCGCGCAAAATTGCATTGGGTCGCCATATTTTTGGGGCAGCCGCGCCCAAAGATACAGAGCGGCTTTTGGTTTATCCACCTCAAAACCCGCTTCAATCAGACCGTTGTAAATCACATCGCGGCGTTCCTGATAGACCTGGTTGCGCTCCACGAGCCATGATTGGTCGCCGGTCAGGGCAAGCGCGCCAGCATCCATGATAGGTTGGAAAATCGAATTGTCAATCTGACTCTTATACGAAGCCAGGAGGCGAATTACTTCAGGATTCCCAACCGCCATCCCAATGCGCCATCCCGCCATATTATAGGTTTTTGAAAGCGAATTAAATTCAATCGCGACGTCCCTCGCTCCAGGGACTTCCAGGATGGAATGCGCCTTGTAGCCTTCAAAGGTCAGGTCCGTGTACGGCGCGTCATGCACAATCACGATTTCATTTTCGAGCGCGAAATCAACCACCTTCGCGAAGAAGTCCAAACCAGCCACCGCGCCGGTTGGGTTGTTCGGGTAATTCAACCACATCATCTTGGCTTCGCGGGCAACGCTTTTGGGGATAAGGTTCAAATCGGGCAGGAAATCGTTCTCTTTGAGCAGCGGCATTAAGAAGACCCGGCTGTCCGCAAGCTGCGCCCCCGCGAGGTATACCGGATAGTACGGGTCCGGCATCAAAACCAGGTCTCCCGGATCCAGAAGGGTGTGATTGATGTTAAAAATTCCCTCTTTGGAGCCCAGCAGCGCCAGCGCCTCGGTTTTGGGATTCAGTGCAACGTTAAAACGCGTTTGGTAATAATCAGTCACGGCTTTCAGGAATTCGAAAGAACCTCCCATTGGGGCGTAGCCGTGTTTTTTGGGATTCCGGGCAGATTCAACCAACCGCTCAATGATGAAATCCGCGGGTGGTAAATCCGGAGAGCCCATATCCAAACGGATAATATCCATGCCCTTGGCTTTCAAATCGGCAATCGTCTTATTCAGAGACGAAAAAAAATAGGGTGGGATGTTTTCCAAAGTATGCGCCGGGCGAATTTTCATAGACGAATCCAAGGCTCCTTTTTTCTTTATTATAACGCCCACCGGACGAAACAGGCAGAGCAACCTGAAACGCCCGGCACGGGAAGCAAATCGCAATCAAGAAACCCCACTATTTTCGCGCTGGTTTTCCCTGTTCAGTCCGAAAATTCTTGTGGTACACTTCTTGCAACTATTGGGGTTGAAGATTATACTGTTCCTGGAGAGGAGATTATTGTGCTTCAGACTCATTATCAACAGCCCCTTACCACCCCCTCAGCTCATTTGGCGCAAACTATGACGCTGCTCAGCCTGAACTCGAGTGAACTGCTCCAAAAGGTGGAGTCTGAGCTTTCCACCAACCCCGCGCTGGAGCTGGTGGAAGAACGCCGCTGCCCGATGTGCAAACGTCTCCTCCCTTCCACTGGCGCCTGCCCGGTTTGCAGTCAACCCGCTATTCAGGCTTCAGATGAACCAATCGTGTTTGTTTCCGCTCCGGAAGATTTTTATTCATCCCGGATACTCTCAGCTGATGAAGCCCCAGAAGAACCTTTCGCCTCCGAGACGGTCAGCCTGCCAGAATTCGTGCTGCGCCAACTTGCCGCGGAGCTGGAGGTGGAAGACCGCGCGGTTGCCGCTTTTTTGCTCAGCCACCTGGACGAAGACGGCTTCCTCACCGCCACGCTCCTGGAAGTTGCCCGTTTTCATCACCGCCTGCCGGCTGAGATTACCGCGCTGATTGAGCGGATTAAGCGCTGTGACCCGATTGGAGTGTGTTCCGCCAACCCCAAAGAGGCTCTCCTCGTCCAATTGGACGTCCTGGCAGAGTCCGTGGAAATACCAGCCTTCACCCGGGAAATTGTGCTCGATTATCTGCCCCAACTCAGCCAGCATCACTACGCAGAAATCGCCCGCGCGCTGGGGACGACAGCCGCCAAAGTGCAGAGCGCGGCTGTTTTCATCAGCGAAAACCTCAACCCCTTTCCCGCGCGCGCCCATTGGGGAGACCTGCAATCCCCCACCTCATCCGGAGCGGATGTTTACCACCGTCCGGATATTATGATATATCATCTGAACGAAAATCCCGCCAACCAGTTAGTCGTTGAAATCATCCACCCGATCCGCGGCACGCTGCGCGTGAATCCGCTTTTCAAATCCGCGATTAAGCAGGTCAAAGGCGAAAACCAGGATGAGTGGAAGGAAGATATTGAGAAAGCTTCGCTGCTGGTCAAGTGTATTCAACAGCGCTCCAACGCGCTGCGTTTGCTGCTGGAGAAGCTGGTGGTTTTGCAAAAAGATTATGTCATCTCAGGCGAAAAAGAAATGCAGCCGCTGACCCGCGCAGAAATTGCCGCGGCGCTTAATGTGCACGAGTCCACCATTTCAAGGGCAGTCGCGGGCAAATCCGTTCAGCTTCCGAATAAGCGGATTGTCCCTCTCTCGATATTTTTTGACCGCAGCCTTTCTCAACGCACGCTGATTAAAGAGATGATTGCTTCCGAAAAACGCCCGCTCAGCGATTCCGAGATTCAGGAAAACCTGAAGGCCCACGGTGTGCACATAGCCCGCCGCACGGTGGCGAAATACCGCTCCATGGAAGGCATTCTCCCCGCCCATCTGCGTCATAATCACCCCGCCGCTTCAGGTTGAGCCTTGGCTAATCTTGTTTCTCCCCGGCTCCCGTTTGACCCTGCTGATAACGAACTCCTCGCGCTCGACTTCGCTTTGATTCTGGAACTGAGCCCCTGCGCCGCGCTTGCGTACAACCGCAGCAATGACCTGATTGTCTCAGTAAACAAAAAACTTCAGGAGCTGAGCGCCTTTGAGCCTTCGGCACTGACAGGGAAATCCCTCAGCACTTTGGTATCTCTGCGTCTGGACACCAACCCGACTGGAAAAGAAGCCCGCCCGATCCAACTGAAGACAGCCTCTGGGAGCAAGCTCCAGGCTAATCTCCAAATCCGCTCCTTAAGCCAAACCAACCAAATCGTGGTTTTGCTGTTCACCCCGCCAACACCCCCGACCGAGCCAGACCCACAGGAGTTGAGCTATGCTTTCTTTGACACCTTGCTCGGGGTCCTCACCCAGGATTCGTCTGAAGCTGCGCTCAGCGCGGCTGCCGGGATTCTGCATGGCGCGGTCCGGGCGCAAGCAGCGGCAGCCTACCTGGTTAATAAGCCGGAAAACCAGCTTGTTCGGGCCCGGTTGACCACCGACCTGCAAAGCGCGCAGTTTCCGGAGAAACTGGCCTTGGAGGAGCCTCCGCCCTTACAGCCGGTTATCTGGAATTCCAACCATACCCCCACTTCTGCGCTGGAAGAGCTCGCGTTGGTGAAAGGTTTTCATTATGTCGTCGTTTTGCCGTTAACGCGCCAAAATGAACTGCTGGGAAATCTTATCGCGGCCGGATTTGGCAGCCCGCCAGATGAAGACAGTCTGCGCAAACTTACACTGTTGGCAGCCTGCGCCGCCAGCACCCTCCACCACCTGGCGCGGATTGAAAGCGCGCAGCAAACGGTGCGGCGGGCAAGGCAGGTCGTGCAGATAGAGCACGCGATCAGCGACAATATGGAAGAGGGGCTGATTATTCTGACGCCTGACCTGCGCGTGGCGGAAATGAACCCGAGCGCGGAAATGATGTTGGGGTACGCCGGCAGCGAGGTCTTCCTTCAGAAAGCCGAGATGGTGTTGATAGGGAACGAAACGCTTTCCAGCTTGTATAAATCAGCCCAGCAAGGCATTTCCACCAAAGCGGTAAACAACCTCCGGTTGAATACGCGCACCGGTAAATCTTTTTTGGCTCAAATTTTGTGCATCCCGATCATGACGGAAGGGAAGCTCAGCAGCATCGTGCTCCTGATGCGGGACCTCAGCCAAAGCGAGCAAATTCGCGCCCATAATCAACAGCTTGAACAGCGCGCGTTTCTCGGGGAAGTTTCCGCGATTTTTGCCCATGAAGTCAAAAACCCGATATACAGCATCCGGGCTGGTTTGCAGTATATGGGCATGACGACGAAGCCGGGAGATCCGCACTACGATTTGGTTTCCCGTTTACAGAACGACTGTTTGCGCCTTTCGCACCTGGTAGATTCCACCCTCAACTTCTCCAAACCGATGGAATACCATCTCCAACCGGTTGACCTGGCAGAAATGCTTCCCAATATCCTGGAACGCTGGGCGCCGCGGCTCACCCGGCTGAATATCAAGTATAATTTTGACGCGAACCCGCCGCATCCAATGGTGGAGGCAGACCCTCGCGCGCTTGAACAGGTATTTGTCAACCTGGTCAGTAACGCGGCACAAGCCATGGAAAAAACAGGCGGGACATTAAATCTGCGCGTAATCAATGGACCCGAACATCTGGTTCCTCCGCAATACGACGTTATTGTGGCGGATTCCGGGCCCGGAATACCGGACGACATCAAAGAACGCATCTTTGAGCCGTTTGTGACCACCAATACCACCGGAACCGGTCTTGGATTGGCAATCACGAAACGCATTGTCAGCGCGCACAAAGGAACAATCAATCTTGAAAGCTATCCGGGCGGAACCATGTTTCATGTGTTCCTCCCCAAAGCGGAATAAGGTGAGATGACAGCTACAATCCTCGTGGTCGACGATGAGGAAACCGCCCGGCTGGTGGTTTCCGAGTTTTTGCGTTCCAAAGGTTATGAAGTTCTGGACGCCGGCACCCTCGCCGAAGCCCGTCAGTATATCAACAAAGGGGAAGCCGACATTATCATCCTCGATGTTCGCTTACCCGACGGTTACGGTCCAAACCTCCTGACCGAAACCGCGCGTATGGTCAACCGACCTCAAATTATCATCATCACCGCCCATGGAGAAATCGGCATGGCGGTGGACGCGATGAAAAATGGGGCGCAGGATTTTATTGAGAAACCGCTTGACCTGTTGGAGCTGGAAAAATCCGTCCGCCGGGCAGGCGAAGTCGTCGCCATGCGCAGGGAACTGAATCACCTGCGCGAGGCGCAAGCCGGGCAGGAGGAATTTATCGTTGGTGAGACCCCAGCGATGAAACAGATAATCGATCACGCCCGCCGCACAGCGGAAAGCGGAATATCAGCCCTGATAACCGGCCCGACCGGTACCGGAAAAGAAGTCCTGGCGCGCTACATTTACAAAACCGGCGTCCGTTCCGGTAAGCCCTTTGTGGATATCAACTGCCCGGCGATTCCCGTCACGATGTTCGAATCGGAACTTTTTGGGCACGAAGCCGGCGCGTTCACCGGCGCCACGCACAAGAAAGTGGGGCTCATGGAGGTCGCGGACAAAGGCATTCTCTTCCTGGATGAAATCGCGTCGATGCCTTTGGAATTGCAGGCAAAACTGCTGCGCGCCATCGAAGAACGTTCATTCAGGCGTTTGGGTGGAAACACTTTGATAAACGTGGATGTGCAAATCCTGGCAGCCTCAAACCGCAACCTGAAAGAAATGATTGCCAACGGGACATTCCGCGAAGACCTTTATTACCGCCTGAAAGTCTCCGACCTGGACCTTCCGCCGCTTGCCGCCCGCAAACAAGATATCCCCAATCTGGTCGGATATATGCTGCGGAAATTCACGATGCGTTCCGGAAGCCAGATAACTGATGTGACCCCGCGGGCCATGCAATCCCTGATGGATTATTCCTGGCCTGGCAATATCCGCGAACTGAGCAATGTAATTGAACGCGCCGTCATTTTTTGCGACGACCCCGTCATTGATATCAACCACCTGCCTGCCGACCTGTTGAACGCGGCTGAAAGCGGCGCCTGATTTTCGTTCTGGCACACTAATTGCAACGTAGCCTCTCAAGAGTAATCATCTCAGGAGGCTTTTATGTTCGCAACAACGAATCAGGTCATACAGGTCATTGCCTATATCCTGTTTGGTCTGGGGATTCTATGTCTGATTCTCAGCATCATTATCCTCGCCAAGCAGACAGTCGGCAAAAACATCCAGACAATTGCCAACCAAACCACGAAACTGGCCGAAAAAGGGATTACTGACGGCGTTTCCGGCTTGGTAGGCAACGCGTCCCTTCTGATCAGTTCCTTAAACGACCTCTCCCGCTCCAATTCCGGCATAGGCATCTTTTTTGTGTTCCTAAGTCTGGTCCTCCTGGCAGCCGCCTATTTCTTCATTAAATCATTTATCGGGGTCATCCCCTGAACCTGACACCCGGAAAGGACTGAATGATGAGCGTCGCGCGTTTTCTTGAGCTGGTCAAATCCCGCTTTACTCCGGACGCGGCTAAAGCGAAAGTCAGCGCGTTTCGCGCTGAACCGCTGGCATGGAAAGCGCTGTCTGACGATACGCTGTTCAGCGCGTTTCAGGACTTTGCCGGACAAGACAGCAGGCTTTGGCAGCCTGGGGTTTTCGCGCTGTTCGCCCTCAGCCCAAAGCTGGCAGCTCAGGATCTGCGCGACCCGGAAGTAAAAGTCCCCGCAGCAATCAACACGAAAGCGCTCAAGACCCTCGAAACAATCCGCCTGACCGGACTTGAACCCAGCACGTTGGAAGAAGCCGGCTTGATGGCGCTCACGCTCCGCAGCTTCTACCTCCAAAAGGCAAACTGGAACGACGTTCACGCCTTCCTGAGCGCCCCGCGCGGGAATCTCAAACTTTGGCGTCCGGCTTTTGCCTGCCTGCCTTCGCTGGCGCCGCAGCTCCCGGAGCTATCTCAGGAACTTGCCAGGACGACTCCACCGGCGCAAGCCGCGCGAATTACCAGCCTTCTCTTGCACGCCATAAACTGCATACCCGCCTTGGAAAGCGACCGCTTCCAACTCCTGACCGATCTATTTGGTATCTCATCGCTCGATTTTCAACGCGAATGCCTCCAGCAGTTAAAAAGCGTTGAAACTCCCGAGTTTATTGAACGCCTGGCCGCCAGCTTTCTGGCCTCCAATCCGCCGGAATCTCCTGATTACGGGACAAGGGGAGACCCGGCTTCCTTCGAAAGCGTAAATGAGCTTCGAAAAATCGCTTTTCTGTCCCTGGCTGCCGGTCAAAAACAGGAAGCCGCGCAGTTTATCCAAAGCGCCTTCGCGCAGCTCAACGCCAGTCAGGCCCTGCTGATGCGCGACCTGGCATTTGAGCTGGAAAAAACCGACCCGGAAGAAGCCAGAAAGGTCTGGGAGCAGGTGCTCACCCTCGCCCCCGACCAACCCGGCTACAAGGAAAATTACGCCGAGTTTCTGCTGGCGCACGGCGAAATCGAGCACGCTTTGGATCTGCTCAATCAGGTGCCTGCGTCCGCCCAAAAAACGCTGCTGGCCCTGCGCTATCCCGATTTACGTGCCCATCTGAACCTGGATAATGACGACTTGCGCGGGCTTTCAGGTAAGCAGGAAACCAGTTCCCGTTTTTTGCATGAGAAGGACGCCCTTAAAGCCGCCCGCTACGCTTTTGAGAACAAAAATTTTGCTCTTGCCGATGAATTGATTGGGAAAGCGCTGAGTTCCAACCCCAACGATTTGGAAATCATAAAACTGGCAGGTCAAATAAAAAAACATACCGCGGACGTGGACGCGGCAATCCAATCTTCACAGCTGATCTCGCTCTACGAACCAAACAATCTGGCGAATAAAAAAGAGCTGGCTGCCCTGTTCCTCCAATCCCAGCACCCGGAAAAAGCCCTGGAAATTTATCAGGAATTCATCTCCACCCATCTTGAACCATCCCGTTCGGATCTGCTGACATACGCGGATATTGCCATCAAAGCCGGCAGCCCCGACCTCGCGATCCCGATATGCGAAAGCTTCCTGAGCCGGGATAACCTGGATGGTGAGGCGCTGGTCACCTTATGCACCGCGCAAATTAAAAAAGGCGACGAGGAAAGCGCGGTCCGGTTGCTGGAACAAACCTCCGCAATCGCTCCGGAAAAACCAGCCAGCTGGCTCGCCCTCGCCGAAATCTGGACCTCCCTCGGCAGAACCGAAAAGGCCATGGAATCTTTGCAAAAGGCGAAAGCCGCTCTGCCTGCCAACCCCAGCATTTTACTGGCGCTCGGCAAGCTCTATTCCGAAAACGACAGACCAACGGAAGCGGTTGGGGTCCTCAAACAGGCTTTCCAATTGAACCCGGACGACCTGGAAATCCGCAAATCGCTCACGAGAGCATATCTAACCCACGGCTATCTTAATGAAGCCTGGGCTGTCATCGGGCCGCTGGAAGCGGAATACACCTCAGACCCAGAGCTTGCGCTGACGCTTGGGCAGGTCTTGGTGGCCCTGGGTGATTTTCAGGCATCCAAGCCGGTCTTGCGCTTCGCGTGGCATTCCAGCCGCTCAGACGAAGCGCTAAAAGCCTACACGCAGCTCCTCCTGCGGCAGTCCGACCAGTCTTGGGCCCTATCCGAAACTGACAGCAAAGAACTTCAAAAATTCCTGGAAATTGTCCGCGAAAAGGCTCAGACCGGGCAAGGTTCCTTCGATTTTAAGGTGCTCGAAGCCGACATTCATTACGCACAGGGCAATCTCAAGGAGGCTTTTCAAACCTACCTCGAGCTTCTGGACCACCCGGAAGGCAAAACACCACACACCTATTTCCACCTGCAGCATCAAATCGGGCGCAGCGCCCTGAAACTTGGCTCGCCGGATGTCAGTCTCTCAGCGCTGCAGGAAGCCGTATCAGTCAACCCCGACAACCTGGATGCGCGCCACACGCTGGCCGAGGCTTTCGCGGCAGCTGGTTTGCGCGAAGAAGGTCTGGCGGCAGCCAGGGCAACCTTACAGCTGGCGCCAACCGAATTGGATAACGTCTTATGGTACAGCAGTTTTTGCGGCGCGCACGAGAATGAACGGGAGGCGATTCAGGTTCTGAAGGATACGCTCCATTTGCTTCCCAACGAGCAATCCTTGTTTCTCGCGCTGGCGCGTGCCTATCTCTCCATGGGCAACATCGAAGAAACAAAAGAAACCCTGAACCGCATGCTCGCAGGGGATAATATCAGCACCGAAGAGTATGTGAACGTTGCCAATATATACCTGCACCTCAACAACTCGGCCGAGGCGGCGCGTGTTATCCGCCAGGCAATCGCGAATAATCCGCAACCGGAATTCGCTGAAGCGCGGGACCTTGCTTATACTGTTATGCGGCTCGGAGACGGCGCGGCCGCGCTTCAACTGCTCACGGAGCTTGAAAAACCTCTGGGCGCGCACCCTTGCTTCCCTATCCTCAAATCCGACATTCTGACCGGAAACAAACAGCTGATACCCGCGCTCCAAAGCCTTCTCCCTCTGCTGAAAGAAATCGAATTCTCCACAACCGACCTAACCTTTGAAGTATCTGCCAGCCCGGCATTTGAAGGTAAACTCCCGGCCTATAACCGGGAAGGGGTGCTTTATCGTGCGGCCCAGTTGGAGCGCGCGACGGGCGATTTGGCAGCAGCCCAGAAACATGTTGAGCTTGCATCCTCGTTAAATCCTGACGATGCGGATTTCGTTTTACTGAAAAGTGAAGTGGACTTCGCTTTAAAAAAGACCGCCAGGCTGGACGCCGCCCTGGAATCACTGGAAAACAGCCTCAATTCCGCGGCGCACCAGGAAATGACGCGTCTGCTTACGGCAAACGCTCTGCTCGAACGCGACCCGGTCAAAACGCATTTGTTGGTGGATCACTTCCTCACCCATCAGAACCCCACCGCAATTCTTCACGCCGCGCGGGCGTTTCTGGCGCTCTCTGATGGGAAGCTTGCCCAGGCCGGGGATGAACTTCGTTCCGCGGAAGCCCTACTGGAGGAAAGCTACGCGCGGTCTGCTCTTGAGGCATTCAACATTCCCGCCCATTTCGCCTGGGTGTGGCAGGCGCTTGGCTTAGCCGCCGCGGCTTTTGAAGCTCAGGACTGGAACCTGGCGGATAAATGCTTCGCCTACGCGCAAGCCGAAATCAAAGTCAATCCGGTTATCAACCAGCAGTTAGCGGAATACCTGGTCGAGAAAGCCCGGGTTGCCAATAACGCCAGAGCGCTGCGGATTGTGCGGCACAAGCCCCAACCCTTCAGCCCGGAGCAGTCTGATCAGGAAATCCATCAGGAGCAAATCGCAATTGCCGGGCGCTACATCAGCGCGGCCGAAATGCTGCCCACCTTAAAAATCGGCCAGGCTGTGTTCACTGGTCTCTGGAATGACGGGGAGGACCTTAAACAGCTCGTCAAAAACAGCCGCCAGGCCGCTCAGGCACTGTCCATCCAGATTAATCCTGAGACAATCCGGCAGATTTCAGGCGCGTTCTCGGATGACTTTGAGGTAGGCTTCCAGGAAGCTGTGCTGCTGCTCTATAAAAATCCGGCAGCCTGCGCCAAAAAGGCTGAAACACTGCTGGGAAAACAACCCGGTAACCCCTGTTTGCACACGATGCTCGCTCTCGCCCGACAGGCGGAACCCGAGAAAGCCGCGGCCTCCATCGAAAAAGCGCTGGAAATTTGGCCGGATGAACCGGACTGGCACGCGATTGCCGGCACATTTTGGGAACAATCCGGCTGCTTTGATAAAGCTGCCAAACACCTCGAAGACGCCCTGCGCATCCTGCCCGAATCCGCGCAATACTGGCAAATGCTTGGAGATATTAAGGTGCTCGAAAAGGATTTCCACGCCGCGCGCGACTACTTTATTAAAGCGGCCGAGCTCTTCCCCAATAACCCGGAGGCGCTCTTCTCGCTGGCGCAGACAAACCAGCAGCTGGGTGAGCATCAGACTGCCATTGAATACCTGAAGGAATTGGAGACTCTGAACCCGGGAAAGAGCGAATACGGCGAAGCCATCGCCGAATCCTATTTCGCGCTGCAGGATTACCTGGCAGCCGAAGGACATGCCAATCGGGTGCTCCAATCCAACGCGCGCAGCAGCCGGGCGCTTCTGGTAAAAATCAAATCCCTGATGAATCGGCGTCAACTTGAAGAAGCCAAACGAGTCCTGGACGCTGCCAGGGAAATGCTTGCCGACCCTGTTCCGTTGGAATTGCTGGCAATTGAACTGGACGCGAACTTACAGCGCAAATCGGGGTTGGGCGCCGCGCTGGCGCTCGCCGAAACCTACCCCGACCGCCCGCTGGTACTGAACAGCTTGGCCGGCTATTACCTGGACGCGAATATGCAGACGCAAGCGGAGGAAACCCTGCACCACAGCCTGAATCTGGACAGGCAGAACCCCCAGACGCTGCTGATGCTCGGGCGAATATCCCGCCGACGCGGCAATCTGGACCAGGCGCTTGCGTATCTGAACAGCGCCCTGGCCGCAAACCCCAGTTTGATTGAAGCCTACCTTGAATTAGGGCAAACATATCAGGACCGCCGTGATAGTACCCGCGCGCTGGAAACCTACCACCAAGCCATCGCGATGGTTAAAAATGATCCCAGAGCATACCTTCAGGCTGCCGCCGCGTATAAGGACAGCAAAGATTACCGCAGCGCCGAGAGCATGCTGCGCCAAGCCGCCCAAATTGCCCCGAACGACCCGGCAATCCGCAGACAGCTCGCGTCCATCGCAGCCCTGAATTTGGTGAATAACTTGCAGGAGGCACCAAAACGAAGATGATACCCTATCGCCTTCCCAAAAATGACGAAGCAATGATTGTCCGCCGGGGCAAATTCCTGACCCTGGTGCAGACGGCAATGAACAAACGCGAACTGCAATTTGTCCGTCAGGCTTGCCTGATTTGGCTGGCAAGTTACCCGGGCGACCTCCTGGTGAATTACATCTATGCCGCAATCCTGGCCGAACTTGGGGATACTGAAATGGCGGTCGGCGCGCTCCAAAAGATTATCGCTTACGATCCTGAGTTTACGGAAGCGATGAGCTTGCTCAGCCAATTGGTTAATGGGGAAGCGATTGACATTGAATACCACTCCTCTCTGGCATACCTGCAGCGCAACCCCGCGCCTGTGCCGCCCATTGCCAAGTGGTTCGCCCCCTTCATGAATGCCCGCCAGGCTTATGAAGCCGAAGACCAAAGCGCGGCTGAAAAGGCTGTCCTTCAGGCCCTGGCGCACAACCCGAGCCTGCCGCTGCCTGCTATCCTGCACATGCGCATCATCCACAAAAATGGAAATATGACCCTGCTGGACACCCTGGCTGGAATTTATGGAAGCCGCTGGCAGGACTGTATTCAGATAAAACTGCTTTCTGCCCTGGCGGACATGCAGCAGGGCGAAGACGCGCGGGGGGTTGAAAAACTGCATTGGAGCGCCGCGCACGATGTCAGCGGGCAAGCAGCCAACCGTTTGCTTGGGGTTGAGCATGCCTTCAAACCAATCTGGCCGGATGACCTGAAAGTTTACTTTGATCTGCCGATTCCCGCTTCCATTGCTGTGGAACTGGGTTGGAACGCCCTGGCAACACCCGCTGCGGCGGCAAGCCCAGCCGCGCCCCTCGCCGATGCGGGAACCACCCCCACCCAGTTGGGTAATACCAGCAGCCTGCCGGTTACGCAAAAGATTTCCGATTTTACAAACACCGACGAAATCGATTACTCCGAAGTCCCTCCCGAAGCGTTCCTGCTCAGCAAGTCTCCGGATTTTGGCGACGAAAAGCACACCAAAGCAAGGGATGAGACGGTCGCTTCATTAAATGAAATCCAGGCGGAATTTGACAGAATTGCCAAGTCACTGCGCAAATCTGAACTGAGCACGGCCGACGCGCGTTTTCCAAACTACGTGCTGATGAGTTCCAAAACCGCGCTCACCCAAAAATATGGCGCCAACACCGCCAATGTCATCATCGACGCGATGCAGGATCTGGCCATAAAAATTACCGCGCTTCCGGGTTGGAACAGCGTCGTTTTGGTGCCGGATGATCCGCGCATCGCCAATGACCTGGGCCTGACGCCCAGCCAGACTAACGAAGCCTGGAACCTGAAGCTTGCTCTGGCTGAATTGGATAAAAAATTGGCGGAAAAAGGCGAAATGATCGGCACGCTGCTTATCATCGGCGGGAACGATATCGTGCCATTCCACCAGCTCCCCAACCCGACCGACGACGCGGATACCTATGTACCTTCCGACAATCCCTACGCGACGGTGGATGACAATTATTTCATTCCTCAGTGGCCTGTCGGGCGTATCCCGGATGAAGCCGGCAGCGATCCAGTCTACCTGATTGAGCAGCTGCGCTACCTGAACAACGAATACGCGCTGAAGTTAAAAGCCAAAACAATCATCTCGGGAACCGTGTTTGAAAGTTGGATTTTCAATCTGAGAGAGTCCATATTTGCGACCTTACAAAGTTTCAGGCGCTCTGAGCAGCTCGGTTATTGCGCTGAAGTTTGGCGGATCCCCAGCGCTGACGTATTCAGCGTGATAGACCGGGGAGACCGGATTAAATCCTCACCACCCGAAGATACCTCCAGCGTCCTTGCCAGACAAAAATCCAATCCCAGTTTTGGCTACTTCAACTTGCATGGGCTGAAAGACGCCCCCGAATGGTTTGGGCAAAGTGACCTGGCCCGCCGTTTGGACAGCCCCGAATACCCGGTCGCGGTTGTCCCCTCACTTTTTTCGGCGGCCACTCCGGCGCCGGATATTGTGCTGAGTGAAGCCTGCTACGGAGCGAATATTCTCGAAAAGACCGCGGGACAAAGCGTAGCCTTGAATTTGCTCTCCGCTGGCAGCCGCTCTTTCGTTGGCAGCACTTGCATTGCCTACGGCTCGGTCAACAAGCCTTTGGTCGGCGCGGACCTGTTGGCGCACAGCTTCTGGACGCAAGTGCAGAACAGCATGCCGGTCGGTTACGCCTTGATGCGCGCCAAGCTGACGCTTGCCAGCAAAATGACCCAGGCTCAGGGCTACCTGGATGGGGAAGACCAGAAGACAATTCTCTCTTTTGTCTTGTATGGCGACCCGCTGGCGAACAAAGACAGCCTGAGGAGCATTCCCAAACCGCTGCTGCGCCCAGCCAAACATCTTGAAATCAAAACAATCAGCGATTCTCATGAAGAGATGGTTGTTACCCCCGAAGAAATGCCCAACGAGATTCTTGACAATGTCCGGAAAGTAATCAGCGAATATTTGCCGGGACTGGATAATGCGACTGTGGCAATTAACCCGCAGCTGACGAACTTCTCATTGGATCCCCTGGGCGCCAAAGACCGTAAGTCCCGGAAGGTCTACCTGGAAGGCAGCGAGCGATATGTCGTCACCCTCCGAAAGAGCGTGGAAATTAGGCAAATATCCCACGAGCAATACGCCCGCATGACTTTCGACCATAAAGGCGAGATGATTAAATTGAGCCTATCCAAGTAAGAAACTTAACCGTTGAAAATTCTGGCTTAGCATCCAGTTTTTCCCCTCCGCAATGAAGCCCCTCGCACCCGGGGCTTCATTTCTTTTATCTGGGAATTCAATCGAAGAAAGGAAAATCAGGTAAAATAATCCTGGGTTTTACGGCGAGACTGTGAAAATTGTTAACAATAATTTTGAGTAAAATACCTACAAAATATTCAACTTAGGGTATAATTTTTGAAAATTGGAACGAGGGAGAACTCATAAGGTAGTGCCTGAGATTCTTATGGAAAATCATCTTGAAACAAGTATGTGCGCTGGTTCGATCACATTCCCCGGCGTAAAACGAAGTAAAGGGAGCTGAAATGTACGGTTACAGTGGAAAAATCCTGCACATTGATCTGAAAACCAAAAAGAACTGGGTCGAGACCAAGCCGGAAGAGTGGTATAAGCTCTGGATTGGCGGCGTCTCAATGGCTTCCCGCCTGCTCTGGGAAAATATCGTCCCAGGCTGTGACCCACTGGATGACGGGAACCCAATTTGCATTGCGAACGGCATTTTTACCGGTACGCCAGTCCCTGTTGGAGGCAAATTCGGTTTGGCTTCCAAATCCCCGCTGACAGGCTTTGTGGGCGACAGCCTCTCAGGCAGTTGGTTCTCGATTGCCCTCAAGCGAGCGGGTTGGGACGGCGTGGTTTTGCACAACAGCTGTGACAAATGGACGCATCTGTTCATTGACGACGACCGGGTCCAATTCAATGATGCCACCTATTTGCTGAGAAAAGGAACCTTTGAGACCGAAGAGGCAATCCGCGACAAACTTGGCGATGACCAGATTCGTTCTTGCACCATTGGGATTTGCGGTGAAAACCTGGTACGGTACGCGAACGTCACCAACGACGGCAGGCAGCTTGGACGCACGGGTCACGGTATGGTTTGGGGAAAGAAGAAACTGAAAGCCCTTTCCGTACGCGGAACAAAAGGCGTCAAGGTGTTCGACCCGGCGGCATTAAATCAGCTCTCTTTTGATATCTCAAAATCCGCGCAGGGTAAAGATACCGAAAAATACCGGATTTATGGCACGGCGACGGGTATGTTGAGCCAAAACAAGGCGGGCGTTCTCCCTACGCGTAACTTTACTGAAGGCGTGTTTGAAAATGTGGAGGAAGTCAGCGGGGAATATCTGGACAAACACCATAAAGTGAAGGTGGTTGCCTGCGCCCAATGCCCGATTGCTTGCGAACAGATGTCCATCGTGAAAACCGGGCCTTTCGCCGGCGCAATGACCGGGATTGAGTATGAGAGTCTGTTCGCGAACAGCTCCAATCTCGGCGTTTCGGACATACGCGCCGCCATCAAACTGATTACAATTTCTGACCATGACGGCATGGACTCTATCAGTATGGGAGTAACGATTGGCTTCGCGATGGAATGCTTTGAAAAGGGCGTTCTGACCGAAAAAGACTTCGCCTGCCCCTCGCATCCGGAAGGTTTCACGCTGAATTTTGGAGACGGAGATTCCGCGGTCAAATTAGCTGAAATGATCCGCGATCGCGAAGGTATCGGTGATCTGTTTGCTGAAGGAGTGCGCATCGCTTCCAAGAGACTTGATGAAGAAAGAGGAAGCGAAAGTTGGAGGTGGGCCATGCACATCAAAGGTCTCGAACCAGCTGGCTACGACTCCCGTTCGCTCAAGACCTTCGCGGTGGGTCTGGCAGTTGGCACCCGCGGCGGCTGTCATAACCGCTCTGCCGCGTATGACCCTGACATCAAAGGCGAGACAAACCGCCTGACTGTGGATGATACGCGTGGTCGGGTTGCCGCGGAGTCTGAGGAATACGCGGCTGTTTACGACTCCCTGCCCTTGTGCAAGTTTATCCGCCGCAGTTTTACAGGCAAAGCGGACCGCGCCGGAGCCTGGCCCGCGATCGCGAAACTGATTAACGCCACCACCGGCTGGAATTACGACTACGATGACGTGGATCTGATTGGGATTCGCGCCCACACAATCAAGAAAGCCTTTAACATCCGCGAAGGTTGGACTGAGAAAGATGACGAACTGCCGTGGCGCTGGAAAAATGAAGCCATGCATTATGGCCCCGGCGCCGGCGTGTTCGTGACCGACGAAGAACTTGAGTATATGAAAAAACTCTATTACGAAGCCAAGGGTTGGACGCCAGACGGGATGATTCCAAAAGAACTCCTGATTAAACTGGGCATGCCCGACGTCGCTGAGCAAATTGGAGTATAAGGAGAGAATCGATGGCACTAACCAGTACCTCAAAATACGCGTATATTGAATGTGATCCCAACCTGTGCGTGGGGTGTCAGCTGTGTGAGTATATGTGTTCATTCACCAAAACCGGTGAATACAACAGCTTCCGCAGCCGCATCCGCACTGTTCGTGTGGACGAAGTGCTCATCAGCGCTATCGCCTGCCGCACCTGCGAAAACGCGCCTTGCGTTATCGTGTGCCCCCGCGATGCGCTGACGCAAGACCCCGATCTCGGGATTATCCGCGTCGATTCAACCAAATGCGACGGGTGTGCCTGGTGCGTTGAAGCCTGCGATTTTGGCGCGATTTCGATTAATCCCGCCACTACCCTGGCTGAGATTTGTGACTTGTGCGAGACGCATCCGGAAGGTCCTCAATGCGTCAAGTGGTGCCCCAAGGAAGCCCTCACCATGACCACGGCAGACCAACGTGCCCAGCGAAACCGGAAAAAACTAATCGCGGAAGCGCTGGACATCCCCACAAAAGCATCGGATCCTAAATGACCGAAGAAGAACACAAACCCAATCCAACAGAAACGCCGCCGGAAGAGGAACTCCGCATCGGCGTCTATGTTTGCCACTGCGGCAGCAACATTGCTGGCGTCATTCCGCCCAAGGAAGTCGTCAACTTTGCCGCGGAACTGCCCGGGGTTGTGCGCGCAACCGATACACTTTACGCTTGCGCGGACAGCGGTCAGCGCCTGATTAAAGAAGACATAAAAAAGTACAACCTCAACCGCGTGGTAGTTTCCGCCTGTTCAGTCAGGATGCATGAACCCACTTTCCGCGGCGCTGTCTCCGAAGCAGGGATGAATCCTTTCTTGATGGAAATGGCGAATATTCGCGAGCAATGTACCTGGGCGCACGGGCACGACCGCGAAGGCGCCCTCGCCAAAGCCAAAGACCTGACCGCCTCCGCGATTTCCAAAGTTTCGTTCTTGCAACCGCTGGACATGATTAGCGTTCCCGTCTCCAAAAAGGCGATGGTCATCGGCGGCGGCGTGGCTGGCATCAGCGCGGCCCTGGACCTGGCGGAACAAAATATTCCTGTAGTACTGGTCGAAAAAGAACCAACGATTGGAGGGGTCATGGCGCAGCTCAACAAGACCTTTCCAACGATGGACTGCAGTATATGAATTCTCGCGCCAAAAATGGTTGACGCGGCGCGTCAGCCCCTCGTAGAAGTCAAAACTTTCACTGAAGTTGAAAAAGTCGAAGGTTTCGTCGGAAACTTCAAAGTAACCCTGCGCGAAAAATCCAAATACGTGCGCGCGGATCGCTGCAACGGCTGCGGCGCCTGCGCCAAGGTTTGCCCGATTGAAGTCCCGAATTATTTTGAAATGAACCTGGCTCCCCGCAAAGCGGCGTATATTCCGATGAGCCAGTCCGTCCCGCTGATTTATAACATCGATATCGACGCCTGCATCCACTGCTACAAATGCGTGGAAGCTTGCGGGCCGCTGGAAGCGATTGATTTCAGCATGCAAGACAAAATCGTGGAAGAAGAGATTGGCGCTATCATCGTGGCAACCGGCTTCTCGCACTTTGATCCTACCCCGATGGAAGAATACGGCTACAACCGTTATCCCAATGTCATCACCTCCATGGAAATGGAACGCCTTAACAACTCGGCTGGTCCGACTGCTGGCAGCCTGATCCGCCCCAGCGACGGAAAAAAGCCGCAGCGTCTGGCGTTTATCAACTGCGTCGGTTCGCGCGACAAGCGCTTTGTGGAAAGCTGCTCCAATTTCTGCTGCATGTATTCCATCAAAAACGCCGTGCTTGCCAAGCAGATGAATCCGGACGCGGATATCACCATCTACTACATGGATATTCGCACGCCCTCCAAGGGTTACGAAGAGTTTTATAACCGCGCCCGCTCCATGGGGATCCACTTTATTCAGGGTCGCCCCGCCATGATTACCGAAGACCCCGAAAGCCATAACCTTTTCATCCATACGGAAGATATTGCTTTGGGTAAGGTCGTGGAACATGAATACGACCTGGTAATGCTCAATCAAGCCGCCGTACCGCAGCCCGACCAAAACCATATGAGCTCGGTTCTGAACGTTGCGCAATCACCAGGCGGCTGGTATATGGAATACCACCCCAAACTGCGCCCGATGGACAGCCCGACAGACGGTATTTTCTTTGCCGGCGCCTGCCAGGGACCCAAAGACATTCCCTCAAGCGTCGCCCAGGGTTCGGCAGCTGCCGCGCGGGCATCGCGCGTCTTGCATTCAGATTCCTGGCAGATTGAGCCCACCATCGCGAACGTCTGGTCAGACCGCTGCGTCAGCGCCCAAGGCAAAGCCTGCGGGATTTGCGAACGTTCCTGCCCATACGGCGCGATTGATTACACCCAGGGGCTTGCCGCGGAGGTCATCACCGCGAAATGCCACGGCTGCGGCGCGTGCGTGGGCGAATGCCCGCACGACGCGATCACCCAGCTGCATTACACCGACGCGCAAATCCTCGCCCAGATCCGCACCTTGCTGGCAGATCAGCCCGAGAAGAAAATTCTGGCCCTGCGCTGCCACTGGTGCTCGTACGGCGGCGCGGACCTGGCGGGTACCAGCCACTTTGAATACACCTCCAACGAACGCGGCATCAAAGTCATGTGTTCCGCCCGTATGGACGCTGACTTTATCTACGAAGCCTACCGCCTCGGCGCGGGAGCCGTGCTCTACTCCGGCTGTCACCCGCAAGACTGCCATTACATCACCGGTCAGGTCATCGGCGCCAAACGCGCCAAACGCCTGGAGACCATCTTTGAGCGCATGAATATGAGCCCCGGACGCTTCCGGGTGGAGTGGATCAGCGCCGCAGAAGGTGATAAGTACGCCCGGGTCCTCAACGAAATGCAGGCGACCCTGGATGCCATTCCACCCGAAGATTTGCACGCGGAAATTGAGCGCATGCGGCCCGAAATGGCAAAACGACTCTCCCGCCTGCCCAACATTCCCGGCGTTCAACGCGCGATGGAACATACTGAGGTGGTCGTAAACACCATTCTCAGCAGAGAGAAGGCGTCCGTATGATTGGCTCAGGATTGGCAAACGAAATCAGGGCAATCCCTGGCGGAGAAAACCTTGAGATGTGTTACTCCTGCGGGACTTGCACCAGCAAGTGCATGGTCCAGCAGAAGCTTGAACCGGAATACAACCCGCGGCGTTTGCTGCGCATGGTGATGATGGAGATGCGGGAAGAAAGCTTCGCGAATCCCACCACCTGGTTATGTTCCTCCTGCGACTTATGCTACCCGGCCTGCCCGCAGCAGATTCACATCTCTGGTGTCATCACGGCTGTCAAAAAAGTCGCCGTTCAAAATAACCAACACACGCCCCTGCATACCGCGGTGGTGGATCAGCAAACCTGTGTGGCTTGCGGGCTTTGCGCGGAAGTCTGCCCATACGACGCCATAACGATTGAAGTCCGCAAACTCCCCTACCGTGGAAGCATCCCGGTCGCGGTGGTGGACCCAGGGCTGTGTATGGCGTGCGGTGCCTGCGGCGCGGCCTGCCGCTCCAATTCCATCGGCATCCCGGCGGAGTATTCCGACGAGGAAGTGGTAGAAAACATCTGGAACTGGTTGAACCCGGAAGGAGCGCTGAGCTAATGGAACAGAAACCGAAAATCGCGTTCTTTCAATGTCAATGGTGCCTCTACGCCCCGGAAGACCAGGAATGGGTGGATACACAGTTACCAGTCAATATTCACCTCATTAAAGTGCCCTGCACCGGACGAATCGATCCGCTTTTCATCCTGAACGCGGTTCAGGGCGGCGCGGAAGGTGTTGTAATCAGCGGCTGCTTGCCAGAAAAATGTCACTTCAAAGAAGGCAACCTGGCAGCCCGCCGCCAACTGGCTGAATTTTCCAGCTTTTTGGATTACGTCGGCTACGACCAGGAGCGCGTGCGCTTTGTTTGGTTGGATTTGCAAGACCGCGGGCGCATTCAGCGCGAACTGGCTGAGTTTGAACGCAAGCTCTCCAAGTTAACTCCTGCCAAAACCCTGGCCACGCGCATATCCTTGAATGAAGGAGGCGCCAATGACTGAGCTGGAAAATCAAATCCGGACCGAGGCGGAGCGCCTGCTGCGGGAAGGCTTGGTCGACGTCGTGGTTGCCTTCCGTAAAGAAGACGCCCCTCTGCGCCCCCAACCAGCTTTCTTCACCCGCGTGGAAGACCTGGAAAACCTGGTTTATGACGGTCTGTGCGCCAACAACCTGGCAAATTACCTTACCCGCTTCCCGGATGAGACGCGCGTCGGCATGCTCGTGCGCGGCTGCGAAAATCGTTCCGTCAACGCGCTGGTGGTGGAAAAACAGCACAGCCGCGAGAACCTCACCCTGATTGGCATCCCCTGCACCGGCATCATAGACTGGCGCAAGGTCGTGGAGCACACCGGCGAAGACATTTTCGGGTATGAAGACAGCCCGGATACGCTGACTGTCCGCGCCAGACACCAAACTTACCAACTCCCGCGCCAGGAACTGCTCCACCCTTCCTGTCAGCGCTGCATACACCCCAACCCACTCAGCGCGGACATTCTGCTGGGTGAGCCGCTGCCGGAAGGCGACCCCGCCCTCATCCGTGAGCGCGTGGAATCTTTCGAAGCCCTGACCCGCGCGGAACGCAGCGCGTATTTCAAACTGGAAGCCGAGCGCTGCATCCGCTGCTACGCCTGCCGGGAAGCTTGCCCAATGTGCTATTGCGAGGAATGTTTTGTAGACCACAACAGCCCTCGCTGGACAGAAAGCGGCACAAGCCCAGCCGGCACCCACGCCTGGCACATCATCCGCGCATTTCACCAGACCGGGCGCTGCACCAGCTGCGGCGCGTGTGAGCGCGCCTGCCCAATGGACATTCAGATGACTTACCTGACCGATAAGCTTGGAAAAGACATGTGGGACACCTACCAGTTCGAGACGGGCCTGGACCACAAAACCCAGCCGCCTTTCGCCGCGTTCACGTTGGATGATAAGAAACACTTCCAGGCTGGAGGAGCGCAATCATGAAGTATATCCTCCCAAAGCACGAACTCAACTCGCTCCTGGAGCGCTGGTCTGTCGGGCATGCTGTCCTGGCTCCCCAAAAAGTGGGCGCGTATACGGAATTTTTGCCCTTTGGCGCCCAGTCCGAACTCTGCCTGGAAGAACCCCACAACACGCGCTTCCCTCCCAAGGCACTTTTCTTTCCGCAATCAGAAGCCATCCTGAAATACAAACGGAATACAGGTCAGCTTGAAAATATCGAAGTTGAGCCGGAAAAACGAATAATTTTCGGTATCCGCCCCTGCGACGCGAAAGCGGTTGCTCTGCTCGATACCGTGTTCGCCGAAGGCGAAAACCAGGACCCCTTCTGGCTGGCACGCCGCGCGGAAACGCTTCTAATTGGCTTGGGCTGCCACGAACCTTGCGCCACCTGCTTCTGCACCAGCGCGGATTCTGGTCCCTTCAATACTGAAGGCCTGGACGCGCTCCTGACAGACCTCGGCAGCGAGTATATGGTTGAGCTACTTTCAGAGCGGGCTGCCGGCTTATTTGACGGTCTGGCGCATGCCAGCCCAGCCCAACAAAAAAGCGCGCAAACAGCCCAGACAGCCGCGGAACACGCGATGCCCAAGGCGTTTGAACTGGATGGTCTCAAAGATAAGTTAGACCGCGTCTTTGATGAGGAAATCTGGGCGCAGCTAGCCCAATCTTGTCTCGGCTGCGGGGTATGCACCTTCCTTTGCCCCACCTGCTTCTGCTTTGACCTGGTGGACGAAACCCAGCGCGACACGCGCGTGCGCAACTGGGACACCTGCATGTACCGCGTATATTCGCTGGAAGCGTCGGCGCATAACCCGCGCCCCACGCGCAAGGAACGCACCCGCCAACGCCTGATGCATAAATACAGCTACTGGTGGGACCATGCCGGCAAACTGGGCTGCACCGGATGCGGACGCTGCGTGCGCTACTGCCCGGTTGGCCTGGATATCCGCGCGATGATCCGCAAAGCTGGCGCGTACGAAAGCGAGGTGCTGCATGCCAACTAACCCCTCCCCGCGCAATCCTTACCAGCCCACTCCCATGCGCGTTCTGCGCGCGTATTACGAGTCCACCGATCGCAGTCTGAAAACGCTTGAGCTTTCCTTTGAAAACCAGGCGGATCGCGTTGCCTTCTTCCAGAAGTTCAATCCGGGCCAGTTTTGCCAGCTTTCCGTGTTTGGCAAGGGCGAATCCCCGTTAGGGGTCGCTTCCGCGGCTTGGGAAGGTGACTTTGTGCGCTTCACGATCCAACGCATGGGCGCGGTAACCAAAGCGCTGCACAACCTGAAACCCGGCGATACGCTGGGCATGCGCGGTCCGCTGGGCAACGGCTTCCCCCTCGCGGATTGGAAGGGGAAGAATTTGGTCATCATTGGCGGCGGCTGCGCCTTTTCAACGCTGTACGCGCTCACCAAGCACGTCCAACATCCAAAAAACCGGCCGGACTTCGCCCAGCTGGTGGTTATTTACGGCGCGCGCAGTTCTGGCTTGTGCATGTACAAGCACGATATCCAAAGCTGGTATCAGCGCGATGACATGGAAGTCCATCAGGCAATTGATGTCCCGGAGGAAACCTGGGATCATCACGTCGGCTATGTGCCGGATGTGGTCAAACAAATTGCTCCCTCGCCGGTAAACGCGGTCGCCATCGTTTGCGGGCCGCCCATCATGACAAAGTTCACCCTGCCCGCGCTGGTTTCGCTGGGTTTCCCTCCCGAGGCAATCTACACCTCGCTCGAAAAGCGCATGAAATGCGGCATCGGAAAGTGCGGACGCTGCAATATCGGTTCAAAATTCATCTGCAAAGACGGTCCGGTCTTCAGTCTGGCGGAACTCAACGCGCTGCCCGCGGATATCTAATGGAGAACACATGAGCCAACGCGGAATTCCCCAAAAAACACGAGACGAACACAAGATGACCATCCATCGTGGTATGGTCACGCGCAACTATCTGATGACCTGGGACCTGGACAAATGTGTCGGCTGCCAGATTGGACCGCTCGTCTGCCCAAAGGAAGCCCTGACACATGTGCCGGTTCAATTGGAAAACGGCCGCATCGCGGTCAAAGCCTCTGTGGACGTGGATGAGAAAAAGTGCGTCAACTGCGGTATGTGCGTTGTGTCCTGCCCAACCCACGCCATCAGCCTGACAATCAACGGCAAACCCGAGATCCCGGTGCATGAATACGAAGCTTATCCGGAATACATCGCGAAAACGATATTCCACAGGGAACAATTCGATTTCGCGCTTAAGGATTTCGTGATTGACAACTGCTCTGTGGATGTAATCAGTTATGATGAAAAACGCGACACCATGCGCGTGGATTTTGCGAACTGCATCCACTGCCGCCAGTGTGAGGTCGCCAGCAACGGCGCCTTCGAAGTGCGCCAGCCCTGGCAGGGCTCCGTGGTGCTGCACCGCGAACGCTGCGTGGAAGGCTGCTTCGCCTGCGCCGATATCTGCCCTACCCGCGCGCTGCACCTGAACGACGAGGGTGAATTGGTTTTGGCGGATTATTATTGCATCAAATGCGGGGCGTGCATGCAGGTATGCCCGATAAAACCCGTTTACGAAAGCCAGGAATTCGTGTTTGACTATCAGGGCATGGAAGTCAAGCGCAGTCATGACGTGCTGATGAACGCCGACGATTTAGCTATCAAAGTGGAGCGCTGGCGCCTCAATCACACGCCGGTTTCCAGCGCCGCCTGGATCGAAGCCCTGCGTAAACTCGCCGATGATAAAGCGCAGATGGTAGAAATTGACCGCAAACGCGCACTGCGGCGGGCCGACCTGATGCGAGCGCTGCGCGGTCACACCCTGACAGATAAATTAGCCCCGCCCAAAAAGCGGTAGACTAAATTGGCGCCAATCTTTGACCGGCTGGCAGCCCTTTACTTACCACCATCCAAAATACCCGGCGCGAATTGTAACCGGGTATTTTCTATTCCGAAGTAAAAGCTGATTTAAACCCAACCCTCCGGGCTTGGCGGAGAAAACTCAACGAAATCACGCTTCCGTGGGAGTCGCCGGATTGAGCAGGTGCTCCAGCGGGAACACAGCCCGCGAATATGGCTCTGAATAAGGGTCTTTAACGGCCCATTATGGGCAGGGAAGTCTTTGCGCGAGGGAAGAGCTTCCAACGCGCTCTGGCGCTCCTCCAAAGCCGCAGCGCGAGGATTCTGACTGCCTACACCTCGGAAGCGAAACCAAAATTTGAGGAGAAGTCAAACGACCAGCCGGTATCGCGGGTGTATTCCGGGTTTCTTTCCTGAGGTCCATAGATGAGCACGCGCGCTTTGGAACGCAAACGTCCAAAATTGCGCAAATCCGGCGTGGTTGTGATCGCGTTGCGGAAAGTGCCGCTGTTCAGGTAATAGCGCTGCCGTCCGCCAGAGGCATTCGCGAGTTCCACTTCCGGCACATGGGTGTGTCCGCTCACGAGGCATTCAACCGTGGAATCCTCATCCAGCAGGCATTCTTCCTTACTGACCATGTCCATCAGTGAGCCAAGTTTATACTTCCCGGATAACGATTGAACAAACTTTTCAAAAACCCAAAAGGGAATCCGCTTTTTCCAGATGCGTTTGTCCAATAAGACCTTCAGACCAAAAAGAGGGACGCCGATCAGCGCGCCCATGGTCAAAAACTCCTGCTTCAAGTTGGAATCCCGGGCGATCTCATCCCGAATTTGCTTAAACACCGGCTCCAGATAACCCCAGGTTTCCTTTGGGCTTAGCCCGGGGGTGGAGAGCAGGAAACTCATCAAGGCATTGGCGGGGCGGACGTTGTCAAATTCAATGATGCGCTGGTAAAGATTGAGCAGCGCCTGCGTTTTCAGGATGACAGCCTCCGAGTAAAACTCCCTGAAAACTTTCGGCAGTCTGGCTCCAAATTCCAGCGTGGTAATATCACCAAGGGCCGGGCGCTCATACCACTCGACGGGCAGCCACACCGGCAGAGCGGACTTCAGTCTCAGATTTTCCCCGAAATTGTTCGGGTCATATTCGTGCCCGTGCCGCACCAAGACACCAGGCTGCCCATCGAACGGATGCAGGTATTGGTTTTCAAAGGCAGCCGGGCTGTCCCGCATCCCGAGCAGCCGCCGCACGGCTGAGCGCACCGCCGGGGTCGCGTTGGTAAGCCGGTCATGGTTGCCGGGGATGAAGTGCACCCGCGTCGGCCGCTGAAAAGTTTGCTCCAACCCGCGGATAATTTCCAGGGTTTCCTGAACGCGCTCATCCTCTGCGATCGCGCTTAAAACAGTCAATATCATTTCTTCCTGCGGGCTTCCTTCCGCCACATCTTTCAGATGCCAGTAAGGTCTCAGGTCGGTATTCAGCCATAAGGCGGAGCGCGTCAGCTCAAAAATATCCCCGGCCAGCGCGAGGTCTATCTTTGGAACAAATCCATCGTCCAGCGACTCGGCGATTTCCCTGAAGTATTCCCGATACACTGCAGCAGGAAGGTTGTGATTGAACTGAACGCTTCCCAATCCAAGCGATTTTGACTCCGCCAAATGCAGGTCAGACATAACAATCAGCATTGGTTCCCTCGTTTTTCTGAAACAATCCAAGCCAGGTGTAAAGCCAAAATTACTCTCTTTGCTTTCATCGAAAATAACCGCTGGCTGTTACTGACGATCCCAGCGGTACGCTCCCGCTTCGCGCGCGCCAAAATAAACGCGCTGGCTGTCCGCCGGGTCAATCATAACACTTTGATAATTCCAACGGTTCAGCACAGGCGTGGCAATCTGCCAACTCGCGCCGCTGTTACCGCTCCAGAAGGTCGCGCCGAATCCGCCTGCCGCCATCAGGGCTGAATTTTGGGGATGATATGTGATGGAAAGAACGTTAACGCCCGCGGCACCAGCCCTAATCCAGAGCGTGCCGGTATTATCGCGGATGTAAATTCCGCTGCTTGTGGCCGCGAAGTAGTCATCACCTCTGACAAGGACTTGGTTGATATTGACACCCTCCAAACCCTGATTAATGCTCGTGAAAGCGCCGTTTTTCAGGTAGCGCGCCGTGCAATTCCCGGAGGTATCGCAGGCGGTCAGAAGCACCCGCCCCAGCAGCGTGTCGGCCGAAAGACTCCTGACCTGATATCCGTTTAAACCTACCTGAGACCAGGAACCGTTGGAATACTTCCACAAGCCTGCTCCGGCTGTGCCGCCGTAGAGCGTGCCTCCCAAAGCAGTCAGGCTGATGAGCGGCGTGTTGTTAAGCCCTGCCTCCGGTTGGTTTTCCCACTGCGCAAGAAGCTCCTGCGGCGTGTTGTCCTCCGGCTGGCTTATCCCTTCCATGACAGTTTCCACATACCATGCCGGGTCGTATCCCTCCGATTGCGGGTTGTTCAACGTTGTCCAGCTTGAACCGTTTGAAACATAAACCGCGTTGGGCGTAAGCGCGTACAGGTTGTCTTCCGCGGATGTCAGCCGTGTCACCAGGCGGCTGCCCAAGCCAGTATTCACTTCCTGCCAGGTAATGCCTCCATCGTTCGATCGGACCACGCCGATTCCGTACACTCCAGCGTAAATATTACCTGGTTGAGACTCGAGAGACGCAAAACCATTGATAGACAGGCTGCTTAAACCCTTTTGGCTTGGATTCCAATTGGCGCCCTGATTGGTTGAGCGGTACAGTCCGCGGAAGCTCAGCCCGGCGTACCAATTCTGAGGAGAGCCCGGCGCAATCGCAAAATCATACAGGAACTGACCGCTCAATCCGGCGCTGGCCCAGCTTGAACCATTATTCGTCGACCGATACAGCCCGTTTTCATATGTACACGCGAATAAGGGTTTGGTTCCACCCGCGGATTGGTCCAGGTACACCCGGTATACTTTCACGCCCGCTGGTAAGCCGCTGCTCACAGCCGTCCAATTCGCGCCGCCGTTGGCGCTGCGAAAGACCCCTTCTCCGTGCCAGACCCCACCGAAAAGCAAAGCGGGGTTGCCGCTATCTATCGCGGTGCCGCGCGCGCTGAGGTCAGACACCCCATTGTTAATCGCGCGGAAGCTCGCCCCGCCATCCACGCTCTTATAAAAGCCGTGTTCGTGCGCGGAAAGATACAAAACGCTGCTGTTACCTGGGTCAACGTCAATGTCGTAGAAGTAATCGTCTGTGTTGAATTGGTCCCCCCTCAGCAGCAGGTTCCAATCCGCGCCCCCGTTCACACTTTTATAAACCACGCCAATCAGGGTGTCCTTAATCCTTCCGACAAAATAAACAGTCGTGGGATTTTGCGGGTCCACTTCCAGGTCATAAACCACAATCCCGTCTGTCAGGCCGCCATTTGAGGCAAACCAACTTGCGCCAGCGTTGGTGCTCTTATAGATTCCCTCCGTGTAGGTGCCAGCATAAAGAATATTGCCATTTTGTGGATCCACCGCCAGCGATTGGATGTAGGTGTTGTTCAGCCCATTGATCCGTTGTGTCCAGCTAACGCCCTGATCCGCGCTGCGAAAGACGCCCGCGCCAAACGCGCCGGCATAAATAACGGATGGGTTGCCAGGGTCCACCGCCAAAGCGGTCAAGGTGCCGCCAAATGGACCTATGGACATGGATTGCAGCGTCGCGGGGTCGGGCGCCTTAAACAGGACAGGCAGATAAATCACCGTGCTGCCTTCCAACTCCTGGGTATTCATGCTTGCGGCAGCCGAAGCCAGCGGTAAAGCCGCAAGTAAAAGCGCGGTAATAAAAAGCAAGGCTTTGATAATTCGCGGTTTCTTCGTCATAAGGAGCATAAATACAACCCCTTTCCACAGTGTATTCAGGCGCCTTCTGATTATGCCACCATCCGGCCCGCAGCGGGCAAGTTGTATCTGCTTCAGGAACGCATCACACGGGCAAATTCCCGCGCGCAAACCCGCACCGCCTCGTCGTCCACGTCGTGATGTGTGACCAGGCGGAATGTGCGCTCTCCCGTCGCGCCAACTAATACCCCCCGCTCTGCCAGCTGACGAACAACCTCGACGGCGTTCCTCCCGAAAGCTGGTTCCAGAGCCAAAAAGACCATATTCGTATGCGGCGAACATTTATCTATGCGCAGCCCGGGCAGCTCAGCCAAGGCCTCAGCCAAAAAACGTGCCCGCTGGTGGTCTTCTGCCAGGCGTTCAACCATCGTGTCGAGCGCGACCAGCCCAGCCGCTGCCAATATGCCTGCCTGGCGCATTCCTCCGCCCAGCAATTTACGCAGGCGGCGCGCCTTCGTAATCAGCGCACGGCTGCCGCACAACATGGAGCCAACCGGCGCGCACAAACCCTTACTCAGGCAGAATGTAACCGAGTCCGCGGAACGGACCAGGTCCGCCGCCGGCACCCCCAGCTTTACCGCCGCGTTAAAGATGCGCGCGCCGTCAATATGCAGCACCAAGCCGTGCTCCCGGGCAAACGCGCCGACGCTGACCGTGTACTCCGCGCTCAGCGGCATTCCTCCGCAGGCGTTTTGGGTATTTTCCAAAACAATCAGGCGTGAGACAGGCTCATGGTAATCCACCGGGTCGCGCAGCGCGCTTTTCAGGTCGTCCAGCGCAAGGCTGCCGTCTGCTTGGTTAGGGATGGTCTGCATCGCCACGCCCCCAAGCACTGAAATTCCGCCGGCTTCATGCAAAAAGGTATGCCCTTGCCGACCCATTATCACTTCCGAGCCGCGTTCACAGAAGGCCAAAGCCGCCAGCAGGTTCCCCATCGTCCCTGAGCTCACAAAAAGCGACGCTTCCTTTCCGAGCAAATCCGCCGCGCGCGCTTCCAGCCGGTTTACGGTGGGGTCTTCCCCATAGACATCATCGCCGACATCTGCCCGGGCCATCGCCTCGCGCATCGCAGGCGTCGGTTTGGTTACGGTATCAGAGCGGAAGTCATAAACACGCATTTTTACTCCTGACTGGAAAGCTGATTGACGATTTCCTTTAAGTCTTCCGGCAGCTGCGCCTGAAATTCCGTCAAGGTTTTTTCTCCCGGCAGGATAATTTTCAGTTTCGCGGCATGCAAAAAGAACCGCCCCAAGGGCAGTGAAGGTTTTCGCCTGCCGTATACCCGGTCGCCGACAACCGGGCAGCCGAGATATGCCATGTGCACGCGAATCTGGTGTGTGCGCCCGGTGAGCGGATGCACTTCCAGCAGGTCGTGCTCACGAAAGCTTTGTCGGGTGTGGTACTCGGTCACCCCGGCGCGCCCTTTGCCCTCATACACGACCGCCATGCGCTGTCTGAAGTTCGGGTCCCTTCCGATGCTGGCTTCTATCCTTCCGCTGGGTGTCGGCGGATGTCCGTCCACCAACGCCAGGTAATGCTTCTCGGTTTTTCGGGATTTGAACTGACGCACCAGCCAGGTGTACGCGCTTTGGGTGCGGGCAAGCACCAACACGCCGGAGGTTTCTTTATCCAAACGGTGCACCACGCCGGGGCGTTCAGGCTCACCCACCAGGCGGATTTCCGGCCAGCGATAAAGGGCAGCGTTGACGATGGTGCCGGTTTTGTGCCCCGCGCCCGGATGGACGATAACGCCAGCCGGCTTATTAATCACAACCGTATTCTCGTCCTGGTAGATTACCTCCAGAGGCAGGTTTTCCGCGAGGATGGCTTCTTCTGGGGCTGTCGGCAGTTGAACGCGGACGTTTTGGCCGGCAGTCAGCCTCATGGCGGGCTTCAGACAGACCTGACCGTCCACCCACACATCGCCCGCGCCAATGAGCTCCTGCAGCTGGGAACGGGAATAATCCCGGACAGATTCCGCCAGAAATTTGTCCAGCCGTTCCGGCTCGGTCTTCTCATTAATAAACTCCCGAATTTCGGTTTTCATAAGCGCCCGCTCTTAATCCTCCGGCGGATGCTGTTCCAGAGCCGCTTCTTTCATATGCCGCGCGCGCGAATTTTTGTCCTCAAGCAGCAGCGCGAGAATCAACAAGCCTACCCCAACGGTAACGCACGCATCCGCGAGATTAAACACCGGAAAACGGCCGACACTGATAAAATCCAGCACATAACCCAGTCGGAATCGGTCAATTAAATTCCCAACCGCGCCGCCGAGCATAATCGCCAGGCAGACCCGCACGAACTTTTGCGCGTAGGGGATAGTTTGGTAATACCCGAGAATGAACAGGATGATGGCGGAGGTCAGGACTTTCAAAACAGTATTCGCGTTCTGGAAAATCCCAAAAGCAGCGCCGGTATTCTGCCAATTAACAATCCGAAAAAAATCCGAAGGCGGAAAAGGCAGCCATTCCTGGCCAAATGCCAGCTGCCGCTGAATAAACAGTTTGGACGCCTGGTCCGCGGCAATTACCAGCAAGGCAACGCAAAGCAGCAGCAGGTTGGCTTTAAGTTTGTTTTTCAATTTCAAATACCCTCTCTTTGCCTGGCTTTTTGGATGCGCAGGGTGAGCTGTTCGCTGTCAAAACTGTCGCTGGCGGTCATCCATGGGCCGTCCTCGTCCAGATTCTCCAATTCCACTGCCAGGGTTTCAGCCTTGATAATATCCGCGCTGGCTTGAACTGCTTCTGTAAGCAGCGGCGTGGCGCTGTAATGCACCCGAATACGGTCAGCGATGTCCAATCCGCTGTCTTTGCGTAAGGTTTGCACGCGCCGGATGAATTCCCGCGCCAGACCTTCGTAAATCAGCTCCTGCGTCAGGTGAATATCCAGGGCTGCCAGGTAAGGTCCATCCGAAGCCACTTCCAGCCCTTCCCGCGCGGAGGTGTGCACCTCCACCTCATCCGGTTGAATCTCATAATACTTCCCGCCCACCTGCACCACCAGATTGATGCCGTCCAACAATTTTTGGGCGCTCTCCTGAACAGGCAGTTCCAGGATAGCCTCACGAATTTGCGGGAAAAGGTTTTTATACTTCTGCCCGAGTTGTTTCGGCAGGGGATTTATGCGGTAGTCGACTGCCTCGCCCGCCCCACTGAGCAAACGCACGTTCTTGACGTTCAGTTCTTCCAGAAGCACGTCTCTGAAGCGTTCAACCAGCTCGGCGTCTTCCGCCGAACCGACCGCGAACGCAACTTCAGAAAGCGGTTGGCGCACTTTGACGTTGGATTTATTGCGCGCGGAATGCCCCAGAGAAGCCAGGCGCATCACCAGCGCCATATCGCGGTTTAGTTTCTCGTTGATGCGCTCCGGGTCTGGCTTGGGCCACTCAATCAGATGGACCGATACCGGGGCGTCTTTATTCACGCTGCGCACCAGGTTCTGATAGAGCTCTTCTGCCATGAACGGCATGGTGGGCGCCAACAGGCTGGCAAGCGTGGTGAGCGCGGTGTAGAGCACCTCGTACGCGGCGGCCTTATCCCCATCCGATTCGCTCTTCCAGAAGCGCCGGCGAGAGCGCCGCAGATACCAGTTGGAAAGCTGATCCACGAAGCCCTCAATCGGTCGGGTCGCGCCGAGGACGTCGTAGGCTTCGTAGGCGGCTGTCACGTCGCGCACCAGCGCGTTCAGTGAGGAAAGCAGCCAATAATCCATCTGACTGTACTGCGGGATAACATCCATATCCGGCTTCCATTTGTCCAGGTTGGCATACGTGACAAAAAACGAATAGGTGTTCCACAATGTCAGGCTAAAAGTGCGCAGGACCTCGCCAACCAGGTCGGAGCTGAAGCGGCGCTCGTTTCCGGGAGGGCTGGAGGTATAGAGGTACCAGCGGACCGCGTCCGCGCCGTGCTGATTAATGACTTCCCAGGGGTCCACGACATTCCCGCGGGATTTGGACATTTTCAGCCCTTCGCCGTCAAGGATGAGCCCGAGGCAAATCACGTTCTTATAGCAGATACTGCCAAAAACCAGCGCGCTGACAGCCAAGAGGGAATAGAACCAGCCCCGGGTTTGGTCAACAGCTTCGCAGATGAAATCCGCGGGGAATTGCTGCTTAAATTCTTCAACGTTTTCGAAAGGATAATGCCACTGCGCCACGGGCATCGCGCCGGAATCAAACCAGACGTCAATCAATTCTTTGACGCGGCGCATGGTGCCCTGCCCGCAGTCCGGGCAGCTGAACTGAACGCCGTCAATGAAGGGTCGGTGCAAATCCATTTTTGACAGATCGCGCCCGGATAGCTCACTCAACTCCGCGACCGAGCCCACGCAGCGCTGTTTATGACAGTGTGAACACTCCCAGACGGGCAAAGGAGTGCCCCAGTACCGGTCGCGTCCTAATGCCCAGTCAATGTTGTTCTCCAGCCAGTTGCCAAAGCGTCCATTTTTTATGTGCTCCGGAACCCAGCTGATCTCCTGGTTCAGCTGCACCAGGCGTTCTTTGATTCGGCTGGTGCGGATAAACCAGGTCGGGCGCGCGAAATATAACAACGGCGTGCTGCAGCGCCAGCAAAATGGATAAGTGTGGGTATAGCGGGAGGCCTTGAACAGCAGCCCGCGTTTATCGAGATCCTCGATAATCTCGGGGTCTGCCTCTTTCACGAAGACGCCAGCCCAAGGCGAGACTTCCCTTCGGAATTTGCCATCATCATCGATGGTCATCAGCACCGGCAGGTCGTACTCTTTTGCCACTGCCATATCATCCGCGCCAAACGCCGGTGCCATATGCACCAAACCCGTGCCGTCTGAGGTAGTAACAAATTCAGCGTTAACCACGGTATACGCGGGTTTATCGGTGGGAAGGAAGGTAAACAGTGGGGCGTAGCGCTTGCCATTCAAGGCGCGCCCCTTGAAAGTTTTATGAATTTTCACGGGCGTATCGCCAAACACGGCCCCGATGAGTTCCTTTGCCAAAATCAGGCGTTCGCCGCTCAACCCGTCCGCGCGGGAAACCAACGCGTATTCCACATCCGGGTGCGCTGCCACCGCCACATTACCAGGGAGCGTCCAGGGTGTTGTTGTCCAGACCAGCAGGTAGGTTTCGGGCTCATCCACCAGCGGAAAGCGCACAAACACAGACGGGTCCTCGGTATCCCGATAGCCCTGAGCCACCTCATGGTCCGAAAGCGGCGTGCCGCAGCGCGGGCAGTACGGGACGACTTTGAAGCCCTGGTAGAGCAAATCTTTGTCCCAGATGGTCTTCAGCAGCCACCACACCGATTCGATATATTCATTCCGAAAAGTGACATACGCCCGGTCCAGGTCTACCCAGTAGCCAATCCTTTCCGTCAGCCGCTCCCAATCCTGAATGCGTTCGAAAGCGGATTCGCGGCAGAGCGCGTTGAATTTTTCAATGCCGTAGGTTTCAATTTGGGATTTGTTGGTAAAACCGAGCTTCTTTTCCACCTCAATTTCCACAGGCAGCCCATGCGTATCCCAGCCGCCGCGGCGGTCCACGTAATACCCGTTCATGGTTTTATAACGCGGGAACATGTCTTTAAAGACTCGCGCCAGCACGTGGTGAATGCCCGGCTTGCCATTGGCGGTAGGCGGACCCTCAAAAAAGACATAAGGCGGGCGGTCTTTGCGCTCATCAGATGACTTTTCGAACACCGCGTTCATTTTCCAGAAGCGCAGGATGCCATCTTCGAGGACCTTGACATTCAATTTTGGCGAAACGCTGTTAAACATACTCCTCCAACAAAAAGCTCGTCCCTTCTCAGGGACGAGCAAAAACTCGCGGTACCACCCTGGTTCCCGGGGAACCCGGGCAACTCAGCAGTTTTGCCCATGCGGACAAACCCAACCGCTTCTAACGCTGCAGTGCTGCGGCTCCCCTACTGACCAGGTGGCGTTCAGTTCGCGGCTCCGGAGGGATTTTCTGCCCGATGTTCCGCCCCGGCTTACACCATCCCGGGTTCGCTGACGGATTAATCCGGCTTACTCGTTTCCATCAATGCCTTTAACAAAATGAAATTATCCCATAAACTTTGATTCAGGTCAACTCTTTGAATGGGTTCAATACATGGGAGACGATTAGTCTCATCCCCAGGTTTCAGGATGTTTTTCTTTGCCAGCTGGTAAAATTGTTTTTGCAGGTATATCTGCCGCATTGGGGTTTCTCCTTTTTGGGTTTGATCATCTCCAGGATGACCCCAATGTGCTTTTTTGTAAAGCCTCTTCGTCTCATATGTATCTGAACTTGCTCACTCTTCCGCATTAGTTCACCCAAAATGTTACTGAAATGCCATCGTTAGGTCAAATGAAAATGTTACCGAGGCACCGATGGCAGAAACGGATCCAATGACGGTTAGTGAACAACGGAAGTATATTCACAAAATCCGGGGGCGCTATCGAGACAGCACAAGGCAAGAAAAAAGCTTGCTGTTGGATGAAGCTGTGAAAGTCACCGGCTTGCATCGCAAATCCATTGTGCGTATTCTGAACGGCACATTAGTTCACGAAAAATCTTACTGAAATGCCATCGTCAGGTCAAATGAGGACACAGCAGTGCACAATGACCAAAGGCATCTCCCGCTTGGATTCCCAGGAGTTGAGACGAAGCAGCCCGAAAGCTAGCCGACCCGCGCGAACTCACCACAAGTTTGACCCTCTCGGTTTAGCGGTTAAGCACCGCGCGCCCGGTGAGGGGCAGGCGCTTCTATTCGACAGGTGGTCAGGCATCTACCGCGCGTGCAGCTCTGCTGGGGTTGAGAATCCTCAACATTCCGAAAGCTGGATTTCAGAGGCTTTGCCTCCTTTTATCGCGAAGAAGAATTAGGCCGCCCGGGTTACGCCAAACATCCCATTCAGTCTGAAGGCATATCCCTCGTCTGCCGAGCGTCAACCTGAGGCGCGCTCCCTTCTGGAATAACGCCAATCCTCTCAGCGGGGGGCGCAGCGCGTGAAATTTTCAGCTTATCGTAAAAAAAAGAATCAAAAACACCCCAGACGGGGTGTCTGGGTGCCTGGACGGTTTCGAACCCTCAACCTCCTCATCCACAGTGAGGCGCTCTGCCGTTGAGCTACAGGCACCATATAGGCGCTCATTCTATCACAGCGTTTACCGCTCTGCAAGCATTGCCGCGATTTGTTTTTCCAGCTCAGCCGCCGGCACAACGCGCTGACTGCGGGCAAGCAGGTCTTTCACGACCACTTCACTCCGCGCGATTTCATCAGGTCCAATCACCAGCGCGGCGCGCGCGCCAAGGCGGTCGGCGTACTTCAGCTGTTTGGCAAGTTTTTCAGCGCCGGGGTATGCCACAACCCTAAAGCCTGCGGCGCGCAGGCGCGCCGCGGACTGGCTGGAAGCAGCCTGACAGCTTTCATCAAAGACCGAGATAAAAACAGTTTCAGATGCCGCCCGCATTTCCGGAATCAACCCGAGCGATTCCAGAAGGAGCAAGACCACCACATCCCCCATCGCGAATCCCACCCCAGGCAGCGGGCTGCCACCCACCTCCGCCACCAGATTGGCGTAATGCCCGCCTCCCAGGATTGCTCTGAAGTTCCCGGCTGTGTCACGCGCTTCAAATACTGTGCCGGTATAGTAATCCAGGCCGCGAATGATCTTGGGTTCGTAAGCGGTATACTCCCGCACACCCAGGGCGTCCAGCCCGGCAAAGAGCGCCTTCAGGTCGTCAGATTGCTGCCAAAGCTCACAATCATCCAACAGCGACCTCAGCGCAACCAGCTGCTGCGGGTTCACGCCCAACGCCCGCGTGTTTGCGTCCCATACATCCGGAGGCTGCTTATCAATCCGGTCAATCATCCTCAGTACAGCCGGCTTCAAGTCCGCGGGAATGCCAATCCGGGAAAGCTGCGCGTCCATCAGCCGGCGGTCATTGATCAGGATTTTTACCTGGTCCGGACGGACGCCCACGCTCCGAAAGAACTCAGCCGCGACGGCAATGAGTTCCGCGTCCGCGGCGACCTCGTCCGACCCGATAAGGTCTATGTTCCACTGATAAAACTCCCGGGTGCGCCCTTTCTGGGGGCGTTCGTAGCGCCAGAAGGGGCCAAAGGACCACCACCGGCAGGGGAATATCAGTTCGTTTTGTTTGGACGCTATCATGCGCGCCAAAGTTGGGGTAAGTTCGGGCCTCAGGGCGATGTTCTCACCGCTGCGGTCCGGGAAGACAAACGCCTGGTCCTTCACCAGCTCCTCGCCGGATTTGGCAGCGTACAGGTCAATCGTTTCCAGACAGGGTCCCTCATATTCCTGATAGCCAAACGCGGTTGAAACCTCCTGAATCCGGGTTATCAGCCAGCGGCGGACAGCCATCTCATCCGGGTAAAAGTCGCGGGTGCCTTTGACGCTTCTAATAATCTTATCCATTTTCGATCCTTTTAAGAATGTGAGTAAAGTATATCACGGGCAAAATAGGGTAAAATTGAAGGACAAACGGGTCTTAATTAAGGAAAAGCTATGAAAATCAGCCAAATTTTGGAAATCTCCGAAGGAACAATGCTTACCCCAAATGCTGATCTGGACACAGATATTCTTGGTGGTTTCGCAGGTGATTTGATGAGCGATGTTCTGGCAAGCATCCAACCGGAATCCGTTCTCATCACCGGGTTGAGCAATCCCCAGGTCATTCGCACCGCTCTCATTGCCGATGTGCGCGTGGTCATTTTCGCGCGCGGCAAGCAGCCCGCGCCAGAAACCATCAAGCTGGCTGTCGAAGAGAGATTACCCGTGATAACGTCTGAGCTCGGTCTCTATGAGATCAGCGGAAGGTTACTGCAAAACGGTTTGCCAAGCTTTGAAAAACGCATGCTGCACGCCTTTGACCGCGACTGAGCGTACGAACTATGGTTCCCGATAAACAACCGATAACTGATGATGCCGCCGGAAAAATCACGCGCGTGGAAGAGCTCGCATACGAGCTCAGCGTTGGCGAGGTGATGACAAAAAAGGTGTTTACATTGCGTCCGGATCAGACCATGCGTGAAGCGCTGGACGACATTAAAAAACACAGGATTTCAGGCGCGCCAGTCGCGGTGGATGGGAACCTGCTCGGCATTCTCTCCATTGAGGATTTAATCCGCTCCCTGCGCGATGGGCGCATCGATTTAACGGTCGCGGATTATATGACCACCAACGTCATCACTGCCAGAAAAGAAGACCAGGTTGTCGAAGCCCTCAAGCTGTTCGTGAAGTCAAATGTTGGCCGGCTGCCCGTGCTGGATAGCAGCGGCGTGCTCGTCGGCGTCCTGACCAAGGGCGATATCACTGACGGCCTGCTGAAAGCTCTGCAAACCGATTACGAAGCCGAAGAGTTGATACGCTACCGCGCGTCTCACTTATTTGAGGATATCGTCTCAGACCGCAGCACGCTCACCCTGCGCTATTCTGTGAAAAAAGATGATTTTTCGCGCGGAGGGGCGGCTTCCAACAACATCAAAAAGGCGCTCTTACGACTCGGCGCCACGCCGCAAATTGCCCGGAGATGCGGCATCGCCGTATACGAAGCTGAGATTAACCTCATCATCCACACAAATCACGGGGGCATGCTGCGGGTTGAAATTGAAAAGGACCGAATTACCGTGGAAGCTTATGATGATGGACCTGGAATCCCTGATATTACCCTCGCGATGCAGCCCGGTTACTCCACCGCCTCCCAGGCAATCCGTGAGAAGGGCTTCGGCGCTGGGATGGGCCTGGTCAACATCAAAAGCTGCGTTGACGAGATGAACCTCACCTCCTCGCCCGAACGCGGAACCAGTTTGTTCATGGTCATGCACCTCGAGAAAACCAGACATACTTCCATTTAAGAGTTAACCGTTATGAACCTCAAAGAAATCCAGGATAAGCTGCAACTTCGTCCTCTCACCGCACCGATTGACCCGGCTTCCATTGAAATACGGGCTGGATACACATCCGACATGCTCAGCTGCGTGATGACCGGGGCGCCAAGTGGGAGCATCTGGGTGACTTTGATGGCGCACGGTAATATTATCGCGGTAGCGACCCTGCTGGATATTCCCGCGATTATTATTACCGAAAACGCCCAGCCGGACGATTCCACCCTTGCAAGGGCAAGCGAAAAAGAAATCCTCCTCTATTCAACTAACAAACCCAGCTTCGAAATCGTCGGCAGGCTTTGGGAAATGGGTATCCGCTCACAATAGAAATACGGGAGCGTCCGTGATTGAATTTCGCGCTGAGCTGCACGTCCACACCGTCCTTTCGCCTTGCGCTGGCAGAGACATGCTGCCAGAGGCAATCGTGGAGGCAGCTTTTTTTAACGAAATCAATCTTATCGCGATAACTGACCATAACGCGGGTTATAACGCCGGGCCAGTGATGAAAGTCGGGCGCAGACAGGGATTAATGGTTTTACCTGGGATGGAATTGGAAACTGAAGAAGAAATCCATTCCATCTGCTTGTTTGACACTTTGGCTCAACTCAGGGCACTGCAAAAAATCGTGGATGACAAGCTGCCGTATTTCCCAAATAACGAAGAGTTTTTTGGTCCCCAATGGGTTGTCGACGAAAAGGGGAAAATAATCCGGACAGAGAAACGGCAGCTGCTATTCCCGGTTCAAATCTCCATCCAGGAAGCCTGCCGAATTGTTACCGACCTGGGCGGGCTGTTCATCCCGGCCCATGTCAACCGCGAGGCGTATGGGCTTCTAGCCCGTCTGGGCACTGTCCCGCCAGACCTGGACGTTCAAATTCTCGAAATTGACAGACGCATAACCAAAGAGGCTTTCTTCAAACGTTTTCCTGAATTGGCTGGCTACCGCCTCATCCAAAGCGGAGATGTGCATTATCTGGATGGTTTTTTAGGCGCAAATTTGTTCAGCGCAAAAAACACATCACTCAAGGCAATCAAGGAAGCCATTCTCAACAACTGCTGAATTTTCATTTCCCTTTTATAAAAGGAATCTTAACAATCTACCTAATGTCATTGACCGATTAGGCTAAAACGATTAAACTATTTGTAAGTTTTTTCACAAATTACGAATTAGAACTCTGCCTTGAGGAGTACACATGACCCTATCCGAAAACACCATTCCTGCCAATCCCCTGGAGAATCCAGAACAAAAAGCGGTGATTGACGCCATTATTGATGAAAACCTTCATCTGAACGGCGCCACCATGGTTATTCTCAACCAGATACAAGAAAGAATTGGCTTCATCTCCAAACCGGTCCAGGCGTATATCGCTGAACGCCTGAGAGTGCCGATTTCCAAGGTACACGGCGTGGTCTCGTTCTACTCCTTTTTTACCACCTCCCCGCGGGGCAAACACACGATAAAATTCTGCCTGGGCACCGCCTGTTACGTCGGCGGAATAGACCAGATTATTGAAAAAGCGAAGCAGTTGTTGGGAATTGAACCCGGGAATACAACCCCGGATGGGATGATTACCCTGGAAGTTTGCCGCTGCGTTGGGGCTTGCAGCCAGGCGCCGGTAGTCGTTGTGGATGAAAACATACGCGGCCGGGTGCAACCTAATAAATTCCCCAAAATCATCCAGGACATTCAAACCCAAGAGGGCGCCCATTGAGAGAGATTGCCCTGCACATCCTTGATATTGCTGCCAACAGCATATCAGCGGGTGCCAAGAATATCTCTGTCAGGATCGCCGCGAGCAGTAAGGATGACACATTGGACGTTTCAATTTCTGATGACGGCAAGGGAATGACACCTGAAATGATCAGGATGGTTACAGACCCCTTTACAACCAGCCGGACAGAACGGAACGTGGGGCTGGGAATTCCTTTGTTAAAGGCTGCCGCGGAAGCCTGCCGCGGATGGTTCCGCATAGATTCCAAGCCCGGCAAAGGAACAGAAGTGCAGGCGCGCTTTCAGCTCAGCCATATAGACCGGATGCCGTTGGGCGACCTGCCCGATACCTTCTTAGGTCTCCTGATTGGAACGCCGGATGTGCATTGGACTTTTCAGGTCAAAAAGGATGAGCTTGTTTTTGACTTTGATGACACAGAACTGAAAAACGAACTCGGCGCGGACAGTCTGTCTGAGCCTGAAGTTATCCGTTACGTTCGGATGTTTTTTTCTGAAGGAATTGAACCAATAGCGATAAATTGAGGAGAGTACCATGCCAACTATTAAATCACTCGAAGATTTGAAGAAAATGCGTGAGGAAGCTCTGCGAAAGCAAGAGTTGAAGGCCACCACAGGAAAAACTGAAATTATTGTGGGGATGGGCACCGTAGGCATCGCCGCCGGCGCCCGCGAAACCCTCAAAGCCATTCTTGAATTCGTTGACAACGAGCATCTGGAGAACATCATCATCCGCCAAACCGGCAACATAGGGATCGACTCCTTCGAGCCAGTAGTCCAGGTAATCCTTCCTGGGCAGGAAAAGGTAACCTACGGCCGGGTGTCCACTGAAATCGTGAAAACGATTATGGAAGAACACGTCGTCAAAGGCAAAATTGTCGAGGATTATCAGGTTAAGAGTTAAGCCCCATGCGGCCCATCGATACCTTGAAAAACACTTACTGGAAGGAATACTATGGCGTTCTATAGATCTACTGTGCTTGTTTCTGTCGACCCGGCTTGCGTGGAAAAAGGCGCTTATGAGTTGATTGACGCATTAAATGATGAGTTAATCAAACAAGGGCTCATCGATGAGGTTCGTATCCTGGAAACCCCACGTCTGGGCGATCCTCAGAAATTCGGACCGGACATAATCGTCTACCCTGAAGGCACGCATTATACCAACCTGACCTATTACGACGTCCCGCGTCTGGTCGAAGAGCACTTTATCAAAGGACGCATCCTCAAACAATACGCGGCCGTCATGCAAGACGCGATTGATGAAGAAATCAGCGCGCCAAAAGCCAAGGAAATCCGCATCGTGCTCCGCAATGTCGGTGTGATTGACCCGCGGAACATCGAAGATTATATTGCCAATGACGGATACCAAGCCCTCGGGAAAGTTTTGACCGAAATGAGCCCGGATGATGTCATCCAGGAAATTCTGGACGCGAAACTCCGCGGTCGTGGCGGCGCTGGCTTCCCGACTGGTCTCAAATGGCGTTTTGCCCGTCAGGCTGAGGGCGACATTAAATACATCGTCTGCAACGCGGATGAAGGCGACCCCGGTGCCTTTATGAACAGGCGCGTTTTGGAAGGCGACCCACACTCCGTCGTCGAAGGCATGATTATCGCCGCCTACGCCATTGGGGCGCGCCAGGGCTACATTTACTGCCGCGCGGAATATCCAATCGCTGTGAGCACCGTGAACCTCGCCATGAAGCAAGCCCGCGCGCTGGGTTTGCTCGGCAAAAATATTATGGGTACGGATTTCAGCTTTGATCTGGAAATGCGCATGGGCGCCGGCGCCTTTGTGTGCGGTGAGGAAACCGCCCTGATGGCTTCTATCGAAGGCGGGCGCGGTGAACCGCGCGTCCGACCGCCCTTCCCCGCGCAAAAGGGTCTGTGGGGCAAACCGACCAATATCAACAATGTGGAAACCTACGCCAATGTCCCCCAAATCATCCTCAACGGCGCGGAATGGTACGCCAGTATGGGCACCGAAAAAAGCAAAGGCACAAAGACCTTTGCCTTAGCCGGCGATGTAAAAAACACCGGATTAATTGAGGTTCCCTTTGGAATTACCTTGCGGGAGATTATTTACGACGTTGGCAACGGCATCAAGGGCGACAAGAAGTTCAAGGCTGTGCAAACCGGCGGCCCAATGGGCGGATGTATTCCTGTTTCGATGATAGACCTGCCGGTGGATTACGAGACACTCGGTCAGGCAGGCTCCATTATGGGTTCCGGCGGCATGATTGTCATGGATGAGGACACCTGCATGGTGGATATCGCGCGTTTCTTCATCGAATTCATCCAGGAAGAATCCTGCGGAAAATGCGTCCCCTGTCGGGTTGGTACCCGCAGACTTCTCGAAATCCTGGAAGGGATTTGTGAAGGGCGCGGAAAAGAAGGCGATATTGAAACCCTGCGCTCACTCTGCGCTGAAATTAAAGAAAACAGCTTATGCGGGTTGGGTCAGGGCGCGCCGGCTCCGGTTGTTTCAACCTTGAACCATTTCCTGGATGAATACGAAGCCCACATCAAAGAAAAACGCTGCCCAGCGAAGGTCTGCCGGGCGCTCATCAAGTATCAAATTGTGGAAGGGGCATGCACCGGCTGTACTGTGTGCGCGCGCAACTGCCCGGTTGCCGCGATCACGGGTGAACGCAAGCAGCTCCATGTCATTGATCAGGACCTCTGCATCAAATGTGGCATCTGCCATCAGGTATGCGCTTTTGACGCAATTAATGTGATTTAGTGCACCGTTCGTTAGTCAGGAAGGAGTTATCCGATGACAGATCAGGCAAGCGCGGATGAGAAAACGATTTCAGTCGTCAATGAAGCCGTCCAACAGCACGGCGTTTCCCGCTCCGAATTAATCCCAATCCTCAAAACCATCATGATGAGGTTGGGCTATATTTCGCCCGCGGTAATCCTTCAGCTTTCACATAAGTTGAACCTGCCCAGCACTGAAATTACCTCTGTCGCTACATTCTATCGCATGCTCTCCACTTCCCCACGGGGAAAGCACGTTATTCAGTTTTGTGAAAGCGCTCCCTGCCATGTCGTTGGCGGCAACCTCGTTTGGCAGGCAATCACCAACACTTTGGGTCTTCAGCCGGGCGAAACTTCCGCAGACAACCGCTGGACTCTGATTACGACGAGCTGCCTCGGTGTGTGCGGGATTGGACCGGTGATGATGGTAGATACTGACCTTTATGGCAATGTCAAACCGGAAGAAGTGCCGCTTATCCTCAGCCGATACGATTAGGAGAGCTCCATGAAAACATATCGTTCGATGGTATTGATATCGCATGACCCGGCGAGCATTCAGCTCGGAGCGGACGCCGTCCAGGCTGCCTTTCTGCGGGAACTTGCCCGGTTCGACCTTCAGGATGAGGTTTCCGTCTCGTTGATAGAAGATATCGGCAAGAGCTTCGCCTCTCCTCTGGTGATTGTTTACCCCGAAGCGGTGATTTACGGTCGTGTTACGGTGGAGGATGTGCCGCACCTGGTGGAGGAACACCTTTACAAGGGTCGTATCGTGGAGGAGAAAGTCGCTCCGTCGCATGAGCTTTCGGGTCGGGTTGCCTGGGTCTCCGCGCGAAAAGGAACCCTGCCTGCCGAAACGCGGATTGTTCTCAAAAACGTCGGGGTCATAGACCCGAACAGCGTCGAAGATTACATCGCCAATGACGGCTACCTTGGGCTTGGAAACGCCCTGGGCATGACCCCGGAGCAGGTAATCGCGCTTATTACTGCATCCGGCTTGCAAGGCCGGGGCGGCGCGGGTTTTCCTGCCGGATTAAAATGGGGCTTCGTGCGCCAGGCTCGGGCCGACCAAAAATACGTCATCTGCAACGCGGATGAAAGCGAACCAGGTACCTTTAAAGACCGCGTCCTCATCGAAGGCGACCCGCACCAAATCATTGAAGCGATGCTGATTGCCGCTTATGCGGTTGGCGCGACGGAAGGTTATGTTTATTTGCGCGGGGAGTATCAGCTGGCAATTCAGCGCATGGAAACCGCCATCGCGCACGCGCGCAGCGTTGGTCTCTTGGGCGATAATATCCTCGGCTCCGCGCTCTCGTTTAATTTGCACTTGCACACCGGCGCCGGCGCGTACATCTGCGGCGAAGAAACCGCCTTGATTGAATCCATCGAAGGCAAGCGCGGGGAACCGCGCTCCAGGCCGCCCTACCCAACCACGGAAGGGCTGTGGGGCAAACCAACCCTGGTGAACAACGTGGAAACCCTGGCGAACATTCCCCCCATCCTGCGGCATGGAGCGGATTGGTACCGCACTTATGGAACCCCCTCCAGCCCAGGCACAAAAGTTTGCACGCTGCTGGGCAATCTTAATGTCACCGGTCTGATTGAGGTGCCAATGGGCATCACCTTACGGGAAATGATCAGTATCTATGGTAAGGGCATCAAGGACGGACATTTCAAAATGGCGCAAACCGGCGGCTCGGGCGGCTCAATCATCCCCGCCAGCCTGCAAGACACACCTATGGATTTCGCTTCTTTTGCCCGGGCTGGTGTGGTGCTCGGCTCGGGGGCGCTGCTCATCTGTAATGACAGCGTTTGCGTGGTAGATCTGGCGCGGGTGCTGCTGAATTTCTTCCGCAAAGAATCCTGCGGTAAATGCTCCCCCTGCCGGATTTGTACTCAAAAGGCTTACGAAATCCTGACCGATATTTCAAAGGGGCGCGGAAGCATGGGAGATTTGGACGCTCTGCGCGAAATCAGCATTCAGCTCAATGAACTTTCCAACTGCGGACTCGGTCAAACCGCTGCCGTTCCGCTGCGGGATACGCTCACCCACTTCAGGGACGAAGTGGAAGCGCATATTCGTCTTAAGGTCTGTCCGGCGGGTGTCTGCTCAATGAGCTGACCTGTCCAGGAATAAATCATTGCAAGAGATGGAGTTCAAGTTTATGGTAACACTCACGATAGACGGCAATCAGGTAGAAGTTCCAGAAGGGACGACAGTCCTTGAAGCAGCAGAGAAGCTGGGCATAAAAGTGCCCCGGCTTTGCCACCATCCCAGTCTGAAACCATACGGCGGCTGCCGGTTGTGTATGGTCGAAGTGGAAGGCGCCCGGATTTTGCAGCCCAGCTGCACGCTGCCGGTCAGCAAAAACATGATTGTGCGCACAGACACGCCAAAAGTGCGCGAAGCGCGCAAATTCGTGCTCTCCATGCTCTTCAGCGAACGCAATCATTTTTGCATGTACTGTCAGGCAACTGATGGGGATTGCGAGCTTCAATGCGCTGCGTATGAACAAGGTCTCACGCATTGGCCTCTGACCCCAAATTATTCCCCCTATGCTTTGGACGCCTCGCACAAGCAGATATTTATCGATAATAACCGCTGTATTCTCTGCCGCCGTTGCGTTCGCGTATGCGGGGATATGGTCGGGAACTTTACGCTCGGCTTTGAAGAGCGCGGCGCGAACAGCTTCCTGGTTGCCGACTATGGGCTGCCTCTGGGTGAAAGCTCTTGTATCTCCTGCGGGGCATGCGTCCAGATTTGTCCTACCGGCGCGCTCATGGACCGCGGAAGCGCTTATCAGGGCAGAGAAACAGACCTCAATTCCTCCGCTTCAGTCTGTACGGAATGCAGCATTGGCTGTCAGCGCTACGTTCGCACCCGCGATAATCGCCTGGTCCGCATCGATGGGGTCTGGGAATCTGAACCCGGTGAAGGGCTGCTGTGCAAAAAAGGCCGATACACCCCGCTGGAACCCAAACCCGAAAGAATTTCTGCTCCTGAAATCCTGCAAAATGGTAATCACGCCCAGGCAACCTGGGATGAAGCCCTCGCCGAAGCAGCGAAGCACCTGAAGAACGCCGCGGACGGCGCGGTATTGTTTGCTTCAGCAAAGCTGCCCATCGAAACGTTGGCAGGACTGAAAGCCTCGTTCAGCGGCGGACTGCGCGCGGAACACTTATACCTGACGGATGATGACGAAACCGCGCTCGCCAGCGTGAGGTTGGCTGAGGAACTGCACGGCCCCTTTGAAGCGAAATTGAACGCCCTGAAAAATGTGGACGTCGCCCTGCTGCTCGGATGCGATCTGGAGCACGACCAACAGGTAGCGGGCTTCTTCCTGAAGCGCCAGGTTCTGGATAACAGCCGGATTATTACCATCTCTAGGCAGGATAAACCCCTGATTAAACGTGCAGCGCTCAAAATCCAGCAGAAAAAAGGCAGCTCTTTCGACCTGGTCACTGGTTTGGTCTCCGGATGGCATGCCATCCTGCATGAAGGGGATAAATTGGCAGAAGAAAACCTCGCGCATCTGGAAGAAAAGACCGGCATCAAACCCGCCAAAATCCGTGAGGCAGCGGCCATGCTCAAGGAAGCTCAAAACCCGGTTGTGGTTATCGGGAATGAATTTGTGTCGCTGGAGCATTACGACGCGCTGGTTCGTCTGGTCTTGTTCTGTAAACAGAACGAATTCCCCGTGATGATAATCAAACGCCACGCGAACAGCCTGGCCGCCGCGCAGCTGGGTTACAAACCCGCCGCGGGGAGCCAACCGGCAAAGGCAGCCTTCATCGCCCTGGGTGATGAAGAGCCGAGCGCCGCGCTTTTGGAGCAGTGCGCGCAGATTCCATTCCTTGTGGTATCCGCGTCCCACCGCTCCGCCCTGACGGATAAAGCCAATGTGCTTTTGGCTTCCGCCGCGTGGTCAGAAGAAGGGGGGAATTTCCTCAGCACTGAAGGGCGTTTGCAAACCAGGGTTGCCGCTTTGGACGCGCCGGAAGGCGTCCGGTCTACCAAGGCTGTGGCCGACGCGCTCGCCGCCGCGCTGGGTGTCTCGGGAAAACTGGATTGGATGAGCCTGCTCAAGCAGCAGCCCAGCCCGGTTGAATTGGAAGATTAGTTTAGTGTACATTGAGATGATTGAGAGGTATTGAAAATGGCAAAACCCAAAGTAGCATCAGACTGGCTGGCTGGATGTGCCGGTTGCCATATGTCTTTTCTTGACATTGACGAACGCATCGTGGCGCTTACCGAATTGGTTGACCTTCGCGCGACACCCATCACGGACTTAAAGGAACCGGATGAATCCGGCGTTGATGTGGGTATCCTGGAAGGCGGCATCAGCAACACCTACAACGAAGAGGTCGCGCGAAAAATGCGTGCCCGCTGCAAAATCCTGGTTGCCCTTGGCGACTGCGCGGTGTTTGGCGGCGTGCCCGCGATGCGCAATTTTGAGGGTGCGGAAGCCGCCCTCAAACGCGCTTATATCGAAACGGAAAGCACGGATGAAAGCGGGAAAATCCCGGATGATCCGGAGCTTTCCACCCCGGTGCACGTTCGTCCGGTCAGCGATGTCGTCAAGGTCGATGTCTTCCTTCCTGGCTGCGCCCCCAGCGCTGATGCGATTTTCCATATACTCTCAGAGCTCGCCCAGGGTAGAATCCCCGAAGTTACCGGCGAGTATAACGACTGGCATTAGGAGGCCGAATGGTTGCCCAAAAAATCACGATTGAACCTGTAACCCGCATCGAAGGTCACGCCAAAGTCACCATTCATATGAAGGATGACGGCACGGTGGAACATGCGTATTTCCACGTGAACGAATTTCGCGGTTTCGAGAAGTTCTGTGAAGGCCGCCTGGTTCAGGAAATGCAGCAGATTACCCCGCGTATTTGCGGTATTTGCCCGGTAAGCCACCACCTGGCTGCCGCCAAAGCCGGCGATGTGGTGCTTGGCTGCCCGCCTCCTCGTCCAGCTACCCTGCTGAGAGAACTCATGCACATGGGCCAGGTCATCCAAAGCCACGGCATGCACTTCTTTGAACTGGCAGGTCCGGACCTGATCCTGGGTTTTGACCACGACCCAGCCACGCGCAACGTTGTCGGCCTGATTCAAGCCGACCCGCAGCTCACGCTCAAGGCAGTCCGCCTCCGCAAATTTGGTCAGGCGATTATCTCCGAGCTTGGCGAGCGCAGCATCCACCCGAATTTCGCTATTCCCGGCGGCGTAAACCGTCAATTCGCCCAGGCCGGCCGCGAGCGCCTTTTGGCTCAGGTGGATGAACAAATCGAAACCATCAAAGTCGGCATCCAGATTATGCGCGGTTGGATTGACGCTCATCAGACCGAGATTAATGAATTCGCGGTCTTCCCAACCGGTTACCTGGGTCTCGTCACCCCACAAAACAGCCTGGAACTGTACGACGGGGATATCCGCCTGACCAGCCAGGAAGGCATTGAGTTGGAAAAGTTTGACCCGCAGGATTACCTGGATTACATCGCCGAGCACGTGGAAGCCTGGTCTTACCTCAAATTCCCCTACTACAAAAAGCTGGGCTATCCTGGCGGCGTCTACCGCGTCGGTCCGCTTGGGCGGCTGAATAACTCCGACCAGATTGACACACCCCTGGCGAATGAGGAATTTAAACGCTTCAAAGCCCTGAACGGCGGGAAGCCGGTTGAGAACACCCTGCACTACCATTATGCCCGCCTGATTGAAACGATGTTCGCCGCGGAGCGCGCGCGCATCCTGCTTGAAGACCCGGATATTCTCAGCTCAGATATCCTCAATACCCGTCAGCAGCCGCGGGAGCAGGGCGTTGGCATTATCGAAGCCCCGCGCGGCACCTTGTTCCACCACTACTGGATTAACGAGCATGGACAGCTGACCAAAGTCAACCTGATTGTCGCCACTGGCAACAACAACTATGCCATGAGCCGGGCGGTGGACGAAGTTGCCAAACGCTATGTCCACGGTCCGGAAATAACCGAAGGCATGCTTAACCGGGTTGAGCACGCCATCCGGGCGCATGACCCCTGCCTTTCCTGCTCCACGCACGCGGTCGGCAGTATGCCGATGGAAGTGAGCGTGGTCAACATGCGGGGTGAGCTCGTGCAAGTCATCCGGCGCTAAACACGGATCCGAAAAACTACCTCCCCTTCTTTGGTATCATAGAAGGGGAGGTTTTTCTGCCGATGAATACAACTCAGAAGACCTTGATAATCGCTTATGGAAACCGCGACAGACAGGATGACGGCGCGGGCTGGCACATCCTGGCGGATTGCGCCGCCAGCTTCAATCTCACCGCCCCGGAATTCCCCGGGGATTGGGTGGAAGTTCCGGACGCTTCGCTCCGCCTGTGGTATCTCTATCAGCTCATGCCGGAGCTCTCCGAAGACCTGATCGCGTATCAGCGCGTGATTTTTATCGACGCGCACAACTCTCCCGAACTGCCCGGGTTGGTCTTTGAAAAGACAGAAGCCGCCTGGGTACACTCAGCTTTCACGCACCACATGTCCATCGGGGAGCTGCTCTCCATCACCAGGTCGCTCTTTGGGGTTTGCCCGGAGGCCTGGCTGCTTTCGGTGCGGGGTTACGCGTTTGAGTTTTCCCGGAAGCTCTCCGCGCAAACCGAAGAACTTACCAAAAACGCCGCGCGCCTGCTGCAAGCTTTTTTGCGCGGCGAATACCCAGCCTGCGCTGATTCTCAGGAAGGAGCCGCGCATAATGACTGAACCTTATCAGGAAAAGAAAATCTGGCAGTACGCGCTCGCGACCGGAAAAATTGAAGCCGCGAGCAAACCCATCGTAAGCGAACATGCCGCGGCGCTTTCCGTCAACGGGCAGCACTGGCTCACTTTTATTTGCTCCCCCACCGACCTCAAAGCGCTGGCGCTCGGCTTTCTTTACGGTGAAAATGTTATCAAAAACCTGGAGGAAGTCAGTTCCATCCATCTGGAAGACGGCGGAAAACAAATGATGGTCAGCCTGACCCATCCAGCCGAAAAGCCCACCCACTTTCACCGCACGTCCACCGGCTACAGTCTGGATTCCGGGGGCAGCCTGCCGCGTATTTCATCCGACTTCCGCGTCTGCGCGGGCGATATGTTGGGGCTCTACCGTCAGTTTATGGACCAACAGCAGCTGCATGACAAGGTCGGAGGCTTTCACAGCGCTGGTCTGAGCGACGGCGTTCGCGTTCCTATCATGGTGGAAGACCTGGGCAGGCATAACTGCGTGGATAAACTCACCGGCCTGTTCCTGCTGCAAAACCGTCCGTTCACGCCGAATCTGCTGCTGCTCAGCGGCAGGATTAGCTCGGAAATGGTGTTTAAGACGTTTGCGCTGGGCATACCGATGATTGCCTCTCGCACGTCTCCCACCGCGCTGGCAGTTGATGCCGCCTGGGAAGCTGGCATCACCCTGGTTGGCTACCTGCGCGGCTCGCAATTTGACATCTATTCACACCCCGAGCGCCTGCTGCCCTGAAGACGGAAAGCCTGAACGGCGGAACCCGCGGGCGTAAGGCCTGGGTTATAATGGCGGATATGCACGAGCTCGCTGTGACGGAAAGCATCCTCGAAATTGCCAATCAAGCCGCCGCAGAGAACGGCGCCAGTCGGGTGACGGATATCTACCTGACAATTGGGCAGCTTTCTTCAGTTGTGGATGATTCCGTCCAGTTTTACTGGGACCATATCAGTCAGGGAACCCCGAGCGAAGGCGCCATCCTGCATTTCCAGCGCGTGCCAGCCAGGCTGCGCTGCAAAGCCTGCGGGAATGAATATGAACTCAACGAAGAACTGATGCCCTGCCCTGCCTGCGGAAGCATCGCGCTCGAAATAATGAGCGGTGAAGAACTGCTTGTTAACCACATTGATATTCTGAAAGAGGAAGAATGACCGACCGTATTGAAATTGTCCGCAGAATTATGGATTCCAACCAGCGCGTCGCGGCGGCGAACCGCGCGCTGCTCGATGAAAACGGCGTCTATGGGATTAATGTCATGGCATCCCCCGGCGCGGGGAAAACCAGCGTCATTATGGAAACCCTCCGCCGCCTGCCCTCAAACGTCCAAACCGGCGTGATAGAGGGCGACACGGCGCCAGTCACGATTGACGCGGATAAGATTGCTGCGCTCGGCTTTCCGGCTGTGCAAATCAACACTGGCGGCGACTGCCATTTGGACGCTGTTATGGTGGAGATGGCGCTCAAGAAGCTCGCGCTGGACGAACTGAATCTCATCATCGTCGAAAATGTCGGCAACCTGATTTGCCCTGCCAGCTTTGAGCTTGGAACCCATGCCAATATTGTGATTGCCTCCATTCCAGAAGGAGACGACAAACCATACAAGTATCCCAATATTTACCGCGGATTGGACGTCCTGATTCTCAACAAGACCGACTTGCTGCCCTACATTGACTTCCGCATGGATTACTTCAAGCAAGGAATCGAGATGCTCAATCCGGGTCTCAAGATATTCCTGGTTTCGTGTAAGACCGGTGAAGGCTTTGACGCCTGGATTGACTGGCTTACCGCGACCCTTCCCAAAAAGGCCTGACCAAAGACTTGTGAAGCTCCAAAACTGGCGTTTTCATATCACCGGCATTGTGCAGGGTGTTGGCTTTCGCCCCACTGTGTATCTCCTGGCACGAGAGCACCATCTTGGCGGCTGGGTTAACAATACCGCGCAAGGCGTGGAAATTGAAATCCACGGCGCGGAGAAAGACTGCGCGGCATTCACCCACAGCCTGAAAAACAACCCGCCTGCCCTCGCGAAAGTGGACAGTTTTGAAGTTTTTCCGGCGCCGCTGCGCGTTTACACGGAGTTCACTATCCGGGACAGTGAAAATCGCGCTGAAGACTTCTTGCCCGTCTCGCCGGATATGGCCATTTGCCCGGATTGTCAGAGAGAGCTTTTTAACCCCGCAGACCGCCGCTACCGCTACCCGTTCATCAACTGCACCCACTGCGGACCGCGCTTCAGCATCCTGCGGGACATCCCCTACGACCGCCCCAATACCAGCATGGCCGGCTTTCCGCTCTGCCCCGACTGCGCGGCGGAATATCACGATCCGGGCAACCGCCGCTTTCACGCCCAGCCCGTCGCCTGCCCGGTTTGCGGCCCCCAGGTTTGGTATGAAGAAAACGAACTGCGCCTTTATGAGGGCGCCCAGGCGCTGCAGGCAGCGCGGTCAGCGCTCCGGGAAGGAAAAATCCTCGCCGTGAAAGGGCTGGGCGGCTTTCACCTGGCGTGCGACGCTCACAACGCGCTGGCTGTTCAAACCCTACGCGAAAGGAAACACCGCACCGGCAAACCTTTCGCCCTGATGGCATTCTCGCCGGAAATTGTCAGACGCTACGCGCGGCTTTCCCCTGAGGAGCTGAGGCTGCTCAGTTCTCCGCAGGCGCCAATCGTTTTAGCCGAAACCACGCATGCTGGTAAGAAACTGGCAAAAATCACAGCGCCAGACCAGACCCGGCTGGGTTTTATGCTGGCATACACGCCCCTGCATTTGCTGCTGCTGGAGCCCGAAGCGGGTTTCCCGGAAGCGCTCGTGATGACCAGCGGAAATCTTAGCGAAGAACCGCTGGCTTACCGGGACGATGAAGCCCGCCAAAGGCTTTCGTCCCTGGCTGACGCTTTTTTGATGCACAACCGCCCGATTTATATGCGCGTGGATGATTCCGTGGTAACCGTTCTTCGGGAACAGCCCTACCTGATCCGCCGCGCGCGCGGCTACGCGCCGGGTCAGCTGCGTATTCCGAAAACCGCGCTGCCCATATTGGGCACAGGCACCCAACTGAAAAACACCTTCTGCCTGGCAAGAGACCGCTACGCTTTCGTCAGCCACTTTATTGGCGACCTTGAAAACCAGGAAACGCTCGATTCGTTTGAACAAGCCGTCGCGCACTACGAAAAGTTGTTCCGAATTCATCCGCGCGCGCTTGCCTGCGACATGCACCCGGATTACCTGGCCACCCGTTACGCGCGGGCGCGCAGCCAAAGGGAAAGCCTGCCGCTCATCGCCGTCCAACATCATCACGCGCACCTGGCAGCCTGCCTGGCGGAAAACGCCTGGGAAAGCAGCGCGCCAGCTATCGGTCTCATCTTCGACGGCACCGGCTACGGCACGGACGGCAGTATTTGGGGCGGTGAGGTTCTGGTCGGCGGATATCAGGGCTTCGAACGGCGCTTTCACCTGCTGCCTGTGCCTTTGCCTGGCGGGGATTTGGCAGTGCGCAAGCCCGCCCGCACTGCGCTCAGCTGGCTGGCCGCGGCAGATATTCCCGCGGAGGAACACCAGCTCCCGCCATTTCAGGCGCTCAGCAAACAGGAGCGCGATGCCGTCACGGCGCAGCTCCAGAGCCGCATCAACGCGCCCGAAACAAGCAGCATGGGCAGGCTTTTCGACGCGGTCGCCTCGATATTGGGGCTTTGCCACGAAATCAGCTATGAAGCCCAGGCCGCGATTGCCCTGGAAAGCGCCGCCGACCCGGACGAAAAAGGCGCCTATGCCATCCTCTTGCGGGACAACATCCTGGACCCCAGGGACATGCTGCGTGAGTTGACCGCCGACTTGCGCCGTGGGGTAAGCGTTCCGCGGGTTGCCGCCCGTTTCCACAACAGCATCATCCAGCTTTCCGTTCAAGTTTGCCGGTCCATTCGCGAGGAAAGCGGGCTGCGCCACGTGGCAATTTCTGGCGGAGTGTGGCAGAATATGAGATTAATGCGCGCGATATTGCCCGCGTTGGAAGCGGAAAATTTCATCCCGCTGTATCACCGTGCTTTGCCGACCAACGACGCCTGTGTTTCGCTCGGGCAGGTCATGGTTGCCTTGCAGGCGCTGCCTGAAAATTAGCTGAGGAATACGTTTATGTGCTTGGGAATACCAGGAAAAATTATTCGTTTATATGATTTGGACGGAACCGCGATGGCGAACGTCGATTTTGGCGGCGTCCAACAGGAGGTTTGCGTGGCAGCTGTGCCCGGGGTGCAATTGGGGCAGTATGTTATCGTGCATGCCGGTTTCGCGCTGAACATGCTTTCAGAAGAAGAAGCTCAGGAAACAATGCGCCTGCTTAAGGAAATCGCCGAATTCAATCAGGCTGAAGAAAAAGGTGAAAGCGCGATATGAGCCTTTCGAGCTCCGAATTATTTCGCAGCGCGGAGCTGACCCGGCTGCTGGCCGGGGAAATCCGCCAGGCAGTCACCCGCCCATGGAACATCATGGAAATCTGCGGCGGGCAGACCCACGCGATTTTGCAGTACGGACTGGACCAACTTTTGCCGCCAGAAATCACTTTGATTCACGGGCCAGGCTGCCCGGTTTGCGTCACCTCACTGGAAGCGATTGAAAACGCGCTCCAGATTGCTCATCTGCCTGAGGTCATTTTCACCTCGTTTGGAGATATGCTGCGCGTTCCCGGCGCAAAAGCCAACCTCTTCAGCGCCCGGGCCGAAGGCGCGGATGTGCGCGTGGTTTATTCCCCGTTGGACGCGGTGAAGCTGGCGAGGGAAAACCCGCAAAAACAAGTGGTTTTTTTCGCGATTGGCTTTGAGACCACTGTGCCGTCCATCGCGGCGAGTGTGCTGCACGCTGAACGCAACCAAATCACCAATTTCAGCATCCTGCCCGCAAACGTGCTCGTCCCGCCAGCCATGCACGCCATCCTGCAGAGCCCGGACAATCGGGTGAACGCTTTCCTGGCGGCAGGGCACGTCTGCGCGGTGATGGGGTATTGGGAATACGAAGCGATTGCGGCGCGTTACCGCGCGCCCATCGTTGTGACGGGCTTCGAACCGGTGGACTTGCTGCGCGGCATCCTGATGACCGTGCGGCAGTTGGAAAGCGGACGCTTTGTGGTGGAAAACGCCTATAGTCGGGCAGTTACCCGCGAAGGCAACCTTGCCGCGCAGGAAATGATAAAACAGGTTTTCGAGCCGGTCGACCGGCAGTGGCGCGGCATCGGCATCATTCCTCTTTCTGGTTTGGGGTTGCGCCCCCGCTATGCCGATTTCAACGCGCTCCAGCGGTTTCCGCTAACCCGACAATCCCCGATGGAATCGCCGTTGTGCATTGCCGGGCAGGTTTTACGCGGAAACGCGACCCCACACGATTGCCCTGCCTTCGGGCGCGAATGCACGCCTGCCTCACCGCTGGGCGCGCCGATGGTCTCTTCGGAAGGCGCTTGCTCGGCATACTACCGCTACCAGCGGGTGAAAGCATGACAGAGCACACCTACCCGAACCTGCAAGGACCGGTTTGCCCGCTCCCACTCCAACCCGGCCCCCAGATTGTCATCGGGCACGGCAGCGGCGGCGGGATGACGCACGACCTGATTGTGAATGTCTTTCAGAAGTATCTGGGCAACGCGATTCTTAACGCCGGCAACGACAGCGCGCGCCTGAACGGCGGGCTGGCCGCTCCGCCTGGTTTTCAACTGGTCATCTCGACGGACGCGCATGTGGTCTTTCCGCTGTTCTTTCCGGGCGGTGATATTGGCAGGCTTTCTGTCTGCGGCACCGTGAACGACGTCGCCATGCTCGGCGCTGAACCCAGGTACCTGACCGCCAGCTTCATCCTGGAGGAAGGCTTTTCAATCGGGGAACTGGAGAGCGTTCTGGCTTCCATGCGCGAGGCTTGCGCCGAGGCGGGCGTGAGTATCATCGCCGCGGACACCAAGGTAACCGAGAAGGGCAAGTCGGATAAGCTGTTCATCAGCACCACCGGCATCGGTTGGGCGCCAAACGACCGCGCGGTCAGCGGCAACCAGGCTCAACCGGGCGACGCTGTGCTCATCTCCGGGCCTCTGGGCAATCACGGTATCGCGGTGCTGCAGGCGCGCGGCAACCTCGGCTTTCAGTCGGATGTCCAGTCTGATACTGCCCCGCTTAACCACCTGACGCAGGGGCTTTGCGCGGCTTTTCCGGACGTGCACGTGCTGCGCGACCCAACCCGCGGTGGGTTGGCAACCACTCTGGTCGAAATTGCCGCGCAGTCAGGCGTGACCATCCAGCTGGATGAAAAAGAGATTCCCATCGACACGCCGGTGCGTTCAGCTTGCGATTTGCTCGGGCTGGACCCGCTCTACCTGGCAAACGAGGGAAAAGTCATCGTTATTTTGCCGGAAGAAACAGCGGAAGCCGCGCTCCAATATATGCGCGGGCAAAAATACGGCGAGGTAGCGCGGCGCATCGGCACAGTCGTTTCCCGTTCCAGCGGGCAGCTGCTGCTGCGCACGGCGCTTGGCACAACCCGCATATTGGATATGCTCGCCGGCGAAATGCTGCCGAGAATTTGCTGAGATACCGTTGGCAGTTATTTTGATTTATTCTGAGCATTTGCCGCGTATATTGAAACGCGCGGCGCGAAAAACCAGCCCGAATACTCGGCTTACTCTCAAAGCGGCTGTTTGCCAGGGCGTAAGCTCATTTCTTGACAAACAGACTGCGATTTGTATACTTGACTCGTTAACCTCATACCAAAGGCGGATGAAATGAAAATTGATTTTCAGGAAACTACCAACGATTTGCTCAAGCGCATAGATATCCACAGCCAATTTGGCGCGCGGGATATTGACAGCTGGATGCTGAACGTTTTACAACTCCAAAAAGACATAAAAATCCTGGACGTCGGCTGCGGCGCGGGCAAACAGTGCTTCTCCTTCTACCAACACCTGGATGGGCAGGTGGAAATTACCGGCACGGACGTTTCAGAATCGCTCCTCGCGCAAGCCGCGCAAGAAAACGAAAAACGCGGCGCGGATGTGAAGTTCCAGCTGCTGGATTTCAACCAGCCTTTTGCCCTTCCCAGCGACACCTTTGACCTGATTTCCGCGTGTTTCGCGATTTACTACGCGCAAGATATCCCTTTCACCCTTGCCGAAATGCACCGGGTTCTTAAACCCGGCGGCCGTCTCTTCACAACCGGCCCAATGCCGACCAACAAAGCGGTCTTTTACGATATCATCAAAGAAGCCACCGGAAAGCCCATCCCTCCCATGCCCGGCAGCTCACGCTACGCCTCCGAAATTTACGGCACGATGGAAAAGCTCTTCTCCAAAGTGGAACAGCACATCTTTGAAAATCCGCTGACCTTTACGGACGCGGAGCCCTTCATGGTTTACACCCGGGCGTCTATGTCGGAAGACCGCCGGCTTTGGAATTCGCTCTTCATCACCCACGATGACTTTGAAATCGTCATGGACCAGATTGAAAAAGTCGCCAAAGCGCGCATCGCGAAGGACGGCAGCCTGGTGATGACCAAAGTCGTCGGCGGATTCATTGCCACGAAATGAGCGCCCGATGAGCAACATGACCTTTTTTGGCAAATCCGTCCTGTTTATGGGCGCTCACCCTGATGACATTGAATTGGGCTGCGGCGCGCTCCTGGCGGATATCGTCGGACGAACTGAGCTCTATTGCATGACTTTTTCGGATAACAAGAAAAACCCGGACCTGCAGCATCTGCTGGACGAGCACTACGTCAGCATGCGCACGCTCGGGCTGCGCGACGACCAAATTGAGGTAGGCAGCTTTGAAACCCGCCGCTTTCCGGACTTCCGGCAGGAAATCCTGGAAAAGATGCTTCAACTTAAGCGCAAACTAAAACCCCAGATTGTCTTCGTGCACACCGCTCAGGATATCCATCAGGACCATGTCACTCTGACGCAAGAAGCCCTGCGCGCGTTCAGGGGCACCACGGTCCTCGGGTACGACGTCCTGCGCAGCAGTTATGGTTTCTTCCCGCATTTTCTGGTGGAAGTTTCAGAAGCGGGCGTCAATAAGAAAATAGAGGCGCTCTCCAAATACACCACTTATGCGGAACGCTATTACTTCTCCGAAGACGTGCTGCGCTCCACTGCCATCCGGCACGGCGCGCTGGCGGAGCGCCCTTACGCGGAAGGTTTTGATATTATCCGGATTGTCGGGGAGTTCGAAGCCCCGGCGTAGTTTGTAGGATTAAAGCAGATTAATATCTGGTATCCCGGAGGTTCTGGATTTCGGTTGAATCGGACGAACATTAGCTGAATCAAACGGGAACCAAAGAATCTGGTCCGGCACCATCCAGCCGTCGGTCAGATATATATTCGTGCGGAACTGGACAGCCACGTTTTTATCATCCACCTGCACAACAGTTCCCCGAAGCCAGCCTCTAACGCGCTGGCCATTTTTTTCGTGGTCGCAATTGACTTCAACTTTATCGCCTACTTCATAGGTAATTTCAGGTTCTGGAGAACGCATAAACTTACCGGTCGTCATAGTTCCTCCAATTTTCATCTTTTCACGGCGTAACTGCCAATGTGAACCTGGCATTTAACACTTTTTTCAACTCCGCCCGCAGGCTCTCAACTGGCACCTGTTCAATGACCTCTCCAAAGAAGCCTTCCATGACCAGCTGTTCCGCCTCAGCGCGGGGAATCCCGCGGGTTTGCAGATAAAACAGTTCATCCTCATCCAGCCTGCCAATGGTCGCGCCGTGCGAACAGCGTACGTCGTCCGCCAGGATTTCCAGGCCCGGGAGAGCGTTCATTTCGGCAGTTTCGCTAAGCATCAGGTTGCGGTTGGTTTGATAGCCATCGGTCTGCATTGCCTCAGGCGCCACATAAATCATCCCTTCCCAAATGGTTCGCGCGCTGCCAGCTGCCGCGCCTTTGTAGAGCAGGTCGCTGGTGGTGTGCGCCGCCAGATGGTCTTGCTGGGTATCCAAATCAAAAACCTGCTGCCCGCTGGCAAAGAACAGCCCGTGCATTTTTGTTTCCGCACCGGCGCCCCTCAAAGAAGCCTCGATAAAATTCTTGCTCAGGTTGGCGCCCAAGGCTCCATACACCCAGTGCAAGCGCGCGTTGCCCTCCAACGCCGCGCGTTCGTGGGTGATGTTCCACACGTCGGGGGTAAATTGCTGCAGTTCTACCAGGGTAAGCTCAGCGCCGGCTTCCAGCTTCACCTCAAGCACGCCCAGGTGCAGCCGGTTCTTTGCGGAGCCCTTTGCCGATGATGACCTGTAATCCAAAACCAGCACAGCTGAAGCGCCGGCTTCGAGGTGGATTAAGCTGTGCGAAAATGCGGCGCTGCCGGACGTTCCCGCGTCCAGGCGCGCGTAGAGCGGCTGTTCCGCGCGCAAAGACCGCGGCACCCGCAGTACGAGCCCATATTCTGCCAGCCCAAGAGCAGCCGCCGCGAATTTGCCGTCTGTGGGCGGAACAATTTTTCCGGAGTATTGGGCAATGAAATCAGGGTGTTTTTTCTCCGCTTCGTTGTAATCGCAAAGCACCAGGCCAGCTTGTGCCAGCTTTGGGTCCAGCGCCAGATGACTGCCGGACGGGCTGCTGTATAAGCAGCCGGCATAAACGGCGGCCTTTTTGGCTGGGATTCTGTCGCTATCCGCATCCGTTCGCCGCTCCGCCGTAAACAGGTTCAGCGGTGTTTGAAGAAGCGCGTCCAGGCTAATCCGCCGCCAGGCTTCGTCTTTTTTATCCGGGAAAGGCAGGTTCTGGGCCTGCTGCCAGGCATTTGTCCGAAATTCATGCGCTTTCGGGGAAGACTGCAAGGCAAGCCTTTCGATAAGTTCGGAAGGCAGTTCCGGAGTGTTGTGGTTGAGTAAAGCGCGCAAATTGTTTCGCATCTTCCGCCTACCCCACCGAGCCAGTCATCTGCAGTTGAATCAGTTTGTTCATTTCCACCGCGTATTCCATTGGCAGTTCTTTCACCAGCGGCTCGATAAAGCCCGAAACAACCATGGTGGTCGCCTCCTCATCCGAGAGCCCGCGGCTGTTCAGATAAAAAAGCTGCTCTTCGCCAATTTTGCTAACGGTGGCTTCATGCCCAATTTGCACATCCCTGGCTTTAATATCCATCGTCGGGTAGGTGTCGGAGCGCGAGTTATGGTCCAGCAGTAACGCGTCGCAGACCACATTCGAACGCGATTTTTCTGCCGCGGAAGCGACCCGTACCAAACCGCGGTAAGACGAGCGCCCATTCCCTCTGGAAATAGATTTGGAGGTGATTTTGCTGCTGGTGTTGGGCGCGAAGTGTATCATTTTCGCCCCGGCATCCTGATGCTGACCCGGGCCGGCAAAAGCTACCGAAAGAACCTCTCCATGCGCGCCGGGACCTTTCAGGAAACAAGCCGGGTATTTCATGGTCACCTTGGAGCCCAAATTCGCGTCAACCCATTCCATCGTGCCGTCCGCTTCCACCGACGCGCGCTGCGTCACCAGATTGTAGACATTTGTGGACCAGTTTTGAATGGTGGTGTAGCGCACGCGCGCGCCTTTTTTTACGATGATTTCAATCACGCCGCTGTGAAAAGATTCGGTCAGATAAAGCGGCGCGGTGCAGCCTTCCACGTAATGCACCTGGGCGCCCTCATCGGCGATGATGAGCGAGCGTTCAAACTGCCCGATATTCGCCATGTTCAAACGGAAGTATGCCTGCAATGGCAAATCAACGCGCACCCCTTTGGGCACATACACAAAAGACCCCCCAGACCAGACGGCGCTATTCAGTGCGGCGAAAGTATTGTCGGCGTAAGGCACCACACTGGCAAAATGTTCCCTGAAAAGGTCAGGATATTGTTTGAGCCCGTTTTCAATGCTCAGGAAAATAACACCTTGCTTTTCCAGATTTTCCTGGATGTTGTGATAGACCATTTCCGAATCGTACTGCGCGCCGACGCCTGCCAGATACTTTTGTTCCGCTTCGGGCAGACCGAGGCGGTCAAAAGTCTTCTTAATATTTTCAGGCACGTCATCCCAGGATTTCTGGTCAATTTGTTTCGGGCGGGCGTAGTAAATGATTTCATTCAGGTTCAGCCCGCTCAAATCCGCGCCCCAGGTGGGAATTGGGCGTTTGCGGTAGTGCTGATAAGCCTTCAAGCGAAAATCCAGCATCCATTCGGGTTCTTCTTTATAGGCGGAAATCTGCCGCACGACGTTCTCATCCAGACCCTTTTGGCTGGAAAACTCAGAATCGTCTGGATAACTGAATCCATATTTATCAGCGCTGCCAATGGAATTGAGAAAATCCTGATGATTATCTGCCATACCGAATTCCGCGCTTATTCCTGGGCGCTGTCTGAAAGAACGCCGTACTTTTCCCGGATCCAATCATAGCCCTGTTCTTCAAGGCGCAGCGCCAGCCCAGCCTTACCGGATTCGACAATCCGCCCTCCGTACATAATATGGACAAAGTCCGGATTGATATAATTCAGCATGCGCTGATAATGCGTGATGACCAACACCCCAATATGCCCCTGCGCCAGGGTGTTCACACCCTCAGAAACAATGCGCAGCGCGTCAATATCCAAACCAGAGTCGGTTTCGTCCAGAATCGCGAAGCGGGGTTCCAACATAGCCATCTGCAAAATTTCGGCGCGTTTTTTCTCGCCCCCGGAAAAGCCTTCGTTCAGGTAGCGCCCCGCGAATTGGTAATCCATTTTGAGCAAGTCCATCTTGGATTTGAGCAGCTGACGAAACTTAACCACTGAGATACCCTTGTCTTCAGGGTTCAGCGCCTTGTTTCGGGCGTTCACCGCTACGCGCAAAAAATTCGCGAGAGACACGCCAGGAATGGAAACCGGATATTGGAAGGCGAGGAAGATCCCCTTATGTGCCCGCTCGTCAGACGAAAGCCCGAGGATGCTTTCTCCGTTAACCAACACATCCCCGCCAGAAATCTCATAGCGCGGGTGCCCCATAATCGCGTAAGCCAGCGTGGATTTACCTGTTCCATTTGGGCCCATCAAAGCATGAATTTCGCCCTGTCGGATAGTCAGACTGAAATCCCGGATGATTTCCTTATCGTTTACGCGAACATACAGGTTTTTGATTTCCAGCTCTGCCATTATACCTTCCATATTAAACAAACTTGCAATTTCTGGGCGATTATATCACCTCTAACCTGAAAAGTCAATTTATATATAATTACTTAAGTTTATTAACATTATTCAGTGCTCTTCCGTTTTAGGTTATTTTATGTATAATATGCAAGTTCATGGGGTTTTCCTGTGATTTTGATGACCGCGGCCACAGCCGATTTGGCTTGCGCGGAATAACAGCCAGATGAGGAGAATATTATGGCAGAAGAAAAGAAGAACATTTTCAAGAAAATTGGTGATGCTTTGAGCAACCGCGACGAAAAAGAAGCCGCTGCCAAAGCCGCCGCCGAAGCAGCCGCCAAAGCTGCCGAAGCCGCTGCTGAAGCAAAAGCCAAAATGGAAGAGATAGCCAAAGCCAAAGCCGAAGCCGAAGCCAAGAAGCAAGACCTGCTCGAAGCACAGGCACGCTACGCCCGCGAAGCTGAAGCTCGCAAAGCCGAACTAGAAGCACGCAAAGCCGCTGAAGAAGAAGCCAAGAAAAAAGCGATCATCGCGACCCACGTTGTCAAATCCGGCGAAACCCTCAGCCACATCGCCCTGCAGTATTACAAACATGCCACACCCCCTTATTACAAACTGATTTACGAATTCAATAAGGATGTCATCGGCGACAATATCAACATCATCATCCCCGGGCAGGAACTGCGCATCCCCGTTCTTCCTGAAGAACTTAAGTAGGAAGCACGCGAATATGGCACAGGCGCTAACACTCCCCTCAATTTTGAAGGCGGTCAGTAAAACGCTCAGCGAAAATGAGGCAGCCCTCAACGAAGCAGACACCTACAATCACAACCACGGCACGAACATTGCGGCAGCCTTTACGTCAGCCTCCAAAGCGGTTGCCAGGAAGAAAGACCTTCCGGTTGCGGAACAACTTGCCTTTGCCAGCGAGGTGATGCAGGGCTCCAGCAGCGGTTCTGCGAAAATTTACGCGCAAGGGCTCGCCACCGCCGCCCAGCAATTTCAGGGCAAGCAGCTGAATGAAAACACAATTGGTTTGCTGATTAACTCTATGATGGGGATGCAAGAGCCCGCTCAGGCAAGCAGCGGCGCCGCGAACGCGAATTTACTCGGCAGCCTGCTCGGCGGCCTCACCGGCGCGCAAAGCCAACCATCCCAACCCTCGGGCGGGGATTTACTCGGCAGCCTGCTCGGCAGCCTCTCCGGCGCGCAAAGCCAACCCTCCCAGCCCTCGGGCGGGGATTTACTCGGCAGCCTGCTTGGCAGCCTCACCGCCGCGCAAAGCCAACCCTCCCAACCTTCGGGCGGGGATTTACTCGGCAGCCTGCTTGGCGGTCAATCCAGCTCTGGCAGCGGCCTTGATGTCACAGACCTGCTCTCTGCCGGTTTGGCTTATTATGCCGCGACGCAGCAAGGCTCGTCCCCATTGGAAGCGATAATGCAAGCGCTCAGCTCTTCCAGCCCGTTGGGGAAACGCGAGGACCAAAAGCAATCCGGCGCGATGGTGATTAACACCATCCTGAACATGCTGAAGAAAAGCAAGAAGTAAGCCGGACTTTGCCCAAACTGATTAAAAAACCGCCCGAACGGGCGGTTTTTTGAATTTGCTTGGCTTCCAACTCTCTGAAGAGAGGGTTATGCCGGGGATATTTAGTAGTGGATAGCCCGCGGCAGGTCCTTAGCCTGTTCAATCCAATCCTTAATTGCATTTAATGTTGGAACCCGGCGAACCAATTTCTTTTCCGCGTTCACTTCAAGGATTTTTGCCAGCAAATTTTCGGGGTTGCGCTGGGCAAGTTCTACCACCGTATCCACACCCGATGCTTCCAACAGGTCGGAATATTCCTCTGCCACACCCTTGATGCGGAACAAATCGGCTCGGTTGACCCATTCGAGAATCAGCCTCTTGTCAATGCCAGCTTTTTCGGCGATGCTCTCACGACCGGCAGGGGTCGCACCGAGTTTAAGCAGGCTTTCCACACTCTTGACGCCAGCATTCTTCAGCTTTTCCGAATAGACTGGTCCGATACCTTCAATATCCAGTAACTTAGCCATGAATCATCTCCTTTAATTAAGTTATCAGTTTTGCAAATTATAACACAGTTGAATTAAAGTATAGTAGAATCTTGATAAATTAGTATAAAGAATATTAAGTATTTAATGCGAATTTGGGATTAATTGCTGCCAATAATAAAGGAGTGGGACGCATCGATGAGAAGCACACGTGATAAGATACTCGCTATCCTGCAAACAAAACGGAAAGCAACGATAAACGATCTCGCGAAAGAAGTCGGGATTAACGGCATATCTGTACGCCATCATATGATTAACCTCCAGGAAGAAGGCTTGATTTATGCCGAAGAAGAACGCCATGGGGTTGGGCGGCCGCGCTTCGTGTATAGGCTCACCGAGCAGGGTTTGGAAAAGTTTCCAAGCAATTACCAAAAATTCACCAGACACTTACTGGAAGAGCTCAAGAAAACTTTGACCAGCGAACAGTTGAGCACCTTGTTTGTCAATGTTGGGAAAAGTCAGGCTCAGCAATCCCTGCAGATAGAACACAACCTCCCGATTGAAGATAAATTGGAGCAGATAGCGGATCAGCTCTCCGCTGACGGGTATCGCATCACCTGGAAGAGGGACGGCGATACGATTCTCCTCTATTCAGAAAACTGTCCCTATCATAACCTGGGCATGGTACACCCTGAAATTTGCAAAGTGGATGAAACCATGTTTAGCAATGCCCTAAAGTGTGATGTAATCCACGCGCAGTGCATCTCGTTGGGAGACCCGCGCTGTGTCTACAAATTGGATTTGAAATGACCGACGATAGCTCAAACAACACCCCGCAATGGGATATTGACCGGACGCATCCCCAATTCCACAAAGCTCTCATTGCCAACCTGGCGTCCATTACAGACCCGGAACTGGGTTATACCATCCTGGAGCTTGGGCTTATTCGCAATATCAGCATAGAAAATGACACCGCCCGCGTCGTCATGATTCTCACAACCCCCTTTTGCCCATATGGACCAAGCATGCTCGAGTCTGCCCGGGCACAGGTAGAACAGGTTTTAGGAATGCCCACTGAGATTGAATATGGCCAGGAAGCCTGGGTGCCCGCGATGATGGATAAAGACCTGCTGGATGAGGATTGGGGTTTGCTGCCATAAACATCCGAAGGCAGCCGCCTGAGACGTAAATTGAACTTTCAAATCACAAAGATACTGTATAATTCATTCAACCGCAGGCTGGGACTGCCAGTGAGAATATCTGGACCCGTGCCAAGAAAAAACAATTAAGGAGAAACATGGATAAATACGAATGCATCGCTTGTGGGTACATCTATGACCCCGAAATTGGCGATCCCGAACATGGTATCGCCCCCGGAACCGCCTTTGAGGACCTGCCGGATGATTGGGTCTGCCCGGATTGCGGCGTCAGCAAAGACCAATTCGAAAAACTTGGATAACTAAATCCACTTCACTTAAAAAAGCCTTATTTTATAAGAATAAGGCTTTTTTGTTTTGCCGAGATTGACAGATTTGGGGGTATAATCAAACCACTATATTCGTTAGAAATGGAGGAAAACTATGGCAAGTGTAACGTACGATCATGTCTGGAAAAAATATGGCGATGTTGTAGCTGTGCAAGATCTCAATCTTGCAATCGAGGATAAAGAATTCCTCGTTCTTGTTGGTCCATCCGGCTGTGGAAAGACAACCGCATTGCGCTGTCTGGCTGGCTTGGAAGAAATCACTCAGGGTCAAGTAAAAATCGGGGATCAGGTCGTCAATGACGTCGCCCCGAAAGACCGTGATATTGCCATGGTTTTCCAAAGCTATGCGCTCTATCCGCACATGTCAGTGTACGATAATATGGCATTCGGTCTCAAGCTGCGTAAGATGCCCAAAGACGAAATTGATCGACGGGTGAAGGAATCCGCCAAAATCCTCGGCATTGAAGGTTTTCTCAAGCGCAAACCGAAGGAGCTTTCCGGCGGTCAGCGTCAGCGCGTGGCTGTCGGCCGCGCTATTGTGCGCGAACCAAAAGTCTTCCTGTTCGATGAGCCGCTCTCCAACCTTGACGCCAAACTGCGCGTCCAAACCCGCGCGGAGTTGAGCAAGCTGCACAAGAACCTGCAGACCACCTTTATCTATGTGACTCACGACCAAACCGAAGCGATGACCATGGCTAACCGCATCGCGGTGATGAGCAAAGCCAAACTCCAACAGCTGGACACCCCCCAGAACCTGTACGACCACCCCGCGAACCTGTTTGTAGCCGGCTTCATCGGCTCCCCCGCGATGAACTTCTTTAAGGGCAAACTCACCCAATCCGATGGTCATTATTTCGCCGATTTGGGTTCATTCAGTGTCAAGCTGCCGGATGAAGACAAGCAGCGCTACAGCCTTGTTCTCGATAAAGATATCATTTTCGGCATCCGCCCCGAAGATATCCACAACCCACTTTACGCGCCTCCCGGCATCATCGCCGAGCCAGTCAATGTCAAAGTGGACGTCACCGAACTGATGGGCAATGAAATCTTCCTGTACCTCGTCAACGGTGAGCACAACTTCATCGCCCGTGTCGACCCGCGCACTACCACGCGCTTTGGCGACGAGATGCAGGTATTCTTTAATATGGACAACTACCACATCTTTGACCCGAATATCGACGCGGAGAACCCTCCGGTCATCTAAAGCCGGATACATTACCACAAAGCAAAACGGGTTGTCTCTTCAGACAACCCGTTTTTATAATTCCTCGCCCCCTCAGCAAAGGAAATAAAAAGAGGTTAAGTCCTTCAGTTCGTAAACAGACCAATAGAAAACATAATGCCAGGTCTCAACAGAGTAACAGGTTCCCAGGGAGCTTTGGGATTGTCTCAGGCTTGCTTCCCTTTCGCGCCCTTTGTGACCCAAAGCAGAAGCCCGGCTGCCAGCAGCACAACCAAGCCAACCAGCAAAAACGCGTCCCGCCAGAAAACCAGCGGGAACAGCCGGATTAGCGTGTCGTTCTGGTAAAAGAGCCAGCTGCCTTCCGCAAAGAATAACCTGTGAAAACGGTCAAAAAGCGAGTTAAAACTGAGCAAGGTCAGCGCCACAATTAACGCAATCAGTCCGATGGATAACCACGCGCCGGAGCGCAGGGATTTGCCCAGGGCGCGCCATCTGCCCATCACCACAAACCAGATGCAAAGCGCGAAAGCCGCCCCCAACAATCCGTACCAAACGTTCAGGGCGGTTTTAACGACGGCTTTCACATCCGCCATATGCGCGAGTTCTTCCGCCCGGTAGAGCGCCTTGCCGTCCGGCAAGCGCAGGTCCGACAGGTAATTAATTTCCGCGTCGTTTGTCAGGTAATTCACGGCATATCCGGACCAATGCTTGCGTTCCGCGGTCGTGAAGCCGAAGGAATCCTCCGGGAAGCCGGGACGTTGATACTCCAGCGCCGGGAATTGCGGGGTCATTATCAGCCGCACAGCCCCGAGCAGGAGGATGAACGGAAGCATAAGAGCCAGCAACACCCCGAGTGTCTTATCCAGTGATGATTTCATAGTCTACTCCTTATCTCCTTCCAACAGGAAGTTGATTACCAAACGGTTTGTCATCAATTCAATTGGCGCTTTGTCATCGGTGAAGATTGTATCGCCGAAACGTGTTTCCGCTTTGCCGTCCAGGGTAATTTTCATGATTTGCGCGAGCGCCGGGCTGCCCCCGGGAGTGTTGAGCCGGTTCAGGTTTCGCTCAAAAGCATCCCAGGACGCCAGAGGGTTCCTAGCGGCAAACAGGATGGTGTTGTATGAGTCCGGCAGATCCGAGATAAAAACAGCCGGAAAAGACTGCGCGACCGTCGCGCTGAGGGCATCGACCAGCGAGCGGTCTTTCGTGCTCCTGCCGATGTTGATGACCATCACGCCGTCAGGAGAGAGTTTATCGTACACCAGCGCGAAAAATTCCCGCGTGACCATGTGCGCTGGGATATAAGGTGGGCGATAGGCGTCCACGCTGATGATGTCGTATTCGCCGGCGGAGCGCGCCAACCCCCAACGGGCGTCTTCCGTAAAAACGTTCAGCATCGGCAGGTCCATCCCAAACCACAGCCGTCCGACCTCCACAATTTTCGGGTCAATCTCAAAACCATCCACGCGCGCCCGCGGATAAACCACGCTCGCCTGACGCGCGCTCGTACCGGCAGCCAGACCCAAAAGCGCGACACGTTCCACGTCTGTGGGGGCGGCTGATGGGTTGAAGAACGGCGCCGCCAGCACCTGGTCCCACGGACCGGAGAAAAAGTACTCGGTCGGGTGATAGATGGAATGCACGCCCTGCCCCTCGTTCAGGCGTAAAAAGCGGAAGCCGCCCTCTTCCAGCACCTGAATGTAGTTGTAGGCGGACTCCGTCTCGTAGACCAAACCGGGCGTGCGCTTGTCGCTCCCGCGTAATCCGAAAATGGACAGTGCCGCGAGCAAGCTTCCCAGGAGCAGGAAGAGCAGGGCCGCCCGCCGCGCGCCGATAAAAACCAAGCCCAGGACTGCAGCCAACAGCAAGCTCAGGCTCGCGAGGAGAAAGCTGCGGTAGGTGCCAATCCATGGAATGAGCACCAGCACCGTCAGAAAGGTTCCCAGGAAAGAGCCCAGCGTGGAAATCGCGGAAAGCTTGCCGGAGATTCTGCCGGTCTTTTCCGTGCTCGGGATGAGCAGCTTGAGCGCGAAAGGCGTTACCATCCCAAGCAGAATGACCGGGATGGAAAATAGCAGAATGACCGCCGTGAAAGCGCCGGCCAACACGCCCAGGTTGAGTGCGTCGAAAGCCTCAGCGGCGGCACACAGCACCGGGCGCGAGAGCAGCGGGACCAGCCCCGCCCCCAGTGCCGCCCAGGCAAGCACGCTGTAGTAAACGCGCGGCGAGGGCTTTTTATCGGCAAGACGTCCGCCCAACCAGCTGCCAAGCGTGAGGTAGACCAACACCAGACCGATAACCACCGCCCAAACGATGTTGCTGGTGCCAAACACGTTGCCCAGCAGCCGCGACGCGCCGAACTCCACCGCCATGGTCACCGCGCCAGCCAGGAAGACAGTCGCGCTCAGATAGGCAGTTCGGTTTTTGTTTGCAGCGGCGGGGTTGGGGGATACCGATTCAGGCATGCTCCAATTATAGCGGGGTTTGGGAGCGGGGGGTCGGGCGGATATCAGGATATTAAGGGAATACCTGATGAAGGTTCGTGATGAAAGGTGGAAAACTTACGCTTCAATCCGCTTGTTACTTTGAGTGCAGCCAAAGACTCAGGCGCACTCAGGTCTATCCGTGTTTTCTGAGCTCTCAGGAACTCGGCAAAAAAAGAGGCTGACCATTCCGGTCAACCTCTCAGGCTGGGGGCAAAGGAGTCGAACCTCTACATACAGATTCAGAGTCTGCTGTCCTGCCATTAGACGAGCCCCCACTAAGGAAAACTTATTTTACCAGCATTTGCCCGGCCTTACAAGGGTAAAACCTGCCTTAACCCGGCTTTTTCTCCGAGCGCATCCTCACGCTCTGCACCAAACCAATACCCATCAGCAACGTCACCAGCGAACTGCCGCCGTAACTGATAAACGGCAGGGTCAGCCCGGTGACGGGCAGCAACCGCAAATTCACGCCCACGTTCACCAGCGTCTGGAAAGCCATCAACACCCCATAGCCGTACGCGATAAGCGCTCCATACGCGTCCGGCGCTTTAGACGCGATGCGAAAACAGCGGTAAACCACAAACAAGAGCAAAAGCAGCACCACCACCGTCCCCACAAAACCAAATTCGTGTGCCAGCACCGAGAAAATAAAATCATTATGGCGAATTTTAAGAAAGCGCAGCTGCACCTGCGGGCCTTGCCCGTAGCCCTGCCCAAACCAACCGCCAGAGCCAATGCTGATTAGCGCCTGGTCCACGTTATAGGTATCCCCATAACGCGCGTTTTCATCAGGCCTGATAAAGGTCGTGATGCGCGCTTTCTGGTAATCCGCCAGGAACGGAAAATCCAACGCGACGAACACCGCCAGCAGCACAATCGCCACTCCGGCAAAAATCAGGATGTTTTTCGTCTTCCAACCGCTGATCCACAGCATGGCGAACCAGATTACCATAATCACGATGGATGTGCTCAAATTTGGCTGCAGGATAATCCAGATGACAATTCCCCCGGTCAGCAGCAGGCTTTGGCCGACAGTCTTCCAGTCGTTGATGCTGGAAATTTTGCCGGCAAAGAATTGCGCCAGCGCCATGATGATGACTATCTTAGCCAGTTCTGCGGGTTGAATCGCCTCCGTGCCAATTTGCAGCCAGCGCGCCGCGCCAAACCTGGCCGCGCCGGTCACAAAAACCATAATCAAAAATGCCGCGACCACGATGTAAAATGGTCGGGTGAGCACCAGCCATATTTTGTAATCCATGGCGGCAAAGGTAAACAGCGCGACCAGCCCAATAATCAGAAATACGGTCTGACGCTGGGGGTGGTTTGCCAACGTGGGGTTGCCGGCAATCGCCGAGCTGATCAGCGCCACCCCAAAAATGGACAGGAACAACACCGCCGCGAAAAGAGGAAAATCAAAATGATGCCACTGCTCTCGGGTTGTAAACATACGTCTTACTTTTTTACCGGTGAAACAACACGGACTGCTCCATCTTGTTTCCTTATTGTTATTCCCTGGCTTTTCCGCAGTTTGCGGGGAATTTCTACTGCCTCTCCGCCAAGAAACACCTTTCCAGCGCCCAATCGCAAAATGTGAATCGCGCAGTCCGGCTCGTTGGCGCAGCCTGCCCGTAAGATGCCGTCCAGGCGCCCCCACACCGCCGCGCTCCCAGAGCAAAGCACTTCCGCGCCTTCCGACAGGTCCGAAAACAGCACCAGATTCCCATCTACAATCAGTTTTTCATCAGTTTCAAGTGGGCGGTCAATCCAAACGGTCCGGCTGCCTGTCTCAGGTTTGGGCGGGGCTGTTTTCTGGCGGTCGTCACCTTCAATTTCGGTAGGCAGCCCAAACGCGCGCGCGGATTCCAGCGTGACGGAAGAATTAGAGAGGACCGCCCGCAGACAGATGCCCTCATCTGCCAGGTCCCGCAGCAGTTTATCCAGATTATCCTCGCTCCATTCAGTTTCGCCCAAATCCAGCGCAATCCGGCCGCCCTTAAAAAAGCGCTCCTGGCTTTGAATGCGGGAAATCAACATGTCGCGCTGCTGTTTCCAGGGCGCGTCTGGCATGAGGACGAGCACCCCGCCCCTGATTCCGCGCACGATTAATTCGGTCCGTTTCGTCATTTGATACCCAAATTAATAGCCCCGATTATCCGCGTCTGCGGCTTTCAAGCCGAAGTAAGACTCAATCACTTTCCGCACGATTGGCGCCGCGAGAGTCGATCCTTCCTTGCCGTTGTACGCGAAGGCGACCACCACAATCTCCGGGTCATCATACGGCGCGTAACCCACAAACCAGGCGTGGGCTGGCCAGCCGCCAATCCCAATCCCACATAAATGGTTTGCCAGCGCGAAGTCATCACAATATTCGGCGGTTCCGGTTTTTCCCGCCACTTTGTTAGTATCACCCTCAAATTCGATGGCGGCCGTGCCTCCAATCTGCGTGACCATTTCCATGCCTTTTTTTGCCAGTTGAATCACCCAGGGTTGGACGGTTTTCAGTTCTCCGGTGGGAATGCTGCCGTCATAAACCGCGATTTTCGGGTCCTTTGTGATATCCCAAAGGACGGTCGGCTCAAATTGTTGGGTTATCGTGCCGTCCGCGGCTTCCACCTTGCTGATAAGTGAAAGCTTCATCAGTTTGCCGTCGTTCGCGATGGTTGATATAGAATGCACCACTTGCAGCGGGGTAGCCAGAACGTAACCCTGACCCACGGCCGCCAGATAGGTATCCCCCGTTGCCCAGTTTTCGCCTTGGTTGAGGCGTTTCCAAGTCGGATTTGGGACAAGCCCTTTTGCTTCGCCCGGCAGTTCAACCCCGGTCAGGGCTCCGTAACCAAGCGCCCGCGCGTACTCCCCCAGGCGCCAGATGCCCAAACCATTGCCTGGGATTTCGGTTCCATAGCCGCCAGTCACCTTATACCAATACACATTGCAAGACCAGGCAATCCCATGCAGATAGTCCACCGGTCCGTGCCCGGCGCGGTCCCAACAGTAATAGGTTTGCAGGCTGCCGGGGTCATTTTCATAAAATTTCTGCACCAATGAAATCGTTCCAGGGTCGTCAACCGTATATTCCGGCGTGACCACACCCTCGTTCAGGATGCCCAGAGCGGAGACCAGCTTAAACACCGAACCGGGAGGCAGCTCGGCAGAAATTGCCTGGTTCACCAGCGGTTTAGCCTGGTCCTGGGTGAGTTGGTTGTAGTAATAACCGGGAATAACCTTGGACATGCGGTTGTTCTCATAATTGGGGTATGAGACCATCGCCAGGATCTCGCCTGTTTTCACGTTCAGGGCGACAACCGAGCCGCTGGTACTGAGTGTGTAGCCAAGGTAGCGGTTCCAGTATTCCAGATTCATTTTTAGCGCGTCCCTCGCGGCAGATTGCAAGCGGGTGTCAATTGTGAGGTAAATGTTTTGCCCCGGCACCGGGTCTATCGGCTCTTCCAGATTGCGCACAATTTCACCGCCAACGGTTACCTCAACCACGCGTTTGCCGTTCGTGCCCCCCAATATGTCTTGCATCGTGCTTTCCACACCGGCATAACCGACTTTATCCCGGCCGGCGACAAAACCAAGGTTTGTGTAATAATCCACCATGGATTCCGGTACGGGGCCCAAAAATCCGACCACTTCCGCGGTCAGGTTTCCAGTCGGATATACCCGGACAGATTCAATCTCCACGCCAATCCCGGGCCAGTCCATCGCCTTTTCTTTAATCGCCATCGCAATCTCTTTGGACACATCACAACTGAGGCGTGTGGCGCTGAATGGCCAGTTGGTATCAGCGATATAAACGATTTGTTCAATCCCGAGCTTAGTCTCACAAGGGGTAAAGCTGGACGCGGTAGCCGCGTCAACCACCCCCGTGCTAACCGGAATGTTCAGCAGCTTCGAAAGTTCGGAATAAATTCTGCGCAGCTCCCCGTCAGATTCTGGCAGCAGCGCGGGGGTGACGGTGATGTTATAGGCGGGTTCGTTTCGCGCCAACACCACGCCGTTGCGGTCGTATATGATGCCGCGTTGAGTCGGGTCGCTAATCTCCGAAGTCCGGTTGTCTTCTGCCTGGGCGCGATATACCGCGCCGCTCACAATCTGATAATTGAACAGTTGAAAAATATAATATAAAACGACAATCCCGACCAAAAAGATGACCCCCCGAATACGCGGGCGGTTGATAGTTGGTTTTTCAAATTGCTTTTCGCTCATATCTCAGTTCCGATAGGCGCCGCGTTCCGGAAAATCTCCTGAACCAGCGCGTGAATTGGTATCGTCAGCAGCATGTTAAGCAATACGCTCGGCAGCATAATCTGCGTGAAAGCTTCGGTGAGAGAAATCGGAACTCCCCGCGCAAAGAGGCCGGCAATGTAAACACCGTGTGCCAAAAAAGTACCAAAGAAGACCAATAAAAAAATGGATAGAAGCGAACTTCGCCATAAACCCATTTGCAGGCGGGTGGCCGCCAGGAACACACTCAAATAAACGATTAAAAGTGAGAGCGCTGGCGCCGCTGAAATGGCGCTGAGTATCAACCCAAATATTACCACAAGCACCCAACTATATTTTTGTTGTTGGCGCAAGCTCCAGGCAGCCAAAAAAAGCAGGACGACATCCGCGGTGCCCGAAAAAAGGGCCGCACGACTGAAAACGCCCATCTGAAGCATAATGGCGGCGATGAAGCCAAGGCTGCTGTACAAATAAAAAAGCATGCTGTCTCTCAGGGCACCAAAGGCGTGATATCCACTGCTTCAAAGTTCGTGATAATCAAAACGGCGCTCAAAGTGGAAAAATCCACAATAGATTGCACTGAACCAGATTGAAACAGACGGTTCTGTTGGCTTTGCATGCTGAGAACCTGCCCGACAAAAATATTGGGCGGGTAATTACCTCCCAACCCGGAGGTGAGCAGCACGTCGCCAACCTGAATTTTCGCGTCCTGCGGAATCATTTCCAGGTAAATTTCTCCGGTGATGGAACCGATGATTTGTCCTTCAACTTTGGCATTTTGCAAATGAACGTTCACCACAGATTCCGCGTCGCTGATTAATTGGACGCGCGACGCGTTCGCCACGACCGCGTCGATTCGCCCGACCAAACCCTGCTGGGTTACCACCGGCATACCGTGCATAATGCCCTGATTGGAACCCTTATCAATAATGATGTATTGATAATAAGGGCTGATTTCCCTGCCGATAACCGTCGCGGCAGTGTATTCATGCTGCGGGTTTGTGCGCGCGAAGTCTAACAGAGTATAAAGGATTTGCGCCTGGCTCAGGTTTTCCTGAAGTTCAACAATCTGGCTCTGAAGCTGAGAAACCTCATTTTCGAGCAGGATGTTGCGCTCCCGCAGGCTGGCCATATCCCTCGGCGAGCTGAAAAGATCCCGGATGGCAAGGTAACGCTGGGAGAGCCAACTCTGGGTGGAAATCAGCGGGCTGAAAGTGAGGCTGAAAAGCGGGGTAAGATACCCGGAGACGGCAAGCATTAAAATGCCAGCCACCACCAGGAGGATGATGATATTTCGGATATTAGTGGATGTGAATAAGTTGCGCATATGCTTTGGGCCGGCTCAACCCTGCCCCACGGCAGGAATTTACTCTTTCGCGAGGTTCGTATACGGATCCCGCTCAATTCCCACCAATAGCTGCTCGTACTCTTCCAGGTTGTCCAATACGATACCCGCCCCACGCGCGACGCAGGTCAGAGGGTCTTCCGCGATCCAAACCCGTACGCGCACTTCGTTGCTCACGCGTTCCGCCAAGCCCTGCAGCTGAGACATTCCTCCGGCCAGACAGATGCCGTTGTCCATCAGGTCAGAAAGAATTTCGGGCGGGGACTCATCCAACGCGTCTTTGATTGTGTCGATGATCACCTGAACAGACGCGGAGAGCGCCTCCCGGATTTCCACGGAAGAAACTTCAATCGCTTCCGGCAAGCCGGTAATCAGGTTGCGTCCGCGTACGTCCACCGTTTTCTCGTCTTTTAACGGATAAGCGGAACCGATAGCGATTTTCACCTTTTCCGCCATCTGTTCGCCGATAAACAGATTGTATTTACTGCGCAGGTACTCGATGATATCCTGATCCAGTTCGTCACCAGCCACCCGCAGGGAGCGCGAAATAACTATACCTCCCATAGAAATCACAGCCACTTCGGTGGTGCCGCCGCCGATATCCACAATCATATTGCCATTGCCGTCGTTTACCGGCAGCCCCGCCCCAATCGCCGCCGCGGCTGGCTCATGAATCATATAAGCTTCGCGCGCGCCAGCTGCCATTGCCGCGTCGTAAACCGCGCGCTTTTCAACTTCAGTAGCTCCGGATGGGATACCAACGACCACCCGCGGACGCGGAAACGGGACGATACTGTGTTGATGCGCCCGTCCAATAAAATATTCCAACATCGCCTGGGTAATGTCGTACTCAGAAATGACGCCGTCGCGTAAGGGGCGCAGCGTCACCACGTTGGCAGGCGCTCGTCCAACCATCGCTTTGGCTGCCGCGCCAATCTTCAGGGGTTCGCGTGTCCGCCTGTCAACCGCCACCCAGGAGGGTTCGTTGATGACAATTCCTTTCCCCTTTACATTAACAAGTGTATTGGCTGTTCCCAGGTCAATTCCAATATCCAGTGAAAATAAACCTAACAGCCAATTAATCGGATTGAAAGCCAAATTGTTCCATCTCCATTACATGGATTAACTGCAAACTTAATGTGCAAATTATATCATAATCAAAATAACGCAAAACTCACCGCCTCATCAGCCCTGTGATATTTCGGAAGCGCGGTCAGTGCGCCGGTATACTTCGTTTTTTCCAGAACATCATCATTTACAAGGTGTTTACTCCCCCCAAACCGCGAAAACGCGCCGTGAAGTCGAATTCATTAAAATTCCGAACGAATCGCGTGTTCGGCCGCGTCGGATCGGTCTATGAGGTGATACAATATTCTTGTGTAAAATGCGTTCTTTACCAGACCGAGGAGCCTATGAACCTTTCATTCAGCCTTTACCGTCTGCAAACCCTGGATACCCAACGTCAGAAAATTAACAAACGCCTGGCACAGATTGAAGCCGCACTGAATGCTGATGAAGAGGTCCGCTTAAAATTGCAGGAAAAAACGCAAGCAGAAGAGGAGCTGGCCGCCAGGCACCATCACCTGGAGCAAATCGAAGCAGAAACCCGTGAAAAGCGCCTGAAACTTGAATTGAATCAAGTTCAGTTGTTTGGCGGAAAGATACGCAACCCAAAAGAACTGCAAGACCTTCAGGCTGAAAGCGAAGCTCTGAATCGCTTTATCCACAAGCTGGAAGAAATGCATTTTGAAGCGCTGATGGAACAGGAAACCGCGCAAAAAGTGCTTACAGAAGCTGAAAACGCTCATCAGGCTGCGGTAAATCAGAAAATCTCAGAAAACGCCTTATTAGCCGGGGAGCGCGGCACCCTCACCAGCGAGATGGGCAAGCTGAATTCCCAGCGTGAGGCTCTGATTCAAACCTTACCCGCCGAGATTGTCAGCCAATACGATAACCTGCTAAGGGTCAAAGGCGGGAAGGCTGTCGCGGCAATTGTGGATGACGGCTGCGAAGCTTGCGGCGTGGAGCTTTCCCCACGGGATATGCAAGCAGTCCGCTCGCCCAACGCGCTTTTTCGCTGCAAGACCTGCGGGCGAATATTATACAAAGGGTGAGCGCGGTCTACCTAAAAACCGCGCGGACAGCCAGCGTCAGCAGCCGTTCCAATAAATAAATCAGCAGGATAAGCACCGCCGGCGAGAAATCCACCCCTCCGACAGGCTTGATCAGCCCTTGGACCGGCTTCAGCAGCGGAGAAATTATCTTGTCCAGCAACCGCCGCAGGGGATGGTCCCAGGGCATAAAATAGCCCGCGATGGTGTGCAAGATTACCAACAAACTCAGAAACTGACCCGCGATACGAATGATGCTCAGCGCCGCGGTCATACAGTCTGCCTCTCTCTGGTTGGGCGTGGGCCCAAAATCGCTTCCCCCAGGCGAATGTGCGTCGCGCCTTCTTCTATCGCGACAGGGTAATCGCTGGATGTTCCCATTGAGAGCGCGGTCAGCTGTAATGCCGGTCGCTCCGCGTTCAGAAATCCCAGCAGGTCCTTAAGTTTCCGGAAATATTTCCGATTTTCTTCCATATCATCCTGCAATGGCGGCATTGTCATCAAACCGCGCGGGCAGAGACGCGGCAGCCGGCTGATTTCGTCCACCACGGGCAGCAGGTTTGGCCAGTCCGTATCAGGTGAGACAGCCCAAAAACCGGCTTTGCTCGCTTCCCCACTGACGTTCACCTCAAGGAGCACCTCAAGCGGCGGCAAATCCGGGGCGCGCAGCCGGGATAATATGCCTGCTAACTTCAGGCTGTCCAGAGATTGGACGCAGGCGACCTGATTGACAATCAGTTTTGCCTTCCGGCTTTGGATTTGCCCGACCATATCCCAGCGCACATCGCGCAAATCCGAAAGGTTCTGTATCTTAATCAGCGCTTCTTCGGCATAATTTTCTCCAAAGCAGCGCAGACCGCAGGCATACGCCGCGCGAATCAAAGATTCTGGCTGGCGTTTGGAGACCGTCACGATAACCACATCTTCCGCGCGTCGATTCGCCTTCGCGGCGCTTTGCGCGATGGTTTTTCGAACGAGAGCCAGCCTTTCCGCGATACGCTCCATCACCCCGGATTCGTTATTTATGCTCAGCATGCTTCAACCCAATTACCACACCAAACCGCCCGGTGAAACCTTTTTCCTTGCGATAAGAATACCATTCATCCAGGTTTTCAGCAGTACAAAGACCAGATTGCTCTATCTGCCGCACCCCCGCTTTACGCAAGCTGTAAGCATTCGCGCCCCACAGGTCAAGATACAAAGAGCCGTTCCGTTCCAAAAAAAACGATCGTCCATCCGCCTCAAACGTTTTCAAAAAACGTTCCCTCACATCTTCTCCCACCTCATAGCAGCTGCCGCAAATGGAAGGACCGATGCCGGCGAATAAGTTAGCCGGGTCAGAATTAAAGCGCTCGCGCATGTAATCAACAGCCAGCTCGCCGATGCGCAGCAGCGTGCCCTGCCAACCGGCGTGCACCAGACCAACCGCGCGGTTGACCGGGTCGTAGAGGACCAGCGGGACGCAGTCAGCAAAGCGCATAATCAGGGTCACCTCCGGGTTATCCGTGAAAATGCCGTCCGCCGGTTGGTGCTTTTGGTCTTGCGAGCGAGGTTGGTCTGAATAGACCATGGTCGTGCCGTGCACCTGCCACACATCAAAGCGGCTTTCGTAGTCTCTTCCAGCAGCCTTGAATAAGCGGTGGTGATTTTCAACCACCGCTTCGGGCTTGTCCCCCACTGTTCCACCCAGGTTCAGCGCCGAATACGCGCCGCGGCTGGCGCCCCCCAGGCGCGTGAAAACCGCGTGGTCCACCTGGTCTGTAGGCAAACCCTCAAACTGGTAATACCGTAAGCCGTTCGCCTCGCATCGGTTCATGAGCGCCTCGAAGGGTGGTCCCGAACACTGCGTCTGAGCGCGTCTTGCTTCTCCAACTGCAGTCGTCTGTCCTGAACGCTGCTTTCCACCAACGGGTAACCCAGCCAGGCAGTGAAAAAGCCAAACAATGCGCCTGAGAGCGCCCGCAGATAGGGGGTGCTCTCCCGCGTTGGAAACCAACTCAGGAATCCCAGCCCCAGTTGGCTGACCAGCTGCGTGCCCCCATCCAAAGCGATCGGAAAAATTCCCAGGAAAATCCAGATGTACCAGGGTATTTCTTTGATACCGCGCTTCGCGAGGCCAAAGATCAGACCAAATAACAAAATCGCCATATATATCGCCACATCCCGCTGGCACAACGCCAGTTTGTAACCCATGCGTTCACTGCCCAGAAACTCTGAAGCCGCCCTGATGTCCGTCTCAGGGATTCCGCTGGCCGAGGTAAAGCTCTGATAGGAGCCCAACCCCGCCAAATCCCGTGGATAAAAAGGCTGTTCGCCGAACAAATAGAAGGAGCGGAACCCCAATTGGTGGCAAACCGGCCGGTACAGGCTGTAAAGCGGTCGGGCGCTGGTTTCCAGCCCAAGCTTCATCAATACTGGCGCGAGAAACGCCATGCCGAGATACAAAACCACCAGGAGATTAAATAACAACACATAATGCCGCGAAAACCACAAAGCAAGGCGGTCTTTTCCCGATAACCCTGGAGCCTGCGTGTACTGACGCAGCGCCCGCGGGCTGCCTGCCTGCCGGGCTTCTTCAAGCCTGGTTCGGGTTTCTTTCAGGGCGCTGCGAATATCTTCACCTTCGATGCTGCCCGTCAGGAAAAACGGGCCAATCTCAAGCCTGGGCAGCTGTCCGCCTATCTTGCGCTGCAGGTACTGATTCGTCTCAACATCGACATAATTCAGTTGATGGGGGAATTCTTCCGCAAGCTCATTCAGCTGGCTGGCGATTGTTTCGTTTTGCTTCGCCAGCTGTGGGCTTGTCAGGAGGTAAACTTGAATAACATCATTATCCATCACGATGAGAGCGTTCCCACTGCGGGCAAAAAACAACCGCCCCGCAATGTGTTTAGGTATAAACTTCCACGCGCGTGGAGTTCTTCCCGCCGTCAGTAACTGTTAATTCGCCGGGGTAATATGCCACAACAGGGTTTGCCCAGCGCCAAATCCATTTAGCGTCTTCAGGCAGGCAGTTCACGCAGCCGTGCGAAAGCGCCGTGCCAAAGTTGTTATGCCAAAAAGCGGCATGGATCGCCGAGCCTTCGCCGTGAATAAGCGTGGTCCAACCAATTCCGCCGGTATCATAAGCCACCAGGCCGCCGGCGCTCATATGCGTGGAAATCATCTTCCGCCAGATCAGGGTAGTCCCAAGGGGGGTGGTTGCCGCGCCGCCGGTCGAAACCTCGCAAAAATACACTTCCCGGCCGCCTTCCAGGCAGGAAAGCGTCTGATAATTCATGTTGACGCGAATGAGTTTGTCGCCAGCATCAGGATGAATAGGCTCAATCTCGCTCGCGGTAATCGGGCGGCAGGCAGAAGCATCAACCCAATACGAATCCGGTTCGGCACCCCATTTCTCCGTCAACAGATATTCGGTCACCCCGTTTTCCTGGCGTATATCGTATGCCCAGAAAACCTGGCTGTAATACACGCGGGGTTTATTGACCTCCCGGATCCAGTACGAGGCAGCGGGGATCCGCGTTGGTTTGATATCAGCCAGCGGTACGGTAATCTCAACCCACATTCCCAGGCTGCCGTCCGGATTTACCGGCAGTGCCTGCAGGGGTTGGTTGGGCAGGTTTTTGACCGGCTGAACCATGGAGGACTGCAGGTAACCGCCGGGGGTTTCCACCCAGCGCTGATTGTAGACGTTCAAGTCCAACTGGTTGGCAACTACCTCTCGATTCCAAATCAGCACATCATCCCGCCAAACGGTTCCAGCTTCCGGGGCGTTCACGTTTGGTTCGGTCTTAAGCTTGAACCAGGCGCCTTCCATTCCAACGCAAATGCGGCCGATTTTTTCTGCCTGCGGGAACTGACCCGCCGCGGCCGCGAATACCCCTTCCGGACGCGGAAGCATCATCGCCCCGAGAAACATACCGGAAAGCTTAAGGAATTCTCTGCGAGTAATTAGTGTTTCAGGTTTCATGCGCTTATTATAACGGACACACCGCTGCGGTCCGGTCAGGGTTATACGCCTGCCGGGTTAGTAGCGGCGTTCCTCACGCGATTCCTCACGCGCAATGTCTTTCTGCTTGATGGATTCGCGTTTGTCGTACTGCTTTTTGCCTTTGGCGATGGCAATCTCGAGTTTGGCGCGGCCGGCTTTCAGATACACCCGCACAGGCACAATTGTCATACCTTTAATGCGGACCGCGTCCCACAATTCGCGAATTTCGCGTTTGTGCAGCAAGAGCTTCCGCTCACGGTCCGGGGCGTGTTGGTAGGCACTGGCATGCTCATAAGGCGCCACGTGCGCGCCGACCAACCAGGCTTGCCGTCCATCGGTGCGCACGTAGGCTTCTTGCAGGCTGATTTGCCCTTTGCGGATAGATTTGATCTCCGTGCCTTTCAGTTCAAGCCCGGCTTCAAAACTCTCCTGCAAAAAATATTCAAACCGCGCTTTACGGTTGGTTGATACGGTTTTTACATCCATAATTGATTATTTTAACATAAAGAGCAGGCGTTTCGCCTGCCCGTGCGCGAAATGGATTGGCCCGCAGAGCGATTATCCCCTGCGCAGGATGGCAATCAGCGTAAGAAACACCCCCAACCCCGCCAGCACCACAATCACCAGGCCCAGCGGCAGCCCGCCGGGGGCCGTGTTTCCGGTGATGTTTTGGTAGGTAGGCAGGTTCAGCGCTGGCGGCTCGGTAAAGGTTGGCAGCCGGGTGGGCTGAGAAGTGTAAATGAACTGCGCCGCGAGAGTCGGGTCTATCGTCTTGGTGACTGCCGGAGTTGCCGTGGCGGGCGGTTCCAACAGAGGAATCGGTCCGCCGATGACGTCCACGTTGTTGGAAAATACCCAGCCTCTTCCGCCCGGGCCGCCTGGATATTCAATTTGGATATATTGGTCGTAATACCCATACGCCTTGGCTTCCTGCCCCACCAACATAACCCCGACCAATTCATAGATGGAACCAGGCCCCGAACGCACGTTAATTGGGTCGTATTCCGTGGTTGTTAGCAAAACGCGGATGTATGCGCCGCGCGGGGAGCTCGTCACCGTCGGGATAGATACGGTAGGGAATTGAGCCAGAACGGGTTTGTCCAGCGCTGGCAGCAAGCTGAGCGCGGTTACGCCAAGCACGATAAGCAGGGAGAGCAGCCAATTCAAATGCTGTTTTTTCAGAAAGCTCATATTGTCTATCCTCATTCCAGTTAACCCGATTATAATCTATCTGCGGACACGATTAGGCAGCTATGACACCACGAATTTTCCACGGAGAATTTTCCCCCGAAGATATTGCCCGGGATTTAATCTCATTCTTCCACCGCGGCAATTACCAGGTTCAGCGTATTGGCACGCCAGATAACCTGGCGGTACAGATTGCGACACGCAGAAACCTGACCAGCGGCGGCGCCACAGCCCTGACGGTGAGCTTGCAAAAGGTGGCAGATGGGGTAAGCGTGCAGCTCTCTGACCAGGCTTGGTTTGGTCTGGCGGCAAGCCTGGGAAAAACCGCCCTCAGCGCCCTGCGCAACCCATGGTCGCTGATTGGAAGGATTGACGACATTGCCCAGGACGTCGAATCCATGCAACTTCAGGAGAACGTCTGGCAGGTGGTGGAAGCCTTTGCGCGTCAGCACGGTACGGGGCATGAACTGAGCAAGCGCCTGGCGCGTACAGTTTGTCCTTATTGTCTGACCGCCAATCCAACCGCCTCCGCGCGCTGCCTTGCCTGCGGCGCGCCGTTGGGCGAAAATCAGCCGATTACCTGCGCAAATTGTGGTTTCATTCTGGAAAAACAGGAAAAATCCTGCCCCAACTGCGGGCAGCAGCGTGTTTAATTTTCTTTTACATTGACGACCGCCCCAGAATCGGGCTTGGCATAATTCGTTTTTATTATTATTTTTTTATTCAAGCCGCTCACCATTTGAACGGCTCCGAGATGTAAAGGACTTAATCATGATTCAAATAGTTGCCGACACGACCTGCGGCATCCCTCTCGCCCAATTGCAAGCGCGTGGGATTTTTGTTTTGCCGCAAATCATCACCTTTGGAGATAAATCCTACCGGGATGATATTGAACTGGACACAAACGCGTTTCTGAAGAAGCTGACAGCCGCAAAAAGCTTGCCGGGCACCGCCGCGCCGCCGCCAGCCATGTATACCCCAATCTATCAACAAATCCTCGACGCTGGCGACAGCGCGCTGGTCATCACGCCATCCGAAAAAGTGAGCGGCACTTACCGCAGCGCTCTGGTGGCAGCAGAGGAATTCCACAGCGAACGAATTCATGTTCTGGATTCGGGCACGATTGCTGGCGGGCTGGGCTCGCTCGTCCTCCTGGCAAAACAGTGGGCTCTGGATGGAATGGAAATTGAAACACTCAAACGTCAGCTCATCGCGATGGCGGCTCGTGAGAAGGTCTATTTTGTCGTGAATACTTTGGAATATCTTCATAAGGGCGGCAGAATTGGCGGCGCGGCACGGCTGGTCGGCAGCGTCCTCCAAATCAAACCAATCCTCACGGTACAAAACGGACAAGTCGAACCTTTTGACAAAGTACGCACCCAAAAGCAGGCGCTCGCTGCTATCATGGAAATTGACCTGAGCATTTGCAAAGATAACCCCGATGCCCACCTCACCATCAGTCACTGCGCCGCGGAGGATAAAGCTCACCGCCTGAAAACTCATCTCGAAAAAGAGCTGGGGATTTCGAACATCCCGGTGTTTGTGGTTCCGCCGGCAATTGTGGTGCACGCGGGCCCCGGCGTGATCACCACCAGCTGCTTTAGCGCGCCGGAATAATCCACCCCTGTGCGTTTCGCGCAAAACCGTAAAACAGCGGCAGACACGCCGCTGTTTTTTTGTATCGGGAGAGCGGCTGGAACACTGCCAATCAGCCCGATGCGCAATAAGAAGGTTCATTTACCTCGCCGCCTGTGGGACCCAGCCTTTAAGGGAGAGCCCGTTTGACAGTGGTATGATTGCGTCTGATGGAGAATAAACCCGGCTTTGCTGAAGCAAACACCTGGATTCTTTATTCAGACCAGGACCTGCTGGTGGTGAACAAACCTGCAGGACTCCTATCCATACCAGATGGTTATCATCCGGAATTCCCACACCTCGCCCAAGCCCTCACCCCTCTCGTCGGGAAGCTTTGGATCGTGCACCGCCTGGATAAAGAAACCAGCGGCGTGATGCTGCTGGCGCGCAGCGCCGAAGCCCATCGGGTTCTCAATCAGGCTTTCCGGGAACGCGCGCTTCACAAACTCTATCACTGCTTATCCGCTCCATCTCCCGCCTGGGACGCGCAGGATGTGGACTTGCCCTTGCGGATTAACGCGGACCGCGCGCATCGCACTCGCGTGGATATGGAAAACGGCAAACCCGCCCGAACGCTGATTAGTGTCTTGCGCCGCGGAGAAAGTTACGCTCTCCTGGCGTGCAAGCCCGCTACCGGCTATACGCATCAAATCCGCGCGCACCTCTACCACCTGGGCTTGTGGATACTGGGAGATGCCCTGTACCGCCCTAAAACTGTCAATTTGACGGACTCACGCCTGAGCGCAAACCGATTAATGCTGCACGCGTTCGAAATCAGCTTCGCGCATCCGACTACCTGCGCGGAGCTCTGTTTTCAGGCCCCCTATCCTCCGGATTTTGCCGAAAAACTAAACTCGCTTTAGACCCACAAAGCGGGATGGTTCTGTTTAATTGAACTGAAGTCTTCCCTGCCAATGATGATGTGATCGTGAACCCGAATATCCAGCAGGCGGCCGGCTTCAATCACGGCGCGGGTCAGATTCACGTCTTCAGGGCTCTCCGCCGCCTCACCCGATGGGTGGTTATGCGCCAGAATTACTGCGTTCGCGCTGTTGCGGATTGCTCTCGCGAATATTTCCCCTACCCGTACCGAAGAAGAGTCCTGTGAACCTTTATACAGCCGGTCAATCCCCAGAACCTGATTGCGCACGTTCAGCCAAATTACCCACAGCTCCTCCTGCTCTTTTCCGCGCAAGTCCAAACCGACCAGGCGAACAACATCTTCGGGGCCGCGAATTGTGATTTTTTCTTTCCCCCCGCGTTCTTTTGCCAGGCGATTACCCAGTTCAACGGCTGCTTTGATGCGCGCGGCTTTCGCCATACCCACGCCGGGAATGTCCTGAAGTTCCGCCATTTCAGTCCGGTGAATCCCCGAAAAACCGCCGCACTGCTTCAAAATCAGGTTGCCGAGCTCAATCGCATTAATCCCCGGTACACCGCTGCCCAACAAAACCGCCAGCAGTTCGCCGTCGCTCAGTGCCTGGGCTCCTTCCGAGATTAACCTTTCCCTGGGGCGGTTTTCCTCCCGCATGTCCAGGATTTTTGACCGCGCGCTCTCTTTTGTCATGACACAATTTTACACGCGGAGAGCCGGTTTTGGGCGCGTGTTATAATCCAGAAAAAGCGAATCGCCAGCGGTGAATAATGCCCACTCAGGTTTTCCCAGCCAATTATCAAGCGCTTTCCAACATCCATGAATTTATCGCCGCTGAAGCGAGCCGGTTTGGGCTTTCTGGGAGAGACCTGTACGCGGTTGAGCTTTCTGTCAGCGAGGCTGCTTCAAATATTATCGACCACGCTTACTCCGGTCAAGGTTCCGGGATTATCGAAATCAGCACCGAAACCCGCGCTGATGCGTTCGCGATTACTTTCAGAGACTACGGCGCGCCGTTTGACCCGGCGCTGGTTGCTTCGCCGGATGTTAACAGCCCCCTGGATTGCCGCCCCGAACGCGGTTTGGGTGTTTTCCTGATGCGAAAAATGATGGATGAAGTCATCTTCGATTTTTCAGTTCCCGGCGTGAACACCCTGACCATGACCAAACGAAAGTCAGCCGAACCATGAAAGCCGCCCCGGGAAACAGCGCTTTTAAACTCTCCGCGGCTCTGGGCGAATTCTGCCGCTCCGTTGAAGGAAGCGAAACCCCAGACGCCTTACTGAGCGCCGTCTCAGGTAAAATCCGGGCGATTTTTTCAGCGCATACCAGCTTTCATTTCCTCGCCCCAAGCCCACTCACCAAAAACAACAGCGCCGCAACCCCACCTGAGATGGCGCGGCTTCACCAGCGCATCGAAACCACCCGGCAGCTGGAGCAAGACGCGGAACCCTCCAACGCGGTGTTCCAGCTTGGCTTTCCGCTCACCTCGCGCGGCGAAATAATCGGTTCACTCGTCATCAGCCGCCCAGCCCAGGCATTCAACGCCGACGAAAGGCAGCTCCTGGAAGCCCTGGCGTTTATCGTCAACACCGAATTATCCCGGCTCAGCTCAGAAATCCGCCAGGAAAGCCAAAAAAAGCGGCTCGCGCTGATTGCCTCAGTCGTCTCCCGCATCGCGCACATCACGCGTCTGGACGAGTTGGCCCGTGAGGTCAGCCAGGCCATTCTGCGCACCTTCGGGTACTATTACGTGGCAATTTTTACGCTTGAGTCCGAATCCAACACGGTCCTTTTCCGCGCCAGCGCCCGCAGCGAAAATTCCAATCAGCCGGCTTTCGAACGCCCCGCCGGCACGCAAATCAGCCCGGGAGACCATATTGTGGGTTTTGTCGCCCAGAGCGGAACTACCTTGCTGGCAAACGATGTGCGGCAGGAACCCCGATATGGGCACCTTGAATCCCTGCCCGAAACAAAAGCGGAACTCGCCATCCCGCTGAAGGTTGGCGGGGATGTGTTGGGCGTGCTGGACATCCAATCCGACCAGGCGAACGCTTTCACGGAAGAAGACCTGATTGTGCTCTCAGCGCTCGCCGACAGCATCGGTCTGGCGGTCCACAAAGTCCGCTTGTACGCTGAACTGGAAGAACGGACCGAACAGCGCGACGTGATTGCCGACTTGATTAAAGCAGTTTCCAGCATTCTGGACCTGGACAAATTGCTCAGCAAAGTGACGGCGATGATTCACAGCCAGTTGAATTACCCATTCGTGCATATCTTTCTGGTGAACCGGGTGTGCAATCGCATTGATTTCCACTCCGGCAGCGGTTCGCGCGCGAAGAAATACCGAGAAGACAAAGTCACCTTCGACCTTCACGCTCCCAAAGGCGTCATCCCGCGAACTGTGCGCACCAACCGCGTGCACCTGACCAACGACGTCCGCCGCGACCCGGACTTCCTGCCCGCCCCGGGTGTAAGCGCTTTCAGCGGCTCGGAACTTACGATTCCGCTCGCGTACAACCAGGAGGTCTTTGGGGTCCTGGATGTGCAAAGCGCCCAAACGAACGCGTTCACTGAGGTGGACATTAACCTGTTATCCACGCTCTGCGCAAGCATATCCATTGCTATACGCAACGCGAAACTCTATAACGCGGAACGCTGGCGCAGCCACGTCGCTGAAAGTTTGCAAGGCGTCGCCCGCAAATTAACTGAAAACGCGCCCCTGGAAGAAAAATTCCGCTTCATTCTGGAAAGCGTCAGCGCGATTCTCCCTTGCGACGCGGCAGCAATCTGGCTGCTGGAAGAACAGCCCCAGCAAGTTGATACAGCGCCTGAGCTTCTCAAATTGACCGCTCTGCAAACAAAGCTGCCTGAAGCAGCGGGCGCCGCGCAGCTCAGCCTCAACAACTCGCAAGCCTGGTACTTTGAGGCGCTCTCTCGGAATGAACCCGTTGTGCGTCGTAACCCCTCAGCGCCAGACCCATTGGCCGACCGTCTGGGGCTGCCTGAAGGGTTTTCGGCGCTTAGCGCGCCGCTGAGCGCCAGCGGAAAGCAGCTTGGAGTACTCACACTCCACCACGCGACCGGAAATCGTTATGGGGTGGAATCGGAGAGTATCAGCGCGTCCTTCGCGCGCTATGCTGGCATCGCGATTGAGAACGAGCGCCTCGCGCAGGAATCGAAAGACCAGGCATGGATATCCACCATCCTGCTGCAGGTCGCGAAAGCCACCCAATCCCTCACGCGCATCGACGAACTGACCAGCCTGATTGGTCAATTAATCACCCTTCTGATTGGAGGCAAAAAAGGCGCGGTGTTACTGCTGGAACCGGAAGAGCATGCCTACTATCTTCAGGGCGTGTTTGGGGATGATCTAAAACCACTTGAGACAAGCCTTCCGCGCAGAGTTGGGCGGTCAGAAATTCTTCTGGGCGCGGCGGAAAACCCTGAACCGCTGGCTTTGCCTGCCAATGCCTGCGAGCCCGAACTGCGCGACATCCTGGGCTTGCAAGCCAGTGATACCGTATTGCTGCTTCCCCTGATAGCCCATGAGGAACTGCTTGGTTTCCTGCTGCATGTCAGTTCGGACCCTTACCAGCCAGCGCCCCCAGAAATCGTCCTGGGGCGCCAGAAATACACGATTTTGCAAGGAATCGCCAGGCAAATCGCGGTGAGCGTCCAGAACATCAACCTGCTGAACACCCGCCAGGAAGAAACCTACATCTCATCGGTCCTTTTGCAGGTTTCGCAAACAATTGTTACCACGCCGGATTTGGTTGAGGCCCTGGAAAAGATTTTTTACACCTTACATATGCTCATCGGCATTGAAGGAACAGCCGTCTTCAGATGGCTCCCCGAAGAGAACGCTTATGAACTTAAGCATGCCGCTTCAGACCAGCTGCATCCCTGGCAAATGGAACGATACTACGGCATGCGCGTTCCCAAAGAGGATTTCCCATTCCAGGCGGGTTCGGCTGATGGAAAACCCAACCGGGTTCGTTCCGATGAAGTTCTGCGAACCTATAACCTCCTGGCGAAAGACGCCCTGCAAAACGAAGCCAACCCGGATGAGCCGCTGATCCATCCCTCGAATTCGGTTTACCTGATTTACAACCTGGCGATGCGCGGCGAAGATTACGGCGTGCTTATCTGCCGGGACCCTGATATCCCAAAACGGGAACGCCGCGAAGAGCTCTTAAACGGGGTGGCGCAGCAGATTTCTTTCGCCATCCAGAATGAACGCCTTGAGAAGGTAAGAGCCGACCAACAGCGCGTGGAACAGGAATTTCAACTGGCGCGCCAAATCCAGGAAACCTTCCTGCCGGAAAAAATGCCGGTTATTCCCGGATATGAACTGGGTGTTCGCTGGCAGACAGCCCGGCAAGTTGGCGGCGACTTTTATGACATATTCACCCTGAAGGATGGCTCTTACGGACTGGTTATCGCGGATGTTTCTGATAAAGGTATCGCGGCCGCCCTGTATATGACCGTTACGCGCACCCTCATCCGCTCAGTCGCCTTGGAATCCGCTTCCCCCGCGAAAACCCTTGAGCGCGTCAACCAGCTCCTGCAGCTGGATTCCAGGCGCGGTTTCTTCGTGACTTGTTTCTATGGCGCGCTGGACCCAGAAAACCACCGCCTTACCTACGCGAACGCCGGCCACCTGCCGCCCTATTATCTTGATGCCCGAAAAAAGACTGCCAGCCCGCTCGAAAGGGGTCAAACCGCTCTGGGAATCTATGAGGATGTCGTGTACCAGGAACGTGTCTTGCCGATGGAGCCGGACTGCAGCCTGGTGCTCTTCACGGACGGCGTCACGGAAGCCTTCAATAAGTTCGGAACAACTTACGACACCGCGCGTTATCAGAAGATCCTCCAACGCAGCACAGGGCTTTCTCCCGACGCGCTGCTGAACCTGGTTGAACAGGACCTTTCGCGCTTCCGCCGGGAAACGCCCCTCAGCGATGACATCACCGAGCTGGTCATCAAGCGTTTGCCCTTACTGACAGATTAAGACAGGCAGTTTCGTTTTTTGCAGCAGGCTCTCAATGTTGGATCCAAAAAGCCGGTCGAACAGCGAGTTGCCGCTGTAACCGCCAATCAGTACGGCGGTCGCTCCATTAGCAGCCGCCTCTTCCAAAGTCGCGTCAGCCAAATTCCCGTCTTTTCGGAGAATATATTCATAATCCAAATTCAACTTACGCAGGTATGTTTTCGCGTAGCTCATTTCCGTCTCGAGATCAGGACTGCCGTCATCAAGGGTGAGCAGCCAGAGTCTCGCGCCGTAACGTCCGGCTAAATAGGCGCTCACAAACAGCGCCTCCCTGCTCTTGGGAGAGCCGTTGTACACAACTAAAAGCCGGTCCAATGGCTGCGCCTGGTCTTTGACGATAAGAATCGGGCGCCTGGCTCCCCGCAGAATAGTACCGATACCCGAGGTCAACCTGTCCAGGATATTACCGCTTGGGGGAAAAGCCAGATGCAGCACCAACAGGTCTGAAAGCAAGCTGTGCTCGCTGATTTGTCCGGTAATATCTCCGGAAACAATCAGGAGCTTGCCGCCCATGCCGACTGCCGCCAGACGTTCTTCAAAGCGCATCTCCATCTTCCGGTGTTCCTCTTCGCCGAGCAAGTCACTGGGGCTGATGACATGCAGCCCGCGCACATGCCCGCTTGGGCAGCGATTTATCAGGATTGCCTGTTCCAGCGCGCTCCAGTAATCGTCGTGATCGCCGATCGCCACCAGGATATCGCGGAACAGGCAGCCTTCCGGGTCTTCAGCTGTCAACGGCAGGTCAGGCGCGGCTTGTTCGCGCCCGGAAAAAACAGTATCCTCGAAGTGCTGCTCGGTCTGGGAACCGGATGCTTTTATCGTTTTACCTTCCTGCAGTGCCATATACTCCGCCGCGTGCCCGGTCCGGATGGGGATGCCGAGTGCTTCCTGCAAAATTGACTGCTGGTCGAGCACCCACAGGTATAAGTCAGTTACCGTCAGACGCGGGAATTCCTCGCGCAACCCAGAGCTATTAATCATCTCCACGACAGGCTGGTAAACTTTTTCATACCAATCCAGAGCCGCTTCTTCATAGGGAATTTCCCGCGCTTGTTCCTGACCCATGTAATAGCGGTGAACGTCAATATGCTCCGCTAAAAGCGGGTAAGTATCCGCGCGGCTCAGGCTGAAATCTATGCCCGGAATAATCAGGTCGAGGCGGGTTTGTTCCAAAAATTCCACGTAGGTGGCTTTGTTTTGCAGTTCCTCGGGCGTGATAGAGGCGGAAACCGGCACGCGCGTATAGAGTTCGGTTACGTAGGCTTCGATCATATCCAGACCCATCTCCCTGGCAATCGAGACGCGGTGGTTTCCGTCCAGCACGAAGTAAGCATCCCCGATTTTGTACAGGCTCACCGGAGGCAAGCCAGTGCTGTTGAGGCTGGTCATGGCTGTTTTTACGCTTGCCCAGCGGATAATGTCCGCGTCATTCAGAGGTGAGAAATTGCGGTCAAAATCTTCATTTCTGCCCACGCTGCCAACGATATCCTTGAGACGCACCGATTGCAAACCCCGGTCAACCTTATTGAAGGCCTTTAATTTGGCTGAAATTTCGTCATAGGGCAGCAAATCCAGAGATTTCCCGCGGATGCCTGCCCAAAAACGCTGCAGCGCGGCTTTGGAACGCGCTTTTTTAAAATCATCCAGGGCTTTTTGATAGGTCGTGACGTCTTTTTCCATAAGTCAGCTTCCGGCAACGAAACGCTGTTTGTATCTTATCATAATCACGCTTTCAGGCGCTGCGGCGTCCGTTGTTATGCGCGCGAGTCGTCGCAGTCCGCGCGAATTAGGTAGGGTTAAATGTCATCCCACACGGTGAACCATGCTATAATTTTTTTATTAACGAAGAGCGGACAAAGCAAAGCCTATGGTTTTATCCACACTAAACCCCATAGATTATCTGGTCATTGGGCATATCACGCAGGACTTACTGGATGACGGCACATACCTCCACGGGGGGACGGTCAGCTATTCCGGGCTCACCGCCGCGGCGCTCGGTCAGCGGGTCGGCATCCTCACCAGCTGTGCCCCAGACCTCGACTTGGGGGTTTATTCAGGCATGCAGGTGCGGGCGCTGCCCGCCGCCCGGAACACTGTCTTTCGCAACATCTCTACCGATGCCGGGCGTCTGCAATACATGTATCATTCCGCCCGGCGGCTTGATTCCACAGCGGTGCCGGAGGAATGGAAGCTCACCCCCATTGTGCACCTGGGCCCGGTCGCCGCGGAGATTGACCCCGGGATTTATACTGCCTTTCCGCGCAGTCTGATTTGCCTCACCTCCCAGGGTTGGCTGCGGAGTTTCGCTCCGGATGGACGCGTCTTTCCCGTGGATTGGACTTACAGTCCGGACCTTCTGCGAGCCGCCCATGCCGTGGTTCTGAGCCTGGAAGATTTGCATAACGATGAGCGCAAGGTTGAACATTGGGCAGAGCTGTGCTCTTTGTTAGTCGTGACGCAATCCGACCAGGGGGCGCGGGTCTATTGGAACGGTGATGTGCGCCGCTTTGCCGCCCCAAAAGTGGAGCTGGTGGAGGATACAGGCGCCGGTGATATTTTTGCCGCTTGCTTCTTTCACCGCCTGTATGCCACCCAGGACCCCTGGGAGGCAGCCCGCTTCGCGGTGCGCCTGGCAGCCGCTTCAGTCACCCGCCGGCATTTTCACAGCGTGCCCACTCCCCGCGAGATTTCAGACGCGGTAATTCAAGTAATCTGACAGGAAAGTATGGGAAAAGTTTATACCATCGTAAATCAAAAAGGCGGCGTCGGAAAGACTACGACCAGTATCAACCTGGGAGCGTATCTGGGTTTGTTCAATCAGCGCGTGTTGCTGGTGGATATTGACCCACAAGCCAACGCGACTTCCTGCCTGGGCATAGACAAAAACAGCATCCGCAACGGCACGTACGAGGTGTTGATTGGGACCCAGCCGGTCTCAGACCAGATTCTGCATAACCCACGCTTTCGCATCTCACTGCTGCCCTCCTCCCCCAACCTGGCTGGCGCGGAAATTGAATTGATTGACCTGCCGGAGCGTGAATCCCGTCTTCGCAAACTGGTTGACCCTCTGCGTTCCCGCTATGACTACATTCTCATTGACTGCCCGCCTTCGTTGGGCTTGCTGACGCTGAACGGATTGATGGCTGCCTTTGACGGCGTGATTATTCCGGTGCAGTGTGAATATCTGGCGCTGGAAGGTTTGGGACAGCTCACCCAAACGCTGACCAGAGTGCGCCAAAACCTGTTCCCGACATTGGATATCAAGGGTGTGGTGCTGACGATGTTCGATGGACGCACCAATCTTTCCGCGGATGTGATGAGCGAGGTTCAGAGGGTTTTTCCAAATCGCGTCTTCAATACCTTCATTCCGCGCAGCATCCGCCTGGCAGAAGCCCCATCCTTTGGGATGCCCATCTCAGTCTACGCTCCCGAATCCATCGGGGCGAAAGCGTATCGGGCGCTGGCGATGGAGCTGCTCAGCTCCAACGGTACCGCGCTTCAGGAAATACAGGAGCAACACTATGGCACGTAAAACCGGTCTTGGCAAGGGCTTAGACGCGCTGATTCCATCCTGGCAGGAGGAAAGTTTAGCATCCACAGCATCCTCGGCAGCCGCTTCAGCCGATTCAGTTGTCCGTATCGCGATTGACAGGATAACTCCGAACCCAAGGCAGCCTCGCAAAATCTTTTCGCCCGAAAGCCTGCAAGAGCTGGCCGATTCAATCCTCCAGCACGGCATCCTCCAACCCCTTATCCTGGTTCAAACCGGCAATGAAGACCGGTATACCCTGATTGCCGGGGAGCGCCGTTGGCGCGCCGCTGCCCTGGCAGGCTTAAAGGAAGTCCCCGCGCTTGTGCGCAGTGCGACGCTGCAAGAGCAATTGGAGTTCGCGATTATTGAGAACATCCAACGCGAGGACTTGAACGCGCTCGAGCGCGCGCATGCCTACCAAAGCTTATTGGATGAATTTTCTCTTACGCACGATGAGATTGCCCAAAAGGTCGGAAAGAGCCGGGCTGCTGTGACCAACACCCTGCGCCTGCTGAACCTGCCAGTCAGCGTTCAGCAAGCTTTGCAAGATGACCTGATCACAGAAGGACATGCCCGTTCCCTTCTGGGGCTCAATTCCGCCCGCTCCATCGAAGCTGCGCTGGAAACCGTCTTGAACCTGGGACTCAACGTGCGGCAGACCGAAATTCTGGTGGGTAAGCTGCAGGGGAAAGCCCCCAGGCAGCCCAGCGAACGGGTAAAACCAGCCGGGCTCGCGGCATTGGAAAATAAGATGCGCCAATTCTTTAAAACCAAAGTGAGCTTACAACCCGGCAAAAAGGGCGGCAGCATCACCATTTATTATTATTCCGATGAAGAATTAAACAGCATTGCCGACGCGTTGGGGCTCAATGATTGAACGGGTGCTGCTTGACAACGGCTGTTTTTATCAAGGTGGTGCGGAGCAACCCGGCCTGCAATCCTTACTGGTTGAAGACGGTATTATTCGCGCGATTGCCGCGCCAGACGCGTTTAGCGCGGCACTGCGCCGTACTTCCAAAAAGATTGATTTGCAGGGTCAGACCGTACTGCCTGGTCTGACCGATTCCCATCTCCACCTGATGTTCCTCGCGGATCAATTGAGCGCTGTGGACTGCGAGACTGGCTCGCTGCAGGAGTGCCTGGAACGCGTGCGTGCCAAAACCCGCGCTCTGAGCCCGGGCGACTGGATAATCGGCTACGGCTGGAACCAAAACGCCTGGCAGCCAGCCCGTTACGGCACAGCTGCCGAACTGGAAAGCGTCAGCAGCGGGCACCCCGCTGTATTGTACGCCAAGTCGCTGCATGCATCGTGGGCGAACGAAACCGCGCTTCGCGCGGCTGGCATTGACGCAAACAGCCCAGACCCAGACGGCGGGCGGATTTTGCGAGATGAACGCGGAAACCCGACAGGCATCCTCCTGGAAAACGCCATGCAATTGGTCGATAAATTCGTTCCGCCGCTGGCCGGCAAACGCCTTGAAGGCATGCTCAAAAACGCCCAAAACCAGCTGCTTTCGTACGGCATCACCAGCGTGCACGATTTTGATCGCGAAGCTTGTTATAAGGCGCTGCAAGCTCTGGACGCGGCTGGTGAACTAATTCTGCGCGTACGGAAAAATTTGCACGGCGAACACCTCCCGGAAATCATCGCGGAAGGCCTGCGCAGCGGCAGCGGCAGCGAACATCTCTTTTTGGGCTCACTCAAATATTTCGCCGACGGCGCCCTGGGCCCGCAGACCGCAGCAATGCTGACCCCATACGAAAACTCAGACTCAACCGGCATTCTTCTGATGGATGCCGACGAGGTCTTCACCCAGGCTGCCCGCGCGTCTGCCGCGGGTTGGCCGCTGGCAATCCACGCCATTGGCGACCTGGCTGTGCGTTCTGTTTTGGATGGGTTTGCCCGTTTGCGCGCCTGGGAGGAGGTAAATAAGCTCCCGCATCTGCCGCAGAGGATTGAACATGTTCAAATCATCGCCCCTGAAGATCAGCCCCGACTGAAAGCCCTGGGCGTCATCGCTTCCATGCAGCCGCTGCATGCCACCTCGGATATGTTTACTGCCGACCATCATTGGGGTGCCCGCTCCGCGAACGCGTACGCGCTTAATTCCCTGCTTCAATTGGGCACGCTGCTCATCTTTGGCTCCGACGCGCCGGTAGAATCTGCCAATCCTTTCCTGGGTTTACACGCCGCGCTCACCCGTCGCCGGGTCAGCGGCGAACCGGGCGAGGAGGGCTGGTATCCGCGGCAGCGTATCCCGCTTGTTCAGGCGCTGAATGCCTACACCAGCAGCCCGGCCCGCTCCTGCGGGTTGGGGGGCAGCCTGGGGCGCGTCGCGGTCGGCTACCGGGCAGACCTGACAGTCCTCCCGCGCAGCCCGTTCCTGATTGACCCTCACGACCTGGCGCGTCTGCTTCCGGAGATGACCCTGGTGGACGGTAAAGTCGTTTTCCAGGTGTAAACCTGAGCGCCAAATGCCTTTACCTGCCGCCCTGAGAACTGAGACCACCTGAGCCCGGAACGATGGAACCCAAAATCCGATTATCTACGGCTTACCCAATCAAGGAACTGTTTTCGTTCCTGAACTCCGCGACGCTTTCTTTTTCCAACCTGGATTGGATTTCGAGCCGGGAACGCCTGGACGCCCCTTTCTGTTATGTGCTGGAGGATGAAGGACAAATTAAAGCGCTCATTTCCTGCCAACCGGAAGACGCGAACGCTGCCTGGCTGCGTTTTTTTGTCGGTCAATCGGATGGGAAGCACGCCGATTATTTTCGGCTGCTACTCAATCGCGCGCTGATTGACCTGAAAGCAGCTGGCGTTCAGGGTTTGTACACGCTTTCGTTTAAGAGTTGGCAGGAGCAGCTGTTCTCAGGCAGCGCTTTCTCTCCCCATACCCGCATCATCACGCTTATCCGGTTGGTCAGCGGCGGTACTGCTTTCGAACCTCCTGCCGGCTGGCGCGTCCGCCCGATGACGCAGGAAGACCTGCCCGAAGTGGAGAAGGTGGACCATGCCGCCTTCAGTTCCCCCTGGCAGTTGAACCGCGCCTCCCTCCAGGTTGCGTTTCGGGGGTGCTCCTACAACACGGTCGCGGAACAAAACGGTCGGATTGTTGCGTATCAAATGACCGCCGCAAGCTACAATATCTCGCACCTGGCCAGGCTGGCGGTTCTGCCCAACTCCCAACAGCACGGCTTGGGGTCAAGCCTCGTTCAGGATACAATTCGGGAAGCAGAAGCCCGCGGCAGCACGGAAATCAGCGTGAACACGCAAACCAACAATGCTTCTTCTCTGCGTCTGTACTCCCGCTTTGGTTTTCAGCAGGAAGGAAAGCTTGTCCCGGTATTCCAAAAAGCTGTCCAGGAGATTTAACATTGCCCGCTTTACATTTCCGCCTGCCTGTGGCAAAATCCTGACAATTCTTGTATAGAGGAGCCCGTAAATGCCTGGAGTGCAATCGCAAAGATTAAAAATGCGCGAACAACGCAAACAAAGTTCCCGCAAAAAGACCATCACCATCGCGCTGGTTGTTGGATTGACCGCGCTGGCAATTTTCTTGCTGGTAATGCTGCCCAAGTGGACGGTCAATAAAAGTAAACTCTACCTGCAAAACGGCTTCTCGATTGGCGACCCCAACGCGCCTGTGAAGGTGGAAGAATTTTCAGACTTCCGCTGCTCACATTGCCAAGACTTTGCGCTGAATTATGAAGCGGATTTCATCAAAAAATATGTGGACACCGGTAAAGTCTATTTCACTTTCCATAACTTCGCTTTCCTGGCAAAGGATTCCACTGACGCCGCGGAAGCAAGTTACTGCGCCGCCGATCAAAACGCTTTCTGGCAGTATAAAAACCTTCTGTTCACCTATTCCTCTTATTCTGGCGCCTTCGCGGAGAAAAACCTGATAGACTACGCGAAGCAATTGGGTTTGGACACCGACGCGTTTACTACCTGCTTACGCTCAGATGTCAACCTTGGCAAGCTTACCGAAATGAAGGCTTATGCCAGCTCGCTGGGGATTGATTCAACCCCGCAGTTCTCCGTCAATGGCAAGAATGTTTACATGAACAATCTGGACGAAACAGTCGACGCCGCGCTGAAAAAATGAGGGAATCCGATAACAAATTTACGCCTGGTTGGAATGAACCAGGCGTTTTTTATTTCAAGGGATTCCGGAAAAGCAAATTTGAGGTTAGTAAGAGACACCCAGCGCGTTTAAGCTTATTACGATCAGCACAGCAAAAATGAGCGCGGGAAGGAAACTGCCTGTGCGTATCTTTTTTATTTCCAGCAGGTTGCTGATGGCGATACCAATCAGGATGACCCCTCCTACCGCGGTCATCTCCGTCATCGCCGAGGGGTCAAACCCCTGCCCCGACACCCTGGCAACCAGGCTGATTCCGCCCTGATATACCAGCACAGGCAGGGCGGAAAAAAGCACGCCAACTCCCAGCGAAGACGCGAACGCTACCGAAGCGAGGCCATCCAGCAGGGATTTCACAGCCAATGTCTGAAAATTCCCGCTCACCCCATCCTGAATTGAACCCAGAATCGCCATCGGACCGATGCAAAAAAGCAAGGAGGCAGTCACAAAACCGTAAATGAAGCGCTGCGTGTCTGCGCTTTGCGTCTGGCTTGTCCGGTTTAGCTTCCGCTCCAATACAGCGCCCAGGTTTTCCAGGTGCTCCTCAAGCTTCAGAAACTCCCCCGCGACCGTGCCAAGGACCAGGGCGCCCAATGGGATTAACACATTTTGTGTTTGCGTAAAAAGGTATATGCCGTTCGCGAGGGTGAACAAGCCCATCCCGGAAACAAGCGTCTGTCGAAAACGCGCGGGGATTTTTTGCCCGGCAAACAGCCCAATGAACCCACCGATGAAAATTGCCGCGACGTTAATCAGCGTACCAAGCACTGCCGCCTCTTTCGGATTATTGAATCTCGCCGTTCGCGGCTTGCGCGGCGAGCAGGATAAAGCATAAAGAAGAGAGGCGGTTTAGATAGGTGAGCGCGTCTTCCGGCACCTCAGCCCCAAACGGGGACTGCGCCAGGCTGACGGTTTCGCGTTCCGCGCGGCGCGCGAGCGCCCGTGCCATGTCCAGCGCGCCTTCAGCCGGCGTTTGACCTGGCTGCAGAAAGGCGCTTGGTTTTTTCGTGCGCCTTTCGAGGTCAGTCAGCATTGCCTCAAGGCTGTCCAGCGCCAGGGCGAGTTCTTCCACAAAATTTTCTGGCTTCCAACCCGCGAGGCCAGCCATAATAAGGGAGAGATGTTTCTGGCAGCTTGTCAGGTTATCTTTGGCGCTTTCGTCCGCGAGGAAAGCTTTTGCCAGGCCGAGGCTGGCGCTGGCTTCGTCAATCGCGCCGATTGCCCGCAGGCGGATATCCGCCTTGGAGACCATATCCTCATTAATCAGGCCTGTAAAACCCGGTTTGCGCGCGAGCGGTCGGCGGGGTGTCATCGCTATTCGCCTTCGGGGATATTGCCAGCAAGAACGAACCAGGTGTTGATGTTATTCAGCCTGTCGCTGGGCCCATAAATCTGACCAATGCTCACATCCAGGATGGTATTCCGCACAGCGTAATTGTAGACCGGGTAATAGAGCGGAAGCGACGGCAGCTGTTCATGGAAAAGAATCTGGAAATTTCGGTAAAGTTTCGTCCGCAGCGAGTAATCGCTGCTGACCCGGGCCTGTTCAAGGTATTCACTTGCCGAGCGGTTGTTCCATTGCGAGTAATTCTGACCGTCTTTTGCCTGGGATTGAGCCCAGAAGGGGTAAGGGTCCGGGTCCGGAGTTCCCGAAAGGTCAATTTCAATCAGGGCGGCATCAAAATCGTGCGCTGAGAGCCTTGCGACAACGTCGCTATACGGCAAGGCGAGCACGTCCACCGCCACGCCGACGGATTCCCAACCTTGTTTGATGTACTCGGCTGTCCGGGTGTGGAGCTCGTCATCCGGGGTTAGCAGCACAAGGCGAACTTCAACCCCTTCTGATGTCACCAGTGTGCCGGTTTCACCGCGTGTAATCCCCAAAGCCGCGAGTTTCTGCGCGGCAGCGTCGGGATCATAAGAAAAGCTGCCTTGTTCAGGATAATACGCCCAGCTGCCAGGAAGAATTGGACCATTCGCGAGGATTCCCTGCCCAAACAAGACATTGTCCAGTATTGCCTGGCGGTTGATAGACACCATCAGCGCCTGACGGAATTCGGGGTCTTGCAAAAACTTCTTGGCTGAGTTGTCGAGATTCAAAAACACCATGCTCAGGCGCGGTTCGCGCGTGGAAAACAGGTTGAGTCCAGGTTCGGCCAAAACTTCCGGCAAGATATCGTTCGTGATGCCTGCCAATCCATCCACCTCTCCGCCCTGAAAAGCGCTCCATGCCTGGCTCATGCTGGGGTAATACTGGAAAACCACCTCATCGATGTATGGTCTGCCGAGGTAGTAATCCTCATTCGGCAAAAGGTCAACCCCACTGACGGTTCCATCTTTGACTAAAAACCGGCTGAACTTGTATGGACCGGTGCCAATTGGCGCGGTGTTAAATGGATGATCTACCAATTCTGCCAGGCTCAAATTTCCGAGCAGATGGGAAGGGAGCAAAGGCACGCTCAAATAATCCAGAAGCGGTGAAAAAGCTTCAGGCAGGGCAAACTCCACGAGAGAATCTGAAAGCGCGTTAACCTCAATTTCAGACCAGAAAGCGCGCAAGTCGTCAGGAATCAGTTCATTTTCTTCCCGCAGCAGCCCCATGGTGTAAACGACATCCTGCGCTGTAACCGGGTGACCGTCATGCCAATAGGCGTTGGCGCGCAAACTGAAGGTGAAGCGGGTGCCATCGGCGGAATAACTCCAGGTTTCGGCCAGGTCCGGCTGGGGCATCCCGCTGGAATCAAATTTGACCAGCCCGCTAAAAAGAAGCCGGTCTACGTCCTTATCCGCCTGGTTGTACCGATCCAGAATAGGATTGAGGCGCATGAAATTCCCCACCAGAGCCTCGGTATAGATACCCCCGGTAACCGGGCTTGGGGTGCTTTGCAGCATAGGAGAATTGGCGCCCTGCTGAAAAATCAGCAGCAAGCCGACCGCCAAACCAGTCAACACAATAATCAGAAGCTGCCAGCGAAATTTTCTCATCGTTTAAAAAAAGACAACTGCCAAGACTGGCGAGTCGTCTTTAACCTCCATGTGGAATTGTAGAAACGCCTTCAAACTACTGCTAATCAGGTTATCCGGTAATAAGCACACTGACCAACGCCAAAACAACAAACAGGGCCGCGAGGCCGATGGTCACAAAGAAAAGTACGCGTTCTACTCCGCGCCTCTTGGTATAGACGCCGCCGGTATCACCTCCGGCAAGACTGCCAAGCCCGATGCCTTTGCTTTGCAAAAGAATACTGCCAATCAGGGCCACCGATGTAATCATAATCGCGATATTCAAAAATTTATTCAAGTCAACCTCCGACAGATAACACGAAGATTATACCTAATCCGGAAAAAACGTCAACTCGTAATTAGACGGCGCCGGGTTATCCTCAAAAATTCTCCGACTCTTGGAGAGTGGAAGGCCGCTCCCGTTTGGCTGTCAGAAAGCTCAGCAGCAGCCTTCCGATAAAGCAGAACCAGGGAGTATTCAAGCCGCCCTGAGCGAAAGAACACGCAAACCCGCCTGCCTGCCAGGGGCGGGATGGACAGTGATTTACGAGCGCGCCTGAGTGAGGATATAATCAGGTCATTATGCCCTACAGGCACCTGAGCTGAAACATGGAAGAAATCGTCGTCGCCCTGCACATGCATACCGTATATTCCGACGGAAGCGGAAAACACGCGGATTTGGCGGCTGCCGGCCTGAAGGCCGGCCTGGATGCCATTCTCATCAGCGACCACAACGTGTGGGTGCAAGGCTTGGAAGGCTATCTGCAAAAAGGGAAAAAACGGCTGCTCACCCTGGTTGGGGAAGAAGTGCACGACCAAACCCTCACGAAAGGGAAGAATCACCTCCTGATTTTTGGGCACACCCGCGAACTGGCGCGCTTCGCCTCAGACCCGCAGCAGCTGATTAATCAGGCGTCTGCTTCCGGCGGGCTCACTTTCATCGCCCACCCGATTGAAGACGCCCTGCCTGCGTTTGGCGAGGCAGCATTTAACTGGGAAGACTGGCAGGTGAGCGGCTATACCGGTATTGAATTGTGGAACCAGATGAGCGAATTCAAGACGCGCGCCACAAACCTTCCCAAGACTGTCCTGCACGCGTTTTTCCCGCAATTGATGACCCTTAGCCCTCTGGAAGCAACTCTGAAGCTGTGGGACGAGCTCCTCATCCACAGCAAACAGCCGGTCGTTGCCGTCGGCGGCGCAGACGCGCACGCCCTGCAAATCAAAAGGGGACCACTGCGCCTTGTTCTCTACCCCTATGAGCTTCAATTCCGCTCGATTACCAACCACCTGCTGCTCCCGAAAGCCCTCAGCGGGAACCTGACCCAGGATAAAGCCCTGATTTATGACGCGCTGCGCGCCGGTCATTCCTTCATCGCTTACGACCTGCCGCATTCAGCAAAAGGCTTTCGCTTCACGGTAAACAGCAACGACGGCACATTCTGGATGGGAGACCAGGTTTCCGCGGAAGCCGGGCTCACCTTCCAGGCGCGGCTGCCAATCCGCGCCCACGTGCGTTTGCTGCGCAACGGCAGCGTGGTAAAAGAGCATACGGACCGCGAAGTCCTCACTTACCTTACCAAAGAGCCCGGCATCTACCGCGTCGAAGTGTATTTGGACTACCTGGGCCGGCACCGCGCCTGGATATTCAGCAATCCGATTTACGCAAGGTAAGCCCTCTCTGATTCCCGTGTGAGGGCGGAAATCAGGAAGGAGCGGTCCGCCAGGCAGGGGCTTTCTGAGAAACCACTTATCAAAGCAAAGCAGTGCGCGTTCGTTGGTATAATCCAGTCAGGAATAGACCCTTATGCTTCTGGATTCGATTGAGAACAAGCTGCGCACGCTGTTTGAGGGCACGCTGGACCGTTTGCTCTATCCCGGCATTTCCGGCACACTCAGCAGCCGTCTGGTCCTGCTCATATCCGAAAAGATTGCCTCCGAACCGACTGATTCCCGCCGCGCCCCGGATTTAATTGACATCCTCATCAGCCCGGAAAAATGGGACGCGTGGCGAAGCGCCCGAACAGCCTTGGACGAAGCAGCCCGGGAACTGGAAACCTATTGGGTCGAACAGGGCTACACGTTCGCGCACGCGCCCAGCATCAAAGTGCTCGCGGACCCCGATCTTAGCGCTGAGGCAGTCGAAATTCGTATCGACTACGCGAAAGACGAAAATTGGCTGGGCAAGACCGCCCGCCAAACCGTTCCGCGCCAAATCGCGAACGACCCAATCCCCGCGCATGCTTATCTGATCATCAATGGAAAAGAACAGGCAGCCCTCGAAAAATCCGTCATTAACATTGGGCGGCGCTCAAGCTGCGACATTATTCTGGCAGACCCGCTGGTTTCGCGGGATCATGTGCAGCTGCGCGCGGAACAAGGCAAATTCCTCATCTTTGACCTCAGTTCAACCGGCGGAACCTTCGTAAATAACCGCCAGGTGCGCTCCGCCGTGCTAAAACCAGGCGACGTTATCCGACTGGGTAAAACCCTTCTGGTCTATAACCAGGAATTCCCCGGCTCCGTGGAAACGAAAACCACCTACCTTCAAAGTCAACCCAAACCATGAACGCTGGATTACTGTTAGTACTGCGCATTCTCTTTTTGATTGCCCTTTACGCCTTTCTGGGGCTCAGCCTGTGGATAATCTGGAAGTCAGTCAAAGGGAAATCAGCGCAAACCGCCCAGGAAGCCATTCCCCCGCTCAGTCTCTCATCCACTATTTTGGAATCCACCAGCGGGCAGATTTTCCTTTCGCCCAAGGTCAGCATTGGCAGAAGCCCTGATTGTGATTTCGTCCTCCCGCACGAGATGATTTCAGCCCGGCACGGCAGCTTCAGTTATCATCATCAGCAGTGGTGGTATGAGGACCTGAATTCCACCAACGGGTCCTACCTGGAAAACCTGCGCGTTGAAGAACCTATCGTTGTCAAAGACGGCGATGTGCTATTTTGCGGCGAGGTCGATATCAATATCTCAATCAAACCCCTATCCTGAAGAAAAGAGGTCAGCATGACAGAAAACACTATCGCGTTTGGTATTATTGGTGGCTCAGGTTTGTATGCCTTTGAGGGGCTGGAAAACCGAAGGACAGTCATCATAGACACGCCGTTTGGTTTGCCATCCTCCCCAATTGTTCTGGGGGAAGTGCGCGGCAGGCAGCTGGCTTTTCTGGCGCGTCACGGGGTAGGGCATACTATCTCACCCTCCGAAGTAAACTACCGCGCGAACATTTACGCCTTCAAGCAGCTGGGGGTGACGAAAATTATCAGCGTGAGCGCCTGCGGTTCTCTCCGCGAAGACTTCGCGCCTGGTGACGTTGTAATTCCGGATCAGGTATTTGATTTTACCCACAAGCGCGAACGCAGTTTTTTTGGCGATGGGCTTGTGGTGCATATTGGCTCAGCCGAGCCATTTTGCCCCCGCCTCAGCGCCGCGCTTGCCCAGGCGCTCAAAGCGGAAGGCGGCACGGTGCACGAAGGCGGCGCGTATATCACCATTGAGGGTCCCCGCTTCTCCACCAAGGTCGAATCCAACACCTTCCGCTCGTGGGGAATGTCGCTGGTTGGCATGACCGCCTCGCCGGAGGTCTTTCTGGCGCGTGAAGCCGAAATCTGCTACGCCACCATGGCGCATGTCACGGATTATGACGTATGGCACGTCAGCGAAGAACCCGTGAGCGTGGAGATGGTTGTGCGCACCCTTTCAAAGAATACCAGCCTGGCTCAGCGGGCGCTTATCCGCCTGGTGGATATTCTGGCGCAAGCCGAGCCGGACGCGCCCGCCTGCTCATGCGAGCACGCCTTAAAAGACGCGCTGATTACCAGCCCCGCCAAAATCCGACCCGAAACCCGGGAAAGATTGCACCAATTAATCTCCAAGTATGTGAAGTAACCTTGAGCGAGACCCCAGCGACCAAAAAGACCGGCTTCGTGCCAGCGCCCCTGCTGCTGGTTGGTCTTTTTGTTGCTTTCTATGCTTTCGCGTTAATGCTCGCGCCGGCAGTGCGCACGCACACCGATGCCCTTCAACTGCAGCCGCGCTATCTGCTGCCCTTAATTGGCTGGTTGGCGGGCATGGCTGCCATACAATACTGCGCGAATCAATCCCTGCCTGGACACGACCAAACTTTAATCCCTTTGCTGGGCGCTCTGACTGGCTGGGGCTTGCTGACCATCTGGCGGCTTTCGCCCGCGATTGGCGCCAAACAGCTGCTTTGGTTCCTGGCTGGCGTTCTGGTGGTAATTGCCGGGATGAAAATTCAAAACCTCATCGCGGCGCTCAAGCAATACAAGTATGTCTGGCTGACGCTTGGGCTGCTGCTGGTCGCGCTTACCTTTTTTGTCGGAGTCAATCCCAGCGGCAGCGGACCCAAACTATGGTTAAATTTATTCGGGCTCTATTTTCAACCCTCAGAACCCCTGAAGCTTTTCCTGCTCGTTTATCTGGCAGCTTTTTTTGCTGACCAAATCCGCCCGAATGTTACTTTCCTGGCCTCCAGCCTGCCAACCATCCTGATTACCGCGCTTGTCGGTTTACTGTTGATAAGCCAGCGGGATTTGGGTACCGCCAGTCTTTTCGCGGTCTTGTATGTGTTTATGCTCGCGCTCACCACCCGACGCCGGCGAGTTCTCTGGCTTTTTCCGCTACTCATCGCGATTGCCGGCACGGCGGGTTACTTCCTCTTTGATGTTGTGCGCACGCGCGTGGATATCTGGCTCAATCCCTGGCTGCAGCCTGCCGGCGCGTCCTACCAGCTCGTCCAGGCGCAGATTGCGATGGCATCCGGCGGTCTGATCGGCACAGGCCCAGGGCTCGGCAGCCCCCAGTTTATTCCGGTCGCGGTGTCGGATTTCATTTTCTCCGCCATCGCCGAAGAAGCCGGCCTCATTGGCACGAGCGCCCTCATCCTGTTGATGCTTTTATTGGTAATGCGCGGCGTTGTGATATCCGGACGAACCAGGACCACCTTTGGCAAATACCTGGCTTTTGGGATATCGGCGTTCTTCGCGCTGCAAACATTTCTCATCATTGGCGGCAATATGGGGCTGGTCCCACTCACCGGCATTACCCTTCCCTTTATTTCATATGGGGGGTCCAGCCTGCTGACAAGCATGGTCTGCGTACTGCTTCTCCTGAAGTTGAGCACCGAACCCGGCAAGCGCCGCGGCCTGGAAAGTTCGCCTGCGACTTACCAATTCCTGTCCGCCGCGCTCATCCTGCTCTTTGTGCTCTTACTCGCGAAAAACGCGCTGATTGCCGTCTGGAACCGCGAGACGCTGATATCCAGACCCGAAAACTTGCGTTGGGCGGTTTATGACCTGTATACTCCACGCGGGGACATTATCACCACCGCCGGAGACGCCCTGGCGGTGACCACCGGGGTATCTGGTGATTACGAGCGCGAATTGTTATATCCGCCGCTCAGCAGCATTGTCGGTTACACGAACGGGCTTTATGGACAATCTGGATTGGAACGCGGTGTTTACGCTTACCTGCGCGGCTACGCGCTGCCTTATGCCGATGTTTGGCGGCAGGAGCTGCTCTACAACCAACCTCCGGCTGGCTCCGACGTCAAGGTGAACCTGAACCTATCGCTCCAAAAAGCAGCCGACACGCTCCTGGAAGGTCAGAAAGGCGCGGTAGTCCTGCTGAACGCCCAAACCGGAGAAATTTACGCGCTCGCCAGTCACCCGTATTTCAATGCCAACACTCTGGCGGACGATTTCTCCGAATTAATGAGCCGCGAAGACGCGCCGATGCTAAACCGAACCACCCAGGCAGCCTACCCCACCGGCACGCTGATTAATTTACCAGCTTTGGCTGCCTATTGGACTGAAGAAAACTTCCGTTATCAGCTTCCTGGGCTCTCTCCGCGGCTGGATTATCCCTGCTTTCAGGCAATGCAGTCAATCGCCAAACGCGTGGACGTGCTCCAATACGGCTGTGAAAGCGCATCCGCGGATTTGGTTAGCCGCGCCGCTCCGGAAGACCTGGCTGCCGCGATGCGCGGTCTGGGTTTTTTCAGCCAGCCCGTGGTGGCAATTGAATCCGCGGCGGCAGCCGACGACCCAGGCGCGCGAACCGACCTGTCTGCCTGGGCGCGTACCGCCTCAGAAACGCAAGTGACCCCTTTGCAAATGGCTTTGATGGCAGCCGCGATAACAAACGGCGGAATGCAGCCCACCCCCAAAATAGTCAACAGTTATCAGTCGGAAAGCGGAGCCTGGACTGCGTTTGGCGGCAATAAATCGGCGGTGGAAGCATTGAACAGCGCATTGGCTCTGCAAATTCGCAAAACCTTAACAGCGGAAAACCAACCTATCTGGTTCCTGAATGGACACGCCCCCCTTTTGGAGGGGGGCACTCTGACCTGGTATATCGGCGGAACTACCCCGCAGTGGGTTGGCGTGCCGCTGGCAATTGCCGTGGCAGTGGAAGGAAATCAGGCAGAACTGACCCAGCAAATCGGGAGCCAGCTTCTGAATCTGTCAACACCCTGAAAGTCTAACGCACAATCCGCAGAAAATGGCGCTTGCCACACTGTAACACGCAGGGCTGGTCAAGCATAAGCATAGCGTCTGCGACGGTCACCCCGTCAAGTTTTACACCCTGCTGTTCCACCAGCCGGCGGGCCTGGTTGCGGCTCTGTGCCAGTTTGTTTTTTACCATCACCTGCAGCAAACTCTCCGGCGCTTCCAGGCGGTATTCGGGCATCTCATCGGGAATATCACCCTTCTGGAACATGGCCACAAACTGGTCCTGGGCGCTGTCAGCCGCGTCCTTGCCATAAAACACGGCAGTAATCCCGCGCGCGAGCTGCATCTTGGCATCGCGGGGATGCATGGCGTTGGTTTCCAGCGCATTCAAAAAGCCGTCCAGGATATCTGGAGACCAATCCGTCGCCAGGCGGGCGTAGATTGGCATGGCTTTATCCGGGATGCTCATCACTTTGCCGTACATATCCTCAGCGCTGGTGTTCAGCGGGATGTGATTACCCAGGGATTTGCTCATGCGTACTTCGCCGTCCGTGCCGGGTAAGATGCCGAGAATAATGCCAATATTCGGCTTCTGTCCGTAATATGTCATCACCTTCCGGGCGGCGGTCATGATATTAAAGAGTTGATCAGAACCGCCAACCTGCACATCCGAGTTCATAAAATGCGCGTCGTAGCCCTGCATCAACGAATAAAAGAATTCGTGCAGATGAATCGGTTCGCTGGCATCCCAACGCTTGCGGAAGTTATCCCGCGTCAGAAATTGCTGGACCGTGAAGTTTGAAGCCAGCCGGAAGAATTCTTCCATGCTGATTTTGGAGAGCCACTCCGAATTGTAGCGTATGCGGGTTTTCTCGGGCTCCAAAACGCGAAAAGCCTGCTCCGCGTAGGTTGCCGCGTTGCGCATCACCATGTCCAGGTTCATCTGCGGGCGCAGCTTGTCTTTGTCGGACGGGTCGCCAATCAGAGACGTAAAAGAACCGATAAGAAAGGTTACATCATGGCCCAATTCCTGGAATTGGCGCAGTTTTCGCATCGTGACGGTATGACCAAGATGCAAATCAGTTGAGGTCGGGTCGTACCCGCAATAAACCTGCAGCGGACGTCCTTCGCGCTCAGCTTCAATCAAGCGTTCGCGCAATTCGGCTGTCATGGCTTGCTCAATTGAGGGGTCACCATAATCGACTCCCTGCATTAAGTATTTAACCTGTTCGTCAATGTTCATTTGCATTCTCCATCATGCATCCGGTAGAGCTCAAAATCGTCCGCCCGGGCGCCGTCTGTGATGCTGAATTTTACCGCATTTTTAGCCTCAATTGCGCCCGGCTGCGGCTGCCCAAACCAGACCCTCCACGCGCGCTACAATTTTATCGTTTCCAGAGGCAGCCGCATAAGCAAAAAAACCTCCGGCGCGCCGGAGGTTTTAGTAATTCATGTGAACGTCTAATCTTCAGGGAAGTGGGTTTCATCTTCAGGGCTTGGTTCGTCCAGGCCCGCGAGGCCGCTTCCCTCAATATCATCGCGGCGGTCATCCTCTTCGGCGGTCGTGAGCTCCTCATCCCGGGGTTCTTCTTCGTGGTTAATTGGCTGCATATCCGAGATGTCGATGCCCTCTATTTCAAGCTCCTGCGCGTATTTGGGCGGGTGAATGGTATGCCGGACAATCAGGAGTGCGGCGGATACCAGCGCCACAATCCCCATGATGGTTTGGTTAATATTAAAACCAGCCACAGGGGAAGGATCCAGGCGTAAAAACTCAAGCCCAAAACGAATCGTCGGATAGAGCACTAAATAAAGTAAAAAGATATCGCCTTTATACAGTTTTTCTTTGTATTTCCGCCCGATTAACAGGAGGACGCCCGCGGCAACGAGGTTCAGCAGCGATTCATACAGGAAAAGGGGATGATATTTTGAGACCGTTTCGAAGCCTGGCAGCCGATATGCCGGGCTGATCGTGATGGCCCAGGGCAGGTTGCTGGGGCTGCCGTAAAGTTCCTGATTAATGAAGTTGCCCCAACGACCGACTGCCTGTCCGATTAACAATCCGGGCGCAATGATGTCTGCCCACTCAAGGAATTTCTGCTTGGTTGCCCTGCAGTAGATTAGCAGTGCCAGCGCTCCGCCAATTATCGCGCCCGGGATACCCAGCCCACCGTTCCAGATCATCAGGATTTGCAGCGGGTGCGTCAGGTAGTATTTGGTAGTCAGCCCCATTGCCGCGTTGGAGGCGGAAGGCGTGAACACATGCCAGAGTCGGGCGCCAATAATTCCTCCAACCAGAAGCCAGGGCAGAATATCCCAGACCAGGTTGCCGTCTTTGCCGCGGCGTTTCGCCTCCACGGAGGAAAGCCAGGCGCCCAAAAGAGCGCCGGTCAAAATTATCAACGCGTAATATCGGATTGTTAGTGGTCCTATCTGAAATCCTTGAGGCATAGTAAATTCCTTTACAGTTTAATCCTGCCGGACGCTGCCGGCGGCTCGTTTTCTGACATATAGAAGGCGCTGAATCGCGGTCACATTTCCTAAGATTGCAATTATACCAACAGAATAAACCGTCCGATTTAATAGCAGACCCAAAACCAAAATAATATAACGTTCGACGCGACCAAGAAGTCCAACCTTACCGTCAAAGCCAAGGGCTTCTGCCCGCGCGCGGATATACGAGACGAGAACAGAGCCAGCCGCCGCCGCATAGGTCAGGTATATGCCGTTGGGGCTGGACTCCCGGGTAAAGTACACCAGGACCCCTCCCAGGAGCAACAATTCATCATAACGGTCTATCACCGAATCCAGAAAAGCGCCGAAGCGGGTCGGTGTGCCCAGCCGGCGCGCCATCGCGCCGTCCAGCGCGTCCAACGGGCCCATCAGAGCGGCAGTCAGCCCTCCCCAGAGCAAATGCCCGCTGCCAATCAGGGTTGCGGCGATGATATTACCCACCAAGCCTGCCAGCGTGATGTGATTGGGCTTAATACCTAAGCCAAGGAAAAAGCCAGCGGCAGCGTCTAAGACCCGGCTGAAGCTTTTCCGCAGGATTGATTCAAATGATTTCTTGTCCGACTTCTGGTCACTCATACGCGCTCACCGGGCAGCCTATTCGTCCGCGTCGGCTGGTTCATTTTCAATGCCGTCCAGCAGGATCTGGCGGTTTTTTCCACCGCTTTGCGCCGGACCGATGATTCCGCGATTTTCCAACTCATCAATCAACCAGGCAGCCCGCGGATAGCTGAGGTGCAGCTGCCTTTGCAAAAATGAAGCGCTGGCTCTGTTCGTCCGCCGCAGCACATCGATTGCCTGCTTAATCAAGCCTTCGTCTCCATCTTGCGCGTCCTCGCTCACCTGCTGTTCCCACGGCGAAGTTAGGCTTTCGTCCGGAAGGGCGGTCTTCTCGGTTTGTGGGGCAGGGCTGGCGGCTGATTTTTGAGTTTGCGGCTGCCACCAGGCAATGATCCGGCTGATTTCCGCGTCGCTGATATATACCCCCTGAGAGCGTTGGAGCTGACCTGTCTGAGGATTCAGGAAGAGCATATCGCCTTTCCCGAGCAAAGTTTCGGCCCCGGGAGAATCCAGGATAACGCGGGAATCCATCAGGGAGGCAACGGTAAAGGCAATTCTGGCGGGGAAGTTGGCTTTAATATTGCCGGTAATGACATCGACGCTGGGGCGCTGGGTGGCAACAATCAAATGCATTCCAACCGCGCGCGCTTTCTGTGCCAGCCGCACCAGCGCCCGGTCGGTTTCTTCTGGCGAAGAAAGCATCAGATCCGCCAATTCATCAATAATTATCACCATGCGCGGCAGCGTTGGCTTGCCGCTGTGCAGCATGCGCGCGTTGTAGGTATCCAGGTTGCGGGAATGGGCTTCCTCCAGAATCTTGTAACGATTTTCCATTTCGCTCACTGCCCAGCGCAGTTGGCTGCCTATGCGCTCAAGGTCGGTCTCCACGGGCCCCAATAAATGTGGAAGCCCGTTAAAGCGGGTCAGTTCCACCCGTTTCGGGTCTATCATCACCAAACGCAGATCATCGGGTTTGTTGTTCATCACCAGGCAGGCGGTGATCGCGGCGATACAAACCGACTTGCCCGAGTTGGTTGTCCCCGCGATGAGCAAATGCGGCATAACCGCCAGGTCTGCCACCATAGGCGCGCCGGAAACATCCTTACCCAATGGAAAGGCGAGCGGAGAATGCAGCGCCAGAAACTCCTCCGATTCCAAAATCGGACGCAGTTTGACGATGGTGTGCACTGTGTTTGGCACCTCCACCCCCACATAAGACTCTCCGGGCACCGGCGCCTCAATGCGCAGGCGTTCCGCTTTAAGCGCGAGGGCCAAATCGCGCGAAAGACCGGAAATCTTGGCGACCCGCACTTTTTGGCGTTCCTCGGGGTCGCCATTTTTTTCTATGTACCCGGGTTCGACCGCGAACTGTGTAATCGACGGGCCCACGCGGTGCCCGACAACCTTGGCGGGAATCCCAAACTCAGCCAGGGTTCTTTCCAGGATTGCCGCGTTCTGTTTAATTGCTGCTTCATTTGTCACGGCGGGTTTTTCAAGCTCCAGAAGGGATAAAGGCGGCAGCGCGTCCGGGCGTTCGAGGGGAACATCTGCCTTTTTATCGCGCACCGGTTCAGTGCGTTTTTTCTGGTAGCTCAGCGGCAAGGTCATTTGAGATTTGATTTCCTTCGGCGCTGTCTGGAGCGGCTGCCGCGCGGGCCGGTTCCCTTCCATTGGCGCGGGCGCGCTCACCTGAGCTGGAAGCGCGGGAGATTCAGCCGCCACCGGCTCCAGACCGGCCTTGAGGCGCGCCCAGGCTTCCACCCGGCTGAATACATTCAAACCGTAAAGCAGGCAGAGCAGACTGAGCAGCCCTAAGAGCAAGCCAGCGCCGAATGAGCCCAGCAGCCCGGATAAAGGGTGCGCCAGACCCCAGCCTGTGCTGCCCCCCAGGCTGGTTCCCGCTTCAATCTCCAGCACAGTCTCGCCCGAAAAAGCTGAGAGAGAGCCGAGCAGGCAGAGCAAGCCCAACTCCACCAGAACAACTCGACCAACAGAAAAGGGCGCGCCGCGGCCGTTCCGCCATAAAAGCAGAAGCCAGCCGCCCCCAAAAAGCGCCAGAGGCAGCAGATACCTGCCCAGCCCAAACCAGCGCCGCGCCGAACCCAAAATTAAATCCAGAATTACACCGCGCGTGAACCCTAATACGGCCAAACCCAGGATCAGACCAAGCGCCAGAAACAGTACCGCGGCCAAATCCCAGCCAATCCTGGATGGGTCAAACCAAGGTTTTCGCTCCGTCGGCGGCGTTGGGTTGGCGATTTCAGGTTTGGGCTGCTTTCCGCCGCTTCGCGTGGAAAGCGTGGTTTTTTTGGTCTCAGGAACCTTTGCTTGTGTAGGACTCACGGTTGAACTCCAGGCAAAATAATCTGCAATCCGATTAAGTCAGGTTGCAATATCCGTGCCTCAGGCTGGGTTTCCAAGGTCGCTGTCAGGAGGTTTAGCCTCCGTATCGGCTTCGACAGCATTGGAGGCAGCCTCCGCTTCCTGGCGCATAATACTCCTGGCGATATTTTCCAGCGCGACGCGCTGCTTGCGGTATAAATCTGCTTCAGAAACTGCCAATTTTCGGGCGACCTCACGCACTTTTTCCCCCTGGATGAACTTCAAATCAAGAATGTTGTACAAAATCCAGTCGCTGGTGAGTTTGCGTTCGCCTTCCGGTTTGCTTTCCTCAATGGATTGTTTTAATATCGCCCGCAGGGCGTTTGTCCGGCTTCCGTCGAAGTTATCGCTTTGAGACTTTACCAGACGTAAGTTCAGCAGCGGGTTGTTCGTCAGTTTTGGACCGCCCCAATAATGCGTGAGCGCGTCCTTGACCCAGTCTGTAAATTCCCCGGGCACCTGGGAGCTCCCGTTACGATAAATACCCCTCTGGTTGTAGCTGGAACTGGAAATTAATTCCTGAATGTAATCAACTTCCGGCTGCAAAACGGAAAGCGAATTAAGCACCTGCAGCTGCAGCGCCCGGTCCTTCAAGGCCAGTGTCGCCCGGTCTGCCAAAAGCGCCACCGCGTTCAGCTGCTCCGGTAAAAACGCCTCCTCTGCCTCATCCGGGAAACCGCAAATCCCAAACAAACGGGATTGTTCAATGTCCTGCTGATAGGTAAGCGGGATGAGCCGGAAAGCCCCCAGAGACACCATCTCCCGGGGCGACTGCTGGTCTGGTTGAACAGCGCGGATAAGCTCACCAGTTTCCGGCAGTTTATCCAAAATGTGTCGGTCACCCGCGTGAATGATATAGTTCACCGCTCCATTTTCGATGACCGCGATAAACGCGCCGCGCACCTGCAGCTGATCGCAAATGGACGCTGTGATGATTTCCAGGAATTGGTCCAGGTCTTTCTCGGTCAGCATACGCTCTTCCAGGGTCCGGATCAGGCTCAGGTCCTCCCTATCCGCGCCAAAAAAGAGCATTTTTTCCAGGTACGGCGCGAGGAGCGTGATAAAGTATTCCAGGACCAGAATTGTTCCCACCATCACCACGGGGACGTAGGGAATATATGGGTCGCCAAACGTCAGACCATACCGGCGAACAATCGTCGTGGCGCCCAGCGTCATCATCGCCACGAAAGGGCCGCGCATCAGCCAGCGAAACAGGCGGCTTTTTATCGCGCGGTCAGTCCAGTTCAGCCCGAAAAAAGAAACAACGTAAGCAATCGCCACCAGCGCGACACCGGTCAAAATCGCGCTGAGAATCGTCAGCAGCCAAAAAAAGTCGGGGTTATGCGCGAAGAGCGTGCTGCCGTGAAACAGGAACAGCGCGCACGTGACAGCGGGAGCGCCGGCGCCGATAAAAAGGTAAAACAAACGCCGGCGGGTTGTGGTGGTGTTGCTGCGTAAAACTGCCCGGAAAAGATTATAGAAAGAAAGCGCAATGACGGTTAGATAATACGCGCCGAAAACGGCGGTAAACGGCAAGGTTTCCAGATATGCCACCGGCGCGCGTTCCCCCGCCAATTCACCGACGGTAATGTGGAGCGGAACCAGAACCGCCCAAATTAAAGACAGCAGCGCGAATATCCGCACCAAAAGCGTTCGCCGGCCGCGGCTGGGGCGCCCTGTCAGCGTCAACAAAGCGTCAGATAAATAGAAATAACCTGCTGGCAAAAGAGCCATCATCATCCAGCGCAAGCTCAGCCAGGCTTGAATGATGTTCGGCGCGTTCGAGATGTTGGCAATCGTATCACTGCTGAAAACAATGGTAACGAGCGTCAGGATGATGATAAAGCTTCTGGCGACGCCGTCCCGAAAATTGAAACTCAGCGAATACATCACGATCGCGATCGCGGTAATCGCAACCCCGGCGTTCAGGATCTGGGCGATTATTTTGAGAACGCCGGTGAGTGTAAGCGCAGGTACATTCATAAACAAAGAAATATCCATCAGTTGATAGGTTTGTCAAAAAATAGAGCGGGGTCATGGTTGGGGAAATACTGGTCCAGATACCCACACATCTGATAGCCAAGCTTCTTAACCATCTGCACAGCTGGGTCGTTGCGCATCTGGATTTCCATGAGGACGCGCCGCGCCTTCTGTTCGTGCGCCCAGGCCTCGCAAGCCAAAAGCAAACCGCTGCCTACGCCTTTCCGGCGCATAAGCGGCGCAACAACCAGATCGGTAACCCGGGCGGTGTCCCTGATGCGTTGGTTTTCAAGCGCCACATAAGCGACCAGCTCACCCATCACCAACCCGACAAAAATCGCGGCGGCGTCTGCCCAGGAATGGATTAAGGTTGTTTCATCTTTGGGGTATTTGATATTTACCGGGCGGGGCAGGTAAACGCGCTCAAAATTGCTCGCGAAACTGGTTTTATCACTCCTTAAATCCAATTTATAGGCAAATTCGCTCCGGGAATTGTGGTTAATCCCAACCATGTGTTCCAAATCCGCCTGCCGTGCTGCCCGTATTTCCAATTCAGCCATGATATATGATCCTCTACTTCGCCGGCGCGATCACTTTTACCATGATGACGCAAGCTGCTGTCTGCTCTCCCTGGTTATCCAGGGCAGTCAACCTGAGCAAATAATCCCCCGGGACAAGATTCGTTGTGTACCAGAAACCCAGGCTGGATTCTATTCGCACGCCGCTGCCCGCGGCAATTGTTTGCCAGTTTGGCTCCTGCCCCAAGGTTGAATATTCGTATTTGTAAGATCCGTAATTCGGAGTGTTTACGGATCCAATCAACTCCACCACGCCGCTGATCTCATCGCCGTGCTTTGGCTCTGAGATTTCCAATGTTCCTGCCTGGCAGTTGCTTTCGATGCCCTCGATTTGCGCCTGAGGATAGCGCGTTGGCGTCGGCGTAGCGTCCGTCGGAACAGGTCCGGCTGGCAGGGTGGTCGTTGGCGTGCCTAACACGCTAATCGTCGGGGTCGCGTAAAGGGGTTGTTGGGCAAGTTCTCCCGCCAGGAATGTTGCCACGATAAACTCACCTACCGCCAGCAACGCGACCAGCATCATCACCGTCGCGGCCGAGGCGACTTTTGTTTGAGCCGCCTCGCGCTCCAAGCCAAAAACCGAAGTTCTCCGTTCATTCAAAGCAAGCATCAGCCGGCGCAAATAAACTATCGCGACCACGCCGAGAATCAAGTAGATCGGGACTTCGAAGTCCGCGAGGAATTTTATGATGGCATCCATGGTTACTACTGACAGCCAGGCAAGCGGGCTGGTGTTAAGGGCGCCCGCAAGGCTATAAGCTCGCGAGCACGCCCTTAATGATGGTTGTAAGTTTGGGCACAATGACCTTTCCGGCTTCCAGAACCTCTTCGTGGGAGGCGATGTTAGTTCCGTTCAAGTCAATTTTGTTCGAGATCCCAGAAATTCCTAACACGCGCTGCCCGCCGTGGCGCGCCACGATTGCCTCCGGCACTGTGGACATTCCTACCGCGTCGGCGCCAGCCAACCGTAAGAAACGGCAATCCGCTGGCGTTTCAAATGAGGGACCAGAAAGTCCGGCATAAATGCCGCGCCGCACATTCAGGTTGGCTTCATCGCTCACCTTTTGGGCGAGCGCGATTAATTCCTGATCGTAAACCTGGCTCATATCCGGAAAACGGGGACCGAATTCATCCAAATTGGGTCCGCGTAAAGGGTTCGGGCCGGTCATTGGAAGGAGAGAAAGGTGGTCGGTAATCAGCATCAGGTCTCCGGCAGAATAATCCGGATTAATCCCGCCGGCCGCGTTCGTAAGCACAACCGTCCGAATTCCCAGCCGCTGCATCACGCGCACGGGCAGTCCAATCCGCGACATGCTGTAACCCTCATAATAATGCGCCCGCCCCTGCAGCACCAGGATGGCCTTGCCCATCAGTCTGCCGATCACCAGGCGCCCGCTGTGCCCTTGCACGGTTGAGACCGGCCAATGCGGGATTTCGCTGGTGGGGATAATTGCCGGACTTTCCACTTCGTCCGCCAATGGACCCAGCCCGGAGCCCAGAATCAGCGCGATTTTAGGTTGAATCGAAATCCGACCGCGAACGACCGCTGCCGCTGTGTCAATTTCTTGCATTGTAATGATATCCGACATGCATCACCTCATAAGTTTTCTTGGTGCGATTATATCATTGTGAGGGTGATGCGGGGAAATGCAGGGGCGGGCGGCTTTGCTGCTGGCAGCAAACCAGCTTCGTCAGAAGAGCAAAAATTACCTGCGGGCTGCTCTGCCTTAGCGGCGCCTCGTCAGCCGGGCAAGGTCGCATTCGCTGGCAAAGGGCGCCTTTCATAGACAAAAAGGCTGACCTGTAGGTCAGCCTTTTAGGTAATTGGCTAATTTAGGCTTACAGAACCTTCACATCCTGCGCCTGGGGGCCTTTGGCGCCCTGGGCGACAGTGAATTCAACTTCCTGATTTTCCTGCAAGGTCTTGAAGCCATCAGAAATGATAGCGCTGTAGTGTACAAAGACATCCTTGCCACCTGAATTGCGGGCGATGAAACCAAAACCCTTTTCACTATTGAACCATTTCACGGTTCCAACTTCACGTTCTGACATTATGTACTGATCCTCTCTATAAATAAAAAAAGTTTTATTTGATCAATGGGGGTTTACTGCCGGGTGACAAGCACTTTGAAGAGCAAACTTCCATATACAACCTTCGTATATTACTACAAGATATTTTATTTGTCAAAACCTATTTTTTGCGCTTGTCAAGGGCAATCTTCAGCGGATGATCGGGGTGCGGGCAGAGCGAAACGGAACTTCGCCCGTATTCTTGTTATCAACTGCGAATAATTGACTTCCATATTTTATTCAATGCGCCATCTTAAGCTGATTGGCGCTCTGTCTTTTTCACGCTTTGAATCGGCATTTTCTTATCTGCGGTATTTGCACAACTTCACCCACCGGTCACTGCAGCAATTTTTTTACCTGAGCTTAGCATCCTTTCCCAAAACACATCGTAAGCAAACCCACTCCCTGCTCCGCGTTTCTTCAAAACACCAATGGTACAATAAGCTCCTATGCCTGGAAAAATTTGTATTCCCTTATCGGAGTGGGCCTAAATTGAGCCTTCGCTATTGCTCATTGGCGAGCGGCAGCTCTGGAAACTGCCATTTCCTCAGCAGCGAAAAGACGCGCATCTTGGTGGATGCTGGCTGCAGTATGCGCTACGTACGCAGCGCCTTGAGTCAAATCGATGAGGCTCTGGAGGATATCCAGGCAGTCTTCATTTCCCACGAACACCGGGATCACGTCATAGGGTTGGGACCGCTTGCCCGCAAATACGGTTTTATGCTTATTATGCACAGGGCAACCTATCAGGCTGTCGGAGACAAATTGGAAAACATCAGCAGCAACCGCATCCATCTGATCGAGGCGGGCTCCTTCCGCTTCGAGGACCTGGATATCGAAGCTTTCACGCTGAGCCACGACGCGGAAAATACCTTTGGATTCACCTTCTCGAAAGGTTCGTCCCGGGTTGGCATCGCCACTGACCTTGGGACCGTTAGCAAAACAGTCTTAAACAAACTTCAGGCCTGCCAATTTATTTCTATCGATTGCAATTATGACGCGGAAATGCTTGAGAAGGGCCCCTACCCAGAAGTCATCAAGAAACGCATCGCAAGCAAAACAGGTCATCTCTCCAATCAAGATACCGCGGAGCTCGTGAGCACTTTGCAGAATGTTGGGCTCATCCAAAACGTACTCCTCGCGCATATGAGCGCGGAGAACAACAACCCCGCGTTGGCATTGAAGGCAATTCAGGATGCTATCCGTCCACCTGGCAGCCGCGCGGAAAGAGACATCATCCTCGAGGTGGCTGATCGCGCGCGCGTTAGTCATCTTCACGTCATCCGATAATAGCAGCAGCAAAATTAATCATGGCACGGCGGGAAGCGGGTGGCTGCTCCGCATCGTTGGCAGATAGACCAGCTGAGTTTCTGCTTTGAAGGATGCCTTGGAGAGCCGCGCGGGCGAGACCTGAACACCTATGCCCGCGGTGTGCTTCCGAGCTTAAGCTTAATCAGGAAAGTTGGCGGGCGACCTTCGCTTTCTACGAACCCGTGAAAAAACGAGCTGATTGTCTCCCGCGCTCAATCGGTAATGAACAAATCCGTTCTCCATTACCCCAACTATTGAATTTTGTTACACGAGTTGTATACTCTAGATAAGTTAATGGGACAAAGTCCTTGTCCCCGTCTAATATTCTTATCTTAAACATTACAGACAGATGGTGTTTCCTTACTGACGCGAATAGACTTCGGAGGTAGAAATGGTTTCTTTAACGCGTAAACGCAGGTTTTTGCGTTCCATTTTTCTGTTGTTCGCCGTGATTGCGCTGTCCTCCACCGCTCAGGCGCAATCCACCGATGCATCTATCATCGGTCCCGAAATCACGATATCAGCACTTGCAAGCGATGAATGGAGCCCGGATATTGCCTACAACTCCGTTCATAACGAGTACCTGGTGGTTTGGGAAAACGTTTGGCCGGGTGGACATAAGGACATCTATGCCCAACGGCTTTCCGGAGATGGCAGGCTGCTCAGTTGGTTCGCCGTAGCCACCAATACGAATAAACAAATGAACCCCTCGGTAGCTTACGACCCCATTCACGACCGCTACCTGGTTGTGTTCGCGTACGATTATTATGGAAACGACAGCGATTGGGATATCAACGGACGTTTCATCCCCTGGGACGGACCTGACCCCAGCCTGGTTGATTTCGGTATTTGTACCTGGGACAGCAATCAAAGAAGGCCTGCGGTCGCGTTCGCGTACACCGAAGAGGAGTTCCTGGTAACCTGGACGAATACTCCTGCCGGGCAGCCGACTTATATCAGCGCGCGGCGCGTCTTTGCAGGGGGAGGATTTCCACCAGGAGACGGCTTTACTGTTTCGAGCGGCCCGGAAAATCGCGACTTTCAGGATGTCGCCTATAACCTGGCACGCAATGAATATCTTGTGACCTGGGATGTTGAATCAGCGGGAGACAGCCTGAACATCGCTGGAGTGCGGCTCAATGCGATGGGCCAACCTTTACTTGGCGGCGATCCATACGCGATCGGCGAGTTTACCATCGCGGGCTGGCCGGATAGCGAAGAGCGGCCGGCGGTGGCGGCTTGCTTTACCGCTGACCAGTATATGGTGGCGTGGCAGTCAGACGTTGGTACAGGCGGTACTGATTATGCTATCTATGCCCGCTACCTGGATGGGGAAGCACACCCTGGCAGTGTACACTTGATCTCAAATACCCCTGCTCCACAACTTTATGTGGATATATCCTGCGATTTCCTGGGCAAGAAGTACTTTCTGGCCTGGCAGGACAAATACGTAGGAGGAGAGTACGGCATCTGGGGCAGGTTCGCGCTGCCAAACACCACTTTGGGGCCCGAGTTCGAAGTGGTGGGGCCGCGACATCAGGCCGATAGGGAGTTTCCTGCTGTGGCTGGAGGAAAAGCTGGCTTCCTGGCCGCCTGGGAGCACGACCGCGACGGCGGAACGAATAAAGACCTGCACGGGCGGTTGCTGGCTTATCTGATGTACCTGCCTGCGATTGTCAAGTAAGGAGCTGCCGCGCGGCGAGGGGCTTGGCGCAAGTAGTTACGCTCAAACGTGGCGGCGCTAAAGCCATCAGTTCAAGCCTAAAGCCTCTGGTGCGCCGCGGGTTGTCGTTATCTCGCGAGGATTCAGGCGTTCGACGTGATGGTAAAACCAACGCTTGGGTTGTTGTTCTCTCGCCGAAGAATAATAGCCCCGTTTGAGTAAATGTGCCGTAAGACTGTTTTGTTTTCGGAAGGAAAATAGCTATCCAGTTTTTTTCTTCATCCCGGAATCAAATGGATCCTAAATTAGCGTGGATGCAGGAGTGATATTGGACCACGTCGAAATTGTTGGCGATTGAAAGTGATGCTCTGATTGGTGGTATCAGATGAAGCAGAAAATGGATATTTCCTTTTTACTCCACCCTAAAGATCGGACTGTGGAAGCTTATCGGGAATGGATTCGCTGGATGTCCCTTGCTTCTACCGGCAAGCGGGTAGGGGACAATCTGAACGATGAGGAGTGGAAAAAGAAGTGCGAAGAATTCTGACGGGATTACGACGCCAAACATCCCGGGGAAGTGCCGAAGTTTTCTGGGCAAGGAGGTTTAGATTCATGCAGTCCGAGGCCCACGGCGCGGGGGAGACCCGGAATCGTTTCTTCGTGGCGTTAATCAAAACATGGCGAGGCTGGGATTTGCCTGTATCCGTAAGGGCAAACCCGGAACCAATCTTTTTCCGGGTCTTAAATAAAAAACATGGCGAGGCTGGGATTTGCCTGTATCCGTAAGGGCAAACCCGGAACCAATCCTTTTCCGGGTCTCAAATAAAAATATGGCGAGGCTGGGATTTACCTGCACCCGTCCGGGCAAACCCGGAACAAATCCTTTTCCGGGTCTTAAATAAAAAACATGGCGAGGCTGGGATTTGAACCCAGAACCAATGGCTTATGAGTCCACTGCTCCACCGTTGAGCTACCTCGCCCAATGCGCAAAGATATTACCTGATTCAGCCCAAAATGTCAACAGAAAGCTCTTCTTCCCAGTTTATTATCCTGCATATTGACTGCGCGAGGCCCGTATGACACAAGAAGGTTTTTATATGACTGACATTTCCGACGTGACGAAACACTCTGCTTCCGCGACGCGAGCCTTGACCAAAAGGCAAAAACAACAAGCTCCCCGTCCCCGGGGAGCCAGGAATACTTATCTTTCCAGCGTCTTAAATCAACCCGACTTCTTTCCCAACTTTGGCAAAGACGTCCAGCACGTGCTCCAGCTGGCTTTGCGTATGCGTGGCCATGTAGCTCGTGCGTAGCAGCTGCCGGCCGGGCGCTGTGGCGGGGCTGATGACCGGATTGACAAACACGCCGCTGTCAAAGAGCAGCCGCCAGGTGCGGAAGGTGGTCTCGTCATCGCCGATAATAATCGGCACAACCGGCGTGCATGAATGCCCGGTATCAAAGCCCAATTGGCGCAGGCCCGCCCGCATAAACTCCCCGTTCCGATTTACCATGTCAACGCGTTCCGGCTCTTCCCGCATGATTTGCAGGGCGGCTAAAACCGTCGCGGTGTTTGCCGGAGGAATGCTGGCGCTGAAAATGAGGCTGCGCGCGTGGTGTTTAATGTAATCAACCACCGCGAAGTCGCCCGCGATGAAACCACCGATTGAAGCCATGGACTTGCTGAATGTTGACATAATCAAATCAACCTTATCGGTCAGACCAAAATGTGCCGCGGTTCCGCGCCCGCCGCCCAAAACGCCAAAGGCGTGCGCGTCATCCACCATAAGGCGGGCGCCGTAGCGCTCGCACAAGGCAACCACCTCAGGCAGGGGAACGATATCGCCCTCCATGCTGAACAGACCGTCCACCACCAGCAATTTACCTTTATCTCCGGGCAGGCTCTTGAGCACGCGTTCAAGATGCTCCATATCGTTATGGCGGAAGCGCTCAATCTTTCCACCGCTCAACAAAGCCCCGTCGACGATGCTGGCATGGTCTTCTTTGTCAAGAATGACAATATCACTCTTGCCAACCAACGCGCTGATGGTGCCCAGGTTCACCTGCATGCCGGTGGAGAAAACCAAAGCGGCTTCCTTGCCGACCCATTCCGCCAGCTCCCGTTCCAGCGTTTCAATCAGGGTCATGTTTCCGTTCAAGAAGCGTGAGCCCGTACAGCTGGTTCCATATTCCGCGATAGCGTCCATAGCAGCCTTACGCACCTTCGGGTGCGTGGTCAGCCCAAGGTAGTTGTTGGAGCCGCACATGATAATTCGGCGCCCCTCATACAACACTTCCGTACCCTCATTTTTATCCAGGGGAATAAAATAGGGATAAGTACCTTTCTCCCTGGCTTCGTTTGCGTATTCAAACCCGTAACACTTGTCAAAAAGATCCATTTCACACTCTTTCAATAATAAAAATAATTGATAGACGAATAGCGCGATTATAACCCATCCCGGTTTATTGCAAAAGTTAGGCTTACAACCATGCTATACTTATAGCTTAGAAAGCCAGGCATATTAATAGAAGGAACAAGCCATGAAGAAGACCATCCTCATCATTACCGCGCTTCTGCTCTTAAGCGCCTGCAACATTCCTAACTCCGCCGAACATACTCAGGATTTGATTGGCACTGCGGTCGCGGTCGCCCTCACGAACGCGCCAACCAACACCCCAATCCTTTTCACACCCGCTCCACCCACCGCGCAGCCTATCCCTCCGACCGAAACCGCCACGTCGGTCCCCACCGAAACGCCAACCGCGACGCCCACCCCAACCCCAACCTTAAACCCGCAAGACCCAGCTCTCCAGTATGGCACTCCCGACAAGGTCGAGAATTTTTCAACGGTGACCGGTGCCTGGAATTATGAGGATGACTGGTCAAGCTGGAACGTGCATGACGGCTTCCTTAATATTTACTCCAAAGGCACACCTTATTGGCACAGTTGGTACACCACCGGCGCGCAAATTAAAAATTTTTACCTTGAAGCCGAACTGACCATGCCCAACTGCTCTGGGAAAGACCGCATCGGTCTGGTATTTCGTCTGACGGAAGGCAACCGCTTCTACTTTATGGGTCTCACGTGCGACGGCACCTGGGGTTTCAATCGCTATACCGCCTCCAACGCCTCCGAAACTATCCTTCAATACCAAACCTCAGACAAAATCCGCCCGGCAAACGAGACCAATCGCATCGGTGTGCTCGCCAACGGGAACAGCTTCGCGTTCTACATCAACGGCGCCCTGGTTGGCTCGACTACTGATGATACTTACCCCGGCGCTGGCACAACGGGTTTTGTTTCAATGTCGGCTGGCACTGTAAATTTCAAGACCAGCGTGGATGTGCTGCGCTATTGGGTTCTGCCTTAGCTCAGTGAGTTTGGGTCAATCCAGGCGGCGCTGCGAGCTCTTTTGCCGCGCACGCATCAATAGAATAATTGGTGAGGTGGTTTCAGTATGGATACCGGGTACATGAAAAATGCTCAACTGGACGGCGATTCATTTCTGCTGGAAGGCAGCAATATTGGCGTGGTTCTCTTTCATGGTCTGACTGCCACAACAGCCGAGGTGCGCCTGCTGGGAGAATACCTGCATGGGCAGGGTTATACCGTCTCAGCCCCACTGCTGCCAGGTCACGGAACCCACCCCGACGCGCTGAACCGCACCAAATGGCAGGAATGGTATGAGAAAGCAGAAGAAGCTTTCCTCGAAATGCGTCAACGCAGCGCCAGGGTCTTTATCGGCGGAGAATCCATGGGCGCTTTGCTCGCGCTCCTGATTGCCAGCCGCTACGAGCAGGTTTCAGGCATTGTGCTGGCTGCCCCCGCGCTAAAAATCCGGAAGCTGAAAGCTGCCTTCGTGCTGCAATATTTCATCGCCCACCTGGATAAACACCAGGCAGAAGACAACCTGCCCTGGAAAGGTTACAACGTCTATCCGGTTAAAAGCCTGGTCCAATTGGGAATACTTCAGAACGTGGTCAAAGAGGAGCTTCCGGCGGTGAACCAGCCGCTGCGGGTGTTCATCGGCGGGAAAGACAAAAGCGTGCCGCCCGAAAGTGGAAAAATAATTGTCGAACGGGTTAGCTCTCAGGATAAAAAGCTGGTTTGCATGGAAGAGTCCCCGCATGTGATGCTCCTGGCGCAGGAGCGCGAGAGCATCTTCGCGGAGACAGGCGCTTTCATCCGGGAACTGGTCAACCTCGCCACGGAGTGAACTTTTCCCGGCAGTTAGCCGCGGCCCTCACCCGCTCCAAATCGAATACTTTGCAATAATCGCCCATTTTTGCAAAGTTAATTGACGCATATTCCTCGCGCGTGTATACTAATTCTCCGTCTTTGTGTATGGATTGCTGCCATTATTTAAGCTTGGATAAATTTAATGAAAACAACTGTGTCTGATTACCCGCGGCTTGACCCAAAATCCGTGGTGAAGAGTAAAAACGGTCTCACCGCTTTATGGCGATTAATGTCTGGCTATCATCGGCATTATCTCGTGGCTGCCTTGATGCTGACGATTTCTGCCACCGCCCGCGCTGGCATTTACCTGTTTCTGGGTTGGTTTGTGGATCATATTCTAAAGGAAGGCCGCTTCGGAAGCGAACTGCTGCTCTCCGCAGCCGGCTTTATGGGTCTGATACTTATTCAGGCTACTTCCGGCTTCCTCAGCAACCAGCTGGCTGCCCAAACCGCTGAAAGCAGCACCCGCCGCCTGCGCGACCTGCTCTTCGACCATATCCAGCGCTTGTCGTTCGCTTATCACGCGGAGGCTAAAACCGGCGACCTGCTCGAACGCGCCTCTTCTGACGTAGATACGCTGCGCCGCTTTATCAGCGACCAGGCAATTGGCGTGGCGCGTATCATCGCGATTTTTATCATCAACTTCACGGCAATTCTGCAAATTAACACGCGGTTGGCTTTGGTGTCCATCATCATCGTGCCGGTCACCCTGGTGGTGTCCATCCTGTTTTTCCGACAGCTGTCCAAAGCTTTTCAAGCTTATCAGGAGCAGGAAGCGGTTATCTCCACCAACCTGCAGGAGAACCTGAGTGGGGTGCGGGTGGTAAAAGCTTTCGCGCGGCAGGCTTACGAAATTGATAAATTTGAGAGGAATAACTACGAAAAACTCAAACGCGGCCGAAAGCTGAATCTGATGCACTCTCTTTTCTGGCCGATTTCAGACACCTTATGCGCGGCGCAGATGATTGGCAGCAACATCATGGCAGCCTTCATGGCAATCGATGGCGTAATCACCCTTGGCAACTATATGTCTTTCACTGGTTTGCTGGGCTGGTTGATTTGGCCTATCCGCAACCTCGGCCGGCTGATAGTGGATACATCCCGGGCTCTGGTCTCGCTCAACCGCGTGACGGAAATACTGCGGGTTGCCGAAGAACCGCTCTTCGAAGGCTCTCTCATGCCCGCGGAAGGCGTCCAGGGGAATATCCGCTTTGAGCATGTGAGTTTCGCGTACGAACAAGACCGCCCCGTCCTGGAAGACATTTCGTTTGAGTGCAAGGCAGGACAGGTGGTGGCGCTGCTTGGCTCAACTGGTTCAGGGAAGACCTCTCTGGTGAACTTGCTGCCGCGCTTTTATGACGTCACCGACGGCAGCATTCTATTGGACGGCGCCGACCTGCGGGTATATCCGCGGCACTACCTGCGTTCGCAAATTGGCATCGTGGAACAGGAGCCTTTCCTTTTCTCCTGCAGCATCCGCGACAACATCACCTATGGAATTACGCGCGAGGTCAGTCAGGCTGAAATTGAACAGGCAGCCCGGGAAGCGGCTGTCCATGATGTCATTATGGAATTCGCGGATGGCTACGACACATTGGTCGGTGAACGCGGGGTAACCCTTTCCGGCGGGCAGAAACAGCGCGTGGCAATCGCCCGGACGCTGCTAATTAACCCGAAAATACTCATCCTTGATGATTCAACCTCTTCAGTGGATATGGAAACCGAGGTGCAAATCCGCCAGGCGCTCCAGTCGTTGATGGAAAACCGCACCACCTTTATCATCGCGCACCGCATCCAAAGCATTATGAGCGCAGACCTGATTCTGGTCTTCGACCAGGGCAAAATCGTACAATCCGGCAGGCACGAGACGCTGATTCAAGAGCCGGGCATCTATCAAAGTATCTACGAGATTCAAACGCGCATCGACAGCGCGCTGCAAGAGGAAATTGACCGTGTCCACGTACTATGACGAAAATGAATTGGATGACAACGTTCCAATTAAAGGCAACGTCCTGAAACGTTTGTTCGGCGCGCTGCGTCCGCATTGGAAACCCCTGCTCGGCGGGGTGCTTGCCATTGTGGTCGTCTCGCTGCTGGATGCCTACTTCACGATTCTGAGCAAACGCATTATTGACGAAGGCATCCTGCTTCAGGATAAGGCTGCCGTGCTGCGCTTTTTTGGCATGTACGGCGCGATTGTTGTCGTCCAGGCAGTTGGCGTGTTTTTCTTCATTTTTCTGGTTGGCGTGCAGGGCGAGGGCGTGCGGTACGAGTTGCGCAAGCAGCTGTTTAATCATCTGCAGCAGCTCTCACTTTCATACTTCAGCAACACCCCCCTCGGTTGGATTATGTCGCGGGTTACATCCGACACGGAAAAAATGGCGGAGCTGCTGACCTGGGGAATTATCGACACAACCTACGCGGCAGTGAGCATCGTGGTTTCTGCCGTGTTTATGTTCTCGATAAATTGGCAGTTGGCATTGATTGTTCTTTTGTCCTTGCCTGCGATGATGTACGCTGCCCTAAAATTCCGAACGCGAATTTACCATCACTACCGGCTGTCGCGCAAAGCGAATTCGAAGATGACTGCCAGCCTGAACGAAAATATCACCGGCGTGCGTGTGGTTAAAGCCCTGCGGCGCGAAGACCGCAACCTCCAGGATTTTAAGGTGCTCTCAACCGCCATGTATCGCTCCAGTTACCGCGCGGCATACCTCTCGGCCCTGTTTCAGCCGACCATTCAGGTGATTAGCGCTGTTTCCCTGGGTCTCATCCTGTGGCGCGGCGGCATTAAAGTGGAACTTGGCAGCATGACCATTGGCGGCTTGCAAGCTTTCGTTTCCTATATCATGATGATTCTCTGGCCAATCCAAGACCTGGCGCGGGTCTACGCGGACATGCAAAACGCGGTGGCCTCTTCCGAACGCGTGTTCTCGTTGATAGACACCCAACCAGGCATTCATAACCGCCCGGATGCCGTAAGCGCCGCTTCGCTGGCCGGCGACATTGACTTTGAAGGGGTTTCCTTCCGTTATGAGGAAGACGAACCGGTTATCCAGAATCTCAGCTTCCACATTCCATATGGTCAGACCGTGGCTCTGGTGGGCCCTACTGGCGGCGGGAAAACCACAATCGTGAACCTGCTCTGCCGCTTCTACGAACCAACCGAGGGCGTCATCCGGATTGCCGGCACGGATTACCTGAACCTGACGCTGGAAACGATTCAATCGCGGATTGGCGTCGTTTTACAGACCCCGCATCTCTTCTCTGGCAGCATCCGCGAAAACATCCGTTATGGAAAGCTGGACGCGACGGATGAGGAAGTTGAAGACGCGGCAAAGCTGGCAGGCGCTCACAACTTCATCACCCATTTTGAACATGCCTATGAGCAGAATGTTGGCGAAGGCGGTAATTTGCTATCCGTCGGACAAAAGCAGCTGATTAGCATCGCGCGCGCCATCCTTTCCAACCCGGATATCTTCGTGATGGACGAGGCTACCAGCTCGGTAGACACGCTGACCGAGGCGCTTATCCAGAACGGTATGGAGAAATTGATGACCGGTCGCACCAGCTTCATCATCGCGCACCGTCTCTCCACCATCAAAAACGCGGATGTCATCCTTGTTATCCGGGATGGTCAGATAGCGGAAAGCGGCAACCATAAGTCGTTAATGCTCCTGAAAGGGCACTATTATAAGCTCTACACCCAACAGTTCCGGCATGAACTTGAAACGCAGCTGGACCCATACCTGGATGCTCCCGCGGTTCCCGGGCTGAATTAGGGCAAACAAGCATGCGATTCGCGGTCAACTATTCGGTCCCCATGGCAAAGCTCCTGCAAGAAGGCGCGCTCAGCTGTGATTTGCTGAAGTGCCCGGAGTGGGAAGGTATTGTCGCAGCCGCCCGACCGCTGCGGCCGGTGCACGTTCACTTTGAAATCGTGGTCGGGAACGGCGGTTTTGAACATTTGGACTTCCGGCTTATCCGGGAAATGCTTGCCAGTACCGAAACGCCCCATCTGAACTGCCACCTGCTGAGCCGCCCGGAGTTGGACCCATCAAACCGGGCAGACCGCAAGGCGCTGCTCGAAGACTGGGTGGCAGGCATGACCTACCTTAAATCCCAGGTGCCCGGCTGTCCGCTCGTCGCAGAGAACCTGCCCTACATTCCTGGTTTTTACGGTGGGGAAGCCGGCGCCTCGCCGGAAATCATCGCGCAGGCGCTTCAGGAGGCGGACGCGGGCTTGTTGTTTGACCTCTCGCACGCCCGTATTTGCTGCCATTACCTCGGTTTGGATATTAAAGAATATACCGCCAGCCTGCCGATGGATAAATTGGCTGAACTGCACATAACCGGGCTGCGCTTTTACAGCGGTTACCTGAGCGACCATTTTGAGCTGCGCGGTGAAGATTGGGAAGCGGTCGAATGGGCGCGGGCTCAAATTCGCGCGGGCGTATGGCGAGAGCCGGAAGTTGCCGCTTTTGAATACGGCGGCGTTGGAGAGGTCTTTGGCTGGCGAACCCAGGAATGGGTGCTGCGGGAGCAGGTGCCGCGCCTGGCAGAGCTATTTTCGTAAGCCGGCTTCTTAGCCTGCCCGCTTTAATCCAAACAGGCGAACGCGGCCAGGCTGCGTGGATAAATTCTCTCTTTGGTTAAACGCGGCGGCTTTGGGGCCGCCTGCGTCAATCGTTTGAATACGGATATCACCTCAACTTACACGAGGCGGCGATTTACGTGCGCGCCGCGCTCACCCTTTAGTGTTCACCAGCAATCCCCAGTGACAAGCCACCCGAAAGCCTGCCAAGGCTGTGCCCCGCGGGGTTAATCTCATTAAGTTGGCAGGCATAAAAATGGGTAATTCAGAAATTCAGGTTAAGGTTGATAAAAAAATCCCGAAATTTCCTTATAGGAGTGGTATAATCCTTCGGCTAATATGGAAACACAGCTGGAAGATAAACTCAAAATTATTCTCGGGCACTTTGCGGAGCTCGAACTAAAACTCGCCGAGGCGGGTTCCGACTACCAACTGGTGGCGGAGCTTTCCAAAGAGCGCTCAGAACTTGAGCCCGTGGTCAACCTTGCCCAGCAGTATAACGCCGCCCATTCTCAACTGGAAGAGACAAAAGCCCTGCTTGGCAGCGCTGAAGGCGAAATGCGCGAACTCGCCGAACAGGAGCTTCAGGAGCTCAGCGAACAGCTTGACCGGGTTCAGGCTGAATTGCGCTCCCTCCTGGTCCCAAAAGACCCGCGCGACAATCGCAACGTTATCATAGAAATTCGGGCCGGCACCGGCGGCGATGAGGCCGCCCTCTTTGCGGCCGACCTGCTGCGCATGTACCTGCGCTATGCCGACTTGCATCACTACAAGACCGAAATCCTCTCCGCAAATGAAATCGGCATTGGCGGCTATAAAGAAGTCACTTTCTCGGTGAAAGGCAAAGGCGCCTATTCCCGTCTGAAGTTCGAATCCGGCGTGCACCGCGTCCAGCGTGTGCCTGAAACCGAATCCCAGGGGCGCATCCACACGTCCACGGTTACCGTGGCCGTCCTGGCAGAAGTTGAAGACGTGGAGATTGATATCCCCGAATCGGATATTCAGGTGGATGTGTACCGTTCTGCCGGCGCTGGCGGGCAAAACGTTCAGAAGAACATGACCGCCGTGCGCATCACCCACCTCCCGACCGGTATAGTCGTCGCCTGTCAGGACGAGCGTTCCCAGCTGCAAAACCGCCTGCGCGCGATGGGCGTGCTGCGGGCGCGTTTGTATGAAATTGAACACCAAAAGCGCCAATCTGAACAGGACGCCACCCGACGCTCCCAAATTGGCACAGGCGAACGCAGCGAGAAAATCCGCACCTATAATTACCCGCAATCGCGCGTGACCGATCACCGCATCAATCAGTCCTCCTTCAACCTGGCGGGCGTGATGAGCGGTACGGAATTGGATACCTTCATCGATGAGCTGCAGTTCGCCGACGAAGCTGACCGCCTGGCGAATTATGAAACTTCCGACTGACGCAAGCCTGGCGGAACTCCAGCACGCGCTTCAACAACAACTCCCTCCCAACCTTGACGATACAAACGCGAGTGCGCTCGTCTTGCTTTCGCATGTATTACAAACTCCCAAGACCTGGGTGCTGGCACACCCTGAAGCCCGACTCAACTCCGAGCAGCATCAGCGCTTCGTGAAGCTGGTTCAGCGCTTCGCGGAGGGCGAACCGCTCCCGTATCTGACGGGCAGACAGGAATTTTTCGGCTTGGAATTTAAGGTCTCTCCCGCGGTGCTAATCCCCCGACCGGAAACAGAACTCCTGGTGGAAGAAGCCCTGGCTTGGCTGCGCGCTCAACCAGACCCGCTCAGCGCGCTGGACCTGGGCACCGGTTCCGGCTGTATCGCGGCAGCGCTGGCCAGCCGCCTACCCTCCCTGCGCGTCACGGCTCTGGATATCTCCGCCGACGCGCTGTCTCTCGCCGCGGAAAACGCCCGCGCTTTGCGGGTGTCGGAGCGGGTCACCTTTATGCAAGCTGACCTTATCCCTTCGGCGCTCCCCAGGTTCAACCTCATCTGCGCCAACCTCCCTTACATTCCCACGCATCAGCTTAGCGCGGTGAACAGCCTCCCCTATGAGCCCGCCCAAGCCCTGGATGGCGGCACGGACGGCTTGCGTCTGCTGAGGCGTTTTTTCAACCAGGCGCCGCGCCATCTTTCTCCGGGCGGTCTCTTATTGGCAGAAACCGAAGCTGATTTGGGCGCCGAAACGCGTTCACTCGCGCTGGAAGCTTTCCCCGACGCTCAGGTAGACCTGCTCAAGGACCTTAACCAACGGGACCGGCTGGTGCGGGTACAATTGGCATGACAGGAAACAACGAATGCAAACCCGCGTCCTTTCCACAGAACACCCGCAGGCATTAGACCTGGCCCTGGAAACCTTGCGCGCCGGAGGCCTGGTTGTGTTCCCGACCGATACCCTGTATGGGCTGGGCTGCAATCCAAACAACTCTGCCGCGCTGGCATCCCTATATGCCGCCAAGAACCGGCCAACCCTGAAAGCCATCCCAGTTCTGATTGGCGAGACCGGGCAGCTGCAAAACCTTATCACCGCGCTCCCGCCGATTGCCGCCCGCCTGATAACCCGCTATTGGCCCGGCCCGCTCACCCTTGTGCTGCCCCGGAACCCCGCCCTGCCGCCCGAGCTTACCCCATACCCAGGCCTGGCGGTGCGCATGCCCAACCACCCCTTCGCGCTCGCGCTGCTGCGGGCGGCCGGTCCATTGGCAGTCACCAGCGCGAATATCTCTGAACACGAAAACCCGCAAGACGCCGCGGGCGTCCGCGCGCAGCTGGACGGCAAGGTGGAATTAATCCTGGACGGCGGTCGACTCAGCGGCGGCACGGCTTCAACAATAATCGACTGCATGGACGCTGAACCGAAGCTGCTCCGGGAAGGCCCCATTCGTTTTGAAGACGTTCTGACATCCCAGGCTGAAGATTGACCGTCCGGGAATTGACCCGCGGCTAAAAACCGGTTTTTGCGAACTGACAAATGGCATGCGCAGGCAAAAAAGCCGGAGGAATGCCTTCCCTTCGCCCGGTTATCCAACCCCAAAAATTATTTTCCCGGAATTTTCCGTCTGAGCGCTCCCACATTCATATCGGGAGAGAGCGAATGTTATTCCCAGGCGCGGGAGAAGGCAAGCGCGGCTGTTACTCCCCCCTTCACCAGGCCGCCCTTAAAACAAACAAGCTGCCCGGATTGCCGGGCAGCCTGTGGGTATGTTCCAGAAACCGGTCTTATTCTTTAGGCTCTGTTTGGGCTTTTTCCGCCGCGGCTGCTTTTCGGGCTGCCTTGCGCTTCTTCGAAGCCCGGACAATCAGGTAAATAATCAGCCCAATCGGCAGCAGGAAAGGCACCCAGGTAATCACAAACCAAATCAAACCGGTACCCACCTTCTGGGCGGCACTGATCAGCGCCTGCACAGCTTTCTTTGCCTCGCCGGAAGGCTTCCAGGAGCCAATCTGAATTGGTTGAAGCGATGCCTCTGCGACGAAATCCACGGCAACGGAAGAAAGCGCGGCAGACTCTTCCAGATATTTGATGTGACCTTTCAGCACTTCAATTTCGCCGCGGATGTTGGTCAGTTCTCGGAAGATGTCCAGCGTGTATTGCAGGTCGGTGGCGCTATCCAGCAATTTCACCAGCTGCTGCTCCGCCGCTTCCAGGTTGCGCAGTCGGGATTGAGAATCCACATAATCCGACGTGACATCTTCACCGCTCACGCTTTCCGAGATTACGCCGTTCTCACCATCCGCGGCCATTTCCCGGATTTTCTGCATCGCCTCGTCCAGGCGCTCCGCCGGAACCCGAATAGTTACCGAAGTTTGCGCGTATTGCTTGCCGCTGCTGTCCACGGAATTCCATTGGTTGGAGGTGACAACGTAACCACCCATCGCTTCTGCCATTTTCATCACCGAACGCATCGCGCTGGATGGGTCAGCGACGGAAACGCGCATAGTGCCCTGCTTTATGACCAGGCGTTCAGTACTTCCTGCCGCGGAACTTGAGCCGGCTGAACTGGATTCTCCATAACTGCCCGCGTCTTTGCTCTGTTGAGCGGAGGGCGCGTAAGGGGCCATTTCGACCGGCGCATTGCTCGCCCTACTGGCGCAAGCGCTCAGGGCCAACACAAGAACGATACTAAGCAATATCCAACGCTTCTTCATCTCTATTCTCCTTATTTAATCATGCCTTCTACGCATAAGACGCGGAAACACCGGATTTGTTCCGCAAACAGACTTCAGATTCCCTCCGCCAGGCGGTAAGCGTGTCTGGGCGGGAGCCCGAGCGCCAAAATGCGCTCCTGCACGGGTCGATAATTATATACCACCCGATGAAAACTCCAGATATCCTCCGAGTCGTCCCAAATGACATAAGAAGCCAGCGGGCTGCGGTCTCGCGGCTGCCCGACCGAGCCGGGGTTAAGAATAAATCGCTTTTCAGACCGCCACATATCGCCCGAAGCAGGGAGCAAGACTTCCGGTTGTTTCAGCTGGTCATCCGCGAAGATTACAGGGATATGAGAATGCCCAATCAGGCACACCTGAGTCTCAAACGCCAGAAAGTTTTCCTTGGCTGTTTTGGCGCTCAGGATATATTCCCAGATGGGGTTTCGCGGGCTGCCGTGGGCGAGCGTGACCCCGGCTTCAACGCGCAGCACTTCGAGGCTTTCCAAAAATTCGCGCGAAGCCTGAGTCAAAAGGCGCTCCTGAATGTGGACAGCCGCGCTGGCTTCGCGATTAAACGATTCGGTATCAATAAAACCCATCGCCGCCGCGTCGTGGTTGCCCAGGATGCAAACCAAATCCGGCAGGTCTTCCAGCATCTGAATGCATTCATTAGGGTCCGGTCCATATCCGATGACATCCCCCAGGCACCAGGCGCGGTCAAAGCCGCCGGCGTCCGCCAGGACAGCTTGCAAAGCATCCGCGTTGGAATGGATGTCGGATATTACCAAAGTGCGCATGGGCCTAAGGAAGGCGGAAGGTGAAAAACCACTCAGCGCTGCCAACTTCCAGGCTGGAATTGGCGCCAATCAGATTAATCCAGGTGTTGCCGGGTTTGAGTGGGAAGAGATTGCCTTGCGCGTCAAAGAATTGCAGGGGCTTCCCCTGGTTGGTAGCTTTCCAGGTAACCTCGAACGCCTGCCCATCCCGGAATACTATCGCTTTCATTCCGCTGACGTTATCCCACACCGCGATGTCGTGCAGGACGCTGCTGTATTCGGTATAAGTGGCGTACGCCATAATGACGTTCGAAAAACCCAGCTGTACATTGTTCAGGCGGTCCACCAAAGGTATCATTTCGGAATAATTATCCGCGTTCTCAATCCAACGCAGGTATTTGCCGCTGGTCGCGTCGTATACCCACTCACCTTTGTCCAGGAAGTTGTAAAACAGGGTGGCTTTGTCCGCCCTTTGTCCGCCCGAAGGAAGGCTGGAATCAAAGAGCATGCCGGTCAAATCCTGTTTACTCTCTGTCACGCCGCGCGCTGCCATCTGGGTGGTGATGTCTGCGCTGTTGGCAAACACCCCCACGACCGTATAGTCATCCCGACACAATCCCGGGCAATTACCCTCGGTGAGAATGCGGTTGCCCAGCAGCTCATAGATTCGCGGGAGGACGTTTTCCTCATTGGCGCCGCTGAAAGCCAGCACAGCCTGATACAACCGAGCCAGTTCAGGGTCCACCAACCTGCCAGAACGAACGGGTCCAATCTTGGGGGCATCCTGCCCATAGAAAAGAGCCGCGAAGCGGTTTGAGCCCTCCCCAATGTAGTACTCCCAGACGATATCGGCATAGGATAAGCCGGCGTGCGGTCTGCCCACCGCCGGATAGTTGGCGACCTTGACAATTACCGGACGGCGGTTCAACAGGCTGGGGTCAGCCACTTTTAAGCCGGTCAGTGGGTTCACATCATCCGGAAAATTATCCGGTCCGATGGATGTCACCACCGTCGGGGTTGGGGTCGGGGTACTCGTCGCCGTGGGGGCGGGGGTCTCCGTGGGAGGAGGGAGCGTTGGCGCCATCGCGGTCAGCGTCTGCGCGACCGCGGTTTGCTCAATGTCATTAAGGTTAATTTGTGAATTTTGAGTGCACCCGGCAATCAACAGGGCTGCAATCAGCAGCGTTCCCGCAACCAGTATCGTTTTTGTTCTCATTCGGTCACCTTCTTTCAGCCCTTAATTGTACCGCAGGAAAGCCGGGCAGGATTTGTCCGCCTCCGAAGCGACCCCATAAGCCGCGCGCTCCACAAACTTTATCCAAGCAGCTGCTCAACCCGGTTTACGCCAATATTGAAATACTTCGCCAGAGGGTGAGGTACGATAATTGCCGCCGTGGACTGTTCCGGCATGAGCTGGAAGGCAGAGGTAAGCTCCATTCCCAGCGCTTCCCGGGCTGGAAGAAGTTTGAATACCTTATCATGGTCAGAAAGCTCCGGGATGGCAGGGTAACCCCAGGAATAGCGCAGCCCCTGCCCGTCCTTCAGCCCTAACTCCCGGCGGATATGCGCGTGTAAATAATCGGCGGTGGCTTCCGCCATTTGCACACCCAGCCCATGCGTGAAGTAAGCTTCAGAATAATCATTGGCGTTTTCCAACTCGGCAAAGCGCCGGGCGGCAGCATCCCCCACGGTGACAATCTGGAAGGCTGCCACGTCAAAACGCCCCGAACCTACCGGCAGGAAGTAATCCGCCAGGCAAAGTCCCTCACCGCCAATCTGGCGGGGGAATTCAAAGCGTTCCAACTCTTTAGGCTGGGCGTCCGCCAATGTGCCTGGATCGTATATCACCAGGCTGTCGCCATCCGCGAGCGCTGGCCAGTAACCGTAAACGCCCTGCGGCTGCAGCCAGCCCTCCTTTTCGGCGTTTCGCAGCATGGCTTCGCGGCGTGCGTCAAATTCGGCTTGCAAGCGGGTCCATTCGCTGCCGTGCGCGTTCTTCGCCCCCCAGGAGAGACGATAAAGTTCATTCAGGTTCAGGTGTTTTGCCACCAGTTGCAGTGGCATAGACTTCACCACCCGCACGCCCCACTGCGTCACGTCCGGCACGCGCTCCGCGTTGGGGACAGAGCGCCCCGCCCCGCTCCGGACGCCGCGCTCCGGGCGGGCTTGTGCCGCGGCATGTTCGTGTTCAGCCTTACGCCGCAAATCATCCAGACTGGCTTGATAACGCCCGGGGTCGGTCAGCGCGTCCATCACCGCCAGCCCCTCAAAAGCATCCTTACAATAAAACACACCCGGGGCGTAGTATTCACCATCGTCACACTTATAGATGCGCCAGCCAAAGCGCGGATTAATGGCCGCGCCGCCAATCAGCACCGGGAAGTTCAGCTTCCGGCGGTGCAGCTCGTTCACAATCAGCGGCATTTGCTTGCTGGTAGAAACAAGTAGCGCGCTAAGGCCAATCGCGCTGGCCGGCTGCTCCTGAGCCGCTTGAATGATGGCTTCGGCGGGCACCTGCTTGCCCAGGTCCACAACCTCAAAGCCGTTGTTGGAGACGATTGTCTTGACCAGGTTCTTGCCAATGTCGTGCACATCGCCATACACCGTCGCCAGCACCAGTTTGCCTTTACTTTCGCCGGACTTCTTCTCGAGGTAATTTTCCAGGTGCGCCACGGCTTTTTTCATCACTTCTGCCGACTGCAGCACAAATGGCAGGATGAGCTCACCCGCGCCAAAGCGGTCGCCCACCTCTTTCATGGCTGGCAGGAGTACCTCATTCAGGATGACCACCGCGGTCTGGCTTTTCGGCGCGTCCGGGTGTTCGGCGAGGATTGCCTCAATGTCTTCTTCCACCCCAGCCTTCAATCGGCGAATGACGCGCTGCGCCAGGCGTTCAGTCGGGGGGAGCCCGTCGAGCGGTGAACTTTTGTCCTTATTCTCCGCCGCCGCCTCGGGGTTGGCGTCAAAATACGCAATCAGTTCCGGCAGCGCGTTCTCATGTCGGTTAAAAATTAAAGCTTCTGCCAATTCGCGTTCCACCTGCGGGATTTCTCCGTACGGACGGATTTGCGCCGGGTTAACAATCGCCATATCCAACCCCGCCAGGATGGCATGATGCAGGAACACACTGTTGACCACCTTGCGGGATGCCGGCGAAAGCCCGAATGAGACGTTGCTGACCCCCAAAGAGGTATGCACGCCGGGCAGCTCTTGCTTTATCAGGGTCAGCCCTTTCAGGGTCTCCACCGCGGACTGCCGGTAGATTTCCTCTCCGGTCGCCAGTGTGAAAGTCAGGTCGTCGAAGACCAGGTCCTGGGCTTTCAGCCCGCATTCGTTCACCGCCAGGTCATAAATTTTGCGCGCCACTTCCAGCTTGCGTTCGGCTGTTTTTGCCATACCCTGCTCGTCAATGGTCAGCGCCAATACAGCCGCGCCGTACTTTTTTGCCAGGGCGAATATCCGGCGCGGTTTGTCTTTGCCGGCTTCCAGGTTGGTGGAGTTTATCAGGCAGCGTCCCGGAGCGGTGCGCAGCGCGGCTTCCGCTACGTCGGGTTCGGTCGTATCGATAATCAGGGGGGTGGGCGTCTCCAACGAAAGGCGCTTGACCAGTTTCTCCATCAGTTGAGCTTCGTCGCTGCGTTCGGTGACTGCCACGCTCACGTCCAATCCATGCGCGCCGGTTTCCAGTTGGTCTCTTGCGATTTGGAGCATCCCGTCGTAATCCTCCGCCAGCAAAAGCTTCTTAAAGGCTCGCGAACCCTGCGCGTTCAATCGTTCGCCAATCAGGAATGGCACAGGCTCTTGCTCAACCGGCACCGCCTGCACCGGAGAAGCCAGCACGGCTTCATGGTCGCGCTGAGGCAAGGGCGGCACAGAAGCGGGGATTTTTTCTGTCAGTTTGCGGATGTGTTCCGGTCGGGTGCCGCAGCAGCCGCCCACCACGCGCACGCCGTATTCGCGCACAAACTCCGCGAGCATCTCCGCGAATGGTTCCGGCTGCTGAGGATAAACTGCCTCTCCGTTCACGTTCATCGGCAGCCCGGCATTGGGGATGCAGGAGATGGGCAGGGTGGCATGTTCACTCAGGTACTGGATGGCCGCGCGCATATGTTCCGGCCCGGTAGAGCAGTTCAATCCGATGACGTTGACGCCCATACCCTCCAGGATTGCCAGAGCGGCACTGATATCGGTGCCAAGCAGCATTTTCCCGTTGACATCCAGCGTCACCTGCGCCTGGATGGGCAGGATGAGCTTCTCTTGCGCGAAGGCGCGCCGGATGCCCTCAATTGCGGCCTTAACCTCCAGGATATCCTGCTGGGTCTCCAGCAAAAGCAGGTCGGCGCCGCCCTGGATTAACCCTTGCGCCTGTTCGCGGAATACTTCCGCCAGCGCGTCGTAACTGATATCGGACATTTGCGGGTCGTTGGTGGAGATGAGCTTGCCGGAGGGGCCGATGGAGCCGGCGACAAAGCGCGGCTTTTCGGGTGTGCTGTAACGGTCTGCCGCGCGGCGAGCCAAGCGCGCGGCCGCAGCGTTCAGCTCCAGGGTGCGTTCTTCCAGGCCGTAGTCTGCCAGCGTCAGTCGGTTGGCGCGGAAGGTATCCGTTTCAATCACATCCGCGCCAGCTTCCAGGAACGCGGCGTGCACCTTTTCTATCGTCGCGGGAGAATTGAGCACCAGGCAGTCGTTGCAGCCAACCAGATGCCTGCCGCCGAAATCCGCTTCCGTCAGGTTCATTGTTTGCAATGTGGTACCCATCGCGCCGTCAAAGACCAAAACGCGCTCATTTAATACGTCCAGGTAAGCTGTTTTCTTTTTTATTTCCGCGTTTGTCGAATGCATGCCGCGCCTCTTTTCTTTACAAAAAAAGCCTCGTTTCTGAGGCGTACCGGGTTATGCCAGCCTCATCTTCCAGAACAGGTTCTGACGGAATTGGCACCCGAACAAGCGGGTTGCCGAAGCTTCACAGGGCCGGTCCCTCTGCTTCTCTGGATGAGTTGATTGCGGGAAGTTTAACATAGCTGATAAAGCGCGTCAATTCGCTGCCTAAGCCCAAACGCGTATCAGCCTCAAAATACGATATAATTTTGACTATGGAAAACCAGGAACCTGTTATCCCCCCTTTTAAAGATTTTTTGCCCGCCTTTCTCATCCTTCTGGCAGCTGGAGGCGGCGGTTTGGCTTTGGTAACCAATCTCACCCTCCCGACTTTGGGTCCACGCTGGTTGTTTTTCTTCTTTCTGGTTCTTTTAGGCGCTGGGGCGGCATTACCGGCAGCTTACTTCCTGAATCTGCGCTTTCCAACCGTTCCTCCTCCCGAGCGGGCGGTAATTTTCCGCGAATCCTTATGGGCGGGTATCTATGTCAGCTTGCTGGCATGGCTGCGCATGGGCAGGGTGCTTACCTTGCCGCTCGGCGTCATCATTGCCGCCGTGTTGATTCTCATTGAAGTTTTGCTGCGCCTGTGGGAACGCAGCCGCTGGAAGCCCGAAAACCCCGCAGCCTGAACTTATGGACGCATTCCGTCAAATCCCCTCGGTAGACCACCTGCTGACGCACGCGCTGACCGGGGAACTTATCGAGTCATATGGCCGGGAGTGGACGACCAACGCCATCCGGGATGTTTTGAAAGAGTGCCGGCAGGAACTGCGCGAAGGGCAAACCCTGCCCCCCGACGAAGCCTTGCTTATCCGCGCGAAAGCGCTTTTGCGCGCTCAGGCCGCGCTTTTCCCGGTTCAGGTCATCAACGCGACCGGCGTGATATTGCACACCAACCTTGGGCGCGCGCCTCTCTCCGCGGCTGCCATTTCGGCAGTCCGCGCGGCCGCCGGATACTCCAATCTGGAGTATGAACTCAGCGCCGGCAAACGCGGAACGCGCAACGCCCAGGTAGAAAGTCAACTGACTCGCCTGACAGGCGCCGAGGCTGCCCTGGTTGTGAACAACAACGCTGGCGCGGTGCTGCTGGCGCTTAGCGCCCTCGCGCGGCGCAAAAAGGTAGCTGTCGCGCGTTCGCAGCTCATTGAAATCGGCGGCGGCTTCAGAATCCCGGACGTCCTGCGGGAAACCGGCGCTCACCTCCTGGAAGTGGGCACCACCAATCGCGTGCATCTCAGCGATTATCAGCTCGCGCTGGAACAAGGCGCGCGGCTGTTCTTGCTGGCGCACCATTCCAACTTCAGGATTATCGGCTTCACCTCCGAGCCCACCCTGAAGGAGCTTGGCGGGCTGGCAGCCTCAGCTGGCGTGCCTTTGCTTCACGACCAGGGCAGCGGCGCGATTTCAGACACCGCGCAGTTCGGGCTTCCACACCAGACCACCGTGCAAGAAGCCCTACAAGCCGGCGCCGACCTGGTCTTCTTTTCGGGAGATAAACTGCTGGGTGGACCGCAAGCGGGAATCATCACAGGCAAAAAAGTCCTGGTGGATAAACTGCGCAAGCATGCCCTGTATCGCGCCTTGCGTCCGGACAAACTCTGCCTGGCCGCCCTTTCCGCCACCCTGCTGCATCACCTTAAAGGTGAAGCCCTGAGCTGCGTGCCGGTTCACCGTATGCTCGCCCGCGAGGAAAGCTCCCTGCGCGAACAGGCGCTCGGGTGGCAGCGGCAGCTCGGCATCGGGCTGGTCATCCCCGGGAAGTCCACCATCGGCGGAGGCAGCCTGCCTGAAGAAACCTTGCCCACCTGGCTGTTTGCGCTGGAAACACAAGCGCCCCAAAAATTGCTCTCCAGGCTGCGGGCTTGCCGGCCGGCGATTATCGCGCGAATTGAAGACCAGCGGGTTGTGTTCGACCCGCGCACCATCCTTCCAGATGAAGAAACATTAATGCTCGCTGGGATCAGAACAGCCCTCGGGCAGGATAAGGAATCTGAATGAAACAACAAATTGACTACCTTATGCAGCAAAACAAAGTGGACGCCCTCTGGATTAGCGGACGCGGACAGCACAACGCGGCCATGGTCTACTTCACCGGCATCGCGCACCTCACCGACGCGGACTTGTTCATCATCCCCGGCAAAACACCAACGCTGTGCCACGGATCAATGGAGAGAGACGAAGCAGCCAAATCGGGTTTCAACCTGGTTTGCTACGCGAACTACGATATCAACGCGTTGATAAAAGAAGCCAAAGGTGACCTGGGTCTGGCGCTCGCCCTGCGTTACAAACAAATCCTGGAGGATATCGGTCTTGTCAGAGGTAAAGTGCTGCTCTACGGTCTGCGCGATGTGGGACCATTCATCGCGGTCCTTCAACAGCTCCAAAAACTCATGCCCGAACTGGAGTTCACCGGCGACGTGAACGAAACCATCCTCCTCGAAGCCCGCGCGACCAAAGATGAGCACGAGTTAGAGCGTATTCGCGGCATGGCGAAGGTAACCACCCGCGTTGTCGGGAACACGCTGGATTTGCTCACCGCGCACAAAGTCCAGGGGGATACGCTGGTGAAGGCGGATGGTTCACCGCTCACCATCAGGGACGTCAAGACCCAAATTGACCTGTGGCTGACAAGCTACGGCGCTGAAAACCCGGAAGATACCATTTTCGCCATTGGCAGGGATGCCGGCGTGCCGCACAGCTCGGGTACGCCAGACGACCCAATCCGGCTTGGGCAGACGATTGTTTACGATATTTTCCCCTGCGAAAAAGGCGGCGGTTATTTCTACGACTTTACGCGCACCTGGAGCCTCGGCTACGCCACCGATGAGGTGCACCAGGTATATGAACAGGTTTTGCGCACGTATAATCAGCTTGTGTCTGAGCTGCGGGTTGGGATAAATCCATACCTGCTGCAGCAGCGCGCCTGCGAGCTCCTGGAAGCTTATGGTCACGAAACTGTGCGCACCAATCCGCGCCTCAGTTCCGGCTATGTGCACTCGCTCGGGCACGGCGTGGGGCTGAACGTGCATGAAAAACCCTGGTCCAGCCGCCCGATGGATGACAGCAACGTGCTCCAGCCGGGTTCTGTTTTCACCCTCGAGCCTGGTCTCTATTATCCGGAAAAGGGATTCGGAATCCGCCTTGAAGACACGTATTTCATCAGCCAGGAGGGTGAATTTGCCAGGTTCGCCGACTTCCCCATGGATTTGGTCATCCCGATGAAAGCAGGATAAGATGAAAACCCCGCCTTTACGCGTATTGGCCGTTGAATCCAGCTGCGACGAGACCGCGGCGGCTGTCGTCGCGAACGGACGCGAGATACTCAGTTCCGTCATTGCCAGTCAGGTGGACCTGCACGCGCAGTTCGGCGGGGTCTACCCCGAAATCGCCTCGCGGGAACATATCAAGGCTGTCTACGCGGTGGTCAATGAAGCCCTCCAACAGGCACACCTGGAACTGGGCGATGTTGACGGGATTGCCGTCACCCGCGGACCAGGCCTGGCGGGCTCTTTGGTGGTTGGGGCAAACATGGCAAAGGCACTCGCGATGTCGGTTGATTTGCCGATTATCGGTGTCAATCATCTGGAAGGACATATCTACTCCTCCTGGCTCTATGCCGGCGGCAGCGCCCCCGCCCCTGAACCGAAATTCCCGCTGGTGGCTTTACTGGTCTCCGGCGGGCATACCGAACTAATCCTGATGCGCGAACACCTGACTTATCAGCGCCTGGGCGGCACCGTGGATGACGCGGCTGGCGAAGCGTTTGACAAAGTTGCCCGCCTCTTAGACCTGCCCTACCCGGGCGGACCCTCCATCCAAAAAGCCGCGCAAGAAGGCAGCCCGCGCGCGTTCAACTTCCCGAAAGCCCGCCTCTCCGAACCGTTCAACTTTTCTTTCAGCGGCGTCAAGACGGCCGTCCTGCGCACCGTGCAGGATTTGCGGGCGCAGGGAAAGACCCTGCCGATTGGAGACCTGGCAGCCAGCTTCCAGGCCGCCGTTGTTTCCGCGTTGTACGAGAAAACGATGGACGCGGCGCGGCAGTTTGGGGCGCAGGATATCATCGTCGCTGGCGGAGTTTCGGCAAATAAAGCCCTGCGTGAAGCCTTTCGCTCACAAACTCAGTTCAAAGTGCACATTCCGCATATCAGCCTTTGCACGGATAACGCCGCGATGATAGCCGCCGCGGGTTACCAACATCTGGCGCGCGGAGAACGCGATAACCTGGACTTTGACGTCCTCCCAACCTGGTACCTGACCGCGCTTGTATAGGTTTGCCTCCAGCGGGGCTGACCCGCGGATTAGAATTGGCTCAGACGCGAATGGTCACACGAAGTGCTTCGGGCAACCGCCAGAAACGAGAGAACCTTCCGGCTGTGCCAGACGAAATAAATATCAGCCAGCCGGGTTCTGAGCTGGTGGACGCAGCCGCAGACCAGGCTCCTCGGGTATGTGGTTCCGCCGGGCTGAGGTATGGGCTGCCCTGTCCGTTTTGCCAGGTCGGAAAGGTGGATTACGACAGCTTGCTAAACCTGGTATGCCGTAATTGCGAGAAAACACAAACAGGCGTGTTTACCTGATAAATCACATTATTCCAGCCAGTTGGTTGGAACCAAAGGAGGAAGAATGGAAGCGAAAGCAGTCTGGCAAGGGGACATGAGTTTTATCGGCAGCGCCGACACCGGTTTCACCCTGAAGATGGATTCTGGCGAAGCGGTAGGCGGGCACGACAGCGGCTTCAGACCAACTGAGCTGCTCGCTATCGGCACCGCCGGCTGCACAGCCATGGATGTCATTTCCATCCTGAAAAAGAAACGCGCGGAAGTGACTGCCTTTGAAGTGCGCGCCCACGTTGAAAAAGCTGAAACCTATCCCAAGGTCTTCACCCGAATGCATCTGACCTATGTGGTCACCGGGCGCGGCATCAAACCCGAAGACGTGGAACGCGCGGTGCAGCTTTCGGAAGAGAAATACTGCCCGTGCATCGCAATGTTCCGTCAGGTCTTGGAACTGACCCGGGCGATTCAAATCATCGAAGCGCAGCCCTGAATTTTTGCCGCGAAAGCCCGGCCCGGATGGCGCTTGCGGAAGGTTGGCATCTGAGCGGATAATCAGAAGGGACTGAATCCAACGCGGGTTGGGTTCAGTCTTTTTTCCTCAACCCCAGGCGCTGAGGTTGGGCTAAGCATGCGGCCGCCTTCGCGCCCCCGGAAGGAAGCCGCCTGTTTTTCTGGTAGAATGGGGCAGGTTGTGAGGTTCAGTTGAAAAATTCCCCCTTGCTCATCTTTTTTCTCGCGGCGGCGCTGATTTTAAGCGCGTGCTCCGGCAGCCGCTCCCTCACGCCTGCAGCCAGCCTGCCAGCGCCGCAGGTTTTAGTATCATCCGAAGCACCAGACGCGAACCCAACCTCTCCGACAATAACAGCCCCATCCACCGCCGAAACGCCTGCCGCCCCAACCGCGCAGACACCCCAACCTCTGATGCTGCCTGCCCCCGAAAACCGCACGCATTATAAACTGAACCTTATCCTGAATTACTACACGCAATACGCTGTCGTGGACGAGACCATCACCTACACAAACCGCAGCAGCCAACCCTTCAGCGAACTAACCGTGGTCGTACCGCCTAAATATTACCCGGGAAGTTTTTCCCTCCGCAGCCTCACAGACAGCAGCGGCAGCCCGATAAGCGGCTGGCAGGAAGACGGCGTGCGTTTTACCATTCCCCTTCAGACGCCGCTCACACCAGGAGAAAGCACCAGCCTGAACTTCAGCTATCAATTGAACTTACCCAAAAAAGAAGGTACCTTTGGCGTCTCCGGTCGACAAACCAACCTGATGAATTGGTATCCCTACATACCCCCTTACGAGGAAGGGACCGGCTGGATAATCCACCCGCAGCAGGTTGAGAACAACATGGTGGTCGGCGAATACATGGTGACGGAAATGGCCGATTTTGATGTCAGCCTGCAGTTGACTGACCGGCAGGAGTTAATTGAAGTGGCTGCGAGCGCGCCCGCGGAAGAAAAGAATGGCGTGCGCCATTACCATTTGGAATTAGCGCGGGGTTTTTCTTTTTCGGTCAGCGACAGCTACTTTGAACACGAAATCATTCAAGACGGCGTCCGCATTCACTCCTATGTGTTCATGGAAGCGCGTGAGGCTGGCAAAGCAGTGACCGAAATCGCCGCCCAGGCGCTCAAACTTTTTGGCGAGCTGTATTTCCCCTATCCCCGCGAGATGATTTCCATTGTCGCGGCCGATTTTCTGCACAACATGGAAATGGATGGGATGGTGATGATTAGTTACGGGGTGTTTGATTTTTACAATAAAACCCCCAAGACCAACCTCACCATTCTGACCCCGCACGAAATTTCCCACCAATGGTTCTACAGCATGGTCGGGAACGACCAGGCGAAAGAACCCTGGCTGGATGAAGCCCTGGCAACCTACCACGAAGTGCTGTACTACCAAACCTACCAACCGGACCTGGTGCAGTGGTGGTGGAACAACCGCATCGACGGTTTCGCGCCCAAGGGTTATGTCAACTCCGATATTTACCTCATCGGCGGCTACCCTGCCTATCGGGACGCGGTCTATCTGCGCGGCGCTCAATTCCTGCAAGAGCTGCGAGACCTGATTGGCGATGAGGCGTTCTTTGCCGCGCTAAAGGATTACGCCCTCACCAATACCTACAAGCTCGCTTCTGGCGAGGACTTCTTTGCCGCAATTGCCCGGCACAGCCAGCAAGACCTAAGCCCGCTCCTGGCAAAATATTTCCGGAATTAATCTCCGCGCGCTGCGGAAAGATATTATCTGTTCCGATTAGATATTTCCCCAAATGAACCGGGCTGTGCCTGTGCAACACAGAAGCATTCCATTTGCAATACCCCGCCAGGCGCGGATTCTGAGGCTGTGAAGCGTCAAGGCGCGCTTGCTGAAAGGGCAATTGAAAATAAGCAAGCCCCAACAATCGTTTTTCCACCCAAACGCTAACTTGACAGGGATAATAAAGCTGATTATTATGCCTGTTTGGAGATCCTATGGATAATCACACCCAACCAAACAACTCCGACACGCCCTCCGACTCAGAAAACCCCACAATGGACACCGCGCGTGATAACCTTACGGGCCGCTCAGGTTGGTACAAAAAACCGGGCAGCATCGCGGCACTTTTGCTGGTTCTGGCAGCCTTGATTTTGATTAGCGCCTGGCTGACTGGCAGCCCCGCCAAAACAACCCAACCGCCCACGCCCAGCCCCACCCCTCTGAACGCTCCCCAATTAGCTTATGAGATAGAAACCGCGACGGCAGTTCCCACCGTTCAGCCGACTGCTTTACCAACAGCGGAACCAACCCGCGCGGAAGTCATCAGCTATGTCATTCAGGAGGGCGACACGATTTTTTCAATCGCGTATAAATTTGGCATCGCCCCCGAAACCATTCTTTGGTCGAACCGCTACGAACTGGGCGATGACCCGGAAGCTTATAAGCCGGGCGTCTCCATTTACATCCTCCCGGTGGACGGCGTGTACCACACCTGGCAAACCGGAGAGGGTTTGAACGGCGTCTCAGATTTCTATGGGGTTAGCCCTGATGACATCATCAATTACCCGGGTAATAAGCTGGACCGTGCCAGCCTGGGCAGCCTTTCCCTGCCGAATATCCCGGCGGGTACGCGGCTGGTTGTGCCCGGTGGAAGCCGCCCCGAAACAGTCTCAGCGGATAGTCTGCTCACCTACGCTGCCCTGAAACAAATCGGGAACATCCCCCTGGGCACCCCGGAAGATTTCCCCCCGCCACGCAAAGAAATCATCGCCTATCAGGTGGCAGCGGAAGACACGCTGTTCACCATCGCCGAGAAGTTCAACCTCACACCCGAAACTGTCCTCTGGGCAAACCGCTACATCCTGGGCGACACCCCGGATGGGATTGTCCCTGGTCAGAAGCTCTTTATCCTTCCGGATAACGGCGTCTATCACGGTTGGAGTCATAACGAGAACCTCGATAAGGTGGCTTCTTTTTACCATGTGAGCCGGGATGTAATTCTGGATGAACCGCTGAACCACCTGAACCGCAGCGCCTTCGCGGACCTGAGCCATCCGAGTATTAAAGCCGGCACCCTGCTGTACGTTCCCGGTGGAACGCGCCCGCCTGTCACCTGGGTCACGGTAGTTGGTCCGGGCGAAGACGGCGTTGGTGACCATCCGAACGTGTCATACCTCGGCGCGTATGCCTGCAACAGCACAGCCTGGACGGTCGGTACAGGAAATTGGCAGTTCCCCACCAGCGAGCATTGGATATCGGGCTACGAATACACCCCACCCACGCACAACGGTTTGGATTACGCGGGTCGGATGGGCTATGATATTTACGCGGCCGATTCTGGCGTCATCATCTATTCCGGCTGGTCCACGCGCGGTTATGGCAATACGATAGTGATTGACCACGGCAACGGTTACCTCTCGCTCTACGCGCACCTGATGGACGGCGGAATGATCCAGGCTTGCGGCACGCAAGTTTCTGCCGGGCAATTGATTGGCTACATGGGCTCCACCGGTCAATCCACCGGACCGCACCTGCATTTTGAAATCCGCTATAACGGTTCGCCGGTAAACCCACACGACTTTGGCTTGTAAACAGTTTGGATTTAAATTCAAAACAGGCTGTCGGAAAATACCGCGGCCTGTTTTTTGTTTCGAACGCCAGCTTAGCGGCGGGTTATCATACTGCTGGTGGGGGATTCGGTGCTGGCAATCACAACTTCATCCCCGCGCACAAGCTTGCCTAGGTACGCGCGGCTGCCTTCCACCGGCGTCCAACCGTCCATATTGAAGGGCAAAAAACCAGTCGCGGAAATCCATTCGCCGTTATACTTGCGGGCTATGTGCAAATGCGTGCCGGTCGCCTGCCCGCCTTCACAAGACGGATGTCCGATTGGGTCGCCCTGTTTAACCACCGTCCCCACCGTCACGCGCCCCTCCTGGGCAATATGCAGATAAAAGACAGTCCAGCCCGTGCGCTCGTCTCCGTCCCCATCCAGGTCTAAAATAGCTGTGCCGGGTCCGGTTCGAACAATTACGCCGTCAGCGACCGCGACAGCCACTTCATTAGTGCCCACGCAGCCTTTGGAGCCGACCGGCGGCGCCAGGTCTATGGCGGCATAAGGCTTCAGGTTTCCCCAGCCGGTATGCGGTCCGCCGGTATAAGACCAGGTGGTTCCCATCCGGAAAGGCAGGATAAACTGCGGCTGGGTCAGGCTGCCCGGCAGTACAGTCGTATTCCCTTGCCATGGGTCGCCAAACATTTCCATGTAAGTTTTTGCAAAACCGTCCGGACCAATCGCGCGTTTATATTCCTCACCGTCCAGAAAGAGCGAAAAATAATTCTGCAAGGCAACAGTGCCGGCGTTCTGCCAGGGGTCAATGTTTTCTATCTCGCCGTTCAAATGCGTGATGGAGGTCAGCTCACCCTGTCGGTAGCGGTAATAACCGTCATTCAGCAAATCCGCGCTGTGCGAGAGCTGCAGGTATACGCCAGTGTAAACTTCTTCAGGCATCAGCAAATTTAGCTCGCGGGCGCGGTCGCGGCTCGGGTTCGAAAGCGCCTGCGCCCTGTATTCCAGAAGCGCCAGCAACAGCCGGGGATTGATGCTGTAATTCTCCCCCAGCCAAGTGAGCAAATTCACCGCGTCCTTATACTCCTCCTGGATGTACGAGCCGTAGTATTTGTACCAGCCCGGGCTGGATTCGACATACGCGCGCAGGTCAAAGCCAATCAGGTCCGGTCCATAAACAAAGGCGGAATCCGGAATAATCTGGTAAGCAGTTCCCCACAGGGGCTTGTAATAAATCGGGATTTTCATCGGAAAACCCGGCGGCATCGTGGTGGCTGAGGTCGGGATTTCAGGGTTCGCCCACAAAATTTCCTGTTCCGAAGCCCCAAACCGGACAGATAGCAAATGCAGTGTATCCCCGCTTTGCGCGGTGTAATCCACGATGGTGCCAGGGGGGTAAACCGGGCGCGCGGGAAAAGGCGTAGAGGTGGCCAGTTCTGCCACTTCAGTAGGCTGCCCCGGCGGCAGGATGTACGTTGGTCTGGCGTTCGAACAGGCACTCAAAAGAAAGAGGAAAGCCAGCAGGAACGCCCTGTAATTGAATTTAATTCGGAATGAACGACCTATCATAGCTCTGTCTGGTGGTATAACGCCACTACTATACCACAAAGCGGAGGTTCTAGTCCCCGCGCGAGATATGCGCGGGGGTGGAGCTGAACTGGTTGGATTTCACAATTTCAGCTCCGTTGATTAACCAACCCTGGTAGGGCACCGAAGCGGCTTTCGCTGTCCATCCGCTCAACTTGAATGCCAGCGGTCCATCTGCCGGTATCCATTCGCCATTATACTTGCGGGCTAAATGCAGGTGGGTCCCGGTGGATATCCCCCCTTCGCAGGAGGGATGCCCGATGCGTTCGCCTTTTTCCACCCATGTCCCGAGTTTTACGCGGTGCGTTGTCCCCACGTGCAAGTACACGATATTCCAGCCGGTTTCTTCGTTTCCGTCTCCGTCCATATCCACCACGACCGTGCCGTTATCCGAACGGACCACAAACCCAGCCGAGGCGGCTGTAATCCAAGTGCTGTTTGGCAGGCAGCCCGGCGCGTCCGCGGGCGGGGCAAAATCCAACGCGGCGCGCACGTCCACCGCGCCCCAGGCGGCATGCGGCCCGCTGGTATACGACCAGACAATCCCGTTTTCGAACGGCAGGTCGAGTTCCGGTTGTTCCATTCCGGGGGTAAATAATGAGGAATATTGCTGCGCGGTCAACCAGGGGTTACCGAACATGCTTTCATACGTGTTGAGCAGACTTCTGTCCGAGTATAAAGCTTCGCGCCAGGCATCCTGGTTTCGCGTCTGCGCGAAGAAATACATCCAGGCAACCGTAGCGCAGTTTAGCTCCGGCGCCAACCGCAGGCTGCTCCCATCCGGAAAAGTCAGCCCGAGCAGTGTGCCTTCCCGCCAACCGTAGTAACCCGTGCCGAGTTTCCCCGCGGCTGAGACTAACTGTTTGTAAAGCCCGGTCTGTCCGGATTCGTGCAAGCCCAATGGATAATAGAGACCGTCTTGCGTGGTTGGGGTGCCGTAGACCCAGGCGCTTTCATATTCCAGCAGGGCGAGCAAAAGTCGGGGGTGTATGGAATAATCCCGTGCCACGCGGCGGATGATTTCCGTGCCTGTCATCACCCCGTTTGCGTAAACGCTTTCCTGATAATTGGCAAGCTTCCCGCCTGCCTGGGCAATGAAGCCGTCCAGGTCAAAATCAAGCGCGCTGGGTGAATTTACGACCTCAGCATCCGGAAAAAGCTTAAGATTATCGCTTGTGTTTTCCAGGCGCGCCGGAATGAGGAGAAGCTGCCCTTCGGAGATAAATCCATGTTCTGATAAGCTTGCCGTACTGCTGATATCGCTGACAGACACGCCAAAACGAAGCGCGAGCACGTCCAGGCTGTCGCCGCTTTGGGCGTAATATAAAATCGGCGCGTTTGGGCTGGCCGCGACGGCGGGGGACTGATTGGAGAGGATTTCGGGAGCCTTGTTTGACAGCGCCGCTGCTTCAACTGAGCCCGCCGCGGCGATTGCGGCTAAGGGCGCTTCCTTAATATCCGGGGCTTGCGCGGGCAGGCTCAGCGGCAGCGCGGTTTCACCCGCGGAGATTTTCGCGGCCACTTTACCCGGGGCTTGTATCACATTAGCCAGCAAGACCCCAATGCAAATGGCCAGCGCCAGCAAAGCGGCAAGGAAACGCTGCGTTTTCCGCCGGCGGCGGGCAGCCATCCTGCGCTGCCTTTCCGCGCGCGAGCAGTTAACGTCCGATGGCGTTGAAATCGGCACGGCCATTGAAAGCTTCAACTGTGTGTCCATTTTTTATCAGATATCCATCATATTCAAATCCGGCACCTTCGCTCGTCCACCCGCTCAGGACGAACGGCAGGCTGCCGTCCGCGGGAATCCACACGCCGTTATATCGGCGCGCGAGGTGCAAATGTGTGCCAGTGGAGTACCCGCCCTCACAGGAGGGATATCCCAGCACGTCTCCCTGACGCAGATAGGTGCCCTCCGCAGCTCTGCCTTCGCTGGCAACATGCAGATAGAGCAGCGACCAGCCGGTCTGTTCAATGCCGTCCCCATCCAGGTCTTGTACCACCACCCCATTACCCGAGCGTACCACCAGGCCGTCCGCGGCGGCTGTCACCGGCGTTTGGCTTTCATAGCAGCCAAACTCCTCGCCGGGCGGGGCAAAATCAATACCGGCGAAGGCTGAGCCTGTTCCCCAACCCACGTGCGGTCCACCGGTGAAGTACCAGGTGTCGCCAGGTCTGAAAGGCAGTTCAAGTTCGGGTTGGACCAGGTTTTCCGGCACTAGGGGCTCAATTGAAAACGCGAACGGAAAGCCAAAAAGCCGCTCGTAGTCCGCGTAAAAACCTTCCGGTGAAACTGCCTGTTTCCATTCTTCTTTACCCAGGAGCAAGCCGAAAAAATACTGCATGCCGGCTGTAGCCCCGTTAATTGCCGCGTTCGCGCGCATCACCGAACCGTCAGCGAGAATCCACACCGCAACGGCGGCATTGTCCCAAAGCGTGTACCCCCGGGTCATCTCATTCGCCGCCCAACTGAGCTGTTTATACAGCCCCTTTCGGTTCGCGTTCTTCAACCCCAGCGGGTAGTCCTCAGAGACGCCTGTTTTTCCGGCAGATGTTAACCAGCCGCTGCGATATTCCAACACCGCCAGCAGCAGGCGCGGATTCACAGAAAATTCATCCGCCACGCGTTGAACGATTTCGGCTCCGCTGAGCGTCGTGTCATCTTCCAGGGTTTCGCTGTAGCGGTAAAGCTTTCCGGAAAACTGGGCTGCCACCGAGAGGGTGTCAAACCCGACGGCTGAAGGGCTGTAGAACAGTTCCGCGTCGGGGATAATTTTGAAGTCCGTCGCCAGTTCGTTCGCGCTGGCGGGTGGAATGGTCAGTTTTTGTCCGGGTTCGATGAGATTCGGGTCCTTGAGATCCGGGTTCGCGCTCAAAATCTGCCCGACAGAGACCTGATGCCTCAGGGCGATACGTTCCAGCGAATCCCCGGATACGACGGTGTATTCCTCAGTTTGCGCGCGTAACGTGGGCAGGGGCGCGGGTTGATTGGGCGTAGGCGTCGGCCCGGCGGGGGCGGGGGTGATAGTGTTCCGCGGCAGCGTTAGAATTTGGGTTTGCGTGCTGATTCCGGTCGGGGTTTGGCTGCCTGTCAGGCCTTGCGGCACCTGCCAGGGGTCATAATTGGCAGTCGGTCGAAAACAACCAGCCAGCAGCAAACCTGGGATTAATACCGCGCACAACCGCCTGGTAAGTTTGCCAAGCCGGGGGCCGCTGTACGAAATTAAACGCTGTGCTCTCATCAGTAGGTACGATGCAATATTCGTGCCACCGCAAGTAAGGGCAGCCGCCCCTGCCGCTCTGGAAATCTGAGAAGCCAAGCTTTCTCCCGAACCTGACGCCAGCGAGAATACTTTCCAGGCTCCCGGTAGTTATTGGATTTGACAAAACAGAAGGAATGGATAAAATATTACTCTACCGCCGGAGTGGTGGAACTGGCAGACACGCTACGTTCAGGGCGTAGTGAGCATAGCGCTCGTGAGAGTTCAAATCTCTCCTTCGGCACAAACGCAACCGCTTTGGTTGCGTTTTTTTTTACGCCTTCTTGAGTGCGCCGGGCGGATGCCGCGGTGGTACAATTGTTGCAACAGAATCGGGCATATGAAGAAGCTTTGGGAAAAAATTAAACAGGTAAATTGGACCGATCGGCGGGTTTTGTTGGTTATTGGCGTTGTTGTCCTTGTTTTCATGATGATGGATTTCAATAACCGCATGGTGCGCTCGCTTAAACTTGAGAAACAGGAGCAGCAGCTCCAAACGCGCGTGGCAGCCCTCAACCAGACCAAGCAGCGCCTCGAAGCTGACATCGCGTATGCCAATTCCGACCGCGCCGTGGAAGAATGGGCGCGAGAAGAGGCAAAGCTCATCAAGGAAGGGGACGTCCCGATTATCATCCGTCCTCAATCCAATGCCACCCCTGTGCCAACCCCGACGCCGCTTCCGGAAACCAAGGAGCTTTCCCGTCTGGAAATTTGGAAGCAGCTTTTCTGGGGAGAATAAACCCGTGTGGTTATGCTGAAAACCGCAGCTCCGCCGCAAACGCGGAGTTTCTTGTTTTCAAATCCGCGGCTCTCAAAAATCACAGCAGCGATCCCCCCAAAACCAGCTTGACTTCAGCCCCGGCAGCCGGGTCAAGCCGCGCCTGCCAGGCCGGTTTCTCCAGCCGGGCATGAGTCGCGCGGCGCTTCAGGATCGCGCAGGGGCGATTTTCTCGTTTCTCGGGTATAATCTCAAGGTTATGAACCTGGATGAATTGACCCATAAGATGCACGCTCTGGTGGAATCCAAGGGTTGGTACGCTGCGGATTCAGTCAAACAACAGACGCCGCGCAACCTTGCCATCTCCCTGGTTTTGGAAGCCGCGGAAGTCCTCGAGCTTTTTCAATGGCAGTCAGACTGCGAAGACAAGGCAGCCCTGGCGGGAGAGCTGGCGGATACGGCGCTCTTCCTGCTGCAGCTCGCCAACGTTTCCGGGATTGATTTGGAGCAGGCAATCCTGACGAAAATTGACCAAAACCAAAAACGGCTGTGGCCGGAACATTTGGGTAAGGAGCTAAAGCCATGATTATCGCAGTCTACGGCAGCGCCAAACCCGCGGCAGGGGACGCGCTCTATGAAGAAGCCCGCCGCTTGGGCGCGCTGCTCGCGCGGCAGGGCCACACGGTGATGACCGGAGGTTATTGCGGCACAATGGAAGCCGTCTCCCGAGGTGCGGCGGAAGCCGGTGGAAACACGATTGGCGTCACATGCGCCGAAATTGAACGCTACCGCCCGGGCGGTGCCAACCCCTGGGTGCAGGTTGATATCCGCACCGAAACGCTCACCCAGCGTCTGGAAGTGCTCACGCGCCAACCAGACGCGATGATCGCGCTGCCCGGCGGGGTTGGCACCCTGGCAGAAATCAGCCTGGCGCTGAACCTGGCGGTTATCTCCGCGGTTGCGGCCAAGCCTTTCATTCTGGTGGGTTCCGCCTGGCGTGAAACCTTCAACACATTTTATGCCCGGAACAACGGTTTTACGTCCCGGGAGGATTTTGCGCGCCTGCACTTTTGCCAGACCCCTGACGAAGCGTTTGAAATGATTCAAAACAATACCCTGATAGGATTTTAGCAATGGAAAAAAAACTGCCCTCCCGTCAAGAAAACTTCTCCGAATGGTACAACCAACTCGTTCTGCGCGCGGAACTGGCCGATTACGCGCCGGTGCGCGGCTGTATGGTTGTGCGTCCGTACGGCTGGGCGCTCTGGGAAAACATCCAGAAAGCGCTGGATGAGCGCTTCAAAGCTACCGGGCACGTCAACGCGGCCTTCCCCATGCTCATCCCCCAGTCATTCATGACCAAAGAAAAAGAGCATGTGGAGGGGTTTTCTCCGGAACTGGCAGTAGTTACCCACGGCGGGGGAGAACAATTGGAGGAACCCCTGGTGGTTCGCCCGACTTCCGAAACTATCATCGGGACCATGTACGCCAAATGGATTCAATCCTACCGGGACCTGCCGGTTCTGATTAACCAATGGGCCAACGTTGTCCGCTGGGAAATGCGCACCAAGCTCTTTTTGCGCACGCTGGAATTCTATTGGCAGGAAGGCCATACCGCGCATGCCGCCGAACAGGAAGCGGTTGAGGAAACCGAGCGCATGCTGCAGGTTTACGCGGACTTCGCGCGAACCGAAGCCGCTGTGCCAGTCATCCCGGGACGAAAAAGCGAATCCGAAAAATTTGCCGGCGCGGTCGCGACCTACTCCATCGAAGCCATGATGGGCGACACGAAAGCCCTGCAAGCCGGCACATCACACTTCCTCGGTCAAAATTTTGCCAGGGCTTTTGAAATCAAATTCCTGGATGAGAATAACCAACTCCAGCACTGCTGGACAACCTCGTGGGGGCTTTCCACGCGCTTCATCGGCGCGATTATCATGACTCATGGGGACGACCAGGGATTGATTCTTCCTCCCCGCCTCGCCCCAATTCAGGCGGTCATCGTGCCCATTTACCGCAGCGATGCGGAAAAAAGCGCGGTGATGGAAGCGGTTCAGGCAGTCCAAACCCAGTTGAAAGACCTGCGCCTCAAGGTAGACGACCGCGAGGGCCTGACTCCCGGTTTCAAGTTCAATGACTGGGAGCTGAAAGGCGTTCCCCTGCGCATCGAAATTGGCCCGAAGGACGTGCAAAATGGAACGGCCGCCCTCAGCCGCAGGGATATTCCCGGACGGGACGGCAAATCCTTCGCGCCCATGGCCACCCTTGAAAGCTCCGTGCCAGCGCTCCTGCAGACTATCCAAAACAACCTGCTTGCCAAAGCGACAGCTTTTCGCGACAGCCACATCTTCGAAGTAAGCGATTACGACAGCTTTAAGCAGGTCGTCTCGGAGCAAGGTTGGGCATACGCCTGGTGGAGCGATGACAGCGATAATGAAGCCCGCATCAAAGAGGAAACAAAAGCCACCTTGCGCGTCTACGCGAGCAACCCCAACCCTGGGGAAGGCGTGTGCTTTTACAGCGGCAGGAAAACAAACAAAAAAGCTTACTTCGCGCGTTCATATTAAACCAGAAGCATGCCAGCCATCGACTTGACCAGGCTCCAAAAACAAATCGGGGAGCTGGTTTCGGCTTTTTCCGAACCAGCGGCTTTCCTGAAGACCCTGCATGAAATTCTGGGCTTTTATGAACGTCGGGCATACCGCCCAAACCGGGAGTTGATGCCGAAAACCTTTATGCGCTCGTACAATCTGCCAGCGCAAGTCCTGACGTTGATTGAGATTGGGCTGAAACAACCTGCCAGCCTTTACCAGGAAGAGGCCCTCAGGCTGGCGCAAGCCCTCTGGCAGGATCCCTATTATGAAGCCCGCGTGCTTGCCGCGGGTATCCTGGGTCATCTGCCAGCCGAGCTAAGCGGGGAAACCCTGGCTTTGATTGAGGAGTGGATTTCAGCCCCTTTGGACCGGGCGGCATTGCAAACCCTTCTGGAGAAAGGCAGCCTTCCTGCGCGTCTGGCCGGCACCTGGTTCCCTTTCGTCGAAAAGCTGCTCAGCAGCCCTTCCACGCGCGCCCAATCAGTTGGTCTGCTCGCGCTGGCAAAAGACCTGGAGCAGCGCCCGCTCACCAAATACACCGGCATTTTCAACCTGATTCGCCCGTTCCTTCAGGCGGGCGAGGAAAGCCTGGAGCTGAACCTCAGCCTGGTCGTGAAGACCCTCGCCCAGCGCACCCCCAACGAGACCGCGTATTTCCTGAAACAGGTCCTGGCAGACAGTTCCGACAGCGGGATTGAGCGCCGGATTCGGGGTTACCTTGAGTTTTTCCCTCCTGACGCCGCTGCCGGTCTGCTCAAGTCGGTTAAGAATCACGCCAGTATCTATAAGACAAAATAGCCCGCGCCTCATCACCCGCGAGCATATTGCTGTCGGTGTCGATAACGCGCCTGCCTTTCCACATAAAGTGGCCCATCGCATAGTTCCATCGGATAAACGGCAGGGTCCCCTGGCGTTTGGAAGCATGCGTAATAATGGCTGACAGCGTCCTGACACTGTGCTTATGCCATCAAGCTGTCAGCAAACACGCGGGTCCATCCACAAGAGCTGAGCGCCTTTACAGAACGCTGAAAACAGAAAAATGTCCCCCATCCGACAGCATGAATTTGATTTCTATCCCCTCCTTGGCATTAAGCAAGACAGCCCGGGATTTCCGGGCTGTCTGTCAACTGACTGATTGGCTTAGAAAAGATGAAAAACAGCGATTATCGGGGCAAATAGCGACGCGACAAGCGACATCACGGTGATGAGCGTATTGAGCGAAGGGCCGGCGGTGTCTTTGAAAGGGTCACCAACCGTATCCCCCACCACAGCGGCTTTGTGCGCTTCGGAGCCAGGGCCGCCAAACTTGCCGGTTTCAACGAATTTTTTGGCGTTATCCCACAAACCCCCGGCGTTTGCCATTAAGAGCGCGAAGATGACGCCGGTGAAAATTGCGCCGCCCAGGAACCCGCCCAAAGCGTTTGGACCAAGCAAAAAGCCGATGACAAGCGGCAGCCCAACCGCCAGAAAAGCAGGTAAGAGCAGCGAAGACAGCGCGCCATGCGCGGCCAAACCAACACAGCGGTCGTAATCGGGGTCCTCAGTGCCTGCCAGGATACCCGGCTTTTCATGGAACTGCCGGCGAATTTCTTCAATCATATCAAACGCGTTGTGGGTCACGGAAAGCATCAGCAAAGCGGAGAACAAGGGTGGGGTCATCGCGCCTAAAAACACGCCCGCGATAACCATGGGTTCCCGCAGGCTGATGTTCAGGTCAATCCCATTCGCTTTTACGACCTCCGAGTACGCGGCAAAAAGCGCCAAAACGGTCAGCGCGGCCGCGCTGATTGAAAAACCCTTGGTGATAGCTTTGGCCGTATTGCCCGCAGAGTCGAGCACGTCCGCGCGTTCAATCACATCCTGACCCATCCCTGCCATTTCGGCGATACCGCGCGCGTTGTCCACAATCGGACCGTAAGCATCCGCGGAAACAATCATCCCGCTGATGGAAAGCATCCCTACCGCCGCCACGCCAATACCATAAATTCCCGGTAAACCATTGCTCACCGCGACATTGTATGAAAGCAAAGTCGCCACCACAACACCGAGGATTGAAGGCACAATCGAAATCAGGCCGTAGCTGTAGCCAGTGATGATTGTTATCGCGGATCCCGACGTGGACACCCGGGCTGTTTCCTGCACGGGTTTGTACTGGTCATTCGTAAAGAAGTCCGTAGTGAAGCCAATGATAACGCCGGTCACAATGCCAATGGTGGCCGACCAAAATATTCCCGCGTCAATAATTTTCGTGAAGCTCAAGATCAGCAAGGCTGCCACATAGATAATGCAGGTAATAATCGTGCCGCGGTTCAACGCCGCGCCGGGTTTTCCGCCTTCTTTAACCTTGACAAACTCAATCCCAAGCAGAGAGGCAAATGTGCCAATAGTACACAGGATTAACGGTATCACGGTGTATTTGTACTGCATCGCGGAGGCGAAGCTGGCGCCCAAAATCATCACAGCCACAGCGCTGGCAACATAACTGTCAAAAATATCCGCGCCCATGCCTGCCACATCGCCCACATTATCCCCGACATTATCGGCGACAACCGCCGGGTTGCGAGGGTCATCTTCAGGGATGCCAAGTTCAACCTTACCCACCAGGTCGGCAGCAATATCCGCGGTTTTCGTATAAATGCCGCCCCCGGCTTTCGCCAGCAGCGCCAACGTGCTGGCGCCAAAACTGAAGCCCAACACCGCGTGTGAATCTTTGGTAAGCATAAAAATCAGGCTCATCCCGATGACCGCCAGTCCGACCATCGCCAAACCCAAAACCGCACCGGCGTAGAAGGAAAGCCGGAAAGCCTGCTGCAAGCTCTTCTGGGCGGCAGTGGCTGTGCGGACGTTGGCTTCAACTGCCACGCGCATCCCCATATACCCGGCGACTGCCGAGCTCAGCGCGCCAATAATGAAACATGCCGCCATGACCACGCCCATGCCAGGTTGGATTTGAACGCCTGTCGTCCCGATTGTTTCAAAGTTGAAACTGAATATGAGCGCGATGATAATCCCAAGCACCAGGGCGAGGCTTGCAAGCGCGGTATACAGACGCTTAAGATAGGTATTCGCGCCGCTGCGGATCCAACCCGCCACCTGCTGGGCTTTTTCAGAGCCCGGGTCCTGTCGAAGAACCCAGAAATAAAGATAGACAGCAACCGCGATTGAAATAGCCCCACCCGCGATTCCAACAATCAACCAAATTTGATAATCCATAAATTGTGACCTCTTCCTATTATTATTGAGACCTGTTTTACATATTCGCCGAACGGAACCAGCGGTAATTTTCAATACGCAGCACGTCTGCGTGTGGCATCGGGTAATAGCGCAGTTTGTCCCGATTTCCCACAAAGAAGCCGTTCTTAATCGTACGGTATGGAATTACCGGTGAATGGGTTCGATCGACCATTTTTGTGGAAACATATTTGGTCTTAACATCCGAAAGGCACTGGCGCAGATGATCCGGGTTGCTGTAAGGCAGGTTGTTCAGCATGCCCATTTCGGGGTCGCTGGAAAGTTCGCCTAACTGGAGCTCCGCGAAAGTGATAGCCGGAACTGAGATTAAAGAGGTCGGATTCTTAACAATCAAATCAAAAAAACTGACCGCGTCCAAGCGGCTTACCACCAGCGGTGTGACGGGAACAACTTCCTGATAGAGATGAAGCCCGCTTCCATTCTCAGGGAACTCATCCGAGGCCTTCAGCCCCAAAGTACGCCCGTCCTGCGTGGTCAGGTAAAGGTCCAACAAGGCATCCGGGTCTATATGTTCCAAAACGCGGTAGACTGAGACGTAAATAGACGCTTTCGGGCGTCCGTCTTCGTGCGGGACACAGCGCTTAAGCGCTTCATCCATGTGAAAATAGGGATTTCGATAATTGGGGTCCACTTCAAAAAACATGGCTTGTCCCCGGGATTTTTTTGAGGAACCGACCGCGTAATAGGTACCAAATTCCTCAGGGCTCAACATTGACACAATTAATGCTTCGGGGAGTAAAGATAAATAAAAATGCGTTTCCATGCGTGCTCCAATCTTCAGAAGATAATTGCCTTGCACCAGGTGTCCGAAAATCACCAGCATAATTGTATCTTAAAAGGCGGCTTTGGTACCAAAAAAACCAATTGACTGCACAAATCTTAACGGTTGCCGGGTGACATTTTTAATTGAGGCAACGCTTCCCCTTTAGTTACTTTTATTTTGAGGAAATATGGATACTGTTTTCATCCCTTTATGAACCAACAAAAAGCCCGCGTTTCCGCGGGCGTTCATCACTCAGATAATCCATCAGTGGCTGAGCAGATAGTTGATTATGGCTTCTTTTTCCTGGGCAGTAAAGCTGATCCCGTGATGACCGCTCAGAAATTGGTCCCACTCCGCGTAAGTTTTATCAAACTGGAGCACCCAGTCTAAGGTGTGGTGCCCGCCAAGTTTCTCAAGCAGCAGCGCCTCAGCTTCGGCTTCGCTTATTGTCGCGGTTTCCGCGGCCGGGTAAGCCGCGCTGGCCGATTCCGCGGCTGCTCCCGCCGGATACGCGCCGGAAGCCTGGTTCGGCGTCGGATTTTCCTCGACGCCCCCGTCAACAGAAACAGCTGGCAAATTAATGGAAGTACCTTCATCCTTGGCAGCACAAGCACTCAAAAGAAGTCCAACCGCCAAAATAATGCTTACGAAAAGGAATATTTTGCTTTTCATGGATTTATCCTTTCACTTGATGTGAATATTTTACCCGAAACGAGCGCGAAAACACGCTTCCCCGCCTGTCGGGGTAGATAGCTGCCGGCGAATCTCAGCCGGCGCAATCCGGTTTCGCGCTTACATCCGTAAAATAAGCCTCACCCAAAGATTCCGCGGTCTCCCCATCTGGCAAGCTCAGTTTTTCGCAGAACAGGGGGTGCGCGCGGCTCGCCTGTTCAGCCATCCGGAGCGCAATCCTTCGGATGGAAAAATGGGCGTTCTCGCTGGCGCGCAGCCGCGTGAAGTGAAATAGTTCACGCAAGTTCAAGCGGCAGAGCACGCGCCGGTTGTACCCATTTGGCACAACGTAAGAGGCCGCCTCCGGGTGGAATTGCCACAGTTCTTCATACAACCGGGCTGCTTCGTTCATCGCCTGCCGGTATAAACCCTCCACGCCGGCCTGGCTCATCGCTTTCGGAATCGCGTACCCCAGGCGGGTGGTCAGCGCCTGCGGGGTTTGGGTCATCATGCGGTGGCGCTTAAACTCAAAGTAAGCGCCCTGGTCCATAACCAAATCAAAATCGTAATGGGCATACTCAAGCTCCCGCAGGGGGACGTCAAAATCGCTCAATTGCGCGAATAACGCCTCCGCAAGAGCGGATTTTTCCCCGGCTTCCAGGCTCCGAACATGCGCCAGGCATTCGGAATAGCTTCGTTCGCCAAAGCGCAGCAGCGCCGCGGCCAACACCTGGTCTTCCGCGTCAGGTTCCGCGCCGAGAAGCTGGCACCACCCCTCCTCAGGCTCTGCCGCAACCCGCGCGGCTTCCGTGCGAAAACAAGCGCGGATACCCGCCAGGCTCTCAATTGGATTGGCATACTTAACCAGCGTTGGCAGTTCCTGGGTTGCCACCGTCTTCACTTCCCGGCCTATCTGGCGGTCTTCTTCAAGCTCGGAGCTGAGCAGTTTTTTTATGGCGTATTCCAGCGCGCGCGCGTTTATCGTGACGCCCACGTTCGCCATCGACGCGGCGGGCAGGAAAAACCTGGCAACGTCCACCGCTTTCACTCGGGCGCGGTTTTGCCAGGCCTTCTCGCTTTCCTCCGGCAGCCTTTCGGTGACTTCTTCACACCACGCGCGCAAGGCTTCGGTCGCTTCGGCGTAGCTCTGAAAAAGCAGGCGCATTAATCCGCGATATTTCTCCGCAAAGCGCGAGGCCTCTATTTCTGGCGGTAAAACCCAGGCATCCGGGTTCCATTCCTGGTAACGCGTGGATTTTTCGGTGTACGATGCCAGGCGGTTGCCTTCAATGGTTTCAATGGCAAGCCGGGAGATGTTTTCGAGGGCCAGATGCAAGACGGCATGTTCGGCCACGCTGGAATGACCATAACCGACTATCCATTTTTCACTGAATTTTGAGGATTTTTCCGCGTCCAGCTCCGCGGCAATCCGGTCAAACGGTTCGGGGGAACGGGAGGTTTTCGCGAAGGTGACCGCGATGGTTTCCGCGCTGTATTGGTTTGGGCTAAGCCGATAAATTCTCCGGGCAAGATTCATGGGTCAGTATCCTCCTGGCTTCACGTTTGTCCTGCTCAATCTGGTCAATCAGGTCTTGCACGCGTTCATATTTGATTTCCGGGCGCAGATATTCAATAAATTCAACTGTCAGGTTTTCATGATAGATATTATCATCAAAATCCAGGAGCAGAGTTTCGATGTTAGCCTGCGTGGTCGTTTCAAAGGTGGGGCGGACCCCCACGCTGGTTACGCCCATCAGCTTTTCCCCGTTAAAACTGGCGCGCGTGGCATACACGCCGTATTTTGGCAGAATTTTCTGCGGATTGACCACCTGGTTCGCGGTCGGGAAGCCCAGCTTGGACCCAAGATGTTTGCCTTCCACCACCTTGCTTCTGACAAAATAGGGGTGCCCAAGCAAATCCGCCGCGCCGCGCACATCGCCGGTCTCCAGGGCTTCGCGCACCCTGCCGGAAGAAACCGGCTTCCCGTGCAGGCAAAATGGAGGCACAATATCCAGTGTGACGGCGTGCCTGGCGCACTGCTTGCCGAGTTCACGCAAGGTGCCTGTGCGGTCTTTGCCCAACGCGAAGTTTTCGCTGACGGTCAGACCGCGCAGGTCCAGGTGTTTGAGCAGGAGCGAAAGAAACTGCGCCGCGTTAAGCTCAGCCAACTTCCGGTCAAAGGTTAAGGTAAACACATAATCCAACCCGCTTTCCGCCAGCAGGACCTGCTTTTCAGCCTCGCATGCCAGGTAAAACGGTCCTTGAATATTCTGCAGCACCACCCTGGGGTGCGGTTGGAATGTAATCATCGCGGACTTCGCGCCATCCCGGGCGGCGTTTTGCTTTAGTCGGGCCAGCAGCGCCTGATGCCCGCGGTGCAGTCCGTCAAAATTGCCAATGGTAATCCACAAAGGCTGTTCTTTTAGCTCCGGCAAGTTCTCAAAGAATTGGGTCACTGTGTCCTCAAAACCCCGGCAAAAAAATAACCCCGCGCGGCGGAAGCCAACTGAGGGTTATTTTTTGCACGCGATCACTAATCTAAAGGAAAAACACTTTGCGGGGCTGCCATTCGTGCGCCGCGCTGTCGTATTCCATCAGCGCTACCAGTTCACCTTCCTGGCTGACGGCGCGCGCCCATTTGCCCGGCTCCACTTCTTCCAAAGCTGGGACGCGGTGTCCATGTCGGACTTCATCCACCTGTTCCACGCTCAGTTCCACAGTGTACCAGTCGCCCAGCGCTTCGGCCGCAGGGATCAGGTATTGGTACCAATCCCCGTTGGCAAAGGCTTCCTGCAGCTTCCGCAAGGAGACCGCGTCGCGCAAGCCAAATCTGCCGTTTTTCGTTCTCCGCAAGCCAGTCAGCGTGGCGCCGCAGCCGAGTTTTTCTCCCAGGTCGTATGCCAGGGAGCGCACATAAGTGCCCGATGAGCATTGAATATCCACCACAGCCTCAGGTGGGTCCCAATCCAACAGTTCCAATTCGCGCACCTGGATCATGCGCGGTTCAAGTTCAACCTCTTCACCGCGGCGGGCGATTTCGTAAGCTTTTTCACCCTTGACCTTAATGGCAGAGTACGCCGGGGGTTTCTGTTCGAATTCACCAACAAAACTTTGCAGCACCTGTTCAAACTCTTCATAACTGATGTCCACGGGCGAACGGCGGGTTACGCGCCCTTCCAGGTCGTATGTGTCTGTGGTAACGCCCAGCTCAATAACCGCCTGATAACGCTTTTCGGAGGCGGAAACGTACTCACTTAAACGCACAGCCGGGCCAAGCAGCACAACCAGCACACCCGACGCGCGTGGGTCAAGCGTTCCGGTATGCCCCGCCCTGCGGATTTTTGTGCCATTCCGGATTATCTGCACGACATCGTGCGAAGATAAACCAACGGGTTTATCCACCACCAACACGCCGGAAACATTGCTGGCAAGGATATCTCTGCCTTCATTCATTTCATCTGACATAACACACTCACCTGGTCAAATATTTTCCCGGTTTATCGACCAACCAGGACGTTTTTTGTTTTTTCCAATACCTTTGCAATAACTTCTTGTAAAGAGCCAGTCACATCCGCCCCTGCCGCTGCGGCATGCCCCCCACCCCCAAACGTGCTCGCAATAGATGAGACATCAATACCCTCAATGGAACGCCAGCTCACCTTCACTCTGTCTGGCGCTTGCTGAACAAATAATACCACAACAAAGGGCCCTGAGACGGAAGAGAGCAAGTTAACAAGGTCGGCATCATCATTTTCAGGATAGACAGCTTTAATTCTATCATCAAGAGTCAACACAGTCCAAAGTATGTTGTCTTCGTACTGGGTTTTAATCAGGCCCTGACCCCAATAACGCAACTCGGAGATGGACCGTGAAAGCAAGACCTGCCGGTAGACCAGGCTCAAATCCGCGCCTTTCTCCATCAGGTCGGCAGCGGCGCGTAAGGTCTGCGCGTCTGTGCTGGACGTCCGGAAACCAATTGTATCTCCCAAAATGCCTGCCAGCAGGCATTGAGCTGTGTCCGCGTCCACCGAAAGCCCCCAGCGGGGGAGTTGATTTGCCAGTACGAACGCGGTCGCCGAGGCTTCCGGGACGACGATATTAAGCTTACCAAAGTTGGGATTCGTCTGATGATGGTCGATTACCAGGTCAGGCGCGCCCAAACCTTCCAAAAGCTGGCCTGTCCGTTCGGGTTCGCTGCAGTCTACGGTGATGAGCGTATCGTAGCCACTTTCAATCGAGCGGGTAACCCGGTCCGCGCCCGGCAGGAAACTGTATTTTTCGGGCATGCCGTCTTGCAAAACCATTTGAACCTGCTTGCCTGCCGCGAGCAGCGGCAGCCCCAGACCCAAAAGCGAACCGACCGCGTCCGCGTCGGGTCGGATATGCGAAACAATCACGACCGAGTGCGCGTTTTGCAGCAGGCGGCGGATGGCAGAATCAAGCTCTTCAGTCACTGTTTTCTTCCGCTTCTTCTTCAGAACGGTTTGCGTCTGCTTGTTCGCTTTCCTCACGCAGTTGCGCCAGGAGCGTATCAATCCGGTCTGCCCGCTCGGGCGTTGGGTCCCAAAAAAAGCGCAGTCTGGGCATTACGCGCAGGTCAATCTCATTGGAAAGCTCATATTTCAGAAATCCCCGCGCGTGATTAAGCGCCTGGATAACTTCGCGTTCGCGGGTTTGCCCTTCCGGCGCGGAAACATAAATATTCGCGTAATCCAGTTCTCTATCCACCTTTACGTCGGTGACATTCACGCCAGTGAGCCGCGGATCTTCGATTTTGTTAAGGAGAGTCAGGGAAAGCACCTCCCGGAACCGATCGTTGATGCGTTTCATTCGCAGTGGTGTAGGCATCGTACCTCCAAATTTTCCCGGTCGGGTTATCCGCCGAACTTCTCCATAATAAAGCTCTCGATGGTATCGCCAACCTCAAATTCTTCAAAGTTCTTGATGGAGATACCACATTCCATCCCCACCCGGACTTCGCGGACATCTTCTTTTTCGCGTTTTAGCGATGAAATCTCACCGGTGAAGATGGGTTCATCATTACGCACAACGCGCACGCTGGCATTACGGCGGATTTCGCCCTCACTCACGCGGCAGCCAGCTGCCATGCCGGCTTTGGAGACCTTAAAGATAGCCAGAACTTGCGCCGAGCCGATAACCTTCTCAACCATTTCCGGTTCGAGCAAGCCCTTAAGCGCTTTTTCAACATCCTCCAGCAAACGGTAAATGATTTTATAGACGCGGATGGAAACACCGTCGGCCTCGGCCATATGCCGTGTGTTCTGGTCCACATCCACGTTAAAACCGAGGATAACCGCGTTGGAAGCGGCTGCCAGAGCGACATCCGATTCCGTGATATTTCCTGTTTCGGAGTGCAGCACCTGAATAGAGATATCCTTCTCCTGTTTTCCAAGGTCTTCCAGAGAATTCACAATCGGTTCAAGTGAGCCGCGCACGTCCGCCTTCAGGATGAGGCGAAGTTCTTTGGTTTCGCCGGATTTTACTTTGGCGAACAACTCTTCAAGCGTGGCGCGCTTAAGACTGCGCTTTGCTTCCCGTTCCGCTTTGCGTCCTTCAACAATCTGCCGCGCTTCGCGTTCGTTTCCCACTACCTGGAACAAATCCCCAACGTCTGGCAGGCGATCCAGACCCATCACGATTACCGGCGTGGAAGGCGGAGCTTTTTCAATGCGTTTGCGCCGCTGATCAAACATGGCCTTTATTTTTCCGTAACTTTCGCCGGCAACCACCACGCTGCCAAGCTTCAAGGTTCCATTTTGGACCAAAAGCGTCACCATCGGGCCGGTAGTTTTGTCCAGGTTGCCTTCCACAACCGCGCCCATACAGGCGCCTTTGGGGTTAGCTTTGATAACCATATTATCCGCGACAAGCAGGATAGTTTCCAGCAGGTCGTCCAAACCTTTACGCGTTTTGGCGGATACCGGCACCACGAAGGTATCCCCATCCCATTGGTCGGGTTGAAGCCCGATATCGGCCAGTTGACGCTTCACCAGGTCGGGGTTGGCATCCGGTTTGTCAATTTTGTTCAACGCCACGACGATCGGCACTTGAGCCGCCTTGGCATGGTTGACAGCTTCTTTGGTTTGCGGTTGAACGCCGTCATCTGCCGCCACAACCAGAATGACAATATCCGCGCCTTTGGCTCCGCGCGCGCGCATTGATGAAAACGCGGAGTGCCCGGGGGTATCCAGGAAAGTAATCAGGCGGTTCTTATGCATCACCTGATAGGCGCCAATGTGTTGGGTAATCCCACCGGCTTCCCCGCCCGCCACGTTGGTGTGACGAATCGCGTCCAGCAAGGTCGTTTTGCCGTGGTCAACGTGGCCCAGGATTGTAATTACGGGGGGGCGGTTTTCGAGCTTACCGGGGTCCTCATCCATGATGATGCGACGCCACAACGGAATCTCACCGGTTTCCTCTTGTAACACCTCTTCTTTATGCAGTTGAGGGGTGAAGCCCAGTTCGGTAGCGACCACCGCGGCGGTATCAAAGTCCACCTGCTGATTGATACTTGCCATCACGCCGTTGGACATCAGGATTTTGATGACCTGCACGGGGCTGGTATTCAGGTGCGCCGCCAATTCGCGCACGGTAATTGTGTAAGGGAGTATAACGTTATTATTCCCGTCATTGCTCATAGTCCACCTCCATAGTTTTTTGGTCAGCAGCAGCGCTGGATTTGGTTTTATGAGCCCGACAGGCGTAAGCGTTACATGGGTTAATCCTTAACGAACGCTGTTCCTGTCAGTGGAAACCTCGTTGATTTCAGTTTCCACTGGCAGTGTTTGCATGAAGGCGGTCAATGTGACCAAATCCTGCTCAGAAAGGGCGGTTCGCAGCGCATTGGCAAGCGGACCTTTCAGTCCTTTTTCCCAGCAGGCTCTCGCGTCGTGAAGATATGCTCCTCTGCCAGCGAGCTTGCCCGTCGGGTCCACCCGCACACCCTTGTCCGTGCGCACCAAACGCAACAGGTTGCGTTTGGGCAGAACTTCACGGCATCCGACACAGGTGCGTTGTGGGATATGCTTTGGTTTGCGTGAACTTTTTGCTGCCACCTTTATCTGCTTGTTCTAATTCTTATTTACCAATCCTCGTCCCAACTATCGTCTTTTTTGTGCTTATACCGGACGATAGATTCATCTTTTTCCGGGTCGTACTCCACAGTATAACCCTTTTTCTTCTTGCCCTTACCCTTCTTGTCCTGCTTCAGGTCTCCGCCTTCGTCTTCGGCTGCCAGGTCGCGAATTTTCTCATCACGCCGCAAGGACTCAAGGTTGAAGAGTTCTTCAAAGCTCTTTTCGTCCGTCTCGGGTTCTTCCGCAGCGGCTGGCGCTTCTTCCGTGCCGGCGGCGGGTTCTTCCGCGGCGGCCGCGTCTGCGGGCGCTTCGACCGCTTCAGGGGCGGCATGCCCGGCAGCTGCCGCGTCCAGGGCCACTTCGGCGGGAGCTCCTTCCGCCGTAGGTTCCGATACCGTTTCCAGCGCGGGGAACTGATAGCTTTCAACCAGGGCTGTAATCTCGTCCATGGCTTTGGGCCCAATTCCATTGAGCGATAGTATCTTATCGGCATCCAGTTTCGTCTGGAGTATCAAATCTCCAAAGCTCTCCATGCCAGCTTCCTGAAGAATGGTCAGGATGTGCTCTTTGAGCGGAACATCCAGAATGGGCATCTCAAAAGCGCGCGCGTCGATCGTCTCGCGTACTGCCCGGATCTGAGCCAACTCGGCGGCGTCTTCCAGTTTGCGGTCTGCCTCGCCGCGTTTTTCCACTCGATCCACAAAACGTGCCATCAGGGTGTTTTCTTCCGGAACGAGCGTCTTTCCATCTTCTTTCTTCTGCAGGATTTCGTCAATCCGGGTTATTACTTCAGCCTCTTCGGCAGCCATGTCCTGCAAGGATTGATCCGTGCGCAATTTCAACAGAGCCCGTGAGGCGGCTTCGGCGACGCTCATAATGTCAATCCGCCAACCGGTCAGCTTGGCTGCCAGGCGTGCGTTTTGGCCTTCTTTCCCGATGGCAAGGCTCAATTGATCTTCCGGGACAACCACAGTCGCGGTTTTGTTTTCACCATCGGCTTGATTGAGGTACACGCCGGAAGCTTTTGCCGGGCTGATCGCTTTTTCAATGTAAACCGCGGGGTCGCTCTTCCATTCAATCACGTCAATCTTTTCGCCGTGCAGTTCGTTCACAATCGCCTGGATGCGCACGCCTTTTTGACCAACGCAAGCGCCGACCGGGTCGATGCCCATCTGCGTCGCGGATACTGCCACTTTGGCGCGCTGTCCGGGTTCGCGCGCGATGGATCGGATTTCAACAATGCCGTGATAAATTTCGGGGACTTCGTTTTCAAGCAGGCGGCGCAGGTAATTGCGGTGCGTATGCGAAAGCAGAATCTGCAGACCCTTGGGCGTGTCCTTCACCTCGTACACGTAAGCGCGAATGCGTTCGTGCAGGCGGAAGCGCTCCCCGGGGATCATATCCTTGCGCAGCATGGTACCCTCAGCCTTCAGGTCCAATCCAATGGTGGCCTGAGCTTTATTAACCGCTTGCAGAACGCCGCTGATGATTTCTCCGACCTGACGACTGAAGAACTCAAACTGCTGGTTCTTTTCCGCGTCGCGGATTTTTTGTTGAATCGCCTGGCGTGCCGTTGAGGCGGCAATCCGGCCGAAATCTTCCGGGGTGGATTCAATCATTACAAGGTCGCCAAGCTGTGCGTTCGGATCCACCGCGCGGGCGTCTTCCAACAGCACTTCCGTGCGCGCGTCAATGATTGAGTCAGCCACTTCTTTTTCAGCAAAGATCTTGACCCCTCCCTTGTCCTTGTCCATGTCGATTTCCACTTTGACGACCTGAGCATTGGAGGCGCCGACGGTTTTCCGGTATGCGGCGATCATGGCAGTTTCCAGCGCGTTCATAATTGTTTCGCGCGGAAGCTGCTTTTCTTCCAGGACCTCGTTAAAGGCTAAGGCAAACTCGCTTTTCATTTTTTCTTACTCCAAAATTCCGTTCTTTCCAAAATACACCTCCCTGATACAAAGAAAAGTGGGAAGCTCCCACTTTTCAGACCAGAAAAGTATCGCATTGTTGATGTCAGTAGTTTACCATAGTTTTATGCAAATGCAAGAAAAACGCCAAACCATTCCCAATCCGAAATACAGCCCCATATAACAGGTATAATTCAGGTGACTATCCAGGAGGATACTATGAAAGCAAAACGAACTTGGTGGCGGGACGGGGTTATCTATCAAATCTACCCCCGCTCATTTCAGGATACCAACGCGGATGGAATCGGCGATTTGCAGGGTATCATCCAGCGCCTGGACTATCTCAAAGACCTCGGCATCGACGGCATCTGGCTTTCGCCAATCAACCCTTCCCCCGATGTGGATTTTGGCTATGACGTCTCGGACTATCTCAACATAGACGCGAAGTTTGGCAGTATGCAGGATTTTGACCTGCTCCTTAACGAAGCTCACCGCCGCAACATTCACATCATCATGGACCTGGTGCTGAATCACAGTTCCGACCAACATCCCTGGTTCCAGGAATCATTGAAATCGAAGGACAACCCATACCACGATTGGTACCTCTGGCGGGACCCGGCGCCGGATGGAGATTACCCCAACAACTGGTTGTCTTTTTTCGGCGGCTCCGGCTGGGAATACAACAGCAGCCTGAACCAGTATTATTACCACACCTTTTGCCCAGAACAGCCGGACTTGAACTTCCGCAACCCGGAAGTGCGCCAGGCAATCCTGGATGTGTTTCGCTTCTGGCTGGAGCGCGGCGTGGACGGTTTTCGCTTGGATGTGTTCAACGCCTACTTCAAAGACCGGGAACTGCGCGACAATCCCCGCCGGCGCGGCCTGCACCTGCGTCCGTATGACCGCTTCGAGCACGTGAACGACATCTCCCAGCCCGAGATGTTCCCTTTCCTGCAGGAAATTCGCAAGCTGGTGGATAAATATCCAAATCGTTATGTGGTTGGTGAAACCTTCCTGGCAAGCCCTGTGCAGGCGCGGATGTACATCGCCCCCGATTTGCTCCACGCGGGTTTCGATTACGCTTACGCCCGGAGCCCCTGGGGTCCGACCGGCTTCGGCAATGCCGTGGCGTATTGGGACGCCTTACACGGGGAGAAAGACTGGCCGAATTACTTCCTCAATAACCACGACACCCCTCGCAGCGCCTCCCGTTACGTCACCGGTGAGGATGACGCCCGTCTGAAGCTGCTGGCAAGCATGCATCTGACCCTGCGCGGAACCCCATACCTGTATTATGGCGAGGAAATCGGCATGCGCGACACACGTTACAGCCGCGCCGAAATTCAGGACCCGGTCGGCAAGCGTAAATGGCTCAGCGTAAAAGGTCGCGACGGCTGCCGCTCCCCGATGCAGTGGGACGCGAGCGCGAATGCCGGCTTCAGCCCCGCCAAACCCTGGCTGCGCGTCAACCCCGAGTATCCTACCCGGAATGTGGAGGCCCAGCTCCAGGATCCGGAGTCTCTGCTGAATTTCTACCGCGCGCTCATCAGGCTGCGCAGGGAAAACCCCGCGCTGCACGCCGGCAGCCTGGAATTACTGCCGCTGGAAAATGAATCGGTGTTGGTTTACAAACGCAGCGCTCCCACTCAGGAGGCGCTTATCGCGCTGAATTTTTCCAACCACCCTCAGCAGGTAAACCTGCCGGGAGAAGATAATACGCGCGCCTGGCAGCTGCTGTTTGGCGGCAGTGAATCCGACCCGCCGCTGCTTGACGCGGACAGCCTGAGCCTGCCAGCCTACGGGACGGCAATCCTGAGCCGATAAGGGTTAGGAAAGGCCGGCTGATGAGCGCACCAGACCTATTTGACTCGCTGCAAGCTCCCTTTATCGCCGGCAGCGACCGCCCAATCACAGGGCTTCCTCTGGACCGCTTCCTGCCTCCCTATTATCCGGGCGCGGCGCTGAACTGGATCAGCTCCCGCGCGGAGACTTCCAGTTGGGTTTTGGACCCATTTGGAAACGACCCATTCAGCGCGCTGGAACTAGCCCGGGCTGGTTTCAGGGTGCTCGTCGCCGCGAATAACCCCATCCCGGCGTTTATCCTGGAAATAATGGCATCCTCCCCGTCGGTCGCGGAAGTGGGAGAGGCAGTTTTAGCCCTGGCAAACTCCCGCATGAGCGACGGCAGCCGCCTGGAAGATTACCTGAATTCCTTCTACCTGCTGCCCTGCCCCCAATGTGGAGGGCAGGCCGAAGTCACCGGCTTTATCTGGTCTGAGGAACGCCCGGAGCCGGTCAGCATGCAATGGCTGTGCCAGCGCTGCCAAAAGAGCGGTGAGCTTCCGGGCAGCTCAGAAGCTTATCAACATCTGCGGCCGCTGCCTTCATACCCTCTGCACCGCTCCAGGGCTTTGGAGCTGGTTGCCAGCCTGGACGACCCGCTGCGTCCGGTCATGGAAGAAGTGGTGCGCTTCTATTCTCCGCGAGCGCTCATTCTCTTGCAAATCCTCCTCAACAAAATTAACGCGCCTGATTTTCCCGAACGTCAGCAGAAAATTCTGCAAGCGCTCTTCCTCACGACCGCCGATCAGATGAATCAGCTCTGGACTTATCCCCTCGGGCGCAACCGTCCGCGCCAGCTTCTCCGCCCGCCAAGCTGGCAAGAAACGCACCCCTGGCAAGCCTTCCTGCGTTCCCGGGCGCTCTGGCAAACCGACTTGCCTCCCGTGACTTTGCGCGGCTGGCCGGACTTGCCCCCGCAGAAAGGCGGCATCAGCCTCTTTCGCGGGCGCTTGCGCGAGCTTAATCCCCTGCCCGACCCCCGCTCGATGACGCTGGTATACGCGTCTTTGCCGCGCAGAAACCAGGCATATTGGAATCTCAGCGGTCTTTGGTCTGGTTGGTTGTGGGGTAAGGAAAGCGTGAACCCGCTCCGACACAGCTTGCTGCGGCAGCGTTATGATTGGACATGGCATTCCCAGGCGCTGGCGAAGGTTCTAAACCAACTGCCGGGCTTGATACAGCCGCAAACCCCGATTCTGCTCCAAATTGGCGAGTTGGACGGACTTTTCCTGATTGCCGGCATTCTGGCTGGTCAGGCAGCCGGTTTGCGCCTGCTCAACTGCGCTTCGGACGGCAGCCAGGATACCCTGCAGTGCCTGTGGGGCAGAGGTGGTGTGCCGGCTGGCTCCAGCCAGGGCAATCTTGCCGCGGCAGCCTCTGAAGCGGCGCGAGCCCACCTTACCGAACGTGGGGAACCAGCCAATTATCTGTCTTTGCTGACCCAAATCGTGGTTTCTGTTCATCAACAAGGCTTGCTCAGTTCTCCGCCGGGGAAGACTCTGAACGACCATCAGGAAGAATTGGAAGCCTGTCTGGCAGATACCGACACGTTTGTTCGCTTTAACCCGGGGATTGCCCCGGATACGGGGTTGTACTGGCTGCGGCAGCCCCTGATTGAATACACGCCCACCGCTGAACGCCTGGAAACCACACTGCTGCAGCTCCTGCGCGCCAAACCAGACCCCACGCCAGAAGTCGTCAGGCAGACTGCCAACCAAAGCTGCCCGGGGCTGCTTACGCCTGAAAGTGAGCTGGTTGATGCCGTCATGGCGGCTTATGCCGACCGCCTGCCCGATAGTCAGCCCGGCTGGCTGCTGCGCGCGCGGGAAGCACCCCAAATCCGCGAGAAAGACCTGCTGGAAATCCGCGTGATACTGGAACAGCTTGCCGCCCGGCTCGATTACAGCCTGCAGACCAGCACCGAAGCAATTCACTGGGTCAGTCGTTCGGGCAGCGTGGCGCATAGTTTTTTCCCGTTGCTGAGCGCCTGCGTCAGCCCGCTGCTACGCTTGTTCAGCCGCACGCCCGGGCAGAAGTATTTCGTCATCCCCGCCAGCCGTTCAAACCTGGTTTCTTACCGGCTGAAGCGGGATCCAAATCTGCAGCTGCTATGCGGCGAAAGCTGGCATTTTGTAAAATTCCGCCAGATTAGAAATCTGAAAGAAGATATGCTGCTCACCCGCGAAACCTTCGCGGAGCGCGTCCTCGAAGACCCGCCGGAATATCAGCGCGCCCAACTCAGCTTATTCTGATCCTGCGGGCTGCTTCCCTCTTTAAGGCGTTTCATCGGAAGGGGGCGTTGGCTCGCCCGGGGTCGGTGTCGGCGGCGGTACGGGCGTATCGAGCGGAGGTGTCGGCGTTGGGGTTGGCAGCTCGGTAGGGGTTGGGGTGGGCGTCGGTACGGTCAGATGCAGCCTGAACTTCTTTTCAACCTGGGTATCCACCGTGCTGCGCATCCGGATGCGCACCGTCACCAGTTCGGCGGTGATTCCGCTCAAATCCCAGGTGTAAATTTCCTGGGCTGAGCGCACCGGTGTTTTCTCCCAATCCACAAGCGTCTTCCACTCATTGGGCTTCTCACCTTCTCCCCAATCAATCTTAAACTCTTTGAAGTTCGCGGTCGCGTCAATGACGCCCACAATCTTGAACGGATTTTCGTTGATGGTACCGCCGTCCGTGAGCGTGACCATATCGATAATCGCCCGGGGGTCATCCGCGCGGCATTCCCTTTCCGGTAAAATCACAAACGGATCCGGGAAGCCGTAATCCCGTGCCCAGTTCTGACCCTGTTCGGTATTCTTCAGCCAGTTGATTGCGTCTTTGTCGCTGACGTTGACGACCAATTGCTCCTTGGCAAAGTCGGAGCAAGCTGCTGAGGCCCGCAGTCCGGTCCATCCATCTATTTGAACCATTTTCCACAGGTCATGCTCCTTGGTGGCAGGCAGCTGGTCAGACGCGAAGATCTCAGTCCGCTGCCGGGGGCAGTATTCCGAAGGTTCCGTGCCGGAGACTGAACAGATGGTCCGCGTTACCACATCCTGCGGTTGAGAGAAGGGTGTGGCGGCTCCGCCTTTCAGCAAATTAATCCCGCCTTCCATCACCCGCGCCCAGATAGGCGCCGCGCCGCTGATGCCGGTGGTGTTGACCATCGGGGAATAATCCGCGTTGCCCACCCAAACGCCCACCACCAGATCGGGCGTGTAGCCGAGGGTCCAATTATCGCGAAAATCGTTGGTGGTACCGGTCTTAGCCGCCACATCGAAGGGCAGGTTCAGAATAGAATCTCTGCCAAACATCGGAGCGCGCGCGTCGGCATCCGAGAGGATGGAGGTAATCAGGTAGGCGTGCGCCGCGCGCACCACCTGGTCGCCCTCAGGGGGCTTATATTCAAACACAACTTTGCCGGTATAGTCCACGACTTTGGTCACCGCCACAGGCGCCACGCGTTTGCCTTCATTCGCGAGCACCGAATAAGCGCCGGTCAGCTGCAGCAGGCTCACTTCTCCGCCGCCGAGCGTAAGCGAGAGGCCGTAATCTTCCCGGGAGAAGCTGGTGATGCCCAGCCGCTTTGCCATTGCGATGAAGCCGTCCGCGGTGCTCGTGTTCGGGTCGTCGTAGATACCCACATAGTACAAAGCTTTCACAGCCGGAATGTTATAGGAGTTTGCCAGCGCGGAGCGTACCGTGACCGGTCCATGAAAACGTCCGTCATAATTGACGGGCTCATAAGGAGCGCTGGGGTCATCCGCCCGCCCGGAGGGTGGGAAAGAACCCGGCACGTCCCAAATCAGGGTGGCCGGCGTCCAGTCTTTCTCGAAAGCAGCCAGATAAGTTATCGGTTTGATGGAGGAGCCGGGCTGGCGCGTTTCTGTCAGCGCCATGTTTACCTGACCGCTGATAGCTTCGTTGTAGAAATCCGCCGAGCCAACCATCGCCAGGATTTCGCCGGTTTTCGGGTCCAGCGCGACAACCGCGCCGTTTGTGGCATTGTTCCCGGTCATCGTCGCCAGCTGTTCCCGCACCGCGTTTTGGGCGAGTTCTTGCAAGTTGGGGTCCAGCGTGGTGTAAATTGTGAAGCCGGAATGGTAGATGGTTTGCGGGTCGTATTGGCTTTCCAACAGCGATTGGATATAAACCACCCAATGCGGAAAGCGCATGCTGTTGGTATTTTGGGTGAAGTTGTAAGCCTCCAACGTATCCGCCGCGTTCAACGCGTCGTTTGCGCTGACACAGACCTTGTCAAGATTCTTGCCGATAAAAATGCAGTTTTTCTCACTGCTGAGTTCATAAATCAGAACCAGGACGGTTTTATTGCGCGTCAGGGTCGCAGCGCGGTTGTTATAAATGTCGTAAATTGCCGGCGATTGCGGCAGCCCCGCCAAAAAAGATGCCTGCCAAAGCTGTAAATCCGCGGCAGTGGTGTTGAAGTAGGTTTCCGCGGCAGCCTCAATCCCGTAGGCGAGGTTGCCGTAGAAAATTTCGTTCAGGTAGAGCTCCAGCACTTCTTCCTTGCTGTATCGGCGCGTAATTTCAGCCGCCAGGATGATTTCCCGCGCTTTGCGGTCGTAAGACTGCTCAAAGCGTTCCTCACGCAGCAGAAGCATGCGCGCCAATTGCTGGGTGATAGTAGACCCCCCGGAAACAATTTCGCCGGAAGTGTAATTCATCCACAGCGCCCGGGCCAGCGCCATCAGGTCAAAGCCTGGGTGGTTGTAGAATTCTTTATCTTCAGTTGCGATAGTCGCGGCAATCAGATAGGGCGAAATTTTTTCGAGCGGCACGTAGGTGCGCTTACCCGCGTTGGGGTCATTGATTTCGAATAGAATGTTGCCGTTGCGGTCGAGGATGCGCGTGGTCTCAAATTGCGAGGCGCGCGACCGCAGCTCCGCCACGCTTGGCAGCGTGGACGCGATGCGAAAATACTGCACGCCAACAAAAAGCATGCCCACGAAAATCAGCGCCAGCAACCCAAACAAAACAGGCAGAAGCACCCGGGTGGGTTTCTTTTTCACTGGTTGAGTCGGGGCGGTTTTGCTCCGCGCGGAGGGGTGAGGGGTTCGCCCAGCGCCCGCGAGCGGCGAACTCGCTTTCGGAGTGCCCCGGACGGCGTCAAACCCGGCGCCCTGCTGCTGCGAGAAGGCCGACGGAGCAAGCTGCGTGGCTCCCGGGTCGGTTTCGGTCACTTTTTTTATAGGCAGCGGCTGGGCCTGGGGTGCCATGGGAGGGGCAGCGAAATCGGGGGGGATGGTGGGAATGTTGTCTTGCGAAGCGGCGCCTGTCTGACGGTTGGGAGGAATCCAGCCGCCGCCTGGTTTAGTCATCCGGAAATTTTCGTCGGATTTTCGCGGAGGAACCGGCTTGACCCACGCCCCGGAAAAGTAATCCGCGCGGGTTTGCGCTGGAGCGGGTGGTTTTGGCGCGGGGCTGCCCGCTTTTTCATCAAACTTCGCGATTTCCTCAAACCAACCGGCGGCAGCGCGGGTATCAGGCTGCGTGATGTCAATGGGTTGGGTCTTTTCTTGCTTCGTTTCGCTGTTTTGGGTTTGTTCGGGCCCCGCGGCGGTCTGGTTCTCGCCCTCTCGCGGGGTGCTCACGCGGAGCGTTTGAGCGCTTTCCGCTTCTTCCTCCTTCTGCTCTGGCAGCCCCGCGGCAGGATGCGTTTCTTCATCCGGTAGTTCCTGCGCGGGAATGTTTGAAGCTGAGGGCGCCGAAGCTGCCGGCGCGGAATCATCCAGTGCGCCCTGCCCGGAAGACGCGGACGCGTTTTCCGGGTTATCGAAGTCTTGAAAAGAATTCAGCTCGCCAAAGCTATCTCGTTCGGAATCGTCCGAAGCAGCGTTCGTATTCATCATCAGGTCTTCTCCCTTGGCGTTATTGTAGCATAAAGGTTATTAACCCTTAAACGCTGGCATGAGGCCTGATGTTCCCCCAGCTGTCTTCACCAGCATACTGATTGACCACCTCGCGGGATAATAAGCCTTCGGCGGTTTGCGTGTGGTGCTAAAATACACCTGATGAGCACGGGCCCTTTCTTTAATACCGACCCAATCCTTCTCACGCTGGCGGCGGATCAGCGCTTTGGCCCGCTAAACCCTGAGCTCGACGCTGTCTGGCAGATTAAGCTCAGACCGAACGGACCGCTTGCGTTGGAAACGAACTTTGGGCTGCGGGTGGAACGTTTCCGGATTTTTCCTGTCTTTCTGGTGAACAATAAGGCCGTCGCCGAAATCAGCGCTTTCCTTTCGCCTCCGCGCGTGGATCTCATCCGTTCCAATTATGTCAGCCTCAGCTGCTCTCCCGCCGCGGGGCTGCAGGCACGCTGCGAATTCTGGGCTGCCGGGAGCGACACGCTCCTCTCACGCGTCTCTCTCACGAACACTGGTTCGTCACCAATAAACCTCGGCATACAATCCGCGGCGGATTTGCGTCCGCGGGAAGGTATTCAGGGAATGAACGCCGCCGTCCGGGGATATCAGCCTTACCTGCTGGGCAGCAGCGGCAGTTTGTTTGTGGCAGCCGCCCACGTGGAGGACGCGCGAGTGGTGTCCAGCCCCTTCCCGGCTTTGCAGCAAACCATGGAAATCGCGCCGGGCGGCACGTTCACCATTCGGCTGCGCTGCTCCGCGGGCATGGACGCGAGCGCCCTGGAGGCAAAACTCTTTCAACCCCATCCGGATAATTGGGATGCGCAAATTGCCCGCCTCGCCTTGCGCCACCAGGCAGATTTGCTGCGCGTGAGCACCCCAAATCCGGAATGGGACGCCGTTTTCCTCTCTGCTCAAAATCAAGCTTTTCAGCTGTTGGCGCGGTCTGAACGCGAACCGGACCTGCCCCTCTACCTTGAGCGGCGCAGCCCGGAACAAAGCTTCGCGGAGCATGCTGACGGGAACAACGCGTTAACCGTGCTGCAACCGCCCTTTAATGCCCTGTCTTTGTATCAGCTTACCCAGGTACTCTTGCCAACCCAAGCCCATACTGCCGCAAAGGTTTTTTCCGGCAGGATTAACAGTCTCCCCGACTGCTCCAGGTTGCCGGGAAATTACCGCGTTGTACTGCCCTTTCCCTGCCTGTGCGCCAACGCGCTGAGTATCTTTCTGCAAACCCGCGACCACGACTTTCTTAAATCCGTTTACGCGCGGCTGCGCCGCTACACGCTGACCTGGTTTGACAATGACCACGACCTGGACCGCGACGGTTTGCCGGAATGGCTGACTATCTCGCAAACTGGCTGGCACAACCACCCCAGCTTTAATTTTCTCAACCCACATGGGTTATTCACCTGGATAGCCGCTGTCGAAAACCTGGGCTTATGTCAGCTGCTGGCCCGGGAGTTGGACGCGCTGGAACAAATCGCGCGGGCCTTGAACGACCTGGAAACCAGCACGGTCGCGCAATCCCTCAGCCGTCGGTTGGCCGACAGCCTGGATAAAATCCGAGAAATATTGCCAGAGGCCTCTTGCTGGGACCGGGATACCCACCTGTCCACGCCCCACAGCGTGTTCTTTGAGGGCGCGTTCTCAGATATCCCGCGCGGGATTCACCTCGACCCGCCCAGCCGCGTGAATATTAAACTGATTTTCAGCGCCTCTGTCAGCAAGCCGGCCTGCGTCTGCCTGCGCGGCACGGACGCTGCCGGAGAAACGCTGGAGGAGCGGGTTGACGCGAGCGAAATCTTACGCCTGGCGGACTGCCTGGCGCTAACCAGCAATTCGGTCTTCTCCCGCCTCGAGAGCGTCAGCGCGCCAGACCTGGACGGACAGACCTGGACCCAACTTTACGCGGCAGACCTGACCCTGCGGGACGTGGGTTGGTTTTTAGCGTGGGAAGCCTCCCCCCCTCCGGAGGAAAGCCCGGAGAGGCGCCAAACCAACGGCGAAGACCCATTCCAGGCTTATCCATTTGGGCTGCCGGAATATTTTGGCAGGGCTGATGAAAATGACGGTCCCCAACTGGTCAACCCCGCATGGAACACCTTGGTTTTGGAAGGTCTGATTCAGCGCGGGGATAAACGATCCGCGTGCGCCTTATTTGCCAGCCTGATGCGCGGCGCGGCAGGGGTGCTGCGCGGCGAACATGCCTCGTTTGAAGCCTGGAAGAGTTTGGATAATCTGCCGGCTGGAACTCGCGGCGCGGCAGCCGGGCTTGTTCCTTTGCAAGCCTTTCTGGACCTGGTGGGTGTGCGCATCCTGGCGCCGGATAAAGTTCAAATCAGCGGCGAGTATCCTTTTGATTGGCCCTTAACCCTGCGCTATCAGGGTCTGGAAATAACCCGCTCTGGAAAAAACAGCACTATTACCCTGCCGGATGGCACGGTCTGTCACCATTTTGGCAGCCAGACCAAGACTTTTCAACCCGAAAGAGACTGAGCTCTCTCCACCACAAGCCCGAAGAAGCGCTAATCCACGGTTAGCGTCTTGCTCAGGTTGCGCGGAAAATCCGGGTCGTAACCCCTTCCAACCGCCATGTAATACGAAAGCAGCTGGAGCGGGATTACGGTTAATATCGGCGCGAAAAGCGGGTTCGAAGGCGGAATGGTGATCACATCGCTGGCATTGGCGTTCAGCCGGCTGTCTTCCTCACCGATCACGATTGCCCTGGCTCCCCGGCAGCTGACCTCATTTATCCCGCTCACAATCAGCGGAACATCTTCCGGCCCAACCGCGAAAAGCACCGGGAACCCGTCCGTGACCGCGGAGAGCGGGCCGTGTTTGAACTCGGTGCTGAGCATGCCCTCACAATGGGCGTAGGTGATTTCTTTCAGTTTGAGCGCGCCTTCCAAAGCCGTGGCGTAGGTGCTGCCGTAACCGAGGCTGTAGAGGTCATTCCACGCGTTGATGGAATCGGCCAGCGCGCGCGTTTGCGGGTCCGTCCAACGGATGGTCTTTTCCATCAACCCGGGCAGCTCATCCAGAGACGCGGCTTCACCGCCCGCCAAACAAGTCGCCAAATAAAGGAAAGTAATGACCTGATTGGTGAAGGTCTTGGTGGCGGGCACGCTGATTTCGTAACCGCACGTGAGCGGCAGCCAGGCGGAGGTGGTTTTGGTAAGCGTGGAGCCAATCACATTCGCCACGCTGAAGCAGGTCATTCCCCGCTTCCGGGCGTGTTCCAGCGCGTTCAATACATCTTTCGTCTCCCCGGATTGGCTGACAAAAATGCCCACGTCCTGCGGCCCAACTGTCGGAGCGTACTGCGGGATAAATTGCGGCGCCAACACCGGCACCGCCGGCTTGCCAGCCAGGCGGGCAAAGTACACCGAACCAGCCAGACAGGCGTGGTAGCTGGTACCGCAGCCAATCAGGTAAAGATTGCGCGCGCCGCGGATTGCTTCCAGGATGCGCTTCAGGTCTTCGTGCTGCTTGAGTAAATGCAGCAGTTCGCGCGCCACCTGCGGCTGCTCGTGGATTTCCTTAAGCATAAAGTGGGCGTATCCGCCTTTTTGCACGGCGGACATTTCTTCTGTGATAATTTCCGGCTCACGCGCGATTTGGCTGCCGTCCGCGACCGAATACAACGAAACGCTGTCCCAGCTCAGGCAAACCACGTCGCCGTCGTTCAGGCGCAGCACTTTGCGGGTGAGCGGCAAAATTGAAGGCAGGTCGGAAGAAACACAGGTGAAGTCTTCTCCAATGCCTACCACCAGACCAGAGCCCTTTTTAATGGCGTAAAGCTTGTCGTCGTGAATCCGTCCGATGACGAACGCGTAGTCGCCTTGTAGGTCGGCGTACGCGGCGCGGATGGCATCCACAAAAGAATATCCGCGGTTGATGTAGCGTTCCACGGCGTGCACGCAGGACTCGCCGTCGTTCTGAGAGCGCACGGTCATGCCCTCAGCCGTGAACTCCTGCCTAAGCTCCACGTTGTTCACGACGTTGCCGTTGTGCGCGCCCACCAAATCGCCGTCCGAGTCCAGATGGGGTTGGGCGTTTAGCTGGGAAGGCACGCCAAAAGTCGCCCAGCGCAGTTGGGTGATGCCGCGCTGGCCGGTCATCTCAGCAAAACGGTATTTTTCGGCGACCTCGTCCACGCGGCCTTTGTCTTTCCGCAGGTCAATCCGCCCCCCACTGATGACCGCGGCGCCAACCGAGTCGTAACCGCGGTAGGTCAACCGGCGAGCCGCTTCCACCAGGATGGGCCCCAGGTTCTGTTCATTTCGCGTCACAATGCCGAAAATTCCGCACATAATCGTCCTTTTTTTGGTTGATAGTTCGAGGCTGAATTATAGCGGAAAATGCAATAACCTCGCGGAACCGCCTTATGAAGGCCAGGGTAGAATTGTACCCATCAACACCCCGGCTGCCCGGTTCATTTCGCCGGTTGGCAAGGCAAAAACCGCCTGGCTGACCTTTGTGATGGGGTAATCATATGGTCGTCAGGGCCGTTCGGGCATGTCTGGGCAGGTCTACCAGGTCGGGAATTTCAGGAAACCAGTGTCGTTACCAAAGTGAAGGAGAGGGAAGATGGGAAATTTCCTGGAACATGAAAAAAATAATCAAATCGCCTTCAAACTACGGTCACCAACCATCTCAGAGCAAGCCCGAGGCGATGGTTTCTTTCGGGGCAAGTTCAGACCTTTTTGCCTCCCACAGGAATATGCCGGGGAAAACCTCTACCCGCTGATTCGAGAAGACGCCCTTGCGTTCTTTAGAGAAAAAAAGATAAGCTGGCATCAGGGTAATTCCGGCAAACCAAGCAACCACTTATGCGATTCACAGGTGTGCGCCGTCAACTTTTTGTTTGCGTTCACAAACCGACCCGCTGAACTGGCAAAATTGCTTAAACCAATCTTCCCAAATTACCACAAAATGCTGCCTGTCGAGGATGCGCTGTATGTATCTTTTGAATGGATAGGCAATGAAAATTCCCAGGGGGAGCGGGCACATGGCGAAGGCACGCGTACCAGAGGAGCGAATTTCACCAGCGCAGATGCCGCCGTCATGTTTGAGAACCTGGAAGGTCAAAAGCAGGTTGTTCTGGTTGAATGGAAGTATACGGAATCCTATCCTGGAAATTACCTTGGTATCGCGAAAAGTGGAACTGACCGCCGGAAAATCTATCAACACCTTTTCGAAAATCATGACTGCGTAATCGATTTGGCAAAACTTCCCAACGTGGACGCGTTGTATTATGAGCCTTTTTACCAATTGATGCGCCAACAGTTTCTGGCTTCCAAAATGGAAGCGGCGCGTGAGCTCGGGGCGGATATTGTCAGCTTGCTCCACATAGCACCTGGAATTAATGAGGATTTTAAAAAAATTACCTCACCAGACTTAATCGGGTTGGGAAAAACCGCTGTTGAGGTCTGGGAAAACCTGGTTAACACCGAGGGAAGATTTTTCAGCGTGCAAACTGAGGATTTATTTGGGGGTTTAGCAAGGGTTGCAATGGAAGATTGGATTCAGTATATTCGGACCAGATATCCCTGGGTGACGCGAAAACAACACTCCGCCGGGTGATGCAAGAAATTGTTATCCTCTCTGAAAACCGGAAATCCCCGGCCAATAAAAGCCCTTCGTCTGGGCGAAAAGTCTCACCGCATATAGTCCGGGTAACTGAACCTTCCCTGCCCGTCCACCAGTATGCCTTTAACCGATATCGCCCGCGCCTCCGATGGATTGTTGAGGTACACCAAGGGAATGCGCACCTCCAATGCTTCCGCCCAGGCGAACAGCGCGGGATAAGTTTGGGGTTTCGAATCGGGGCAGCCGTCCACGCTCCCCACCGTGAACGCGCCGGGTTCGTCCGACCAGACCTTAATCGACCGCTCGCTGGAGCCGCAGGCATTTGGCGCTTTGAAGTCCATGAAGAAGTCCAGCCCCCATTTCCCTGCCGGCCGCAGCCCAGCCTCGAGCAGCAAATACAAATAGTTGTCATCCATTTTCATCGATAACGCGCGGATATCCATCGTCTCCCCCGCTGTTGAATCCCCGCTTTTATCACTCAAAACAGGCTCGTCATTCGCCCAGTCCTCCCTGTTCCCGTCCACAACAAGCGCCAGCTGCTGCGGGATGAGCAATTCGCCCCAGGGGTAGCCTTCGCAGCCCAGGAATTGGCTGGCAAGCAAGAGCAGCCTTTGGTTCAAGCCCTGGTCGAGGAAGAGCCTCTGCTTAATCGCGTCCACATTCGCGGTGGCGTTTTGGGTGGAGGCGGCATACAAAACCTGGTTATCATCTGGTTGGTTGGAAGGCGCCTTAGCAGGGATAAAAACCTGCAAATGCGCGTGGGGAATGCTGGAAGCGTGATCTTTCGGCCCGATGACGCCAAGCGGTGAACCCGCGGTTACTTTCTGACCATTCAGCAATTTGAGCATGACCCACGCCTCGCCATCAAAGTAAATATCCGCCACGTGCGTCAGGTCCACCACAAAGCCCGTGTCTGGCGAATAAACCATCACGGCATTGACCGTGTCGAAACGTCGGGCGGGGTCTTCGTTCGGGAGCAGCCAAACATAAGCCGTTCCATCCACCGGCGCCAGAAGCGGTGTTCCGACCAGGCTTGGGTATCTTGGCGAAGGCTCGGGGATAATATCCCAGGCAGGGTAAAACACGCCTTCGCGCGTGTGCCCATCGGCAACGCAAGCCGGCTTAACCTCTGTGGGGAATATCCAGCGCAAAAAAGGAAACTGCACATAAGGTCCCAAACTCAGCGCTTGACTGCCGTTCTGGGCAGCTTCTCCATCGGGTGTGCTGGCTTCCAGCAGGAGCGTCAGTGGGTCTGGTGGAATAATGAGCAGGCCGCCTTGCAGGTTGCTGCTCACGGAAACATACTTCGCGTCGGTCAGCTCAAAACAGATTTCACCGTCCATGGCTTCTGCTGGAATTCCACCCTCAACTATTTCGCCTCCGCGGCTGAGGGAAGCTTTCAGGAGCAAACCCTCCAAATCCGCGCGCCTGCCCGGATACTCCACGCACGCGACCGTGCCGTGGGTGCCCTTGCCCTTCAGCGCGGCGTTAAAGTCCCGCAGGGCGCGGGGCTTTGCTTCCGAAGAAGCGCTGTTCCGGGGCAGGCAGCCAGCCAGCAAAGCCGCCAGAACCATGCTGATCAGGAACCATAGAGCGCCTTTTTTGAGAGAAGTCATTTCAAACGCGTTTCGCCGGGCTTCCGGCGGAAGGCCGTTTTTCGCCTTGCAATTTATCCAACCAATTGCCGCCAACCACACAGGCTGCCAGCTGGCTCCGCCGCCCGCTACGATAATTATACATAGCCTGCCAGAATTGGACGGCGGCGCACAAAAGAAAACCGGCAGGCTTCAGTGGGCTGGCGCGGGTCGATTTTCCCCCGCGCCAGAGGCGTTATTCGGAGTACGTTAAATAAAAGCTGCCTCTACCTGCCAACCGAACCGGGTGTCAGCGCGGAAGCAGCCTTTACGGCGTGTAAACTAACGAAACCCTTACTGCCTGATCACAATGGGCAAGTAGAGCGCTAAAGGCAGCTCAAAGGCTCCGATATCACACCGGGCTGTTCCATCCTGGTTGCCGTCAATCGGGCGGAACACGCCTCGCTGATCCGCGGAGGGGCAGGTTGTTGGGCTGCCGGCATCAATCGCCGGGCTCGCGGGGCTCAACCCATAAGTCTGGGTGAAGCCGAAATAATTCCCCAGGGGCAGCAGCAGAGGGTCAACCGTCAGGTTTCCCTCTCCGGGGTATCCACCGCCCTGGATGATACTGTGATCTGCCGCGGTCGTCGCATTCCAATTATTAATCTGGTTTGGCAGGTTTCCCCAAATGATGGAATTGGTCAGCTTCAGTGTGCTTTCGGAATTATAAATCGCCCCGCCTTCAGCCCCCGAGTTGCCCACCATATCCACGTTGACCAGGGTAATATCGCAGTGGTAATCGTTGAACATCGCGCCGCCTCCGGACTGGGCGGTATTTCCGGAAAAGGTTACATTGGTGAGCACCGCCTGACTTGAGTTGCTGTTATCCATTCCCCCGCCATAAAGCCGGGTGGAGTTCCCCGAAAATGTTACAGAGCGCAGCATAATCGTGCTGCCGCTCCAGTTAGCCATCGCGCCGCCAGTCCAGCCTGAGGAGTTGTTATGAAAAGTCACGTCGGTTAAGTTCGCCCGGCTGCCGCTATTAAACATTCCGCCGCCATAGGTGTTATCGCCCACGCTTTGATTGCCCTCGAAAACCACTCTGTTCAGGGTCGAAAAGCTGTTAGAGTCGGTGTACATTCCCCCACCGCGAATGTTAACTGTGTTGCCGCTGAAGCTGACATCGGTCAGGACGGGGTTGCTGGCCGTAACCGCAAGCCCGCCGCCTTTTCCCGCGGAATTGTTAATAAAGCTCACGTTAGTCAGGGTCGGGCTGCCGTCGATTGTATACATCCCACCGCCCTGAGCAGCGGCATTGTCGCGAAAGGTCAGGTTGCGCAGGGTCGGGCTGCCTTCGAATTGGATCAGTCCGCCGCCCCTGTCGTAGAAAATGGACCAGTCGCCGCTCGCGTTCCCGTCACAGATGGTGAAACCATCCAGAACAGCCGTGGCGTTCACGCCAGAGCTGGTCACGACGTGATAGCTGTTGTCAGTATTGATATTTTGAGTCCCAATATCTCCGCTCAGCCTGGTCGGGTTGGCTTCCCAATTCCGACTCTCCCAGCCGCCTCCGGCCGCAGGAAAGCCGCCATAAATGGCAACGCCGCTTTTAAGCTGGAAGGTAGCAGCAGGGTTAGCGCTGACAGTGGGTTTGTATACACCGGAAGCCGCCCAAATCTGATCACCCGAAACCGCGGAAGCCAGCGCGGTTTGTAAATCGCAGGCTTCTGCCCACGAGGAACAATTGCCGGTTTCCCCGGGTCGGGCGTAGTAAATGCTGCCGGAAATTTCATCAGGGGTCCTGGCTGCGGAGGCGCTTCCCCAAGCCAGGCTGAGGGTGAAAAAGCAAATCAATACGGCGGTGCTTAGGTTGTGAGTGTAATTTTTCATAGAATCCTTTTCTGAAAAAGCTGGCGGAACAAGCGCGATTAATAATAAATGATTCCGAAATATTTGGAGATATATTGCATCAAAAAATGAATAAGTTGGTCAACTATTCGGAGAGCGGCAATCCGCGCAAAGCCTGCAGCTGGGTTCAGGGGGTTAAATATTGGCTGAGTGACCGGTTTCGGGGGTTTCGGCCATGGCAGGAGGGGCAGGTTTCGAGATCGTCTTCCCGCACCAGACCCCGCGCGTAAACCATTGGTGTCGCGGATTCGCCAGCGGAAGGGAGCGCCCCCACCTAACCTCAAGCTCAGCCCTTTCCTCATTTTCAGCGGCAGGAGACCGACGTTTTTCTTCATCCTCAACGCCCCTATCGCAACATTTCCCCAGGATTGATACAAAAAAACCCCGCGTCCGGGGTAATACTGACGAAAAAAACAGCAGTGAGCGCGCAGGGGATCGAACCCTGAACCAATGGCTTAAAAGGCCACTGCTCTACCATTGAGCTACGCGCCCAGCAAGGCAATATTTTAGCACGCCCATCCCTCTAAGTCAACCGCTTTTTCTTCCCGCCAGTGTTATCATTGTTTCACCTATGCAGCCAGAGCGCCCTCTCACCAAACCCGACCTGCTCCGCCAATTGAGCGCGGCCCGTGCCGCCTTCGACGCTGCCATCTGCTCCGTGCCCCTCGCGCGTTTCCCCGAACCCCTCCCTGGCGGCGATTGGTCAACCAAAGACACGCTCACCCATCTCACGTTTTACGAGCGCCAGCTGGCTGAACGCCTGTGGGAGCAGCTTGAACATCGTCCGCACACGTTTGTGGATACCGACTTCATGACCTGGCAAGAGCAAAACCCCTTTATCCGCGAACGCCACAAGCACGACTCAATCCAAACCGTTCTGCAAGAATCCCGGTCGGCCTTCGAAAGCCTGTGGAGCGCGCTCAATGCCATGTCCGAAGCGGATCTCTTTCGCCCGCAAATTTGGGAAGGAGCCACGGTACCTGTGTTTATTCCGGATGTCTTGCGCGACGATGTGACTGATCATTACCCCGAACATATCGAAAACATACGCCGGCTTTTCCCCGACGATTAACCACAAAGGAGCAGCATCATGTCCCCTGAAAAACAAAACAAACCCTTCGGAACTTGGCCGTCCCCCATCACGCCGGAACTCATCGGCGGCAGCATCCGTTTCTCAGATGTCCAATGGGCGCCGGGTTCAGGCCGCTTGGTCTGGTGCCAGTCCCTCAGCGGCAAAACCAGCCTGCTCACACAGCTTGGGTCGGACGCGCCTTATGAACTCAGCGCCGGCTTCAACCCTTCCGGTGGGGTTGGTTACGGCGGCGGCGAGTTTTGTGCTGGTCTTGATGGGGCGGTCTTCGCGGATAAAGACGGACGCCTATACTTTGCGCCCTACGGGCCAGGCAGCCCGCGTCCTCTAACCCCCGCTTTTGGCAGCAGCGCCAGCCCTAAGCTCTCTCCCGCGCAAGACCGCGTTTTGTTTGTGCATACGTACGAAGGGCGCGACGTTCTGGCACTTGTTCGCCTGGATGGACAAAGCTGGCCACGCGTGTTTGCCTCCGGTGCGGATTTTTATATGCAGCCAGCCTGGAGCCCAAACGGCAAAGCCGCCGCCTGGGTGGAATGGGACCATCCCAATATGCCCTGGGATGGAACGCGCCTGATGTTCGCGGCTCTGGATGAGGGCGGCGACGCGATCGCCGAAGCCCATCAGCTGGATGGCGGCAGCCTCATCCCCACTTTCCAGCCGGAGTTCTCTCCGGACGGGCGCTACCTCGCTTACCTGCGCAACCAGGGCGAATGGGACCAACTGGTGTTGTTTGACACGCACAGCGGAGAAAAACGCGTCCTTCTGGACGGCTTATCGCTGCTGCCGCCAGCCTGGGTGCAGGGTTCCCGCGCGATTGCCTGGGCTCAAAACAGCCTCTCCATTGTCTTTCTCGAAAACAGGCAGGCAAAGGTCTTCCTGCAGAAGGTAGACATTTCCACCGGCACAGCCCAGCCCATTGAGACCGACTCTTTTACCAATCTGGAGCAGCTCAGCCTTTCCGCCAGCGGAGCGCTTGCCCTCATCGCCCAGTCCCCCAGCCTGCCTGCCCGCATCATCATCTTGCAGGCAGGTCAGACGCGCGTGGCTGCCCGCAGCCGCGCCGACGACCTCTTCCCTGCCGACTTGCCGGTCGCGCGGGAAGTGGATTGGATTTCCTCTGACGGCGCGCGCGTGTATGGGACGTATTACGCCCCCGCTAATCGCAATTACACCGCGGAAGGCCTGCCCCCCATGGTAGTTTATATTCACGGCGGCCCGACTTCGGCTACGCGCATCGGATTTGACCTGGACACGGCATTTTTCACCAGCCGTGGGTATGCTTATCTGGATGTGAACTACCGCGGCAGCACCGGCTTCGGGCGCAGCTATCGCGAAGCGCTGCGGGGCAATTGGGGCAAATTGGACCTGCAAGACGCGGTGGAAGGCGCGCGAGCGGTCGTCAATATGGGTTTGGCGGACCCTTCCCGTTTGATAATCAAGGGCGGCAGCGCGGGCGGTTACACCGTCCTGAACGCGCTCATTCATTACCCGGGATTCTTCAAAGCCGGCTTGTGCTCTTACGGCGTCTCTAACCTGTTTACCCTCGAAATGGACACGCATAAATTTGAATCGCACTACAACGCCTCCCTGATTGGCAGCCTGCCGGAAGCAGCCCAGAAATATCACGACTTCTCTCCCATCTTCCACGCGGACAATATTCGCGACGCGTTGGCTGTCTTCCAGGGCGCGGATGATAAAGTCGTACCTCAAAGCCAATCCGACAGCATTGTGGAAGCGCTAAAAGCCAACCATGTGCCGCATATTTACCGCGTCTACCCGGGTGAAGGGCACGGTTTCCGAAAATCTGAGAGCATCATTGATTTTTACGGAACAATTGAACGCTTCCTCTTACAATATGTGATTTTTAGCTTATAAACCAAGGGAAAGGAATTTCAGATTGTTATGGTAATTAACGAATCTTTTATCCAGGCATCAGACGGCACCAGGCTTTATCTGCGCGAATGGGGCGACCCCTCTGGCGCGAATGCCATTATTGTCCTGCTGCACGGCGTGGGAGAGCACTGTCAACGCTATGAACACGTCGCCCGTCAGGCGTGTGAGCGCGGATTCTTTATGCTCGGCTACGACCGTCGGGGGCACGGGCGCTCGGAAGGCAAGCAGGGCCTGATTGGCTCCGTAGACCAGCTTGTCGCGGATTTCAGCCAGGTGATTGCGGTCGCCAGGGCAAAAAACCCCGCGCTGCCGATCTTCCTGTATGGGCACAGCATGGGCGCGCTGGGGGTGTTGTATTACGCTCTGCGCGAGAAGCCGCAGGTGAAAGGCATCATCGCCACCAGCCCGCCGCTGGATTCCAAAACCATATCCAAATCCAAAAAAATGATGGTGCGACTGCTGGACCCCATCCTGCCGAACCTGACCGTCCCCAGCGGATTGGAACAGGCAGCCATATCGCGGGATCAGGCGGTTGTCGAAGCGTATAAAGCCGATCCGCTCGTGCACGATAAGGTCAGCGTGCGGCTTGGCGCTTACCTGAACAGCGCGCCAGAGTACGTGATGGCGCACGCCAGCGAATGGACGCTTCCCCTGTACCTGGCGCACGGCAGCGCCGACCGCATCTGCCCCATCAGCGGTTCAGACGCGTTTGTGAGCAAGCTTAGCCTGCCCGTCACCTACCAGCGCTGGGAAGGTCTTTATCATGAAACGCACAACGAGCCTGAAAAAGAGCTTGTGATTGGCACCATGTTGGACTGGGTTGAGAGCCAGCTGGCTTGAGCGGTCTTCACGCTCATTCAAGAATTTTGCTCTATTTTCCAGAAAGCATTGCGGTTGAACACAGAACTCCCTCCTGAAAGGAGTTCTGTGTTTTTGCATTATTAATGAAGAAAGTAACCGGGATGACGCGCGTTCTCAGGTAAGACAAAACTGCGCTGCGCTTAAATAAAAACAGCGGAGAGGGCGGGATTCGAACCCGCGATACCTCGTCGGTATACTCGCTTTCCAAGCGAGCGCACTAGGCCAGCTATGCGACCTCTCCACAAGCAGAGCCGAATTATACCAGAAAATTCTGCGGAAACCGCAAGGTGTTTTCCGGATTTCGCGCTCTCAAAATAACCCGAAAATCATCTCTCCCGCCCAGGTTCCAGGCGGTCCTTCAGGTCAGCAACCTTTCCAACCATCACAGAAACATATCAACCACTTCACCAATGGCGTTGCGATGGTTGCTTCTGCGCGTGATGTAATCCGCCGCGGCTTTCGCGTCTTCGCTGGCATTGCGCACAGCAATTCCAAGCCCCGCTTTTTTTATCATCTCCACATCGTTGGAAAAATTCCCAACCGCGATAATATCCTCGCTGGGAATACGCAGCCGCTGAGCGAGAAAGCTGACAGCATGCCATTTGGTAATTCCATGTTGGAGGACGTCATAATAATGCGGTTGGGAATGCATCGTATACAGGTTCAGCTGTTCGCGCTCAATCAGCCGGTCCAGGGCAGCCCTGGAAGGATAGCCATACACGCAAAAGCTGTCAATTTCGGTTAGCGGCGCTTCGGATGGCTCACGAATAATCACGGGTTGATAATTCGCGTAGCGGGCAAACGCCTCCACGCTCTCATCCCACAGCGTCGCGCCCCAAAAGCGCCCGGCTTTGATGTGCAGAAGTCTCTTTTTCCGGAGAAAGTAGTCCACCACGATTTCCGCTTCACGTGGGTCCAGGCATTCATGCAGCAAAACCTCTCCCGTCGCCAGGTGAGTGATTTTCGCGCCAGTATCTACAATGAGATAGTCGGCATAAGGGAAATGCTCTGCCAATGGATACATTTCAAATTCGCTTCTGCCGGTGACAAAGCAAATTTGGGCGCCCTTCTCGCGTGCCAGTCGAAGGCTGTTTATTGTGGCTTCGCTTATCTCACCATGATTATTCACGGTGGTGCCGTCCATATCCAGCGCCAGAAGCTTAGCATGGTTCTGAGAGGTTCCGCTCACATCACTCCAGGGTCTCTCGGAAGGCAAACACCAATTTCATGAATTCTTTCACGCGTTCCACATCCACCGGATTGAACAGTTTTCCGTCAACTTTAAAAGTTGTCGCCACCACCGCGCCGTCACAAATCCGGAGTTTGTCCACGATTGTGTCTTTGGTGCAGCCAGTATTCGGGAAAACCACCGTCTCGGGAACCGCTTCCTTAACCAGCGCGAGCAGCTCATTCCCCACGCCTGTGCCTGCCGCGGAGCCAGAAACGCACAGAGCGTCTGGGGATGCCTTGAATACCAGCGAACGGGCGATCGCGGCCAGGTTGCGCGTGTCCAGATTGATATCAGATTCGGGGTTCAGGAAGTAGAGCAGTTTAAGCTCGTCCAGGCGCAGAGCGTTTTTTCGGCGCAGGAGTTCGGAAAGCTGGTTGTCATAGAAACCGCCATCCCCCACGTAAACGCCGGAAAAAGTGCCCCTGGCAAAAGAGGCGTCTACTGCCGCAGCCAGCTCGATGGTTGCCAATCCGTCAGAAATGCAGTCCACCCCATAAGGCACGCGAATGTCATTCATCAGTTCGCCAATGACGCGCGCCATCGCGCTGGGGGTCACAAAACTCATCCGACGCTGATAGGGCAGACTGAATTCGTTGGAGAAGATAATGCCGTCAACGCCGCCATCCTGAATCGCGTGCAAGTCCGCGCGCGCCAGCGCGACCACGCGGCGCATACTGTCTTTTTCCTTGAATAATGGGTCACCCGGCAGGGGCTGCATGTGCAGCATTGAGATAATGGGTTTTTTCACTTTAAACAATGCTTCAGTCCAGAACATATTTACTCCTTTCAATTAGAAAAGAACTGCGTCCTGACGAAAACAGGACGCAGTTTGAGAATCCACTACCAGCCTCGGATTGGATGTGACATCGGATGATCCGCGGTGTTGCGGTCACAAATCAAGGTGACTTCGGGGATATACTTTGCCATCAGGGTTACAGGGTATTCAAGGGTAGGCTCGCTAAAAAGCGCCACGCGCACCACGGTTTGCTTCCAGGCGCCGGTGGTAACCATCAGCACCGCGCGTTTGGCAGAAAGCATTGCCTTGAAGCCCAGCGTTACCGACCTGGGCGGAACGCGGTCATAGCAGGCGCCAAAGGTGCGATGAGACAGCGCCACAATCGTGTCGTCGGTCAGGTTCACAATGCGCGTCTTGGAACGGGCAAACTCTTCGATGCTTATCCGGTGGGTGTAAAGCCGGGGAGCTTCACAAAACGCGATCAAGCCTTTCGCGCCAACACCCGCCCAAATGGTATCCACGCCGCCCATTTCCTCAATCAGGTTATCAAGCGCGTCCAGGTCATTAATCCGCGGCCAATGGCGCTGCTCAAGGGGAACGTTCAGTTCCGGGTCAATTCTGCCGTAGAAGGCGGCATTCATGGTGCCTTCCAGGCTTTCGGAGGTATCCGCGACAGGGTACGGACGCCCTTCCCAATCCAGGAATTCGTCCATATGAAAGACGTGCAGGTTCCGCATGCTGATACGTTCCCGGTTGACGCGCTCAATCAGCACATCATACTCATCAGTCGGGCCAGCCGGCAGCACCCATTTGGTGATCCTGCCCAAGCGGTTGTTTTCCACGATTTCGTCCGCCATCATGTTCCCGATGAGGTGCATCGCGGTCGGTCGGTCTTCTTTAATTACCAGGTTGATTTTCCGATCCGGATGGTCCTGCAGCTGCTCAACCGGCAGGCTGCACCAATAAAATAGTTGCTCGCGGGTGATATCCATGGCTATGCCTCATCCAGCAATGCTTTGATAACCGCGTAACCGCGCGCCGTGGCGTATTCGGGTTCTGTCTGATACCGGGTGAAAAGTTCCAGCGAGAGGTATCCGTCGTAGCCAACTTCTTTCAGGGTGCGCACAATACCGGGAAAATCCATCTGACCATCCCCAGGGATCAGGTGGTCTTCGCTGTCAATCATAGCGTCAATGAAATGGATATGGCGGACGTCTTTACCGCATTTATTGAAGTACTCCACCATCGGTTCGCGAGAGAGGAGCGGGCAAGCCAGATCCAGCATGCCTTTCACCATGGGTGAGTTGACCGCCTGGATTGCCCAATACAGGTCATCCGAAGTAACCAGGATGGTACCTTCATTCGGGGTAACCGGTTCAAGAATAATCATCTGACCGATTTTTTCGGCATGCTCGGCCAGAATCTGCATGTTTTCAATGAAAAGACGGCGGACATCAGCTTCCAAGCGGCCGTAGCCAGGATGGTTGCAGGCAAACATGCAGTATTGGGAACCTATCAGTTTGGCAGCGTCCAAAGTGCGCTTAAAGTATTCCAGGCTTTCCCGGTTCAGTTCCGGGTCATCAAAAACAAGGCTGTAGGGCGAGCCGGTATTCTCGGGGGCGTAGCTGACAATCGGCAGTTGGTAGCGCTCGGAGAGGCCGCGGATTTTCTTTCCGCCGTCGCGCAAAATATCCGGCGCGTAGGCGTGCGGGCGGAAACCGCCAATCTCAATCGCGTCATAATGATACTTGGCTGCCAATTCAAATGATTTTTCAAGTGGGTATCGGGATATTCCTGCGTTAAATAAACTGATTTTCATTGATTGCTCCTTTTTATAATTTTCTACGCGCCCAATTTTGGTCGTGTTTCATCTTATGCCAACCTTCTGGTTATAACACTGAAAGTTGATATCTTCCCTGTAATTACAGATAACTTGCTGCATATAGTTTACCATATTTGCCGATTTTTCAATAGATAAGCTATTGACAATATTGTACCATATGGATTAGAATAGGGACCATGCTTGTAATTACAGTTTGTCCACGGCTTATAAGCTGCAAAATAACCGGAATTGCTTCTTAGCAGACTTACGATGAAGAATCCTGCGTTTATTGCCCTCTGCCCGAAATACAAGAAGTCCGTTCCAAGCGTCACGCCCCATCCTTATGGATTGTCATTACGGCAATCAAGTACATCGGTTAGCCGCAATTTTTTCAAAAATCACAAATTTTAAGAAAGGATTTCATAAATGGCAACGCAATCCGAAACTCAAGTAACTCAAGCTGCTGTTGGCGAAGGCAACGTCCTTGGCCGCAAACTGGGCTTCCTCGCGGTCCTCGCTATTGGCGTCGGGACTACGATTGGCTCAGGTATTTTCTCCTCAGTGGGTGAGGTCGCCAATGCTGGCGGCAGCGCCATCATGACCGTGCTGGCATTCCTGGTCGGCGGCATCATTATGATCCCCCAAATTCTCGCTTATGCAGAGCTTTCCTCCGCATATCCCGAGAACGGCGGCGCCTATATCTACTTCAAAGAGGCTGGCTCCGATTTCTTGGCTTTCCTCTCTGGCTGGATCGGTTTCTGGGGCACGGATACCCCCGGTATCTCGATTATGGCCCTTGCCATCGCCAACTACATCAGCTTCCTGACTGGTGTTGAAGGCATCTGGCTGAAGTTGATTGCCATCGCGTTCATCATCTTCTACGCCTGGACTCACATCCGCAGCGTTGAAGGCGGTTCCAAGACCCAGACAGCCCTGACCGTAATAAAGATTATCCCCTTCGTGCTGTTAGTTGCTGTTGGTCTCTTCTATGTGCAGGGTCACCTGTTGAGCACCCCCGCTATCGCTGGCGCGCCCACCGGAATTCTGGCTCTGGTCGCGGCAATTTCCGCCACCACCTGGTCTTTCGATGGCATGCAATCTGCATGCTGGGTTGCCGGTGAAGTTAAGAACCCGCGCAAGAACATGCCCAAAGCGCTGATCGCGACCGTGCTGTTCGTCACCCTGCTCTACACCTTGATTTCCCTGGTGATTACTGGCTTGCTGCCCTTCGAACAACTGACCGCCTCCACCGCTCCAGTCGCGGACGCAATGGCTCAGATCCCCCTGATCGGTCAGGCTGCTGGCATCGTCACCGCGCTTATCGCTATCCTGGTCATCAACGGTTCCCTGACCAGCCTCATCCTGATCCAGCCCCGTCAGCAGTGGGCCATGGCTCAGGACGGCATGTGGTTCCGCTCCTTCGGTAAGGTTCATCCCAAGTGGCAGACCCCAGTGCTTTCCATCGTTGTGCAGTGCGCGTTTGGTATCCTGTTCCTGTTCTTTGCCACCCTTCGCGATCTGCTCGGTTACTTCACCTTCGCGCTGCTCCTGCGGAACACCTTCACCATGGCTGCCATCTTCTGGCTGCGCAAGAAGGAAAACTATAAGCCCAGCTACAAGATGCCCGCCTGGGTTCTGACAACCATTCTGGCTATCGCGTTCTCCTTCATCCTCCTGGTCTCCACCCTGTTGTGGGCGCCGGGTCCCAGCCTGCTGGCAGGCGTCATTGGCGTCGTCACTGGCTATCCCGCTTACGTGTACTTCAGAAAGACTCAGAAACCGTTCGAACACTTCGGTAACGAAGAGGCTTAGTCTGTCTAAGCTCAAGAACCTGTAAGTAAACCGATGTAGTCCTCGGGGGCATGGGAAGCGCAAGCGCCGAACATGCCCCCTTAATTTTCAGAGAAAACAAGAAAGAAGGAAGAATGGCTCATTATTTTCAAAACCTGGTTACAGAACTGATTACCCCCTTCAATGACGACGGCAGCGTTGATCACGAAACCCTGGCTGGAATTGTTGACTTCCAGATAAAAAATGGCGTTCGACATTTCTTCGTGAACGGACTGGGCGGCGAAAGCCACCTGCTCAGCTTCCAGGAACGTCAGGACGTCTTGCGGACCGTGTCCTCCCGCTGCACCGACGGCGCGAAAACCATGGCGTGCGTTTTCGTCTCAACGGTCCAGGAAGGCAAGGAGCTGATGGATATGTATGCTGATGTCAAGCACGACGCGATCTGCTTCACCGCTCCGGCGTTTTTCCCCTACAACGAGCAAGCCCTGTATACCTTCACTTCCGAACTCCTGGAATATGCCAAGGAACCCAGTTACATCTACAACTGCGTCCAGATGGGAACTCTCTACTCTCCTGAGCTGCTCACAAGGCTTTGGAAAGACCACAGCAACCTCTATGGCTATAAAAACGCCACACGCGATATTGTGCATTATATGCAGTGCCTCATGCGTATCGACGCGACCAAATTTGACTTCTTAGACGGCTGCGACGCGACTATCGCCCCGACCATGCTGGTTGGCGGCGTCGGTTGTGTTTCTTTCATGGGCGTTCCCTTCCCCAAAGAAACTAAAGCCATCTGCGATTACGCCCTTGCCGGCAACACCGAGAAAGCCATGCAAGCTCAGTACCGGATTTTGGAGCTGCGCAACATCCTCAAGAAATCTCCCTTCAATGCCGCGTACATGCTGGCGATGGAACTCACCGGCGGCCCAGTCGCCCGCAATACCCGTATGGTGCCCGAAATGGCACTGGTATCCGACGCGGTCCGCAAAGAACTGTTCGAGACTTACGCCCGCCATCAGGCTGAGCCGTTGGAATAAAAATCCGGTGGATGGAATCCACCGCGGTTTACAGAAAAGAAAGTGAAAATGAACAGCACCAAAATCAACCTAAGCGAAGCAGCCTTTACTGAGAAAGAAAAAGTGTTCCTGCAGAACGAGGCATTTACCGCCGCGTTATTCCGTTATTCAACGCGGGTTTGCGCGGTGCGCCTTAGCAATTCCAAAATCAGCCTGGTGGTGCTCCCATTCCAGGGTCAGCAGGTCTGGCGCTTCGAAAGCCCCATCGGCGATCTGACGATGAAGTCAATTTTTGAGGAGCCCGAGTACACCACGCGCTTTGGGCTGAACTACGGCGCATTCCTGATCCATTGCGGGCTGACTGCCAACGGGAACCCCTCCGCGGAAGATTCACACCCCTTGCACGGCGAACTGCCCAACTGCCGTTATCAGGAAGCCTGGCTGAGAATTGGTTCGGATGAGGACGGCGGCTATCTGTCATTGGGCGGCAGTTACACCTACCGCAACAGCCTGGAATACCATTATGAATTCGCGCCCGAACTGCGCCTTCGTCCGGATTCCGCCTTGGTGGATGTGCGCATTCAAGCGCGCAACTTCCGCCCCAAACCTATGAAATACATGTACATGGCGCATATCAACTGGCTGCCCGTCGACGGCTCGCGACTGGTTTACAGCGCGGACCCCAAAGCGACCGAGGTTTTCTCAGATACCTTTGGACTGCCCAACAGCGACCAGCAAAAATTCATGAATTACACGGAACGCCTTATCGCGGACCCCACCATCGCGGATCATATTGACTCTTCCACCCAATACTATGATCCGGAGTTGTGTATGTATTTGCACCCCACGCCCGACGAGCAGTCCTACGCGCACGCGATGCAGGTTTACCCGGGCGGAGACGCGGCGTATGTTGCTTTCCGCACCACAGAGCTGCCCAACGCTGTCCGTTGGTTCGCGCGTACTGGCAGCGAAGACGCGCTCGCGTTTGCCATCCCCAGCACAAATAACCACCTGGGCTTTGCCCGCAACGACGCGCAAGGCCTCATCCGCGAAATCGAAGCGAAGAGCTGCCTGGAGATGCGTTATCAATTTGGCTATCTCACCACCGACGAACGCCGGAAGGTAGAATCAAAAATAAACCATGTCCTTGGCAAGGCATAGCCAGCCTGGCACAGCGGACACATAACAGGAGTTGGATATGACGAAAGAAATTGATGTGATTGTTATGAACAGCCACGGTGTAGGCCAGTTTTGCAACATTAAACGGCTGCCGTACCTTGGGGAAACTCTGCGCGCCTGGAACTGGCGCGTGGAAGAAGATGGCGGTAAAGGCACAACGGTTGCCGTCTCGCTCGGCCGGCTGGGCGTCAAAACTGCGTATATCGGCAAGGTCGGGAAAGACCCGTGGGGCGACCTGGGCTTCAAATGGATGGGCGACGCCGGCGTGGACACCACCTACATGTACCAGACGGATGAAGTTGCGACTGGCACCGGATTGGTGATGATTGACGAAGAAGGCCGCAACACCATCGTGGACGGTGACAGCTCGCTAGAGAAGTTAACCGTGGATGAAATTCGCGCGGCGTTGGAAGACATGAAAGACGCCAAATTCTTTGTGACCGGCTTCGCGATGCCGCAGCACCTGGCTCTGGCTGGCGCGAAAATGGCGCACGAAATGGGTATTACCACCGTGCTCAACCCCAGCCCCCTGCCGCATGAACCAATGGGCGACCTGAGCTACATTGATTACATCGTTCTGAATGAGGTAGAAGGGCGCGTTCTGGCTGAAGCCCCGGAAGATTCAACGGATTACGAAAAAATCGCCCGGCGCGTAAGAGAAATCTATCACTGCGGCTCCATCGTGATGACGCTCGGCGAAGAAGGCTGCCTCATCCTGCATGAGGACAAGGTCTATCGCGTGCCGTCCGTCAAGGTTGATGTGGTGGAAACGGTCGGCGCCGGAGATAGTTACCTGGCCGCCTTCGTGACCAACCTGGTTTGGGGTAAATCGGTTGAAGAAGCGGCTGCCTGGGCAGTCAAATGTTCCGCGCTCAAGGTCACCCGCGCCGGAACTATTCCCGCCTTCCCATTCCTGCGCGAAGTGGAAGAATTCATTGCCAAGTTGGAAACAGGCAAGTAACCTTTTTTCACGCGCATACGTTTTCCTTCAAAACAAGGGACCGGTTCAATCGAACCGGTCTCTTATTATCGCGCGATGTCTTTTTGAGTTGGGTTTCAACGAAAAGAGGCAGCCGCGTATCATTTTCTTTCCCTGGTTCGCCTGACCAATCTTCTTATGACCCACACCCGGGGGCAGCTCCGCGCCACGTTCGCGTTGAGGACCATAAAAAACCTTAGGCTGGACCGGCCTGAGAGCTGCCATCCTGCCCAATCATCCACGTTCATATCCAGGTCGGGTTAGAGGCAGAACCGCCTGAGTGACGCTTAACAACAGCACGGCCCTCTGACTCAGAGTATCCGGCAAAGGGTCGCGCTGGGATTCAGCTGAACGTGTCAATCCGCCGCGTCACGTCTTGTGAACGCGCGCGAATCTCACAGCTCCCGCATCAGGTCTTTTGTGCGTTGATAAAGCTCATCAAACACTTTGCGATGGCGGGCGTAAACCGCGCGGTTTTCCGGGTTTGGCTTGTACACTTCTGCCGGCGCGATTTTCTCATCCAAATCGGCAAAGCTCTCACTATTACCAGCAGCCACAGCAGCCATCAAGGCATCTCCAAAAGAGGCGCCAATGGTGATTTTTGCGGTCTGGATATCATGTCCGGTGACATCAGCGATGATTTGCAGCCATAATTTGTTTTTGGTACCCCCGCCGACCGCCATAATCTTGGTCAGCGGCTGCTGATGCTCGCTGATAATATCCAGATGCTGGGCGATGCTGTAGGCGACGCCTTCCAACGCGGATTTGTACATGTGCGCGCGGGTATGCTGCAGGGTGAGCCCAAAGAGGACGCCCCTCGCGTGTGGGTCATTGATGGGAGTGCGTTCGCCGGCAAAATAAGGCAGGGTAATCAGCCCGTCGCTGCCAGCGGGGATGTCTTCCAGCTCATCCAGGATGCTTTCATACGCGTTGCGTCCGCCTTCTTCCTGTTGGGCCAGCTTGTCAAAGAAAATATTGTCACGGAACCAACGCGTAAGCGTGCCGGCGTTGTTTGTTCCGCCAGTGATGCTATACGCACCGGGTAAAATGAACGTGTCGTGCCACAGGCGCGGGTCTATCACCAAACGATCAGAGCAATAAATCAGGTAGCAGCTGGAACCCAACATCACCATCATGTCGCCCGGCACAAAAATTCCGGTGCTGATGGCTTCGGCTCCGGCGTCATCCGTGCCGGTGAGGACGGGCGTGCCTTCCGCCAGGCCGGTTTCCGCGGCAGCCTGGGCGGTAACCGTCCCGACGATATCCAGCGTCTCGCGGCATTCCGCCAGTTGGTCTGGCCGGCAATAAAGCTGACAGTGCTCTTCATCCACGCTTCCGTCCGGTTTATAGCAAGGCGTGAACGTATTAATCAGGAATTTGTCAATCACATACTTGCCGGTCAGCTTGGCGGTCAGATACGAAGTCGCCGTGAGGAATTTATGCGCGCGTTGGTAAACTTCCGGCTCATTATTCTTAATCCACAGGATTTTTGGAGCAACATCAGAAGAGCATAACGGACGCCCCCACAAGGCGTTAATCTTTTCCTCGCCGTAATAGCCGTTCATATATTCCATCTCACCCACCGCGCGCGAATCAATGCCATAAAGAATCGCCTTCCGCAGAGGGCGGCAGTTCTCATCCACAGGCACGCAGTCCGCGCCCAACGCGCTGCTGCCTACGCAGGCAATTTGCGCCGGGTCTATGCCGCTTTCAGCAATCAGCCCGCGTGTAATCTGGCACAAATCACCCCACCAGACTTTTTCAGCGTCGTGTTCATAATGATTCGGCTGGGGGTTTTCCAGGTCGTGTCTGACGGCTTTGTTTGCAATCAGATTGTAATCCTGGTCAATCAACACGCCCTTGCTCTCATACGTGCCGATGTCAACACCTAAATAATATTTTTTGCTCATTTTTTTCACAGTCCTTTACTTCAGATGATTAATGACTTCCGCATATTTTCTACTCGCCTTGCACAGTGATTGTGTAGCTCCGCTGGGAAGGTCCGTCGAATTCCATAAAATAAATTTCCTGGGCTTCGCCTTTCACAATTTCGCCAGCCGCGACCGGGAACAAGCAGTGGCTGCCTGTCAACAATGCTTTCAGGTGCCCGGTTGGGTTGCCTGCCGTGCTTCCATAGGAACGCAGGATGCGCGCGTGGGCGTATGGGTGATCTTCGGGAATAAGGCCCCGCAAAGCGTCGTTAATGTCGCTCTCAAGACATTCCAGAGCCTCATTAACCATAATACCCGCGGTGGTATGGCTGCTGACAACCGCGACAATCCCGTTCTGGATTCCGGATTCTTTTACCGCGGAAATCACCGCCTCGGTAATCCGGATAAACTGATTATATTGATTGGTAATGACGCTGTTGCGTTTATGAAAGAACATACCCCTCCCTAACCCAGAAATTCAAGAGCGTTTTGTCCGAGGACTAAATCCAACGTGCTCGCGCGCCAACCCAGATTTCGCAGCGCTTCCGCCATGCGAATTTGCTCAAAGCGGGGATTATTCGACCCGAACATGACCTGATGCCGCAAAGACCTATCTACCCAATACTTGCCCAACATGCGCGTAAAAACTTCTTCATAGAACTCCCGCGCGCTGTCAAAGTAAAGCAAGCCGGTATCCGCGTACAGATTTGGATACTTCAATAAAAGAGCGGCAGTTTCCCGCACCCAGGGGAAGCCGAAATGCGCCAGGCATACGCGCAGTTTGGGGTAGCGCGCGGCGACTGCTTCAAATTCCAGCGGGTTGGCATAGCGCAGGCTGGTGTTGGGTTCCAGGCTGAGCCCCGCGTGAAAAATAATCGGCTTGTTATAGCGCAGGCAAAGCGCGTAAATTGGTTCCAGCGTTTCGCTGGCGGGAGAGAAATTCTGGCGCGCCGGGTTCAATTTGAGCCCTGCCAGGCCAAGGTCGCCAAAGGCATGTTCAAGAACATCCAGCGCGTCCGGGCGATACGGGTCCACAGACGCGAAGCCGATAAAATGCCGCGGGTCGAGGTCAATCAGCTGCTTGATTTCCTCATTGCTGACCACCACCTGATTTTCCTGAGTGCTCAGGTCCAGCGGCAGCAGTGCCAGGCGGTCGATGCCAGCGCAGCGCATCTGATTGTGGATATGTTCCAGACTGGCAGTGCCCGCCTTATACAAACCCATAGCCTGGCGGCGCTGTTCCAAGAGCGCGTCAGTCGCGCAAATCGGCTCCAAAAAAACCGGGTGGGTGTGAATGTCTATAACTTCGCCCATAATTTCTCTCCCGCACGTGTCAGTTTCAGCTCAAAAGTTCGCGCATTCTCTCCATCGCCAGTTCGGAATACAAGCTGGGCTCGTTGAGGTAAGCCATCACCAGCTCTACGGTCAAGAAATGCTTATAGTTGCGGTCTTTAATAGCGCGCAAAAGCTGACGCAGAGGGATGTTGCCGTCGCCGGGCATCATGTGCGTATCCGAGCAGCCGTCGCTGTCAATAATATGCATATGGCGCAGACGGTCGCCCAGCTTGTCAAAGTAGCTCATAATTGGCTCGCGGTTGCAGAAAGGCGGGCAAATATCGCACATGCCGACCAGGCGCGGAGAGTTGATGGTATCCAGCGCGCGCACCAAATCGTTACAAGTCACAATCACATTGGATTCGTATTGGGTCAGAGGCTCAAAAGCGATATCAATCTCGATATCTTCGGCGTAATGCGCCAGCTCCGTGAAGGTTTTAATCACCCGGTCCCAAATTTCATCGTGGGTGGCTTCATAACCAGCGTGGGCCGCGGAAAGCAGAACGAACTTGCCGCCCATCGCCTTTGCCATGTCCATGTTCAGCTTAATATAATCAATGCTTTCCCGGCGCATGGCTTCCGTCCCGATCATCGGGTTGAACGGATACCCGTTGGTCTCGGGGGTATACCCAATAATCTCCATGTTGTACTTATCACGCAGCCCAAGCAGCTCCTTTAGCTGACCGGCTTTCAGGTCGGGCGCGTAGGCGTGCGGGCGGCCGCCCCAGATTTCAATCCCATCATATCCAAGGCGTTTCGCGTCAGCGAAGGCGCGTTCCAGCGGATAACGCATGTACCCCATTGTGAACATTCCAATTTTCATAGCAGCTTCCTTTTCTGTGTTAATTTTTGTCAACGCGTGTTCGCGTTGTGGTTTCCTGATAGAGCGCGCCAATCCCCGCGCGAAGGGGCCTCAACCCGGGAATTCCTCGACCTTGGTATTAACGGTATGGGTGAGGTGAATAAAATCGCCGGGACGAAAACCGGTTTGTTTGCCAACGTTGATAGAAATCAGTTGAATGGGGACAATTTCGACAAGCGTACGCCCGATGCCTCGATTCTTTGGCAGCACGACGGTCGGCAGAGAGGTCGAGCTTTCGTTCGCGAACCAATACACTTTCATGCCCAACCCGGCAGCTTTTGCAGCCAGGAACTCATCTTCCTTGCTGGTCTGGTCCTCGCCTTCCATCGCCAGGATGGTGAACTCAGGGCTCGCCATCTCGACGGCGCCGTGCCAGAACTGCCCGGTGGACAGGCCCTGCACGTACAGCTTCGGGCCTTCCATGAAGCACAGCGCGCCTTCCAGGGCTGTCGCGTAAGAAGCCCCGCGCCCCAGAATTGCCAACTTCCTGACGTCTCCAAGCAGGTGATCAAGCTCCTGGATGTGCCCCTCAAGGTCCGCCAGGTAAGCTTCCAAACCGTCCGCCGTATAGCGCAAATCGTCCAGGGCGGCGTCAACGGGTTTTCCTGCCAGTTTGTACGCCATCAACTGCGTGACCGCCAGCGTGCCCAGATAGCTGCGGGTGGCCAGGGTGATATCGTTGCCGGTATGAATGGGCACAATCAGGTCGGCCGCCAACCCAAGCGGGCTTTCGGGGTAATTGGTATTCGCCAGGATGAATGGTGACCCAAGCTCAGCGCGTCGGTTCAGCAGGCGCGTCATTTCAATAATTTTCCCGGAGTTGGAAATCATCCACAGAATGGTGCGGGAATTAATCATTGCCGCCGCGTAACTGTTCAGCTCGCTGGCGTCCACCCAGATGGCAGGCAGCCCAGCCTGCGCGAGCCGCACCCAGGCCGCGTACGCGGCAAAGAAAGAGGAACCCATCCCTGTCAGGATAATCCGGTCGAATTCGCCAGCCTGAAAGCGCCTGGTGAGCGCGTTCAGGGCTTCCGGATCGTAGCCTTTGACGGCGTTGCGCACGCCTTCCGGCTGGGATAAAATGTCGGTAATAAATGGAAAGTCTTCGTACATTTTCACCTCTTCGTGGTTTCTGCCAGACTCCGCTGCCTCAGCAAGAGCGCGTAAGCCCCGCCGATAACGCCGGAAAAATAGCCCAGTTTGGCAGGGATGATGGTAACTTTGTCCGCGGGGACCATTAAATTATTTTTCCGCATGGTCTCCTCAATTTCGGGCTTCAGTAAGTCATATGCGTCAATCACCCCGCCGCTGAGCACAACCATTTCGGGCACATAAACGGTAATAAGGTTCAGCAAACCCATTGCCAGATATCTGGCTTCCCGCCGCATAATTTCGAGCGCCTTCGGGCTGCCCTTCCCGGCGGCTTTTGCCACCGCCGCGCCGGTTACCACATCCGGAGCGCTGAGTTTCAGTTCGCGCAGGAGTTCCGGGTCTTCGCGAGCCATCTGGCGGGAGTATTCGGTCAGCGCTTCACCACAAGCCAGGCTTTCCCAACAGCCGCGCGCGCCGCAATAACATAAGGGTCCGGATGGGTCAATAATATGATGACCAGCCTCGGGGTGCGCGCCGTCCATTCCCCGGTAAATCTGCCCATGCACAATCAGGGCTGTCCCAATGCCGGTGCCAACTGTCACCGCAAGCAGACGTTTGGTTTCTTTCCCAGCGCCCTGCCAGTATTCAGCCAGGGCGGCGGCGTCCGCGTCATTTTCCAATACGCAGGGCAGGTTGAAATGAGCACTGACCAATTCGGTGTAAGGCACATACTGCCAGGCGGGTGTGGTATAAGGGCTTAGGATAGTGCCTTTAAATGGGTCCACCGGACCGGTAGCCCCGACGCCGATTCCCAAAATTTCGGGGGAACCATTTTCTTTAAGCAGCGTCTCCACCAGTTTTATGGTGGCGCGCGCGCCGGTGTCTTCCCGCCGCTCAGCGCCCAACTTGCTGCTGCGAACGTCAATCATTTCTCCGCCTTGGGTGACGAGACCCGCGCGGATGTTCGTCGCGCCCAGGTCGACGCCAACCAAGAGCGGCTCCTTACCGGAATAACGACCAGCAGCCGGTTTCTGGTCGCCTGTCAGATATTTATTCCTGAAGCTTGTTGAAAACTTAACCGAGAACTCGGCTTTATCGCTGCGCGTAAAGGATTGGTTAAACTCAATCACCTTACCGGCTTTGTTGCGCGTCACGCATTCAAACATCAGCACGGGGGTGCTGGGCTCAATTTTCAGCCAGCGCGCGTCTTTGGCGTCAAGCCAATATGCCGAAAGTGTCTGCCAGCCGTGGTCGTAGCTGTGACCGTGAAATTCCATGATTTCAAAGAGTGAGAACACTTCCAAATCCATGAATTCAAGGTCTGGCAGCAAGGCTCTTGGGATGTAAACATCCTCAATGGAATAGGGTTCGCCATTAATATAATAGAGCCGGCGTATGTAGAATAATTCATCTTCCGGCTCAATTTCCAGCAGCTTCGCAAATTTTGCGCCCGCCGGACGAACAATTTTGGTAAGCATTTTTACAGAAGTTTCGCCGCCCTGCTCACGGATTTTCTGCCGGAAACCCGACATAGAATCCAACTCGTGGCGGATTTTTTTCCCAACCACAAAGACGCCTTTTCCCTGCACCGGTTTAAGCTGACCTTCCAATGTGAGGGAGTTAATCGCGTTGCGCACGGTCAGGCGGTGAATCCCGAATTCTTCCACCAGCTCACTTTCGGAAGGAATCGCGGCGCCAGGCAGGTATTCCCCTTCCTCAATGCGCGCGCGCAAAATTTCGCGCAATTGAATGTATTTTGGAACCGGGTTGTTCCCGTCAATCAGTTCGTCACCCATGGTTCAAACACCTCCACTACCTCAGCTGCCACGCGTGCGCCGCTGCGGAGGGCTTCGTCCAGGCTTTGCCCGCGCAAGATAGCAGCCATAAAGCCGGCGATGTACGCGTCGCCCGCGCCGACAGTGTTTTCCACCCGCGCCGGGAATATCCCAAAATGATAGAAGCGTTCGCCGTCATAGGCAGCGCTGCCTTCCACTCCAAAAGTCCCAACAACTACTTTTGGTCCCTGCTTCCAGGCATCCTGCAAAAAAGCTTCCGCCTCGGCTTGCTTAAGCGAAAAGAAAGCATAATCCACATGCGGCAGCGTGCGGGAGACGAGCGGGTCGTCCTTCTTGGTTGCGTAATCAAAGCTGAGCAGCGCGCCGTGCGCTTTGAGTTCCATCAGGTTGTTCTCCGCCTTGCCCCAGAAAGCGGTATGCACCAGGTCGTGCCGGGCAGCAAACTCAACCTCCTCGGGGGTAAACACAAGGTCTGCCAACACGCCTTCCACATAATCGCCGTGCACGCGGTCTTTGCCGTCCATATCCATATAGGTTACTGCGGTTGCGCCGTTCCCCACCCGAACATGGGAAATATCGATTTCCTCTGCCTTCAGGGTATCCAACATCCACTGCCCATTCGCGTCATTTCCGGTTACGCTTACCAGCGCGGTCGGAAACCCCAGTTTGCGGATGTTGACGGCAAAATCCACGGCGTTGCCAGTCGGATATTGTTTACCCAGGCGCGGGTAGACGTCTATACAATTATCGCCAATCGCTGCAACTCGCATCATAGTATCCTTTCCGCCAATTGAATCACCCGGGTCTATTCCACCGGCCAGGCGCCGTTGACCTGAATGGTAACCGCCGCGCTTTCCGCTCCGGATTGCAAACAATGCTTCAGGTCCGACCCTTTCAGCACGGCATACAGGAAACCGGCAATAAAAGAATCCCCGCATCCCATCGTGTCAATCACCGGCACATCAAGGATGCCCTGTTCCACAAACTGGCTGCCGTCGTAACCGATGCTGCCGTTCTCGCCCAGGGTTGCCACCACAAATTTGGGACCCTTGCTCCAACATCGGGTCAGGAATTCGCGCAGTTCGGGGCTGTCATCCTGGAAAGAGAAAAAAGCGTAATCCACATGCGGCATCGCGATATCAACGCATTCATGCTGCGGCTGGTCAGAGAAGTCAAAAGAAATCACAAGGCCGCGTTCTTTAAGCTCTTTCAGGTCATTCTCAATCCGGCTCCAAACGCTGGTATGCATCAAATCGTGCTGGCAAATGAATTGCTTGTCTTCTTCCGTGAGGTAGAAATGCTCCATTACGCCCTCGTCATATTTGCCGAAGACGCGGTTGCCATTATCCAGTGTAATCTCCGTGTACGGAGAGGTCCCCGGCTTGGTGGAGAGGTGAGAGATGTCCACGCCTTTGGCAGCCAAGGCTTTCTTCAGCTTCGCGCCGTACTCATCCGTGCCAATAAAGCCCACATAAGCAGCCTCGCCGCCCAGCCGGATTAAATTGACCGCCACGTTCACGGTATTGCCGCCCGGATATGTCTCGCCCTGTTCCAGGTAAACATCGGTTGAGTTATCGCCAACAGCCGCAATTTTCATAATTATTTCTCCTCTTTTCGTAATTCACTGATAAATTTAATTTTCTCGGTCCGGGTAACGCCTTTAAACAAATCGACCGCTGTATTTTGCGTGTCAAAGGTGACGCCATTCAAAAAATAGCAGGCGCTGCCTTCGGGGATTTCAAGAAGCCCGGCTTCCCATTCATCCGCAAATGTCAGGCTGACTTCCTCGGTGCCGTGACTGACTTCCACACCATACTGTTCTCTGAAAACCTTGTAAATGGAATGCTTCTCAAAGTCATAACTTTCGATGCCGGGAAATTTATCCAGCGGGACAATGGAAGTGTCCAATGAGATTGGTTCATCATCCATAAGGCGGACCCGAATAATCTGTAAGACCTGGCTGCCTTGGGGCAGGCGCATGCGTTCAGCCATCCGGGCGCTGGCGGGAATAACTGTCTTACTGACATTACGGTTGGTAATACGCTTATTCTGATTTTGGACCCAATCCGTAAAAGAACCCAGGTCCTGAAGGTTTCGCAGCATCCGCGGTTCGGGAATGTAGTAGTTGACCAGGGGTGTGCTTGCCAGGGTGCCGGCGGCAATCAGACGTTTTGCGGCCGCGCGGAAAGTCATGCGATTGCATTTCCAAGCCTCACACAACTGGCGTTCGCTGGGAAGGGCATCCCCCGGTTTCAGCTGATTCTCAATGATGTAACACTCAATCTGCTCCGCAATCCTGTCTCGTGGTCTGCCTTCATATGCGTCCATGTGCACCTCTTTTCAGGCTCATTAAACTTCGGGAATCAGTTTGCGCAGGTAATTCACCGTTTTTTCTATGGAAGTGTGCGGGTCATCCCAATAAATGGAGTCATTGATTTCCAGCGTGAGGTAATCCGTGTAATCGTTCCGCTCCAGGGTGTCTATGTATTCCTGAATGGGCAGATTGCCATCGCCAAGGATGTAGTGCCCGGATGGATTTCCATCCGCAAGGTGAATGTGCCGCACGCGGCTGCCCAGCACGTCAAAGAAAGTCTGCAGCTTCTCACCCACCACTTCCATCGCCACCAAATCCACACAGAATTCCATCTGCTCCGAATTAACCTCTTTCAGCAGGCGTTCCATATCCGCGCAGGTGTTCACCAGGTTGGATTCGTAAGGCTGCAGCTGTTCTACAACCATCTTCACGCCGAGCTCTTCCGCCCTCTTGCTCAAGACCTGAAATGAATCTACAGAGCGCTTCCAGGCTTCTTCGCGCGGTTCATCCAGCAGACCCCAACCCGGGATAACAAAGAGGCGGTTGGTACCAAACTCCAACGCGTCTTCCATCAATCGGGCGACGTTGCGAATGCTCTTCTGGCGGTATTCTTCTTCCCGTCCAGCCAGGTTGAAGGGATAGTTGAGTTGCTCGGGGGTCAGCATGATGACCTTCATGCCGCGGTCTTCAATCTGCCTGCGCATTTTGGCTATTTTTCGGCTGGCGCTGGCTCGGTCCGGATAGTCATCCAAAGTGTAATGCGGAGCTCCCGCCCATAATTCCAAGTATTTGAGGCCGCATTTCTCAATGGAATCGAGAACATATTCAAAGGAATAATGCCAATACTGAACCGTCATTACTGAAACGTTCTGCATGCTGATCCGGGACATAATACTCCTGTTCTTAAGTTGTTATTAGATGAGTAGTTGTTTATGTTATACCATATATACAGATAAGATACAAGGTATTTGGTGAAAACAAATGGCTTAAGGGCGCAGATAACCAGCGGATTATCCATTTTGCCGGCGAGCCAGAGTGCTTACGGGCGATTTCCTTTTCCGATTTCGATTGAAGTTTTGCGGGGCGCCGCAACCGCGAATACCAGGGTTATCCCGGCAGCCGCGCGGAGAGCTCTGCCCGTGAACACCGCGCCGCTGCACAGGACGGCTGCAAAAAAACAGGGCTTGCTGCTCCTAACCAGGGATGAGCCTCACCATTAATCCAGGGTCGGGCCTCATCCGACCCGGGCTGCCTGCCATTGGTTTTCTTATCCGGCTTTCGGGACAACCGCCGGCTCCCACGGCACAGCGATACCTCCCACGAAAGCCAACAGCCTGCGAAGCCTGAAATCCGTCGACGAGCGTAAGTTCCACGCGCCCCATCAAGGACGCGCGGATTATTGACTGTTAATCCTTCCAATCACCAGAAACAGCTGTCTTTGCGCGCGGCGGAATAACGCCTGCTCAGCTGGTCTCTGCCAGTTTGTGCTTCAGCCGGTTCAGCGCTTCGACCGGGGTCGGGTCCACGCCATACGCCAACGCCAGATAATATGAGACGTAATCTCCGAACTGCAACAGGCTCCACATCTGCCCCAGCCGGGTCGCCCCGCGCGCGTGCACCGCGTCCACCCCCGCGCCGGCCATCAAAAAGGCCTGCTGTGTTGCGGTCAGGCGCAGCGCGTTGCGCGGGTGGTCCAGCTCCGAGCGCAGGAACAGCGCGGAGGTTTTTTCCAGCAAGCTGTCCGGATATTCCAACCCAGCCAGGGTATTATGGTTGGATTCGGGCAGCCCCTCAAAGACGGCCCAGGCTTTTGCCAGCTCGTTAATCTGGGTTTTCCAACGCCGGGCGACCACTTCCAACTCGCCTGCCGCGATGACTACCACATTCCGCCCCAAAAGCTGCCCTCCCAGGCGCTTGGCTGGGTTCGCGCTTAGCTCAGACTGCGCGCTAAGCCGCGCCCGCCCCTCCCGCAGCACTGCCTCAGCATCCCGAATTTCATCCTCCGCCGCGTGCGCCAATCCAAGCCGGCATAGCAGCGCCAGAAGCATCCCAAACGAATAAGGGATAGCCGTGCGAGGCTGCCCATCGTGTTGGAATACCCACACCGGATGCCCCTTTTCTTCGGCACGCGCCCGCAACCTGCCGCCTGTGCAAAGCGCCAAAACCTGACAGCCGCGTTCTACTGCCGCTTCAAAGGAAGACAGCGTTTCTTCAGTATTGCCTGAATGCGAGGAACAAACCACCAGCGTCTCTCCGCCAGCCGCCCAGGCAGGCAAACCATAATCGCGGTGTGAGATAATCGGCACCGGGCAGATGGGGGCAAGATATGCGCTCAACAAGTCGCCCCCGATCGCTGAGCCGCCCATGCCCGCGATGACAACCCTTTCAATCCCCGCGAAATCTGGCAGCGGCAGCTCACTGCCCAGTGCCCAGGCTTTTTCCAGGTCGTTAGCCAGCGCGTCGATATACCCGAGCATATTTTCGGGGTCTTGTGGGTTCAGGTGTTTATCCATGCGTCCGCTCCATTCTTTTTCAGGCAGTTTACGAAAATTCAGGGTTTAATCGCGAGATTCGCGAGGTATAGGCTGGAATATTTGCTCAGCCGGCAGCTGTCATCGGTGTCTTCATAGAGCGCCTTGAGCAAAAAGCCCGCGCGCATTTGACCGCCCAGCTGGGTTTCCAGGGTGTGGCTGAATTGGTAGCCTTCGTCCATGCTGATTTTTTTACCGGCTACTTCGCGCTGCCTGCCGTTATAAGGCAGAGAGTATTTGCAGGTCAGCGGTGTCCGCGCCTGCAAGTCCAGGTCTTCATCGGCAAACATGTACAAAATGGGATTTGTGAAACCGGTCATCAAGGCGCCGCCTCTGCGCAAAACGCGGAAAGACTCGCTCCACATGTTCGTCAGGTCTTCCACGTAACAATTGGAAACCGGATTGATAATCCAGTCAAAACTCTCATCCTCAAAAGGGAAGGGCTGGGTCATGTCGCCTTTCACCAGGTCAATCCGGTAGCCTTCGCGCGCTGCCACGCTCTTTTCGGCAGCCAGTTGGCGGCGGGAATTATCCAAAATGGTGACTTCGTACCCGCGCGCCGAAAGCAGCGCGCCTTGCTGACCCCCACCGCTGGCAAGCCCCAACACTTTCTTACCCAGTCCGCGGTACCATTCCTGGGGGACCGGCTTTTGTGGGGTCAGCAAAAGCCTGAGGTCGCCAGTCTTGCCGCGCATAAACTCTTCGTGCGTCACCGGAATGGTCCAGGTATTCCCGCCCTCACTCCATTTATCCCACATCTGGGAATTGAAATCCACGTAATCGGTCATCGCTGCTCTCCCATAAGCTCAGGGGGTTATGGTTGGGGTCTCAGTTGCCGTTGGGGTTGGTGTTGGGGTTGGCTCAGGGGTATCCGTGAATTTTTCCATCACCTGCACGCGCGCCCAAAAAGGAGCATCCCCATTCGGTCCCAGACCAAACAGTTCGCCGCCCGGTGCCATCAGCATCCAATTGGACTGATAGAAGCCCGTCTCATGCGGCGCGAACATTTCCACGCTCAGTTCCACCTGCCCGCCCGGCAGCACTTCAACGGTCAGATACTGCGACTGAATAGCTCCCATCGGATTCCCGGAGAAGAAAACCAGCGCGTAAAGGCGCGTCCACTTGCAAGCCCCGTTGTTCACCAGACGCCAGGTCTTGATAAAGCGCTGACCCGGCTGCATAGGGCTGTCATCGGGGATTGTGACATCAAATGGGACGCCGGCCGCGACCCGGTTGCAGTTGGGGTTGTCGGTTGGCGTCAGGGCGGGCGTCGCGCTGCGCGCGATGGTCGGAATTGCCGTGGGCAGGGCGCTTGGCGCGGGGCTTGGGCTGGCAGTCGGCACGGCAGTTTGAAAGGCAGCTAAAGTCTGCTGAAAAATGCCGGTTGCCTGGGCAGCCAGCGTTTGCGCCAGTGCTTCCGCGGTGGGGAGCGCTGGCGGAGCAGGGTAAGTTGGCGCGCAAGCCGCCGTGAAGAAAACAAGCGCGGCGCACAACAACCAGGCGCCAGAGGAGGTTTGTGGCTTAAAACGAGACATCTCGCGCTAATTTTACTCTACTTAATAAAGGAAGACTCCGCCTCTGAACGCGCGGAGCTTCTTTCTGCCTGTTCGGGCAGCGGCACCGCCGCTTGGGCTGCCTGGTTAATCGCCCTCGCGTTGCCCGCGGTCATGGCCTCCTTGAGCGCGGCATGGGGATAACCTGCCGGTTGTTTATTCCCACACAGAGAACATATGCCCGGTGTCCGTCCGGATAATATTCTTTAGCCCCAAAACGCCGTGTTGCTGCCTGGCTGATTGTTCCGTTTTGCCTGCCGCCCCGGTAACATTTTCATTTGACCTAACAGCCACATTTTGATACCACTTATTTGAATCAACGCGCCCCTGCAGCTTATAAGTAAAACTTCAGCGTTCATTAACTGGCATTGGATATTTTCTGGCACCCCTTCCCCGGTAACATTATCATTTGACCTGACGATAGCATGTCAGTAACATTTTCTGTGAACTAACGCGCTCATCTTGTCATGCCCCCGTAAATGGAGTAAAGTATAGGTTCACGGAGAATTGTTCCTCAGAACGGAGAACCTTGTATGACTGCTGAGACGGAAGCCGCGACCTCGTCCAAACCTGCCGACCGCTGGTTAGACAAACCCGTTGTACCCTGGTGGCCAGCCCTGACCATCGAAAAACTGCTGATAATCCTGCTGATTTGCGCGGTAATTCTCACCCGCTTCTATAACCTTGGCGCGCGCACCATGGCGCACGATGAAGTTAACCATGTGGTGCCGTCCTACACCATCGAGACCTACGTTTACGATCCGGTAACCCACGGCCCGTTCCAATTCCACCTGCTCGCGCTTTCTTACTTCCTGTTTGGGGATTCAGACTTCAGCGCGCGGGTGCCTGCCGCGCTGTTTGGCGTCGCGGTGGTCATTTTTACGATTTTCGCCTGGCGGCGCTACCTCGGCAGGGTTGGCGCCTTGGTCAGCGCTTTCCTGTACGTGATTTCACCCTTTATCCTGTTCTACAGCCGCTATACCCGTAATGAGATATTTATCGTCTTTTGGGGCTTGGTGCTGCTGTGGCTGTTTCTGCGCTACCTGGAAGGCGGCGAAAGCAAATATCTGCTCTGGATTACCCTCATCACCGCGCTGCATTACGCGGATAAAGCCACCTCTTTCATTTTTAGCGCCGAGGCGCTCATCTTCCTGGCGCTGCTGTTTATCGTTGAATCACTGCGCAAACCCTGGCGGGAACGGCAGCAGCGCTCCAATTTCCTGATTATGACCCTCGTCGCCCTGCTGGCTGTGCTGGCCGGCGCAGCCTTATACCTGCTGACCAAGGGCCGCGCCCCCGGCACGCTGCTCGTGCCTTTCGCGATTATTGGCGCGGTGCTGCTGGCAGCCCTGGTTTTTATGGTTATCTGGCTGGTGCGCGGGCTGGGTTGGAAAGAAATCCGCCTCACCCGCAGTTTTAACCTGGTGGTGCTGCAGCTGCTGCTTATCCTGCCGCTGCTCACCGCCCTGCCCGTCAAGCTGCTCGGTTTCGACCCGCTGGATTACTCCCAGGCTGGCATCTTGCGCTCCGTGGCGGTGTTCCTGGCGCTCAGTCTGCTTTCCATGCTGCTTGGGCTGATGTGGAACCGCAAGGTTTGGCTTAAGGCGCTGTTGATTTTCTGGAGCGTCTTTATCGTTTTCTACACAACCTTTTTCACGCACGGTGAAGGTTTCTTTAAAGGTTTGGTGGCTGCTTTGGGATATTGGATGTCTCAGCAGGCAGTGCAGCGCGGCACCCAACCGCTGTATTACTACGCTTTCGTGCAAGTCCCGGTCTACGAATTTCTGCCCGCGCTGGGTTTGTTGCTGATGATTGCCATTGCCGCGCTGCGCGGGCTCTTTGCCGCCCAACCCGGCAGCCCCTTCAGCCGTCCGCATAAGTCTGCCGCAGAAGCCAAACCAGTAATCCTCGGGAATCCCACGCCTGAATTGCAATCCGCTTTAACTGCGCCTTCCACCGGACCGGAAATTTCAACGCTCCCCACCGCGGAAGCAGCGCATTCCCCTGAGCCTGCCGTTACAGAAAGCCCTCTAACCGACGGAGAGCCAACCCAATTCCCCCAAGCCGGGCCGCCCTCCGCGCGCCCCGTTTGGTTCGAGCGCTTGTTCAGCCTGCCGCCCGAATCCCATACTTGCGCCGACTGGCTGCCCACCGCCGCGCTGCTCATCTATTGGTCTCTGATGAGCCTGCTGGCCTTTTCGTATGCCGGCGAACGCATGCCCTGGCTGACCACCCACATTACCATGCCGATGATTCTTGCCAGCGGCTGGGCGCTGGGCTACCTGATCGAGCATATCGACTGGGAAGCTGTGCGGCGCGGCAAAGGATGGCTGGTGATGCTGCTCAGCCTGGTGTTCCTGTTCGCTTTTGGCAACCTGCTTGGCGCGCTGCTTGGTCCTGTGCCGCCCTTCGCGGGCAAAGACCTGGCGCAGCTGCAAGCCACCAGCACGTTTCTTCTGGCTGGGCTTGGCTGCCTCGGAAGCCTGGGCGGGCTGGTGTTCCTGCTGAAAGACTGGCGTCCGCGCACCTTCCTGAAGAGCCTGCTCTTGCTCTGCTTTGGGGTTATGTCTGTTTTCACCTTCCGCGCCGCCTACCGGGCTGCTTATATCAATTACGATAACGCCAAAGAGTACCTCGTCTACGCGCACTCAACACGCGACATGAAAGACGTGCTGGAACAGGTCGAGACGATTTCCAAACGCCTGTACGGGGATAAATCCATCGCCGTCGCTTACGATAACGACGCGCTGTATCCATTCTGGTGGTACCTGCGCGATTACCCCAACCGAGTCTGGTTCGGGGATAACATCACCAAGGATTTGCGCGACTCGCCGGTGATCCTGGTGGGCAGCGCCAATTTTGCCAAAATTGAACCGCTGGTGCGCGAAGATTACATCATGTACGAGTACAAGCGCATGTGGTGGCCAATGGAAGCCTACCGCAACCAATCCTTCGCTTCTGTCTGGCAAATGCTGAAAAACCCGGCAATGCGCTCTGCCCTGTGGGAGATTTGGTTCAATCGGGATTACACGCAATACGCCGCAGTGACTGGCGACGGCAGCCTGACCCTGGCGACCTGGTCGCCTGCGGATTTGCTGCGCATGTATATCCGCAAGGATGTTGCCGCGCGCATTTGGGAATACGGCGTCGAACCCGTCGAAACAGCGCCAAAGGTGGACCCCTACGCGGGCAACACCATCAGCCTGGACCCGGTCAAGGTCATCAGCATGGCTGGCGGACAGACTTTCTCCGCGCCGCGCGGACTGGCTTTCGCCCCGGACGGCAGCCTGTTCGCGGCGGATTCGCGTAATAACCGCATTGTGCATCTGGACGCGAACGGTCTGTATCTCAACTCCTGGGGCGGCAATGCCAATGTGCTGGATGGACCCGCGCCGGAAGGATTGTTCAACGAACCCTGGGGAGTGGCCGTCGGGCCGGATGGGTTGGTTTACGTCACCGACACCTGGAATCACCGCGTGCAGGTCTTTAATCCGGACGGCAGGTTCGTGCGCATGTGGAGCGAGTTCCTGGCGGACGGCGTGTTGGATTCCTTCTGGGGTCCGCGCGGCATCGCCGTGGATGCCCAAAACCGCGTGTACGTGACCGATACCGGCAAACAGCGCGTGGTCATATTCGACAGCCAGGGCAATTATCTGACCCAATTCGGCAGCCGCGGCATGGTCGTCGGGCAGTTGGATGAACCGGTCGGCATCGCGGTAGATTCAGCGGGTAAGGTTTACATCGCGGATACCTGGAATAACCGCGTGCAGGTCTTCTCTCCGAACGAAAACGGGACGACCTTTACCAGCGTGCTCACCTGGGATGTGGACGCCTGGACGACGGACTCACTGGATAACAAGCCATTCCTGGCATTAGGCGCCAACAACCAGGTGTATATCACCGACCCCGACCTGGGGCGCGTCATCCGCTTTGACAACCAGGGCGCGTTCCTGCAGCTGTGGGGCGGGTACCAAAACTCCTTCCTGATGGGCATTATCAGCGGCATCGCGGTCGGCCAGAATGGAAGCGTTTGGGTCAGCGACGCGCTGAACAACAATCTTTTACAGTTCACGCCGCCAGATTGAGGACAAAAACCCGGACCGCCAGGGTCTGAACAATACGGAAAACAAAGCGCTGAACCATGGCAGCCTGCTTTTTGGCAGGCTGGGAATGATTTTTACCCCAAAGGATTACGCCCTTGCCAGGGGAATCTGTTTTTATAAGCGCATCCAATTGCAAGCGTTTTTTGGATTCAAATCCCCACATCAAGGGCAGCGTGTTGGGCTGCGCCTGACCAAAAAAAACCCCCGTGGCTGCCCACAGGGGTTAAATCTCGGATGAAGTTTGCCTATGCCAGGGCAGTTTTGACGACCTGGGAAAAGGCTTGCGGGTCGCGCACGGCCAAATCAGCCAGAACCTTCCGGTTCAGGATGATGTCCGACTTACGCAGGGCGGCAATCAGACGGCTGTAAGTGATGCCGTTCTGGCGGGCAGCCGCGTTGATGCGCACAATCCAAAGCCTTCGCAAATCGCGTTTGCGGTTGCGTCGGTCGTTATACGCGTACCATTGGCTCTTCAGAAAAGACTCATTGGCACGTCTGAACAGATGATTTCGGGTTCCCCGGTATCCGCTGGTATGGGCTAACCGGCGTTGGTGACGTCGGCGGCGGTACGGTCCACTTTTTACTCTTGCCATTTTAATATCTCCTTTGCGGTCCCCTGGGCGTCAGATTTTCATCCAGTTGCATACACCCAACAGCCGCGCTAAAACGAATCGACAGGATCTTAGTCCTTTTTGCTCATATAAGGCGCCAAACGCTTGATATGCTTCACGAGACCGCTCGATTTTACGGCGATTGTCTCGGCGAGCAAGGCTTTCGTACGCTTGGAAGTGTGACGGCGCAGGTGACCTTTTCCGATCTTGGTGCGCACAACGACACCGGTACCAGTTGTACGGAAGCGTTTTGACGTAGCCTTATGAGTCTTCATCTTGTACTTACCACTACTTTGTTTTCTTGGCACGTTCAAACTCCTCTAAGAAAATCAACGGCTGTGAATCGACCGCAGCCGTTGGTATTAATACCGAAGAATTATTATAACAGATAACTATTGAGTCAAGCAACTACTTTTTCGGCGTCAACATCATGAACATGGTGCGCCCTTCCATATTTGGGGCCTGTTCAATCTCGCTCACGTCCTTCAGGTCTTCCGCGATTTCCCGCAGGTCTTCCAGCGCCAGCTCCGGGTAGGTAATTTCCCGACCGCGGAAGCGGATCGTGACGCGCACCTTCATGCCGTTTTTCAGCCACCCTCGCGCGTCATCCACCTTAAAACTGCGGTGGTGATCACCGGTTTTTGGGCGAAGTCGAATTTCCTTGATTTCAATCTTGGTCTGAGCTTTGCGGGCTTCGCGTTCCTTCTTTTCTTTATCGTACAGGAACTTGCTGAAGTTCATAATCCGGCATACGGGTGGGTCCGCATTTGGGGCAACTTCCACCAGGTCCAGACCGGCGTCGTCTGCCCTGCGAAGCGCCTCGCTGGTGGAGACGATGCCGATGTTTTCACCGTTCTCATCCACCAGGCGCACTTTTTCTACCCGGATGCGTTCGTTAACTCGATATTCTTGTTTACTACTGATCTTCTCTTCTCCTTGATAAATTAAACCAATAACATATCACAACGTGGTATGTTCAAGGAATAATATTACCATAAACGCGGGAAAATCGTCAACTGGCGCGGGCTGCTTTCGGTTTCGGACTGCGAAAGAGCTTACCCATAGGTAATTCACCTGCCATTTCCGCTGCAGTAAGCAGGGATTTGCCGGTTTTCTTTATTAATCTCCAATTCTGAGGTAATATCAATTGCCGAAATTGGCAATTGGATTGGCAGCTTTTCCGCTGCCTATGTGATGTTTACCGGAGGAATCATGACTTTTGAACAGAACCTTGAAAAATACGCCGACCTGATTGTCAGCATTGGCCTGGGGCTGAAGCAGGACGACAAACTGATTATCTATCTCAATCAAGACTGCCTGCCTCTGGCGCGCTTGATATCCAAAAAAGCTTACCAGAGCGGCGTCGTGGATATCCGCCTGGAATTCAACGACGACACGATGACGCTGGAACGTTTCCTCTTCGCTCCCGATAAAGCCCTGGAGTTCTTCCCTTCCTATCGCGTGGAATATTACGAAAGCATGCTCAAAGACGGTTACAACCGCCTCTCCCTGCTGGCGGAAGACCCCGACCTTTTGAAGCCAGTGGACCCCGCGCGAATCGCCGCCTGGCAAAAAACCGCCGGAAAAGCTCTCAAACCGCTTCAGCGCTATTCGATGGAAAACAAAATAAAATGGTGCGTGGCCGGGGTTGCCTGCCCTGCCTGGGCAAAAGCGGTCTTCCCCGGGCTGCCCGCGGAAGAGGGCGTGCGCAAGCTGTGGGACAATATCTTTGCCGCTACGCGCGCCGATCTGGATAACCCGGTGCAAGCCTGGAAAAGCCACGACGCAGCCCTCAAAGCCCGCAAGAACTTCCTGAACGACGCCTGTTTTGACTATGTGCATTACCAGGGCCCCGGTACAGACCTGCGGGTACACCTGGTGCAAGACCATATCTGGGAAGGTGGTTCCTCCCGCAGTGAAGCCGGCGACACCTTCATGCCCAATATTCCTACCGAAGAAATCTTCAGCATGCCGCACGCCGACCGGGTGGACGGCACCCTGCGCGCCACCATGCCCCTCAGCCTGCGCGGGCAGTTGGTGGATGATTTCCATTTCACCTTCAAAGACGGCAAGGTGGTGGAGTTTGACGCGGGACAAGGCAAACAAATCCTGGCTGACCTGATGGAAATGGATGAAGGCGCCAAACGGTTGGGCGAAATCGCGCTGGTCGCGGCAAATTCCCCCATCAGCAACACCGGCATCCTCTTCAAGAACACTTTGTTTGATGAGAATGCCTCCTGCCACTTTGCGCTGGGCGCCGCGTACAGCGAAAACCTTAAGGGTGCCACCGAACGCACGGATGCTGAGAACCGCAAACTGGGCATGAATGACTCGATGATCCATGTGGACTTTATGGTTGGCGGGAAAGACGTGACCGTGACGGGCGTTAAGGCGGACGGGAGCCGGGTTGTCCTGCTCCGGGATGGCGAGTGGCAGATTTAGCCGCTTTTTGTGCCTAAAGAACCTGAAGGCATGAACATTCATGCCTTCTTTTTTGTGAGTCATCGCCGGGCAGTCAGGCAGATGGCGCTTCGCAAGTCTAAAGATGCGTCAGTAAGACGAGCGCAGCCTGACCTATCCATAACGCCGACGCAGGGCAAAGCATCCGAAGTCATATCCCTTGTCTCATCTGCCGGAAGTATTGAGGGCGCTTCACCTGTCCCAGGAGCGGCGTCCGCTTGAGAAGCGCAGCAGTATTGCAGTTCGAAGGCCGGCTTGCGCTTTTCAAGCCGGCGATTGCGTCTGGTTGACATGCGCGGCCAGACCTGCAACCGGGCGGCCGCGCACACTCCAACCGCCACCGCGAGGCCCCCGTTGTCAGAATCAAACGAGAACCAACCTCTCAGGAAGGGGGCGCGGCAGTCTGCCTTTAATCTTTAAACTGCCGGTCAGCGCCCCCGATAGATAACAATGCTTCGCCTTGCTCCTCGCGATTACGGACTTGTTCCTCATTGCGACTGCTTGTGTGCGGAGCGTGGAGCGCCAGCAGCTGAAGCAGTATCCCTCTGTACCTTCTGGTAATCCTTCATGCTCGCGGCTTCGAGCTTACAGGCAGACCGCAAGCTTAGTGGGTTAGGCTGCTTTACTTTGCTCTCCTGAAGACGTTCATTTCTATCCATCGCGTTGTTTCTCCATAGAATCTGCGATATCCCCGATTCTCGGTCAATTAATGTTATGATTTGCGGGCACGCGTGGGCTATATCAAAACAGCGTGTTAATACCAAACCAACCAATCCGCACAAGCGAGAGCCAGCATGCTACTGCAAAGCACACTCATCGTCATCCAACAAATCCTCATTGTATTCATCCTGATTGGCATCGGTTTCCTCGCCGCGAAATTTGGCATCCTGGGCGAAGAGGGCGCACGGCAGATTACCGATTTTCTCCTCATCATCGTCATCCCCTGCGTCATTATCATGGCGTTTCAGACCTCATTTGAACCTTCCCTGCTCAAAAACATCCTGATCGCCGCGCTTATCTCCGCTCTGACCCACGCCGTCGGCATCCTGATTTCCCAGCTGATGTTCCGGAAGGATCCATCGGCACAAAAAAACATCTTCATTTATTCAATCGTTTTTTACAACACGGGCTTCTTTTCTCTTCCCCTGCTGCGGGCGCTGCTGGGCGAAATTGGCGTGCTCTACGGCTCGGTCATCGTTGCGGTTTTCAACCTTTTCGCCTGGACTTACGGAATCCGCCTGATGAACGGAGAAAACGGCGCCCCAAAATGGAAGACCCTGCTCAACCCGGGGATTGTTTCGCTCCTCCTCGCGCTCATCCTGGTGCTCCTGAAAATCCGGCTGCCAGAGCTCGTCCTGACCACGTTGAAGTACCTGACGAATTTGCATACGCCTTTGGCGATGATAGTTATCGGCTGCCAGTTTTACCTCTTCCGGAACAGCTTTAAGCTGCGTGAGCCAGCGTTATGGAAAACAGTGTTCGCGAGGAACATCCTCGTCCCGCTGGTGATGCTCGGGCTGGTTTATTTCCTGGCGCAGGATAAGACCCTCTTCTTTACCGGCGTGATTACAGCTTCAGCGCCAACGGCTATCAACACTATCCTGTTTGCCACACGCTACAAGCAAGACGTCAACACCGCCGTGCAGACCGTCATCCTCACCACCCTGCTGATGCTGGTCACCATCCCTCTGATGATGGCGCTGGCAATGCTGTTGAAGGGCTCCCTCTAACCGCGGTCAGGTTTGGGCGGCGCGGGGTTCACGGACTTCTTCTGAACGCCAAGCACCTCAGAACGCCCTCATCTTCAGGCTGTCGCAAGGATATATCCGTTCCTTATCGGGATTCGTTTGCTACTGCGAATCGGGTCTATGCAACGTTGGCAGCAGGTTGTAATCGTGCGCTTTGATTGGGTCAGGCTTCGCCCTGTTCCCGCCGGCCTTACAAAGCACCCCGCACCGGAGGAGTATGCAGACTGACCTGATCTAACATGGTTTTCTGGCAATGCAAGGTACTTGGCCGTGAATTCTCCAGATTAGCGAGCTAAGAGGCAGATGACAGCTCTTCCAGAATAATGAGACCATCGGTTAAGACCACTCGCTCGGTCGGGAGACCGGCGAGATTGGAGAAATAAAGTGTTTCTCCTGAGATGCTTCGCTCCTTCAACTGAATTAACAAATCCTATATATTTGAGCTGCCCCTGCCCTTCGCTCAACCTGTGAAAGGTTAAGCAGCAGGATATTGCGCAGCGTCGATATCTTATGATCGCGCTGACAAAAAGACCGGCGCAATCAAAGCTTTCCTACCAATTGTTTCAAAGCCTTTAATTGGTTGCCAAAGGAAACACCTTCAAAGGGAATTTGGTAGTGTCGGATCTTGGGAATCAGATACTCACGGTAGGAATCTCCAGCCAAAAAAATAAACTCATCATCACTCAAATTAGCATATTTTGACAATGCCGCGAGTACACTTGCTGCCCAAGCCCTTCTATCGATAACCGGCATACTTTTTAGCGTTTGTTCATATGGCGCGATCTTGTCAGATAATTTAAGGAGACCATATTTCGCCGAGAGAATGAAAATGTGATTTGGTTTCAATTTCCGGGCATAAGCAAGATTGTATCTGAATAGAGGACTAATGTAGAGGTCTTCTGCTTTAGCAGGATGGTCAAGCTTACTTTTAACACAGGAAATTAATACAATTCTGTTCACCTGACATCGACCTTTCCGCAATCATTAACCAAGGGGCACGTTCTACACTCGGGAATTAAAGGGTGGCACCATTTTCGACCAATAGACCAAAGCGGGCCATCAATCGCCCCGGGATATGAGGGGCTAATCTGGCGAGCAGCAATGATCGCAGATTCCGAATTGATCGCCGGCGATATGCCTAGGCGATAAAGAACACGCATGGTATGGACATCCGGTTTAATATCCATAGACGCATGATCGATATCGGAAAAGCTGATTTGATACTCGCTTTCAATCAGCACCAGAGTCATATTGGCAATGCCGATTCCTACTCCATAAACTGAGAGGAGTGTTCGTTTCACATCCACTGATCGGCGATTCTTCCATATGTTCTCTGCCTTTCCTGAAAATTCCTCGACAACGACTCTGCAGATTTCCTGAAAAGTGCGAGGGGCTGCGTTCGTATATCTGGGTTTCTGAGGTAATCTATCGAACAAGGATGTGATCTGACTCAGATTCATGGGATGGAATCGCAAAGGGTCATAATGACCAACTAATTGGGATAACCAAAAAGGAATCGTCCAGATAATCTCAGCCTTGGTACCTCTATCCAAGCAGCAAGCTGAGATGAATGCAAAACTGTTCTCGTGAATGAGTTGGACAGCTTCAGGGCATTTAGCAGGTGTAAGCTCTTCCTGCCTAAATACATCTTTGTAACGAAGTATTGCATTTAGAAGGTGTTGGTAACGTGACATTACTCCCTTATTAATACTACGCAGTGTTTACTATTTTAAAGTCTCAGCAATGAGGTCCCAATTATTAAAATATGGTGAGACATCCCAATAATAGGGGGAATTGTTGGGGACTAATAAGACAACTCGCATATTCGTATCCTTATGAATATGCCCAGATCTCCCAGGAGTATCCAACCAAAGACGATGATATTTTGGCGCATTTTCTGCCATCACCCTATTGGGGATTATGTAATACTCAGGATTATTGGAGCTATCGCGGAGGGGGATGCCTGCAAGGATCCAAAAGAAGTTTTCACCGAAATAATGTGCCGCTTTAGAGCCAACAATACATGAGGGTTTCTCAGGGTTGTAGGTTCGTACAATTAAGTTTAATGACTTTGTTTTTTGAGGGTTGTAGACGATGATATCTGTGTTTGGGGTTTTCCGACCTTGTGGGATGGCAATAAAGCCTCTTACAATAAGTTCATTGACGACAGCGGACAGGCTTTTAATACGACGAGATTTTTTCTTAGAGTTCATCCCTCTCCTCCAATAATGATCCGTTGTTTGTTTAGCCAATATAATAATTATAACATTCGTTCCCTTCCACGGGTTTCACAGAGGACGTGTTTGGAAGATCAACATCATAATGTCCTAAAGCTGCAAAATGGAAATGTCCTAATTAATAATAGAAGCTATGACATGGACTATCCTGATCTTGCATGATTTGCTGATTACGCAGTATCCCTGTGGGACTATGCAATGCATTTGACCGTGAGGTCTCCAGATTAGCGATCTGAGAGGCAGATGACAACTCTGCAGGAATAATGAGACCATCGGTCAAGACCACTCGCTCGGTCGGGAGACCGGCGAGATCGGAGCTCGCGTCGGTCTTGCGCAGCACCCCGCAGCGGAAGTGTATGCAGGCTGACCGCGGGCTCATAACCCCCGCCCGTGCCGGTCTTGCGCAGCACCCCGCACCGGAGGTGCATGTGGGCTGACGCTTGCAACTAAAGATTTGGCTTCCCTTCAATTTTTTTGCAACCAGAGCCCGCTTCCCGCAGGCTCTGTCCTCGTCAATCTCTAAATCTTTTCGGCAATTTCCTTTTGCGCCAGCGCCAGGAACTCCTCCACGCTCATCGCGCCCGGGTTCTCGCCGCTGCGCCTTCTTAAGGCCACCTGCCCGGCTTCCATCTCGCGGTCGCCAATTACCAGCATATACGGCACCTTTTCTTTCTGCGCGTCCCGGATCTTGGAATTCATCCGGTCTGCCCGCGCGTCCACGCTCACCCGCAAACCGGCTTGCTTATATTGCGCCGCCACCTGCTCCGCGAAGGCCACATGCCGGTCGGCAATCGGGATGATGACCGCCTGCTTGGGCGCCAGCCAGGCCGGGAACGCGCCGCCGTAGTGCTCAATCAGCACGCCAAAGAAGCGTTCCATCGAGCCCAGCAGCGCGCGGTGGATCATGTACGGGCGGTGCGGCTGGCCGTCCTCGCCGATATACTCCAGCCCAAAGCGTTCCGGCTCATTAAAGTCGAACTGGATGGTGGAGAGCTGCCATTCGCGCCCAAGCGCGTCGTTGATCTTCAGGTCAATCTTCGGCCCATAAAACGCGCCGCCGCCCTTGTCCACCTCGTAGGGCAGGCCCGCGCGCTTCAGTGAGGCTTCCAGGGCATTTTCGGCATCCGCCCACTGCGCGGGGTCGCCCACGCTTTTCTCGGGTTTGGTGCTCAAGAAGGCGTGAATCTCGCTGAACCCAAACGCGCGCAGGATGTTCAGGCTGAAGTCCAACACAAAGTCAATCTCCTCCGGCATTTGGTCCGGGCGGCAGAAGTGGTGCGCGTCGTCCTGCGTGAAACCGCGCACGCGCATCAGCCCGTGCAAGACCCCCGAGCGTTCATAGCGGTAGACGGTGCCCTTTTCGGCATAGCGCAGCGGCAAATCGCGGTAGGAACGCAGCCCGCTCTTGTAGATGTGCAGGTGGAAGGGGCAGTTCATCGGCTTGATGAAGTATTGCTGGCCTTCAATTTCAATCGGCGAATACATATTCTCTTTGTAAAAGCCCAGGTGTCCGCTCATCTCCCACAAGCTCGCTTTGCCGATGTGCGGCGTGTAGACGAAGTCGTAGCCGTTGGCCATGTGCTCGTCATCCCAGAAGCGCTCAATCTGATGCCGGATCATGCCGCCGTTCGGGTGCCAGAGGATCAGCCCCTGCCCGACCTCGTCGTTCTGGCTGAAAAGGTCCAGCTCCTTGCCCAGCTTGCGGTGGTCGCGCTTGCGGGCCTCTTCCAGCTTCCACAGGTACTCTTCCAGCTGCTCCTTGCTTTCCCAGGCGGTGCCGTAGATGCGCTGCAGCATGGGGCGTTTTTCGTCCCCGCGCCAATAAGCGCCGGCCACGTTCAGCAGCTTAATCGCTTTCGGATTGATTTCTGCCGTGCTGCCCACATGCGGGCCGCGGCAAAGGTCCACAAAGCGCCCGGATTTATAGATCGTGATAGGCGCCACTTCATCCGTGGGGTTGCCGTCGTCGTCCAGGCCGCCGTGCTCCAGCCCGTCAATCAGTTCCAGCTTGAAAGGTTGGTCCGCGAAGAGGGCGCGCGCCTGTTCGGGCGAAATCTCCTGACAGCTGAACTGCTCCTTTTGGGAGATAAGCTGCCGCATGCGCTCCTCTATTTCCGTCAGATCCTCCGGGGTGAGGCTGCGCGGCAGGTCAAAATCATAGTAGAACCCATCTTCAATCGGCGGACCAATGGCGACCCGACCGGTGGGGAACTTCTCCAGGACGGCTTCGGCCATGACGTGCGCCGTGCTGTGACGGATGCGGTAGAGTTGTGACTTTTCGTATTCTTCTTTATTCCCGGACATTTCTTCCTCCTTGCGGCTGCGGTTTGGGAGCGCCGCTGCCGACCAGTTAAACAAAAAGACCCTGCGCCCTGGGGCGAGAGGTCTCTCACGCGGTTCCACCCAGATTACCCCGGAATGGGGTATCTTGATTTGCCGGTAACGGGGCTGCCGTTTGCCTTACTTGGGTCTTCCGGTTCAGGCTCATGCTGGCGGGTGGTTTTCGCTTGTCAGTTCCGGCGCCTTCACACCAGGCGGCGCCTCTCTGAGGGAGGGCACAAGTTACTCGTCCCGCGTCATCGCGTATTGGGATTAATATACTGCTTTTCTGGGGAATTGGCAAGCGGAAGTGGAAGGTTAGGGGCGTTTACCGCTTTCGACTCCAGCCTGAAGGAACCAATCAATGAGCCACCCATGATAAAATTTACTTTGCTGAGTTTATTCCATAAGTTACATGTTAGCGTCGAAAATTGGTACATTTTTGTGAAATTAAACAGAACACGAATTTTATAATGCTTGCGCTTTTGATTATTAAGGGTTTTTGAGTGTTAGTCGTTTTCAGCCGCTTGATTTTTCCACAGACAGCAACTTATCACGTATACTCACTTCTTGACAGAGGTGGTTAAGCAGATAACTTCATACCAGGTCTTTCTTATTGAGCGTTTGGGAGATTCACAACTAATGGACCGCGTGCATTCACTAAGTTTGTTACGACAAATGATTGGGAATGATAAAGACTTCCGCCCTGGTCAGTGGGAAGCAATCGAAGCAGTTGCGATTAAAAAGCAACGTGCGCTTGTTGTACAACGCACTGGATGGGGAAAGAGTCTGGTTTACTTTCTAGCGACGAAATTATTACGCGAGCAAGGTTCTGGCCCCACAGTCCTTATCAGTCCACTATTGTCGCTTATGCGCAATCAAATTGAAATGGCTGGAAGGATTGGCATTCGCGCATTCACGATAAACAGCGCGAACACGGAAGAATGGGCAGCTATTGAGGAGGCTTTGGCGAAGGATGAATGTGATTTAATGCTCATTTCCCCAGAACGGTTAAATAATGAGCATTTCCAAAAAGAAGTCCTTCCACAAATTTCCGGACGAATTGGTCTTTTTGTAGTGGATGAAGCTCATTGTATCTCCGATTGGGGACATGATTTTCGTCCGGATTATCGCCGAATTGTGCGAATCGTTCAGATGCTCCCAAAAGGCATCCCCGTACTCGGAACAACCGCCACAGCCAATGACCGGGTAGTTAAGGATATCCAGACACAGTTAGGCTCTGGTCTTGTGGTTCTTCGCGGACCCCTAACCCGGGAATCTCTGCGTTTGCAGAATATTCGCCTTTCAAGTCAAAGTGAACGATTGGCTTGGCTGGTGGAGAATTTACCGAAATTCAAGGGGAGTGGGATTATTTACTGTCTGACTGTTGCGGATACAAAACGGGTAACTGGATGGTTAAAACAGAAAGGCTTTTCAGCTGAAGCATATCATGCTGGTGATGATGGCAATATGGATCGACCGGCATTAGAACAGGCATTCCTCAACAATGAAATTAAGATACTGGTCGCCACTGTAGCATTGGGAATGGGCTTTGATAAACCAGATATCAACTTTGTTATCCATTTTCAACGTCCCGGCTCAGTTGTGGCTTACTATCAGCAGGTTGGTCGTGCTGGACGGGCGGTTGAAAAATCGTATGGCGTCTTGCTTAGTGGCGCCGAAGACGATGAAATCCAAAATTATTTTATTGAGTCAGCCTTCCCAAGTACACAAGTATTTCTAGATATCCTCCAGGAGCTTGAAAAAAGCGAAGGATTGTCATTGTATGAAATATTAGCCAGGGTTAACACATCAAAATCAATGGCGGAGAAAGCACTCAAGATATTAGAAGTTGATGGTGCAGTCGGCCAGACCTTTGATAAAAAGGTACTTTATTTTCGCACGCCTAATCCATGGGTTCCAGAAACAGACCGTATTAATCGAGTCCTTGACTTGCGTAGATCTGAATTAGCTCAAATGCAAGCTTTTGTGGATCATCCGGGCTGTCTGATGAAATTTTTATTAGAAGCATTGGATGACCCAAACCCTGTTCCTTGTGGTCGATGTGCAAACTGTCAGGGAAAAGGTTTTTCCGCTTCCGTACCGCATGAACTTGTGATCGAAGCAGAAAATTTTCTAAAAGGGACACAAGTTCTCATCCAACCACGCAAGCAATGGCCGGTTGGTTTATTCCCGGATCAAAAACGCAACATTCCGCTTGAATTGCAAAGTGCTCCAGGGCGTTCATTGTGCTATTATGGCGATGCCGGATGGGGAAAAATCGTACAGATAGGGAAGTATCGGAAAGGTCATTTTTCTGATGAATTAGTTAATGCAGCCTCTCATTTAATTCAAGATTTATGGAAACCTGACCCTTTCCCTGCCTGGGTTACTTCAATTCCATCTACTCGGCATCCGAATCTTGTCCCAGATTTTACAGCCCGTCTGGCTCAATCGTTAGGTATTCCATTTCACCCAGCTTTTCAGCGAACAAGTGAAGCTCCAGAACAAAAAACTATGCAAAACAGCACCATGCAAGCTCGGAATGTGATTGGTACAATAAGCATAGATCCTCAACTTCCATCCGGTGCGGTTTTACTGGTGGACGATATTATTGATTCTGGATGGACATTAACCATGGCTGGCTATTTATTAAAGGTAAATGGGAGTGGACCAGTTTATCCATTTACCCTGGCTCAAGCAACTGGAAGGAATACCAACGGATGACCATTTCTCTTGATTCTCAAGCCATTCTTTTATTGTGTTCTCATATTGGACTTTTATCGAATTCCGATTATTCATCGTTAACTCTGAAAGAATGGAACCCCTTAGCAAAAAAACTACAATCTATCTCCATGCGCCCGGGTTATTTACTTGGCCTAACACCAGAAGAAATCCAAAATCAACTGGGAATTAATCTGGAAGAAGCTGAACGTTATTATCACCTACTCCAACGAAGTGGATCTTTAGCAATTGAACTAGAACGATTAGAGTCGCTTGGAATTCATGTGTTAACGAGAGCTGATCAAGAATACCCAACACGATATCGTCAGCGACTCAAAGAAAGCGCACCTGCTGTTCTATTCTATGCAGGTGAAAGAGCCCTTTTAGGCCAGCCAGGAATTGCAGTCGTAGGTTCCCGCCATCTGGACGAAGCAGGTCAGGCATGCGCAGAATTTATCGGAAATTCATGCGGTTTATCGGGCTTGGTTCTCTATTCTGGTGGCGCAAAAGGAGTCGATAGCATCAGCATGTATGCTGCGTTATCTTCAAGAGGGACAGCTGTGGGAATACTCGCAGATAATTTAGAAAAAGCCATCCGGGTTCCAAAAAATCGTGACGCAGTTAGTCGTGGGGATTTATGTCTGGTAACTCCATATTCTCCGAATGCCCCGTTTTCTGTTGGAACAGCAATGGGCAGGAATAAATTGATTTACACCCTTGCTGATTACGCTATTGTTGTGGCAAGTGATGCGGAAAAGGGCGGTACCTGGGCTGGCGCGATTGAAGCTCTTAAGTCAAATTGGATTCCTTTATTTGTCTTAAACCATTCCGATATGCCTGCGGGAAACAAGCTTCTTATCCAAAAAGGCGCCCTACAGTTTCCCCATCCTTTCCCAGAACATCACCAAAACTTAAAACCTTGGTTGGAGGCGCATTCAATTAAACCCAAAACGGTATCTAGCCAACCATCACTTTTTTGAGATTTCAGCGTCCCTTTCCAGCTGGGGAAATAATAATCATGACTGCCTTTATTGTTGTTCTATGCGCCAGTAAATCAATACCACAAAGACGTTTTACGTTGTCGGGTACCCAGAATTCCGATGGATACCTCTCACGCCGGAGCCGCCCATGATCGAACTACCTGAAGCCCTCACCCTCGCCAACCAAATCTCCGAATTCCTGGCCGGGAAAACAGTTGTTTCCACCACAGCCGCCCAAAGCCCGCACAAATTCGCCTGGTACCACGGGGATCCTGCCAACTACCCGACCAAACTCAACGGCAGCCGCATTCTCTCCGCCCGCGGCCAGGGCATGTTTGTGGAGGTCGCGCTCTCAAACTGCATGCTGCTTTTCAGCGACGGCGTCAACCTGCGTTTGCACCCTTCAGCCGGCCCCATCCCAGCCAAACATCAGCTTCTCCTGACCTTTGAGGACGGCACCAGCCTCAGCGCGTCGGTGGCAATGTATGGCGGCGTTGTCTGTTGGGCAAAGCCCGAGCCATTCGAGAACAGCTATTACGAGACCGCCCAAGCCAAGCCCTCCCCGCTCTCAGAAGCTTTCGACGAAGCGTATTTTCGCGCGCTGCTCGCCCCCGAGTCGGTGCGCAAGCTGCCGCTGAAAGCCGCTCTGGCAACCGAGCAGCGCATCCCGGGGCTGGGCAATGGCTGCCTGCAGGATATCCTCTGGGAAGCGCGCCTGCACCCCCGCTGCAAAGTCAACGCCCTCTCGGACGCAGAACTGCAGCAACTTTACATCAGCCTGAAACTGACCTTGCGGGAAATGACCCAGGCCGGCGGGCGCAGCACCGAAAAAGACCTTTTCGGGCAGCCCGGCGGTTACCAGGTGCGCCTGTGTGCGCAGACCAAAGGCAAGCCCTGCCCCCGCTGCGGCTCGCCGATTGTGAAGGAAGCTTATTTGGGCGGCAGCGTCTACACCTGCCCCACCTGCCAATAGATTTAAGCTTCCGGCTCCCAGCCGGCATCGGTCAGCGCGTAACCCAGGTGGATATCAAAGGGATGGATAAGCAGCCTGCCAAGCGGACGTTCGTATTTCTCGAAGAAGGCATGGCACGCGGCGGAATACGCTTCGCGCGTGTCGAACTCCCAAACCGCGAAGTACTTCACCGATTTGATAATCTTCTGTAGTTTGCGCGGGTCTTTCTCCGGATTGTTGATAGTGTACGCGCGCTTCATCATCAGAAAGCGCTGACAGCCAGGGCAAGCCTGCTGCCACGCCGCTACTTCCGGAGCGAGCGCTTCAAACGCGTCCACTTTCCCGGGGTCCACCTCAAAAATCTTTACCTCAACGAAATTGCTCATTTCCGCATCCTTATCCTCTGGCGATACCTTCCGGAATCATCCATGCACCCGCAGTCCCTGCCCCCGCGGCATAGGGGAACCGCGCGCCGATATTTCGCTTTGACCCCGACTTTTCGACGCTTTTCCAACATCCGATTGAACCAACAGGGCAGCCCTGCTAGTTTTCAGCAGGTTAAGCGTCAGCAGCCTCAACCCGCCGGGCGCCAATTCCGGGGCGTTCCGGCACGCCAATCACCGCGTCTTCCCCAAAACGCATCCCCTCAAACGGATCATTCACGACCAGCAAACAAGCGTCCAGGTCCAGCCAATCCGCCAGTCCTGCCAAATGCGCCGCGGCAGTCAGACCTAGGGAGGTTTCAATCATACAGCCGAGCAAGACGCTCATTCCAGCCGCGCGAGCCCGACGCATCAGGTCTAAAGCGGGGCTCACCCCGCCCACCTTCATCAGTTTGATGTTCACCCCGCGCACGCCTGCCCTTGCCAGGCGCGATAAATCATCAGGCTTTTGCAGGGATTCGTCCGCGACAATCGCTATCGCAGTTTTTGCCTGCACCTCTCCAAGCCCTTCAATCTCATCCGCGGGCAGTGGTTGTTCTAACATTTCCAGGCTGGCTTTCTCCAGGGTGGGCAAATATTCCAGCGCCTGGCTAAGGCTCCAGCCGGCATTGGCGTCCGCGAAGATTCGCGCGTCGGGTCTGGCAGCGCGCACAGCTTCCAGTCGGCGCATATCTTCTTCGTCACCAGCCAGCTTCAGTTTGAGAATCGGGAGGTTCTTAAGGCGTCGCGCTTCAGCGGCCATGAATTCGGGCGTGTCCACCGAAATAGTGTAACTGCTGGCCTTGCGCGCGGGTACCGGCAGCCCAAGCGCGGCAAAAAGCGGCCGCCCGAGCTTGCGGCTGAGATAATCATGCAGCGCCAGGTCCACCGCCGCGCGGGCAGGCGCTGGCCCATCCGGGTCTACCCAGGCAAAGATATCTTCCATTCGCTCCGGGAAGGGCTCCGCGCGCAGAGCAGTCCGTTCCCAATAGGCACGCATAGCCTCCGGCAGCACCGGGTAATAGGGTGGGATAGTGCCCTCGCCCCAACCCGCGTCTCCGCGCAGGCGAATCCAATGGGCGGTGCGTTCCTGTGTGGCGCCGTAAGAAAGCCTGAAAGGCGTGCGCAGCTGCAGGGTAAGCGCTTCCCAGCTCAGGCAAACCTCAGACTCAAGTTTTCCGGCGTTCGTCATATGCCGCTCAGACGAAATGACAGGCTACCCAATGACCGGGTTGGATTTCGCGGTACTCAGGGTCTTCCTGAAAACATCTTTCCGCGGCCATGGGGCAGCGCGTGTTGAAGTTGCAGCCGTGCGGGGGGTTCAGGGGGCTGGGAATGTCGCCTTTCAGGATGATTCGCTTGCGGTTCCGGGCTTTATCGGGGTCCGGAATTGGCACAGCCGACATCAACGCGCGGGTATATGGGTGCAGGGGGTGCAGGTAGATTTCGTTCCGGTCTGCCAGTTCCATCACCTTCCCCAGGTACATCACCACCATGCGATCACTGATATGCCGCACCATGCTCAAATCATGCGCCACAAAGATGTATGTGAGCCCCAGTTTATCCTGCAGTTCTTCGAGCAGATTTACTACCTGCGCCTGAATGCTGACATCCAACGAGGAAATCGGTTCGTCGCAAATCACCAAATCCGGATTTAACGCCAATGCCCGCGCGATGCCAATCCGCTGGCGCTGTCCTCCCGAAAACTCGTGCGGGTAGCGGTTGACAAAATCAGGGTTCAGACCGACCAACTTGAGCAGTTCCTGCACTCGTTCGCGCTTTTCCTTTTGGGTGAGCGCGGTATGCACATCCAGAGGGGCCGAAATAATCGCGCCGACGGTCATGCGCGGGTTAAGCGATGCGTACGGGTCCTGAAAAATCATCTGCATGCGGCTGCGCATTTTTCGCAGGTCGTTTTCCTGCAGGCTTGCCAGGTCCACCCCATCAAACAGCACCCTCCCCGAAGTCGGGCGATACAGCTGCAGGATGGTTCGGGCTACGGTCGTTTTACCGCAGCCAGTCTCCCCAACCAGGCCCAAAGTTTCCCCTTTCAAAACATCAAAGCTCACATCGTCCACAGCGATGACATAGCGGCGTTGAGTTCTGAATAATTGTCTTGAGACCGGGAAGTATTTTTTCAGGTTTTGCACCCGCAGCAAAGTATTCCGTTCAACGTTCATTGCGCACCTCCGGCAGCTTTCCGCAGCGCTTCCGCGTCAATTTCTTTCCAACGCCAACAAGCAACCGTATGGCCGGGGCTGCCAGCTTCTTCCAGTTGGGGCCTTTCAGACAAGCAGCGTTCCACCCTGAAAGCGCAGCGCGCGTAGAAGGGGCAGCCAACAGGCAAACCAATCAAGTCCGGCGGCAAACCAGGAATGGAGATGAGTTTGGTGCCCGGGGCTTCATCGATTCTGGGCAGTGAGCCGAGCAAACCGAGCGTGTAGGGGTGGCGCGTCTGATGGTAAATTTCGTGAACATTTCCGCGTTCGATGATAAAACCGGCGTACATGACATTGATGTTTTGCGCCATCTCTGCCATGATGCCCAGGTCGTGCGTAATCCACATCACCGCCATGCCCAATTCCTCCTGCAAGCGCATCACGAGTTCAATAATCTGGGCTTGAATGGTCACGTCCAAAGCGGTTGTGGGTTCATCGGCAATAAGCAGTTTGGGTTCGCAAGAGAGCGCCATAGCAATCATCGCGCGCTGGCGCATTCCGCCCGAGAATTGGTGGGGGTAGTTATCCAGTCTTTTGCTTGCTTCGGGGATACCTACCAGGTTGAGCAGTTCCAGGGCGCGCTCACGGGCTTGCGTTTTGTTCATGCCTTTATGCAGCATCAGCGCCTCGGAAATCTGAAAACCCACGGTATACACAGGATTCAACGAGGACATCGGGTCCTGAAACACCATAGCGATTTCGCGTCCGCGCACCTGCCGGATTTCTTTATCGTTGAGTTTGAGCAAATCTTTGCCATTAAACCAAACTTCGCGCGCGTCAATCTCGCCGGGTGGGATTTGAATGAGCCGAAGGATAGAAAGCGCGTGCACGCTCTTACCGCAGCCGCTTTCTCCAACCACGCCCAATACCTCGCCGGCTTGCATTGTGTAGGAAATTCCGTTGACCGCGTTAACCGTGCCATCCTGGGTGTGAAAGCGGGTATGTAGTTCTTTGATTCGCATTAATGTTTCCATGGCAATCCCATTCCGTCTCACTTGGCGCGCATTTTGGGGTCCAGCGCGTCGCGCAGACCGTCGCCCAATAAATTGAAACCCAGAACGCTGAACACAATCGCGAGCCCGGGGAAGAGCACCGCCCACCAGGCACCGCTCGAAAGATACTTATAGCTGTCGCCCAGCATCGCTCCCCATTCCGGTTCCGGCGGTATGGCGCCCAAACCAAGGAAGCCCAGCGCCGCCGCCGAGAGGATGGCAGAAGCCAGCCCCATGGTCGCTTGAACGATAATCGGGGATAAGATGTTGGGCATCACATGTTTGAACAGGATACGGCCGTGCCCTTCTCCAACCGATTGCGATGCCAGCACGTACTCCTTCTGACTGACAGAGAGCACCGCCGAGCGTGCCAGGCGGGCATAGACAGGAATACCCACTACACCGATGGCAATCATGCCTTTCTCAAGGCCAGGCCCCAGGAAGGCCACAATCGCGATTGCCAGCAGATAACTGGGGAAGGAGAGCAGCACATCCATCAAACGCATGGTAATGCTCGAGAAGGTTTTTCCGTTGACGGGTTTATTCAGCAGCCACCCAATGAGCAGCCCGACAAACGCGCAAACCAAACCTACCAATGGCGCAACCAGCAGCCCGCTGAGCCCACCCAAGAGCGCGCCCGCGGCAGCAAACAAAACCGGACGCATCCGAACGCGCGCGAGTTTTTTCTCCAGAAAAACAGAAACTACGCCCAGCGCGCCAAATATCAGCGTCTGAAACCATTGGCGGGCAATCCAAGCCGGCAAAAGCCCGATTGCCAGCCCCAACGCGCCCATGAGCGCCAGTTTCTCTTTGAAATTCATGTCAAAGCTTTCAAAGAAACCGGCAAACAGCCCCAGGAGGCAGCCGACTGTCAGCGAAATGCCGACAGCGACCAAACCAACGCGCAGCGAATTCCACCCGCCGTGCACCACGCGCGTGAAAATATCCCGCCCAAGTTTATCGGTCCCAAAGATATGGATAACCGGTTTTTCCGCGGTGCTTATCAGATTTGGCGCCAGAAGTTTCGAACTGTAATCAAGGTCAGTTCTTGGGTCATACTTCCAGAAAAAATGCGCGCTCACTGCGGATAAAAGAAATATCGCCACAACCACCAATCCAAGCATAGCGGTAGGGCTCGATTTCAGGCGGCGCCAGGCATCCAACCAGAGGGAACGATGTTCCCGCACAGCATATTCGGTCAATACTTCAAGTTCAGGCAGCTGGGTGCTCATAATAAACCCTAATCGTAACTGATGCGCGGGTCGAGTACCGCGTAAGAGACATCAACCAATAAATTGACAAGCAGGAAAATAATCGCGATTAACAGGGTGACGCCCTGCACAATCGGGTAATCCCGACCCAATATCGAGTCATACACCCATTTTCCAATCCCAGGCCAGGAAAAAATCGTTTCAGTCAGCACAGCGCCCGCGAGCAAGGAGCCAGCCTGGATGCCGATGATGGTAATAACCGGCAGGAAGGCGTTTTTGAGAGCGTGGCGATAGAGCACAACGCGCTCTGCCAAGCCCTTTGCCTCAGCGGTGCGGATATAGTCTTCCTGCAGCACATCCAACATGCTGGAACGGGTCATGCGCGTAATGATGGCAGTCGGAATCGTCGCCAGGGCGACCGCGGGCATGATAATATGCTTGAACGCGTCCCAGAAGCCGGCAAAATTGCCTGTCAGGAGGCTGTCGAGCAGCAGCAGGTTGGTAATAGGCGTAATGCTCACGCCGGGGCTGAGCCGGCTGCCAGATGGCAGCCACCTCAGAAACACAGAAAACAGCATAATTTCCATGATTCCCAGCCAGAATATCGGGATAGAGACCCCCAACAGGGAGCCAATCATCGTAGTCCCATCCAACCAGGAATTGCGGCGGGAAGCCGATGCAATCCCGACCGGAATACCAATCAGGAGCGCGAAAAACATGGAAAGCAAGGCAAGTTCCAGCGTCGCGGGGAAGCGTTCCTTCAGCGTGGCGGCAACCGGAATGCGGCGGTGGATGGAATCCCCCAGGTCAAAGTGCAGCAAACGATTGAAATAGCGCACATATTGACTGTCAAAGAAACCGGGCAGGTTGCCTTCCACCAGAGCGTCCCTATCCAGGAACGCGGGTCGGTCCAATCCGAGCTGCTGGCGGATGCGGGCAACATTATCTTCGCTCGCGTGCTCGCCCAGCATAGCCACAGCCGGGTCTCCGGGGATAAGCCGCTGAAAGAGGAAAATTACCAGGGTGACCCCAATCAGGGTCGGAATGACTGAGATTAACCTTCGCAGGATGTACTTTCCCAAGCTCACCTCGCATATTTATATTGAACGGGGGCGGTTCAGAAAACCGCCCCCCGTTACAGCCTTATTGGCGGGCTAAATCAGCGCGCCAGATGGATTAGTTGCTGAACGACACGTATTCGAAGTTCTCAGCGCCGACGGGCTGCGGGACATAACCCAGCACCTTGGCGGAAAGAATCAACGGCGTGTTGTTGTGCCCAAGCCAGATGCGCATCACGTCATCATGCATCAACTGATCGGCTTCAGCATACAGCTTGGCGCGCGCAGCCGGATCCGGCAGAGTAACCGCTTCCTGAACCAGGGCAGCCAGCTTCGCGTTCTGATACCAGCCTTCGCGTTTGATTGGTTCGGCGGCGCTGTTGAAGAAGTACCCGGTGAAGTTGTCGGGGTCGCCGTTATCGCCGCCCCAGCCGAGCAGGTACAAACCCATCAACAGACCATTGCGGCGGGCGCCGAGGTAGGTCGGCCAGTCGCCTTCCAGGTAGAGTTCCACATTGAAACCGGCAGCGGTCAGGTTGGCGGCAATGCCTTCGCCAACTTCCTTTGCGGCCGGGAAGTAGAAGCGGGTCACGGGCATGTAGTAGAGGCGCAGCGGGATGACCTGTCCGGCGGTGTAGACCACGTTGCCGTCAGCGTCTTTGACGTCTTCCGCGACGGTCACTTCGCTAAGACCGTTCGGGAAGCCGGCATCCGCGAGCAAGCTCTTGGAAAGTTCAGGATCGTACTTCCAGTAGTCAATCTTATCGTTGAAGCCAAGCATGCCTGGAGGGAGTAAAGTCTTGGCGACAGTGCCGTACTTGCCAAAGAAATTGGAAATCAATCCTTTAATATCAATGGCATGGGCCACAGCTTCGCGGACTTTGATGTCCTGGAATTCCTTGATTTTGAAGTTGAAAGCCAGGTAGCTGGTGTTCAGACCGGGGCGGGTCAGAATCTGCAGGGTGGGGTCTTTTTCAGCGGTGGCAAGGTCTTCCACAACAGCCTGTTCCAACGCGTCAATGTCGCCAGCCTTCAGGGCCAGGAAGCGGGCAGAGTCATCCGGAATGACGCGGACGATCACGTTCTTCACTTTTGGTTTCTCTCCCCAGTAGTCTTCGTTGGCAACCAGTTTGATTTCGGTGCCTTCTTCCCAGGAGACAAACTTGTACGGGCCAGTACCCACGCAGCCGCCGGTGGGCGTGCCGTAAGCTTCGCCGGCTTTTTCAATCGCGGCCGGGCTGGAGATCGCGAACATGTCCATGGCAAGGTTCGCCAGGAAAGGCGCCATTGGGGTGCTCAGGATAAATTCAATGTTGTGGTCATCAATTTTCTTTACCTCGGTAATGATGCTGGCATCATCAAAACCGCCCCACATGGCTTCGTAATACTCGAAGACCTGGCTGGGGTAGTGATAGGGGTTGGAGGTAAAGCGCCAGCGTTCAAAGTTGAAAATCACCGCGTCGGCGTTAAAATCGGTCCCATCATGGAACTTGACGCCTTCACGCAGCTTGCAGCTCCAAACGGTTGCGTCAGCGTTAGCGGTGCATTCCGCCAGTCCGGGAACAGGATTGGTGGTACCCTGGTCAAATCTGTACAGGGAGTCTAAAACCTGTCCGGTCACGCGGAAGGATTCGCCGTCAGTTACGAGGGCGGGATCCAATTGGACGGAATCGGCACCGCGCCCAAAGATAAACGTATCCTTGGCGGAAACCGCGGGGGCTTCAACGGCGGGAGCTTCGGTGGCCGGAGCTTCGGTGGCCGGAACCGCTGGCCCTTCTGCCTTGGCGCAGGCTGAAAGCAGCATGCTCAGGACAATCAAGAGCCCAAATACTGTAAAGACTGTCTTGCGTTTCATTTTTTCTTTCTCCTCAAAAAGATAATCGGGTAACATATGTATGGGTCAAGATTAGGATTTGTCATCAGTCAGCGGGCGACCTCCATTTCGTATAACAGGGAACAATAATCAATTTTACCCTAAATTGGAATTTGTCAACGCGAATTTTTGAAAAAATGCGCATTAATTATTAACAATAGATTATTAAATTGAACGAAACTCGGTTAACGATGAGAATCGAAGATAAAAAAGTATTTAAAAGACACCTTGCGCCTGACTGGCAAGGTGTCTGTGTGGGTGGTATAGGACTCGAACCTACGACCTTTGCGATGTCAACGCAACGCTCTAACCAACTGAGCTAACCGCCCGAGCAAACTGCATTATACACGCAGGCAAAAATTCGTGCAAGCTTTTTTTGTATACCCGCCTAAGCGCTCTCCTGTCCGCCCAGAAAACCGGACCAGACGCCGCAAAGACGCGTGGAAAGAAGTTACACCGCGGAACCAACGAAAGTTCAGCAGCGCCGACGGCACAAAAAAAGGGCGCCCCGGAAAACCAACCCCCGGAGCGCCCTGTTAACCTGAAACTAAAGGCCCGCTGAGTTCACGGTCGTCCTGCCTTCTTGCGGCAAGATGAACTCATTAAGCCCATTGAAAAATGCTTATCCGACGTGTTCCTCTTCAAACTTCCTCAGAAACTCCACCAGAGCGTCCACGCCCTCTTTTGGCATCGCGTTATAAATTGACGCGCGCAGCCCCCCAACGCTTTTATGCCCCTTCAGATTGTCGAAGCCAATTGCCAGGGATGCCTTGACCACCGCGGCATCCAATTCCTTATCGCCGGTTGAAAAAGGCACATTCATCAGCGAACGGTCTTTCTTTTCGACCGTGCCGTGGAACATTTCACTCTTATCAAGGAAAGCGTATAGCGGGGCGGCTTTTTCCTCGTTCAGCTTCGCGATTGCCTCAAGACCGCCCAGTTTCTTGAGGTATTTAAAGACTTTGCCGCAGACATAAATCGCCCAGCAATTAGGCGTGTTGTAAAGGCTGTCGTTATCGGCATGCGTGTCGTACCGCAGGTAGGTTGGCACTTTTGGGTCCATGTCTTCCCGGCGGATGAGGTCTTCCCGGATAATGACTATTGCCATTCCGGAAGGGCCCACGTTCTTCTGGACGCCCGCCCAAATGAGCCCATATTTACTCACGTCGCAGGGTTTGGAAAGGAACATGGAGCTCTGATCTGAAACCAACGGCTTCCCGTTTGTGTCTGGCAGGGTTTGCCAGGTGGTGCCGTTGATTGTTTCGTTCTCGCAAATATACACATAGTCCGCATCCGGGGAGACACTGACCTGGCTCATATCCGGGATGTAGCTGAAATTCTTGTCCTCACTGCTGGCAATCACATTCACTTTGCCAAACTTTTTGGCTTCCGAGATGGCTTTTTTGGACCAGGCTCCGGTGTAGACGTAATCCGCGACGCCAGTCTTCATAAGATTCATGGGCACCATGGCGAATTGGAGCGTTCCCCCGCCCTGAATGAACAGTATTTTGTAATTGTCAGGGATTTGCATTAATTCACGCAGGTCTTTTTCAGCTTCGTGCAAAATTTCTTCAAAAACCTTACTGCGGTGGCTCATTTCCATCACGCTCATCCCGGAGCCCTGGTAATTCAGGATTTCAGCCTGAACTTCCTCCAGGACAGCCTCGGGGAGCATGCTTGGGCCGGCTGAGAAATTGTAAACCCTTCCGTATTTCATCTTAAGAACTTCTCCTTTTGGTTTCATTGAGCAATGTAATTAGCGACAGCGTCCTTCAGCCAATTATAACCGTACAGCCTGTTTTTTAGGATATTTCGGGAGTTTCAAATTCATGAACCCTGGTCTTTCAAGCTTGCTCCTTCAGCCCCACTTGGGACCTGGAGCGCGGCTGCTTTCACGGGCATTAGCCTTCTCCACAAGTTTATTTAACAAATTTCGCCATTAAAACAGGGCAAAACCCTGCTGCCGGCACGTGCGCGGGTACAATAAGACTATGCATGAGACGGTTCGCATCGAAAAAAGTGTTTATGGCGGCGATGGATTGGGCAGGCTGGCAGACGGTCGCGCGGTCTTCGTCCCATTCACTTTGCCGGGTGAGGAAGTCCTGGTGGAAATCGTGGAGGATAACCGGAATTTCACGCGCGGGCAGGCGCTTGAGATACGCTCCCCGTCAGCCCGGCGCGCCGCCCCGCGCTGCGCGCACTTTGGCATCTGCGGCGGCTGCCACTACCAACACCTTGCCTATGCCGACCAGCTGGAGCTCAAACTTCAGGTTCTGACAGACCAGCTGCAGCGCCTGGGAGGTATCTCCAACCCGCCTCTCAGCGGCATCAGCCCCAGCTGCGAAACCTGGAACTACCGCAACCAAGTCCAATTCCACTTGGACGCGCAGGGGCAGCCCGGGTATATGGATCACACCGGCAAGCAGGTTCTGCCGATTTCGGAATGCTTCCTGCCGCAATTGGAATTGGAAGCGCTCCGGCTGCAGCTGGACCTGAGCCCGGATGCCGGCCTGACCCGCGCGGCGCTGCGCCAGGACAGCCTGGGCGAGCAGTTCATCCTGCTGGAAGGCGTGGATGAGCTTCCCCCGGAAATGAGCCTGGACCTGCCGGCTTCAGTCTGCTACCGCCGCCCGGATGGGCGTGTGCTCACCCTTGCCGGGCACGACCAGCTGGTGTATGAGGTGTTGGGGAAGCAGCTCATCATCTCCCCGGAGAGCTTCTTCCAGGTGAATCTCGCGGTCGCGGAGCAGATGCTCTCTCATATGCTCAGCCTGCTGACCGCGGGCAGGGATTTACGTATTCTGGAACTCTACAGCGGAGCGGGCTTCTTCAGCGTCTTTCTCGCGGAGAAATGCCGCGAGTTAATTGCGGTGGAAAGTGCGCCTTCGGCGTGCTATGACTTCGCGAATAACCTGGACGCCTACGACCATATCAGCCTGTATGAAGGCGCGGTCGAACATGTGCTGCCCGCTCTGGCATCTGAGCTGAAAGGTATTGACCTGGTGCTGCTCGACCCACCCCGCGCGGGGCTGCTGGCACCTGCCCGCAAAGCGCTGCAGGAACTGAACCCAAAGCAGATAATTTATGCCAGCTGCGACCCAAGCACGCTCGCCCGCGACCTGAAGCACCTGATTGCCGCGGGGTATATGCTGCACGACGTGCATGCCTTTGATATGTTCCCGCAGACCTACCATATTGAGGCGGTGGCAATGCTTTCCTGGCCTGGAAATGACGAACGCTGACCGGCCGGATTCCATTCCCGGAGCGGCCAGAAGCGGTGGGTTGAACAAATGCAGATACTTGCTCAAAGACAGCGCTGCGCACCCGGGTTTCAGGGGTTTGCCAATGGTTAAAACATCCGCGGGCAAGGCATTCTGAAGGCAGAATGTTCCTGGCAATTGGAAATGATGTCGATAAATTATTATAGTAATGGTATTATTCAACGGTAATCATTTTTCCGGGGCGTGGGACTATGTTCTACGGCAGGGAAGCCGCCCCCCCTCCAACCCAGCCGGCTATCTGAGGCATGCTTACCAAACCCTCGCGGCTGCCCGGATGAACACACCGGAATACCCGTCTGAGGCCTGCCAGAGGAAAAGCCGAAGCCAAACGGACTGGCTCCGGGCCGGCAGTCGGATGGTTTGCGTTGGAACGCGATTTGGAAAGGAGAATTAATCAATGGGAAAAGCGACGCAAGATTTACGGAAAGAGCATGAAGCCATTTTGCATGTCCTGAATATTCTTGACAAAATGATGGATTATGAAGACCGCGATACAGACAGCCTGCTCAAGTATTACGGCGAGGTAGTATATTTTCTCCGGATTTTCGCAGATAAATGTCATCACGGCAAAGAGGAGAATTACCTGTTTAAAGAAATGCTCGCCCAGGGGATTCCCAACGAGGGCGGCCCCATCGGCGCCATGCTGCAGGAGCACGCGCAGGGAAGGGCGTACATCGCGCAAATGAGCCAGAGCCTTGAGGCAAAGGACCTGGTCGGCTTCCAAAACGCGGCCAAACAATACCGGGATTTGTTGCGCGGTCACATCGCCAAGGAAAACTTCGTGCTTTTTATGATTGCCGACCAAGTGATAGACGAAGAATCCCAGGAGCAAATGTTCGAAGACTTTGAGCTGTTTGAGGAAACTGTGGTGGGGCATGGAGTTCATGAAGAACTGCACGCCATGATAGACACCTGGGCGGAAGCATTTGGCATGGGATAAGCCCTATGAAAGGAGAAACGCTAAGATGAAAAAGCATGTAAAAAACAATATTTATTGGGTGGGCAAAGTAGATTGGGAACTCCAAAGATTCCACGGGGATGAATACTCCACGAATCAAGGCTCGAGCTATAACGCATATTTAATCCAGGAAGAAAAAACCGTCCTGATAGATACAGTTTGGGCGCCGTTTGCCCATGAGTTTGTGGAGAATCTGGCAAAAGAAATCGATTTAAACAAAATTGACTGCATCGTCGTGAATCACGGGGAGGTTGATCACAGCGGCGCGCTCCCTGCCTTGATGGAACGCATTCCCAACACACCCATTTACTGCAGCGCGAACGCGGTCAGGTCCTTAAAAGGTCAATATCACCAGGATTGGAATTTTAATGTGATGAAAACCGGGGATAAGCTGAGCCTTGGAAACGGTAAGGAACTGATTTTTGTGGAGATGCAGATGCTGCATTGGCCGGACAGCATGGCAGCATTTTTAACCCAGGACAACGTTCTCTTCAGCAACGATGCCTTCGGGCAGCACCTGGCATCCGAGAAGTTATTCAATGATGAAATTGACCAGTGCGACCTGTTCAGTGAGGCTCTAAAATATTACGCGAATATTTTGCAGCCATTCAGTTCTTTCCTCCGGAAAAAACTGAACGAAATCCTCGCGTTGAATCTTCCAATTGAAATGATTGCCACCAGCCATGGAGTCATCTGGAGGGATAACCCCTATCAGATTGTTGAGAAATATACCCAGTGGGCGAATGATTACCAGGAGAACCAAATTACCATCATCTACGATACCATGTGGAACGGCACAAAAACCCTGGCGGAAAAAATTGCCGAAGGAATCCAATTGGCGGACCCCGAGGTGCTGGTCCGGATTCATAACCTGGCGAAGAGTGATGAAAATGACCTGATTTCCGAGGTGTTTAAGTCCAAAACAATTGTGATTGGCTCGCCAACGATTCTTAACAGCATCTTGCATTCCGTGGCAGGTTTCATTCACTTAATGAAGCAGCTCAAGTTCAAAAGCAAAAAAGCCGCCGCCTTTGGCTGCTATGGGTGGAGCGGGGAATCCGTGAAAGTGATGAATGAGTTGTTGGGAAACGCGGGTTTTGAAATCCTGGGTGAGGGTTACAGGCACCAATGGAACCCGGACAGTGAGGGGCAAATCGCGGCAGTTGAGTTTGGGAAGATGATAGCGAATTCATAAGCGCGGAGGCGCTCCCTGTTTTGTGGGCATGGTTCGCGCCCGTACAACGGGATAGGCTCCGTTTCCTCTGACTGTGTTGGGAGCGGCATGGAAGATTGCCGCTCCTTTTTTATTCGGCTCCCTGGTTTTTTTATATATATGATATCAATAATGATGATATTGACAGTTTCCTCATCCCCGAATAAAATTCTGTCATGTTTAATTACTTTCTATTCCCCCCAAAAGAAGGAGAAAAATGAAAAAAGTTGTGTTGTTTTTGCTTGTAGCGATTCTGGCTTTGTCCATGGTTGGCTGCGCTCAAAAAGCCGCCGAACCCGAGAAGCCAGCCGAGCCGGGGCAAGCCGCCGGTAAAGTTTACAAAGTTGTCAGCCTGGTCAATGGTAACCTTGGCGACAAGTCATTCTTTGACTCAGCCGAATCCGGCCTGAAGGAACTCGCCGCGGCCGGCCGTATTGAGTACAAAACCATCGAAATGGGCGGTACCGACCAGGATCAGCCGAAGTGGCTTGAGACCCTGAATGAGGTCGCCAGCAGCGGTGAGTATGACCTGGTAATCTGCGGAACCTATCAGATGCCCGATTACCTCAAAGAAGCCGCCACTACATACCCCAACCAAAAGTTCCTTATTTATGACGATAATACATACGTTGGCGTCAACCAGAACGTGGTCAACATCACCTATAAACAGAACGACATGGGCTATCTGATTGGCACATTTGCTGCCAAAATGACCACCGAAACCAGCGTTGACAAAATCAACCCCGAAGCCGTCGTTGGCTTTATCGGCGGTATTGACAGCCCGGTCATCAATGACTTCCTGTACGGCTTCCTGGAGGGCGCCAAAGCTGCCAACCCGGACATCAAAGTGGATACCCGCTACGTCAACAGCTATGTGGACACCGCGACAGCCAAAGAAATCGGCCTCTCGATGATTAACGACAAGAAAGCCGATATCCTCTGGGGCGTGGCTGGTCTTTCTGGCAACGGCGGTGCTGAAGCCGCGCTCGAATCCGGCAAAGCCTGGTTCATCGGCGTCGACTCAGACCAGGAACTGACCCTGCCAGCAGCCCAGGCTGCCATAACCCTGACCTCTGGTCTCAAAAACGTCGGCAAATCCATTATTTGGCTCTTCGACGAATGGGATGCCGGCCGCACCTATTGGGGACAGGAAGTTAGACTGGGTATCCCTGAGGGTGGTGTTGGCGTTGTGACCGACAAGAATTTTGCCAAGATTGCACCCAAAGCTATTCAGGATGCCGTCCTGGCTGCCCAGGCTGATATCGTCGCTGGCAAGATTGTCGTCCCCACCGCGATTGGTGATACAACCAATGCCGTGGTAACACTCAGGGACGCGATGCAGCCGTAGTTTTGATAAGAGCCTGATGTTCTAAGTTTCGTTCAAGGGGAGCTGATCTTTTAGCTCCCCTTGTTTCTTAATCAATTCACGAAGGGTGCCCATAAATGGAACAGGAAGATTTTGTTGTTCAAATGAAAGGGATCAGCAAGGTTTATCCCAACGGAATTGCTGCAAACAGAGATGTGGATTTTTTCTTAAGAAGGGGAGAAATTCACGCCATCATGGGGGAAAACGGCGCGGGTAAGTCCACCCTGATGAAAATCCTGTTTGGCCTTGAGGAGCCCACCAGCGGAGAAATTCTGGTCAATGGCGAACCAGTCTCAATCACTTCTCCCAACAAAGCCATCGCGCTTGGCATCGGCATGGTCCATCAACACTTTATGTTGGTGCCCAGCCTGACAGTCGCCGAGAACATCGTTTTGGGCATGGCGCCTACCAAGTCGCGTTTGTTTGTAGACTACAAAAAAGCTGTCCAAATCGCCGAAGAGAACGCCGACCGTTATAATCTGCGGATTGATCCAAACGCGAAAGTGGTGGATATCCCGGTGGGCATGAAACAAAAAGTGGAAATTCTCAAAGCCCTTGTGCGCGGAGCAAAAATCCTGATTTTGGATGAACCCACCGCTGTTCTGACCACTCAAGAGACCTCAGAATTATTTAAAGAGTTGGTCTCTCTTAAGGAACAAGGTTTCACAATCATTTTTATCTCCCATAAACTCAAGGAAATTAAACAGATTACTGACCGGCTCACCATTATGCGCGGCGGTAAATCCGTAGGCGTCTACGAAACCGCGAACATCAGCGAGGAGGAAATCTCCCGCCTGATGGTCGGTCGGGATGTGATTTTGGAAGTGGTTAAAGAGCAGTCTCAGCCCAGAGAAACCGTGCTCAAAGTGCGGGACCTGGAATACACCGACCGCTGGAACAAGAAAATGCTGGATAAAGTGTCTTTCTCAGTCCGCAGAGGTGAGATTCTCGGGGTTGCCGGGGTGGAGGGGAACGGTCAGCGGGAATTGGTTGACATGCTGTTCAACCTCAACACACCGGATGCCGGCTCTGTTGAGGTCAGCGGCAAGTCAATCATCCGAATGCCTCAGAATCGGATACGCGACCACGGCGTTTCACTCGTGCCTGAAGACCGTATGACCTACGGAATCGCGGATCTTGCGACGATTGAAGAGAATGTCATCTCAGACCGGTTTGACGAGAAACGCTTCAATTCCGGCGTGCTCTTCAATATGCGCGAAATCCATCAGGAAAGCGATACGTTGATTGTTGATTATCGCATCCTGTCCAAATCGCGCAGACAACAGGTAAAGATGCTCTCGGGCGGCAACATCCAAAAGGTCGTGGTTGCACGTGAACTTTCCAGCAAACCAACCTTATTGATTGCCGACCAACCAACGCGCGGCATCGACGTCGGCGCGACAGAATTCATCCGCGCCCAAATTGTTGACCTCAGCCGCAATGGAGCAGCTGTCTTGTTGGTTTCCGCCGACCTCAACGAGGTGATTGAACTCAGCGACAGCCTGATTGTCATGTATGGAGGCAAGGTCGTCGCCTATTTCGAGGATACAGACAAGCTGGATGACATCACGATGGGTGAATACATGCTTGGATTAAAGCACCAGACAGAAGAAGAAATCGCGAAGGTGTGTTATGAGTAGTGATAAGCGTTTATTCCTGTTTAATTTCCTGCGCGGCGCGGCTGCCATTCTGCTGGCATTGCTCGTCGCGACGGTATTTATCTTCCTTTCCTCCAAACAACCCTTGACCTCGCTGAAATACCTGCTGCTTGGTCCGGTAATCAGCTTCAAATCCACGGGCGCTGTCTTCAACACCACCAGCTTCTTGACCCTGCTCGCGGCAATGATTCCGACCATATTTTCAGGGCTGGCAGTTTGCGTTATGTTCTCCGCCAACCAATTCAACCTGGCCGGCGAGGGCGTAATCATGCTGGGTGCTTTTGTGGGCGGTTTGCTGGGAATTTACCTGAAACTCAACACCGGGCTGCATCAAGTGGTTTGCGTTCTGGTCGCCGCCATAGTCGGCGGTCTGATTATGCTCATTCCAGCGCTCCTGAAAGTAAAACTGGGCGCCAGCGAGATGGTTACATCGCTGATGTTGAACTATGTGATAATGTTCGTCATCCTGCATTTCCTCAACTTTACATTCGCGGATCGCTCCAAGGGTGCCACACAGTCCTTTCCATTCCAGGCCACAGCAAAAATCCCTGAAATTGTTGCCAATGGCACAAAGCTGACCTGGGGTTTGGTAATCGCGTTGGTCTTCGTGGTAATCATTGCCTTGTTTATGTACCGCACCAAATGGGGGTACGCCATCCGCATGATTGGTATCAACCAGGCTTTCGCGCAGTATTCCGGCATTCAGGTCGGCGCTATCATCGTCCTCTCACAGGTTGTTGGCGGCATCTTGGCTGGTATGGGAGGCAGCATTGAGATGCTGGGGCGCTATAACACCTTTATATGGCGGGAGCTGCCCGGCTACGGCTGGCTCGGCATCACCATTGCCATTCTGGCAAAAAACAACCCTATCTTCGTGCCGGTGGCGGCGTTGTTTATCGCGTACCTGGATAAGGGCTGCCAATTGATGGCCATCAACAGCGATGTGCCTTTCGAGATGATTGATATCATCCAGGCTTCCATTTTCCTGTTCTTCGCCGCCGAACAATTCCTGGCAAAGTATCGCCAGCGGATCGTGGTTCGTATTGCCCAACGCGACCTTGCGCTGCAAGAAGCCGCCGCCGGGCAAGAAGGGAGCAAATCATGACCTCGGAACTCCTCCTCTCAATTTTTAATGCTGATTTTTTGTTTGTATTGATTCGAATTACCGCCCCAATCCTCTACGCGGCTTTGGGGGCAGTCATCGCCGAGAAAGCCGGCGTTGTCAACATCGGTCTCGAAGGTATCATGATGATTTCCGCGCTCTTTGGGGTGTTGTTTGCCTATTGGACGCAATTCTGGCTGGTTGGCGTTTTAGGGGCTATGCTGGTCGGAATTTTCCTGGCTCTGGTGATTGGTTTCTTTGCCTTTGAAATGAAAACCAACATCATCCTGGCTGGTATCGCGATCAATATGCTGGGGGCTGGCGGTACAATATTTCTGCTGAACATGTTTACTGGCATGAAAGGCAACACCGGCGCCCTGGTCACCCGTGAGCTGCTTATCCCGGTGTTGAATATTCCGCTGATAAAATCCATCCCATTTGTCGGGCAGGTCCTTTCCGGGCACTCGCTGCTCACATACCTCGTATTCCTCTTGGTCTGGATAATCTGGGTAGTGTTATATAAAACGCCGCTGGGCCTGAACATCCGTGCCGTCGGTGAAAATCCCGACGCCGCCACCTCCATTGGTGTTTCCGTTCAAAAAATCCAATACATCGCCATCGCGATTTCAGGTGCATTGGCGGGTTTGGGCGGCGCGTTCATGTCCATGTACTACTCTCAGGGCTGGAACTCGGGTATGGTGGCTGGGCGCGGCTTCATCGCTTTGGCTGCCGCGGCTATGGGGCGGGGTGAACCCCTCGGGACAATGCTTTCCTCTCTTCTGTTTGGCCTGGCGCAAGCTCTGCGTACCAAAGTTTCGGGGGTGCAAGGCGTTTCCAGTTATTTGGTTTCAGCAATCCCATATCTTGTGACGATTCTCGGTCTGGTGGGCTACGCGATCAGTATTAAAAACAAACTCAAGAAGCGACAGCCCGCGGTGAAAGGTGTGTGATGATGAGCGCAATCCCCATTATCCTGGACGGCGACCCAGGGCATGACGATGCCATCGCCTGGATGCTTGCCAGAGCCAGCCGCCAGCTTGAAATCCTGGCGTGCACCTCGGTCAGCGGCAACCAATCCATCGAAAAAACCAGCTTCAACGCCCGCCGGGTGATGACCCTGTTGGGAATCGATGCTCCATTCGCCATGGGCAGGGAAAGACCGCTGCACGGCGAACCGATCCACGCCGGCAATATCCACGGGGAAACTGGTTTGGACGGGCCGGCTTTGCCGGAACCAACCGTACCAGTCCAGCCTTGCAGCGCGGTGGAATTAATGGCAAAGACACTGTCTGCCGCGGATAAGCCCGTTACCATCGTCGCCACCGGTCCGCTGACCAACGTTGGAGCCTTGCTCATCCTCTACCCCGAGCTCAAACCAAAAATCGCGCGTATTTCCATTATGGGCGGCGGATTAGCCCACGGCAACTGGACGCCAGCCGCGGAATTTAATATCCTCGTGGACCCGGAAGCGGCGGATGTGGTTTTCAAGTCGGGTTTGCCGTTGAGCATGGCTGGTTTGGATGTCACCCTCAAAGCGCTGGTCTTCCCGGAAGATTTCGAACGCATTCGCGCCCTGGGCAATCCGGTTGCCAGAGTAGTGGCGGAATGGCTGGATTTCTTTTACAGCTTTCACCGCAGCATCGGCTACGCCGGCGCGCCCGTGCACGACGCGGTAGCGGTCGCGGCCTTAGTCAAACCCGAAATCCTGACCGCGAAGGACTACTATGTTCAAATCGAAACCCAGGGCGATTTTTGCCGCGGGGCAACCGTGGCAGACCATTACGGTTTCAGCCAAAAGCCGCCTAATGTGCGCGCTTTGATCGATATCGACCGCGTTGGCTTTATTGACCTTCTGGCAGAAGCCGCTGCCTGGTATGGAAAGGAGCCTGCATGAACCCGATTCCTGTAATTATCGATTGCGACCCGGGCGTGGATGATGCCATCGCTTTCCTGCTCGCCAGGCAGCTTCCGGAGCTGAACGTCCTCGCGATTACCAGCGTGGCGGGCAACGTCGAGGTTGAACGCACCACCTACAACGCCCTGGGTCTGTTGGAATTCCTGGACTGGGATATCCCGGTTTATCGCGGTGCGTCCGGGCCGATATTCCGTGAGCGGGTGGACGCGGCCAACGTGCACGGCCCTGACGGTATGGCTGGTTTCGACCTGCCCCACACCCGGCGCGAGGTGCAAGGCGTGAACGCCTGGGACGCGATTCACCAATACGCCGTAGAGTGGCGGGGCGCGTTGGAAATCGTCGCCATCGGTCCGCTAACCAACCTGGCGATGGCTTTCGTCAAATACCCTGATTTGCCCGGGCTGCTTCATCGCATCGTCTTTATGGGCGGTTCAACCGCCGAGGGCAACGTCACCCCAGCCGCGGAATTCAATATCTTTGCCGACCCGGAAGCAGCCGATATCGTCCTCCGCGCCGGGGTTCCGGTGCACATGTGCGGGCTGGACATGACCATGAAAGCCCTGATGAGCCCCGCCGAGTTGGACAAGGTGGCGGAATTGGGCAGCAAACAAGCGGTCTTCTTCCGTGATGTTGTGCAAGGCATCGTCGAGTTTATGAGCAAACTGGGCATCATCGGCATTAATATGCACGACCCAGCCGCCATGCTCTACGCCGCCGACCAATCCATCTTCAAAGCCTACCCCGCCGGCATCCGCGTCGAAACCAAGGGCAGCATCACCCAGGGCAAAACCGTCACCGACCTTTTCAGCGACGCGAAATGGCCCAAAAATGGTTTTGTGGTGATGGATATTGATCGGGACGCCTTCATAGAGCAGGTGTTCGCGCTGATGCGCAAGTATTAAACCGGCCCGGACTTTCGGATTGATTTTCTGACAGGTTTTTCTGAATAAAACCTGCTTAAGTTGTGTGTGAAAGGGAACCCGCGATGGCCAGGAAAATTATCATTGATACAGACCCGGGGATAGATGACGCCATGGCAATTCTGGCGGCCTTCCATTCGCCGGAGCTGGAAGTGCTCGGTCTGACAGCCGTCTTTGGGAATGCCGACGTGGAAACCTGCGCGCAAAACGCCTTGCGCCTGGTGGAATTGGAAGGCAACGACCATATCCCCGTCGCAAAAGGCTGCGGCAAACCGCTTATCCTGCCCGCGGACTCGCTTGGCACCCTCGTGCACGGCAAAGACGGCTTTGGCAACACCAACCCGCCCCCTCCGCGCGGCAGACTGGACCCCCGGCATGCCGCCCAATTCATTATTGACACCGTCATGGCACATCCGCATGAGGTGACTCTGATGCCCTTGGGACCCCTGACCAACATCGCCCTGGCTTGCATCCTTGAGCCCGGGATTATTCCCCTCGTCAGTGAGGTGGTGTTGATGGGCGGCGTCGCGTTCGCGCTGGGTAATATTTCTCCGGTTGCCGAAGCCAATATCTTCCACGACCCGCACGCCGCCGAGGTGGTCTTTGCCGCGCCCTGGAAGGTAACGATGATTGGGCTGGACGTGACCATGAAAATCATCATGACCCCGGAATATCTGGCGAAGCTCTACGCGGCCGGGACGCCGGCGGTGAAGCTGCTGGAACGCATCCAACCCTGCTACCAGAACTTTCACCACGCGATTCACGGCATGGGCGGTGCCATCCACACCCACGACCCTGCGGTGACCGCTTATCTCTTGGCGCCGGAGCTCTTTACCTGCGAGCAAATGCCGGTTTATGTGGAGACAAGCGGTCTCTGCTTTGGCAAGACCATTGCTGATAAATACCACAAGATTTTCCCAAGCTTGAAACTGAACCAGGGCATCGGCGGCGAAGCGGGCGAGGTCATGGTTGAGCGCCCCTCCACCACCATCGCGCTGAGGGCGGATGAGGCTGGGGTGCTCAATTTGTTGTTTGACCTGCTGACAAAAGCCTGAAGATATTCTCGGGCAGAACATTCCGGAATCTCACCCTGCGCTATTGTTGATGGCGCAGGGGTGATCCTATCCCGGTTCTTGCATGGTCGGGAGACCAAGCAAGACCGCTGATCACACGCTCAGCCCAAAAGGGATACTTCGTAATCAGGAGACCGGCGAGAACACAGAATCAACAAAGAGACCCGCAGGCGAACGAAAGTGGTTGGGGTTTTCCCAAACGTAACTTCGTGTCTCAGATTAGTCTCGACATTGCTTATGGAGATCAGCGAGGATTGGCAGATCGGAAAACATGATTGCGCTGGCAAGTCAATAAGTTGTTAAAGAACGATGGGTATCCCTGACTCGAATTTTCAGAAAAAAGGTTGCGTAATCTATTGGAGATGATTGAAATGAATAAAAAGATTTTTCATATTCTGCTGTTTGTTATGATGATTAGCCTTTTTGTATCGTGTACAAAAAAAGTTGATAATCAAGAACAACCTAAACTTGAACTTAAAACGGATGTATATTCAAACTTATTGGATGAAGATAGCCGAGCCTATGTGAAAAAGGCTTTGGAAAAAGCTGGCATTCCGGCTAATGATGTAGAAACATTCTTTGGGCAAGTGGACTACTTTAATAGATCTATTAATGAATATGGACTGGTTAAGAATGGTTTTAAAGAAAAACTTAAAATAGAAGCGGATTATGATCCATATAAAATGCAAGATTTATGGGATGCGAAAAATCCGGAATTTATGGGTTATAACTGCAGAATTACATCCTACAGCCTGCTGAAAAGTCAAATTGATATTGGTGAATTTGAAAAAGAAAATTCGGATATCTTAATATTTGATGAAAACTCAATAAAAAATGGCCCTGACAGTATATTCAGCAAAAATGAAATCGATGGATTTAGAACTTTATTTCATCCTGTAAATACAGATGCGACTATGGATTTAGAAGTGCATTTGAAAAACGTAAAAGATTATTGGAAAAACAAAAAGATCACATTTAAAACTAAAGATGCTTCATTAATTTCTGTATTTTTCCATGAGGAACAAGGTTATTTGTTTATAGGCCATGTAGGTGTTCTGGTTCCTGATGTAGATGGCAATATAATTTTTATTGAAAAAGTCGCTTTTCAAGAACCCTATCAGGCTATTAGATTTAGAGACAGAAATGATCTCAATGACTATCTAATGAAAAAATATAACAATTCTTGGGGACAAAAAACGATTCCACCATTTATTATGGAAAATGATGAGCTTATGGAAGGGTATAAAGTGATTTCCAATCAATAATGGAAAAAACGGGAAGTATTTTTCCACTCTTGCACAGCCTCTTGATTACGCAGTATCCCTGTGGGACCATGTAAGGCATTTGAGTGTCAATTCTCATGGAAATCAGCACTAAAGACTTTCGCGTTCTCTACGCTCGATAACGAAGACTGAGACCCGCGGTCAAGTTCGCTCGCTCGGTCAGAAGAACGACGAAAATACCTGTAAAAGATTGTACCCTGAGGTGCGCGTTTTATCCCGGGAAAGAAACAAAACTCTGCGCGTTCTACTCCGGATATTCCGCTATCTTGCGGGACAGATCTTTTCTTAACAGGCGGGGAAGCCGCGCGTTCACTTCGCGATAAATCTCTTCCAAATCCAGGGTCAGGTGGCGGCCGCCCTGATAAATCAGTTTGCCGTCGCAAATCACCGTATCCACATCCTGCGCGTCCAATGAATAAATCAGGTTAGCTGCCTTGTTAATTACCGGTTGGGCGGCCGGGCGGTCCTGCCGCAGCAGAACCACATCCGCCAGGTTGCCGGGCTTCAGGTTGCCGAGCTCCGGTTGGCGCACCACCCTCGCCCCACCCTGGAAGGCAATATCCAACACTGTCTCCACCGGCAGCACCTCAGCATCCATCGCCTTATTCTTTTGCGTCAGCGCGGTCAGGCGCATTTGTTCAAACAGATCCAGCGTGCAGCTGCTGACGGCGCCGTCTGTCGCCAGCCCAAGCGCTATTCCTTTTTCCAGGTATTTCGGCAAATCAGCCAGACCCATCGCCATCGCCAGATATGTTTTGGGCGCCTGGGCTATGCCCGCTTCCCTGCCCGCCAGCAGGTCCAAATCGTCGTCAGATGGATAGAGGCAGTGCGCCAGGATTACCGGTTGTTCCAATATTCCAGCATCGGCCAACACTTGCACCGGCGTTTTGCCATAGCGTTCGAGCGAGAGCGCCACCTGCCCGGCGGTTTCGGCAGCATGAATATGGTTGCCCACCCCCAGCCTGGCCGCTTCCCGGGCGCAGCGCGCCAGAAAATCCGGGTCGCAAAGATACGGGGAATGCGGCGCGAGCCACGTGGTGATGCGTCCGTCGGCTTTGCCTTGCCAGCGCTCCACGAAGCGGATGGTTTCTTCCAGCTGCCCATAGCCCTGGTGCCCAAAAACAGCCCAGCCCAGGTTGGCCCGCGTGCCGGCTTGCTCAACCGCCCGAGCGACCCAGTCCATCTCAAAGTAATGGTCCGCAGTGCAGGTGATGCCGGCGGCAATCATCTCCGCCTGCCCCAGCATGGCACCCCAATAGACATCCTCGGGGGTCAGGTTGGCTTCGAGAGGAAAAATCACCTTGTTGAACCAGTCGTTTTCGTTCACGTCTGGTCCGGCATTCCGAAAGAGCACCATCGGCACATGCGCGTGGGTGTTAATCATCCCCGGCACGGCCAGCATGCCCGCCGCCTCAATGACCTGGCAGTCCGCTGGCGCCTCGGCGGAAGCCGGCAAAATCGCGCTTATCCGCTTCCCCTCAATCAGAATATCCCGCGCGTCCAGAAAGCGCGGTTCTCGGCCCTCAAAGGTTAAAACCTCGCAATGTCTGATCAGCAGTTTTTCCATTTCCTCTCCTTTGCCGCAAAGGGCGCCAAAAATTGTCAAAATCGGTCTGCCAGCTTGATGGCATTCGCGATGGCGCGGTCCAGGATGACATTTACTGCTTCCTGACCCAAATCCAAGCTGTCCGCCGCCACCACGTCAAAGCGCGGGATGCCCCAAAAATCACACAAGGCTTCCAGGTAGCGCGCGCCCATTTCCAACGGGGAATCGTGATAATCCCCCCCGCGCGTGGTCAGCAAGAGCAGCCTTTTCGCCTTGCACAAACCATACGTGCCGCGCTCATTCGCCCCGAAGGTAATGCCGTCCACGCAAACATTCTCAATATATATTTTCAGCAAAGCCGGGAAACTCAGATCCCAGAATGGGGCTGCCACCACCACCCGCTCAGCCTGGCTGAATTGATACGCGTAACGGAAGCGCGGATGGGCGCGCTGGTTTTCGGAGAGCAGGTATTCGCGCTGAGAAAAAAAACCCTCGCTCAAAGCTGTCAGTGGTTCATCCATCAAACACAAGCGCTCCACCTGGTAGCCGGGCTGGGCTTCCAAAGCCGCCAAAAATGCCTCGGCCAGAACACGCGTGCGCGATTCCTCACGCCGGATGCAGCAATCTATATACAGAACCCTTACCATTCCTGAACCTCGGGGACCCTCAACGCGCCCTCGTTCAGCGCCTGCTCCACCTCCGCGCGGTTGGGGATGGAATCAGCCGCTCCAGGGCGCTGCACGCACAACGCCGCGGCGGCAGTTGCCAGGCGCAGTGCCTCGGCTGTGCCTGAACCTTGCAGTATGCCCTGTAAAAAATAGCCGGTGAAGGTGTCCCCGGCGGCAGTCGTATCGACCGCCTGCACCGCGCAGCTGCCAATGCTGGCAAAATGACCATTCTGGCAGCACCGCGCGCCAGCTGAGCCAAGCGTAAGTAATATGCCAGCCCGCGGATAGCGTTCCGCAAGGCGCGGGAGCAGCTGTTCGTCCGCGTCGGCACCAAGGATTCCCGCCGCTTCCACCTCATTCACGATTAACCAATCCAACAAATTAATCGGATAGGAATTCACCGCATCGGAGTATGGCGCGGCATTGAAGGCCACTTTCAAACCCTTTTCGGCCGCCTTTTGGATAATCAGAGCCGTCAGGTTGGTTTCGTTTTGCAGCAAAACCAACCCTTCCCCGCCAAAAGCGCTTAAGGCTGATTCCACATAGCTTTCCGTCAGCAATTGGTTGGTCCCACCGTAGAGCAGGATACAATTCTGCCCGGAATCCGCCACTTGGATAATGGCATGCCCGCTCACCTCATCCGAAGCCTGCATCAGCGCGGTATCCACCCCGGCAGCTTGCAGTTTTTCCACCAAAAAGCTCCCGTCCCTGCCAACCAAACCGGCATGCAAGACCTGCCCGCCGGCTTTTGCCGCCGCGATAGACTGGTTCAGCCCCTTGCCGCCGCTGTTAACCATATAGGCTTTGCTGTGTTTGGTTTCGCCAGGCTGGACGAAGCTATCCACCCGATAAACATGGTCAATATTGAGAGAACCAAAGTTGAGAATAGGCATAAGTACTCCCTTTTGATTGATTTCTGCGATTTAGACAATTATACTTGAGCAAAGCCACCTGTCAGAAAAGAGGACCAATGCTGCAGCCCCACATTCAACTCGACGAAAGCATTCAAGCCCGGTACGCTTTGCTTCCAGGCGACCCTGCCCGGCTCGACCGCGTCGCGCCATTTCTAAGTGATGTAACCGAACTTGCCTGCAACCGCGAATTCCGCAGCCTGCGCGGCAGCTATAAGGGTCTGCCTGTGCTGGTAATATCGACAGGCATCGGCGGAGCCTCCGCCGGAATTGCCGCCGAGGAACTGCACAAAATCGGCGTCCAGGCGATGATTCGCATTGGCAGCTGCGGCGCGCTTCAATCTAAAGTCCGGTTGGGAGATTTGATCATCGTCAACGGCGCGGTGAAAGACGACGGCGCGTCCAACACATACAGCCGGGCCGTCTTCCCGGCGGTGCCCGACGCGGAACTGATGATCGCCTGCATCGAAGCCGCCAAAAAGCAGGGCTTTGCCTATCATGTGGGCATCGCCCGCAGCCACGACAGCTTCTACACCGATCAGGAAACAGAAATAGACGCCTACTGGTCGCGCCAGGGCGTGTTGGGCGCGGATATGGAAAGCGCCGCGCTGTTCACCATTGCCAGCTTGCGCGGCTTTAAGGCGGCATCCATCCTGAATAACGTGGTTGCCTTCGAACAGGATACCGCCGAATCCATCGCTTCTTACGTGGACGGCGAAGACCTGACCATGCAGGGCGAGCGCCACGAAATCCTTACCGCCCTCGAAGCCTTGCACAGCTTGTTCAAGGACAGATAAGCTATTGAACACCCCGACAGCCGCGCAGCTTGTTGCCTTCCGGGCGGCTCCAAAAGCCCGCGCCTCAAATCACATCCCACGCAGCTGCCATTTCCTGTGAGTTTTTGGCTGATCTAAATATCACCTGAACGAAAAATATCAACCAGGAAAATTACTCAAAATAGCATTTCAGGGCCCTGATGGCAGCCCAGCCTGAAATGCAATTCGGCATTGCGGCGCTTGTAATATCATGTTATAAAGCTGGGGTTATATTACATTGTCCCAAGGAGATTTCACATGAACGATAATTACAAAATTAAGCTCTTTCAGGATGAAGCCGCACGCTGCTTCAGTCAATTATATAAGGATGGATACCTCCCAAATGATGAGATGGGAGACGTCAGCGTACGCGACGCCGAATCTGGATATGTGTTTATCTCCATCAAACCAGGCACTCTGCGCGTGGGAGAACCCTCAGCGTACCATGGGACTGACTTCGCTGTCGTAGACCGGGACGGCAACCCCGTCACCCACCACACAATCCCCAGCGAAAACCTTGCCTTGCACCTGGCGGTATATAAAGCCAGACCCGATGTGAACTGCATCATCCACACTTATCCACTTTGGAGCTCCCTGTTCTCTCAGCGTAAAGAACCTCTGCCTTTCGTCCTCGCTGAGCAAGCTGAAGCCAGCACGGATATCAAATGCGTGGAAAGCGCCCCTTCGATGACCGAAGCGTATTTTAACGAAGTTATTGAAAAGCTCGGGGATCAGATTTACGTTTTTCTGTATGATTTCGGCTCACTGGCGGTTGGCGCCAACATTGACAACACCATCAATTATCTTGCCTGGGTAGAATCGGTGGCAAGGAAAGTCACGCATGCCAGCCTGCTTGGAGAACCGCTGACCATAAATCCCGGGATGGCTCAACTGGTCACCGAAGGAGTTGAATACACCACCGACATCAATTACGACATCTACAATGATTATGACCAGATTCTCTTCAAGGAAGAAGTCGCTCGGGGCACCCGACTCCTTAACCTGCGCGGCTATTCCCCTTCCGGCGAATCCGGCGACACGAGCGTGCGGGACCTGAAAACCGGGCTGATTTACGTTTCCGGCAGCCCGCGCTGGTGTTTCCAAAGGAATTTACAGGATGCCCGCGGTTGGGAGCGCTTTATCACCGACGTGAATGAAACCATTTATGTACCCTGGAGCGAACCAACCTGTGAGTGGTATATGCACGTCGCGATATACCGCAAGCGCCCCGATATCGGCGCGATTGTGCACACGCACGGAGAATGGGCTTCCGTTTTTGCTATCCTGGGCATTGATGTGCCGCTTTCCATTATTGGCGAAGGCCGCACTGGCGTAATCCCCTGCGCGAAATATGCCGACGCCGGCACCCACGACGTGGCAGAAAACACCGCTGATGCCCTCCTGCACAGCAACTGCTGCATTATGGGTAACCACGGCGCTGTCGCAGTCGGAAAAACCATGGATGAAGCCATGGCAGTTGTCGCCTGGATGGAACAAGCCTGCCAAAAAGCCTTCAACGCGATTCTGGCAGCCGAGGGACTCCGGGCAGATACAGCCGCAGCAATTCGGAAACTAACCTCGCATCAATAGAAGAGTGCGCCTGCTCTTTTTCGCCCACAAGGAAAACTTGAATGGATAAGAAAAACCTGATTGTAATGCTCACCTGGAACGATGTGACCGTTCCCGACGCCAAAGAAATATTCCTGGGCGCCAAAGATGCGAAAGCGACGCACTGGGGCTTCAAAATTGAGGGAACAACCACAGAGCAAATGCAAGACCTCATCACCCTGATGAAAGACAGCGGCAAGCGCACCTACATCGAGGTTCTGGCGATTGATGAGGCGACCTGCCTGCGTTCAGCTGAACTTTGCGCGGAATGCGGCGTGGACCACCTGCTCGGAACCCTCTATTTTGAAAGTGTCCACAAGGTTTGTACTGATGCCGATATTGCCTACTCCCCTTTCATCGCGTTAGACCCGGATACACGTTTGCGTGCTCCCATCGAAGAAATTATCCGCCAGGCGAAAGAAGCCGAAAAGAAAGGTATCTGGGGAGTGAACCTGAACGCCTTTCGATACCTTGGCGGCGAACCGGAGGAGCTTTTACGGCGCCTTTCCAGTGAAATCGACAAGCACTTCACTATCGCCGGCAGTATTAATTCGTATGAACGCATCCAATTGGTCAAGTCACTTCCCAAGCTGTATGGATTCACAATTGGCGGTGCGTTCTTTGAACACAAATTTGGAGAGAGCTTCTCCGAACAGATTGATAAGGTTTGCGCCTGTTTGGAAGAATAGCCTTGCATAAACGCGCGGAGTAAGCCCAGCCAAACCCGCGCCCGGCAATACCAACCAAAACAGCAAGTTCCAGGCTGCCCGCCGACCCAGAAAGCGACGGGCAGTTTGGCGGGTTTCAGGTTATGCCTGTTCCTGTAAGATTTGCGCTAAAAGAAACATAAAGGATCACACTCATGGCAAACCAATACTTTCTCGGGGTAGACATTGGCACGACAGCCATTAAAGCCGCACTCTTTGATGAAAACGGCCACAAACTGTACCATCACATCGAAGAATATGAACTGATTAAACCCGACTCGCAGCGCGTGGAACAAACCCCGGAGCGATATTGGAGCGCTTTTAAAGATAGCGTGCTGAATGCAATCCGGGAATCCGGCGTCAATCCCCAGGAGATAAAAGCTTTCGCCATGGATTCTTCTGCCGAAACGATTGTTTTTTTGGATGAAGCCATGCGGCCTTTGGATAACTTTTACGTCTGGCTGGACAGCCGCGCGGTAGTGGAAGCCGAGGAGATTAACGCTCATTTTTCACCGCAGGAAATTATGCGCGCGACCGGGCAAACCCCAATCGATCCTGTTTTCCCTGCCACGAAGATTGCCTGGTTCCGCAAACACAAACCTGAGCTCTTCAAGAAAATTCGCATGATGTTTATGTGCGACGACTATATCCTCTGGCATTTGAGCGGGAAAAAGGTCAGTCACGGCTCCAGCTGGTGTACATCGTACTTTTGGAATATAACTACCAAAACCTGGTGGCCCGAGATGATGGACTATCTGGGCATTCACCCCGAACAGCTGCCCGAGATTCTTGAATGCGGCACGCCCGTCGGCACAATCCTTCCGGAAGTGGCGGATGAGTTGGGCTTACCGCGCGATCTGCTCCTGGTGGTCGGCGGGCAAGACCAATCCAGCGGCGCGATTGGCGTCGGGAACGTAATCCCCGGGGTGTTCAGTGAATCCACTGGCGGCGCGTTGATGATTTGTACGACGACGACCGCGCCAGTATTCGACCCATCTTGCAGTATTCCCTGCAACTACAGCATCCTGAAAGACAAGTATATGATTCAATCCGGCGCCAAAGGCGGTATTCTGTTTCGCTGGCTGCGAGACACGCTCTGCGCGGAGGAACTGCGCCAGGAGGCGGAACAGAAACTTGACGCCTATGATCTGATGAGCGCGCTGGCTGCCGAAACTCCTGCAGGGGCGGAAGGTTTATTTTTGCTGCCTTTCTTTGGAGGCGCAGGGAATCCCTATCACGATAACTACGGGCGCGGCGTGCTTTATGGGCTAAGCCTTGGGCATACCAAAGGTCACCTTATCCGCGCCTTTATGGAAGCTCTGGCCTGCAACATCGCCAAGATTGTGGACTATACCGAAAAGCTCACTGGCATCCAGGTTACTCAGGTTCGTTCCTTGGGCGGCGGCTCCAAAAGCCCGCTGTGGTGCCAGATTAAAGCAGACGTGATGAACCGGGAAGTGGTGACCATGAAGAACACCCAGGATGCCGCCTGCCTGGGCGCCGCGATTATGGCAGGCTATGGTTACGGCGCCTGGGAGTCCATGGAAGAAGCTGCTTTGCGTTTTTCAGAAATCGACCGGGTTTATAAGCCCAACCCAGCCAACCGGCAGGTCTATGATTTGCTGCTCAATAAATGGGATGTGTTGATAAACGCCTTGGCGGGCAGCACAGAAGAGCTCGCCCGGCTGCTATAAGCTCTTCCCAACGACCTCGACGCGGTAAACTTAGCTGGCCTCCGCACGCTTTCACGATTCAGCGCGCGGGCTTTTTCCTTCGCCCAGGCTCAATAGACTTTGGGCTGCTTATGCCGGATGAAAGTGTTCGCGCGTAAATCCGCAAACGCCTGGTCCAATTCCTCCTGAGAATTCATCACAATCGGTCCGCCCCAGGCAATCGGCTCGCGCAAGGGCTTGGCAGCCAGCAGCAAAAAGCGCGCGCCCACCGGACCGGCTTTCACCCGCACAATTTCGGATTCGCCTTCTTCCTTGCTGCTGGAGAGCAGCATCGCGCAGGCCTTCTGCTCAAATTGCTGCAGAGCCTCATCCGCCGCCAGTTCACCTTCAATCAGATAAAGGAACAAGGTTTGGTCGTTTGGGGTTTGGTTATATTCCCACACCGCCTCCGGCCCTAGCGCCACATCCAGGTATTGCACCGGCACGTACTCGCCTTTCACCGCGCCGCTCTTTCCGCCGTAATGCCCGGAAAGCACCCGCACCCTCGCGTTTTCCTCCATGAGTTCTGCCACTTCGCCGCTTTTAATATCGCGATAGGCGGGTTCGGTCATCTTTTGCGCGGCGGGCAGGTTCACCCACAGCTGGCAGCCCAGCATGCGCGGCGCGGCTTTCGGCATTTCCTGGTGGATAATCCCGGAGCCAGCCGTCATCCACTGGCACTGCAGCCTGCCAATAACCCCGGAGTTACCCAGGCTGTCGCCGTGGTCAATCTCGCCTTCCAAAAGGTAGGTAACCGTCTCGATACCGCGGTGCGGATGCCAGGGAAAACCGGCAACATAATCAGCAGGGTCTGTAGAATCAAACCCGTCCAGCATCAGAAAGGGGTCAAAATCGACCATCGTGCGGGCGCCCAACACCCTTTGCAGGCGCACGCCAGCGCCGTCCACCGCGGGATGACCGCGCACTACCTGGGTAAGTTGTCGATATGCCATATTTCTCCTTTTCATCTTTCAAGCGCCAGTTTTCAATCAGGCATCCGGCAGTTGGGGTTGTAGTCAGCCGGCGTCCGGAAAGCTTCTCATCACCTGGACGAAATTGTCTCAGCAGCCGGGTGTAAAGTCAACCGGATTCCTTATATTAATGAATATTGCATGGGTAAATCCGGGAACCAGACAGCGCCTCAGCACAGCTCACCGCCAGCGCGGTTCGGGGCGTTCAATCATTCAGGAAGTTAGCAATATCATAAGAAGAAAAACCAAAATGAAAACTTCTTGCATATAATTCCTAAATCTTGCACGTTTCAAGGAGCATCTGATGCGTACTGCCCTGGCTTATTATTCCGTCACAGGTCATTCCAAAAAAATTGGCGGCGCGGTTGCCAATGCGCTGCAAATTCCAATTTACAATCTGAAAACAGATACCATCCCTGAACCGCTGGACTGCCTTTTCGTGGTTGGCGGGATTTATGGAGGGAAAAGCGACGCTCTCATGCTGAACCAACTCAGCCACTTGGATGGAGCGGCGGTGCGCCAGGCAATTCTGATCAGTTCATCCGCCAGCGGCTTTGGCAGGCAAGACCAGGCGCGCGCGCTTCTGCAATCCAGGGGCATTCAGGTGCTTTCCGACGAATACGTCTGCATGGGCAATTTCCTGATTGTCCGGTTGGGGCACCCCAACCAGGCGGAGGTAGACGGCGCAGTGCGCTTTGCCCGCCAGGCCTTGGCGCGGCTGAACGCCTGAAGGCAGCCTCTAACCTCTGGCCGCCAGCCGTAAGCTCCGGTTGAGCGGCAAGCCAAGGCACACCCGGTCTGCCGCTGAGCTTGCCCGTTGGGTTCCGTTCTCCAGATGGGAGGAGCGGGGCGCGGAAGGCACATAATAAAACCAAAAAGCGGCGCCAGATCTACGCGCCTGTTCAAGGTTTGCCTTTGGGGTAAAATAGCCTTACGCGCGAAAGCGCGCTAAGCATCCAATTTGTTGGACCTGCTTTCAGACCCGGCAACAAACCGCGGGTCCTCTGAGCTCAGAAAGGCACAAACATGGAAACCAAACCCAAACTTAAGTTCCATAATTTCTTTGCTTTGATCAGCTACCTCTTTATGCTCGCGGCGAACGCGCTGGCGCTCTTCCTGCCGCTGAAAAGCAAAACAACCGCCGAAATCTCGGACAGCCGCCCCAATCTGTTCGCCCCTGCCGGGCAAAGCTTCTATATATGGGCGCTGATTTACTTCCTTCTGCTGCTCTACACGCTCTACCAGCTCGGCGTGCTGCGCGGAAAAAATGAAGCGGATAACTCCAGGCTGCTTGCCAAAGTCAACACTTTCTTTGCCATTTCTTCCCTGGCAAACGCGACCTGGCTGTTCTTCTGGCACTACGAAAAGTTCATTTATTCGCTCATCCCAATGCTGGTCATCCTGCTTTGTCTGATTGTTCTCGGGTTGATCCTGAGAAAAGGCGCGGCCACGCGTAAAGAAAAGCTTCTGGTGCGCGCTCCCTTCAGCATTTACTTTGGCTGGATCACCATAGCCGCAATCGCAAACGTGACCACAGCGCTGGTGGATATCCAATGGAACGCGTTGGGGTTGCTGCCGGTTTTCTGGGCAGTCGTGATTATGCTCTTTGGCACGCTCATCGCCGGGCTGACCACCCTGTTCAATCGCGACGCTCTCTACGGCCTGGCGGCAGTCTGGGCGTATCTGGGCATCCTGTATAAACACCTCGCGCCGGCGCCGGCTGGCTTCGGCGCCAAATATCTCGTGATCATCATCACCGCCACTGCCTGCCTGGTGCTGCTAATCGTCGCGCTGTTTATGGCGCTCTTTGGTAAAAAGAAGCCCGCCCCAGCCCCCGAGCCTCACCCCGAGCCAACGCCCGAACCTATCCCGGCCCCAAGCCCTGAGCCGCTGCCGATGCCGGGGCCCGCCGCCCCTGCTGAACTAGCGCCCGAACCCGAGCCCGCGCCGGAGGTGGAACCCGCGCCGGAGCCTGAAGGCGAAACGCATCCTGAAGCTGCCGCAGCCGTGGAAGGCGGCGTTTCTGACTCGCCGGATGGGGAAGGCGAACCTGCCGCCGCGGGGAACGAGAACGAGCAACCCTAAGCGGCAGCCCAAACGCGTCCAATAACGGCGCACCCGAAACGAAAAATTACAAGCCCTGCGCTTGTCCGCGTGTGGACGGCAGGGCTTTTTGGTTTTTTCACCGGTGAAGAGGGTGGCACTTGCTGCAGGCGAACGCGCCGCGTGGGTTGGGCTTTCTCCGGGTTTCTGCCGTTTGTTCGGGCGGTACGCCGCTCAACGAGGCCCCTCAACAAAATCCTGAACATTTCTGAAAAAGCCGGCGGTTCTCACCCGCTCCAATACATAAAACTGTCTCAAAAATAACTGCGCGCAAAACCGCGCGCTGACCAACCCGACCGCGGCAAAGCATTTGGCGGGCACTTTAAAAAAAGCTGGCAAAACTCGCCAGCCTGTGTTCATCTAAAACAGCACGTTGGTAAGGTCCGCCCGGTATTGGCGTACCTCGGGGTGCCCTTCCCCCAACACTTCCAGCAGCCCCAGATAGACCTCCCGCACCTCGCCGCTGCGGTAATTTTTATCCTTGCGCAGAATATCCAGAAAGCCGTCCAGCGCGAGCAAAATTCTACCGCCGCGCGCCAGCTTCAGACTATTGCGGTAGGCTGCTTCCTGCGCGTCCTGCGGAGCTTCGCGGATGGTATCCAGCCACAAGAAGGCTTGAACCACCGGCTTCAACTGTTGGGCGGTGCCAAATTCATGGCTGGCCGGGAAGTTAGACAGTAATAATTTCGCCTCCCGGGCTTTTCCTTCAATCAGCATCAGCCGCGCCAGCGCCAAAATGCCGCCGGGATGGCGCGGATTTCCGCTCACAAAGCGGCCCAGCGCCTCCTCCGCTTCGGCGTAGTCCCCCAAAAGGAGCAGGCTCTTACCCTTTTCCAGCAGCAGGTCGCCGCTGTCGGGCAGCAATCGCTGGATAAACTGGCGCAGGTTCGGTTCCGAAAGCACGCCGGTAAATTCCGAGACAATCCGTCCATCCACGAACGCTTTCACGGCAGGCACGTTCTTTACCTTCAGGCGTTCCGCCAGTTTGGTTTGCTCGTCCACGTTCACGCGCGCCAGCCGGAAGGCGCCTTCAGCCTCCAGAGCCAATCGGGCAAGCTGTGGGGACTGCACCCGGCAAGGGATGCACCAGGGCGCCCAAAAGTCCATCACCACCGGCACCTGGGCAGAGTAGTTTACGACCTCGAGCTCAAAGCTTTCGTCGCTTACGTCAATGATGTAATCGTCTGTCATCACGGCTCTCTCTTCTTAATTTTATCAGAGCCCTGCCTTTTAATCGCCGTCTTCTTCAGTAATACCCGGCTGGCGAACCTCAATCACCTCGCCGTGCAAGTCCACCGTCACGCGAAAACCAACCATGCCAAGGTATACGCGCGCGTCTTCCGGTAAGCCGGAGGCTTGAATCGCCTCAAACTGTTTGTCCGTGTTTTCCAGCTGGCTGCGAATGACCGCGATGCTGAATATATCTTCCTGACCAAGCATTTTGGCAGCCTGGGCGCTGATCGCGTCTTCATTACCAGCCAGCGGCGCGGTCAGCGCGTCCCAAACCTGGCGGTCAACATCCAACGCTGGAATATGCCGCAGAAAGCCGTTGTCATCCAGGATATAAACGGCTTCGCTGCCAACGTAATCTACGCGCAGAGGGTTTCCAGATGGGTCAAATACCAAACCTTCAAAAATAGCCTTATTCACAGGCATCCTTCCTGATCTTTATTTTAAATTTAGTATAGCAGTTGTGTATAAAAATGAGGTTAACAAACAATGCAAAGGGTCTACATTTCGTAAACCACATCCACCCGCGTGCCAGTTTCGCCGACCAAATATTCCACGTCGAAGGGCACGGTTGGGTTGCACCAGCGGTACAGCCATTTGGCATCGGGCGGACGCATATTGATACAGCCGTTGCTCATCCGGTGCCCCCAGTTGGAGTGCCAGTAGGCGCCGTGAAAAGCCACGCCGCTCATGGTGATGTAGCTGACCCACGGCACGCCGGGCAGGTCGTAATCCACGTTCAAATCGCCCGATTGTAAAACCATGCGTCGGTAGGGGCGCTTGCGGTGGGTCTTAAAGGTTCCATACGGAGTGGACCCTTCCGCCAGGCCCGTGGAAACGAGCGCGTTAAACACCGGTTTGTCGTATTCGTACGCCGTGACCGATTCGGACTTCAGGTCCAGCTTGATGCGCTTTTGGTCCGGCGGCACATCCGCAGAAATCGGGGTCAGCTCTTCCGCGGGGACCAGGCGCACGGCGTATGCCCGGACGTAATACGAAGCGCCGTTCATGTCATCTGGCAGCTCATACCAGGGCACGCCGTACTCATCGAACACCCGGCTGCGAACCCAATGCGTGGAGGCGTAGTAATAGTGCCGCTTGGAAAAAGTTCCCCGGGGTTTGTAATAGGCTTCTATGATTGGCACGGTCACCTCGCCAAGGCAGCCGCCCTCCGGGATTGGCGCGTTGCTGACGTTGCGTCGGTTTTCCACATATTGCACGAATACCGGTTGGATATAGGCGTCTTCGCCCAGTTTCAACCAGGGATGTTCGCCGCCTTTGCTGTCTTTGACAGAAAGCGTGTCCTGGATTTTTACAAGCTGGTCAAACTTTAACAAATCCTGAACCTTTGATTTTTCATTCGGTTCCGCGAAGACATACAAGCGATAGCGCGTGATGCGCACCCACGAGCCTTCAGTAATATCCGATAAAGCGGCTTTAACCAGGCCGCTGGGAAGAGCGGCAGCCGCCGCCCCGAGACCCATGATTTTCAGGAATTCCCTGCGTGTAAATTTGCGTGTAAAAAAGTCCATCAGTTATGAATATTTACCAGGATGCCCACGTAAGACCAATTGAACAGCCAGGCAGCGTCGCCCGTTTCCATATTAATACAGCCGTGGCTCATCGGGCTGCCAAAATTGCTGTGCCAATATGTCCCGTGGATCCCATACCCTTCGTAAAAGTACATGGTGTAAGGAACATCCGGTAAATAATAACCCGGTCCCTGCATGTCGTCAAATAAAAGCTTAACCCAGACGTAGAACCTTCCGGTGGGTGTGGGGGTGTTTGGCAAGCCGGTAGAAACCAGAAACGAGCCGACAATGGTGTTTCCCTCATAGGCGTAGAGCATCTGGTCGCTCAGGTCCACGTCAATCCAACGGGCCCCTGTTGTTTCCTCTGGCGGCTGCCATTCTTCCGTGGGCAGTTCCTCCTGGGGTACGTACGTGATAAAAACTTCAGGCACTTCTGTCTTGGTTTGGGTCGGCGTCGGGGTCGCGGTCAGCGTGGGGGTAGGCGTGGGGGTGGGCGTATGGGTTGAGGTGGGGGTTGGGGTCTGGGTTGGAGTTGACGTAATCGTCGGCGTCAGGCTGGGTTTGACCAACGGAGCGGATTCGTACCAGGCGAACTGCCGCCCGGCCAGGACGACCCGCGGGCTCAGCCCACCAACCGTCCACAGCGCGTAGACCAGCAGACCCACCGCTGCCAGCAAGAGTGCCAGCAGTAAACCGGGCCTTCGCCGCCGGAAGTTTTCAAGCGGAACAAATCGGGCTTCGGGGAGGCGCGGCTTTTCCGGGGCCCAGCCCGCCGCGTGAGTTTTGCGCAGCTCACGCGCCGCCCAGAGCATGCCCTGCCGCGCGGTGAGGTTATCCGGGTCCAGGTCCAAAGCCTGTTTAAGATAGGCTATGCCTGTTTGCGGGTCCGAAACGCCGGCAAGAATAAGCAGCGCGCCCACCGAGCGCGGGTCCAGCGCGAGCGCTTCTTCTGCCAGCGCTTTTGCCGCTGCGCGGTCTCCGCGCAGCACAGCCTGCCGGGCCTCGGCGAGTAAAGTTTCGGGGTTTGGGCTTGGGCTCTCCATGGTTACGGGGTCGGGGTGGTTGGAACCCCTTCGTTGTTCAGGTAACAGCGAATGCCGGCTACGATGCCGTCGGCCAGGCGCTCGGGGTTTTTAGTCAGAATATCCTGGTCCAGGTTCATGAAGCCCACTTCGATAATCGCAGCCGTCGTGAGCGGGTCAATTTCGCTAAACGCGTGGTAACTGGTCATGTCATCCGTGATTGTCTGGTAATGGTACTGCAGCCCGGTCTCCTTTTTGTAGCGGTCTGCCAGGCAGCTCACCAGTCGGGTGGCGTTGTCGCTTTTCGTCGTGGAGAGCGCGGCCGCGACCTTGAACCCGGTGGCGTTGTCATTGTAATACTCGCAAGAATCCGCGTGAATGGAAATGAGCAGGGCCGCCCGATAACCCGCTAAACGGGGGTCGAATTCATCCAACAGCTCCACTTCATAACCCATTTTGGACAATTTCTTTTGAACGAAAGCAGCCACGTTGCTGTTCACTTCCACTTCGGTCAGGCCGTTCGCGCATACCGCCCCGCTGTCATTTCCGCGGTGCCCGACCACGATGCCGATTTTATTGCTTGGGAAGCCCTCAGGCAGCCCTGTCTCGGCAGCTTGAGTCAGGCTGTTTTTGCCGTTGGCAGCCAGGGCGCGCGCCATTTTTTCTTGCAGGCTTTCCGAAAGCAAGCTCGAAGGCGTCCAAATCGTAAAAAGCGTGGCAGCCAGCAGCGCGCCGCCCAAAATTATCCGCAGCGCCAGGCGGGTCGTGCCGGAGGTTGAGCGCGGTTCGGAAGCCTTTGGGGCTGGCTTGGGCGTGGAAACGCTCACCTGTTCCTGCTTGCGAAACGGCAGCCGAAAACCAGGTTTATCGTCAATTTCGTGCATGGATTTGCTCATATACCTAATCTTACCCTAAGTCTGGGCGTCTTTCTCCACCGATTTGGAAAAAGCGCCGGATAATCCTATAATCAAACCGACAGATGGATTCCTGCTCAGGAGAAAGGTGCAATTCTTATGCCACAGAATTTATCCCGCGATGACTGGAACGCGCTCATGCGCATCGCCGAAACAGCGATTTTGGCTGCCGCCAACCAGCGCCAACCGGAACCCTTGCAAAACGCGAGCCTCTCGCCTGCCTTGCTGGAAGACGCCGCCGCTTTTGTGACCCTGACCAAATCCGGGCGGCTGCGCGGCTGCATTGGCAGCCTGGAAGCCTGGCGGCCTCTGGCGCAAGAAGTTCAACAGCGCGCCTACCAGGCTGCCGTCGAAGACCCGCGCTTTCCACCGCTTAGCCCCTCCGAATTGCCCAACATCGAGATAGAAATCTCCCGCCTGACCGAACCCGTCGGGCTGCCGTATGAACACCCTGAAGACCTGCCGCGTCTGCTCAAACCGCACAAGGATGGGGTCATCCTTTCGGACGGCCGCCGGCGCGCCACCTTTTTGCCCCAGGTCTGGGAACAGCTCCCGCGCCCGGAGGAATTCCTGAACCATCTGTGCGCCAAAATGGGCGCCCATCCTGACCTCTGGCGTGAAAAGGTGCTGGAGGTTTGGATTTACCACGTGGAAGAATATAAAGCAAAGCCGGAGTGGTAAACCACTCCGGCTGATATCCAAAGTCCGGTTTTCAGGGCTTATTTCGTGCTAAGCGCGTACGCCTGCCCCGAGAGGTGTGCAATCAGCAGCTGAGAATACATGCTGGTCAGGAAAACGCCCACGAAAAGGGCAATGGCCCCAAGCGGAGCGATGAAGCTGGCGATCAGATAACCGGCAAAAACAAGCAGCCAGGATCCGAAGTTTTTGGTCAGCATCCCAACAATGGTTTTCAATTCAAAGCCAGCAGAAACGCTGTCTTTCTTCGCTACATGCGCCATAATGATGGGAACAATCAACGCCCAGGCTATCGCGTACAAGAAAATCAGGAACCCGATAATGATTACCGCGATGATTGCCAGGACCTGAAGCCGGTCGCTGCTTCCAATCGCGTAAGACAGGGGAGTGAGCAGCAGCCCAAGCAGCATCGGGATGATGGCGTAGACCAAATTAACCACCATGAGCTTGAAACCCAACCCAAGGTCCACCCCAAAATCGCAAACGGGCAGCGGAAACTCCACGCCTTCCGCGACGTTGCGATTTGTGCGCATCACGTAGCCCATCAACACAAGGCCCCCAACCACTGGAATCAAGCTGAACAGAATTGGGATGATGATCTTTTCAAACCAACGCGGGTCATCAAAAACGTAAGTAAATGCTTTTCCGAAATTCATATTTCCTTCTTTCTTTAAACTTGGTTTGAAATTGCCGTTCGCTTTTTGCGCGGATGCCGGCAAATTCTACAATTGGATGTAATCCTGAACATTTAAAACGAATACAATCGCTTTCTTTTCCTTGCCTTCCTTGTCGGTTGTGCAGTTATCCCGCAGAACTTTCAGCGCCAGGGATACTTTTTCATCTTCCAGGCCAATCAGGAGCGTACTGCGGCCGCTGCGCAGAAAACCGCCCGTGGAAGCGATAAAGGTCGCGCGTATCCCTTCCGTGTTCAGGCTTTCCCGCACCCGATCATTATCCTCATCATGGATAATCGCGATAATCAGTTTCATGGTCACAACTCCTCAAAGTGCTCAAGGTCCAGTGAAAAGAGATTGATTCCACCAACCACGGTCTCGGTGGGGTAGGGCATTGGCAGCGGAGCGTTTTCGATTGGGGTGGCGATAAAGGCGATTCTTTTCTGGCAGGTTGTAATCAGCAGCTCGCGCACCGAATCTTCGTCCTGCGCTTCGCAGCTCACCAGGTAGGTGGCATTGCGTTCGCTCAGAAAGCTGCCAACGCTTGGCAACCGCGTAAAGAGCACTTTGTGTTCTTCCAGGGTTTCGGTCAGCAGGTCACTGTCGCTCGCCTGGATCACTGCTATGATGAGTTTTCTTGCTTCTGCATCCATCTCATCCATCCTTATGCCTAGTTACTTATTATTGTAATCCATTTTCTCGTGTCAAATTTTTTTGTCTCACCTGAACCAATCTACCACCATATCTTCCATGTCATCGGGGTCAACATCTTCTTCGCTGACGACTTTACCCGCCACGGATTCCCCCGCCAGGAAAACGCTTCGCGGGCTGCCGCTCTTCAAGGGATGCCACCACGGCAGGTCTTGCCCATGCGCGACCAAGCGGTAGGCGCAGGTGGCGGGCAGCCAATTGACCACGCGCGCGATTTTGGGAGTCAGATAGATACAATCCGGGACGTTGACATGCCTGTTATCGTAGTCCGTGCAGCGGCAGGTCTCCAGGTCCATATAGCGGCACACAACGTTGGTGAAACGAACGGTTTCTTCACCCGGATTGATGAATTTGAACAGGCAGCACTTGCCGCAGCCGTCGCAGAGCGCCTCCCATTCTTCGGGGTTCATGGCGGTCAGGTCCTTTTTCTTCCAATACTCGGGTTCAAGGCTCATCGTTGGTCTTCCGTTTCTGACGTTTCCGCCGGGTACAGCTCCGGCCGTATAAATGGGATTAACGCCAGCTGCACCGCCGGCGTGTAAAGCGTTTCGCGCGTGATGATATTCCCTGTCAGCAGCCCCACCGCGCCGACTGCGCGTTTGGAGTCTTTGGTGCCAAAGAGCTTATCGTCCGCGTCTCCCAATTCCATCCCCCCGCGCACCAACGCCGCCACAGATTCCGGCAGCGCGAACGCCGCGCTGCGCGCCTGCCCCTGCCTGAGGCGGGAGTGAACGACTACCCAGGCAAAGGTAAGCATAAAATCGGGCGTGCCGGATAAGGTTTCGATACCGCCTTCCACCCCAACCCAAAAATCCGCCTCCGGATGCTTCAGGCGAGCCTCCTGGGCGCGATTTTCGGCACCCTGGCGCGTTTCCGCGTCGCCTATGGGCTGGATGGAAACGCCGGAAGCCGCTTCCAGGCTGATAAACACAAACGTGTCATCAGGGAAAACGGATTGAAAGCCCGCCTTAACCGCCCCTAGTTTGACTGGATTGGTGGAACCGACCGCTACGCTTCTTTTCAAATTATCGTCCCGTCTAAAGCTTGGGCAGCACGATGGTTTGCTGACCCTGATATTTGCCTTTTTTCTGGGCGTAGGTAACATCGCAAGGCGCGTCGCCTTCAAAAAAGAGCACCTGGGCAATGCCTTCATTGGAGTAAATCCTGGCGGGCAGCGGGGTGGTATTGGAGATTTCAAGGGTCACATAGCCCTCCCACTCGGGCTCAAATGGGGTCACATTCACGATGATGCCGCAGCGCGCGTAGGTGCTCTTGCCGAGGCAGATGGTGAGCACGTTCGCAGGGATGCGGAAGTATTCCACCGTGCGCGCCAGCGCGAAGGAGTTGGGCGGAATCACGCACACCTCACCCTTAAAATCAACCATTGAACGCGGGTCAAAACGCTTCGGGTCCACAACCGCGGAGAATACATTGGTGAAAATCTTATATTCATCGGCTACGCGAATATCATAGCCGTACGAGGATGTGCCGAATGAAATCACCCCATCCCGCACCTGCGCCTCCTCAAAAGGTTCAATCATGCGGTGCTCAAGCGCCATCTTTTTTATCCAGTTATCCGGTTTCAATCCCATTTGCTGCTCCAGTTTTCCTAATTATTCCAGGCTGTCCACAAGGCGCGGCCCTGCCTATCCAAATTTCGCGCGCAGGCCGGCGCGTTTCAGCAAAGCCTCATCCACCGCCCTTGCGGTTTCATCCGCCTGCGCTTCCAGCACGAGCAGTTCAGCCAAAATCCCCGCCGGCTGTGGATCGGCTTCGATGCCAGATAAGTTAATCCGCACGTTCAGCGCCGCCGAGCGGAATGCCGCGACTGCCAGCTGCGCGCCGGCTCCCGCGTCCGAGATGGCGTTCAGGTTGCCAATTTCCGCCATGCGCGCTGCCAACCGCAAGACGGACAGGCACTCACCCGCTGTTTCCAGCGGAACCCGCGCTGCGTGCAGGGTCGCCGCGTAGATAGCTTCGGCGCGCGCTTGCTGCTGGGCTTGGTCCGCTTTGGGGAGCTTGCGCGCCTCCAGGATGCCGCCAAATGCTTGCGCGTCCAATTCAACCGCGTCGGTCAGGATTTTTCGAAGTTCTTCTGCCCGCGTGATAATCTGCCAGGCTTCGGCTTCCACCTCGGCATATTTGGGCTTGCCAACCGTCAGCCTCGCGACCATCGCCACCAAAGCTGCCGCCAGCGCCCCGGAATGGGCCGCCGCGGAGCCTCCGCCCGGTGAGGCTGTTCCTTCGGCGACCAGGTCCAAAAAATCGGCTTGTTCGGGCTTGGCCGCGCTCACCTGGCTGCCCTGCCAGGCAAAAAGCCGGCTGTCCAGCAGCTGCTCATTCTCAAACCCATCCATCTGCAAATACCAGCGGGCGGCATTGACCAGCGCCTGGTTGGGGACCAGCCCGACAATTTCGGAATGGTGGATGCCCGCGCCGTAGCGGGCGGCTTCGCGCCGCACTGTTTCGGTGATTTGCGCGATGGGGGAACGGTGGAAGTTGGTCAGGTTCATGGTAACCTGCGCCAATCCACCCACCAATACGCCCATCGCTTTCACGTAACGAAAACCTCCCGAGGAATTGCGCACCCGCCGGGCAATCTTCTCTGCAATGCTCACATCGGGCGTGTTCAGATAGATGTTATAGGCAATCAGCGCCTCCCGGGCGCCAATGACCGTCGCTCCGGCGCTGCCCAAACGCGCGGGCCCCAAATCCGGCGCGCGGGTCGGATCTACCAAAACAGCCTGCTTCAAGCCTTCATACTCCCCACGGCGGATATCTTCCAGGTTGCGGCGCTCAGGCCTTTGGGCGGCTTCCTCATAAAAATAAACCGGGATTTCCAGCTCATCTGCCACGCGCTGCCCCAACCGGCGCGCCATCTCCACGCATTCCACCATGGTCATGCCGGAAATCGGTACAAAGGGGACCACGTCCGCCGCGCCAATCCGCGGGTGCTCACCCTGATGCTGCTCCAGGTCAATCAACTCGGCGGCTTTGGCAATCGCTGCAAAGGCAGCGGCTTCAACTGCCGCGGGTTCTCCCACAAAAGTCAGAACGGTGCGGTTATGGTCCAGGTCGGAATGGCGGTCCAAAACCCCCACGCCGGGCACAGCCTGAACAGCCGCGATAATCTGGTCCACCACCTCCGGGCGGCGGGCTTCCGAAAAGTTTGGGATGCATTCCACAATTTTCACTGGCATATTTTCCTCCAGGGCGAATTCTGCCTTGATTATACCAAGCCGGGCGCGTTCACCCTATCCCGTTTTTATTTCCTTCGGCGGGCGAATTTCCTTATCATCAGCCAAATTATTGATACTCTCATTGATTTTGTTTGATTATCCTGATAGTGATATTAATAATATTAATATCCCCCTTGCGATATTCAAAATCCTATTTATAATAAAGAAGGAACAAGAAATCTCAAAAAGGATGCCTATGCCTAACCTGCCAGATCAGTGCCCGATTTGTCACTCCGGATTGGTGGTGACCCGCGCGTATTGCCCGGCTTGCGAGAGCACCCTGGAGGGCTACTTCCAGATTGAAGCGGATCCCTTTGCCGTGCTGACCAGGGAACAGCGCGAATTCCTGCTCACTTTTATCCGCACGGAAGGTCGGCTGAACCGCATGGAGGATATTCTGGGGTTGTCCTACCCCACCCTCAAGAACCGCCTGTTTGAGATTATCCACGCCTTGGGTTTTGAGACAGAAAAAAGCCCGGCCTCGCCCGCGCAGACCCGCACCCAAATTCTGGAAGACCTCGGAAACGGGTTAATCACCGCCGACGAAGCTCTCGCGCTGCTGCAGACGCTCAAATAACAGAAGTGAGGTTTTCATGACCACCAACGACGAACGCATCAGGATTTTATCCATGCTTCAGGAAGGCAAAATTGATTCATCGGAAGCCGCCCGTTTGCTGCAAGCCCTGGATGAGAGCGCCAAACCCGCCGCCGAAGAAGCCAAAACCTCCAAAAAACCGCGCTACCTGCGGATAAAAGTCACGCGCCTCCTGGATGGAAAGTCCATCGCGGATATAAAAGTGCCGGTTTCCGTTGTTAACGCCGGCATGCGCATGGGCGCCAAGTTCAGCCCGCATATGGCAGGTATGGACCCGGACATGCTGGCGGAGCTGCTCAACTCTGACGAGCCCGGCCAGATTCTCGACGTCAGCGATGAAGAGGACGGCGAACATGTGCAGATCTATCTGGAGTAAAGCGGCTTTCCAGCGCCAGGCACGCCCGGAATAAATGCCTCTAGCCGGCACAAAAAGATTTCTTTTCGGCTTCAACTGGAGTTCGGAATCGGCGTCCACTCTTACAAACGAATTAAATTACATGTATAATTACAGCGGGTTGGAAATAGGGGTCGTCTTTTGCGAACCAGTTAGAGAGTCGGACTGTTGGTTGAAAATGAAGTTTTGATCAAAAGTAAAAAACGCGTTCAACAACACGGAGAGGTTTTTACTCCCAAAGCAATCGTCGACGCTATGGTTACACTGCCTGGTTTGGATGAAGAAATTATCAAGGCAAAGACGACTGTACTTGAACCGGCAGCAGGTGAAGGGGCTTTTCTTGTAAATATTCTGAATCGAAGGCTGTTATCAATCGCCGTTCAATTCCCCGACGACCTTATTCGGTTTGAAAATTACGCGCTCCTCGCCTTATCCACCTTGTATGGTATTGAATTGTTAGAGGATAATGTTAAGAAATGCATCCTTAATCTCTTCATAACTTTTCATGATTTTTATAAAGATTTCGCAGCTAAATTTGATCGAATCCCTAAAAACAATGTGGAAGAGAGCGCAAAAACAATTATTGTTGCGAATATTGTTCAAGGTGATTTCCTAAAACGCATATCTGCTGATGGCAAAGCTATAGTCTTTAGTGAATGGGCTCCTATAAAATTAACCAAAACTACAAAACAGATCAAAGTAATCAGAACCGAGTACACTCTTCGTGAAATCTTTGAGAAAGCAACTATCGAACCAGGTACTATCTATACACCAGTACCAAAGACAGAGCAGTTAAGCCTCTTTGAAAATCAAGATGAGACACCCATGTTGCCAGTGTTTAAATACCTTCCTGTAAAAATTACTGAGGTGTACATGGAGTTGAGGGAGGAGGCAAGCGAATGAACAAAACAGTTATTGCTCCTTATAAAAAGTTAGATCTGAAGATTTATGGTTATACCCTGCCCCACGTTGATACACATGCGGGTTGTGTCAAGGTTGGAGAAACTACCCAAAGGGATGTCCGCGATCGCATTCTGCAGCAAACAGCAACAGCCGGAGTTAAGCACGAACTGCTCTTCCAACGCAAAGCCTTAAGAAGTGATGGCAAGTTGTTTCATGATAAGCACCTTCACAAATATTTCCGTCTGCGCGGAATCGAAAGAGCTTTCTTAAATAATCGGGCTTCAGAGTGGTTTAAGTTTGGGGATGTTTCCCGCGCGGAACAAATGACCGATGACTACATCCATCAAGACTATGATGCTGTCCAGGTAAGCGACACTCAGATGGACTACATCCTTAGAAACGAGCAAGAAGAAGCAGTTCAAAAAACGCTCGAATATAAACAAGACCCAATTCACGGCCCTGAATTCCTGTGGAATGCCAAACCAAGGTTTGGAAAAACGCTGACAACCTACGATTTTATCCGCAAAATTAAAGCCCAAAACGTGCTGATTGTCACCAACCGCCCTGCAATAGCCAATTCCTGGTTCGATGATTTCATTGATTTCATCGCCTGGCAGGAGCCCGGGATGAAATTCGTCTCAGAAACAGACGCATTGGCCGACAGGGCCCCTATGACCCGTGAGGATTACGTAAACTATGGTCTCAAGAACGTCAATAACGAAGACCTCAATATCCGCTGCGTCGCTTTCATTTCCTTGCAGGATCTGAAAGGAGCGAGATTCGCGGGTGGAATACATGAAAAGCTGGAGTGGGTGGAAGGCACCAACTGGGATTTGCTTGTCGTCGATGAAGCCCACGAGGGAATCGATACCATGAAAACGGACCGCGCTTTTGACAAAATTAAGCGCAAGTTCACGCTTCATCTTTCCGGTACCCCTTTTAAAGCACTGGCGAACCAAAAGTTTAGCACGGAACAAATCTACAACTGGTCTTATTTAGATGAACAACAAGCCAAAGCGGAATGGGAAGACACTGAACCCGGCACCAACCCTTATGCGAGCTTACCTTCATTAAACCTCTTTACCTATCAAATGAGTAAGATCATTGAACAAGAGGTGTCCAAAGGTCTCAGTCTAGGAGACGAGAACAACGTCGACTACGCGTTCGACCTGAACGAATTCTTCAAAGTCAAAGATGACGGCTCCTTTATTTACGAAAAAGACGTTTTGTGTTTCCTGGACAATCTATGCGCAGGTAAGTTTCCGTTCGCGGAGGGTGAGCGCCGGCAGGAGTTAGAGCATACCCTTTGGCTGCTGCCTCGGGTGGCATCAGCTAAGGCGTTGGAAAAACTCCTCAAAAAACATCCCTTTTTCAAAGATTACGAGGTTGTTCTCGCGGCAGGTGACGGACAAAGCCTGCAGGATGATGAAGAAATCGATGAATCAGAGGAACTTATCTCAGATGCAAAACGTTTCATCCGCAGCTATGACCGGGTCAAAAACGCGATTGCCACCAAAGAAAAGACCATCACGCTTTCCGTATCCCAGCTGACCACCGGAGTCACCATCCCGGAGTGGACTGCGGTACTGATGCTCAGCAACATCAAATCGCCGGCGCTGTACTTCCAGGCATCTTTCCGGGCGCAGAACCCTTACGAATTTCAGGACAAAAACACCGGGGAATGGTTCCGCAAAGAGAACGCGTACGTCTTCGACTTTGCCCCCGACCGGACCCTGCAGCTTTTTGACGCATTTGCCAACAATCTTTCAGACGAAGGCTTAACCGGTGATATTGAGGAACGGAAAGATAATATCAGGAAGTTGATCAATTTCTTCCCGGTCATCGCGGAAGATGAGCAGGGCACAATGGTGGAAATTTCACCTGAGGACGTGCTGACCTTCCCCAACCGGATTAAGGCAGCTGAAGTCGTAAAGCGCGGCTTCATGTCCAACCTGTTATTTGCCAACATCAGCGCCATTTTCTCGGCTTCCGCGGAACTTAAAGCGATTATTGACAAAATTTCGCCGGAGAAGAACGCACGCCTGGGCAATAAGCGCGAGATCAAGGTGAACACTCCTATGCTGAATAGTCAGGGTGAGGTGGAAATAGACCCCACCATTACCATCAGCACTACAAACGGCTTGTTTGGCGCGCCGATTTACGAAACTGACGTGGAAGCAACTCTTCAAAGATATGCCGATTTGACAGATCGCGCAAAGGTTGCCAGGCAGTTTGCCCGCGACATGGTCAGTCAGCTGCAGGAGGGTTTCGTAAACACGCGCGAGGAATTCGACCTGCCCAAGAAAGTCCTTGACCGCGATACAAAAAAAGCGGAAAAAATGCTTGAGGTCAGAGTTGAAGAAAACCTTTACCAGCGCCAGCAGAAAGAACGCCAGGCCAAACAGGAATACGAACGTGAGATTCAGAACATTGAAGACCACCAGATCCGGGAAGAACGGACCAACCAGTACGAAGCGAAAAAGAAAGAGATCCAGGAAGCCTTTCTCTCCGACGTAAAAGAGAGCGTGGAGATTGTGACCCGCAAGGTCGTCGAGACACATATTGAAAACCGGGAAGAGGACAAGAAGAAGACCACCGAAGACGACGTACGCGATCATCTGCGCGGATTTGCCCGTACCATTCCGGCTTTCCTGATGGCTTACGGCAGCGCGGAAACTTCGCTGGCAAACTTTGACCAAAACATTGACCCCGCCACGTTTGAAGAACTCACCAGCATTACTTTGGATGAATTCCGAAAGCTGCGCGATGGGTTTGAGTATGTCGATGAAAAGGGTGAGACCAGGTCGTTCAATGGGCTTTTCAATGAAGTCGTGTTCAACGCTTCGGTTGTGGAGTTTTTCAGACTGAAAGCGAAACTGGCGGATTACCTCCACACTGAGGAAGAAGAAGACATCTTCGATTACATCCCCCCGCAAAAAACCAACCAGATCTTCACTCCCAGGCGCGTGGTGAAAATGATGGTGGACCTGCTGGAGCAGAATGACCCGGGGATTTTTGGGAGCAAGGAAACCACGTTTATCGACCTGTACGCCAAAAGCGGGCTGTACCTGACCGAGATGGTCAAGCGCCTGTTCAAGGGATTGCAGCAAGCCATCCCGGATGAAAAAGAACGGGTTAAGTGGATTTTGGAGAATCAGGTCTTCGGCTGCGCCCCCAGCAACATTATCTACAATATGGTAAAGAACTATGTCTACGCCGGTTATCCGGAAATTGATAACAGCAACTTGTTGGAGCTGGACCTGACGGAAGCAGCCAAAGCAGACCGGCTGGAAGAAACGTTGCAGGAAAGGTTGGGTAAGGAAATGAAATTTGACGTTGTGATTGGTAACCCGCCATACCAGCAGAGTGATGGTGGAGATGAAACGAATACCGAGAGGTCGAGAGGTGGGGCGACTCCTCTATACAATCTTTTTGTGGAACAAGCAAAAAAATTAACCCCACAATATATCTCGTTGATCATTCCCGCCAGATGGTATTCTGGGGGTAGAGGTCTTGACCGATTTCGTAATGATATGCTGATGGATAATCGTATTTCGCATCTGACCGATATCCCAACGGCGTCTGACCTCTTTCCGAATGTCGAAATAAAGGGGGGCGTCTGTTACTTTTTATGGAGCTCGGGGTATCAAGGGGATTGCATGGTTAGCAACATAAGTGCAGGAAGAGAATCAATCATGACTAGACCGCTTGTAGAGAATGACAGCGATGTTTTCATTCGTTACAATGATGCGATTAGTATCTTAAGAAAGGTCGAATTAGGCGGCGATTCGTTCTCAAGCATTGTAAGCTCACAAAAACCCTTTGGCTTAAGGACATATGTTAAAGGACACAATGTCAAGCAGACGAATGATATTGTCCTTTACGAAAACGGGGGGATTAGCTTCATTGACAAAAACCTTGTTTCCATCAACATTGATTGGATTCCAAAACATAAAGTGCTGGTCACTATGGCTTACGGGGCTGGTGATGATTATCCACACCAAATAATCAACTTACCGATATATGCAGAGCCAAATTCATGTTGCACTGAAACTTATGTTGTTGTTGGACCGTTTGATAGTCAAGAAATTGCAATAAACGTCATGAGTTACATGAAAACTCGATTCTTCCGATTTCTCGTTATGCTTCGTAAGCACACACAACATGCGGCGAGAAGTGTTTATTCATTTGTACCAATGCAAGATTTTTCGAAATCCTGGTCAGACGAAGAATTATTTAAAAAATACAAACTGACAGAGGGAGAAATCTCGTTTATCGAATCTATGATTCGCCCGATGGAATGAAACTAATTAATTAAACCCTATCCTCCCAGTCTTGCCCAATCGCGCGCTATCGTCTAAAATTCGCCTATGCGTTTTGACATCTTCAGCCTCTTCCCCGAAGTCTTTGCACCCTATCTCGAAATCTCCATCCTCAAGCGCGCCCTGCAAAACCAACTCATCGAAGTGCATACCCACAACATCCGCGACTGGGCGCAAGACCGCCACCACACCACGGACGACACGCCCTACGGCGGCGGCGGCGGGATGATCATGAAGCCCGAACCGGTCTTTGCCGCGGTTGAGGGCGTGCTTGGCGCGCCGCCCGCCTGCCCGGTTATCCTGCTCTGCCCCCAGGGGCAGCCTTTCACCCAGCAGCTCGCCTTCGACTTGGCCTCCTACGACCATCTCGCGCTCATCTGCGGGCGCTACGAAAGCTTTGACGAGCGCATCCGCGAACACCTTGCCACGCACGTCATCTCCATCGGGGATTTCATCCTGACCGGCGGTGAGCTGCCCGCCCTCATGCTTCTGGATGCCGTCGCGCGCCTGAAACCCGGCGTCCTGGGGGATAACGAGGCCACCAGCGACGATTCCTTCTCCAACGGCCTGTTGGAATACCCGCAATACACCCGCCCGCCAGAGTTCCGCGGCTGGGCTGTGCCGGATGTGCTGCTGCAAGGCAACCACGCCCAGCAAAGCCGCTGGAAGCGCGAGCAATCGCTCATCCGCACCCTGCTCTGGCGCCCGGATTTGCTGCTTAAGGCAGATTTGAGCGATAAAGACCGTAAGTTCCTTGAAGAGTACGTCGCGCAGAAACTCGCGAACCAAATTGAAGCATCAGACACTGAATAAAGGAGAGGTATGCAAAACGAGAAATTTAAATTCGGAAAGATATTCGTCATCGGTTTTGGCTTTTTTGGTGTCAGCGTGTTGTGGAGCTTATACAACACCTATGTTCCCATCCTCCTGGAGCAAAAATTCGCTCTGGACGCCGCCGCGATTGGTTTCTTCATGTCTCTGGATAACATCGCGGCGCTCTTTATTCAACCGCCGGTCGGCGCCTGGTCGGACCGGCTGCGCACCAAGCTTGGCAGGCGTCTGCCGTTCATCCTGGTGGGCGCGCCCATTGCCGCGGTCGCTTTCGGTTTGGTGCCGTTGGCAGATTCGCTGCCTCTGTTCGTAGCCTGCACCGTTACCACCATCCTGGCGATGGCCTTCTGGCGCACGCCGGTGGTCGCCCTGATGCCGGATGTGACCCCCTCCCATCTGCGCTCCCAGGCAAACGGAATCATCAACTTCATGGGCGGGTTGGGGCTGGTATTGGGCACCTCAATCGGCGCGATGCTCGTGAAGCAAAACCAGGCTCTGCCGTTCTGGTTTGGGTCCTTCCTGGTTGTGCTCTCGGCCGCGCTCGTGCTTATCTTCGTGCGGGAACCCAAAGTATATGAAGAAAACCCCGACGCTGAACAGCCCAACATCTGGAAAAGCCTGAAGGAACTTTTCACCAGCAAACACGGGAACGCTATCCGCATCTTCCTGGCGATTTTCTTCTGGTTCGTCGCCTATAACGCGATTGAGGCCTTCCTCTCGCTGTACGGCATCAATTATCTTGGGCTGGATAAATCCGGCGCGGGCAAATTGATTACCAGCGTAGGCTTTTCCTTCTTGCTCTTTGCCATCCCGGCAGGTTTTATCGGCGGCAAGCTGGGGCGCCGGAAAACCATCAGCCTCGGGCTGAGCATAATGATACTGGTGCTCCTGAGCGTGTATTTCCTCCCCAAGGATGTGCTTATCCAGGCCCACGGCAAGCTGCCTCTTCTGGGCGACTTTATGAACCTGACCATACTTCTGCTCCTGGCGGGCATCGGCTGGGCATGTATCAATATCAACTCGCTGCCCGTGGTGGTAGACCTGACGGACCCAATTCGCATTGGCACCTACACCGGCTTGTACTACCTGTTTTCCACGTTCGCCGCGATTGCCGGACCAAATATCAACGGCTGGATTGTCAAGCTGACCGGCAATAACTACGCGACAATCTTCATCATCGGTCCGATTTTCATGGCAGCCGCGTTATTTATGGTCATTGGCATGAGCGAAGGCGATGGCAAAAAGCGGGAATAGAGCAGGCAGACACATCCGGGCATAACTGATATCTTGCCATGCGAACCCAAGAAAGGTATACTTAGATTCAAACCGGAAATCCGGAAACCAATGTGTAAATGAGGAGAAAACACAATGAGTAAAAGATTAATGACCCTGTTGTCCATTCTGATTGTGGCTGGTATGCTTTTAGCTGCCTGCGGTACCAAAGCAGCCGAAGCCCCCGCCGCCAAAATCAAGGTTTGCCAGATCACCGATACCGGCGGTATTGATGACAAATCCTTCAACGCCACCGCCTGGAAAGGCATCGAAGACGCTGTCACTCAGCTCGGCATCGAAGGTAAATACCTTGAGTCCAAAGAAGTCGCTGACTACGAAAAGAACCTGAACGCGTTCCTCGAAGAAAAGTGCGACCTGATCGTGACTGTCGGCTTCTTAATCGGCGATGCTACCAAAGCTACCGCTGAAGCCAACCCCAACTCCAAGTTCTCCATTGTGGACTACGCGTACGACCCCTTCGTCAACAACATCGTCGGTCAGATCTTCAACACCGATGAAGCCGCCTACCTGGCTGGTTATCTCGCCGCTGGCGTGACCAAGACCGGTAAAGTCGGCACCTTCGGCGGTTTGCCCATCCCCACCGTCACCATCTTCATGGATGGTTTCGCCAAGGGCGTTGCCAAGTACAACGAAGTCAAGGGTACTCACGTGGAAGTCCTCGGTTGGGATCCCGCCAAACCGGATACCGGTCTCTTCAGCATGTCTTTCGATGATCAGCAGAAAGGCCGCGAACTGGCCGTCTCTCTGATGGACGAAGGCGCTGACATCATCATGCCCGTCGCCGGGCCCGTTGGTTTGGGCGCGGCTGCCGCCATCAAAGAACGCGGCAATGCCTACCTGATCGGCGTGGACTCCGACTGGTTCCTGACCAGCCCCGAATATGCCGACATTACTCTGACCTCCGTCATGAAAATGATGGATGCCACCACCCTGCAGGTGATTAAATCCGTCATCGACGGCACCTTCACCGGCGGTAATGTGGTTGGTACCCTGGCGAATAAGGGTGTTGCGCTTGCTCCGCTTCACAACTTCGAGAGCATGGTTCCCGCTGAGCTCAAGGCTGAAATTGAGCAGCTCAAAGCAGACATCATCGCCGGAAAGCTTTCTGTCAAGTAAAAACCCACACTGTTGAACCCAGCGGGCTGGCAAATTGCCAGCCCGCTTTTATTATCCCCTGTGGTAAGATTAAGGACTAAATCTTCTATTGAAAAGGGGTTTGCGATGGCTCCAATTCTTGAACTCAGGGGCATAACCAAGCAGTTTCCAGGCGTCCTGGCGAACGACCATATCGATTTAACGTTAAACAAAGGGGAGATATTAGCGCTGCTGGGCGAAAACGGCGCGGGGAAATCGACCTTGATGAACATCCTTTACGGACTTTACCAACCCGACGAAGGAGAAATCCTTATCAATGGCGAAGTTGTACGGATAGACTCTCCCACCGATGCGATTAATCAGGGCATCGGCATGGTCCACCAGCATTTCATGCTTATCCCGGTGTTCACGGTGACGGAAAACGTAATGCTCGGAAATGAATCCGTGAAACCCGGCGGCTTCCTGGACCGACCCAGTGCCGCCCAACGCATCCATGAAATTTCCAGCAGATACAAGCTGGAGGTGAACCCTGGTGATTACGTGCGAGACCTTCCGGTTGGCGTTCAACAGCGCGTTGAGATTATCAAGCTGCTCTATCGGAATGCCGAAATCCTCATCTTCGATGAGCCAACCGCCGTGCTCACCCCTCAGGAAGCGGATGAACTTTTTGGCATCATGCGCTCCCTGGTAGAACAAGGAAAGTCCATTATTTTCATTACCCATAAGCTGCGTGAGGTGCTGGCGATCGCCAACCGCGTGGTAATTATTCGCCGCGGCAAAGTGGTAGGAGAAACAACGCCGGAAGTCGCCGACAAAAACACCCTGGCTGCCATGATGGTCGGGCGCGAGGTGAACCTGGTCGTTAAAAAGAAAGCGACTACTCCCGGTGATGTGGTCTGTTCCATCAGCAACCTGGTCGTTGCAGATAAACTCCAGAATGTCGTTGTGGATGACGTTTCTTTGGATATTCGCGCGGGAGAAATCCTGGGCGTTGCCGGCGTGCAAGGGAACGGACAAACCGAACTGGTGGAAGCTATCACGGGGCTGACCAAAGCCACCAGCGGAAAAATCACGTTGCTTGGTCAGGATATTTCCAAAGCGACGCCGCGCCAGATAACCGAGCTTGGTTCCGCGCACGTGCCGGAAGACCGCCAGGCGGATGGGCTGGTGCTGCCATTCCCGGTCGCGGAAAACCTCGTCTTGTGTTCCTACCATCTGGCGCCTTTCTCCAAAGGGGTAATCCTGCAATATCCGGTAATCCTGGAAACCGCGGAGAAGCTTATCCAGGATTTTGACATCCGCACACCCGGCGCCCTGACCCCGGTCGGCTCCCTTTCGGGCGGCAACCAACAGAAGGTCATCATCGCGCGCGAGCTTTCCCGCCCGATTCAGTTCCTGGTCGCCTCACAGCCCACCCGCGGCTTGGATGTCGGTTCCATTGAATATATTCACAAACGAATTGAGCAGAAACGCGAAGAAGGCTGCGCTGTTTTGTTGGTATCCCCGGAACTGGATGAAATTATGGAGCTCTCGGACCGAATTGCGGTGATGTACCGTGGTAAAGTTTTGGCAGTGGTACCCAATAAGGGCGTCTCCAAGGAATATATCGGCTTGTTGATGGCGGGGGTCGTGCCCGAAGAACCACTGGAGTTCTCGGAAGAAACTGAAGTCGAAGCAACCCTTTAAGAGGTGGTCGCATGAGTGAAACGCAAACTGAGAAAAAAGATTTTGGGCAGGCTGTTCTGGAAGAAATTATCCCGCCGCCAAAAGAAGGCGCCCCAAAAAAGAATATCTGGAAAAGCATATCCATCCCCCTGTTGGCAATCCTGACCGGTCTTCTCATCGGCGCGGTGATGATCGCAGCCACCAGCTCTACGGTTTGGGCGGCGTTCGGGGTATCCATTTGGAAAGGCTTTGGCACGGCATTCTCGGAAATCGGGACTGCCTATCAGGCTCTTTTTACCGGAGCGATAGGCGACCCTGTGCGCATCATCCAGGCGCTTTCTTCCGGAGACGCGAAGGAAATCCGTTTGGCGTTGAATCCGTTCCTGGAGAGCCTGGTTCAGTCCACCCCTTATATCTTCACCGGGTTGGCTGTGGCGGTTGGCTTCCGCAGCGGTTTGTTCAACATCGGCGTGGAAGGTCAGCTGTTTATAGGTGCCGCCGCTGCCACTTATGTCGGCTATGCCATCACAGGGCTGCCGGGTTTCATTCATATGCCCCTGGCGCTGTTCGCGGGCGCCTTAGGCGGCGCGTTCTGGGCGTTTATCCCCGGTTTCCTGAAAGCCAAAACGGGCGGGCATGAGGTCATCAACACCATTATGCTGAACTGGATAGCGTTCCGTCTGACGGAATGGCTGCTCTCGGGTCCGATGACGCGGCCGGGCTCGGGCGGCATGCCCCTCAGTCCCATCATCCAAAAGACAGCGGAAATACCCCAGTTTTTCAAGTCGCCGATTCGCTTCCACCTGGGCTTTTTTATCGCCTTGTTCGTGGCCTGGCTGATAAACTGGCTGCTCTTCAAAACAACCTGGGGGCTGAATTTGCGCACGGTAGGCACAAACCCCCGCGCGGCAAAATACGCCGGGCTGAGCACCACTAAGTCCATCATCACCGCCATGACAATTTCAGGCGCACTGGCGGGCACAGCCGGCGCGGTCCAAATTCTGGCTGTCAACCGCAGCATGGCGCTGGGTCTCTCTTCCGGTTACGGGTTCGACAGCATCGCCCTGGCGCTCATCGGAAACAACACTCCCCTTGGCGTTATCCTGGCATCCCTGCTATTTGGCACCCTGCGCAACGGCGCCACGCGCATGATGGTCGTTTCTGCGATTCCGATTGATATCGTCGACGTTATTCAAGCCATTATCCTGATGTTCGTTGCGGCGCCGGCAATTATCCGTGCGATTTATCGCCTGAAAAAACCCGGGAAGGAAGAAGAAACCATCTTCCTCAGTGGTTGGGGAGGGAAGTGATGACTACTACGACTCAAACAATCAAGCACCGGCGCATTGCCGAAATATCGCCCGCCCGCAAATTGACTATAGGGATTGTGGAAGTGCTCATCGGGCTGTTGATTTATTTTCTGTTCACTTCCAAGCTGGCGCCGAATGTGGTGACGGTCTTTAATATGACCCCCGGCGGCATTGACATTGGTACCATGGCAGATTTGGCCGTGCCCTCTCGCCTCACCCTGCTGATTTTTGGCCTGATTTGTCTGGGAATTGGCATATTTCAGCTCATCAAAGGGTTCGGACGAGCCACAAACGGCATGGTGGGCTTATGCGGGCTGCTGCTTATCATGGCTTTCCTTATCTGGCAGGCAAGCGGCAAATCCCTGAACCTTTCGGGCATGCTTTCCAGCGCCGTCCTGCTGGCTGTCCCGATTACTCTGGCAGCCTTTTCAGGCATCCTGGCGGAACGATCGGGTACCATCAACATTGCCATTGAAGGCATGATGCTTATGTCGTGTATGTTTGCCGCGTTGGTTGGGAGCCTGACAAAAAGCGCGGTTATCGGCATGCTCGGCGGCATCTTATCTTCCATCGCGCTGGCAATGCTGCACGCGGTATTGTGCATCAAGTATAAAATTAACCAGACCGTTTCGGGTACAGTCATTAATATCTTCTCGGCTGGCATGACTGCCTTTATCTCGCAGAAATTCCTGCAGAAGTACCAGAACCTGAACGCGCCGCCAATGCTCTCGCGCATTCCCGTGCCGCTGCTCTCGCGCATCCCCTTCATCGGACCAATATTGTTCAACCAGAACTTGTTTGTGTATCTGATGTTCCTGATTCTGATTGTGCTCCAAATCGCGCTCTTCTCCACGCGCTGGGGCCTCAGGCTGCGTTCGGTTGGTGAACACCCCAAAGCCGCGGACACGCTCGGTATTGATGTCATCCGAACGCGTTATGTGGGCATGCTGCTGAGCGGTCTGGTAGCAGGTATCGCGGGTGCGTTTTTTACCCTGGGTTCAGTTGGGCGCTTTGATGAGGGCATGACCGCGGGAAAAGGTTTCATTGGTCTGGCGGCCATGATTTTTGGCAATTGGTATCCGCTTGGCGCCCTTGGGGCTGGTTTGCTCTTTGGTTTCGCGGACGCGATTGGCTCCAAGCTCTCCCTGCTTGGCAGCGTCATCCCGCCCCAGTTTATGGCAATGTCCCCCTACCTGATTACCATGATTGTTTTGGCGGGCTTTATCGGCAAGGGGCAGGCCCCCGCGGCAGAAGGCAAGCCGTACGAGAAAGAATAGCGCTGCTTTTCACGCGCCCTCACCGAATGGTGAGGGCGTTTTTTATTAAGACCTCTGTTGTAACCCTCGCCCGGCCAAGCTTTAAGTCACTGCCAGCAAAGCGCGCCCCAACACCCGTACAAACCACCTGAAACCCTTATATTTTCTTAGGTTGTGCGCGCTTAATCGGTTTATGTTTAATTGCGTGTAAAATTCAGATAAGTAACTTAAAGCTCTGTCATGCTTTAACCACACAAATCCGAAGCCCTATGGAGAAGAACCATGCAATCAATTCGTGTCGAACATATCAGCAAACGTTTCGGGGATACCCAGGCGGTCAAAGATATTTCCTTTGAGGTGGTTCCCGGCGAAATTTTCGGACTGCTTGGGCCCAACGGCTCCGGTAAGACCACCAGCATCCGCGTTATCCTGGATATTTACCAACCTGATTCGGGTACCGTGTCCATCCTCGGCGGTCCGATGAGCGAAGCCAAGAAAAACCAGATTGGCTACCTGCCGGAAGAGCGCGGTTTGTATCAGGATATTCTGCTGGAAAAATGCCTGGTATATCTCGCCACCCTCAAAGGCATGAGCGGGCAGCAAATCCGGCAAAAACTACCCGTCTATCTTGAAGAATTTGACCTGAGCGCCCACAAGAAGAAAAAGGTCAAGGAACTCAGCAAAGGTATGCAGCAAAAAGCCCAGTTGATTGCCACGCTCATCCACGATCCGCAAGTCATCATCATCGATGAGCCTTTCAGCGCGCTGGACCCGGTCAACACCCAACTGGTGAAAGATATTCTGAAAGACCAGCGCGGCAGGGGCAAAACGATCATTATGTGCACCCACCAAATGAACCAGGTGGAACAGCTTTGTGACAAAATCGTGCTCGTTAATCAAGGCGAAGTGGTGCTGCAAGGGGGTTTGCAGGAAATCTATGAAAGCTACGCCACAGATAACGTGCTCATCAACACCAGCGGCGAACTTCCCGCGGTAATCCCGGGCGTTCAAAAAATTGAACGCCTGAATACGATGATCAGGTTAGAACCCCAACCCGGGATAAAACCTCAGGACATCCTCAACACTTTGGTCTCTCAGGGCATCCAGCTGAATGCTTTCGAAATCGCGGTGCCTTCTCTCGATGAAATCTTCATCAAGGTGGTGAAGCCAGGAGGGATGGGCAATGAACAAAACCTTTGAAGTCGCCAGGTACGAGTACACCCATCATGTCGCTCGTCCGCGCTTTTGGATAGCGCTGCTCAGCCTGCCAATCGGAATTGTTTTGGTCATCTTTATCTCGGTTGTGGTCTCGTTTTCATCTATGAGCAAACTTCCGATAGGGTATGTGGATGAAGCCAACTTAATCTCCCAAGCGTTTGCCGGCCCCCAAAAACCCTCACTTTTTGAACCGGTAATCCCGATGCTGCCCTTTTCGTCCGCGGAAGAGGCGCGCGCCGCCGCGGAACGCGGCGATATTCAAGCCTATTTTATTATCCCAAAGGCTTATGAATCCACGTTTCAGGTCAAATATTACTTCAACGAACCGCTTACCAGCCCTATCCGCAGGCAAATCCAACAGTTCCTGACCAAAAACCTCCTGGTTGGAATTAACGTCCCCAATCGAGCCCGCGCGGACGCTGGCAGCCAATACACGCTGGTCTCTCTGGACGGCACCCGCAGCACCGCTGAGAACGAAATCGCGAAAATCGTTGTGCCGCTGGTCGTGGGTCTGCTGTTTGTGATTGTGGTGCTCTCCAGCGGCGGCTACCTGCTGCAGGCGGTGGTCGAAGAAAAGGAAAACCGCACCATCGAGATTATGGTCACCTCCACTTCTCCCAACGAACTGATGGCTGGCAAAATCATTGGCAACCTCAGCGTCGGGCTCACCCAAATCCTGGTTTGGGCGCTGCTCGCCGCGGCCTTGGTCCTCGCGTTGGGCGACCGCGTGCCCTTCCTGCGGGATATGCATATCTCCTGGACGAACATGGGGCTCAGCCTGCTGTTGCTGCTGCCTTCTTTCGTGTTCACCGCCGCGTTGATGGCAATGCTCGGAGCGACGGTGACCGATTCCCAGGAAGCCGCCCAGGTTACCGGTCTTATCACCTTTCCAATTATGATCCCGTACTATTTCTTTTCAGTGCTGATGATGCATCCAAACGGCGCCTTCTCGCGGGCGTTAAGTTACTTTCCACTGAGCGCGCCCGTCGCGATGTCTGTGCGGATGGCGTTCACTCAGGTGCCCGCCTGGGAACTGGCGCTGGTCATCGTGATGCTGATGCTCTTTTCTGTGCTTACAGTGTGGCTGGCAGGTAAAGCCTTCCGCATGGGCATGCTTCAATATTCCAAACGCGTCCGGCTGAGCCAGATATTCAAAAAGGAGGCGCGCCGTGGATAAAACCTGGAGTGTTTTCAAACATGAATTCCTCAAGACGATCAGCCGGCGTTCTTTCATTCTCACGCTGATTCTGGTTCCCCTCATCCCGGCGCTCTTGCTGTGGGTTTTGGGCAGCCTGAGCGAATCGCAATCCAAAAGTTTACAGCAGGTGTTCACGGGTTCACAAAGCTCAGCCGCGCTGCCATACGGTGCTGTAGACCACAGCGGCCTGCTGACTGAAGCTCCGGATTGGGTCACCGGCGGGTCCATCGTGCTCATTCCGTCCGCGCGAGAAGCCCGGCAGCAGCTGGAGGAAGGCAAGCTGAAAGGCTACTATGAAGTCCCGCCGGATTACCTGGAGAGCGGTAAGGTTACGCTGGTGCGCGAAGATGTCAATCCGGTGACGGGTTTTGAACAGACCGACGCGATGGAAAAGTTGATTACCTACAACCTGCTCGGCAGAGACCAGGATTTGTATCTCAAGTTTACCAACCCGGTTTCCTTCATTGTTGAGGAGGTCAACCCGGCGATTGCGGAAACACGCAGCACCGAAGACCCGCTTTCGTTTTTCGTGCCCTACGGAGTGACTCTTTTCTTTTATATGATTGTTTTTATCACCTCCAGTATGCTGCTTAACACGGTTGGGAAAGATAAAGACAACCGCGTGATGGAAGTCATGCTGTCCTCCGTGCGCCCCACCAGCCTGTACATTGGCAAACTGACCGGTTTGGGGCTTGCCAGCTTGCTGCAGCTCGCGGTCTGGTTTGGCGCGGCGCTGGTCTTGCTGCGCCTCACAGGGAGGACGTTTAGCCTGCCGGAAATTCTGAACCTGCCTGCTTCGCTGTATTTATACGGCATCCTGTTTTTCATTGGCGGCTTCATTTTTTACGGCAGCCTGATGGCGGGAATCGGCGCGATGGCCCCCAATCTGCGAGAGGGCAGCCAATCCACATTCATTGTAGCGCTGCCGCTATTCCTGACGTTGTTCACGATTAACAATCTGATTCAAAAACCACACGGCACGCTGGCAACCATTTTCAGTTTGCTGCCGCCCACCGCGCCAGTGGCAATGATGACCCGCCTCACGGTCGGCGGGGTGCCCGCCTGGCAAATCATATTGGCGTACGTGCTGTTGTTTGTAAGTGACTTCCTGCTAATTCTGGGTGTTTCGAACTTGTTCCGTTCCCAGAACCTGCTGACAGGCAGCAAGTTTTCTTTCAAATTGTTCCTGCGGGAACTGGTGCGCCGCTAAGCCCAACAGCTTTTTTGGGCAGCCTTCCTGCCGCGCCTCGTATGATGAAAAACAAGAGCCGCCTGGCAGGCATGATGCTGAACCACCGTCCAAAGCCAGGCAGCCCTTCCAACCTGCGCAAAGCCCGATTAGCCTGCAAGCCACGCCGCCAGCTAACTTGACAAATCCGGCTGAAGTTCTACAATTGAAAATCATGCGCCAACATCAGGTAATTTTCGCGCAGGATGGAGCCATTCATGAATAAGAAATCTGTTTCGAGCATCGTATATGCCGTTGTTATCATTTTCACCCTGCTGCTTTCAGCGTGTGCCAAATCCACTCCAACAACCAGCCCCGACCAGATAATGACCAGCATTGCCGAGACGGTCGCCGTGGATTTCACGCGTACCGCAGTCGCCCGCCCAACCGACACCCCCACACCCCAGCCAACCCCAACCAACACCCCCATGCCCCCCACCGCGACCTTCCCGCCAACCAACACCCCGGCGGTCGGAGCGACTGCCACAGCTGCCCCCAGCGGAAATGACGCGGGCGTTTGGGTTTCCAGCAACCCGGCGGATGAAAGCAATGTTACTGCCGGGCTTCCTTTCGACGTGGTGCTGACCCTGATGAACACCGGCACAAGCACCTGGACGACTGGTTATGCGATTAAATTTGTCAGCGGTGACAGGCTTGGCGCCGCCGAGTCCATCAAGATGCCTTATGAGGTGCCCCCCACCAAAACCGTCGTCTTTACCATGAAGTTCACCGCGCCATCTACCGGCGGCAAAGTCCGCGGCAATTGGGCTATCACTAACGCGCAAGGCACCTCGTTTTCATCGTTCTACTTTGAATACAACGTCGTGACCCCTTAGCGTTTTTTTCGGAGCAGCGCATGCCCCTCAAAACACTGATCAAAGCCGAGGCTCTCAAGCTCGGCTTTGTTGTTTGCGGCGTCATTCTGCCCACCCAACCCGAAACCTTCAGCGCGTATCAAGCCTGGATTGAGGCGGGCTTTCAGGCAGACATGGATTTCCTGGCGCGCCCGCAGAGCCTCAGCGCCCGCCAGAACCCTGCCGCTATGCTGCCCGGCTGCCGTTCCATCCTTTGTGTCGGGCTGCCCTACCCGGCTCCCTCTCCTTCTGTGGCGACCAGCCAGCCGGGGAAGGGCGCCATCGCTGCCTACGCGCTCCTGCCGGATTACCACATTGTGCTGAAAACCAAACTTGAGCTGCTCGGCGCGCGCCTGTCCGAGTTGGCTGGACGCGCGGTATGCAGCCGCGCGTGTGTGGATACCGCGCCAATCCTGGAAAAAGACGCCGCCCGGCGGGCTGGTTTGGGTTGGATTGGACGAAACTCCCTGCTCAACGCGCCCGGGTATGGTTCCTACCTGTTTCTCGGGGAGCTGCTGACCGACCTGGAGCTGCCGCCAGACGCCCCACTGCCCGGCGACCCATGCGCCAACTGCCGGCTGTGCGTGGATGCCTGCCCGACCCAGGCGCTGCGCCCCAACCGTTCGGTGGATGCCCGCCGCTGCCTGAGTTATCTGACCATTGAACATCGCGGCGCCATCCCGCCCGAGCTGCGTCCAAAGTTGGGGCGGCGCGTCTTTGGCTGTGATACCTGCCAGAGCGTGTGCCCGCTCAACCGGGGTATTCGGGAAGGTACTGAAAGCAAAGCCGTGATTTCGGGATTCCCGGACCTGTTGGAAGAGTTTTCTTTCAGCGAGGCGGAGTGGAAAGCCAAATATCGGGCTACGCCAGTTATGCGCGCCGGGTTTGCTGGTTATCGGCGCAATCTGGCAATCGCGCTGGCAAATTCGCGGCCGCCGGGCGCCGCGCGAGCCTTGCAGGCCGCGTTGGAAAGCGAGCGGGCGCCTGAGCTGCGTGAGACCTTGCTGTGGGCGCTGGCTCAATTGGGTTGAGAAACCGTAAGCTTCGCAATCCCGCCGGCGTAGGGGCGAAGCAACGTAAAATAGCGCGCCAGCACCAATAGACGGTCAGATCGGTGTGCCCCGCCTCGGGCGGGTACGAGCCTGATGTAACCCGCATCCGCCCTGCCGCGCTTTTCGGCTGATTACCCGCGCGAATTCCCTGTGAATCCGACATCAAATCACGCCTTCATTCTGGCGCTTTCGCCCCGCGATAGTCCAAAGATATGAGATAATACATCCTGTTATCAGACCATGGCAATAATTCTTCGTTTTTCATCCCTCACGCTTTTCGGCCCGGGCAAACACTCCTGGCGAACCCCCTCGGCGTATGTCTGAAACCGCCGCGCCCGCCTTCCACATCGGCAGCATTCCGGTTTACGGGCAGCTCATCCTCGCGCCCATGGACGGCATCTCCGACCCGCCTTTCCGCTGGATCACCCGCAAACTCGGCTCCGCGCTCTCTATCTCCGAATTCATCAACACCCTGGACTTCGCCAATCAGAAACATTACCAGAAGAGCCGGCTCACCTTTCGCCCTGCCGAACGCCCTTTTGGCGCTCAGCTCCTGGATAATGACCCGGCACGCATGGCGGAATGCGCCGCCGCGATCTACGCCGAATTCTCACCTGATTTTTTTGATATCAACCTGGGCTGCTGCACCGCCAGCGTAACCTCCCGTGGGGCTGGCGCCGGCATGATGCGCACGCCGGAAAAAGTGGGGCAGGCTTTTTGCGCCTTGAGCCAAGCTGTACCCGTGCCGCTCACCGCCAAACTGCGCCTGGGTTGGGATGAGGATTCGCTCAACTACCGCGAGATTGCCGAAATCGCGGTTGCCAACGGCGCGGCGCTGATTTCTCTCCACGGGCGCACCGCCAAAATGGCTTACACCGGCAAAGCCCGCTGGCAGCCAATCGCCGAATTAAAAGCCTGCCTGCCCGTCCCGGTAATCGGTAATGGCGATGTGACTACGACGACCCAGGCGCGCCAGATGCTGCAGCAGACCGGCTGCGACGCGATTATGGTCGGGCGTGCCGCCAAAGCCAACCCCTTCATCTTCGGCTGGCGAGACCGGGAAGAAATCAGTCCTGCCGAGTTTTATGGGCTGATGCGCTGCCAGTTGGAAGCCATGCGCGCGTACCACCCCATGGGCGCGCTGATGCCCTTTCGCAAGTTTCTCAAGGCGTATCTGGAGCCTTACCAACTCCCAAAGGAGCAGCTGCGCGCATTGCTGACCACCAAAGACGAAGACAAACTTGTCACGCTTCTCGAACAGGTTTTTGCTGCGCAAGGCGTGCGGGATTTTGCCGGCGCGGTCCGGGACTTTCGAACCCGTCTGCTTTAATTTTGAATCATCAGTACAATTAACTATTCACTACCAAGGAGCCAGTATGGACAACGAACATTTACACAAGCTGCAAATCAAAGCCTGGACGATGTACGACTGGGCAAACTCAGCCTTCGCGACCAGCGTCATGGGCGCGATCTTACCCAATTATTTTGGTTTGTATATCGCCACAGAAGGTTCTTTGGCGCTGTGGGGTTATACCGTCGCGATCGGCAGCCTTCTGGCCGCGTTGCTCAGCCCGGTATTGGGCGCTGTCGCCGATTTTCGCGGCTCAAAAAAGAAATTTCTCGGCTTTTTCGCGGGTTTGGGCATCCTCAGCACCGCCCTGCTCTTTTTCATAGATAAGCCGGAAGAATGGCTGCTTTGCTGCATTCTTTATATTCTGGGCACGCTCGGGTTTGCCGGTTCGCTGGTATTCTACGACTCGCTCCTGCCGCACGTCGCCCATGAGGACGAAATCGACCAGGTTTCGTCGCGCGGCTACGCCCTCGGCTACATTGGCGGCGGACTTTTACTGCTGGTGAACGTAATCATGATTTTCTTTGGACCAAAGCTGACCCCAAACCTGGGCGAACGCGGCTCCACCATGTTGTGGATGCGCCTCAGCCTGGCAAGCGTGGCTCTGTGGTGGTCGGTTTTTTCCATCCCCCTCTTCCGCCGGGTGCCAGAACCTTCCCGAATGGCGGAAGCCAGCGAGGTTGGAGAGAACGTCTGGAAAGTCAGCTTTTCGCGTTTCATTCAGGCGTTCAAAGACATCCGGAAATTTAAAGACCTCTCCTGGTTCTTCCTGACCTTCTTCGTCTACGCGAACGGGATTGGCACCATAATCACCATGGCGGCTGTGTTTGCCACCGATCTCGGCTTCAGCACGATTACCATCCTGGGGACCTTCCTGATGGTGCAGTTTGTCGCTGCGCCTTTCTCAATTTTGTTTGGTAAGCTCGCCAAAAAGCTGGGAAACAAAAAAGCCATCAGCATCAGCCTGATGATTTACTCGGTCATCGCGATTATCGGCTTCTTCATGAGCCAGGAATGGCACTTCTACCTGCTGGGTTTTGGCGTGGCAATGGTGCAGGGCGGAAGCCAGGCGCTCAGCCGCTCGCTGGTGGGCAAGTTGATGCCCAAGAGCAAGAGCGCGGAATTCTATGGTTTCTTTAGCGTGTTTGAAAAATTCAACACCGTTGTCGGACCGGCCATTATGGCGCTGGTCAGCCAACTCACCGGCAATCCCCGCTGGGGAATCGTCTCTCTGGTCGTGTTCTTCATTGCAGGTGTTCTGATGCTGCGCCGCGTGGACGTGGAACGCGGGATTGCCCGGGCTGAAGAAGAAGACGCGAAAATGATTGCCGTTGAAGCTTAGTCAAAACTTTCTGGCGCGGTCTGTCGTTCAAGTCCGGGCAGACCGCGCTTTTTTGTGAAAGCAAAATGTTATAATTAAGGTATATCGCTAACCTTGGGAGCTGATTATTATCAATGAAGAAATTTCGTGTTGCTGTTTTGGCAAACCTGAAAAAAAACGCCCCTCAAATTGAGGGGGCTTCTTTTGACCAGTGGGATGATTTGGATTCAGAATCCACGGTAGAGGCAATTTGTGAGGCCATTCGCGCAAAGGGCAACGAAGCCGTGTTCCTGGAGGCGGATGAGACCATTATTGATACCGTCCGGGCTTACAAACCCGATATCTGCTTCAATATCAGCGAGGGGCATTACGGCGACTCGCGCGAAGCTCAGATACCCGCGATTCTCGAAAAGCTGCAAATCCCCTATACCGGCTCCAAAGTGCTCTGCCTGGCGTTGACCCTGGATAAGTCTATGACCAAGCGCATCCTCGCCTGGCACGGCCTCCCGACGCCAGAATTCCAATCCTTCGAACGCCTGGATGAACCGCTGGATGAAGGCATGACCTTCCCGCTGTTCGTCAAACCCAGCCGTGAGGGCACAGGCATGGGTATCAGCTACGAATCCATCGTACATAACGAGGACGAACTCCGCAAGCAGCTGGAATTCATTCTGCGAACCTACCACCAACCCGCGCTGGTCGAAAAGTTTATCGAGGGGCGTGAGGTGACGGTCGGCATGGTGGGCAACCTGATTGGTCCCGTCGCCCGGCGCATCCCGGTGAACGAAGACGCTCAGCGCATCCAGGCCGGGCTGCACTTTATGCCGCCGATGGAGGTGGACCTGAAACCCTACCTGCTCTCAGATGGCGTCTACGCGAACCGCCTGAAGACAGCGCTGGCAGCCGACCTCACGTACCTTTGCCCGGCATCCATTGACGACGAACAGGTGGATGAGCTGAACTGGCTGGCTGCGGCGGTTTTCCGCGTGACCGGCGCGCTGGACGTGGCGCGCGTGGATTTCCGTCTGGATATCAACGACAACCTCAAGCCCTACATCCTGGAAATCAATCCGCTGCCGGGGCTCGCTCCGGTTATTTCGGACCTGGTGATTGAAGCGGCCGCCGCGGGCATAGACCATACCGAGTTGGTCAACCTGATTCTCTATACCGCGCTCGAGCGTTATAAAATGCTGTAGGCTTCCTTGCCTTGCCTCGCGTTCGGTATCCGCGCCGTCCCGCGTAAACTATATAAATAAAACCTGGCTGCCCTTGGGCAGCCAGGTTCTTTTTCATCTAAAAAGTTTAGCGTCTGCGGTTGAAGCTGCCGCGGTCGCCGCCCCGGTTTCCACCGCGGCTGCCGCCGGAGCCCGAACCGCCGGAGGAGGGCTTCTTACGGCCGGCATTGTCGTGTTCGCGGGCTTCTTCCACGCTCCAGCCTTCCAGGAGAGCCTGACGGCTGAGGCGGATTTTGCCTTCCGGGCTGATATCGGTGACCATCACGGAGAGCTCGTCACCCACCTGGACCACGTCCTCAACCTTGTTCACGCGTTCGCTGGCCAGCTGGGAGATGTGCACCATGCCGTCAATCCCGGGCAGAATTTCAATGAAAGCGCCAAAGTCCGTAACGCGCACGCACTTGCCAGTATAAATTCTGCCAATCTCAGGCACTTCAACCATGCTTAAGATGCGTTCCTTGGCTTGTTCAAAGCCCACGCCGTCAGTAGAAGCGATGTAGACCGTGCCGTCGTCGTCAATATCAATCTTGGTGTGGGTCTCTTCCTGCAGCGCGCGGATATTCTTGCCGTCGGGTCCGATAATCGCGCCGATTTTGTCCACAGGAACTTTCACGGTTTCGATGCGCGGAGCGTGCGGTTTCAGGCTCGGGTTAGGAGCGGCAATCGTCTGCAGCATGATGTCCAGAATGCCAAGGCGTGCCTCTCGGGCGCGTTCCAGGGCTTCCGACATAATTTGAGGGGTGATGCCCGCGATTTTGATATCCATTTGCAGGGCGGTGATGCCCTCGCGCGTGCCGGCGACTTTGAAGTCCATGTCGCCCAGGTGGTCTTCCGCGCCGAGGATATCGGTCAGGATGACGTAGCGGTCGTCAGATTTAATCAAACCCATCGCGACGCCGGAAACCGGCGCCTTAATCGGTACGCCGGTATCCATCAGCGCCAGGGTGGAGCCGCACACGGACGCCATGGAAGACGAACCGTTGGAAGCGAGCACCTCGGAAACCAGGCGCAGGGTATAGGGAAAGCTTTTCTCGTCCGGAATAACCGGCACAAGGGCGCGTTCCGCCAGGGCGCCGTGCCCGATTTCACGCCGGGACTGCCCGCCCAGGCGTTTTACCTCGCCGGTGCTGTAGGGCGGGAAGTTATAGTGGTGCATATAGCGTTTGGATTCAGTTTCTACCAGGTTATCCAGCTCCTGGGCTTCCTTGGGGGTGCCAAGCGTAGCCAGCGTGAGCACCTGGGTTTCTCCGCGGGTGAAGAGCCCCGAACCGTGCGCGCGCGGGCTGATGTCCACTTCGCAGGTGATTTCGCGAACCTCGGCGATGCCGCGGTTGTCGGGGCGTTTGCCGTCATACAGAATTCGGTCGCGCACAATGGCTTTTTCGGCCGCGTCAAACGCGGCGCCGAAAGCGGCTGTCTGCTCGGGGGTCAATTCCGCGCCAGCGCCGGCTTCTTCCAGATAGGTTTTGCGCAGGTCGGCCGTGCCGCCGTACATAGTTTCTTTGCTGTAGGGCAGGTCCAGGATGGCTTTCAGGCGGGTTTCAATGCTGGCGCGAGCCTGGGCGATGAGTTCGGGGTCCAGAACCTTAAGTTCCACTTCCCTCTTCTGTTTGCCAACTTCGCGCGCCATACGTTCCTGAAGTTCGACAACACCCTGAATTTCCTGGTGGGCAAGCTGCAGAGCTTCCACCATCAAGGCTTCGCTGACTTCGTGCGCGCCGCATTCCACCATCAGGATGGCTTCGCGGGTGCCGGCAACACGTAAATCCAGCGTGGAGATTTCCATTTCGGAGAGCGACGGGTTCACCACCAGTTGGCCTTCCACGCAGCCAACGCGCACCGCGCCAACCGGGCCGCCAAAGGGAATGTCCGAAATCATCAGCGCGGCCGAAGCGGCATTGATGGCCAGCATATCCAGCGGGTTTTCAGTATCCGCGGAAAGCGACATCAGGACGACCTGCACTTCGTTGCGCATGCCCTCCGGGAAAAGCGGACGCAGCGGGCGGTCGGTCAGACGCGCGATCAGGGTGGCGTCTGTGCTCGGTCGTCCCTCGCGGCGGAAGAAAGAACCGGGGATGCGTCCGCCGGCGTACATGCGCTCTTCGTAGTCCACGGTGAGCGGGAAGAAATCGGTTCCTTCGCGAACGCCGCCCATGGTAGCCGCCGCCAGGATGATGGAATCGCCCTGACGCAGGGTGACCGAGCCGCCGGCTTGCCTGGCAAGCCTGCCGGTTTCAAAGGTCAGTTCTTTGCCGCCCAGGGTGGTTTTAAAATAAATAGCTTGAGGTTTCATTGTGTCCTTTCGACTGGTTGCGCCAGTACAGGGACTGAAAGCTGATGATCAGGTTTGACAATCACCTTTCAATACCCGACTGGCAAAGTTTGGTTAATCCAATAATAACCGCGTCAGGTTTGGCCCGCAAACAGCTTGTATTGTCTGCGGACCGTTCTGCGCGGTAGGGTCGCCTTGGGAAGACGTTTGCCGGTTACTTTTTCCGAATATTAAGCGATTCAGTGACAGCGAGGAAACGATCGTAATCCTTTTGGCGAAGATAGGCTAATAAGCGGCGGCGCTGACCGACCAGTTTGAGCAGCCCGCGGCGCGAGCTTTCATCGTGGCGGTTAACGCGCAGGTGGTTGGTGAGCTGGGTGATGCGCGCGCTCAGGAGGGCGATTTGCACCTCAGGTGAGCCGGTATCACCGGGCTGGCGTTCGTACTTCTTAATTATTTCGGTTTTTTCGGTTTGGTTTAAAGACATGACGTCTGCTCCTGAAAGAATTTATGCAAGTCTCCTGGCAAGCAGCCTGAACCGCTCACCGGACTAGTCACAAGCGAATATTATACCAAAAATAGGAAAAGCGCAAGCCGACTGAAAGGGTTGCGCGATGCCGCCAGGGGATGCACGCAGGTGAGTATTTTTGTCAGATTCATCAGCCTCCGGGCACAGCATAGCGGGTTATTTGAAGGGCGCGGCGCCGCGTTAATGATTGCCAAGGCGCCTGTTTGCGTTTTCCAACGCCAACACCCTCCCCGCGCGGTTTGCCCGCCGTGGGCAAGTTTTCCACCCTGGGGCATGTCGATATCTGGCGAATTAACACCCGCCCGGCCCCGCGTGCTCAAGTGAGAAGGCGGCCGCTGTTACGCGCGCGCGGCTTTCTTCTGGATATATGCCAGCAGCGCGACCGCCTGGTTGTGCTCGGTATCTTTGGCGGAATAAAGCAAGGTGACCTGCCCGCTCCGGCTTTTTTCCAGGATTTGGCGGATATCCGCTTGCGCCGTGGGGTTTTGGTCCAGTTCGGCGTGGTATCGCTCACAAAACTCGTCAAAGCGTTCCGGGATATGCCCAAACCAGTCGCGCAGGTCCGTGCTGGGCGCCAGTTCTTTCAGCCATTCATCCAGATGGGCTGCCTCCTTGGAGACGCCGCGCGGCCAGATGCGGTCAACCAAAATCCGTTGCCCGTCGTCCGGGTTGTAGGCTTCGTAAATTCTTTTGATTTTTATTGGCATTTGTTGACTCCGGTCTGAGAAAAAACGGCAATACATACTCCAAGTCTATCGCAGCCGCGGACAAAATGCGAACAAAAGGATGCACAAGCTCGCGCGGGGCGCCAGGACTGCCCGCCCGCCAAACGCGGGCGCGAGAAAGCAGGCGCCAAATGCCCACCCACTTCAAAATAATAGTAAAATATCAACAAGCCCGAAGCCGGGCCTCACACGAAGGGACGACAACGGTGCCAACTACTCAAACAAATTCCGCACACAACCGCCAGCCTCTCAGTGGAATCCAATCCACGTTGCTGCCTTCGGGCAATAAGCGGGGTATATGATGCGCCGCGCTGTGCTTTCCCTCCTGCTCATCCTGACCTTGTGCGCTGCCTGCGCCCCAAAAATTACGCCCGCGGCTCCCACCCCCACGCCCAGCCTCGCGCCCAACACGCCTCAGCCCGGCGAACCTACCTGGACGCCTTCGCCCGTCCCATTCAACCCGACCGCGACCATCAATTTTGAGACGCCCAACCCGGTCCAAATCAGCGAGCTTCAGCAAGTCCAAATGGATAATCAATTGGTGGTGGCTGCCAAGTTCCAAAACCGTCTGGAGAAGGCCGCCCTGCGCGATGTGCAGTACGAGCTGCTCGTTCTGGATGCCAACGGCAGCCGCCTGGCGCAGGAATTTGGAGCAATTCCCTGGCTTCTGCCGCGCCAAACCAGCGCGCTGGTGCGCGAATTTGACCTGCTTCCAGGCGCCGAAGCCGCTTCGGTGGAGCTGCGCTTTACCGGCAGCACCCCGGACGCGAAGCTGAAGCTGCAGCAGCCTTTTACAATCACCAGCCCAACATTTTTGGTGGACGAAGCCTCCGCGCAGCTGACCGGCTGGCTTAAAAATTCGGATGACGTCACCTACACGGAAGTGTCCCTCAACGCGGTGGCTTACAACGTGAAAGGGGAGATTGTGGGCGGTGGGAGCGGCTACATAGAGTTTGTTCCGCCCAAAGATACTGTCGGGGTCAGCGTGCCGGCTGTGGTGAAGGAAGCCCCCGCGCGCGTGGAAATTTATCCCGCGCTTTCCGCCTATTCCGCCTCCCTGGAAGGGGGAAAATGGTGGAACAACATCAAGGTGGAGAATTGGGGCTTTGTGACGACAAGCTCCGGTCTGCTTGCCGGCGGCGCTGTCCTGACGAACATCACCGACCGGGTCCTCACCGGCACGTACTACATCCTGACGGTTTCAGACAACCAGGGGCGGGTGTGCCTGGTGGCAAAGGATTTTATCAACATGATTCTCCCGGGTGAGACGCTGAACTTTTCGCCCGGTCTGCTGCGGCTGCCAAAAACAGTTGTCCCCAGCCAGGTGGACCTGCTGATTGTGCCGGGTGAATTCGGGGAGTACGCGCTGGCGTACAACCCGCTTTCCACCACCCAACCGCTGCTGGACCTTGAAGGGGAGAGCCCGTTCGTGCGCGTAAACGTGTTAAACAACCTCAACGCGGGAATTTCTACGGTCTTGGTCTCGGTCGTGATTAAAGACCAGCAGGGGAAAATCGTCGGCGGCGGGCAAATCCTGACCGACCGCGTGCCGCCCAACGGCTCCCTGAGCGCGGCTGTGCCCGTCGCCTTCCTGGGCGACCCCGAAACATTTACCGTATACGCATCTGCCACTTTGCCGGTGTCGGCAATAATCGGGCAGTAAACAAAGGAGAAATATGAGCTCTTTCAAGCAAAAACCAGGATTGCGCCGTTTTATTCCCACCCCTCTGGAGCTTCGGCAGCCAGTCCCCGCCGATATTGACATCGCTCAGGCGGCTGTGCTCAAACCGATTGCCCAAGTCGCCGAAGAAGCCGGTTTACTGCCGGAAGAAATTGAGCTGTACGGGGATTACAAGGCAAAAATTAAGCTGGAGGTGCTGGAACGTTTGAAAGACGTCCCGGACGGGAAGTATATCGACGTCACCGCAATCACGCCTACCCCGTTGGGTGAGGGAAAAACCACAACCACCGTCGGGCTCAGCCAGGCTTTGGGCGCGCACCTTGGGCAGCGCGTAATCACCTGCATCCGGCAGCCCTCACAGGGCCCCACCTTTGGCATCAAGGGCGGGGCTGCCGGCGGCGGCTACTCGCAAGTCATCCCGATGGAAGACTTCAACCTGCATCTGACCGGCGATATCCACGCCATCACCGCCGCCAACAACCTGCTCGCCGCGGCCATAGACACGCGCATGTTCCACGAATCCAGCCAGAGCGATAAGGCGCTGTTTGACCGCCTTTGCCCGGCGGACAAGCGCGGCAAGCGCCACTTTGCGGTTGGGATGCAAGGCCGCCTCAAGAAGCTGGGAATTACGGAAACCGACCCCGATAAATTGAGCCCTGAAGAGCAAGCGCGCTTCGCAAGGCTGGATATTGACCCCGCCACCGTCACTTGGCGGCGCGGCGTGGACGTGAACGACCGCATGCTGCGCGGAATCACCATCGGGCAAGGCCCGGAAGAAAAAGGCTTTGAACTGCGCACCAACTACACCATCACCGTCGCGAGCGAACTGATGGCCATTCTGGCGCTCTCTACCAGCCTGGTGGACATGCGCGCGCGAATCGGCAGAATTGTCATCGGGCAAAGCCGCAGCCAGGAACCCATCACCGCGGAAGACCTGGGCGTGGCGGGCGCGCTGACCGTGCTGATGAAAGACACCATCAAGCCCAACCTGATGCAAACGCTGGAAGGCACGCCCGTTTTGGTGCATGCCGGGCCTTTCGCCAACATCGCGCACGGCAACAGCTCCATCATTGCCGACATGGTCGCCCTGAAGCTGGCAGATTATGTCATCACAGAATCCGGCTTTGGCGCGGACATGGGCATGGAGAAGTTTTTTGACATCAAATGCCGCTATTCCGGCAATATCCCCAACGCGGTGGTGCTGGTGGCGACGGTTCGGGCGCTCAAGATGCACGGCGGCGGACCAAAGGTGACGGCTGGAACGCCGCTCGCCGCGGAATACACCAACGAGAACCTTGAGCTGGTGCGCGCCGGCGTGGATAACCTGCTGGCACACTGCCGCATCGCCGCCAAGTTTGGCATCCCGGTTGTGGTGGCAATCAACCGCTTCCCCACGGATACCGACGCCGAACTGGAGCTGGTGCGCCAGATTGCGGTGCGCGAAGAGGGCGTGGTGGACGCGGTAGTTTGCGACCATTATTCCCGCGGCGGGGCTGGCGCGGTGGAGCTCGGCAAAGCCGTGATGAAAGCCGCCAACCTGCCTTCGAAATTTGCTTTCCTATACCCGCTCGAGGCTTCCATCAAAGAGAAGATTGAAACCATCGCGCGCGAAGTCTACGGCGCCGATGGGGTGGACTACAGCGAGCAAGCCGAGGCGCGCATCAAAGAATACACCCGCCTGGGTTACGACAAACTGCCCATTTGCATGGCGAAAACCCACCTCTCGCTCAGCCACGACCCGGCCTTGAAGGGCGTGCCCAAGGGCTTCCGCATCCCCATCCGGGATATCAGCGCGTCCATCGGAGCCGGCTTCCTCTACCCGCTGCTGGGGACAATGAGCACTATGCCCGGCTTGCCGACCCGGCCGGCATACTACGATATTGACATTGACTTCGAAACCGGGAAAATCCTCGGCTTAAGTTGAGCCCTGAAGGATACTTCAAGCCGGCAGAGACTTTCTGCCGGCTTTTTTTTGGCTGCCTGCCCGACTGCAGCTGTGAATTTGATAATAATAGAAGGCTGCAGCTTGACGCCTGTTGTTGACAATCGCTACAATAGGCATGGGTTATGAAATTAACCAGGAATTGAAGGTGTAACGATGTTAAAAAACAAATTCAAATATATTATCGTCTTACTCGTCGTGGTAATGCTCAGCTCTGCCTGCGCCCTGACGAATGTCTTCCGCAACGCGGCGACGCAGCTGCAGCAGCCGCCGGCAGCCGCGCCAACAGCGCAAATCCAGGCTCCCCAACCGGCACTGCCTGGCGGCGCAGTAACCATCATCGAGCCGGAATACGCCAACCTGGAAGGCACCCTGGAAGGGCTGTACCAGCAGGTCAACCCGGGAGTGGTTTCCATCCGGGTCAGCTCGGCAAAGGACGAAGGATTGGGCTCCGGGTTTGTTTATGACAAACTGGGACATATCATCACGAATTATCACGTGGTAGAACACGCGGATAAAGTGGAAGTTGACTTTCCCTCCGGGTTAAAGGTGTATGGGAATGTCGTCGGGACCGACCTGGACTCCGACCTGGCAGTGATTAAGGTGAACGTGGCCGAGGATGCCCTCACGCCCCTGACCCTTGGAGATTCGGACACCGCGTTGGTCGGACAGACGGTCGTCGCGATTGGCAACCCCTACGGGCTCAGCGGCACGATGACGCTCGGCATCGTCTCGGCGCGCGGGCGCGTCTTGGATTCCATGCGCCAGTCCTCCAGCGGGATGTACTTTTCGGCTGGGGACCTCATCCAGACGGATGCCTCAATTAACCCGGGCAACTCCGGCGGTCCGCTGCTCAACCTGAAGGGTGAAGTCGTCGGCGTGAACCGGGCTATCCAGACCTCCGGGCAGACCCTGAGCGGCGGTTCTGCCAACACCGGCATCGGCTTCGCGATTTCTTCCAACATCGTGCGGCGTGTGGTGCCCTCTCTGATTAACACCGGCGTATACCACTATCCCTACCTCGGCCTTTCCAGCCTGAACAGCCTGAACCTCACGATTGTGGACGCGCTGAACCTGCCCCAGAACACGGGCGCGTATATCACGGATATCGTCGCGGGCGGACCGGCGGATAAGGCCGGGCTGCGCGGAGGCAGTACCCAAACCAAAGTCAACGGTTTGTATGGCGGCGGGGACCTGATTGTGGCAGTGGACGGGCGCGAAATTAAGGATTTCAGCGAGCTGCTCAGCTATATGGCGGTTAACAAAGCGCCGGGGGACGTGATGACCTTTACGGTAATCCGCGGCGGAAACCGGGTGGATGTACCGGTGACCCTGGGCGAGCGCCCGTAAGTTGTTTGGATTGGATTTGAAAGACCACCTGCGCAGGTGGTCTTTTTTATCCGGGAAGATGGGAGGAGGTGGGGCGCCTTTTGTTCTTTTCGGTGGCGAAGATGCTGGCTGTGCGAGCCCCGTTCCAAGGATTGCGCTATCCAGTAAGTGCAGATAAGGAATACGGTAATCTGCAGCTTATTCTCTTTAGCCCCATTAAAATGACCAAAAGGCAGATCGCCCCGTCGCTGCGCTCCTCGCGATGACGGAAGGTTGGCCTGTAGGCCGGGCGCGGTGGCGCAGCGTTCTACTCCGGATATGCTGCCGCTCCTCCCAACCTGCGCCCTACCTCTGCTTTGCGTCTCTCCGTGCCTGAACCCTCACTCATGGCGCAGCGCTTCCACCGGCTCAAGGTTCGCGGCCCGGCTGGCAGGGTAGAGCCCGAAGAAAACCCCGATAGCTGCGGAGAACAGCGTCGCCAGCAGCACAGACCCGAGCCCGATGACGGGAACGAGCGGGGTGCCCGAGCGTGCCGCGATGACGCCAACCGACCCGGAAAGTGCCCATCCGAGACCGATGCCAAGCGCCCCGCCAATCAAGCTCAGCAATGCCGATTCGGTCAGGAATTGCAATTTGATATCCGCCTTTCGCGCCCCCAACGCTTTACGCAAACCAATTTCCTGCGTGCGTTCCGAAACGGAGACGAGCATGATATTCATGATGCCAATCCCGCCAACCAAGAGCGAAATTGCGGCGATTCCGCTCAAAAAGAAAGTCAGCACATTGGTGACAGAGCTGGCTATGGAGAGGAAGTCTTCTTGATTCGTGATGGTAAAATCGTTTGGCTGGCGCGGGCTCAGGTGGTGTGAGGCGCGCAGGATAGTGTTTGTTTCTTTGATTGCCGCGTCCATGCTTTCGCTGTTGCGAGCCTGCACGATGATGAGCTCCACCTTGTCCGCGGACTCCGCGCGCTGGACACGCAATTGCATGGCGGTGATGGGGAGATAAACGCTCAGGTCGGGGTTGTTAAACTGGCTGCCGCCTTTGGCAACCGTAACGCCCACCACCCGAAAAGGGTGCCCGTTAATCCGCAGGCTGACCCCAACCACATTGCTGCTGCGCCCGAGCAGCCGCTGGGCAAGTTCCGGCCCAATGACTGCCACCGACGCGCCGGACATCACTTCCGTCTCAGAGAAAAACGCGCCCTCAGCGATCTCGAGGTTCATAATTTTTTGGTATGACGTGCTGCTGCCATAAACGGCGGTGTTCTCGCTCTTTCCGCTGTATTTGACCGCCGTGAACGTCTTCAGCAAAGGGCTGACTGCCTGGATGTTCGGTGCCCGGTTGCGGTTCTCCAGGGCTTTAACATCCAGCATGCTCAGGTCGCGTGGGTTCGTGACGTCCTCGGTCATATTCCCGCCCATCACATAAATCAGGTTCGTGCCAATGGACTCAATCTGCCCGGTGATGGTTTGCTGAGCGCCCTGCCCGATCGCCATCAGAGCGATTACCGCCCCAACGCCGATAACAATCCCAAGGATGGTAAGCAGCGAGCGCGTTCGGTTGGAATTGATGCTTGAGATGGCTTCTTTAAGTGCCTGGAAGAGTTTCATTTTCCGTTCTCCTCCATGTCCACCAAACCGTCCTTAAGGTGAATGATGCGTTGAGCCTGAGCGGCCACGCCCTGGTCGTGCGTGACGATTATCAGGGTCGTACCGCTGTGCGCGTTCAGGCTCAGCAGCAAATCCATAATCTCCTGACCGGATTGCGAATCCAAATTCCCGGTTGGCTCATCCGCCAGGATAATTGCCGGTTCGTTTACTATGGCGCGGGCAATTGCCACCCGCTGCTGCTGCCCGCCCGAAAGCTCCATGGGTTTATGGCGCATGCGGTCTGCCAGCCCCACTTTTTCGAGCGCGGCGGATGATCTTTCGTACAGATTGGTTCGGTTTCCGCTGTAACGCAGCGGCAGTTCCACATTTTGCAGGGCGTTCGCGCGCGGGAGCAGGTTGTAGTTCTGAAAGACAAAACCGATTTTTTTATTGCGTACAGACGCCAGGGCATCATCCACCAAATCGGAAACCAGCTGACCATCCAGGTAATACTCACCTCCCGAAGGGGAATCCAGGCACCCGATCATATTCATCAGGGTGGATTTGCCGGACCCGGAGGGTCCCATAATTGCCAGGATCTCCCCGGGCCAAACCTCAAGGTCGATACCGCGCAAAGCGTGCACCTCGACATCGCCCATGCGATAGACCTTCATAAGATTATTGACGCGGATCACAGGCTCTTTGTTTAGTGTGTCTGTCATATGCCTAACGATTTCTGTAAAAACCCGGGATGCTGTTCAGCACGCTGGTGGGTGGGTTGACCACAACATACTCGCCTTCCTCAAGGTTGCCGGAAAGGATTTCCACCAAATCGTCAGAATACGCGCCAACCTGCACCTCCACAGCCACCGGTTTGTTATTCCGCATCACATACACGACGTCGGTTCCGTTCTTGCTGGTGACAGCCTGAATGGGAACCACCAGCGCGTTCGGTTTTTCAGCGGTTTGAATCAGCACGCTCGCGGTCATGCCGGGTTTAAGAGCGTCCTGCCCGCCCCCGATGGAGATTGTGACCGCATAATTCACCACGCCGGCTTGCGGTTCGCCTGCGCCGGCAATTTCGAGCACTTCGCCCGTAAACGGCTCGTTATAATACGCGTCAAAGACCATAACTGCTTTCTGTCCGATTGCGATGCTGGGGATGTCAACTTCCGAAATCAGCACTTTCAGCTTTAGCGAGGAAAGGTCCGCCAGGCTCACCGCCTGGGCGCCAGCCGACACCAGGGCGCCAGTAACTGTGTTCACGGATGTCACAGTCCCCGCGAACGGCGCGATAATCTGCCGCGCTTCCAGGCGTTTTTCGGCGATTGCCAGCTGCAGTTCCAGCTTTTCACGTTCCACCGGGTCCGGGCCGGCCGCGATTTTCTCCAGGTCGGCTTGCCAGCCGGAGATATTCGCTTCCTGCAGTGAGATTTTGTCCGTCAGGGCGTTTATTTGGAGGGCAATCGACTCTGGTTTACAAAAATCCAATGCGGTTTGCGCAGCCTGCAGCGCGCGCAAGTTCAGCTCGGTCGGATTGTCGCGATAGTTGGTCTGCGCGTCATCATAATCCGTCTGCAATTTACGCGAACGCCACGCGGTGCATTCCCGCTCTCGCAAGAGGGTGAGCTCGTTGTTCAGGGAAGTCAGGTTGGTTTGGGCGTCGCTGATGTTCACCTTAAGCTGTTCGCGTTTGAGGGCGGTGGAAGCTTCCAGGTTCTCAAGAGCCTGCTGCGCGGTCAGTTTTTCCATGCGCGCCTGGAGGATATCCAAAGGCAGGTCGTGTTCATCCAGCGCGGCCATCACCTCACCCTGCCGCACCAAACTGCCAACGTTAACCGAAACTTTGCCCACGCGCCCGCTGGTTTTCCACACCAGAAGGGCGTCCTGCGCCGGCTGCACGGTGCCGGTGCCGTTAATACTGCTGATGAGGGTTTCGCGCTGGACAGCCGCCAAATCCAGGTTGTCTATCGCGGCCTGCGCTTTCTGTTTTTGGCTGTAGCGATAGAGCAGAAAAACTCCAGCTCCCAGAGCCAAAATCAATATGGCTGTCAGGATTGCCCGCCCGATTTTTTTCGGGCGCTTTGGGCTTTTTTCACTTGTCACGGATGCCTCCAGAGTCTTGATACTCCATATACAATACCACATCAGGAATGCCCAGGGGTGAAATCATCTCTACGGGATAATTATACTTATGGTATCTATGCGAACTCGCTCCAGGTCTGTCAGGGTGATAAAAAACAGCCGCGCCTTCCCACCCAATTCTGGCGCCTGCAGTTTGAAGCTTACTTCACCAACGCCGAAATAGCTCTGAAGCAGGGGTGGGATGCGTCCCGCAAGAGCGAAAAGAGCGCCATCTCCGTGGAAAGCACATGCCCGCCGAGCGCGGAGATTTCATACAAGGCGGTTTGTTTGTCACTCAGGCGGCGGGATGAAACCGCGTCCGCGGCAATATAGACCTCTCTGCCCTCCGCCAACATTTCCGCGGCGCTCTGGTAGATGCAAATGTGCGTCTCAAAGCCGCACAACAGCAGCTGTTTGCGTCCGCAGGCTGCGATTGCCTGGCGGCAGCCCGCATCCGCCAGGATGCTGAAGCTGCTGCGCGCCAATTCGGGCTGCCCGGGTAGCAGGCTGGTAACCTCCTCGATGGTGTGCCCGATTTTGTGCGGAGCTTGCGCGGTCAGCAGCAGCGGCAGGCCCAGGCAGGAAGCCGTCCGCGTGAGAATCTGAATGCGGTTGATCGCGGTCTCGCTTTCGGCCACCACCCGCGCCAGATTGCCTTGGGCGTCCAAAATGATTAAGAGGCACTCTTCGATTCTGAGCATGTTGCGTCTCCTGTGTGTTCCTGCGCCGTCCGGGCTCAGCGCTTCGCTCGGTGTCCGGGTCGGTTGGCTGTGTATATTATAATCAAGCCCAGGGAGCAGCCGTGAAGGACCTCAGGAATAGTTTTGCCGCAATCGCGAAAGCCTTTTCCCTGTGGTGGGGGGATTGGGCAAACCAGGTGCTGGTGTGCCTTGCCGCGGTTTTGCTCAGCCTGACGGTAATTTTGGCTCTGCCGGCATATATTGGGGTGCTTGAGCAGGCGCGCGACCTGACCCACGGGGCGCGCACCGGAATCGCCGGGATGTGGTCGGGCTTCAGGCGGGAACTGCGGCGCAGCTTACCGTGGGGCCTGCTAAACCTGGCTGCTTCGGCGGTGTTCGGCTTCACGCTCTGGTTTTACGCCAACAGCCGCTTCGTGTTCGCGCCGGCCCTGGTGGTTATCATTTCAGCTGCCGCGCTGATTTACTTCATCTGGCAGTATTTTTCGTTGGCCTGCTACACACTGCAGGAAGAAAAAAAGATAAAGCTGGCCTGGCAAAACGCCCTGGCGCTGCTGCTTTCGCGACCGGGGGTGATGTGGCTGAGCGGGCTGCTTGGGGCGGCGCTCAGTTTTGTCTCGCTGCGGTTTTTTATCCCTCTGGCGCTCGGTTCGCCAGCGCTTATCGCGCTGGTGAGCCTGACCGCTGTCCAACAAGCGCTGCGAGACGGCGCGGAAACCAACCGCCCGGAGTCTTAAGAGCGGCCAAGGCCCGCACAGCGCATGGAGTAATCCCGTCTATCTCAGCGGCCAGCGTTTGCTCGTCAGCGCGAGGCGCAATGCGTCCTCGCTGCCAGGCGCAGTCTCTTTAAGCCTGGGGCTGCCACAGGCGCCGATGTGCCACCGAAACCTGAATTGGGCCTCAGCGCCTGGCGCGGAACCACTCAACCCAACCCCCAATTACTGCTCCGGGATGAGGTCCTTAGCAGCTTTGCCGGTCATGTGCTCAATCCGCAGTTCCAGCGCGTGGAAGCGGTCCCAGGCGCGGCTGATTTCCATCTCCCCTTGCTCTGTAAACCCTGGCGCGTATTTTTCCACCAACAGCCTCAGCGCGCGGCGCTTCTCCGCGTCTTCGGTCAGAATCCGCGCCCTGCCAAACACAACCACGCTGCGGTAGTGGGTTATGAATTCTTCCGGCACAGGCTCATCTTCGGCAATGACGCAAAAAGAGACTTTGTCATTTCGAGCGATAGCGTCCAGCTTTTGTCCGGTCCGCGCCACATGAAAGTACAGCCTGCCCTCCGCATAAACATAGCTCAACGGGACAGCATAGGGGTAGCCCTCATCCCCCGCGACCGCCAGCACACCCGAGCTGCCGCCTTTCAATATCCGGAGCGCCTCAGCCTCAGAAAGCTGCTGCGCTTGTCTCCGCATTGGTCTGAACATACCTGCTCCTCTTCTGGTAAATCTGATATGGGCTTGCGCGCGCCGCGCAGCGTCTAATTTTACTCCGCTTAGCGTGCAGAAGAGGGCTTATCCACAGCCAGAAACGCTTTCGCCTGTTGGTCTTTCTAAATACCCGCGCGTTCAGATAAAAAAACGGTTCTGCCTGGGGGCAGAACCGTCACGCTAAATTTCAGATTACTATTTCTTGAAGAGCGCTTTTTTGACAACCCCTTTGGGGTCAGTAATGAGTAATATCACCAGCCAAATCACGAGCCCGAGCGCGACGACCGAAAGCCCGAGGTAGAAGTCGTTCAACATATCAGCCGGCGCGGGTGAGAAATACTCAGCGTGAACTTCCGTAAACTCAACAATCGCATCCACCAGCCACATCAATGAAGCGCCCCAAAACATCCAGCACAAGACGCCAACTTTCATCTCGTTGTTTGCGTCGTTTTTGTACCAGACAATGGTGCTGATTATTGCCGCAAAGACGGTTATGAGCAGGGTCATGACAGCCTACCCTTGATTGGCAGCTTGCTGCGCCTTGAGCGCCTTCTTTTCCTGAATGCTGACCACAAGCAGCATCACGCCCCAAACAGCGCTGATCAGGGCTGCCATTGCCACGCCGGAAGTCGCCATCTCGTGCAGCATAGCGGATGTGTCTGCCGGGCTGCTCAGCGCGGTCAGGAAGGGGAACCACGGCACAACCTCGCCGTGCCACAGATGTTCAAACGCGAGCAGCGCCGAACCGCCCCAGAGCATATTCGACAGCCACTTCAGCTTCCGTGTAAAAGGAATCCGGGTTTCTTTTTCGGAACCGCTTTCGGGATCGGGGCTGTTGGCGGGTTTATTCGCCTCTTCTTTTGCCTTCTTAGCCTGACCGACCACCGTCACGACGACCGCTTCGGTCATTGGAACAATAAAACAAGCCATATCAAAACCTCCTGAATTAACTGGTCGAACTTTTTTTGTGATGCGCCCTTTGCTGCCCGCCAGTTGACAACAAAGCAACAAATCTCAATTCTGAACTGCTAAACCATTCAGTTACGTTGGGAAACTATACCACAAGCACTCGAAAAATGTGGGGGTTCTTGCTCTTATTCCAGCCTACTCCCGAGGACCCCTTAGTGATTGACGGCAAGTTACCGCGACTGCCTGCCCTTCGCATCAGCAAATAACCGCGGCTTGCCCGGCGAAAACCTGCGTCCACAGACCGCCACCCAGAAAGCCTGACCGGGAAGCTGCTAACCGCCGTAAACACAAGCAAAGGCGGGCCTGGTCGGGCTGGCCCCGCGAAGTGCTTTCCCCTTTCCTCTGTAAGCGATTTTCCCGGACTCAGGGGCTCTCAGGCAGTCCGGCGGCTCGGGTCGCAGGCAGACGTCCCTGCCCGCTTCGTTTTTCCCGCCCGCGATTGCAGTATACTTACCCCATAATCGGACAATTACAGGGAGTTGTGTTATGGATATTAATGGTTCAGATTTCTACTTCGGGCGGCAGTACGACCTTGCCGCCAAACAAGCGCTTGCCGATAAACTTGTCTTATACGACCCCACCGACCTGACCACGCACGCGGTCATCACCGGTATGACTGGCTCTGGCAAGACTGGTATGGGCATCATCCTGCTGGAGGAAGCCGCCCTGCAAGGCATACCCGCCATCCTGATTGACCCCAAGGGCGACCTGACCAATCACCTCCTGCACTTTCCGGATTTGCTGCCTTCCGATTTTGCGCCCTGGATTGACGCGGACAGCGCCAAACGGGAGGGGAAAAGCATTGAGCAAGCTGCCGAAGACGCCGCGGCGTTGTGGTCCAAGGGGCTCGCGGATTGGGGCATCGATAAAACCCGCATCGAGAAGTTAAAAAAATCAGTGGATTATGCCGTCTACACCCCAGGCTCAAACTCCGCCCTCTCCGTCAGCATCCTCTCATCCCTCAAATGTCCCAACCTCGATTGGGAAGAAAATAAAGAGATGCTGCGCGAAAACATCTCCAGCACCGTCACCGCGCTGCTGGAATTGATCGGGCTCAAGAACATAGACCCCGTGCGCTCCCGTGAACATATCCTGCTCTCCAACATCTTCGAGACTTACTGGAGCAGCGGTAAAGACCTGGACCTGGAAAGCCTGATTTTCCAGACCCAAAACCCGGCTTTCGAAAAGTTGGGTGTGTTTCCGGTCTCCAAGTTTTACCCCGAAAAAGACCGCTTTGAGTTGGCAATGCTGCTGAATAACTTCCTGGCTGCCCCAGCCTTTGAGAGCTGGCTGCAAGGTCAACCGTTGGATATTGCCCCGTTCCTCTACTCACCCGATGGCAAACCCCGTCACAGCATCTTCTACATGGCGCATCTGGCAGACGCGGAACGCATGTTCTTCATCACCCTGCTCTATTCCGCGATAGAAACATGGATGCGCACGCAAGCTGGCACGACCAACCTGCGCGCTTTGGTCTACTTTGACGAAATTGTCGGGTATCTGCCGCCGGTTGCCTCTCCGCCCAGCAAGCCCATTATCCTGCGCATGCTGAAGCAGGCGCGCGCCTTTGGCGTGGGGCTGGTGTTAGCCACACAAAACCCAATCGACCTGGATTACCAGGCGCTTTCCAACGCCGGCACCTGGATTATCGGTAAACTGCAAACAGACCAGGATAAGCAGCGCCTGCTCGACGGTTTAGAGAGTCTGGAAGATGGGTTGGATCGTGCTTATTTCGATAAGACCATCTCGGCACTGGGCAAGCGCGTCTTCATACTGCACAATGTGCATGCCAAGGCCCCGGTCATCTTCACCACGCGCTGGGCGATGAACTATCTGCCCGGACCCATCACCCGCAACAAGCTGGCTGACTTGAACCGGTTGGTTGGCGCTGAAGCGGCGCTCACCTCCGCAGCCGCGATATCGACTTCCGATGCGGGCGGCGCCGCGGCTGGTGTTTCTGCCGCGGAAGGGAAAGGCGGCGCCCGCGCAGACCAGCCAGGCCTGATGGTTGAGCCGCGCCTGTCTTCTAAGGTGGGTGTATACTACCTGCCCTTCAACCGCAACCTTTCCGAAGCCCTGCGCGAAGCCGCCGCCCAGCTTGGCGGAACGGCTTCCAACCCGGTTTACCATTACCAGCCTGTCCTGCTGGGGCAGGCAGCAGTCTACTTCGCTAACCGTACCTACAACGTGGATACCCAGACCAAAATCACCGTGCAAATCTCCAGGTTGGAAGGCCGCGGTCTGGTGCGTTGGGAAGATTATCAAACCGCGCCGGTTGACAGCTCCACTCTGGACAGCACCCCGCTCCCAAACGCCACCTTCGGAGACCTGGTCTACCCGCTGGATGACGAACAAAACTTCAGCGCGCTTTCCAAAGACTTTATGGAGTGGGTCTACCGCTCGCAAACCCTGAAGCTCTTCAGCAACGACGCGCTCAAGCTGGTCTCCCAGCCTGGCGAAAGCAGGGAGGCATTTGAGGCGCGCTGCGCGGCTGCCAGCAGCGGCAGTGGCTCGGAAGGCGTGGATAAAATCCGCGAGAAATACGCCAAACTGAAAAAAACCATCGAGGATAAGAAGCTGCGCGAAGAGCTTGAGCTGGAAAGAGACCGGATTGTCTATAATCAACGGCGCAGTGAAGAAGCAATGAAAGGTTTTGAAAACGTCGCGAAACTATTCACCGGACGCAAGAGCAATCTCAGCTCATCCTTAAGCAAACGGCGCATGACCGCCGTGGCTAAGGCTGACGTAGAGGAATCCGAAGAGATGATCCGCAAATACGAAGCCGAGCTGGCAAGCCTGGACGCGAAGATGCAAAGCGAGATTCAGGATTTCACCGCCAAAGGCACCCAGTCGGCGGGCACCATCCGCGAGGTGACGGTCGCTCCACTCAAAAAAGATATTGTCATAGAACTTTTCGGGTTGGCATGGAAGCCGGTTTACGCCTTCAAGAAAGGGAATGAGTGGTTGTTAATCCCGGCAAATGTGTAAGCTTAAGCAGCAGCAAACAGGCTGTCCATCAATGGACAGCCTGTTTTTTGTTCCTCCGCGCTTGAGAGCCGGGAGAGAGTGAAATAATTTGTCTGCTGCGCTAAACGCGGGGCTGTGTTTCAATCTGACGAAGACACCAGTGCTGGCGGGCGCGCATTTGTCTACTGCGCTGGTTTGGCTGAGGAAACCGAACCATACCGGTTTACTTCCAGCGTCCAGGCGCTGCCCGGCTGAGCCCGCAGATACAGGTCGGCATCCTTGGTGTAGAAGGTGTAGGTTTCTCCGCCTGAGCTGAAATAAATGGTATAGCGCTCCTCCTGGGAACCCAGCCGTTGGGTCTCACCCAGGTTAACCGAGGGCCAGTAGGGGTTTAAATCATATCCGGAGGTGCTGAGCGTGTCGATGGGAACCCACTCCAGGCTGGTGTAGCTGCAATAATTCTCGTAAACCTGATAAACACAATCTTGCACCACCTGCCCGATGCCTGTGCCGGTATCCACCGTGTAGGGCTCGCCGCAAACTTCCGTCGCGTCAGCGCGGGGCGTGTCCGAGTCGTAGCGATGTTGCGGGCTGCAGCTCACGATTTGCGCGTTGGATGGAATCGCGCTTTCCCAGTCGCTTTCGTTTACTTGTTGGTATGCCAAAATTTGCAAACTGCGCTGCCAGGCGCTGCCGCTGACAACCGCGCTGACCTGGTCGGTGCGGGTCAGGTTCCTGATAAAGGTGAACATTAACCCACAGAGGGCAAGCAAGCCAAGGATAAGAATAATCACCGCGCCGCGGGAAAGCTTGCGGGGAGGGGTGCTGGGCTGCGAGGGGCTCTGTGATTCAAGAATGCCGCCGCTTTCACGCACCTTGGCGCCCACGCTGATATCGCTGCCGCACTTAGAGCAGGTACGCGCCTCAGCCACGTTGCGCGTGCCGCAGTAGGGGCAGTGCTTATCCGGTCCGCTTTGCGCCATGCGAATCAGGGCTTCGTCCTTGATGAAATCAAAAGTTTCCGGGTCCACCTTGGTGAACTGAACATCCGGAGGTTGGGGAGCTCCGCAGCTGGTACAAGATTTAATCGCGCCGGGGTTTTGGGTCCCACAGTGATCGCAGGTCCAAACCAGTTGGATATAACCAATGATTTTTTGCGCCATGCTTTCTCCTCTCCAGCGCGGGGCTGCCGCGCTTTTCCCTATTATATCAAGCCGCGCTGGCACCGTTTGTTTGTTGTAAGGGGAGCGGTTGAGGCGGGGTGCGCGTCGGGGACGGGCGTTCTTTCAGGCAGGTTCGCAGCGAGGAACTTTCGCGCCCGGCACGCGCTTCGTTGGCCGGCGATGCGCGCGGGCGAAGCCAGAGGCTGCCTCGCGCGATTTGCAGCAGCCAATCCGATTTCACCCGCCCGCGAGAACAGCCGGAATTGGTGGCCCTGGTTTCGGGAGGAATTCAGAAATGAGATACCCTCTGAAAAGAAAAAGCCGCCTTTGCAGGCGGCTGTGAAAAAACAGAAAACCATCAATGGATGCCCATCACCAAAGCGAGCAGCAGCCCGCCGGCAATCACGCTCCCCAGCTGCCCCGCGGTATTGGATCCCATTGCGTGCATCAGGATGAAATTGGAAGGGTCTTCTTCCAATGCCATCTTGGCAGAAAGCCGGCCAGCCATCGGGAAAGCGCTGATCCCACAGGCGCCAACCAAGGGGTTGACCTTGTTGTGGGTGATGAGTGCCATCAGCTTGCCAAACAGCAGCCCGGCCACGGTGTCAATCACAAACGCCAGCAGCCCAAGCGCGAGAATTGCCAGGGTTTTCAGGTTCAGAAAGCTAGCCGCGGTCATCGTTGAACCAATCGCCAGCCCCAAAAACAAGGTGGCAATGTTGATCAGTTCATTTTGCGCCATCTTGCTCAGCCTGTCCACCACCAATGCTTCGCGCAGCAAATTGCCCAGCATCAGGGCGGCCATCAGCGGCGCGGCGTCGGGGGCGACCAAAGCCACCAGCAGCGTCACCATGATCGGGAATACCACCAGCGTCAGGCGCGAGACCGGTTTTGGTGAGTACTCCATGCGGATCAGGCGCTCTTTCCGGGTGGTCATCAATTTCATAATGGGCGGCTGGATGATTGGGATAAGGCTCATGTAAGAATAGGCTGCCACCGCGATCGGGGCGAGAATCTCGGGCGCGAGCTTGCTGCCCACAAAAATCGCGGTCGGTCCGTCAATCGCGCCGATGACGCCGATGGACGCCGCCTGATTAAGTGGAAAACCTAACAACAGGGCCAACATCAGCGTGGCATAGATGCCAAACTGCCCGGCTGCCCCCAAAAGCACCAGACTGGGTTGTGAAAGCAGCGGACTGAAGTCTATCATCGCGCCAACCCCGATAAATATCAACAGCGGGAACAGCTCGGTCTTGATGCCAGCGTCGTAGATGACTTGCATGAAGCCGACTTCGTTGGACATGCCCAGGTTGGCAAGCAAACAACCAAAGCCAATCGGCAGCAGCAGCACCGGTTCGTATTCCTTGACAATCGCCAGGTAAATCAGAACCAGAGCCGCTCCAATCATCACCGCGTTTTGCCAGCCAAAATTCGCGAAACCTTTTCCTAATTCGGTCAACAGGTTAGTCAGGTCCATAAAAGCGTCCTTTAGGCTTCAAAGCGGAAGAGCGGCTGATTGTGACGCACCTGGTCGCCAACGGAAACGAGCACTTCCGCGATGACCCCATCCCTTCCGGCGCGGATGGTGTTCTTCATTTTCATCGCTTCCAAAACCAACAAAGGATCGCCGGATTTCACTTCCGCGCCGGCTTTCGCGTTGATTTCAATGATGACACCCGGCAGCGGCGAGTTCACGTCCCGCCCACCGGGCGCGGCCGGCGCCTGCACTGGTTTGGCCGCCGCGGCTGAGGCGGCCGGCGCGGCTGGCGCGCTGAGGGCCGGAGCCGCCGGGGCCTCTTCCGGCCAAACTTCAAAGACTTCGCCGCCCACTTCTGCTTTTACCGGGCGCGCGCCCAGGTCTTCAATTTTCACTATGTATGTTTTTCCCGCGATGCTGACGTTAATAATCATTTTCTCTGTCCTTTGCCTGGGTTATGAAGTGTCTGTCGCACACGCCCGCTTAACAGCCACTGGCTCTGCGCCCGGCTGGTTCTGAAAGCCGCCTGCTTTTCTACCGCGAGCGCGAATGCCACCGCGGCAGCGGCCGCCTGGGCGGCATAAGTCCGGGGCTCCGCGCTGGCTGGCGTTTCCAAATCATCCGTTTCAGCCTCTTTTTCCGGGCGGTTTGTGAGCCGCACCAGCAGCGCCATGATGCCCCACAACACGATAATCATCAGGAAGACCAGCCCCATGCCGAGGCCGGTGATGGATAAACCTTGCAGCAATGCTTCTGCCATGTCTCACCTGCCCTAGAGCGGCATATTGCCGTGTTTGCGCGGCGCCGCGCTTTCCACTTTGTTCGCCAGCAGTTCCAGCGCTTCAATCAGCTTTTGGCGCGTTTGCGCCGGCTCAATGACTTCATCAATGTATCCGGCATGGGCTGCCGCGTAGGGGTTCAGGTATTTCTGGCGGTATTCCTCTTCCAGGCGCGCCCGCTCCGCGGCTGGGTCTTGCGCGTCCGAGATTTGCTTGCGATGCAGGATGTTAGCCGCGCCTTCCGCGCCCATCACGGCAATTTCGGCGCTGGGCCAGGCGTAAGTGATGTCCGTGCCCAGATATTTGCTGCTCATGACGACATACGCGCCGCCGTAGGCCTTGCGCGTGACCACGCTGACCTTGGGGACGCTGGCCTCGGAGTAGGCGAAGAGCACTTTGGCTCCATGGCGGATTACCCCGCGGTGTTCCTGGTCCACGCCCGGCAGAAACCCGGGAGAATCGACGAAGGTCACAATCGGCAGGTTGAATGCGTCGCAGAAGCGCACCATCCGGCTGATTTTATCTGCCGAGTCGATATCCATCACGCCGGCCATGCTGGCTGGTTCCTGCGAAATAATGCCAACCGGTCTGCCGTCCAGGCGCGCCAGCCCGACAATCGCGTTGGGGGCAAAGCCAGCCTGGATTTCAAGGAAAGAGCCGCGGTCCACGATCTGTTCAATCGCGGTGTGCAGGCTGTAGGGTTCGTTTGGGTTGAGCGGCACCAGCGCGTTCAGGGCTTCGGAACGCCGGGTGGGGCTGTCGGTGCTTTTGACCAGCGGCGCGGAATCAATGTTGTTGGAAGGTAGATAAGCCAGAACCTGCCTGCAAAGCGCCAGAGCGCCGCGCTCGCTGGGGCTCACCAGGTGTGCTGTGCCGCTGATGCCTAAATGCACATCCGCCCCGCCCAGGGATTCAAAGTCCACGTCCTCTCCGGTTACGGTTTTAATCACCTGCGGTCCCGTGAGGAACATGTACGACTGCTTCTGGACCATAATAATCAGGTCGGTGAGCGCGGGGGAATAAGCGGCGCCGCCGGCGCAGGGGCCCAAAATCAGGCTGATTTGGGGTACGACCCCGGAGTATTGGGCATTGCGCCGGAAGATTTCCGCGTAACCGCCGAGGCTCTTCACGCCTTCCTGGATGCGCGCGCCGCCAGAATCAATCATCCCGATGATCGGCGCGCCGCTTTTGGCTGCCAGGTCCATCACGCGGCAGATTTTACGGCTGTGCATCTCGCCCAAGGCGCCGCCCTGCACCGTAAAATCCTGGGCGTAAACGTACACCGGGCGCCCATCCACCTTTCCATAGCCGGTCACCACGCCGTCCCCGAGGGTGGATTCCGCCTGCGGGTCATTCTGCTGCACCACCAGAGCTTCAAGCTCCCTGAAGCTGCCTTCGTCCAGCAGCAGCAGGATGCGCTCGCGCGCGGTGAGGCTGCCTTTGGCGTGCTGCTTATCAATCCGGGCCTGACCTCCGCCTAATTTGGCTTCGGAAAGGGTCTTATTCAGTTGTTCCAAACGGGGATCTACATCAGACATATTGCTCCTTCATAAGAACAAAGTTACCTGGGCTGCCGCGTTTTGGATGAGATTTTTGGCGCAGCCGGATTGGATAATTGTAACATCATCCCTCACCGCCGCGCAGGGTTGAGGCAAAAAAAGCCAGCCCCACCCTCTTGCAGGGGCGAAGCACCCAGAACAAACCCATGCATCCAGCGTTTCTTTTCGCATGGGGATGCTTCGCCCGTATGCCGGGACGCTTGGGTTTGGTCGGCGGCAAGGGTCAATACAAAAAAAAGCGGCATTAAAAACACAGCCGCTTTCAAACAAATCCGGGCAGCGCCGGCGCTCAGGGAATCACCGCGTAATACAATTCTCCGCCGAAAGCCAGGTATACATTCCGGTTGGATCCGACGATAAATGCCGTGACGGACCGCGCGGGCAAACTTCCGCCGCTCGCGCCGGAGCGCAGCACGCGGTTCAGATTTAGGCGTAAGCTGAACTGGTACAGTTCCGCCCGTTCCGCCGCCAGATAATACAGGGAGGGGTCGGGCGGTGGGGAGTAGCTCAGCTGACTGAAGCGCAGCGCGCCAAAATCCAGCGCCCCGCCGTCCATTCCGCTGCGCGCGTCCTGATACACATAGGGGTCCGCGCATTCCACCGTCCCCGTCACATTCGACGCCAAACAATGCGAGCTGTGCCCATCAGCGAACAGCAGAAAAAGCTCATCCCCGCTCACCGCCGCCGAGACGGCTTCTGAAAGCGCAATCGGCTGCTCCTCAAAGTAGGAATCCGGCGGGTTGACATATTCCATATTCGCCCCGCGATAAATCCACAGCGCGTTCTTGACCGGGTCCAGAATAAACAGCCGTCCGGCATCATAAAGCACCGTTCCAATCCTGCCAAAGCCGCCGTCCGGTGGAATCAGCGCGAACGGGCTGGGTTCTTTGCCCACCCCACAGAACAGTCCGTTTCCATTCGCGTCGAGCGCCAGAATAGGCGCGCGGGCCGTGTTGTTAATCGGCACAGAAATCACATCCACCAGCCGCCCAACCTGAATGCCTTGATACAAACCAGGTTTACAGTTGTAGCTCAGGTCGGGAACAAAAGCGCCGTTGGATGGGCTGAGGTGCAGCACGACGCCAGTCGCCCTGTCCAGGAGATAGAGGTCCGTTCCAACCGAAACAATCCGGGAGATATCCAGACCGGTGAGCGCAGAGGCAGCAAAGGCAGGCTTATATGCCAACCTCAATGCGCCGTCCAAAACATCCAGCGCGTTCTGGGCGCGCGCGCGCAAAGCGCGCAGCTCACTGCTCTGACGGTATGCCTCCGCCTGGTCCACCCACGAAAGCGCCTGGTTCCAGGCTTCCCGCTGGGCTTCGGCGCCTTGCATCAGCGGCGCGTTATCAACCGCCGCCTGCGCCTGTGCCAGGAGATACTCATATTGGTTGCCTCTCCCCTGGCTGAAGTAAACCGCGGATAGCAGCCCCACCACCAGCAGCGGCACAAAAATCGCCAGCAGTAGTTTCGTTCCGCGCGGGATTTCAGCGCTCACCGCGCCGCCCTCTCCGGACTGCTTTTTTTCGCCGGTGAGGAAGGCAGCCACCCTCTCACCAAGTTTGTTCATCGAGCCGGCGCCCTCAGCGACCTTGCGAAAGCTGGCCTGGCTGCGCTGTTTTCGCAGCGCTCTTTCAGCGGCGCGGTCGCGCGGCTTTTTTTCAGGGCTTTGCTCGCTGTAATATCTGGCGGTGCGAGGGCGGGTATCTGCCAGGCTTTCTGCGGGCAGCTGGTCCGCGGTGAAAGTGGGTTGCGTATCTTCAAAAATCGGGCTTGCGGCAGGCTGTACGGCGGCAGAGGCTTCCGCCTCGCCATTCCGGGCTTCAGGCTTCGGGGGTGTTGGTTCAGATTCCGCCGGCTGTGGAATGAAACCTCCCGGGGTTGGTTCAAAGCGCGCCTGGTCAACAGCATTCGGGCTGGGGTCAGTTTCGGCGCGCGGATGTCCAGCCGCGTCTTCAGGAACCTGAGCCGGCTCGGGGCTGACTTCAGAAGGCGCGCCCAGTTCGCTGCCATCCTGCGGCGGGGTTTCTTGCGCGGGCGGCGGTTCCCCCTCAAAAGGCGCGCCAGCCGGTTCTTCCGCTAGGGGCATCTCCAGCGGGGTTTGGGCAGGCTCAACCAACATCTCAGCCGCAGTCCAGCGGGCGGTGCCCTCGCCAGGCCGGGCCTGCGCCAGGCCCACTTCGGCGGGCAGGGGTTGGCAGGCATTCAATTCCGCCAGCAGAAGGCTCAATTCCGGCTGGGCGGAGCCGCCGCTTCCAGCCAAAAAGGCTACCGGGAAATGGGTCGAAAAGAGAATAACATCGCCCACATCCAGTTTCTGTTGAAAAAAACGCAGCCGCGGCACCTGGGTCAGGCCCAATCCGCGCGGCTCCAGGTCGGCGTCAAAGAAAAACGCCCGGCTGCCCGGCTTCGCCAACACCACCTGGCTGAGGCCGGCTTGTGCCAGAAACAGGGTCTCGTGATGAATAACACCCAGAGAAAGCTGCGCGCTAACCGGGATATGCTCTGGCGGGAGGCTGAGGTTTTTTTCCGCCAGCGAGGCGTTCAGCGAAAAAGCTGCCGCGCGCATAGCAGAGGTGACTGAGCCGGAGCTTTTATAAAAGCTGGCGCTGGCATTCTCCAACCACTTCCGAAGCTGACTTTCTTCAAAAGGCTCGCCGCTCTGTTGGGACAGGAAAATCAGCAGGCTGTCTTCCTGGCGCCCGCGCACCGCGCGTCTGGGAATATTCGCGCCAAAAAAACCCGGCAGCGCCTGGTTGGCAGTATTTGTTAGCTCAAGATGATATTTCATGAACCGCCCCGATGGCTAAAATGGTCCAAACCAAGTACATTATACATTACCCGCGACTGCCAAAAGGTATAATCACGCTATGGAATTTTCGTGCGCGCGCGTCATCGCCGATTGGGATGCGTTTGCATCGGAATGGGACCAGCTCTTCTCTCGAAGCCACATGCAGGTCCCTTTTCTGCGTTTCGGCTATCTGCGAGCCTGGTGGCAGACCCTGGGCGGCGCCGAATGGCAGCCCGAAAGCAGCGCCCTGCGCATCATCACCGCCCGCGAGCAAGGCGAGCTGGTTGGTATCGCGCCTTTGTTTCTCTGCGAAAAACCGGGCTGGCAGCCTGCCCTACGCCTGATTGGGTCTGTGGAAGTTTCAGATTACCTGGACGTCCTCGCCCCCGCGGAAGCTCTGGATGAATTCCTGGAAGGCTTGCTGGCTTTTTTGCGCGAAGACCCGGAACTGAGCGTTTATCCTTTGGATTTGCTCAACCTGCGTGAAGATTCCCAAACCCTCCAGGCATTGCCGCGCGCCGCCGGGCGAAACGGCTATGCCTTCTCCGAAGAACGCCTGCAGCCCTCCCCCTACATCGCCCTGACCGAAAGCTGGGAAACCTACCTGGCTGGACTGAGCAAGAAACAGCGCCACGAAATCCGGCGCAAGCTGCGCAACGCGGAAAACCGCCACCAGACGGAATGGTACGTAGTGCAAGACGAGGCGCGCCTGGAAGAAGAAACAGACGATTTTTTGGCGATGATGCGTCAGGACCCAGGCAAAGCAGCCTTTTTGAACCCCGCGATGCGCGAACATCTCCAGGCAAGCGCGCGCTTCGCCTTTGAGCAAGGGCAGCTGCAGCTTTCATTTCTGACCTTTGAGGGGCATAAGGCCGCAGCCTATTTCAGTTTCTCCGAGGGCGGCAAGCTGTGGGTCTATAATTCCGCCTGGGAATCTGCCTACGCGCCCTGTTCCCCGGGATGGGTGCTGCTGGCAAAAGTCATCCAGTGGGCAATTGAGCACAACCTGCGCGAAGTGGATATGATGCGCGGGAATGAAGACTACAAGTACAAATTCGGGGCGGTCAATCGCTACGTCACGCGCGTTGTGTGCCTGCCAAACCCTCAGCTGTAGTTCTTACGGAAATCTAACACCTTCCCCAACCCGCGGCGCTTGAATTTAGCGCGCGCTGTGGTATTATTAACGGCGTTATTTTAGCACTCTCGCGTTGAGAGTGCTAAATAAATAAGATGATGATGAAAACGGAACTTACTGAACGCCAAAAATTATTGCTCTCGCTGATTGTGCACGAGCATACCCGCACCGCGCAGCCTGTCGGCTCAAAAACGCTGGTCGAGCAGTTCTCCCTTCCAATCAGCTCCGCAACCATCCGGAATGAGATGACCGTGCTGACCGAGTTGGGCTATCTGCGCCAACCGCACACTTCAGCCGGGCGGGTTCCGACCGAAGAAGGTTACCGCTTTTTCGTCAGCAACCTGGCGCAGCATACCATCCTGCCCGCGCCGATGCGCAACACCATCGCGCACCAGTTCTACCAGGCACAACAAGACCTTGACGGTTGGCTGCGCCTGGCTGCCTCGGTGCTTGCCAACCAATCTCAGGCTGCTTCCATTGTCACCGCGCCGCATACCGAAAACACAACCTTCAAACACCTGGAGTTGATTTCCACCCGCGCCGCGCAGGTACTGATGGTGCTGGTCTTGGTGGGGGGCGAGATACGGCAGCAAATCCTCTCCCTGAACGACAATACCTCCCAGGAGGCATTATCCGCGCTGGCTGCGCGCATCAACGAACACTGCGCCAACTGCTCCATAGACCAAATCAACCGCATGGACCTTTTGCTCGACCCACCAGGCGGGCAGGTGTTGGAGGCTGTGCGTCAGCAGATGCGGCTCTCGCAAAATTTGGTCAGCGGAGAAATTTACCTGGACGGAATGACGAACGTACTCGCCGAACCAGAATTCGCAGATACGGAGCAAGCCCGCTCCGCGCTTTCCCTGCTGGAAGAGCGCAGCAAGCTGGACGACCTGCTCTCCCGCACAATCCTCGGCAACGAAATTGGCGGCGTCCATGTCCTCATCGGCGGCGAAGGCACCTGGGAGGAACTGCGTCAATGTTCGGTCATCCTGACCCGCTACGGAATACCCAACCAACTGACCGGCACGGTGGGCGTCCTGGGTCCCATGCGCATGCCTTACGGCCGTACTATCTCCACGGTGCGCTTTGTGGCTGGGTTACTTTCAGACCTGGTGGCAGAAAACCTGATTGGATAAACACTACCGCGCTGCGCGCGAATATGAACGAGGAACGCTATGACAGATTCAAAAAAGAAAATTAATGAAAACAGAGACAACCTGGAAAACTCTGGCGGGCAAGCCACATCTCAGACCGTGCCAGGCGAGAGCGAACTGGAAGCGCTGCAAAGCGAGTGTGAAAGCCTGAAAGCCCAGTCCGCGGAATATCTGGACAGTTTGCAGCGCGAACGCGCCAGCTTCGCCAACTACCGGAAACGCGTGGACCAGGATAATCATCTGGTTTACGATAACGCCCTGGCGGATCTCATCAAAATCTTCCTGCCGGTGGTGGACGACCTGGAACGGGCGCTGAAGAACAAACCGTCCGACCCGGAGGCTGAACCCTGGATCAGCGGTATCGCGCTCATCCTGCAAAAACTGATGAAAACCCTGGACGCGAAGGGCGTGAGCGCGCTGGATGTGCAGCCCGGGGACGATTTCGACCCCACCTTTCAGGAAGCCGTAACCCACGAAGAAGACCCGGAGTATAGGGATAGTCAGGTAATTGAGGTTGTTCAGACCGGCTACAAACTTAAAGATCGTGTAATCAGGCCCGCTCTGGTGCGGGTAGCAAAATAGGAGCTTTCATGTCTAGGATTATCGGTATCGATTTAGGTACAACCAACTCCGTCGCCGCGGTGATGATGGGCGGCGAACCTGTTGTCATTCCTTCCGCGGAAGGCGAAAGACTGGTGCCTTCCGTTGTGGCGGTGAATAAAAACGGCGAGCGGCTGGTGGGGCGCGTGGCGCGCAACCAGGCTATCATCAACCCGGAAAACACCATATTCTCCATCAAACGTTTCATGGGGCGCCGATATGACGACCCGGAAGTTCAGCGCGCCAAAGGCCGCATTCCCTACAAAATCACCAAAGCCCCCAATGGCGACCTGCGCGTCGTACTGGGTGATAAGGAATACACACCGCCCGAAATTTCCGCGATGATTTTGGCAAAAATCAAACACGACGCCGAAGCCTTCCTGAACGAACCGGTTACCCAGGCAGTTATCACCGTGCCCGCGTATTTCAATGACGCCCAGCGCAACGCCACCAAAGACGCCGGTAAAATCGCGGGTTTGGAAGTGCTGCGTATCATCAACGAACCGACCGCGTCTGCCCTGGCCTACGGGCTGGACAAACGCAAAAACGAAACCATTGCCGTGTACGACCTGGGCGGCGGCACCTTCGATATCTCCGTTTTGGAGGTCGGCGACGGGCTGTTCCAGGTGAAGTCCACCAGTGGGGATACCTTCCTGGGCGGAGATGACTTTGACCAGCGCGTCATGGACTACCTCGCGGACGAATTCAAGAAAGCCAACAACATAGACCTGCGTCAAGACCGTCAGGCTCTGCAGCGCCTCAAGGAAGCCGCTGAAAAAGCCAAGATAGAACTTTCCACAACCATGCAGGCGGAAATTAACCTGCCCTACATCACCGCGGACGCTGCCGGGCCCAAACACCTGGTCACCACACTCACCCGCGCCAAGCTGGAGCAGCTGACAGACGATTTGGTGGAACGCTCCATGAAGCCGGTGGGGCAGGCGCTCTCCGACGCGAACTTCCGCAGCACCGACATCAATGAAGTGGTGTTGGTGGGCGGCATGACCCGCATGCCAGCCGTGCAGGAAGCAGTCCGCAAGCAGTTTAGCAAAGACCCCCACAAGGGCGTCAACCCGGATGAGGTTGTCGCGATAGGCGCGGCAATCCAGGCTGGCGTGTTGGGCGGCGAAGTCAAGGACATCCTCCTGTTGGACGTGACCCCGCTCACCCTTTCGATTGAAACCCTGGGCGGGATAGCCACCCCGTTGATTAAGCGCAACACCACCATCCCCACGCGCGAATCGCAGGTTTTCTCTACGGCCTCCGACAGCCAAACCCAGGTGGAAATTCACGTGCTGCAGGGCGAGCGCCCCATGGCAGCTGATAACAAGTCTCTTGGCAAGTTTTCATTGGACGGCATCCCGCCGGCGCCGCGTGGCGTGCCTCAAATTGAGGTCGTTTTTGATATCAACGCCAACGGCATCCTGGAAGTGACCGCCAAAGACCGCGCCACCGGGCGCAGCCAGAACATCACCATCACCGCCTCTTCCGGCCTGAGCGAAGCGGAAGTGGAAAAAATGCGCCGCGAGGCTGAAGTTCACGCCGAAGAAGACCAGAAACGCCGCGACCTCATTGAAGCGCGCAATACCGCCGACAACGCGGTCTACAGCTCCGAAAAGACCCTGCGCGACCTGGGCGAAAAAGTGCCCGCGGAAATCAAAGCAAACGTGGAAGCCGCGGTTGCAAAGGTCAAAGCCGCGCGCGAACTAGACAACCCCGAAGAAATCAACCGCGAGGTGGAAGCTTTGATGCAAGCCCTGCAGCAGGTTGGTCAGGCGGCGTATTCCCAGGAGCCCCCGCAGGATGAGACTCCGCAGGGTGGTTCCGAACAGACCCCGCCCGAGGATGGCGACGTGGTCGATGGGGACTTCAAACAGGCATAAACGCTGACATTTACCAGCCAACACCCGAAGGCGCTTCGGGTTCCGCGGGTGTTGGCTGTTGATAGCATGGTACTCTGAATAATATGGGAAACAAACGAGATTACTACGAGGTGCTTGGCATCCCTAAAACTGCCAGCCAGGATGAGATTAAAAACGCGTTTCGCGCCCTGGCAAGGCAGTACCACCCGGACGTCAACAAAGCGCACGACGCCGAGGAGAAATTCAAGGAAATCAACGAGGCTTACGGCGTCCTCAGCGACGCCGAAAAGCGCGCCGCCTACGACCGCTTCGGTCCGGAAGGCGTGAACTACCAGGGCATGCCCGATTTCAGCAGCATGGACCTTTCCGATATTCTGGAAGGCTTGTTTGGTTTCGGCGGCTTTTCGGGCATGGGCGGTTCCGCGCGGCGTTCTCGCAACGCACCCCGGCGCGGCGCGGACCTCAGCTCGCGCGTGCGCCTGACCTTTGAGGAAGCCGTGTTTGGCGTGGAAAAAGAAATTGAAATCACGCGGGATGAAAAATGCTCCACCTGCGGCGGCACTGGCGTGGAACCAGGCAAAAAAGCGGTCACCTGCGGCACCTGCAAGGGGCAGGGTGAAGTTCGTCAGGTACACCAGACTTTTTTGGGCTCCATGGTCCAGGTTGGTCCCTGCCCGGTTTGCGGCGGGCGCGGGGAAATCATCGAGGACCCCTGCCATACCTGCCGCGGCAGCGGGCTGGAGCGGCGAACCGTCAAACGGAAAATTTTAATTCCAGCCGGCGTGGATAACGGCAACCAGGTGCGCGTCATCGGGGAAGGGCAGCCCGGTATCAACGGCGGCCCCAACGGCAATTTCTATCTTGAATTGGAGGTGCAGCCGCATCGCTTCTTCAGGCGCTCAGGCACCGACTTGCTACTGGACCTGGATATCAACATAGCTCAGGCAGCCTTGGGCGATGAAATCAGCATCCCAACCCTGGAAGGCAGCGAAAAACTACGCATTCCGCCCGGAACGCAGCCGGGCAAGGTCTTCAAGCTCAAAGATAAGGGCATCCCGCTGGTTAACCGTCAGGGCAGCCGCGGCAACCAATTGGTGACCGTGAATGTGCAAATCCCGACCCAACTGAACGCCGAACAAAAGCAGCTGCTGGAGAGCCTGGGCAAGACCATGGGCTCGGAGATAAAAATCCAGGAACGCAGCTTTTTGGACAAGCTGAAGGACGTGCTCGGTGGCTGATGCAAAAAAGGTCTGGACAGAAGTCTCTCTGACCTGCAGCGGCGAATTGGCGGAAGCGGTCGCGGAGGTCTTCGCGCGCTTCTCCCCTGATGGGGTGGTATTGGATAACGTCACCCGTTACGACTCGGAGAGGCACGAACACATCCCCACCGGCATGGTGCGCGTCGCCGCGTATTTGCCGCAGGATGAGGACCTGGAAAGCAAAAAACGCAGCCTGGAAGAAGCCCTCTGGTATATGGGGAAAATCGTGCCCCTGCCCGGGCCGGAATTCATCAGTATCGAAGACCAGGATTGGATGACCGTTTGGAAGCAAAACTACCAGCCGCTGCGAATTGGGAAACACTGGCTCATCTTGCCCGCCTGGTTGGACCTTCCTGAGGGAGAAACGCGGCGCGTGGTGCGCATCGACCCGGCCATGGCCTTTGGCACCGGCACGCACCCTTCCACCCAACTGTGCCTGCTTGCCGTCGAAGAGTATCCCTGTACGGGGCAGCCGGTAATTGACCTGGGCTGCGGCTCGGGTATCCTCAGCATTGCCGCGCTCAAAGCCGGCGCGTCCCACGCTCTGGCGGTGGATATTGATGAACTCGCGGTGCAGGCAACGCTTGCCAACGCGCGTCTCAACCACTCCGAAAGCCAGATTGAAGCCGCGCAGGGTTCACTGTCAGAAATTCTGGCGGGCGAGTATTCCCTAAAACAGGCGCCGCTGGTGCTCGCCAATATCCTCGCGCCCGTGCTCATCCGCCTCTTTCATGAAGGGCTCGCGGACCTGGTGGCTCCTGGCGGTAAGCTGGTTCTGGCCGGGATTCTTGAAAACCAGGCCGAGGATGTTCTCTCGGCGGCAAAAGCCAGGGGATTAACCCTCGTCACAAAATATCAGCAGGAGGATTGGGTGGCGCTGGTTGTCGCTTAAGCATGCCTGATGTGCCCCTTCAGATTGTCCGTTCCCCAAAAAGCCAGGGGAACGGTTTGCTTTAAGCCTGTAATGATTTATACTTATAGAGAGCAGAAAGGAGCCCTATGGCAGTCATTACAATGTCGCGTGAGATTGGCACAGGCGGCGGATTAATCAGCCAGATGGTCACAAATTCGTTGAATTACCGCCTGGTAGATAAACAACTCATTGGGAACGTGCTGGAACAATTCGGGATACTCAGCCTGAATAAAGTTTATGACACCACGCACAATATCTGGTCCCTGTTTGACAGCGACTATCGCGACCTGATTAAGCAGCTGAATAAGACTCTCCTCGCGTTTGCCAAGCTGGATAAAACTGTCATCATCGGTCGCGGCGGGTTCCTCGTTCTCCAGGATTATCAGAACGTACTTCATGTGCTCTTGCGCGCCCCGCTGGAACACCGCATCCGCAACGCGATGCAGACCGAACAAATCCCCGATATTCTGGAAGCCGAAAAAGTTGTGCGCCACAGTGACGAAGTGCGGGAAAGTTTTCTGCAGACCTTTCATAACGTCAGCGCGAACTCAGCTCAGTTCTTCTCGCTGGTCATCGATACCAGCCGCGTTCCGCTGCACCTGGCAGCCCGCTGGATTATGGAAGCCGCGAAAGAGATTGACCGGCAATCCATTCCACCGGAGCGCAACTCACTGAATGCCGAGGTTGACCCCGTGCTCCTGAAAACCGTGCGGGAAGTGTTGAAAATTCAGGACTGATTCAAACTGCTCAGAAAAAGACCAGAAAGCGCAGGAGCGCGCCAAACAGTATTCCCAACAGCATACTCAACATCGTCCCTAAAATGAAGTATTCTGTTATTTCGCGGTTTTCCAGCTGTTTAAAACGCGCCAGCGTCTTGAGCGTGCCAAGTAAACCCAGACCGGCATAAATCCCCGAAATCATAAAAACGCCAATCAGCAGCCGTTCCAGGTAGCCGATGTACATACCCGTGCTCGCCTCAGGGAGCGCAGCGTTCTTCGCTTCCGCTGCCGCGGGCAGTTCCTGGGCGCCGCCGCTGGCTTGTTCCTCCGTGGGCTTCTTCAGGCTCTCAAACGGACGCAGCCGGAGTGAACCCAGGATGTTTTTGACCAGATGCCCGCTCACCCACACCAGCCCGATGACGCACATCGCGCCCAGCATAAGTTTATTCGAAAGGCTGAGCGGCAGGCTGTGCTGCGCGAAAGAAACCGCCAGACCCACCAACGGCACAGGCGCGGCAGCCAGCCCGAAAGCCAGCAGGATGAGATAGATACCCACGAAATGCAGCATCTGGTCCAGGATGAAGACCCACGTGCCCGGAATTTTCCACAGGAACTTAGTCCGGTCAATCAGGTAATGCGCCGCGGAAACACAAACCACTGCCAACAGGTAGCGCCAGCCCCACAAGCCCCCCAAAACCAGGAGCGCCGTACTGAGCGCCAGGTGCACCAGGCTGTGCCAAAATACCCCGCTGTTCCAGAGGCTGCCGGGCTTATTCCGCTTCTGTTTGAGGGCAATCAGAGAAGCCGGCTGCAAGATAAAATCTGCGACTAAATGGGCAAGGATCAGGACTGCCAGGGGTCTTATCATCTTCCCTCCACAAACAAAACCGGATTATGCCGGCATAATCAGACGCGCTTCATTTCGCGCCGCAAAAACGACCGATTAAAAAGAGAAAGGCTTCTTCCGCGTCGCGCACCAGTTGGTAATCCCCTCTTCTCAGCAGCTTGCTGAAGTTGGCAATCGCGTTTTCCGCCTCGATATTTTCCTGCGCTTTGCCTTCCAGCGCGCGATACAGGCGCAAATTGTCCCAATCGGGGTGCGCTTCCTTCAGCGCGACTGCCTGCTGCTGCAGTTCCGTGCGCGCTTGAACCCGGCTCATCATGTAATACAGAAAATGCTGCAAAACCTGATTTTCCATCGGGTTCCCGCTGACCACGACAGCATAGCGGAAGCGGGAACGCTTTTGCCGGGCAAAAAGCTCGCCATCCGCCTTGCCCTTCAGCTTCGCCAGCGCTTCCGCCGCATACCAGATGGCCGCTCCGTTTACCAGTTCGGCGTTGGCGCTCTCATTCAACTCCACGCTGCCCACGCCTATCCCGACATAGAAAGGCAGCCCCCGCGCGGTAGAGAGGGCGTAGAGTGTTTTATACGCCCTGAAGCCCGCCTCCGGATTTATCAGAACGCCAAACAGTTCGTCTCCCGCCCGAACAGTGAAAGGCGTTTGCAGCTCGCCGGCAAAGCGCGTGTTCAGCTCGCGCGCCACGTCCGGCAGGAACTGCGCCTGATGACTGCTGCGGGAACCGATCAGGTCCGCGTTGATACAAAAAGCGTGCGGGTTGGTTTGCGTGTTCTCCATAGGGCTGCGAGCATTCCTGGCTGACGTTACTATACTACCTGATTATCGGGTATTTGTCAATAATACCGGCGTTTCAGCCAGTTATCATGATAAAAGGCAGCCGCGCCCGGTCAGTTTTTGCCTGACGCCTGCCCGTTATCCCGGTATTATCCGGGTCTGGCGGAAAAGCGGGCAGTCACTATGGAGCGCGAAGAATACAAGCCCTGCGCGGGCTGGCAGAGGTTCAGGGCTACGCGTCCGGGCTCTTCGCCTCTGTTTCTTCGCTCCCGATGCCGAGCGCTTTCCATTTTTGCGCGTCCATGCGCAAGCGGTGCGGCTCCCCTCCGCGCATGTGCAGCGCGTCAAAGCCTTCCGGTTTGATATTCATATAGTCGCCCTTGAGCAGGCCCAACACGCCTTCCTGCAAGTCCGTTTCCTTCGGCTTATAGGGGTCTGTCAGGCTCTTATCGGGCGGCTGATAATCCTGCGGCTCGGAATAGGCGCTGATATATCCCTCAAAGTTGCGCAGCACCACCTTATCCGGCGAGCTGGAGAGCACGTAATTGGGCATGACCGGGATTTTCCCACCGCCGCCGGGTGCGTCCACCACATAGGTCGGCACGGTGAAGCCGGAGGTGTGCCCGCGCAGCGCTTCGATAATTTCCAGACCTTTGGAGACCGGCGTGCGGAAGTGCCCGGCGCCTTCCACCAGGTCGCACTGGTAGATATAGTAGGGGCGCACGCGGATGCGCGCCAGGTCTTGCACCAGCCGGCGCATAAGATAGGGGTCGTCATTCACGCCCGCCAGCAGCACGGATTGGTTCCCAAGCGGAATGCCAGCCCGACTGAGCCGGTCGCAAGCTTCAGCCAGTTCGGCGGTTATCTCGTTGGGATGGTTGACGTGGATATTCAGCCACAGCGGGTGATACTTTTCGAGCAGCTCGGTCAGCTGCGTGGTGACGCGCTGAGGCAGAAACACGGGCACGCGTGAGCCGATGCGAATGATTTCCACATGCGGGATTTCCCGCAGGGAGCTCAGCACGCGTTCCAGATGGTCGGGCGAGAGGGTCAGCGGGTCTCCGCCGGAGATAAGCACGTCGCGGATTTGGGGGGTGCGCCGGATGTAAACAATCTGGGCTTCAAAATCGCGCATAAAGCCCTGGCGGGGGTCGCCTACCAGTCGTCCGCGGGTGCAATAGCGGCAGTACGTGGCGCACTGGTTGGTAATCAACATCAAGACGCGGTCCGGGTAGCGGTGAACCAGCCCGGGGACCGGGCTGTGCATATCCTCCGCCAGCGAGTCTTCCATCATGCCGGTAAAGCTTTGCATTTCCCGGGCGGTAGGGACGACCTGGCGGCGGATGGGGTCAAAGGGGTTATTGGGGTCAATCAGGGAAGCGAAATAAGGGGTCACCTCCACGCGGAACAGCCCGGAAGAAGAAAGCGCCTCTTTTTCGCTGGGAGTAAGCGGAAAGAGCGCCTCAAAATCCTCGATGGTGTTGAGCCGATGGGTGAGCTGCCAGCGCCAGTCGTTCCATTTCTCATCAGGGATGTGCTGATACGCCGGGGCGCGTTTGGATGGAAACGGGGAATTGCTCATGAACCCTCCTTGGACGGAATCATCGGGTTAATTGTAACGCAAAAGGGGATTGGCTGGAAAATAATGGGGTACGCCTGCCGAGGGTCGAACCTGCTGGCCTGCCAGGAGGTCTCTTTGAATCGGCGCAGACGGATTGGGTTTGAGTTCCAACCGACCTGAAATCCATTTTGATTCCTTCAACAAAAAAGAAAACGCGCCCGGCTGAGCGCGCGTGAGGTTCCTGAATTGCCAGCTAATGCCCGGGGATTTTCTGAGAAAAAGGCTATTTCACAACCCTGCCTGCCGGCCGCGCCCTAACCCTCGGGGTCGGGGGCGGTTTCCGGAATGCGCAGCTGGTAACCGACCGAACGCACCGTAAGGATATACTCGGGTTGGCGAGGGTTATCCTCCAGCGCCTGCCGCAGCCAGCTGATATGCACATCCAGGGTTCGGGTGTCACCAGTGTAGTCAGTTTCCCAAACCTTTTGGAAGAGCTCCTCCCGCCGATGCACTTTATTGGGCTCCTCCATCATATACATTAGAATTCTGGTAAGGCGCGGGGTCAGATGCGCTTCCCTGCCGTTGCACGAGACCATATTGGAGCGGGTGTTGAGCTGCAGCGGACCCAGGCTGATGAGATGGCGCTGCCCCACCGCCTGAAAGGTGCGCACGCGATTGACCAGCTTCTGCACCGTAAAGGGCAGCTCAAGCACAACGTTGGCTTCGGGGGCGGGCACGGCAGCCTCGCCCTTGTCCACGATGAGGATAATCGGACATTCCGGCAGGATGCTTCGAAAGCGGCTGGTGATGCGCAGGCTGTTGGTGCGCAATGAAGCCGCGTTGATGATTATCACCCTCGGAGACAGCCTTGAAAGGAGCGCGATGCCTTTCGCTCCGCTTTCCGCCATATGCACATCATATCCTTTCCGTTTCAGGTCAGGGGCGAAGGCGAAGTTGTTTTTTCGTTTTCCTTCGATGCACAGAATAGAAACCCGGGAGTTGTCCAGCAACGTTTCCTCTATCCCTTTAAATCCGCCCGCAAAATCGGCCGCACTAATTTCGACGATAATTAATCTGATAATGTTTTCCTGTCAGCCGCCTTCCGCTGACCCATTATCAGAAAACACCATAACCATTTTCTGAACAAGACTGTTAAAAGTATTATAGCCCAAACCCGTCAAATCAAGTAGATGAAAATGGTCATTTTGAGTATGGGCAGCTAATAGGTTCTCGCAGGTAATGCCCCACTCTCAAACGCCGCCGGTCAAATGCGGCAATACGTGGTGGATTTCCGCTCACAAAAAACCACGAGCCTGCCTGACCGGCGCAAACGCGCGTAATCGCGGACCGATTCAGGTCTGGGCTGCCCACCGGCATTGAAAGCAGGTGCCCGGCGTGATAAAATCAACTTAAAGGTGCGGTCGAAAATTTGCCGAACGGTAGGTTGTGATGAAAAAAATGCGAGAATGCCTGATTTCAAGTGTACGGGTGAGCCTGATAAACCAGGATAGAATCGTGGTGCTCAAAGAGAAGGAAAGCGAACGCTACCTGCCTATTTGGATTGGGTTGTACGAGTTTGAGGCAATTACCATCGTGCTTCACAAAATTGAAACAGCTCGCCCGCTGACCCACGACCTGATGAAAAACCTGTTTGGCATCCTGGATGCGCGCCTGCTGTCCGTCGAAATCACCGCCCTGGAATCCGACACCTTTTTTGCCAACCTGGTGATAGAGCAGGGTGGAACCCAAAAACGCCTGGACTGCCGCCCATCCGACGCGATTGCGCTCGTCGTCCGCACCGGCGTCCCAATTTTCGTGGATGAGGACGTGCTCGAACGCGCCTCGGTGACCCCCGAGGAAGAGGTGCACCCCGAGGATATCGAATCAGAAACATCCGGGGAGCCTGCTGGCAGCCTTTCGGTATTTGAAGACTTTTTCAGCAAACTTGACCATGAAGATTCGGATGAACAGGACGCCAAGAGCGCGGACGATGATCCCGACCTTGCTCCCTGACCGGGTTTCACCCTTCCCACAGTCAGGTTCAAGACAGGCAGAGATTTGGAGTGCGAATGAGCGATCAAGAATATGACTCCTCAAACGTCGGGGATACCGGCGTAAGCCAGCTTTATGACCGCAGTATGGAAGAAGCCTTGATTGGCGCGGTCCTGATCACGCCGATTGTCTTCCTGGACGTGTCCACGCTGCTAAAGGCGGAGGATTTTTATTACCGCAGCAACCAATGGATTTGGACAGCGTTTCAGAGCCTGTACTCCAGCGACCCTAACTTTGATTTGCTCACGGTGAAGCAGGAGCTTGAAGCTCAGGGACACTTGGAAGACGTCGGCGGCGTGGAATACCTGGCAAGCCTGACCAATCAGGTGCCTTCCTCGCTGCACGCAGAAGCCTACGCGCGTAACATTAACGCGCTGGCAACCCGCCGCAGGCTGCTGGCTTCCGCTAACGAAATCGCGAAGCTGGCGCATCGCAAGGATATTACCCTCGAAACGGTGGTCGACCAGGCGGAAGAAGCGATTTTCGGGGTCAGTCAGGACCGGGAAAAGCACGACCTCGTTCCAATCAGCAGCGTCGCGCGCAATTATTTTGAACGTTTGTCAGAAATGAGCGAGAAGGCCGGAGAGTTTTCCGGGCTGGAGACAGGGTTAAGGTCTATCGACAAGGCCCTGGACGGTATGCAGAAGTCGGATTTCATTCTCGTGGCTGGGCGTCCTGGTCAGGGAAAGACCGGCTTTCTGATTGGGATTGCCAAACATGTCGGGCTGCAGCTCAAACGAAATGTGGCGATATTCTCGCTGGAAATGTCGGCGGAACAGCTGCTGCAGCGCTTGTTGGCTCAGGCGACGGATATCGACTCCCAAAAACTGCGCTCCGCCAGGCTTTCGGATGAGGAAATGAACCGCACCCTCAGGGCTCTCGAAGTGCTGGCGGAAGCGAATATTTTTATTGACGACACCCCCGCCATCACCCCGCTGCAAATGCACACAAAATGCCGCCGGCTGCAAATGGAATATGGGTTGGACCTGGTGATTGTTGATTATTTGCAATTAATGTCCGCGGATACCAAGACCGATAACCGCGTGCAGGAGGTCTCCTATATCTCGCGCTATCTTAAGGTGTTGGCGCGCAAATTGAAGGTGCCGGTTCTCGCCGCGGCGCAGCTTTCGCGGGCAGTGGAATCGCGCCCCGATCGGCAGCCGGTGCTCTCCGACCTGCGCGAATCGGGCAGCCTGGAGCAGGACGCGGATGTCGTTATGTTCATCAATCAGCCCAACTCGGAAGAAAACAGCCCGCTGCACACGAAAGCCCGCCTGGCAATTGCCAAGCACCGCAACGGCCCGACCAATCCGGGTATTGAATTGATTTTCCTGAAGCGGCTGGCTATGTTCCGGGACCAGTACTACGGTCCCGTGCCGGAATAAGCGTGCCCGGAATGAACGTTCCTTCATCTGCCGGCGGATTTGGAACCGAACACGACACTGCCTGGTATCTGCCCGCGGACCTGCTGGAACGCGCCGCGGAAAGCGCCCTGCCGGCGAACGGGCTCCTCGCGGTTCTGGCTTTTTTTCGTCTTCTGGGCAGCCCCGAAGATGGAAGCCAGGCTGTCCGCGCCGAAGTTCTCGAAGAAGCATTAAACGCCTTGTTTGGTCTGGATAACACGCGGGTTCAATCCGCGGTGGAAGAGGCTCTTGGCGCGGGTTTTCTGATTGTTTTTGAGGATGTCTTCCTACCCGGAACCCCGCGTGGGAGAGACCTGTTTGACCAATTGCAAAGCGGCCTGCTAAGCCCCGGACAGGTCAGGCTCGTAAGTCAGGCGCCCCTCCCGGAACGGCCGAATATTTTCCGCTTATACGAAGCGAATATTGGCCCACTGACGCCGATGATGGCGGACATGCTGAAAGCTGACGCGCTGGAATATCCCGCCCAGTGGATTGAAGAGGCAGTCAGCGAGGCCGTGGAACGCAATATCCGCAATTGGCGCTACGTGCGCGCGATTTTGAAGACCTGGAAGGAAAAAGGACGTGAAGAACGACCAAAACAAACTGAAGGATACCTTGAAAAATATCGAAGACTCTATCAAGAGCAGCGCCGCGGACGAAAAGACGACTGACCCGGTTCAGACTTCCCGAAACCCGGACCTCAAAGGGGATCCGGATTGTCCATACTGCCACGGACTGGGCTTTGTGGGCAAGGATGTTCCTTTTGGTCATCCTGAATTCGGCAAATTATCTGTATGCGTCTGCAGAACGCCCGAATTGATTGAGGCGCGGCAAAAACAGTTATACGAACTCAGCAACCTCGGCGCGCTGCAAGAAAAACGCTTTTCCAATTTTCAGAAGCGCGGACGGGTTGGCTTGGCGGCGCAGCAAGCTGATTCCCTGGAACAGGCATACAACACCTCGCAGCACTTTTCTGGCACGCTGCAGGGTTGGCTGCTGCTGCTGGGCCGCTACGGCTGCGGAAAAACCCACCTGGCAGCCGCGATTGCCAACCAGGCAGTTACCATTGGCATAGAAACCATCTTTTTAACCGTGCCCGACCTGCTGGATTGGCTGCGTTTCGCTTATTCCGAAAGCGGCGCGGATACGTTTGAAGAACGCTTTGAAAGGATTCGGAATGTAACCCTCCTGGTATTGGACGATTTTGGCACGCAAAACGCCACAGCCTGGGCGCAGGAAAAAATGTTCCAAATCCTCAATTATCGTTATATCAACCACCTGGCAACGGTGATTACCAGCAACAATTCGCTGAGCAGCTTTGACGGTCGAATCCGCTCCCGCCTGATGGACCCCGAAGTGGTCACCCGCGTCGAAATCCTGGCGACCGACTACCGCAACCCGGTTGATGACATCGGTCACCCCGAACTTTCCAGCCTGAATCTGCACGCGCGTAAAACCTTTGAGAGCTTCAGCCTGCGCCGCGATGAAGCCATACCCTCCACGGACCGCGCCACGCTCAAAGACGCACTTGAAACCGCCCGGGATTTTGCCCGCAACCCACAAGGTTGGCTGGTATTCATCGGTCCTTACGGCTGCGGCAAGACGCACCTGGCAGCCGCTATCGGTAACTATCACGCCCAGCTGGGCAACCCGCCGCTGATGGTGGTCGTGCCGGATTTGCTGGACCATTTGCGCGCCGCGTTCGCGCCCAACAGCCCGGTCAGCATGGACCAGCGTTTTGAAGAAATCCGCAGCGCGCGGCTGTTAATCCTGGATGACCTTGGCACTCAATCGGCGACGCCCTGGGCGCGCGAGAAAATCTATCAGCTGTTCAATTACCGGTATAACGCGGAGCTGCCCACCGTCATCACCACGGTGAGCGCGCCGGGAGAGATGGACCCGCGCCTGCAAAGCCGTTTGTCTGATGCCCGCCTGTGCAAGATTGTCATCATGAGCGCCCCCAGTTACAGCGGCGGCAAAGGGCAGAGCGGCCGCACGCCCCGATAAGCGTTTTTCGGGGGCGGTTAGCCCGGCCTAATCCGGATTCGGGGAATGGGCTTGAGGCTCCGGTCTATTGAGGGGGTATGACCAGCCTGCTCCGGAACTTGAGTGAATTTACTCCTGTGCCCTTCAGCCGTACACACCCCGCCCCTCGACTTGGCGAACGTCTTGACTCCGTCTCCGGCTGGCACAGAGGCAAGCTGCCGCGCTTCGCTCGCAGCGGCGCTCGCCTGGTCATCCCGAGTGCAAACAAAGGATCTCTCTTTTTTTCCATGGCTTGAACCAGGCAAACTTTCCACGATTGTTCACTGGTACAGGCGAAGCATCCCAAACAAGCGCGTCCGATAAGCAGCAGTGTTCTGATTGGGATGCTTCGCCCCTGCGCCGGATCGAAATCCATTCGTCACCCCGATAAGCTCTTTGGCTGTGTTTTCTACAAGCCCCCTGCCCGTTTCCAAGCCTTTGGTTTGTGGCAAGTAGCCAGCGGCCAAAAAACATTCGCACTCAAAGCTTTAAAACAGCCGTATAATTCTTCTCTGAGGAGAATTCCTGCCAAACAAAGCCCAGAACTTTACCCTGGCGCGCGCGGGTTCGGAATGGTGTAATCCTTGGCAATCCACATTTCTGCTCACAGCATTTCAGGAGAGAAAAATGGGCACGATTGAAAAACGCAACCTTCAGCATCCTCAGGTAAAAAGCGCGTTAACTTCCGGCAGCGACAGCAAAATCACCCAGGAACTACTTGGCATAGCAAAACTAACCGCGGCGGAAGCGCTCCTTCAGCGTAAAAGCCAGCCAAACGGCTTAGATGAAAGTGAAGCGGCCGCCCGTCTGAAGCAGTACGGCTACAACGAAGTGGTCCAGGAAAAACACCTGGGGCTGGTGCTTCGCCTGCTGAGGATGCTCAGGGACCCGCTCATCATCCTGCTAACTGCGCTGGCGGTTATTTCGTTCATCACGAATGATATTCGTTCGGGGGTGGTAATTTTGAGCATGGTACTGCTGGGATTGACCCTGCGTTTTGTCCAGGAAAGCCGCGCTGATTCCGCCGCGGAAAAACTCAAGGAGATGGTCAGCACGATGGCCACCGTAATACGGGGAGGACAAGCCTTGTCTATCCCGCTGCGCGAGTTAGTTCCTGGCGACATCATCTCCCTCTCGGCGGGGGACATGGTTCCGGCGGATGTACGCGTGATTGTAGCCAAGGATCTGTTTGTTAATCAATCAGCGCTGACCGGCGAATCAATCCCGGTCGAAAAACGGGAACTGCCCGCGGGAGCCGATAGTAAAAACGCGCTGGAGCTGCCGAATACTTGCTTCCTGGGCTCCAACGTGGAAAGCGGCACCGGCAGCGCGCTGGTCATTCACACAGGGAAGGATACCTACTTTGGTTCTCTGGCCAGCAGCATCACCGGCGCGCGTCAGGTTACCAGCTTCGACCAGGGCATCAACAAGTTCACCTGGCTGATGCTGCGCTTTATGATGATTATGGTTCCCGCGGTGTTCCTCATCAATGGTTTGAGCAAGCACGATTGGCTGCAGGCCTTCCTCTTCGCGGTCGCGGTCGCGGTGGGGATGACCCCCGAGATGCTGCCGATGATTGTCACGGCAAATCTCTCGCAAGGGGCCGTAGCCATGTCCAAAAAGAAGGTAATCATCAAGCGCCTGAATTCGATCCAGAATTTTGGCGCGATGGATGTGCTCTGCACCGATAAGACCGGCACCATCACCCAGGGCAAAATCATCCTGGAAAAGTATATTGACCCGCGCGGCAATCCAAGCGAGAAAGTGCTGGAGTTCGGCTACATCAACAGCTATTTCCAAACCGGCCTGAAAAACCTGATGGATGAGGCCATCCTGCAGCATGACGAGCATCAGGTTGAAATCCATCAGAAATGGAAGAAAATTGACGAAATTCCCTTTGACTTTAACCGAAGGCGGATGTCGGTTATTGTTGAGGACGAAAACGGCTTGAATATGCTCGTCTGCAAGGGCGCCGTGGAGGAAGTGATGGCGCTCTGCAGCCAGGTGGAGGTGGACGGGCAGGTGTTGGACGTCTTGCCGGAGCATACGGAGCACCGCAAGAAGCGCGTGGCTGACCTTAACGCGGAGGGTTTCCGCGTTGTAGCGGTGGCTTATAAGCTGATGCCCAACGCTCCGGATGAGCCCGTCTATACGGTCAAGGATGAGAGCGACATGGTCTTGGCTGGCTTCCTCGCGTTTCTCGACCCGCCCAAAGAAACCGCCATGGAGGCTATCGAAAAGCTGCGTCAGTTGAATGTGGCTGTGAAGATCCTCACCGGTGACAATGACGTCATTACACGGCGAATTTGCGGTCAGGTGAACCTGCCCGTGGAGCATGTTGTGCTCGGTTCTGAACTGGACGCGATGACGCCAGAACAACTCTCCAAGGCAGTTGAAGAAAACGCGGTTTTTGCCAAGCTTTCCCCCGCGCATAAAGAACTGATCATTGCCGCGCTGCGCCAGAACAATCATGTGGTGGGCTTTATGGGGGACGGCATCAACGACGCGCCGGCGTTGAAAACCGCTGATGTCGGTATTTCGGTGGATTCGGCCGTGGATATTGCCAAAGAGTCGTCCGACATCATCCTGCTGGAAAACAATCTGCTCATTTTGCAGCAGGGCGTGCTTGAAGGCCGCAAGGTGTTTGGCAACATCATAAAATACATCAAGATGGCGGCAAGCTCCAACTTTGGCAATATGTTCAGCGTGGTGGGCGCCAGCTCTTTTCTGCCTTTCCTGCCCATGCTGCCAATTCAGGTGTTGGTTAACAACCTGCTTTACGACTTCTCGCAGACAACCATTCCCACCGACGAGGTCGACGAGGAGTGGCTGGTCAAACCGCGCAAATGGGGCATCCAGGGGCTGGAACGCTTCATCTTGTTCATCGGGCCCATCAGTTCCATTTTTGATTACCTCACCTTCGCTTTGATGTTGTTTGTCTTTCACACCAAAGACAACCCGGCTTTGTTCCGCACCGGCTGGTTTGTGGAGAGCTTATTCACGCAAACATTGATTATCCACGTCATCCGCACCAACAAGATCCCGTTCATCCAAAGCCGGGCGAGCACGCCTTTGATCATCACCTCGCTGCTGATCGTTTCGATTGGAGCGTTTCTGCCGTTCTCACCGCTCGCCAGCACGCTGGGCTTTGTGCCCCTGCCGGCGGCGTATTGGGGCTATCTGGCGGGGATGTTGGTCTGTTATATCGCGCTGACGCAAATCGTGAAGACCTGGTTCATCCGCAAGTTTGGAGAGTGAAGCCGACCTGACCGGCAAGCGCGTCCAAACCCGCGCGGCTGGGCTGGCTGTGGGTTGTGCCGCCGCTGGTAATAATTATCAGCGGCGGATTTACGCGGCCGGTTAACCAGAACGGTTCCCCGCCTGGAGCGTCAGCTTACACACACAAATTTCCTCTTTGTGTTATTATTCGGACGCTTCTTTAATAAATTCGGAAACCTGCGTTACGCAGGCTCTTCTATGTTAAAAGTGAGATATATGAAAAAAATTATCCGGGAAGTCCCCAATCATTTTGATCTTCCGTACCGCCTCAAGCGCCTGGCCGACCTTGCCCATAATCTTTGGTGGGTTTGGAATCCGGAAGCCGCCCGTCTGTTCAAGGATATTGACGCGCTCGGCTGGGATAACTGCAACCATAACCCGATTGTTTTTTTGCGCACTGTGGACCAAGCCGCGCTGCAAAACCTGACCCAGGACCGCTATTTTCTGGACCGCTACGACCGCATTGTGCGCGAGTTTGATTATTATATGAAGACCGGCAAAACCTGGTTTGCCCAGAATCACCCCGAACTTTTGGATGATGAAATCGCGTATTTTTCGTTCGAGTATGGGCTGCACGAATCGCTGATGGTCTACGCCGGCGGTTTGGGTGTGCTCTCGGGTGACCACCTGAAAGAAGCCAGCGACCTGGGCATTCCGCTGGTAGCGGTCGGTTTCCTCTACACTTACGGCTATTTCTCCCAGAAAATTACCGAGGACGGCTGGCAGGAAGCCCGCCATGTCCAAATCGTGTACGACGACCTGCCCTTGGTGGCGCTCTATGATGAGAACCACGAACCGATTAAGATATCCATTGATTTGCCTGGTCGTCAGGTTTTTGCCCGGCTCTACGAACTGAACGTCGGGCGCGTTACCCTGGTCTTAATGCAGACCAATATCCCGGAAAATAACCCGCAAGACCGCCAACTGACCGACCGCCTGTATATCAGCGACCCGGAACTGCGAATCTCCCAGGAAATTCTGCTGGGCATTGGCGGCTTCCGCGCCCTGCAAGCCCTCGGGCATAAGCCTACCATCTACCACATGAACGAAGGTCATTCTGCCTTCCTGACCCTTGAACGCATCTCCCAATACATCCAGGCTGGCAAAACCTACGCCGAAGCCGCAAACGAAGTGAAGCGTTCCAGCATCTTTACCACCCACACGCCGGTCCCGGCGGGCAACGACGAATTCCCCATCTGGCTGATTGACAAATATTTTTCCGCGTATTGGCCTCAGCTTGGTTTGGACCGGGACGCGTTCATGAACATCGCCTTTGTGCGTCAGGAATGGGGCGGTGAGGCGTTCAGCATGCCAGTCCTGGCGCTCAAACTCTCCGATTACCGCAACGCCGTCTCAAAAATCCACGGGGATGTCTCCAGACATATGTGGCAGGAGCTCTGGCCCGACACCCCTGTGGACAAAATCCCGATAACCTATATCACCAACGGCGTTCACACCGGCACCTGGCTGGCGCGCCGCTACGCGCTGCTTTTCAACCGCTACCTGGGTTCGGACTGGAAAGAACGCATTGATGACAAGGAGATGTGGCAGCGCATTGATGAAATCCCGGATGAGGATATCTGGCGCATCCGCCAGCACCTCAAGCGCAAGCTGGTTGCCTACATGGTCAGCCGGGCACGCACGCAGTGGAAGACCACGGTGGTGCATCCGGTACAGACCGTGGCAAGCGGCGTGCTGCTCGACCCGTACGCGCTCACGATTGGCTTCGCGCGCCGCTTTGCCACCTATAAGCGCGCGAATCTGGTCTTCAGGGATGTGGACCGCTTACTGCGAATCGTGTGTAATGAGCGCAAACCTGTCCAGTTTATCTTTGCCGGCAAGGCGCACCCCGCGGACGAACCAGGGAAGCGCCTGATCCAGGAAGTCTATCATCACGTGAAGGATGCGCGCTTTGGCGGACGGCTGGTTTTTCTGGACGATTATGACATGAACATGGCGCGCTTTTTGGTGCAGGGCGTAGACGTCTGGCTGAATACTCCCCGCCGTCCGCGCGAAGCCTCGGGTACCAGCGGCGAAAAAGCAGCCCTGAACGGCACCCTGAATTTCTCTGTTCTGGACGGTTGGTGGGCGGAGGGCTACAACGGCAATAACGGTTGGGCAATTGGGGATAGCACCGAATACCCGGACCAGGACCAGCAGGATGACTCGGATTCCGCCAGTTTTTACGACACGCTGGAGAATGAAATCGTGCCGCTCTACTACACCAAACGCTCCGCGGACGGCTTGCCGGGCGATTGGATTGGGCGCATTAAAGAAAGCATCAAATCAATTGTGCCGCAATTCTCCATGAGCCGCATGCTGAAAGAATATGTGAATAACCTGTACCTTCCCGCGATTGATTCTGCAAAAAAGCCTCCGCAGGCATAACCAGTCAGAAAGGAACTCTGGGCTTTGGATTTTTTACAAACTCTCTCCCCTGCCGTTGGCGCGCTGCTGATCTTTTTTCTGCGCCTGATTAACTACACCATGGATACGCTGCGCATTATGCTGACAATGCGTGACAAAAAACTGCTTTCGTGGGTACTTGGCTTCTTTGAATCCATTCTGTTTGTTGTTGTGATGGGCGCGGTACTCAACGATTTGGACGATGTCATGAAAATTGCGGCTTACGCCGGCGGTTTTGCCACCGGGAATGTGGTTGGGATGTTGATTGAAAAACGCCTGGCGATTGGTTACTCCCACATCAGCATCATCAGCCGCGAGCAAGGAAAGCAAATCGCCGGGGTGCTGCGGGAACACGACTTCGCGGTAACCGAGATCCCCGCTCAAGGGCGGGACGGCAAGGTCACCTTGCTGAACTGCTCGGTACAGCGCAAGCTTTCCGCGGATGTGGAGCGCCTGGCGCTTGAGTTGGACCCCGAGGCGTTCATCACCGTTGAAGATATCGTCCCACGCCAAAGCGGCTATTGGGGACGCACCGGCATCAACCGTTAACGGGTCAGGCAGCGCAGCCGCATGCAAAACCACACTGGCGCACTCATCTTTGATTTTGACGGCCTCATCCTTGAAACCGAAAGCCCGGAAGTTGAGATCTGGGACCGTATGTTCACGGAGAACGGCGCGCGTTTTGATCGTCAGGCGTATCTGAAAACAATCGGAAGTTGGTCCGGCACCGGCTACGAACCAGCCGTTAACCTGGCTAATCTGATAGGCGGCGGGATAAGTGCGGATGAATTAATCGAACGCGTCCGAAAAGAATCCACGGAAATGATTGCCCGGGAAGCCCCGCTTCCGGGCGTGGAAGCGCTTATCGCGCGCGCCCAAAAAGCAGGGCTGCGGCTCGCGGTCGGTTCCAGTTCGCCTTCCCCGTGGGTGCATGGGCATTTACATCGGCTGGGTTTGATTGACCATTTCGCCACCATTGTTACCTTTGACGACGTCAGCCAAAGCAAACCCTCACCGGAGATCTTCCTGACCGTATTGGCGCGCCTGGGCATTAGGGCGGAACAAGCCTTGGTTTTGGAAGACTCTCACAATGGGCTGCTCGCGGCGCACCGCGCCGGCATCCGCGCGGTAATCGTGCCAAACGCGGTCACAACCGGGCAGGATTTCTCCCTCGCGGCGGAAGTGCTCGATAGTTTGGACGCGCTGGCGCTTGAGAAGTATTTCCCGCTGTAGCAGCAGGCTTCCCCGCCTTAAGAATTGATGTTCAGCGCGGTCCATAAAGGTCGCGCTTTTTTCAAAATCGGTATAAGCTGGGATTCCACAGAAAACAACCCACCCCGCTGCCCGCAAAGGGTTCGCGCCCCCAGCTTGCCCTATTATGGCCTGTTTCGCGTTTGCACAGACGTTTGAGCGCCAACGGGTGAGCGGCGTGTGTCTTTTGGTATAATTTCCGGCATGAACACCCTCGTTATTGGCGGAACCGGCTTTTTAGGCTACCATACCACACTCAAATTGCTCTCTCGCGGGCACCGCGTCAGCGTTTTGGCAGCCCCACCCCTGCCGGATGAAAATCTCCTCCCCGCCGACGTGAAAATAACCCTGATCAACCTTGAGGCGCTGACCGACGAGGAACTGCTCGGCTGTTTGCGAGGGCAGGACGGCCTGGTTTTTGCCGCCGGCGTAGACGACCGGGTGGTGCCGCCGCGCCCCGCCTACCCATTTTTTTACAAAGGCAATGTGCTCGCGACGGAAAGGTTGGTGCGCCTGGCGGTGCAAGCCGGCGTCCAGCGCGCGGTCATTTTCAGCTCGTATTTCCTGGAATTTGAGCGCCGCTGGCCGGAACTGCGCCTGGCTGAAAAGCACCCCTACATCCGCAGCCGCGTGGAGCAGGAAAAAGCCGCGCTGGCCGCCGCGGGGGGCGCGCTGAACCTGAGCACTTTGCTGCTGCCCTACATCTTCGGTTCCATGCCCGGCAGGCTGCCGCTCTGGAAACCGCTGATTGAATATCTGAACAGTGGGCTGCCCTGGGTGTTTTATCCGGCTGGCGGCAGCGCGATGGTCGCGGTGACGGAGGTGGCAGACGCGGCTGCTATGGCGCTGGAACACGGCGAAGCCGGAGCGCGCTATCCGGTCTGTTCCGAGAACCTGAGCTGGCGCGATTTTTTGCAGCGCCTGGGCAAAATTCTGGGGAAGCCCAAACCCATCGTCACGCTGCCCAAAGCGCTGGTGAAACTGGGCGCCTGGTTCGTCAGCCTGGCGCACCATTTGCAAGGCAAAGAGGGCGGCCTGGACCTGGTGCCTTTCGTGGAGCTGCAAACCCGCCTGGCATTCCTGGATACGGAATTCTCCGCCCGCGCGCTGGGCTATTCCCACACTGACCTCGGACCGGAATTTGTGAAAACAGTGCGGGCTTCCATACCCCAAACCGGGGAGTAAATTGAACAACGCCAGGCGCCCTTCGCCCTTAAACCCGCGCGGCACAAAAATTGCCTTTCTGGTGCTTTCGGCAGTTCTGAATATCGCCGCCGGTCTGGCTTTCTTCAGCCTGGTAGACTGGTTGATGCTCACCTACGGCGAGCTGATGACCGGCATAGATACCACGCTGATGCTGGGGATGTTCCTTTCTGCGCTGATGATTGGTTTTATCATGAGCCAGGTGGCGGCGGACGGCAAAGGCATGACTTATGGCGTGTACGGGGGATTAGCGGGGCTGGCGCTCTCGGTGCTGCGCGTCTGGAGCAGTTCCCTGGTGTTGGCCGCGCTGGTTGGGCTGGTATGTGTTTTGGGCGGCTATAACGGGGGCATGCTGGGCGAGGGCGTGCGTCGGATGCGCGCAAGACAGAAAAAACAGCATGATTCGGCTGAGGAAAACAAGAAAAGAAGCTGACAGGAAAGTTGAGCTGCCATTTTGGCAGGCAGCTTTAGGCCCGGCTAAGCGCCGGGTTTTTCTTTGCTGGTCGGCAGCCAGGGCATTTGGGGCCCCGGCACGCCCAGCAGCTCCGCCAGAGCGGCGCGCACAGCCTGCCGGTCGTCCCAGGCGTATTCGGTCTTTTCAAAGCACATCGACTGCTCGTGACCTTTACCGCACACAATCACCAGGTCGCCCGGCCGCGCGCTTTGCAGAGCCAGGCGAATGGCATCCCCTCGGTCGGGCACGCGCCAAAAGTTCTCGCCTTCGCGTCCGCCTGCATCCACGGCTGCCAAAGCCATATCCTGCAGGATAGCGTCCAGAGATTCGGTGCGGGGGTCTTCGGCAGTCAGAAAGCTCAGGTCGGCCGCTCGTACCGAAACCGCCGGCATCATCTTGCGCTTTTCCCGGTCTCGCAAGCCTGCCGAGCCAAACACGGCAATCAGGCGCCCTTTGGTAAGCCCGCGGGCGGTTTCCAGCGCGCGCGCGAGCGCGTTGGGGGTATGCGCGAAGTCCACAATCGCGCTGAAAGGCTGCCCCAGGTCAATGCGCTCCATCCGGCCGGGCACGCCGGGCAGACTCGCCAGCGCCCGCACGGCAGTTTCCGCCGGCACCCCCAGCAGATTCACGCACAATCCCAGCGCCGCCAGGCAGTTGGACACATTGTAAATACCGTTCATGGACGTTCGCACGCGCAGCGTTTTTTTCTCTCCAAAGTGGCAGGTGAAACCCAATTCCGTGGGTTGGTTGTCTATCTCATCCGCCCAAAGTGAGGCTTCATTTTGCATGCTGTAGCTGACCTGGCGCTCGGGCGAAACGCGCTTCAGGTACGCGTAAGACTGGTCATCTTTGTTCAATACCGCGGCGCGCAGGTTGCCAATCCGCTTGCGCGGGGTTTTGGAAAGGCTTTCGAACAGCAGCCCCTTGGCGCGCAGGTAGTTCTCGTACGAGCCGTGATAATCCAGGTGTTCATGGGTCACATTCGTTATCACCGCGGCGTCAAAATCGCAGGCATCCACGCGCCCCTGCGCCAGACCATGCGAGGTCGTTTCGAGAATACAGTGGGTGAGCCCGGCGCGCACCATCTCTGCCAGGTAAGCCTGGATATCTGGCGACTCGGGCGTGGTGACGTGAAAGCCGGTATCCAATGCGCGCTCGCCAATCAGGGCGCTGACCGTTGTAATCATTCCGACCTGAATTCCGGCGCTGCGCAGGATGTGATAAATCATGGATGTGGTGGTGGTTTTGCCGTCTGTGCCGGTCACGCCAATCATGCGCAGCTTGCGCGCGGGGAAATCGTTCAGTGCCGCAGCCAGGCAGGCAACCGCGGTGTGGATATCGCCGCTGATTTGCAGGTAGGGCGCGTTAAGGCCGGCGGGGGCTGGCTGCGTGCCCATGACCGCCGCCGCGCCGTTGGCAATTGCCTGTGGGATGTAATTGTAGCCGTCCGCGCTTTCACCTTTGATGGCGGCAAAGAGCCAGCCCGGCTGAATTGTGCGCGAATCCATGCTGACGCCGCGGATCCGGACGTTTGGGATTGCGCCCAGCGCGAAGGCAGGCATGCGCCGGAAAAGGGTGTTCAGGTTTCTACCGCGTGGAGTGCTCATGATTACCTTCGGATGAGTGTACCCGAAAAGCGGAAAACTTGCTCAGGATTTTTGGCTGTGGTGGTAAAATTGAAGCACAGAGATGGGGCGGTGGCGGAATAGGCAGACGCAACGGACTTAAAATCCGTCGGTGGAGACACTGTGTGGGTTCGACCCCCACCCGCCCTATGAATGGAAAAAAGGAGCCTGGCTCCTTTTTTCTGATTATTTAGTTAATGTCATTGGGCGGTCAAGATCTTGGTTCTTGCATCGAATATGCAGGAATGTTCGGGGTAAATATTTATATATCAAGATTTAGATTGATAATTTCCCCAATAACTGTGCTTATATCCATCAAATCGATGTTTCCAATCTGGGCTGCCCTATTTGCTTCCTGAGAAAAGACCCCTGAGGTTACGAGGAAAAATCGATTTGTATTTTCTAATCGGTGGGTTCCAATGGCTTCACGCACGACCTCAGGTCCAACCGTGCCATTATAATAATGCTTACATTGAATAGATAACCTTTCAATACCCATCCTAGTTGATCCTGTTGCTGTTATATCCACGCCCCCATCATGTGGAGCACCGCGCACCTGGACGGAATAACCTTTTTTTTCAAACACTTTCCCAATAAGTGATTCGAATTCAGAAGCAGACAAGAGTCTGATTTTTTCCTTGATCTTCTCAGGAGAATCAATTTCTTCAAAATGTGCAATCGGCCTAGGTGGTTTAAGGTCAAACAGGCTGTATAATTCTTCATCCGTAAGGTTACCAGATACCGTCTCGGTAGTTAAATCATCAATCACCATTTGGAATAATTCCTGCTTTTTTGCGAGTATGTTATATATTTTCTCCTCAATCGTTCCGTTAGTGAAAATATCATAGATGAAAACCGTCCGACTTTGGCCAATTCTATACGCTCTGCCTTCAGCTTGCCTTGTTGTTGCTGGATTCCACCAATGATCGAAATGAAAAACGTGATTTGCCACCTGTAAATTAAGTCCTACGCCACCTGCTCGAAGTGAAATCAATAGGACTCTCGAATTTTCGTTATTAATAAAACGATCAATAACACTATCACGTTGACGTTGGTTGAGCTCACCCGAATATAATTCCGGATTGTAGTTAGCTAAGGTTTTTTTTAATTTTTCTAAGGTTCGCTTAGGAAAGTGCGAAAAGATTATCGCTTTCTCTTCTGGGAGTAAACTTTCCAATCGGTCTATTACAAAATCCTTCTTACATGAACTACCTGAAGTTTCCTCTTCATTGCAGATCAATTTAAGTCGATTAATCAACGAAAAGATATATATCCGATTACCTGCTCCTCGAATGCGAATTTCTTCTTTTGCCCTTGCATATTCATTGTCGTAGGCAGCTTGTTGCTCTTCATTTAAGTCAAGCCAAAATTCATTAACTTGCTTTTCTGGCAAATCAACCTCGACGTCTTGAATTCTTCTTCTGAGAACATACGACTTTATCAGTTCCTTTACTGATGCGGGGTTATCAGGATATGGAAAATGGAGGTCGGGCTTGATGAATTTGAAAATGGCAACGACATCCTCAACCCTATTCTCCAATGGGGTCCCAGAAAGACCCCAGCGATAAGTTGAGTCTAGTCCTCTAACCGCTTGAGAAATCCTTGCCTCAGGATTTTTGATTCTTTGTATTTCGTCGAGGATGATTGCGCTGAAGCCGGTCCGGGTAATATTACCATTTTCGATATCTTCTCTGAGACTTTCGTAAGAGGCGAGATGAACCATGGACCTGGTCTGCCATAGCACAGCTCGTTGGTTTTGAGTACCTCTAACCCTGATAACGTTTAACTCTGGTGCCCAGTCTGATAATTCTTTTTTCCAATTTCCCAATAATGAGACAGGACATACGATTAATACATTATTGACCTTACCCTTGCGCATCAATATTCGAATTGCTATGATAGCTTGGATTGTCTTCCCAAGCCCCATTTCATCTCCTAGTAGAGCATTTTCATGGCTCATCAGGAACTTTATCCCTGCCACCTGATAAGGCTTTGGTCTAAAAATGGGAGTGAAAAACTCTTGCCCCTCTAATATTTGTTCGAAGGGAGGCATTAATATCGGACGCAATAACTGAAAAATGTCTAAGGACCTTCCTTCAAGTAATTTTGTTCTTTCCCGCTCTCTTCGATGGTCATCCTCGGCATCACACTGAGGGCATGCATTCCGGGGATTTCCATGACGACAAATGGTTCTGTCTATTCCATTGGCATCAAAAGGTAATGCGATTTGTCCCCCCTCGTGTAGTTCGTCATCGGCGTAGGAATGACCTTTGATACGCGGGAAAGGTAATTTTATAAAACGATCTTCCGTTGGGATTTCAGGTCTAAAACTTGTTGAAAATTCATCAATGCTGGGTGCCACGAGAGGTGTTAATGGTATAACGTCTCTCACAATATTCTCAAAAAACATAGAGAGAGTGAGATCTTCTGATATTTCTAGTTTTTTTCGATTTAAATAGTCGAGTGAAACCCTGGTAGGTTCGAATAATGGTAAATCAATAATAAGTGAGGCGGCTTGATAATCAAAAATCCCACCATGGTGTGGTATCTCGATTTCCTCGATACTAACCTGCGGGAAAGGTGCAAGTTTTCTAACCCATAAAACAAAATTCGAAGGCACGGGTTACTAGGAATGGCTACTAACGAAATTGATTTTCTTGCTCAGCCAGCGCATCCAGAGCCGTTTTAATTCGCTTGAATGGCTCCAAAATATCCACAGAGGTCGCGAATCCCTGTAAATACTCCTTACTATCCAATTCCTTTTGCTGGTCATAGTTCTGAGGGTAACTAACAAAGAAAGGTTTGAATAAACCATTATCAGATGTGATTTTGCCGGTCTCCTCATTGTGGTTTTCACCCAAAACGTATGCTTCACCCGGATTTTTGGCAAAAGCGACGAAACAGTTGATTTCATCACCAATTCCCAATAATATTTTTTGATTGACCATAAGTGCTTTGGGTTTGACTTTTAATGAATTATAGAGGGGAAGACCACAAAGTGTTACACCAATATATTCAACCAGTGATTCTCCATATAACTGCTTTTGAATGACAGTTGGTTTGATTGAGTGTGTGACGCGGAATTCTTGTGGAATTCCCTTCTTATCAATTACTAAGATCGCACCAAGATACCCTTTCTTATCATTTGTTTGTTCCAAAGAGTAATATCCTATTAATTCGGACATTTTAAAATTCCTCCTTAACAATTATGGGTTAAGTTTCATAAGTAAAAATAAACCCACCCCAAAATGCTATTTAACTTATTTTACCTCACAGCTAACAAACTTTGGTTGGAAAGAGAGAAACGGTAAAGAACACAACACATTCTGGTACCGGTAGATTTAGATAACAGATTTCTTTTTTCTGAGCAACTTGGTATATAGAGGGGAATAAACGCAAAGACTATGTCACTTTTAGGAGAGGATAGCGCCATGCCCGATTGTTCCACCTTTAGTGGAAACTGCGGCACGATACCAAAATTTATATGAGCTAAAATGATATCAATGACACTTACTAATCTGGATGGTTTTTTCATTTTTTCCTCTTTTTTTACTCCATTAAAGTATATCCAAAAATCCAACATTTACAATTACGATAATCTAATCGTATCGGTCTCCTCATGTTTGCTCTCGCCATTCTCCAGACCGTGCGCGGCAGGAAGGCAGTAATCCCGTCATCGCGAGCGCAGCGGGCGATCTGCCTAGTAAGCAGTACCATCAGCGTTTATCGTCATCGGGAGGATTCTTCGCGTCGTTCAGAATGTCCCCCCTCCCTTTACGCCCGGCTTCCCCAAAAACCCGCTGTGCTATAATAAAAATTTGGCATCACAACCCGCCAGAACACACCAAAGGATATTCCGCCTTATGTTTAAGAAAATTACCAGCCTCCTCGCCGGCGACCAGCACAAACGCTCCATCACCAAAATGGTCTCGGTAGTAGACGCGATTAACGCCCTCGAACCCAGCTTCGAAGCCCTCAGCACCGAAGCCCTGCGCGCCAAAACGGACGAATTCCGCGCGCGCCTCTCGAATGGCGAAAGCCTGGACGCGCTCCTGCCCGAAGCCTTTGCCGCCGTGCGCGAAGCCAGCAAGCGCACCCTGGGCATGCGCCACTATGACGTGCAGCTCATCTGCGGCATCAACCTGCACCAGGGCAGCATCTCCGAGCTGCGCACAGGCGAGGGCAAAACCCTGGCCGCCACCCTGCCGCTCTACCTGAACGCCCTCGAAGGCAAAGGCGCGCACCTCATCACCGTCAACGACTATCTGGCGCGGCGCGACGGGCGCTGGATGGGCGCGATTTACCATCTGCTGGGCATGCAGGTCGGCATCCTGCAAATGTCTGCCAGCGCGGACGGCAGTCAGCGGGCATATCTCTACGACCCCGACGAACACTCCCTGCGCGAAGAAACGCATCAGCTGCGCCCTGTCCATCGCGCGCAAGCCTACCTGGCGGATATCACCTACGGCACCAACAGCGAGTTCGGCTTCGATTACCTGCGCGATAACATCACCATGAGTTGGGACCAGCGCGTGCAGCGCGGGCATCACTACGCCATTGTGGACGAGGTGGATAACATCCTCATCGATGAAGCCCGCACCCCGCTCATCATTTCCGGTCCCTCTCACGAGGATTCCAATTACTACATCCGCATGGCGCAGGTCGCCCGCGCGCTCAACCCCGAAGACTACGAGGTGGACGAGAAAGACCGCACGGTCACGCTGACGGAAAGCGGCGTGGCGCGCGTGGAAGAGCTTTTGGGCGAAGCCCTCAGCGACCCCGACCGTCCGGAGGATATCAACCCCGAGCAAGCCCGCCTGATGGGCTTTTTGGAGCAGAGCCTGCGCGCGCAGTATCTTTTCCACCGCAACAAAGAATATATCGTGCAGAACGGCGAAGTCATCATCGTGGACGAATTCACCGGGCGCATGATGCCCGGCAGGCGCTGGTCGGACGGGCTGCATCAGGCGGTGGAAGCTAAGGAAGGCGTGAAGGTGCAGGCCGAGAACGTGACGCATGCCACCATCACCATCCAGAACTACTTCCGGATGTACAGCAAGCTGGGCGGCATGACCGGTACAGCCCTGACCGAAAAGGAAGAGTTTTACCGCATCTACGGGCTGGAAGTGCTGGCTATCCCCACTAACCTGGAATACCGCGCCAGCCGTCCCGAAACCGGCCTGAGTGAGCTGGAAGCGCGCGACGAAGAAGGTTACCGCTACAATTACTACGCCAACAGCGCGGACCCGCAGAAGAAGGCGCTCTTCTTCAAGCGCAAGGATTACCCGGATGTGATTTACCGCACCGCGGAAGCGAAGCTGCGCGCCATTGTGCTCGAAATCATCCGCTTTCACGTCATCGGGCGCCCGCAGCTGGTGGGCACCACCTCTGTGGAAAGCTCTGAACGCCTTTCGGAACGCCTCGCTTCGGAACCGGTGCGCCGCCTTTTACAAACGGTGTTGATACGCGAAGCCTGGCGGCAAAAGTTCAACCCCAAGGGGGATGATTTTAGCGCGCCAAAAGAACTGGCCGTCCTGAACGAACCTCTTTCCAAATTGCGCATGCCCGAGCTGCGCAAACTTGGCGCCCAGTACGGCATCGAGACGCTGGACCTGGCGGACGCTTCCAACCGGGAGCGGCTGCTGGGCGCGCTGCAGCTGACCGACGCGGATTGGGAGCGCCTGCAGCCCCTGTTCGACGCGGGCATCCCGCACCAGGTCTTGAACGCGCGAAAACACACCGAGGAATCCCTCATCATTGCCGGCGCAGGCGCGTTTGGCGCGGTCACGATTGCCACCAACATGGCAGGGCGCGGCGTGGATATCAAGCTGGGCGGTGAAATCCCGGAGAGCCTGCTGGTGCAGGTGAACCTGGTGCTGGCGTCCGTCGCGCAGATTGACCCCTACAGCCTGACCATGGAACAGCGCCTGGCAGAAGTAAAAAACCTGAACGGCGACCTGAACGAAGACCAGCGTGAAGCGGTCGAGCGCTTTAAGACCTATATGGCGGATATGGAGCGCGTGCGCGCCCTGGGCGGCTTGCACGTCATCGGCTCCGAGCGCCACGAAGCCCGCCGCATCGACAACCAGCTGCGCGGCCGCGCCGCCCGTCAGGGCGACCCGGGTTCCTCGCGTTTCTTCCTCTCGCTGGAGGATGAACTGATGCACCTGTTTGGCGGCAGTCAGGTGGACACCCTGCTCACGCGCTTCAAGTTCGACGAGAACATGCCCATCGAAGCCAACATGATTGCCAGGCTGGTGGAGCAAGCCCAAACCCGCGTGGAAGGCGCCAACTTCGACGTCCGTAAGCACCTGCTGGAATATGACGACGTCTTGAACGCCCAGCGCACCCGCATTTACGCCCAGCGCGACCTGATTTTCAACAAGGCTGATTTGCGCGAAGACGTGACGGATATGCTGCGCACCGAGCTGGGTCCGCGCGTCAGGGCGGGCGTGGAAGACCCGGAAGGGCCATGGAAGCTGCTGGCTTACCTGGAAGATATCCAACCCAACCTGAACACCCCCTGGGTCAGCTTCCCTTCATTCCTCTACAAGCTGGCCTTGGACCAGCTGGGAGACCCGGCTGACGAAGCCGACCTGACCCGGCGCATTCTCGCGCTGGCGGAAGAAGCGGTTGCGGCCGAACACACCCACCTGCTCGGCAACGTCAATGCGCTGCTGGATAAATCCGAACAGACTCTGAAAGACCAGCTGGCCGAGCGCGGCGACTCCTTGGATGCCTACCTGCAAACATTTGACCCGCGCGAACCGCACGACCTGCAAACCGAGATTTCTTCCCTGCTGCAAGTGCCCGTGCGCCTGCCCCAGGCGCAGCAAAAAGCCCTCCTGGAAGACCCGCAAAGCATGAAAGCCCCGCTCCAAAACGCGCTGAAGACCGGATTGATGCTCACCCTCACCCGCCGTCTTCTGCTCACCCTGGAGCGCCGCTTTGGAGAGACCTGGCCGCTGAAAGCTGCCGAGCTTGCCACCCAGCCCTGGCCGGATGTGCGCAAGCAAATCCTGGATCAGGTGAACCTGATGACCGAACGCCGCGCCAAACGCCTGCTCGGACCGGATGGCGAAATCGCGCGGGACCTGGCAGCTAATGCCGAACACCTCACGCTGGCGCTGGATGATGACATTGAACGCATGCGCCTGCTGCAGCTGACCACCCAGGGCACCCGCGTCACCTTCGACGCAAAATCCCACCGCCGACAGCTCACCGGAACCCTGCGCATGACTTATATTTTCTCGCTTGCCAACCAACTCGAGAAAATCCCGCTCAAGGACCTGAGCGAACAGGTGTTAGCGCACCTGGAAGAAGCCGAGAGCGTTTTTGTGACCGTGTTTGGGAACGCCGAATGGGAACACCTGCGCGCGAACAACTTCACGCTGGCTTCCCTGCCGCAAAACACGCGCGACCAGCTCAACGCACAGCTTGGAGCGAGACGCCTGGCCGAAATCGAAAGCCTGCCTTTGGATGAAATCCCAGCCGAAGAAAAGCCGAAAATCGTGCGGGAGCTTGGACACGCCGCCCAGAACCGCATCTATCGTCAGCTGCTGCTCGGCACCATCACCGAAACCTGGGTGGAATACCTGACTAAAATGGAAGCCTTGCGCGTGTCCATCACCATGGAATCCTACGCGCAGCGCGACCCGCTGGTGCAGTACAAATCCAAAGCCAGCACAATGTACACCGAGCTGTTCTCTGAGGTGCGTCAGACAGTCATCAGCCGTATGTTCCGCTACCGCCCGAACCTGCCGGCGGATTTCAGCGGCACGCTGAGCGGCGCGGGCGTCAGCCCGGCGGCGCTTTCAGGCGGCAGCCAGGCTGCGGCCGCGGCCAGCCCCAAAAAACAGAAACGGCGCAAACGCCACTAAACCCACGGAGGAATACATGAGAATTCTGGTTACCAATGATGACGGTGTGACTGCCCCGGGCTTGCTGGCTTTGGCACAAGCCCTGCGCGGATTGGACGCTGAAATCGTCGTGCTCGGCCCAGACCACAACTGGTCAGCCTCCGGGCATGTCAAAACCATGCACCGCCCCTTGCGCCTCTCCCCGACCAGCCTTGCGGACGGCTCCCAGGCGTGGAAATCTGACGGCGCGCCTTCGGATTGCGTGGCGCTGGCAATGATGGGCGCGCTGGAATGGGATTTTGACCTGGTCGTCTCCGGAATTAACCCAAATGCCAACATCGGGCTGGACGTAACCTACTCCGGCACCGTCACCGCCGCGATGGAAGCTTCAATTTGGGGGAAGCCCGGCTTTGCCGTCTCATTGGACGCGCCGGAATACCACGAAGGACCGCTGGACTTTCGCTCCGCGGCGGAGACAGCCGCGCGCCTGGTCTGGCAGCTGCTGCCCGAGGCAAACGGTAAACAGTTCGCGCCGATTTTCAATATCAACCTGCCCTACCGCCCGAATGGGGATTACGCCGGCGTGATGCTCACCCGCCAGGGCGTACGCATCTACCGGGACGTGCTCGAAAAACGCCTGGACCCGCGCGGCAGGCCTTACTACTGGATTGCCGGCGACCCGCCCTCAGGCCTGAAGGAGAACGGCACGGACTTCGGCGCGCTGCAGGAAGGCTATGTGTCCATCACCCCGCTGAAGATGGACATGACCGACTTTGCCGCGTTGGAAAAGCTGCGAGACGTGCGGCTGTAACCGGCGGGAACCGCGCTGGCTGGTTTCGCTGACCCTGTTTGACGTTTACCCTTGGCACCGGCACGATTGCTCTCGCCGGTCTTGCGCGGCACCCCAGCACCGAAGGTGCGGTCGGGCAGACTGTGCGTGCGCGTCTGACCGCAGGTCTCCAAATACCCCACGCTCGCCAGTCTCAACTCACCATTTGGGCGCCCAATCTGCGTTTGGAAACAAAAAAAGAGCTTAAGGTCAGATACCTGATATGACGTCCATCATCCGAAGGGCGCAAGCAGTCCGGCTTCGCGCACCCGGCAGGGACTCGCGTAATCTGGCGGGCATGGAATCATTTAAGCTGCTGCCTGGGCAAGCGCCAACATTAATCATATCCGCGCGAGAACAGCCAGCGGAACCACTGCAGCAGTGTGCGGCTCTTCTGTTCTCCCAGCACGTAATCCCCTGTGCTTTTGGCGCTATACCAGCCCGAATAGACAAATCCGAAAAAAACAGCGCCAATGCTCAGGCTGGCAATCACAAAAAACCCGAAAGCGCCTTTCCTTTGAGCCGCGGCAACCGCGTCAGAAAACTTTTTGAACGGGCGGAATAAGCAGCATAACCTGAAGACGCCATATCCCAGCCAGGTGCCCAGCGCGTTTAGCAGGATGTCGTCCACGTCAAAAACGCGCACCGCCAGCAGCATCTGCAAAGTTTCGAAAAGTAGTGAAAACCCGGCGCCAAGCAGGAACATCTTCCAACCGGAGCGTAAGTCTTTAAACAGAATCGCCGTCAGCATGCCAATCGGCATAAAAACGACCAAATTCCCAAGCAGCAAGAAGCGCACGGTGCGGATAAGCGGCGGATAACGGCTTGCCTGCGCCCTTTGAAGCATCAGCAGGCTGTTCACGAGCGGCACAAAATTGGCCCTGACGTTTTTCTCAAAGTTGAAGCGGAAAGGTTCAAACAGGTGGTAAGAGAGCAGGCACAGGAACACAAACAACAGCATGACGACAAGCTCCCGCTTCAGGTGGAACTGCCTGGTCGCTAAGGCTCTGATAACCCGCATGCCCGCCCACACCCCGATGATTACCAGGTAGAAGCCGGCACTGTTAATTTCGAATGTCATTATGCACCTGTCTTTCTGGTCTGGTTTGGGCATTATAACATCAGCCTCCGGCGAGTTAATTCCAGCAAGAGATTGCCTGGGCAGGGCATTCGATTAAACACTGGCTCTCACTTGGGACGCAAATCACAGGCGCTTTCCCCGACCTGCTGCCCTAAGCGGTTCGCGCGTCTTGAATTTCGTGTAAAGGTGCCAATTCTCCAATCTCAGCCGCTTTAATGTAGAATAGCCCTTAGCATATACAACAAGGAGTCCGTTATGATTGAAAAAGTCTACACAATGAGCACCCGCACCGAGCATGTTATCGAACCCGTAATCAAAGATGAGTATATCCACTACATGCACATGGTCCTGCTCAAAGACGAGGCGCTGCCCACGCACTACTCCAACGCCAACATCTATATGACCGTTGTGAGCGGCACGATGCACCTTTCCCTTTCAGACGGGGAATTCCGGGTATACCCCAGCGGCAGCGTGGTGAATGTCCCCTACAAAATTAAAATGATTGCTCAGAACCGCGGCGAAGAAACCCTGGAACTGATTGTGGTCAAATCTCCCGCGCCCGGGAGCGAGATTTATAAATAAGTCTCCGCTTGGGCAGCGCTCTTCAACCCGATACGAAGCCCCGGCATTTCAGGCGCGGCACGAAATCCTATCAACACAGGTCCTTCGCAAGCTCAAATGGCAGGCAAGCGCCGCCCCCTGCCCCGGCCGGTCTTCTGGCCGCGAGGGAAGCTGACCGCGGGTTCACTTCTCACAAATTGATATCAACCGGACCTTTCAGAGGCAGGGCGGAACATCCATAACGCAAATATCACTTCAACTGATGCGCGCATAATGGCTGCTTCGCTCCTGTCGCGCTTCCCTTAGGGTTGGCCTGAGAATCAGAAGCGCCTCAAAACCAGCGAACAGCCCCTTCTCCGCCATCAGAATAACGACCCCGCATCGCGCGCCTTTTTCCCAGCTGAACAAGCCGCTCTCCCTGCCGACATCGCGAACGCGGCAAGGCGACCCGTCCTCCCTGATTGACATTCTCGCCTAAAATCAGTAAACTATAAATGTTAAATAAATTCGACCCTGACCCAAAGGAGCACACCATGGCGGAACAGAAATTCCTTATCGTTATGCGGTCCGGTCCCATCCCCGGCTCCAGCTACTACATCGAAAAAGACGAGGTCTTTATTGGTCGCGACCTGACCAACGACTTGCCCGTGCCAGATCCTGAAATCTCCCGCCGGCATGCCCGCTTTCTGCGCCGTGGGGACGCTATCTATATCGAAGACCTGGGTTCCACCAACGGCACTTTTTTGAACGGCTCCCGCATTGCCGGTCCGCAGCAGCTGACTGATGGCGACCTGATTACCCTGGCGGAAAACACCGTAATGAGCTTCGAGGTGAAAGGCGCCGCCACCGAGCCGCTGCGCGTGAGCGCTGCCAAATCCGAGCCCGGCCTCTACACCCCCGAAGCCGCCGCACCTGCCCCCGCCTACCAGCCGGTCCCGGCGCCGGTGCCCCAGCAGCCCATCGCGCCCGCACCCACACCGGTGCGCGCGAAGAAGCGCGTAGGCTGGTGCCTGATCGTGCTGCTTGTTCTCCTCGCCCTCTTGCTGCTGGTGGGCGTCGTGCTTGTGTTTATGCCGGCTTCATGGTGGTGCGCGCTGACCTTCAACCAACTGCCGGGCTGCCCCATTTATTGACCACTATTCAATAGTAAATTCCCGAAGGCTGATGTGTTTCATCAGCCTTTTTTACTTTCCGCCAAATTCCGGATGTTTTTCGCTCTGAATATTAACTTCAGGGTTCTCCCCACAAGCGCCAATACGATAGAAAAACAGCTGTTTTTTCGCCTCTGAAGCAAAAAGTCGGGTTTGAGGGTATAATAATAAGGTTGCCCGGGAACCACATTTTGCCCGGAGCCCCCAGGATTAATCAATGAGCGAAGAAACCGAACTCCCCGAACTGCCGGAAGAAAGTAACCCCGGAAATCTGGAGCATGTGGATATCGACACCCAGATGCGCGCCGCCTATCTGGACTACGCCATGAGCGTCATTGTCGCGCGCGCCCTGCCGGATGTGCGCGACGGGCTCAAACCGGTGCACCGCCGCATCCTCTTCGCGATGCAAGACCTCGGCAACCGTTCCAACGCCCCCTACAAAAAATCCGCCAGAATCGTCGGTGAAGTGCTGGGCAAATACCATCCTCACGGCGATTCGGCTGTCTACGACGCGATGGCGCGCATGGCGCAAGACTTTTCGATGCGCTACCCCCTGGTGGACGGTCAGGGCAATTTCGGTTCCATAGACGGCGATTCCCCGGCTGCCATGCGTTACACCGAAGCCCGCCTTGCCAAAACCGCCGAAGAACTTCTGACAGACCTGGAAAAAGAAACCGTCGACTTCACCGATAACTTTGACGGCTCGCTGCAGGAACCGGAAGTGCTGCCCGCGCGCATGCCAAACCTGCTGATGAACGGCTCCAGCGGTATCGCGGTTGGAATGGCAACTAACATTCCCCCGCACAACCTGCGCGAGCTCACGGCTGCTCTGAACATCCTCATCGATCGTTATGATGAAATCGACGAGGTGAGCGTTGAAGACCTGATGCAGGCTGTCCCAGGCCCGGATTTCCCGACTGGCGGTATCATCGTTGGCGGCGAGGGTATCCGTCAGGCTTACAGTACCGGGCGCGGCAAGCTGACCGTGCGCGGCGCCGCGGAAATTGAAGAAATCAAAGCCGGCCGCTACGCGATTATCATCACCGAAATCCCATATCAACTGAATAAAACCAGCCTGATTGAGCGCATCGCGGAACTGGTTCGGAGCGGCAAGCTGGACACGATATCAGACATGCGCGACGAATCTGACCGGCGGGGTTTGCGCATCGTGATTGAACTGAAGCGCGGAACCCAGCCTAAAAAAGTGCTCAACCAGCTGTACAAATTCACGCCGCTCCAGTCCACTTTCGGCGTGCAGCTGCTGGCCCTGGTAGACGGAGAGCCGCGCACGCTTTCGCTCAAGCGCGCCCTCTTCCATTACCTGGAACACCGCCAGGTGGTTATCACCCGGCGCGCGCTCTATGAGCTGGACAAAGCCAAAAAACGGGCGCACATCCTGGATGGGCTGCTCATCGCGCTGGCAAACCTGGACGAAGTCATTCACATCATCCGAACCTCACCAGACGCGGACGCCGCGAAGACCAAACTGATGGAACGCTTCGCCCTGACCGAAATCCAGGCCCAAGCCATCCTTGATTTGCAACTGCGCCGGCTGGCCGCCCTCGAACGTCAGAAGATTGAGGATGAGCACAAAGAGCTGATGATACAAATTGCCGGGTTGGAAGATTTACTCGCCCATCCCCACAAAATTCTCGAGGTTATCCGCACCGACCTGAACGACGTTACCGAAAAATTCGGCGACGCGCGCCGTACCCGCATTGAGCACGACTTGGATAACGACCTCTCAGACGAAGCCCTGGTGCAAGACGCGCCGGTATTCGTCTCCATCACCCAGCGCGGCTACATCAAACGCGTCTCCGACAGCGCCTACCGGGCGCAAGGGCGCGGCGGGCGCGGTGTCTTGGGGCAGACTATGCGGGATGAAGATGAAGTCTTGTTCTTTGTGCGCAGCAACACGCTTGCCACCCTGCTGTTCTTCACCGATAAGGGCAAGGTCTATTCCGAACGCGTTTTCGAACTCCCCGAAGAAAGCCGGCAGGGCAGAGGTATCGCCCTGGTCAACATCCTCAACCTGGAACCAGATGAAACCGTCACCGCCCTGCTCTCCGTGCCGGATTTTGGGCAGGCGAGTTACTGCACCATGGCAACCCGCCGCGGACGCGTCAAGCGAATTGCCCTCTCAGAATTTGCCAGCGTCCGTCCCTCGGGGCTCATCGCGATTAAGTTGGATGGAGACGACCGCCTGGGTTGGGTTTGCCTGACCAAAGGAAAAGACCATGTGCTGTTGGTAACCCACGGCGGAAAAGCGCTGCGTTTTTCGGAAGAAGAAATCCGCCCGACCGGGCGCACAACAATGGGCGTCACCGGCATCCATCTGCGCGCGAATGACGGACTGGCGGCAATGGCAGTGGTGGAGCAAGACGGCTACCTGCTCGTCCTGACTGAGAAAGGCTTCGGCAAACGCACCCCGCTGGAAGAATACATGCCCAAATCCCGCGCCACGGGCGGCGTGGCCACCCTGAACCCCGCGGCGCTGGCCCGCATAGGCAAGGTGGCTGAAGCGCTGGTCTTGCAAGAAACGGATGAAATCACCCTGATTTCTTCCGCCGGAATTGTGCTGCGGATGAAAGCTGCCAATGTTTCCGTGCAGGGCAGAGCGACGCAAGGCGTCAAGGTGATGGTGTTGGACGAAGGGGATACCCTGGCGGCAGTCGCCCGCATTCCAGCCGAAAGCGTCGGTCCGTCCGCGGAAACCAACCCGCCTTTGGACGCGGACCCGGCCGGAGACCCGGCCGATCAGCCGGATATTTCCGCGGAATAGCGGCGCGAGAGGAGGCCGTCCTCTCCTTCCGCCCATAAACTGCCGTCATCCGCGACGGATATCAGACGCACCCAGAGCGCAGTTTCCGTGTTGGTCCGCAAGGGCACCCACTCTCCCTTGAATGCCAGGCAGGTATTAATTTCTTCGATAAACCCGGGCGTGGGCAGCAGCTCCCGCGCGCGCCGCAGTTCAGGCAGCAGGTATTCCAGGAGAGACTGCGGGGTGGTATGGATATGGGCTTGTCCTTCCAGGCTGCCAGCCGGATAAACCGCGTCTGCCTGGGGGGGTAAGGCCTGGTCATTGAGGTTCACCCCCATCCCGAGCACAAGCGCGCTGGGGATTTCATCTTGCCAAAGGGTTTCCACCAATACGCCGCTCACCTTTTTCCCTTCCAGAAGCACATCGTTCGGCCATTTAATGCGGGGGTCCGCCCCAAAATTACGGGAAAGGACGCGCGCGAGCGCCAGGCATCCCAGCAGCGTGAAGCGGGTCAGATAAGGATACTCGCGCGGTTGCGGGCGGAATAACACGCTGAAGGTCAGCGAAGCTTCCGGGTGGGAATGCCAGCTTCTCCCGCTCCGCCCGCGCCCGCCGGTTTGACGCAGAGCGCGCACCAGCGTGCCGTCCGGAGCACCAAGGTCCGCCAGATTGAGGCATTCATCATTTGTGGAATTGGTCTCAGGGATGAGAATTTGGTGAAAGCCAGCAGAATCAGGCCCGGAAGCCATCCTAAAAAACCCTACGCTTCCCGCGGTAATGAAAAACAAATGCGCGAGCCTTCCTTGTAAGTTTCGTCCACCCAGATTTTGCCCTCGTGCGCTCTCACAATTTCCCGACACAAATACAGCCCCAGCCCGGTTCCTTTGGTGGTTTTCGCGACATCATCCGAGCGGTAAAACCGGTCAAACACATACGAAAGGTCGCGCGGGTCAATCCCCGGGCCGTGGTCGCTCACACAGACGACAACGTCCTTCGGGCGCGACTTGCCGCTGATCCGGATTTCTCCGGAGGGGCTGTATTTCATCGCATTGTTCAGCAGGTTAGTCAACACCTGCCGGATGCGCTCCTCGTCCGCCTGAACCGTCGGAAAATCGGGCGGAAAATCCACCGCGAAGCTGTGTTGGTCTGTTTGCGCGGTATAGCGGTCTGCCAGGAAGCGCGCCAGCTGTGGGAAGGAAAGCTCGGCTTTTTTCAGGGTCAGCCCGCCAGCTTGCAAACGGGTCGCGTCCAGCAGGTCTTCAACCATGAGCGTGAGGTGGTCAGCTTCTTCTTCGATAACCGCTAAACTATCCGAAACCACGCCTCGGTCCCACTCCACATCATCCCGACGTAAAGTGCTCACGTAGCCTTTAATCAGCGCGATGGGGGTCTTCAATTCGTGGCTCACCACGGAGATGAAGCTGGTTTTCATTTCTTCGGCGGTGCGGAAGCGGGTGATATCCCTTACCGAGGCGATGACATTGAGCAGCGCCCCGTTGGCTGAAAACAGCGGTCCGTAACTTATCCCGACCGGCAGCGGCTCGCGCACGCCCTCGCGGATAAGGTCGCCTTCCAGATAGAAAACATTTTGCACGTTTTGCGACCAGCCGCTGCCGATGGCAGCCTCGAGGGTGGTTCCCTGCGGCGGGTTTGCCCAGCGGATAACGTTCGCGAAGGGCTTCCCGAGCAAGGCTTCCTCGCTGGTATTCAGAAGCCGCTGCAGCGCTTTGTTCGCGTGTTCCACTTTCAGCTCCGGCGTCAGGATGAGAATGCCGTCCGCCGCCGAGTCCAGCAGAGCTTCCAGGCGCAGGGACTGTTCGCGGGTTTCGTTATAAAGCCGCGCGTTGCGCACGGCAATAGCCGCCTGGTTGGCAAAGCTGGTCAGCAGCATGCGGTCGTTGGTGGAAAAAAGCCCGTGGTAATTGCGGAACACATAGATTTGCCCGATGATTTGCTTCTGAAAAATCATGTTGATGCCAACGCCGGTCAGCATGCCCATGCTGATATCGTTCAGCATGCGGTTGATTTCGGGGACGTGCACCTCGCTCGCGTCTTCGGATTCGCTGGGCTGCGCTTCGAGCCAATTCTTCAGATAGTTCAGCAGCGCGTCGGCGATGCCTTCGTGCACGGCGATATGCCAGCCGTGTTTTTCGTCTTGCAGGGCAATAAAGCCGGCATGGCCGGTCAGCATTTCAATCGCGATTCGCAGGATTCGAAGGAGCAGGGTATCCAAATCCAGCTCTTCGGTGAGAGCGCGGGAGATCTCAAGCAGGTAGTCGCGCTGACGCACGCGGTAATCAGGAAGCATGCCCCCATTTTAACCGCAAATGAATAAACCGCGCGGACGTGCAAAAGGAAGGGTGGGATGGTGCTGGCCGCGCTCCTGGACCGGACGATCGGCTTTCGGCGGATGCGAACTCCGGTATCCTATAGTAGTGGCGAAGCATCCCGATAAGATCAGCATCTCCAAGAGAACACCCTGATAAGAATGCTTCGCCCATTCTCCTGAATATTTGGCTGATCGGCTTGCGCTCCTGGACCGGACGATCGGGTTTCGGCGGATGCGAACTCCGGCATCCTATAGTAGTGGCGAAGCATCCCGTTAAGATCAGCATCTCCAAGAGAACACCCTGATAAGAATGTTTCGCCCATTCTCCTGAATATTTGGCTGATCGGCTTGCGCTCCTGGACCGGACGATCGGGTTACGGCGGCTTGGAAATAGCAAGCCGCCCTACGAGCCGATTCGCTATTGCGAAGGAGCGTCAGCGACTGAAACAATCTCCCGCCATGCCAGCAGGGAGATCGCCGCGCTGCGCTCGCGATGACAAACAAACTTGCCCGCGAAGACAAACAAACGCGCAAAAAGCGCGGCTCTGCATAAGCCGCGCCTGTGTTTACGTCTGTAAAAAAACTCAGATAAGCTGATGCTTTTTTTCCGCCAGCCCGATGGCCTCATCCAGGATGAGCATGGCTTCATCGACCTCGGATTTGCTGGTGGAAAGCGGCGGGGTAATCCGAATCACGCTCTTCCCGCAGCCCAGGGTCATCATCCCGCGTTCAAAAGCCAGGTTGACGATATCGTCGCGTAAAGCGTCCGCCGGCTGCTTGGTGTCCTTGTTCAGCACAAACTCAACTCCCAGCATAAAGCCCTTGCCGCGGACATCCCCGATGCTGGGGTGCTTGGCTTGCAGCTCTTCAAGCGCGTCCTTACAATAAGCCCCAACCACGCGGGTGTTTTCCAGGTACTCCTCTTCAATAAGTTGGATGGTCATCAGCGCCGCCGCGCAAGAAATCGGGTTGCCGCCGTAGGTGTTGCCGTGCGAACCTTTGGGCCAGTTCATAATGTGCTTCTTGGCAACCATCGCCCCCAGCGGCATGCCGGAAGCAATCCCTTTGGCGGTCAACAAAATATCCGGTTCCACGCCGTAATGCTCAATCGCCCACCACTTGCCAGTTCTGCCCATTCCAGACTGAACCTCATCCACAATCAGGAGGATATCGTATCGGTCGCACAGGTCGCGCAAGGCCGGGAAAAAATCATCCGGCGGAAAAATATAACCGCCCTCACCCTGCACGGGTTCCAGCAATATCCCGGCCACGTCATCGCCGGGTACCAGACGTCCCAATATCTCCTCTTCAATATAGTGCACGACAGTTTCTCCATGGCCCATACCCGGGCGGCGTTGGAGCAGCGGACGGTATGGGTTGGGGAAGGGCACGTGCACCACGCCGTTCATAAGAGGGAAGAAGCCGCCTTTGTAATTGGCTTTGCTGGCGGTGAAGGTGACCGCCCCGAGCGTGCGCCCATGAAACGCGCCCAAAAAGCCGATGAATTGCGAGCTGCCCGTATGATACCGCGCCAACTTAATCGCGGCCTCCACGCTCTCGGTGCCGGAATTGGTCATAAAACAACACGACGGACCTTCCCAAGGCATGAGAGAATCCAGTTTTTCGCCAAGCGTTATCCATTTGTCGTGATAAAAATCGGATGAGATGTGAATAAATTTTTCGGCCTGCTCCTGGATGGCTTTTACCACGCGGGGATTGCTGTGACCAGTGGCCGCGACGGCGATTCCGGCTTCAAAGTCCAGGAAGCGGTTGCCGTCCACATCCCAGACCTCGGTTCCCAGCCCGTGATCCATCACAAAAGGGTATCCGCGCGGATAGGAAGGGGAAATGACCTGCCCATCCCGTTCGATGTAGGCTCGCGCCAATTCTCCGGGTAAGTTCAAAGGCTGCATAGCTGAGTCTCCTTTCAGTGAGCGATTAAATAAAAAGAACCAGCCAAAGGTGAGTTATGGTTGGTTCTATTTGTGTCAATCATAGAAATATTATACCATACGTCCGCGGCACCCCAACCCGACTGCCGCTGCCGGTTCATTTCTGGCTGGCGTCCAAAGTTGTTTGACGCCTCCCGAAATTCCTGCTATCATCCAAATGATGAACAATTCCAGCAGTAAGGACGAACGCAAATCGCGAATATGGAAAAAGCTTAAGAGCGAAGCCCGCTGGCTCTTGCCTGGCACAGGCTTCAAGCGTTGGATTCTGCTCACCATCTTGGGTTCCATGCTGCTCGGGTTAAGTCTGGCGCTGCTCATCCTCGGCTACTATCGCTCCGCCGTCAACCCCACCGTGGTTCCCATCCTGGCGTTCCTTTCTTTACGCTGGCTGGACCGTCCAATTCGCTTTGTTCTCTTCGGCGGAATCGGCTTGGCGCTGATTGTGATTGGCATCTGGGGCGCAAACCGCTCCCTGCTCAAGCCTTTCGAGCGCTCCGGACGCCCGCTGATTGATACCATCCAATCCTTCCGCCGGCGCGAGAAGGGCATGCGCGTGGTGGTCATCGGCGGGGGGCACGGCCTGGCAACGCTCTTGCGCGGGCTCAAAGAATACACGCACAACATTACCGCAATCGTCACCGTGGCCGATAACGGCGGCTCTTCCGGCGAACTAAAGCGCGATATGGGCATCCTCCCCCCCGGCGACATCCGCAACTGCCTGGCCGCCCTCAGCAGTGATGAAGCGCTGCTTTCCCAGGTGTTTCAATACCGCTTTCAAGCCGGCACCGGTCTTACCGGTCATTCGCTCGGCAACCTGTTAATCTCCGCGCTGAGCGAAATTACAGGCAGCTTTGAAGAAGCAGTCGCCGAATCCGGGCGCGTATTGGCAATCTACGGCCAGGTTCTGCCCGCCACAGTCTCCAACGCGGAACTGATTGGTGAAATACAAGACCCGCAAACCGGACAAATCATCCGCGTGAGCGGCGAATCAGAACTGACCAACACCCCCGGCAGCATCAAACGCGTCTGGTTAGACCCGGCTGCCACGCCTGCCTATCCGCCAACGGTGCAAGCCATCCTTGGCGCGGACCTGATTATCCTCGGACCGGGCAGCCTCTATACCAGCCTGCTGCCCAACCTGCTCGTCACCGGGCTGACGGACGCGCTCGAAGCCAGCCGCGCGCAAAAATACTTCGTGTGCAACGTCGCCACGCAGCGCGGCGAAACGGACGGGTTCAACGCCTCCGACCATCTGCGCGTCATCGAACAACATATCGGCCGCGACCTGTTTGACCTGGTGGTGTGCAACCGCAGCTTCCGCGGCAAGCTGGAACAAGACATCGAATGGGTGACCGCCGATGTGCCCCTGCATGAAAACTATCACGTCTACGAAGCGGACCTGGTGGACGACCTATATCCCTGGCGGCATGATTCCAAGAAACTTGCGCGGGCTGTCGTGAACCTGTTCGAGGAACGCACCGGACCACTTTCCTGACTATTTCAACCTTTTACTTGGCATAAATATGTTTTGAATTCAACCCTGAAAATGGTAAAATTAATTGTTCATTCACAACATTCCATGGAGGATTTTCTATGAAAACTAAAGTAGGTATCAATGGCTTTGGCCGCATCGGGCGACAAGTCTTAAAAGCGATTTCGGAACGCGCTGGCGACGAACTGGAAGTCGTGGCTATCAACGATTTGTTTGATGCCAAGACGAACGCGCACCTGTTTAAATACGACTCCAATTACGGTATCTATCCCGGCAGCGTGGAAGTCGTAGATGGCAACCTTGTTATCGATGGCAAGACCATCAAAGTCTTCGCCGAAAAAGACCCGGGCAACCTGCCCTGGAAGGCTCTCGGCGTTGATATCGTGATTGAGTCAACGGGCATCTTCACCACCGCCCGCTCAGAAGAAGGCAAAGTTGGCGCGGACGCGCATATCCTGCGCGGCGGCGCCAAAAAAGTCATCATCTCCGCCCCCGCCAAAGGCGAAGATTTGACTCTCGTCCTGGGCGTCAATGATGAAAAGTACGACCCGGCAGTGCACCATATCATCAGCAACGCCTCCTGCACCACCAACTGTCTGGCTCCCGCCGCCAAGATTGTGCACGACAATTTCAAAATCCTGAACGCGGTTATGACCACCATCCACTCTTACACCAACGACCAGGTCATCCTGGACCAGGGGCACAAGAAGGAAATGCGCCGCTCCCGCGCTGCCGGTCTCAACATCATCCCGACCACTACCGGCGCCGCCAAAGCTGTCGCCTTGGTCATCCCCGATCTCAAAGGCAAGTTTGACGGCTATTCCCTGCGCGTCCCGACCCCCACTGTTTCCATCGTGGATTTTGTCGCGACCATCGAGAAACCGACCACCAAGGAAGAGCTTAATGCCGCCTTCGTCGCGGCTGCCAACGGCCCCCTGAAGGGCATTCTGGGCGTCACCACCGGCGATTACGACCAACCGCTGGTCTCTTCTGATTTCAAGGGCGACCCCCGCTCTTCAATTGTCGATCTGCCCAACAATATGGTCATGGGCGGCAACTTGATTAAAGTTGTGACCTGGTACGACAATGAATGGGGTTACTCCTGCCGCACCGCCGATTTGGCGAAACTCGTTGCCAAATCCCTGTAATCTGGCGCCAGAGCACTGAACATGAGAGTGCGCGAAGCTGTTTATAGCAAACAGTGGAGCGCACTTTTTTAACCAAGGAGGTTTTGATGTTTAACAAGAAACTGGTCACCGACCTGGACGTAAAAGGTAAGAAGGTGCTTGTCCGGGTAGACTTCAACGTCCCGATCAAAGAAGGCAAGGTGAAAGATGCCACCCGCATTACTGCCGCCTTACCCACCATCCAATACCTGCTCGACCACGGCGCGGCTGTCATCCTGTGCTCCCATCTGGGGCGCCCGAAAGACGCGCCGGACCCGGCCTACACCATGAAGCCCGTGGCGGATTACCTGGGTACCCTTATTTCCGCGCCGGTCAAGTTCGCGGAAGACTGCATCGGCCCAACAGCCGAAGCCGCTTCTGCTGCGCTCAAACCCGGCGAAGTGCTGGTGCTTGAAAACACGCGTTTCCACGCTGAAGAGACCAGGAATGACCCCGGCATGGCAAAAGCGCTGGCTTCCCTGGCGGATTTATATGTGAACGATGCCTTTGGGTCCGCGCACCGCGCGCACGCCTCCACAGCCGGCGTGGCAGAATACCTGCCCTCTGCCGCCGGGTTCCTGATGGAAAAAGAAATTAAATATCTGGGCAATGCCATCGCCAACCCCACCCGTCCCTTCGTGGCGATACTGGGCGGGGCAAAAATCAGCGACAAAATCGGCGTGATTGAGAACCTGCTCAAGAAAGCGGATAAGATTTTGATTGGCGGCGGCATGGCGAACACCTTCCTGGCAGCCCAGGGATATCAAATGGCCGACTCGCTGGTGGAAGCGGAAGTATTAGACCAGGCCCGCGCGCTGCTGGCAAAGTCGGAAGGTAAGCTGCTGCTGCCCTGCGATATGGTCATCGCGGATGCCTTTGACGCGGAAGCCAAAAAGCAGACCCTGCCGCTGGGTGACGTTCCGGCTGGCTGGCGCGTCCTGGATATTGGACCCGAAACCGTCAAGGCTTTCGGCGCCGAAATTGCCAAAGCCGGCACAATCGTCTGGAACGGACCCATGGGCGTGTTTGAGTTCCCGCGCTTTGCCGAGGGCACATACGCCGTGGCAAAAGCCGTCGCCGATAGCGGCGCGGTCAGTATCATTGGCGGCGGCGATTCGGTGTCTGCCATCAACCAATCCGGTCTGAGCGACAAGATAACGCACATTTCCACGGGCGGTGGGGCTTCCCTGGAAATGCTCGAGGGGCTTGAGCTTCCCGGCGTCGCGCTGATTTCGGATAAGTAAATAAGTTCCGCAAGCTTCAGAGCCGCTCCAAAGATTGGGGCGGCTTTGTTGCTTAAAAGCCCTGCCCGAGAGCGATTCAGGCGCGCAAAACGCGTTTTATTATCAAAGCCGGTAGCTTCCTCAGTACCGCTGTGTGCAGAAAAACAATCGCGGGCAATCGTCAGAATGAACCTCGCCGCGGGGTGCTCGCGGGCGCTCGAAAACCGGAGAGGACGGCGCGGAACCCTGCCGTTGGCTGGCTTGTCCGCGCTTATCCGCCAACGGAAAACAAATCTGCCTCTGGCTATCGCCCCGCTGGTGGGGGGAGGCCGCCGATCCCAAAATACCAGTGAGCGCAGAAACCGCGGTAAAACGAACCGGGCGGTCAACTTGCTGCCAGGCTGGTTGACGCCGGGCCGGGGATGGAGTACTATCTGAATAATTCAGATTTCTTCTGATTTCCATGGAGAGAATATGAACACAAATCGGTCAACCATACAGACCAAGTTTGCCTTCCTGCTTCTGGCGGCCGCGCTCGCGCTTGGCGCCTGCGCCCCAAAAGTCGCCCCCACCAGCGCCGCGGAATATATCGCCTCCCAGGTGGCAGCCACTATCCAATCTCAAGCCACACAAGACATGGTCGAGACCTTAATCGCGCGTATGACCCTTCAGGCAATGCCAACCGACACGCCAGTTCCGACACCGACATCAACCCCAGCCCCCACAGCCACGCTCGCGCCAACCGTCGCCACAACTGTTGTCTACATCGCTCCGGTCCCCACAGTCACTTCAACGCCGCCGTCGCTTTGTCTGAGAGCCGAGCTCGTATCAGATGTGACCATCCCCGACGGCACCACACTCAACCCGGGCGAATCCTTCACCAAGACCTGGCGCCTCAGGAACGCGGGTACCTGCGCGTGGAACACGGAATTTGATATCGTATTTATCAGCGGAGATCAGCTTTCCGCGCCCGCGATCCTGGACTTTCCCGCTAATGTGCCGGTGGGAGGCACGATTGACATCAGCGTCAAGATGACCGCCCCAACTGGCGCCGGCACTTATACCGGATATTGGGCGTTCACCGGCCCGGGCAGGCAGGTGTTTGGGATTGGCCCTGATGGAAAGGGATATTTCCAGGTTCAGATTGTGGTAAAATAAAATGCTTGTTTAGCAAAAGCCGCTCAAACTTCAGGGCGGTTTCTCATTGAAAACCCGGCCCGGCTGCCCATAAGCAGGGCTGCCCGGCAAAAAGCTTAGCATTATTCGAATGCATAAGGAGCAACTAAGATGAACGGAAAAAATAGCAAACTTTGGTTGACACTGCTGAGCGGAGCGCTCGTGCTGATTTTCGCGCTCAGCGCCTGCCAACCCGCCGCGGAGAAAACCCCATCCCCTGAGGAAATCGCTCAGCGCGTCGCCCTGACGCAGCAGGCAGCCGCCACAGAAGCTTTTGTACAGACCCTGATTGCCAAGGTTGACGAACTGAGCAATCAGCCGACCTGGACGCCCCAGCCGACCTATACACCTTTTCCCAGCCCAACCATAGCCGCGCCGACTGCTGTCGTGGGCACCCCAGCCGCCCCGGCCCCCCAACCCACCGCTCCCTCCGGCACCAAATGCTATCAGATGGAATTTCTTGGGGATGTTAACTACCCACCCGATACCATCGTGTCTCCCGGTGATACCTTCATTAAAAAATGGAAAATCAAGAACACCGGCACATGCACCTGGACAACAGACTTTGATATCATTTTGGTCTGGGGAGACAAAATCGGCAAAAACGGGGATATCGCTTACGACGTCAAACCCGGCGATACTTATGAGGTGGAGGTGAAGGTTACCGCGCCGATGACTGCCGGCACCTACATCGGCTACTGGATGATGACTGACAATCAAGGCGCGCGCTTTGGTTATGGTCCCGGCGGGGATTACTCGCTGGCAGTGAAAATACAGGTTGTGAAGTAAATCAGCAGGTAAATTTCAATTTTTTACGAGCCGCCCCGTGAACTTTGGGTGCGGCTCGTTTGCTTTTTGTCCACCCGACCAAGAATCAAAAAAGAATTCGCGATTTGTTACCTATGCGCAAGATTTTTGCTTGCCCGGGCAGCAGTCTGGCGCAGAAATCGCGACAGCGGGGCGCGGGAACCTCCCAGGCCAGGCGTTCTGTCCATCTTCGCTCCGGTAAAGTGGTTTGCAAACGGGTGTCCGGGAGTAAAATCTCAGAAAGAGGAGACTTAAAGGGGGACTCGGAAACAGCGCCAGGGTCAGAATTTCACAGCGGCAAAAAACATTCTGGAGGGTGTAAAAAACCGTACTGGCAGAAAGCCGCTTCGCCTCACTGGAGGGCAAACAAACATCAGGCACAAGCCGCGCCGCGCCGGCTATGACATACTGCGCTTTATACGGGCCCGGACAGGTAAACCGGGCTGCGTCCAATCAATTTGGTAGGTGCCCAGCTTATTCCGGAACAAAAGCTTTGATTTAAACGTCTTGAAAATGATGTATGATGTATGTATGTTCTAAAGGAGTACATGATGAAAACGAAAATGAAATCCTTCGGTCCCTGGGCAGTCGCCCTTGTGCTCATCAGCGCCCTGGTGCTTTCGGCATGTAACGCGCCTTTCATCCCCACGCAAAACCTTGATGACGCAGTTCAAAAAGCCATGCAAACCCTGCAGGCGCAAGCCACCCTGGAAGCTTTTCAGACCATGGTAGCTCATATGACCTCAACCCCAGGCAGCCTGCCCGGGGAAACGCCGACAGTCCCGGCAGGCACCGCGCTTCCTCCCACGCCTGCCCCTCCCACGCTGGTGCCCACCGTCGCGATTACGATAATTCCGCCAACCGCAACGTGGGTCCCCCCCACGGCAACAGTCATTCCACCCAGCCCCACCCCGAAACCCTGCAACCGCATCGAGTTCGTCTCGGATGTGACCATCCCCGATGGAACCAAAATTGTTGGCGGCACCAGTTTCGTCAAAACCTGGCGCCTCAGGAATGCCGGTTCCTGCACATGGTCCACAGCCTATGATATGGCTTTTGTGGATGGCGACTTGATGAGCGGCCCAAAGTTCGTGGATATGCCCAAAGAGGTGAAACCCGGGGAGACCATTGACCTGAGCGTGACGATGATTGCACCCAGCACGCCGGCAAAGTACACCGCCTACTATATGCTCGTGGATCAGAACGGGAAGCGTTTCGGCCCAAAGCCAGACGGCACGGGTTCTTTCTGGGTCAAAATCGAGTCCACTCCCGGTAAAAATATTGCCTACAGCTTTGCCGCCGAAGCCTGCAGCGCCACCTGGACCTCCAATGGCAGCAGCGACCCCCTGAAATGCCCCGGGAAAACCAGTGATATCAGCAAAGGCTACGTCATCCCCAAAGCCAATCCTATTCGCGAGGACGGCGGTAAGGAAAACGAGCCCGGGCTTATCACGCGCCCGGATAACACCAGCGGCGGTTTCATTACCGGTCAATTCCCGGAAATCGCCATCAAAAATGGAGATAAATTCAAAGCCACCATCCAGTGCGAAGGCGGCATGAACAACTGTGATATCTACTTTGTGCTTGAAGCCAGGTCGGGCAGCGAACCGGTGGTTTTGCTGGGCAGCTGGCACGAGGCCTTTGACAATAATTGGAGACCGATTTCTGTAGACCTGTCGTGGTTCGCTGGCAAGAATGTTACCTTCTACCTGACCGTCCGCAACGGCGCTACCTCCGCGGATAACAGCGGTCTGTGGCTGCAGCCCATCATTTACAGGCCATAAGGCGCGCTCAATGGTTCATTAAACAGGCTGCCCCGCAGGGCAGCCTGTTTTTTAAGCGCCAGCGGCAGGAAATGGCGCTTGGGTGGGGGTTTGCGTGGTAGAATCAACCTGATAAATTCCCATTGAAGAAAGGACACATAATGAAATCTAGAAAACCAATGGTTGCAGGTAACTGGAAAATGAACAAAACCCTGGCCGAATCACGCGACCTGATTCGCGCTATCCAGCCCGAGGTGGCGGGGATTGATGGGGTGGACATCGTGGTATGTCCGCCGTTTGTGAGCCTGGGCGTTTCCCGCCGGGAAACTGACGAGACGAATATCAAAGTCGGTGCGCAAAACATACACTGGGAAGCCAGCGGCGCTTACACTGGCGAGGTTGCTGCCGGGATGTTGGTGGATTTGTGCGAGTATGTGATTATCGGTCACTCTGAGCGCCGGGCGATGTTTGGCGAAACTGACGCGACCGTAAACAAAAAGGTCCACGCCGCTCTGAAAGCCGGGCTCAAACCGATTATGTGCGTGGGCGAAACCCTGAGTGAAAACCAGGCGGGGCAAACCGCTGCCGTGGTGGAAGGTATGGTCCGCGGCGGCTTGGTGGGCGTTACCCCTGAGCAAGCCGGGAACATCATCATCGCTTATGAACCCGTCTGGGCAATCGGAACCGGCCTGGCCGCCACCCCGGAAGGCGCGAATGGCGTGCACAAAGATGTTATCCGCCCTGTCTTGCGAGAGCTATTCGGCGCGGAAGTTGGGGACGCGATGCGCATTCTGTACGGCGGCTCGGTCACAGCCGCGAACGCTGCGGAGCTTTTCTCCCAGTCTGATATTGACGGCGGCTTGGTTGGCGGTGCCTCGCTCAAGCCCGATTCCTTCGCCGCGATTGTGAAAGCCGCGCTCTGAGGCGGCTTTGCTGGAACTTAACGGGCAGCCCAAAAACTGCCCGTTTTTAACATTTTTTCTGCGCGCCACTTGACAAGCCCCTCCAGAATCTTATAATAAGCCTATCAACTGCGAACGAGGAAAGTAGCCCGTCCGGACCCAACAGGGACGTTCCGCCGCTGACTGAAAGCGGAACCTGGCAAAAGATGGAAGAAGTTCCCTCGGGAGTTGTGCGGGTGAAAACCGAGTAGTCCGCACCGGGCTTTCCCGTTACAGGAACCTTGAGCGGGCTGCGCAGAGCGGCCAACAAGGGTGGTACCGCGGCAGATGTGCCCGTCCCTTGACCGGGCGGGTTTTTTGTTGTCTGCCGCATATTTTTTGTTGAGGTGAGAGATGTCTGTTTTGGAACAATTGGAATTGGAAAAAATCACAGCCCTTTCCGAGTTGGAAAGAGCCCAAACCGAAGCCGAGCTGGAAGCTTGGCGTCTGGCGCATCTGGGCAAGTCTTCCCCGGTAATGCAAGCCTTTTCCGCGCTGGGCTCCGCCTCCAAAGAGGAGCGACCGTTGATTGGCAAGGCCGCCAACGCGGTTAAAACCGCTCTGGAAGGCGCGTATGCAGCAAAACACGATGCGTTGCGCCAGCTCGCGCTCTCTCGCGCGCTGGAGAACGAGCGCCTGGACGTCACCCTACCCGGACGCGCGCCGCGCCGCGGCAGGCTGCACCCGCTCAACCAGACCCTGCGCGAAATTTTCCGCATATTCGGAGATATGGGCTTTCAGGTCTATCACTCACCGGAAGTGGAAACCGACGATTACAACTTCACCTTCCTGAACATGCCACCCTACCATCCCGCCCGGGATATGTGGGATACCTTTTACACGGAAAAAGAAGGTGTTTTACTGCGCACGCATACCTCTCCAGGTCAGATTCATATTATGCGCGAACGCGCTCCGGAAGCCATCCGCGCCATCCTGCCGGGTACCACCATGCGCTATGAGCAGCTCACGGCGCGCTCCGAAATTGAGTTCGTGCAGGTGGAGCTGCTGGTGGTTGGCAAGGGCATCACTTTCGCGGATATGAAAGGCACCCTGAACGATTTCGCCGCGCGCACCTTTGGCAAGGATGCCCGCACGCGCCTGCGCCCCTCGCACTTCCCCTTCACCGAGCCAAGCGCCGAGATGGACGTGGAATGCTTTGTGTGCGGCGGCAAGGGCTGCGGCGTCTGCAAAGGAAGCGGTTGGCTGGAAATTCTGGGCTGCGGGATTGTGCACCCGACTGTGTTGGAATACGGCGGCTACGACCCGCGCGTCTTCTCTGGGTTTGCCGCCGGTATGGGGATAGACCGCTCCACGCTGATGCGCTACCGTGTGGATGATATCCGCCATTTCCGCAACAATGATGTGCGCTTCCTGGAACAGTTCTAAGCCTGGATGAGGAGTTGAGATGAAAGCACCCTTAAGCTGGATTAAAGATTACGTTACCCTGGACGGGTTCAGTATTGAAGAAATCGCCCGCAAACTCACCATGACAGGCCTGGAAGTGGACGGTATCTTGTTGGTAGGTCTGCCCAAACCGGAAGGCGAAAAACACGAATTTAAATACGAAGGTATCTCCTGGGACCCGGAGAAGTTGGTCGTCGCGCGAGTGGACGAGGTGATGCCGCACCCCAACGCGGACAAGCTGGTTTTATGCCGTCTGAACGACGGGCAGCGCAATGTGATTGTCCTGACTGGCGCTCCGAATTTGTATCCTTACAAAGGCATTGGCCCGCTGGCTGAGCCGTTGAAAGTTGCCTACGCGCGCGAAGGCGCCCAACTTTATGACGGGCATCAGCCCGGCCAGGTGCTGACCAAATTGAAGCGCGCCGTCATTCGCGGAATTGAATCTTTTTCTATGATTTGCTCAGAAAAGGAACTGGGGATTTCTGACGAGCACGACGGCGTCATCATTCTGGATAACGACGCGCCGGTGGGCATGCCCCTGGCAGACTATATGGGCGACGCGGTCTTTGATATTTCCATCCTGCCCAATATGGTGCGGGACGCGTCTATTATCGGCATCGCCCGGGAACTTGCCGCCGTGACAAAGCGCGAACTGCGCGAGCCCGAAGGCGTTCAGCTGCCCCGCAACGGCAGCCTTGGCGAGCTGGTCAGCCTGCGAGTTACCGACCCGGAACTCAATCCGCGTTTTATGCTTGGGATGGTTGAAAGCGCGCAGCCCAAACCCAGCCCCTATTGGGTGCAGCGCCGCTTGGTTCTGGCAGGCATGCGCCCGATTGACGCGCTGGTGGACGCCACCAACTATACCATGCTGGATACAGGCGAGGCCCTGCACGCATTTGACTACGACCTGCTTGTTGCGCGCGCCGGGGGCGGCAAACCGACAATTATCACGCGCACAGCCGCCCAGGGGGAGAAGCTGACCACCCTGGACGGCAACACCCATACGTTGGATGACACAATGGAACTGGTCTGCGACAGCGCCGGCCCGCTCTCTTTGGCAGGTGTGATGGGCGGCAGCGAGACGGGCATCCATTCCGGAAGCACGCGCGTCCTTTTGGAAGCGGCATCCTGGAATTTTATCAATACCCGGAAAACCATCAGCAAAGTCCGGATCGCGAGCGAAGCCGGCTGGCGCTTTAGCCGCGGCGTTCATCCCGCGCTGGCGGAATACGCCCTGAGCCTATGCCTGAAGCGCATGGCGGATTGGGCCGGCGGCAAGCTGGTGAACGGTATCCTGGACGTCTACCCCCACCCCCAGGCAGACCCCGTAGTGAGCCTGAGCGAAGCTGAAATTGTCTCCGCCCTCGGCGCGCCCATCCCGTTGGATGAAGCCGCGGACATCCTCACCCGGCTCGGCTTCAGCTGCCGCATTGAAAACGGCGAGCTAAGCGCGCAGACGCCTGCCACGCGCCTGGATATCAGCGAAGGCATCGTCGGCAAAGCCAACCTGATTGAGGAAATCAGCCGCGTGTACGGCTACGACCGCCTGCCCGCCACCAGGCTCTCTGCCGAACTGCCAGCTCAGGTGGGCAATCCCAAGCTTGAAATGGAAGAACGCATCCGGGACATTCTGGTGAGCGCCGGCCTGCAGGATACCGTCGCCTACCGCCAGACCTCGCCCGAACGCGAAGCGCGTCTGCTGCCCGAGAATACGCCGGACCCCGCGCTGGAGTATGTGCGCCTGCGCAACCCGATTACCCCCGACCGGACAGTCATGCGCCGCAGCAGCCTGGCAACCATGCTGGAACTGCTGGAGCACAACCACAAATTCCGCCCGGGTCTGGCGATGTTCGAACTTGGCCCGGTATTCCTGCCCGTGGAAGGTCAGCTTTTGCCGGATGAGGCCATGCGCCTGACTATCGGCATGACTGGCGCCCGCGAATATCCCACCTGGCAAACCCAGAAGTCAGAACAGAAAGACTTCTTTGACCTCAAGGGCGTAGTTGACGCGCTCTTGCAGGGCTTGCATATCCAGGATATCAGCTACCGACCCGCTCGGCACCCCAGTTTTCACCCGGGCAAATGCGCCGAAGTGTGGGCGGGTGAACAGAAGCTGGGCGTGCTTGGTGAACTGCACCCGCTCGTTCGGGAACACTACGAATTTGACGCCGGCGCGGTGCTGGCGGCGGAACTGGACGCTGACCTGCTCGTAGACCTCAGCCAAACCCGATTTGACCACCAATCTATCTCCAACTACCCTTTCATGGTGGAAGATATCGCTCTGATTGTTCCGGAAGGCACCCCCGCGGCAGCGCTGGAAGCTTCAATCCGCCAGGCGGGTGGGAAGCTGCTGGTGAACGCGCGCCTGTTCGACATCTATCGCGGTGAAAAGTTGGGCGAAGGGAATAAGAGTATGGCTTACCAGCTCACTTACCAGGCGCCCGACCGCACCCTGACCGATAAGGACGCCGAAACAATCCGCAACAGGATTGTGCGGGCTTTGGCAAAGGAGTATGGCGCGGTGCTGCGCAGTCATTAAGCGGGAGTGCGCGAGACTAATTCGAAATGCCCGATTGCGTTGTTAATGCGGTCAGGATAGGCCTGCCATTTATCTTTCTTCCATAAGTCCGGGTGTTGGGGAACCCTCGCTTTTTGGAAACAAACCTGTCAGCCCTTCCTGGCGGTAGCTGCGCGTTATCCGCATCATCTTCTGCTGGCGGCAGGCCGATCCTGGTCGGGCTGAGCCTTTTGCACGACCCGGTCAATTCCTGATTTTCGGGCTGATACTTTTGCTGTCATTTCGACTGCCCGCTTCATCGTGCCTGATACTAATCAGGACATTTCTATTTTGCTATGTTAAGAGATTATCAAGTTGCTCTTAAAAATGTTCGCCATAGACAAAACTCCCTTCTGACTAATGCTATAATTCTTCCATCATCGGCGAGGGAGGCCACCAACCACAAGATATGAATAACTTCATCACGAATGACGACAGCAAGGAACTCAAAGAGCGCCTCCTCGAATTAATCCACGTTAGCAAAGAACTCAAATTCCTGGTCGGCTTCTTTTATTTTTCAGGCATCCAGGAACTATACCAAGGGCTCAAAGAAAATCCGGATGTTATCCTCAAGGTCCTGGTCGGAATGAATATCGACACAGCGAATTTCAAATTGCTCGAGTTTGCTGAATACGGAAACAATACATCCGACAGTGACAAGAGTGAAAAACTGCTAGGGGATATTCGCTTGTCCCTTGCTCACGAGGACTTCGATACCCCTACTTTTTATAAACAAATAGCCTTTATAATCGACCTCATCCAAAAAGATCGTCTTATCATCCGGAAAACCCGCGACCCTAATCACGCAAAAATATATTTTTTCCATACCACTGAAAAAGCCAAGTCTAAGTTATTTATTACCGGCAGCAGCAACCTCACTCGTCCCGCCCTCACCACACAGGCTGAATTCAATGTGGAAATTAGCGACTATGGCGCCAAAGAAACCGAGGCATATTTTGACGCACTTTGGGACGATGCTGTCAAAATTACTGAACGGGACGAGGTGAAACTCAAGCTAATAAAAGTAATCGAAAAAGGCACCCTGGTCCGCAAGATAACGCCCTTCGAGGCTTACGTCCTCGCACTCAAGACCTATATAGAATCCTTCAAACAGGAAAAAATCAGCCCTTATCTCATCGATGTTCTGAAAAAGAACGATTACACCCCCTTCACATACCAGCTTGACGCGGTCCGTCAAGCATTAGCCGTCATCAAAGATAATAACGGCGTCATCATTGCTGATGTGGTCGGATTGGGCAAAACTATCATCGCCTGTTCTGTAGCTTTAGCCCTGCGCAGACGTGGCCTGGTGATATGCCCGCCAGGCTTAATGGGAGATAAAAACAAAAAGAGCGGCTGGCGTATGTACCTAGAACAGTTCGACCTCCATGATTGGGAAGTGCGTTCTCTCGGAGACCTGGAAGCTACTGCGGAATATATTCAGGATAAGGACGATTTCGAAGTGGTCATTGTAGATGAAGTCCATCGCTTCAGAAATCAAGATACGCGCGACTATGAACAGCTCAAAAACATATGCCGTAATAAGATTGTCATCCTGCTCACCGCCACACCCTTCAACAATCGTCCTGCGGACATCCTCTCGCTGCTCAAACTCTTCATCACCCCTAAAAAATCCTCTATTACTTTGGCAGAAAATCTCGTCGGGATGTTCCGAACCTACAAAACGACTTTTGATCAGCTCTCCTACATCAGCCGTTATCATAAATCCAGCGACCCCAGGAAACGTTCCAAGGTCCAAGCCAATTATGCCGCCCTGTTCGGTGAAGACCAAATTGATCTTGCAAAAGTGCGAGAACGCACGCACATTCTCGCCAACGAAATCCGCGATGTCATCCAGCCTGTCACCATCCGCCGTAACCGTCTGGACCTGAAAAATAATCCCTTTTATAAAGATGAAGTTAAGAACCTCTCGGTGATCGCAGATCCGCAGGAATGGTTTTATGAACTCACACCCGAGCAATCCAAATTTTATGACCTGATCCTGACGAAATACTTCGGCTCGGAAGAGGAAGGCGGGCAATTCATTGGCGCGATATACCGTCCATTCAAATATGAGACGGCTCAGGAAGAAGATAAGTTTTCTGAACGGGAAAATTTCGAATTTGTTCAACAGCACGAATTGTACGAATTTATGCGCCGCTTGTTGGTAAAACGCTTCGAAAGCTCTTTCGGTTCTTTCGAGCAAAGCATACGCCGCTTTCAACGCATCACTGAAAACGCGCTTACGTTTATTAAAAAGACTAACAAATTCATCCTCGACCGTGCGCTTATGGAAAAGATTTATACCTTGGATGAAGAGCTAATCGAAGCGGAGCTTGATCTGTATACCGAAAAGATGCTCAAAGGGAATTACCCCAAGACGAACAAAGTATACAAGCTGGACGAATTCGCCTACCGCTCCAAGTTCTTAGAAGATATCCACTCCGATCTGGAGCTGTACAAAACCATCATCGCAGAGCTGGACCAAATGCATCTGGTGGAGGAGGATCCCAAGAGCCGCTGTCTCGTCGCCGAGATTAGCAAAGTCCTCTCAACTCCTCCACTCCCAGGCGAACCCAAACGTAAGGTGGTCATTTTTTCCGAGTATCTCGACACGGTTAAGCATCTCGAGAAGACCTTGGTACCCCTCTTCCGTAATCGCGTTTTGGTGGTGGCTGGGAACCTTAACCCGAAACTTGTCCAGGAGATTAATAAAAATTTCGATGCCTCTGCGAAAAACCCGTCTGATGATTACGACATCCTCCTCTCCACAGACCGCATCTCCGAAGGCTTCAATCTCAACCGCGCCGGCATGGTGATCAACTACGACATCCCTTGGAATCCGGTCCGCGTGATCCAACGCGTAGGGCGCATCAACCGCATCAGTAAAAAAGTCTTCAATGAGCTCAACATCGTCAACTTTTTCCCATCCGAACGAGGCGCCGAATTGGTCAAGTCACGGGAGATTGCCGGTTCGAAAATGTTCCTTATTCACAACATTCTGGGGGAGGATGCCAAGATCTTTGATGTTGATGAAACACCATCTCCTTCGGGTTTGTTCACCCGCCTCACGCAGAATCCGGAAGAATTGGAACAGGAAAGCTTTTATACTCAGATGCTCAAACTTTACGAGGATATCAAAGCAAAATATCCCGACCTGATCACTGAATTAGCCGATTTTCCACCCCGCGTGAAAGTGGCGAAAATGGCTGACGAGAACGAGCTATTGGTCCTTTTCAAAAAGGGACGCCTCTACATCCAAACCCTAAACTACGCTAACCCACAGGGCACGCTTCCTGCGGTTATCAGCTTTGAACAGGCCTTCCCAAAAATAGAATGCGGACCGGACGCGGAAACGCTTCAGCTAAGCTCCCAGTTCTGGGATAAGTACACCCAGGCAAAAAAGGTTAAAGAAATTCCCGAAAGGGCTGGCGGAGCAAAGAGCATCGAAACCCAGGCGCTCAACAACCTGAAAACCTTGCTGAGGAATAGCGAGCCGGCCTTATCTCAGCACCGACAATTCTTGACCGATCTTGTTGAGGATATCCGCGATTACGGAACACTGGCAGATTTCACCTTGCGTACGATCGCGAACTGGGACTCCACTAATCCCGCGCGCTTATCAAAACTGCTAAGGGATATTGCCGTGCTCAAACACGAATTGGGTGAGGATTTCCTGAAGCAGGAGATCGCCCGATACAAAGAAGCCCACGAAGAAATAATCATTGCCATCGAGAACCAGAAACCATGATCAACCCCTATCTGCAGAAACTTATCCAATCCTTCAGCCCCCAGGCGCTCTTCAGGTTTTTGAACGATAAAAACCCAAAAATCGAGCCTGTACACATACTATTGCCCTCCTTGGACGCGGACAACTTTATCGGGGGAGAAAAAGTCGGGGAAGTGCCGCTCAGCGCCCATGAAAACCTGGCAGTGTATTCCATCCAGGTGAACAAAGCGCTCTCCGAGCGCAGCGGAAAAAAGATGCAGTACGATCTGGCCAAGAAGTTGCTGAAGGACGCCAATGACGACGCCGGCATCTTCGTGTTCTATGACGCCAAAGGTGATTTCCGCTTTTCGCTTGTCTACGCCAATTATCTGGGCAAAAAGAGGGACTGGTCCAACTTTCGCCGCTTCACCTACTTCGTCAGCCCGAAACTAACCAACAAAACTTTCCTCGATCGTATTGGAAATGGGGATTTTTCCAGCCTGAAAGGCATCCAGGACGCTTTCTCGGTCGAGAAGGTGACCAAAGAATTTTACGAGCAGATCTCTTACTGGTACTTCTGGGCCTGCAAGGAGTGCCGCTTCCCCGAGGACGCGGAAAAGGAAGAAAATGGCCGCGAGATTTCTGTCATCCGCCTGATTACCCGCCTGATTTTTGTCTGGTTCATGCGCGAAAAGGCTTTGGTGCGCTCGGAGTTATTTAACGAACAAGTGGTCGGCAATTGGTTGAAGGAGCTTGACCCTCAAAGCTCATCTTATTACCTGGCCATCCTCCAGAACCTGTTTTTCGCCACGCTCAACACCCCCCAGAAGGACCGGCAGTTCCGCTCCGAGATCCGCGGACCCAAGGGTCACAATCCAGACTTCGGCAATGAATACGTCTACCGTCATCAGGCTTTATTCGCGCATCCCGAGCTGCTGCAGGAATACTTCAGGGATATTCCCTTTCTGAATGGCGGTTTATTTGACTGCCTGGACGAACGGGATAAGGCGATATACATTGACGGTTTTTCTGATACCAAGAAGAACCAGCCCGTGGTGCCTAATCAGCTCTTTTTCTCAGATGAAATCAACGTTGACCTGAACGCCGAATATGGAACCTCCAATAAGACCTACAAGGTCAAGGGTCTGCTGGAAATCCTTTCCTCATACAACTTCACCATTGATGAAAACACCGCGGATGATAAGGACGTGGCGCTGGACCCTGAACTTCTGGGGCGCGTGTTTGAAAACTTGCTTGCCAGCTTCAACCCCGAAACTTCCACCACCGCCCGCAAAGCCACCGGCTCCTACTACACCCCCCGCGAGATCGTTGATTACATGGTAGACGAGTCCCTTAAGGCGTATTTACGCGAACACCTGGTGGATATTCCCAATGTGGAGGAGCGGATCCAATGGCTCTTCTCCCAGGAGCAGGATAACAATCCCTTCTCTGCCAGAGAAACAAAGCGGATTGTCCGGTTAATTGAAGGCGTACGCATCGTGGACCCAGCCGTGGGTTCGGGGGCGTTCCCCATGGGCGCGCTGAACAAAATGGTTTTTCTATTGACCAAATTGGACCCCGACAACCACTTATGGCAGCAAGCGCAGCTGGACTCTGTCGAAAACATCCCTGATTACCAGGCGCGGGCAGCGGCACAGGCTGGCATCCGTAAGTACTTTGAAGAAAAGAATCTCGATTACGGACGCAAAGTTTTCCTGATTGAAAAATGCATCTACGGGGTGGATATCCAGCAAATCGCGGTGGAGATTGCCAAGCTGCGCTTTTTCATCTCGCTCCTGGTGGAGGAGACGGTGGAGAAGGACGAAGAAAACTGGGGGATTGAACCACTGCCCAACCTGGATTTTAAGATTATGCAGGGCAACAGCTTGATTTCTGTTTTTGAGGGGATTGACTTTGACCCCAAGCAAGCCTTGCAGCCGCAGGAGGGTTTGTTTGCGGCTGAAGATGAAAAGCTGCAGTTGGTTAAGCAATACGAAAGCAAAAAAGCTTCTTACCAGTCGGCCTCCGATCACCATAAAAAGCATGCGCTTCGGATAGAGATAGACCAGCTTCTCATCAAGATTTTCAAGCAGATAACCCTCTCGCAAAAAGCAGACTACGCCGCGAAAATGGCCGAAATCGAGCGTAAATTCTCCGTAATAGAGGACCTCAAGCTGCGCGTGAAGCTGAGTTCCATTGAGAAACAACGCTACGCCAGCGCAACCGGCTTTGACATGGGTAAGATTGAAC